>Ga0310695_10000011_pt1 | contig 422726 bp, 378 predicted proteins | sample RumenRJG_04DNA_FD_203882 | JGI IMG/M metagenome (GOLD analysis project Ga0310695, IMG submission 203882) | Bovine rumen microbial communities from Lethbridge, Alberta, Canada - RJG_04 (v2) (version 2) | ecosystem: Host-associated > Mammals > Digestive system > Stomach > Rumen | place: Canada...
CAGTGCGTCGATGTCTACAAATACCACATCTCGCCGCGCGTCTTTCTTCCATTCGTCCATGACAACACCCCCGCTCCTATTGTACCAGAAGCGAGGGCGTTTGGGTAGTTTTTTGACAGACTGGCAAGGCCGCGCCCATCCGGGCGCGGCCTTGTCTTATCCTGTGCTGGCAGGCGGCGGGGAATCGGCAGCCCTCGGGCGCTGCGCTTATATCTCCTTCCACAGCCGCACCACGCCCCGCTCGTTGAGCTGGATCAGCCCCATCAGCAGCGGGGGAAACAGCAGCATCCCCCACACGCCGCAGACCTGCCAGCCCACATACACGCTCAGCAGGGAGGCCAGGGGATCCAGACCGATCTGATCCCCCAGGAGCTTGGCCTGCGCAAAGCTGCGCACCAGCGCGGTCACGCCCCAGCTGACCAGCAGGCCCAGGCCCCGCCTGGTCAGTCCCAGCAGCAGACAGGCCAGGCCCCAGGGCAGCAGCACAAGCCCCGTGCCGAAGACCGGCAGCGCGTCGATGAGCGCGGTCAGCGCCGCCAGCCCCACGGCCCCGGGGAGGCGCAGCAGCAGGAAGGCCGCCGTCAGCTGGAAGAAGGTCATCAGCAGCAAGATCCCCTGGGCCCGCAGCACGCCGCCGAGGCCGCCCCGCAGATCCGCCCCCGCGCCCTCCAGCCTGCGGCGCAGGGCGCGGGGCAGCTGGGCCAGCAGAAAGGCGCGGACCGTGGGGAAGGAGGCGGAGAGGAAATAGGTGCCCAGGGCCGCGGTGACAAAGAAGAGCGCCGTGTCGGGACTGGCCTGGGCGGTGCGGCTGAGAAAGCCCAGCGCCGCCCGGGACACCTCCCCCGGCAGGGCGGAGAGGGCCGCGTTGAAGGCGCTCAGGCCCTGCTCAAAAAAGACGGCGCTGCCGGCGGGGGCGGTCTGGATCCGGGTCTCCAGCGCCCGCTGCCAGACGGCGAGGCGCTGCTGCAGACTCTCCATCAGCGCCGGCAGCAGCCGGACAAACTCCGTCAGCGCGTCCACGCCCTTCCAGGTAAGCAGAACCAGCGCCCAGAGCAGCAGCCCCAGGGCCAGTACCGTGCAGAGCCCCGCCGCCGCCCCGCGCCGCCAGCCGCGGCGGCAGAGAAAGGCCACCGGCCTTTCCAGCAGGGCCGCCATCACCCAGGCGGCGAGGAAGGGGGCCGTCCAGGGCAGCACAAAGCGCGCGCCCAGCCACAGCGCGCCCACCGCCCCCGCCGCCGTCAGCAGCAGGGAGAGGCTCTTTGCCAGCCGGTCCGGCACCGCGGTCCCCTCCTCCTTTGTCAGATAAGACAGTATGCCCGCTTCCGGGAAAAACGAAACGCGGACCTACGCGCGAAAAGCGGAATATAATGGTTATGACCGGGAGACACTCCCGGCCGTCTGACTTTTCGGGCCCGCCGCGGCGGGCCTTTTGGGGGAACCGATATGCTGATCGTACAAAAATTCGGCGGCAGCTCGCTCAAAGATTTTGAGCGGCTGCGCCGTGTGGCGGAGCACTGCCTGGCCAGGCGCCGCCGGGAGGAGGAACTGGTGGTCGTGGTCTCCGCCATGGGGGACACCACCGACGAACTCTCCCGCCGTGCGCGGGAAGTGAGCGCCGCCCCGCCGAAGCGGGAGCTGGACGCCCTGGTCACCACCGGGGAGCAGCAGGCCGCGGCCCTTTTGGTGATGGCCATGCGGGAGATCGGGCTGGAGGGCGTGTCGCTCACCGGCTGGCAGGCCGGGGTGCTCACCGACGGGCAGTACGGCGCGGGGGAGATCCGCCTGGTGGCCCCGGGCAGGCTCCGCGCCGAGCTGAGCCGGGGCCGCGTCCCGGTGGTCGCGGGCTTTCAGGGGATCTGCGCCCGGGGGGATGTGACCAGCCTGGGCCGGGGCGGCTCGGACACCACGGCGGTGGCTCTGGCCGCGGCGCTGGAGGCGGACGCCTGCGAGATCTATACCGACGTGGACGGCGTCTACACCGCCGACCCCCGCCGGCTGAAGGAGGCCAGACGTCTGGAGACGGTGGACTTCCGGGATATGCTGGCCCTGGCGAAGGCGGGGGCGCAGGTGCTGCACCCGAAATCCGTGGAGCTTGCCATGGCAAACCAAGTGCCGCTCAAGCTGCTGTCCTCCTTCACGGAGGGAGAGGGCACCCGCCTGCGGCTTCTGCCGGAGGGACAGCGGCCGCAGTTTGCCGGGATCACCGCGGCAGAGGGCCGCTTGACCCTGGCGGGAAAGGGCTGCGGGGCCGGGGCCCTGTCGGTGGCGGTGATGGGGCTGGCCCGACAGGGGGTGACGGTGCTCTCCGGCACCCTGGAGGAAAACGCCCTCTCCGTTACCGTGGCCCCCGCCGAGCTGGAAAAGGCCCTGGCCGTCCTGCACAAAACACTGATCCTGCCGCAGTACGAAGAAGTCTGAAGCAAAAAAAGACCACCCCGAGGGGTGGCCTTTTTTCGTGTGCGATCAGGCGCCGGGCTTGCCCAGCATGCGGAACATGTTCTTTTTGTAGGCCTCCACGCCCGGCTGGTCGAAGGGGTTGACCTGGGACATGTAGCCGGAGATGGCGCAGGCCACCTCAAAGAAGCAGACCAGGGCGGCAAAGCCGGCCTCGTCCCGCTTGGGGACCTCGATGACCAGGTTGGGCACGCCGCCGGAGACGTGTGCCTCGCGCACGGCGTCGGCCGCCACGCGGCAGACCTCGGAGATATCGCGGCCGGCCAGGTAGTTCAGACCGTCGGCATTGGACTCCTCAAAGGGGAAGGGGAAGGCGGTGCGGCTCTCGGTGAAGCGGACGATGGACTCCATCAGCATCCGGGGACCCTGCTGGATGTACTGGCCCATGGAGTGCAGGTCGGCGGTGAACTCCACGCTGGCGGGGAAGATGCCCTTGCCGTCCTTGCCCTCGCTCTCGCCGTAGAGCTGCTTCCACCACTCGGCCATGAAGCGGAAGCTGGGCTCGTAGCAGCCCAGGATCTCCACGCCGTAGCCCTTCTGGTACAGGTGCTGGCGCGCCGCGGCGTACTGCCAGGCGGGGTTTTCGGGGGACCGCAGATCCAGGGCCTTCAGCTCCTCGATGGCGGCGTCGATGACTTTTCTCACGTCGATGCCGGCCACGGCCATGGGCAGCAGACCCACGGCGGACAGCACGCTGAAGCGGCCGCCCACGTCGTCGGGCACCACAAAGCAGGGCCAGCCGCTCTGGTCGGCCAGGGATTTGAGCACGCCGCGTCTGGCGTCGGTGGTGGCGAAAATGTGCTTGTCGGCGTCCGCGCCGTACTTCTTGTGCAGCAGCTCCCGGAAGATGCGGAAGGAGACCGCGGGCTCCAGGGTGGTGCCGGACTTGGAGATGACGTTCACGTCAAAGTCCATATCGCCCAGGGCCTCGATGGTGTCGTTCAGGGCGTCCACGGAGAGGGTGTTGCCCATGAAGAAGACCTTGGGATCGCCCTTGCCGGGGCGGGGCTTGAGAAGCTCGATGGCGCCTCTTGCGCCGAGGTAGGAGCCGCCGATGCCGATGACCACCAGGGCCCGGGAGCGGGAGCGGATCAGCTCAGCCGCAGCCACGATGGCGTCCAGTTCCGTGTCCTTGATGCGCTGGGGCAGCTCCGTCCAGCCGGTGAAGTCGGCGCCGAGACCGGACTTCTCGGCCAGGGTCTTGTGGGCGAGGGCGGCCAGAGCATAGTCGGGACCGGCCTTGGTGAAGAAGGACTCGGCTCCGGAGTAATCTACTTTAACCATGAGAATGCCTCCTGATGTGTATTTTGGTCTAACATATTTATTATAGCGACCCCGGCCCCGGCTTGTCAATCGCAATCACACCTGCAGCAGGCGCAGCATCTCCCGCCTGAGTCTTGCGAGAATGCGCTTTTCCAGGCGGCTGATGTAGCTCTGGGAGATCCCCAGCATCTCCGCCACCTCCTTCTGGGTGTACTCCCGCCCGTCACGCAGCCCGAAGCGCAGGGAAATGATCTCCTTTTCCCGGCCCTCCAGGGTGTCCACCGCCTCCAGCACCATGCGCCTTTCCGCGTCGTCCTCCAGGGAGCGGCAGACCTCGTCCTCGTCGGTGCCCAGAATGTCGGACAGCAGCAGCTCGTTGCCGTCCCAGTCGGTGTTCAGCGGCTCGTCAAAGCTCAGCTCCGTGCGCTGTGCGCCGGACTTGCGCAGCACCATGAGGATCTCGTTTTCGATGCAGCGGCTGGCGTAGGTGGCAAGCTTGATGTTCTTGCCGGAGTTGAAGGTGTTGACCGCCTTGATCAGACCGATGGTGCCGATGGAGATCAGGTCCTCGATGTGGATGCCGGTATTTTCAAAGCGCTTGGAGATGTAGACCACCAGGCGCAGGTTGTGCTCGATGAGCGTGCGGCGGGCCGCGTCATCCCCGGCCTCCAGGGCGGCGATGGCTTTTTCCTCGGCCTCCCGCTCCAGGGGCGGCGGCAGCACGTCGCTGCCGCCGATGTAAAAAACCGGCGGCGGCTGGATGCCGAAAATGGCCAGTAGCTGTTCCTTGAGATAAAACACCTGGGGTTTGCACAACATGGGCATGCTCCTTTCAATAAACTCCCTCAAAGCCCTCGCCGCGGGCGGCGGGGGAGACGGCGGCCAGCAGCCCCGGCCGGGGCTTGCCGTCCACCTGAGCCGTGTCCGGCCGCAGGGCGGCCAGCAGCCCCGTCCCGCCCACGGTGGCGCAGGCCAGCAGACGCGCCCGGCCCCGCGTCTCCGGCAGCGCGCCGAGACGCGCCGCCAGCTCCACCGGGTCGGAGAGGGCGAAAAGCTCCGCGCGCTCCGGCAGCAAAGGCGCCAGGGCCTCCGGCGCGGCCACCAGCACCCGGGCCCCGGTGACGGGGTCCGTCAGACAGTTGCCGGTGTCCAGCAGCACGGGGAAGGAGACCGTCTTTCCCGCGAGGGTCAGGACGGCCCCGGTGAGACGGGCGTCCGCCCGGCGCCGCCGCGTGCGGGAGAGCAGCGTCAGCGCCCCGTAGCAGGCGGCGAAGACTCCCAGCAGCAGCGAGAGCCGGGGCCCGCCGGGGCTGCGGAGAAAGACGGCCCAGACCATTCCGCCGAAGGTGGCCGACAGGGCCAGCAGCACCGCAAGACAGCGCAGCAGCCGCTCCTCCCCGCCGAAGGCGACCAGCCCCATCAGCCCCGCGGCGACCAGCTGCATCACCGGCAGGGCCAGCCACCCCAGCCCCGGCAAAAACACCGCCACCGCGTACACCGCCCCCAGCGCCGCCGCCGCGAGATAGCGCCCGCGCCGCAGGGTGAGACCGCAGAGCCGCCCCGCGGAGAGGCAGAGCAGGTAGTCCGTCAGCAGGCTGAGGGCGAAGAGAGAGTCGGCGTAGAGGATTTTCATGGCCACAGGATACCACGGTGCCGCCGCGGTTTTTGTCACAAGCGACAAAGGGGAAAAGGGAGATTCGGAGATTTCCAATTGTCAAACCTCCCACTCTGTGGTAGAATCTTGAACGGTATGAAAAACGCTACACAAAAGTAAGAAAGGCTATCGGGATCTATGTGGTTTACCTTCGCGATCATCGCACTGCTCTGCTGGAGCGGCTCGGACCTGTTCTCCAAGATCGGCTGTCAGGACGCTGCTGACAAGTACTCCCACCTGAAAATGGTGACGGCGGTGGGCGTTGTGATGGGCCTGCACGCGGCCTACGAGATTTTCTTTAACGGCGTGGAAATGAGCTGGCACGTGATTATGACCTACCTGCCGGTCTCCATGCTGTACATCCTCTCCATGGCCATCGGCTATCTGGGCCTGAGGTACATCGAGCTCTCCATCTCCTCCCCCATCTGCAACAGCTCCGGCGCCATCGTCGCGGTGCTGACGTTTCTCACCGTGGGCATCGGCGAGGATCTGCCCCCCGTGGCCCTGGTGGCTGTGGCCTTGGTCTGCATCGGCGTCATCGCCCTGGGCTTTACCGAGGCCAACGAGGACGAGGAGCTTCGCCGCGCCCGGCAGGACGCCTCCAACCACCACTACGCCAAGAGCTGGATCGCCATTCTGATCCCCATTGTCTACTGCCTGCTGGACGCGCTGGGCACCTTTGCCGACAGCCGCGTGCTGGAGGTGCTGGACGAGGACAGCGCCAACTGCGCCTATGAGCTGACCTTCCTCTTCGTGGGCATCCTCTGCGCGGTGTATGTGCTGGGGATCAAAAAGCAGAAGCTGGTCGCCAGACAGGAGGCCCCCAAGTACACCGGCGCCGTCTTTGAGACCATCGGCCAGTTCTTCTACATCTACGCCCTTGCCGATACCGAGCATGTGGCTTTCGCCGCTCCCATCATCTCCAGCTACTGTGTGGCCTCCGTGCTCTGGAGCCGCGTTTTCCTCAAGGAGAAGCTCTCCCTCAAGCACTATCTCTCGATCGCCACCGTGGTGGCGGGCATCGTCATCCTGGGCATTCTGGACATATGATCGATTGCGAAACGGTGTTTCGCAATCGAGATGCTCGCGCGGCTCGCCTCAGAGCGTTTTTGAGGCGGCAAAGCTGCCTCAAAAACAATTGCAATAAAAGGAGCATGATATGAAAACTGCTTACAATCGCGTTGTCATCAAAATCAGCGGCGAAGCTCTGGCCGGCGAGAAGAAGACCGGCTTCGACTTTGATTTCGTCTCCGGGGTCTGCCAGACCGTCAAGACCGCGGCGGAGCAGGGCGTGCAGATCGGCATCGTCATCGGCGGCGGCAACTTCTGGCGCGGCGTCAAGGACGGCGCCGGCAAGGTGGAGCGCGTCAGCGCAGACCGCATGGGCATGCTTGCCACCTGCATGAACTGCCTGGCCGTCTGCGACGTGCTGCGGCAGCTGGGCGCGAAAGCCCGGGTCATGACCGCCGTGGACATCCAGGGCGTGGGTGAGCGCTACGACACCCGCAGAGCCATCGAGTATATGCAGCAGGGCGAGGTGGTGCTCTTTGCCGGCGGCAGCGGCGCCCCCTTCTTCTCCACGGACACGGCGGCGGTGCTGCGCGCGGCGGAGATCCACGCCGACGCCATCCTGCTGGCCAAGAACATCGACGGGGTCTACTCCGACGATCCCCGCAAAAACCCCGCGGCGGTGAAGTTTGACCGCATCAGCTATGACGAGGTCCTGGCCCGGCGCCTGGCCGTCATGGACACCACGGCCACTTCCCTCGCCATGGACAACAGCATCCCCGTCATCGTCTTTGCCCTGGCCCAGCCGGAGAACATCCTGAAGGTGCTCGGCGGCGAGGAGATCGGCACCCTGGTCAAGTAAGCAATACGGCATCGAAATATACTATACGGAGGGAACAACCATGTCTGACTATCCGGAATTTGAAAACAAGATGAAAAAAACCTGCGACGCGCTCAATTCCGAGCTTGCCGCCATCCGCGCCGGGCGGGCCAACACCGCTGTGCTCAATCCCATCACGGTCAGCTACTACGGCGTGGACACCCCCATCATGCAGGTGGCGTCCGTCTCCACTCCCGACCCCCGCTCGCTGGTGATCCAGCCCTGGGACGGCAGCCTCTTAAAGGCCATTGAGAAGGCGATCCTGGCCTCCGACCTGGGCATCAACCCCCAGAACGACGGCCGCATGATCCGCCTGGTCTTCCCGCCCCTGACCGAGGAGCGCCGCAAGGATCTGGTCAAGCAGACCAGAAAGTACGGCGAGGTCTCCAAGGTTGCCATCCGCAACATCCGCCGCGACGCGGTGGAGAAATTCAAGAAGCAGCAGAAAGCCTCCGAGATCACCGAGGACGACTACAAGATCGCCGAGAAGGACATCCAGAAGCTCACCGACGACTACATCAAGGAGATCGACAAGATCTGCGACAAGAAGGAAAAGGAACTCACCGAAATCTGACGCCCTGCCCAAACAGAGTTTCGTAGGGGCGGGCGCCTCGACCGCCCGCGTTCGACGACCGGCACGGGACGTCCGGGGGCCGTCCCCTACACAAAACAACGAATCGGAGAACAACATGCCGAACAACAATCCGGCGGGGGAGCGGGAGAATTCCCGCCCACCCCGCCATATTGCCATTATACTCGACGGCAACGGCCGCTGGGCCAAAAAGCGCGGCCTGCCGCGCACCGCGGGCCACGCCGTCGGTGCGGAGACCTTCCGCAAAATCGCCACAACCTGCAAGAACATCGGGGTGGAGTACCTGACGGTCTACGCCTTCTCCACGGAGAACTGGAAGCGGCCAGAGGGCGAGGTCTCCACCATCATGAAGCTGCTGGGCAAGTACCTGCATGAGGCCATCGACACCATGGAGCGGGACCACATCCGCATGAAGGTATTCGGGGACATCGAGGGTCTGAGCCCGGAGCTGCGGCAGCTGGTGGAGAAGACCGACGAGATCTCCCGGCGCTATGAGGGCTTTCAGGCCAACATCTGTCTCAACTACGGCGGGCGGGACGAGATCCTGCACGCCGCGCGCCGCTATGCCCAGGACTGCGCCGAGGGCAGGATCGAGGGGGAGCTGACGGAGGAGATGTTCTCCGGCTACCTCTACTCGGCGGGCATCCCCGACCCGGATCTGCTGATCCGCCCCGGCGGGGAGCAGCGCATCTCCAACTTCCTGCTCTGGCAGTGCGCCTATGCGGAGTTTTATTTTACCGACGTGCTCTGGCCGGACTTTACACCGGAGGAGCTGGACAAGGCCATCGCGGTCTTTCGCAGCCGCGACCGGCGCTACGGCGGCGTGAAAACATGAGTGTGGAGTGTGGAATGTGGAGTGTGGAATGTGGAGTGTGGAGTTGTGATGACAGAGGTTCAGCGGAAACTCTTCGCTCTGCGGGATGAGGGCAACCGGGACTTCGTGGCAAAGCTCATCCCCACCGTGGACAAGGCGCGCATCCTCGGCATCCGCACGCCGGCCCTGCGGGCGTTTGCCAGGGACTTTGCCGGACGCCCGGAGGCGGCGGAATTTCTGAAAGCGCTGCCCCATTTCTATCTGGAGGAAAACGCCCTGCACGCCTTCCTGATCGAGCGCATCCGCGACTATGACGCGTGCGTCCGGGCGCTGGACGTCTTCCTGCCCTTCGTTGACAACTGGGCCACCTGCGACAGCCTGAGCCCCGCCTGCTTCCAAAAGCATCGCGCCCGTCTGATTTCGGACGCGCGCCGCTGGCTTCAAAGCGACCGGCTCTACACCGTGCGCTTCGGCATCGGGGTTTTGATGGCGCATTTTCTGGACGGGGACTTTTCCCCGGAATACCTGGACTGGGTTGCTGAGATCGAAACGGAGGAGTACTACCTGCGCATGATGCAGGCCTGGTACTTTGCCACGGCTCTGGCCAAGCGGTACGGCGCGGCCCTGCCGGTTCTGGAAAACCGCCGCCTGGACCCCTGGACCCACAACAGGACCATCCAGAAGGCGGTGGAGAGCCGCCGCATAACGCCCGAACAGAAGGCGTATCTTAAAACACTGAGAAGAAAGAAATAGACGAGTGTGGAGTTTGGTGTGTGGAGTTAGGAGTTGTGGTGTGCCTTCGGCACGATGATAATCGTCCGCGAAGCGGACGCCTTCACTCCACATTCCTCACGCTACACTCCACACTGAAAGAGGTAACAACATGGTCAACGCCATTTCCGTTTTGGGCTGCACCGGCTCCATCGGCCGGCAGACCATCGCCGCGGCCGAGCACATCGGCCTGCCGGTGGCCGCGCTCACGGCCCAGAGAAAAATCGATCTGCTGGAGGAGCAGGCCCGCCGCCTGCACCCCAAATTTGTGGCGGTCTACGACGAAGAGGCCGCAAAGCTCTTCAAAATCGCCGTGGCGGACACTTCCATCCGCGTGGGCTCCGGCATGGAGGGCCTGCTGGAGGCCGCGACCCTGGCGGAGTCCGACTGCGTGGTCACCGCCGTCTCCGGCGCCGTGGGCCTGAAGCCCACCCTCGCGGCCATCGCGGAGAGAAAGCGCATCGCCCTGGCCAACAAGGAGACCCTGGTCTGCGCGGGCGAGATCGTGATGAAAAAGGCCGCCGACTGCGGTGCCGAGATCGTGCCCGTGGACTCGGAGCACTCGGCCATCTTCCAGTGCCTGATGGGCAGGAAGAAGGGCGAGCTGCACAAGATCCTGCTGACGGGCTCCGGCGGCCCCTTCCGCGGCAAAGCCCGGTCCGAGCTGGAGGACGTCACCCCCGAGCAGGCGGTGAAGCACCCCAACTGGAGCATGGGCGCGAAGATCTCCGTGGACAGCGCGACGATGATGAACAAGGGGCTGGAGTTTGTGGAGGCCATGCACCTCTTCGGCGTCACCCCGGACGATATCACCGTGGTCATCCACCCCCAGAGCGTGATCCACTCCATGGTGGAGCTGGTGGACGGCACCGTCATCGCCCAGCTGGGCGTGCCGGACATGGGCCTGCCCATCCAGCTGGCCCTGACCTACCCCGAGCGCTGCCCCTCCATGTTCGAGCATCTGGACTTCTACAAGCTCCGCGACCTGACGTTCGAGGCTCCGGACTATGAAAAGACCCCCTGCCTGAAGCTCGCGATGGACTGCGCCCGCCGCGGCGGCACCGCCGCCTGCGTGATGAGCGCGGCAAACGAGGTGGCGGTCCACATGTTCCTGCGGCATGAGCTGGGCTACAACCGCATCTATGACGCCGCGGCGGGAGCCGTGGAAAAGGTGGGCGTTGTCCAAAACGCCGACCTGGAAACCATTCTGGAGGCGGACAAAGCCGCCAGAGCCTATGTGTTGGAGACTTACGGCAAATGACCTTTCTCTATGTGATCCTGGCAATTTTACTCTTCGGCCTGCTGGTGGGCATCCACGAGGGCGGCCACTTCCTGGCGGCCAAGGCCTGCGGCGTGCGGGTGGATGAGTTCGCCCTGGGCATGGGCCCGGCCCTCTGGAAAAAGCAGAAGGGCGAGACCCTCTACGCCCTGCGCCTGATCCCCTTCGGGGGCTACTGCGCCATGGCCGGGGAGGACGAGGCCTCGGACGATCCCCGCGCCTTCACCTCCCAGCCCCCCTGGAAGCGCATCATCCTCCTCTGCGCCGGGGCCTTCATGAATTTCCTGCTGGGCTTTGGCATCGTCTGCCTGCTCTATACCAGCGCCTACGCCTTCCGCAACGCGCAGATCGAGGACTTCATGCCCGGCTGCCCCTACCAGAGCGAGGAGGGGCTGCACGTGGGCGACCGCTTTTACAAGATCGACGGCCAGCGCATCTACCAGAACACCGACGTGGGGGACTTCCTCGACCAGGGGGACGGCGTCTATGACATCGTCGTTCTGCGGGACGGGCAGAAGGTCACCCTGAAGGACTTTGCCATCACCCGCGTCGCCTACGAGGGAGAGAGCCGGAAGATGTACGGCTTCTACTTCGGCTACGATCTGGCCACCCCCGGCGTCAAGCTGCAGAACGCCTGGTACACCACCATAGAGTTTGCCCGCTGGGTGCGCATGGGCCTCAGAGAGCTGATCCACGGCAGGGTCTCGGTGGACGAGATGACCGGCCCCGTCGGCATCGTGGACATGATGGCCGAGACCGGCGAGCAGGCCGAGACTGTCTCCGACGCCCTGTACTCCATCTTCTACTTCACCGCCTTCATCGCGGTGAACCTCGCCATCATGAACATGCTGCCCATCCCCGCCCTGGACGGCGGGCGGGTCTTCCTGCTGCTGGTGACCTGGCTCGTCGAGAGCGTCACCCGCAAAAAGCTCGACCCCAAGTACGAGGGCTATATCCACATGGCGGGTATGGTCCTGCTGTTGGGCCTGATGGCCTTTATCATGTTCCACGACATCGTGAGGATTGTGACGAAATGACAGAGAACACAAACAAGAGAGAGTCCACCAAGCAGATTTCCGTCGGCGGCGTGCTCGTCGGCGGGGGCGCCCCCGTCTCGGTGCAGACCATGTGCTCCACCAAGACCTGGGACGTGGAGGCCACGGTAGCCCAGATCCGGGCCATGCAGGCCGCGGGTGCGGACATCGTGCGCATCGCCATCCCCGACATGGAGGCGGCGAAGGCCGTCTCCGCCATCAAGGAGCAGACGTCTGTCCCCCTGGTGGCGGATATCCACTTTGACTACCGCCTGGCCCTGGAGGCCGCGGCACGCGGCATCGACAAGATCCGCATCAACCCCGGCAACATCGGCGCGCCCGAAAACGTCAAGGCCGTGGCCGAGGCCTGCAAGCAGCGGCACATCCCCATCCGCATCGGCGTCAACGCCGGCTCCCTGGAAAAGCGCCTGCTGGAAAAATACGGCCACCCCTGCGCGGAGGCCATGGTGGAGAGCGCCAGGGGCCATGTGGAGCTTCTCAACCGCTATGATTTTGACGATATCTGCCTGTCCCTGAAGACCTCCTCCGTACCCCTGACCGTCGAGAGCTACCGCCTGGCCGCCGAGGTCTTCGACTATCCGCTGCACCTGGGCGTCACCGAGACGGGCACCGAGTGGAACGGCACCATCCAGTCCGCCGTGGGCATCGGCACCCTGCTCTGCGAGGGCATCGGCAACACCATCCGCGTCTCTCTGACGGCCGACCCCGTGCGGGAGGTCTCCGCGGGCATCGCCATTGTCAAGGCCGCGGGCCTGCGCCCCGGCGGGGTGAAGTTCGTCTCCTGCCCCACCTGCGGCCGGACCGAGATCGACCTGATCTCCCTGGCCTCTGAGGTCGAGGCGCGGGTGAAGGACATGAAGCGGGACATCACCGTCGCCGTCATGGGCTGCGTGGTCAACGGTCCGGGCGAAGCCCGGGAGGCGGACTACGGCATCGCCGGCGGCAAGGGCAAGGGCCTGCTGTTCAAAAAAGGCGAGGTGCTGGGCACCTACCCCTACGACGAACTCTGCGAGAGACTGATTGAACTGATCGAAAGCGACGGCTAATTGCAGCGAAACCCTTTCCCGTCATTGCGAGGGCCGCTTGCGGCCCGTGGCAATCCGGTTTCCGGGACGTGTTTGCCGGAACAGACCTGTGTAAGTCAAGACACATTCTTTCCCGTTGGGGAAAGAACGTTTCTTGGACTTCAAGAAAGGCAACCAGAGGAAGTGTCCTCTGGACTCCACGCAAAAGAGGGGGAGTCTAAGGGAGGAACCAGGGTCGCCGCTAGAGCAGTGAGGCGTGGCTTGGAACGACGCATACCGCTGACGCTCAATCGTACTTCTGACCGGGATTAGCCCCCGCCCCTTTCCGCGGCTCGCGAGAACAGCTTTTCGTGGCTCCCTTTGGATAAAGGGAGCTGTCGCGAAGCGACTGAGGGATCGAACCCGGGAAGGAAAAGGGTGTACGCCGTTCGGGTGCAATCCGTCTCTTCTCGGGCGGCCGCGAGGGCCGCCCCTACAGGGGCAACCGGAAGGCTTCATCCCGGGCAGCACTGCGGACGGCGCGGCGATCCGGCATGGTCTTCGTACCAGACTCGCACGATGTTCGATATCCGCGCGTACCATCTTATTTTTGCAAGATGCTGCCCGCGTTCGGCGCCCTTTTCTTCTAGCCCGGGCGCGGACCATCTTCTTTTCGCGCAAGATCGAAAAGAAGATGGGGGGGCGCATTACGCAGGACGCCGCTTCTGAACACGCAAACGCAGCAAGGAAAACCCTATTCTCTGCCCCAAGCGGGCAGGAAATTTCTTTAGAGGACCGTATATCCATGACCGAGCACACCCCATTCCTGACAATTTTCCCCGGCTGCGCCGGCCTGGCCGGCGCGGCGGGGGGCCTGGACAAGGCATATGTCACGGACGTCCGGGTGGACACCGCGGAGGGGACCCTCACGGTGGCCGCCTGGTTTGCCGCCATGCCCTCCCCGGTGGACCTGCAGCGCCTGACCGAGCAGCTGAAAAACGACTACGCCCTCTCGGGGGTGGGCATCGTGCCGGACTATCCCCGGCAGGCTGCCTCCACCCCGGCGGCCTTTTCCCAGCCGAGCCCCGGCGCGAAGCCTGCGGGCACGGTGCTGATGGGCCGGGCCATCAAGCAGCACCCGGTGCCCATGAACACCCTGACGCTGGAGTCCGGCAAGGTCACGGTGGAGGGCGACGTGGTGGCCGTCACCAGCAGGACGCTGGCCAAGCGCGGCAGCGCCGTGCTCTGCTTTGACCTCACCGACCGCACCAACTCCGTGCGCATCTCCCGCTTCCTCCGCTCCGAGGACGACCAGTCCATCATCAACCAGATCAATCCCGGCGACCACCTGATCGTCCAGGGGGAGATCATCTACTCCAAGTACGATGACGACATGGTCCTGGACCCCCGGAACATCATGAAGGGCAAGCGCGCCATCCGCCCGGACGACGCGGAGGAAAAGCGCGTGGAACTGCACATGCACACCCGCTTCTCCGCGCTCGACGCCCTGACCGACCCGGATGCCATCGTGAAACGGGCGGCCTACTGGGGCATGCCCGCCATCGCCGTCACGGACCACGGCGTGGCCCAGGCCTTCCCGGACATGTGGAAGGCGGGAAAGAAGCACGGCGTCAAGATCATCTACGGCATGGAGGCCTACTACGTCAACGACATGGACGGCAACAGCGCCGTCATCGGCAAGTCGAACCTGCCGCTGGACACGGAGTTTGTGGCCTTCGACATCGAGACCACCGGCCTCAACGCCCAGTCCGACCGCATGACCGAGATCGGCGCCATCCGCTTTGCCGGGGACAGGATCCTGGAGGTGTTCAACACCTTTGTCGATCCCCAGCGCCACATACCGCCGGACATCACGCAGCTGACCGGCATCCGCGACAGCGACGTGCAGGGCGCCCCGCTGGAGAAGGAGGCCCTGGAGCAGTTCATGGCCTTCGTGGGGGACCGGCCCATCATCGCCCACAACGCCCACTTTGACGTGGGTTTCATGACCGCCTGCGCCCGCCGGAACTCCATTCGTTTCTCCCCGGTGTTTCTGGACACCCTGGCCCTGAGCCAGGCCCTCTGCCCGGAGCTGAAGCGCTTCAAGCTGGACATCGTCTCCAACCATCTGGGGCTGCCCGCCTTCAACCACCACCGCGCCTCGGACGACGCCATGGTGGTGGCCCGCATGATGGGCAAATTCCTGCCCATGCTGAAACAGCAGGGCGCGCGGACCGTGGACGAGATCGAGACGGTCTACCACTCCCTGCGCCGCACCGACGTGGCCAAGACCTACCACATGATCCTGCTGGTGAAAAACCGGGTGGGCCTGAAAAACCTCTACGAGATGATCTCCCAGTCCTATCTCAAGTACTTCCACCGCAGCCCCACCGTGCCGAAGAGCCTGCTGCTCCAGCACCGGGAGGGCATCCTGGTGGGCTCGGCCTGCGGCATGGGCGAGCTCTACGGCGCCGTCATGAAGGGCGCGAGCCGCGAGGAGCTCAAAAAGATCGCCGAGCTCTACGACTACCTGGAGATCCAGCCCATCTGCAACAACGGCTTCCTGGTGGATAACGGCACCGTTTCCGACGTGGGGGTCCTCCAGGACTACAACCGCACCATCTACAACCTGGGGAAAGAGATGGGCAAGCCCGTCATCGCCGCCTCGGACGTGCATTTTCTCGACGCCGAGGACGAGCAGTACCGCAAGATCCTCCAGGCCGCCAAAAAGTTCTCCGACGCCGACCGGGACTGCCCCATCTTCTTCCGCAACACGAAGGAGATGCTGGCGGAATTCGAGTACCTGGGCAAGGACGTGGCGAAAGAAGTCGTCGTCACCAACACCCGGGCCATCGCCGACCAGGTGGAGGAGATCGAGCTGCTGCCCAAGGACCTCTTCGCCCCCAAGATCGAAAACTCCGCCGAGGATCTCAAGCGCCTGGTCTACGACAAGATGCACCGCATCTACGGCAAAAACCCGCCCGAGATCGTGCAGAGCCGCGTGGACACGGAGCTCAACACCATCCTCGACCACCAGTACGACGTCATCTACATGTCCGCCCAGAAGCTGGTGCAGAACTCCCTGGAAAACGGCTACCTGGTCGGCTCGCGGGGGAGCGTCGGCTCCTCGATCGTGGCCTACATGTCCGGCATCACGGAGGTCAACTCCCTGCCGCCCCACTATGTCTGCCCCAAGTGCTGCCACTCGGAGTTCGTCACCGACGGCAGCTACGGCTGCGGCGCGGACATGCCGGAGAAGGACTGCCCGGCGTGCGGCACCCGCATGAAGCGGGAGGGCTTCGACATCCCCTTTGAGACCTTCCTGGGCTTTCCCGGCAACGAGAAGACGCCGGATATCGACCTGAACTTCTCCGGCGAGTACCAGGCCAAGGCGCACAAGTACACCGAGACGCTCTTCGGCGCGGACCACGTGTTCCGGGCCGGCACCATCGGCACCCTGGCCGAGAAGACCGCCTACGGCTATGTGAAAAAGTATCTGGAGGAGCGCGGCATCCAGGCCACCAAGGCCGAGGAAAACCGCCTGTCCCTGGGACTGGTGGGCATCAAGCGCACCACGGGCCAGCACCCCGGCGGTCTCGTGGTCATCCCCCAGGACAAGGACGTGACGGACTTCTGCCCGGTCCAGCACCCGGCGGACGACCCCAACTCCGATATCATCACCACCCATTTTGAGTACCACTGCATGGAGGCAAACCTCCTGAAGCTGGACGAGCTGGGCCACGATGACCCCACCATGATCCGCATGATGGAGGACGTGACCGGGGTGGACGCCAAGGAGATCTCCCTGTCCGACCCGGAAACCATGTCCATCTTCACCTCGCCCGCGGCCCTGGGCCTGCCGGACGACGACCCCATCATCGGCCGCACGGGCACTATCGGCGTGCCGGAGTTCGGCACCCCCTTCACCCGCCAGATGCTGGTGGACACCCAGCCGAAACAGTTTGACACCCTGATCCGCCTCTCCGGCTTCTCCCACGGCACGGACGTGTGGGCCGGCAACATCCACGATCTGATCGTAAACGGGATCGCCTCGGTCAACGAGACCATCGGCTGCCGCGATGATATCATGCTCTACCTCATCTCGGTCGGCATCAAGCCCTCCCTGGCCTTCAAGACCATGGAGGCGGTGCGCAAGGGCAAGGTGAAAAAAACCGGCTCCTTCCCGGACGACGCGGAGGAGCAGATGCGCTCCCTGGGCGTGCCCGAGTGGTACATCGAGTCGGCCCGCAAGATCGCCTACCTCTTCCCCAAGGCCCACGCGGTGGCCTACGTCATGATGGCCTTCCGCATCGCCTGGTTCAAGGTACACGAGCCGCTGGCTTTCTACTCGGCCTACTTCTACCGCCGCAGCCAGAAGGGCGGCTTCGACGCGGCCATGATGTGCGGCGGGGCCGACGACGTGCGCCGCAGGATCAATGAGATGCACCGCCGCCCCACGCTCACGGCGAACGAGGAGGACCTGCTGGTGACCATGGAGGCCGTGTACGAGATGAACATGCGGGGCTTCGACTTCGCCCCCATCGACCTCTACCGGTCCCACGCCACGAAGTTCCTCATCACGGAGGACAAGCGCCTGCGCCCGCCCTTTGTGGCTATCTCCGGCCTGGGCGAGACCGCGGCCTGGGATCTGATGCGCGCCGGCGAGACGGGGCAGAGATTCGTCTCCGTCCAGGAGCTCTCCGCCGCCTGCCCCAAGGTCAGCCAGACCCACCTGGAGCAGCTCAAATCCCTCGGCGCCCTGGGCGACATGCCCGAGACCAACCAGATCAACCTGTTTGATCTGTAAGAACCATACGGTAATCTACCGGTCTCAGAGATTCGCCGTACGTTTTTGCTTTCGGGCGGCCGGAGTGTATGCCCTGCGGGTACGTCCGTCTCCCTGCGGCACAGCCGGAGATTCTCGCAGGGGATTGACGCTTCAGCGGGCTGTATCACCTGTGACGGAGGTGTTTTTACGGATTACCCCCAGCGTAAAACGATACGGTTACAGAACTACGACTACAGCACCCCCGGCGCGTATTTCGTCACGATCTGCACCGAGGACAGAAAATGTATCCTCTCGGACATCACCGTAGGGGCCGACGCCCGTGCCAACACACATAAGAGAGTTTTGAAGCAAAACATTTGGTAACTGTCTGACAGGGTTGGAAAAGGCCAAGGAGAGAGATACTCGGCTGTGAGCATCTCTCTTCTCTATTTTTTGCAAAGGGTTTACATCCTTAACGCTCGGCTGTCTCTACACTTCATAGTTAATACAATTTCTCGGAAGGTTCAGAATAGAGCAGCTGCTACATTTTCAAATTGCTGCTACAACCACATCTTAGGCATGAGATTATAGAAAATCAGCAAAGAAAGACGCCCCGACTACCGTCAGCAAGCCGGAAACCACAATGGCAAGGCTGCTCGTAGCCCCTTCCAGTTCTCCCCATTCCATAGCCCGTGCCGTTCCGATGGCGTGCGATGCCGCCCCCATGCCAAGCCCTTTTGCGATCGGTTCCGTAATGCGGAACAATTTGCACACAAGATCGCCCGAAACGTTGCCGAGAATCCCCGAGATGATAATCACTGCCACCGTGATAGAAGAATAGCCGCCTAGCTCTTCCGAAACTCCCATCCCGATGGCCGATGTGATTGACTTTGGAAGCAGTGTGACATATTCCTGATGAGAAAGCCTGAATAAGGCAGAGAGAGCCAGCACGGATACGAGGCTTGTCAGCACGCCTGCCACCAGTGCACAAAGGATAGCCGGCAGATTTTCACGAAGCTTTTCAAGTTGTGTATACAAAGGAACCGCAAGGCAGACCGTAGCCGGCGTAAGCAGATAACTCAGATATCTCGCACTGGAATAATAGCTTCTGTAATCAACATGAAAGAGCTTTAATACCGCGATAACAAGTAGAATTGCAATCAGCAGCGGGTTGAAAATGGCAAACTTAAACCGCTTTTTCAGTGCCATTCCGATGACAAACCCGAGAAAGCTGATCACAACTCCAAAAGTGGAAGAGGAGAGCACAAGATCATTCATTTTTCTTTCTCTCCTCTCCTTAGAATCCGCTGAGCTGTGCGTCCGGTTATGCCCATCACGAGTACCGTCGTCACTGGGATAATCACAATCAAAGGGAGCAGAATCGGCTGGAGCACATCCCAGTTTTCCATCAGCCCTACGGTCGCCGGGATAAACATGATCGTCATGATCTCGATGAGATACTCCGCCGTCTCCTTAACCTGCGGTAGCTTTACGATCCCCGTTACGAGCAGCAGGAACATCAGCACAAGCCCGTAGATGCTCGCCGGGATGGGAAGCGGAATATAGTATTTCAGGATCTCCGCCACACATGTGACAGAGAGAATGACCGTCATCTGCCGGATGGATTTCATGGGCGATTCCTCCTACGGATCTTTTCTTTTTTTAAGCCTTCCATATACAGATGCAAAAAAGAATACACACTTAAGGAAACTCTGATCTAAACAGCTGAATCACCGTCGGGATCGGGGTATGCACCGGGCAGCCCTTCTGGCACATGGGATTCCTGCAGTTGAGGCATCGGTTCGCATCAGCTACGATTTGTAGAGCCATGAATATACGTCCTCCATTTCGATTACAAAATAGGTCATAGCCAGAAGGTCTGCACATCCGCCGGGACTAATGTTTCGACGAATAAATTCCTGGTCCAGTTCTTCCAGAATCTGTAGATAATCTCTCTCTTCCGGTTTACTTTCTGCAATAATTTTCATTCTGTTTTGAAGGGCAATCGCTTCTTTATAGCTGGAACGATGCATTACATTGGTATCAGGCAGCGCAGCCATAATATGGATAAGAGTAAGTATCCCGGCATCGTTGAGAGAATACCCTTTTAGCAGAAGATTCCTCATAATCGGAACTGCTGTCTGAAAGACTGTGGGGAACCCTTCTGCAGCCTCTCCCCTGATACCCAAAACCCCATGCTCGAGATAAAGTCTTTCTCCTGCGGTCATGGCTTTACCTCTATTGAGTTTCTTCAGGTCTCCCATCACCGGAGCAGCGATTCTGCCGCATGTTTCCTGAAGCAAATCTATGTCAACTGCATATTCACCAAGATACCCATAAGCAAGGCAAAGAATCCCTCCGGAAAAAATAGCTCCCTTGTGAGTATTTACACCACCCGTCGCACAAAACATTGCTTTTTCTGCCTGTTTCCCGATTTCTCTGGCTTCTTTCAGAAGTTCTTCCGGTTCATAACTCCTATGCCGCATACCAAAATCAATCAAACGGTAAAAGTAAGGTGAAATTGCCAAGGCACTGGTCTGGAAAGTTAAAATATCCATATCCCGATGCGCTCCGGTATTATGCCGGTCGACAAGGCCTGGCTTTGGTGTGGCAGATACTTCCAGCAGCAGTGCTTTTGTCGCTGTAATAGCTATGTTGGTAAGAAGATCTTTCGCGGAAATATTATATTGCCTGACAAATTCCATACTATTCCACCTCCGATCCCTATTTAACCATAAGTTGTTTCATTTGTAAAACAGACAGAAATCATGCCTCTTCATTCCTTTTTGGAATGAGTACTGGCAGATATTCTGTCTGTTTGTCATATTATCTTGAATGATTTATAAAAATCTGATGTAAAAAATACTGTTTATCAATTTCGGCACCCGCGGGAATACCCGGAGTGCCGAAATTGATAAAGAATGAGAAATGGAATTCAGAGAACAGGCAGAACAGTCATAATCCAGCCTACGGAGATGATGCAGCCGATGATGGCGAAGAGCCAGCCGCCTTTGAGCAGATCCTTCTGATCGTATCCGCCGTATTCCATCATGTAAGGAACAGCTGCAGTAGCCATCGGGGTCATGAATGCGGTGAGAGCACCGGCCTGGATGAGGATAATAAGGCCGCGCGGATCTCCGCCGATTTGATAGCATGTAGCAATGGCGATGGGGATGAAGATCAGCATAGCGCCGCGGTTGGACATAAACTGTGTGAGAATAAACGGGATTACAAAGAAGATAAATCCGACTACGTAGTTGTTATTAACCTTAGAGACAACCTTTGCAATGCCGCCGCCGATCAGGTCACCGGCACCGGTTGAAGACAGGGCGCCTGCCATAGCCAGAGCACCGACAATCAGAAGCAGCATGCTGAGGGGGATCGCTTTACCGGCTTCTTTCGGTTTGAGGACGCCGCAGATGACCATCAGGACTGCACCAATCAGGCAGATCTGCCAGACCTGGAGCATCTTGAGGACGCTTGCCTGAAGCATGAGAGCAACTGCAGTGCCGAAGAAGATCACGATACCGGCAGCTTCGGAGAAAGCGGGGAGAACAGCCTTTGCAGCCTCTTTCTTGACTTCGCTCTCGGCAGTCTTTACGGAAGGCTGATCAGGAGAAAACTTCGGCATGATAAAGGCACAGTAGATAACGGTGAAAATCAGCATCGGGAGACGTGCTTTCATCGGATCAAAGAAGTTCACAACAGGCATGGTGCCGGTAAAGTTCTCGAGCTTGTCGTAGTAAGCAGAGATATATCCGTTGAGCTCTGCTGCCTGGGTTGCGCCGGTACCAATGGGCAGAGTGCAGCAGGTGGCGATAGAGGTGATGGCGAGTGCCAGTGCGATCTTGGACTTGGAAATACCCATAGAGTCAGCGGAAGCCATGCAGAGAGGAGCCACAATGCCGAATACAACGACAGGGCTCTGCACCATCTGGCTGAGGAGCATGGCGAGGATGCAATACATCAGAAGGACTTTGGAAAGGCTACCTTTAGCCATTTTAGAGATGGCGTTGGCAAGATTGGTGCAGAACTGGGTTTTGTTAAAGCCTGCAGCAACAACACTCATGGCACCGATCATAATAACGTTGTTGTTGGAGAAGTATGCCAGGGCATCTTTCGCTGTGAGGCAGCCTGTAAGTGCCAGGGCAGAAATGGACGTCATGGCAACGGTAGCCAGGCTCCACACGCCGGTCATGTACCCGACGCAGGTCAACACGAAGATGACCAGACAGATAATGAGTTGGGTGGGCATAGTTTTTTTGCTCCTTTTCAAAACTTTATGTCAGGTTCCGGAGAACTGGCATTACGAGGATAATAAAATAATATTATTTTACGCACAGGAAAGCCAATGATTACGATTCATCGAAGTATTCCTGTGGGAATAGAATTACTGATCGCATTGCGGATTTTTGATCAGATCGGCCGACCCATGTAATATCTCACGCCATGTTCACTCATACGGAATTTACAGAGGAACTGGTCATAGGAGATCCAGCTCTCCTCAGGGTAATTTGCATGAGGCATGTCATTGACGAGACCGACAGTCAACATAGGAACATGGTCCCGATTTTCCCACACGGTGTAATCGACTGGCGGGCAGCTGTACTGCTTCGGAACGGGATCAAGCCGGTATTCCTCAAGGATAAACCGAATGAATATTTCCAGCCTGCTTTCCCCTCCCAGAGGATAGACGGAGTTTAACCCAAATTCGCGGTCTTTTTTTCCTACCATCAGTTGGATCGGTACTGGTCCACCTTCAAACCAGCGGTCTTTCAGATACCTGAAGTCTCCTTCCAGTCTCGGGCAGGTATAGCCACTCCATGGGGCGACTGCGGCAAAAAGATCCCCAGCCCCGAGCGCGCAGGTTGCCGCCATGAATCCCCCGCTCGATTGCCCGCAGGCATAGATTCTTTCAGGATCCACCGGCAGCCGGCTGCGCACATCCCGGATCATTTCGCGGATGAAGGGGAGACTGTCCAGTTTCTTCCCGTTCCAGTTTCCGTTCCAAAGGCGGACACCCCTGAATCCTTTTTCCCGGATCTGATAGATATCCGCGGTTGGGAACAGGGCAATAAATCCACGCTCCTCGGCGACGAGACTCATATCCGTGACATCGAAGAACGTTTCCCCGTTGCTTCCCCTCCCATGGAATGCGCAGACCAGCGGAACCGGTTTCCCCTCTGCAGCTACCCTCGCGGGGACATATTCATACCACTCTCTCCCGAATCCGTCGACAGTTACCCGGTGATAAGTCGCTCCGTTTTCCAGCGGGGCACGGAAGTACCGGAGAATCTTGTCCCCGTAACCCCGGTGGCGTCTTGCCGCGCCAACATACAGCCAGACCTTCTCCAGCAGCTCCGACGAAAGATCTTCCATACCAAAGCCTTTGGTAACCCTGGTTTGAGAGATGTTGTCATCATTGGTCTTCCATGTCTTTTTGAGATTAGAGGGAAGAAAGATTAACGTCCCATCCGCACCGAAAACAGGTTCAGCTTGGGTCTGATTCTCCCGGTTCCAGTAGTCAATGAGTCTTTTTTCTGCTGCGGTTTCCGACTCTATCAGCATCCAGACAGGCAGCTGTGCCCTCTTTGCACTGATGTACATCTCTCCGATCTGAGAATCCGCATCGTCTACCGTACAGGAGGAGGTGTCCATAAACAGATCATCTTGAAAGTTGCCGAAAGTGGCCAGACCGCTCCATTCACTGGTCATGGTCCGTGCTGCTTCCTGCGCAATATCAGCTCCATCCCCGAAACCCATCAAATAAATCGCATCCTGCATGACCACATAGTAATCCTTGGCTTGCAGCTTTTTATAGACTGCGTTCAGCAGTGCAGCGTCCTTCGCGCGTTCCCATCTGTATTCCTCCTGCTCAGGCATTGTGATCAGCAACCCATATTTGTCTGCCAACTCTCCCAGTCCACTGCTTTCAAGAAACAGATCTGGCTCGGAACCGGATGGAATTGCTGCAACGATTGCCCGGTTGTTCTGCCGGAAGTTCTCGGGGATATATGTCACCGTACCCCGAAGTGTGCCGTTGACTGTGATGTCTTGCCGGAAAAGCCCGCTGATTGTGCATATACCCGGGTCGGAGAGATCAATCGGGATTTCATCGCTTTTCGGAGGAGTAAACCAACGTTCTCTGTACTTCATGCTATCATCGTCTCCTTCAGCTAATTTTCAACACCCGGCTCTTCCGCAATCCGGATCTTCTTCCCTGAGATCAGGGATCCTGACAGATCAGTGCGGAAGAGTCGGTATGAAAGCTTCCTCAGCTATGTGGGATCAGTCGTCCAGAATGACCGGTTTGACTTTACGGACAACATCCAGAATGGTGCCATCCCTCGCCTCAACAATAGCAACAACATGGTCTTCCCATTCCAGCTTATCGGGAGCTCCAACGAGGCTGTATGCCTTGTCGCGGAGCCATTCGATAGTGACGTGCTTGATTCCAGCCTCATCCAGGCAGGCGATCAGATCCTGACGTGCAGGATTCACCGCAATGCCGTAATCTGTCACGACCACATCCACGCAATCGCCCGGAGTTGTTACCGTGACGACGTCGTCACAGACCGTTGCCATTCTGCCACGGGTAAGCGGGGTAACAATGATGCAGCACTTTGAGCCGGCTGCCGCATCGGGGTGGCCACCCGGTGCGCCACGCAGAACGCCGTCAGACCCGGTGATAACGTTGACGTTGAACTTGGTGTCAACTTCCAGGGCAGAGAGAACAACATAGTCCAGTTTGTTCACGTAGGCGCCTTTGTTTCCGGCACTGGCGTACTGGCTGAGATCCAACTCAACGTGGGAGTCGGGGTGCTCGGCAAGATGCTTGGCTGCGACCGAGTCAAAGTCCTGTGTGTCGCAGATTTTCCCGACCAGACCCTTGTCCTGCAGCGCGCAGACCGCGCCGGTAGTACCACCCAGAGTAAAGCTGATTTTGATGCCTTTTTCCGTCATAATCTCTTCCAGATAGCGGTTGACCGCCAGCGAGGGGCCGCCGACACCGGTCTGGAAGGAGAAGCCGTCCTTGAAGTATGGGGTTGCCGCAATCACTTTTGTGACATTCTGCGCCATCATCAGCTCTCGCGGATTATTGGTGATTCTGGCCTCTTTGGTCGAGATCTTCGCCGCATCGCCGATGGCGTCAACCACGCAGACCGCATCCACATCGATGCAGGAGATGCTGCAGGGAACATTGGGGAAGGGAACCAGGGTATCGGTAATAATGACAGTGTGGTCTGCAAACTTGGCGTCATGCATGGCAAAACCCATGGACCCGCAGTTGTTTTTGCCGCCGGTGCCCTTTGCGTTGCCGCAGTTATCCGAGGTTGCCGCTGCGAGGAAGGCGATGTCAATGTGAACTTCTCCGGCTTCCACTGCTCTGGGGCGTCCGCCGTGGCTGCGGATGGTGACGGGGTTTTTCAGCTTTCCTGCGGAAATCACTTCGCCGATCCTGCCGCGAACGCCGGAGGTCTGCGCTTCTACGATGATGCCGCGTTCCATGTAGTCTGCAAAAATGTTCTGAGCTGTACCGAGAGAGGTTGCCGCCACATGCAGATCCTTCAGTCCCATCTCTTCCACCAGCACCTTGCAGACCATGGCTGCCACGTAGTCGCCGTCACGGAATTCCGTGTGGAAGGAGAAGGTCATCCCGTCGTGGGCGCCACACTTCTCACATGCTTCCCGGATCGAAGCACAGAGCTTGTCTGCTTCCGGCTTCTCATGTTTTACCGCGGTGGGAGAAGCTTTCTTTACGGTCTGGCCGTCTCTGTAATTCTTTCCCTGATATACCTCGCGGCCGTTTACGAGAAGATAATCAGGAATATCTCTTCCAACTGCATTAATCATAATTCAAATCCTCCTATCAAAGATCACCGTGGTACACGCCGCAGGCTTTTGCCAGACGAATGACGCGCTTCGCATCCTCGAAGAACGGGATGTCCACCATCTTGCCGTCCACTGTGTAAACGCCGATTCCTGCATCCGCCTGTGCCTGACAGCCGCGGACCAGTTTCTCTGCATAAGCGATTTCCTTTTCGGTCGGTGCAAAAGTCTTGTGCACAAACTCGATCTGGCGAGGATTGACGATGCTCTTGCCGTCAAAGCCCATCTTGCGGTTCTGGATCACTTCAGCCTTGAAGCCTTCCATATCATCGATATTCGGGAACATCGTGTCAAAGCACTGGATTCCTGCTGCCCTTGCCGCCAGAAGCATCATTCCGCGGGCTGTCAGCATCTCAATGCCGCCCTCTTCAATGCGAACGTGCATGCTCTTCCGGAAGTCGCCGCCGGAGATGGCAACGCCAAACATTCTCGGTGATGCAGTGCAGATTTCGTATGCGTTCAGAATGCCCTTCGGACTCTCCAGTGCGGCCATCAGCAGCGTTCGGCCTTCTTCTACGCCGAACTCTTTCTCGGCTGCCAGCACATGCTCTTCCACCACATGAACGTCATTTGCACTCTCACACTTTGCAATTCGGATTCCGTCTGCCCCGCCGGCGACCACGCAGCGGATGTCCTCTTCCCAGTGGGGAGTATCCAGGCCGTTAATGCGGACGATCACTTCAGTGTCGCCATAGTCAATGTTTTTCAACGCCTGATACAGGGAGAAACGCGCTGCATCTTTCTGGTTTTCTGCAACGGCATCTTCCAGATCAAGGATGATGCTGTCGGTTCCGTAAATGTAGGCATCTTTAATAAGACCGGGCTTCTGCGCGTTCATGAACATCATGGTTCTGCGCAGTCTGTTCTTTTCGGGCTTTTTTCTTGTAATCATCTTACCGCACCTCCCCAGGGAATATTCTTTGCTGAAGCGTCGTTGCTCCGGTAGACTGCACATGCGATCCTTGCCTTCAGGGTGCACTCAAGAGCGCCCTTGTCGATGATGGTAACTTTCCCGTTCTCTACGCCCAGTTCCTTCAGCGTCTCGTAGGCGCAGTCTCTGATCTGCCGGCCGTACTGATTCATGACCGTGCTGTTGATGCTGACCTTCAGTCCGTCCTGCGACGGCTCCACTGTGATCTGGGCATCGCTGGATTCCAGCGTCCCTGCGATGGCAATTTTTGCGATTTCCATAGTGCCTCCTTGTAAAAATAATATTGGTCTGCTGTGCTTCTTTTTCGGTTTTGCTGGCGCTATGATACCGCAAATATTTGATGACGTAAAACAGATAGTTTTCATAGTTTTCAATTCTATATTGGAATATTTAGAGCCTTGAATTTGTTGATATTCTCTGTTATTATCATTTTAATGGGAATGATAATTCTATTTTTACATTCAAAATTAGAATTGAATGAAAGGGGGAGCCGTGATGACTGAAAGAGATTTTGAACTCTTGGATGTGCTCGCAGAGACGGGCAACATCACCAAAGCGGCTGATCGTCTTTATATGACACAGTCGTCTCTCTCCAAACGTATTGTTATATTAGAGGAAGAACTTGGTGCTATCCTTTTGCTCCGTTCCAGGCAGGGGATACATTTTACTCCTGAAGGAGAAATCGTATTGAATCATGCCCGAAAGGCAATGGAGATCATGGGCGCTATGCGCGAAGAGATGCTGTCACAGAAAGCTGTTGTCAGTGGAACACTGAATGCCGGTGTTTCCATTAACTATGCACAATACCGCCTTCCTGCGCTCTTGGCGACCTACCGAAAGAGATATCCTTATGTAAAAATGCATATTCTTTCCGGCCACAGCCGAGATCAGTATCTGAAAATCCTCAACGGAACGCTTGATGTGGCGATTCTTCGCGGAGATTTTCTCTGGAATGAACATCGCATTCTTCTCAGCAGGGAACCTGTATGCGCAATCATGAACAAGGAATACGAAACTGCCGATCTTGATCAAGTTCCTTTTATTGGAAGGAAAACCGATGGGGGATTTGAACGTGACCTGACGAGATGGTTTCGCGAGAGCAACCTGCAGATTTCAACGTCCGGAATTGTTGTTGACAACATTTCCACCTGTGTTGAAATGGTAAAAAACGGATTGGGCTGGTCAGTTCTTCCGGAAATCTGCCTGAAGGATTATTCCGGAATTATTCGCCCTCTTTTCTTCGCCGACGGAGAACCCTTCGTCCGTTCAACTTATTTGTTGTATACAGATCAGGCCGCACAGCTTCAACAGGTAAAAGCTTTTGTAGATCTTGTAAAGGAGGAAAATCATGTCTGAGTACAGCATTGCGACCGTCTATCCTTCTGACCGGAGGATGATGGAAAAGGTCACCGCCCTGCTGCAGGGCGAGGGCATCCGTTTGGATGCCAACCTGGACTATACCTGCGCCGTCGTGGATGAAGATTACAACGCGCTTGCCACTGGAAGCTGTTTCAAAAACACCCTTCGCTGCATGGCGGTATCTCATGAGCATCAGGGTGAAGGTCTGATGAACACGGTTGTGTCACATCTGATGGACATGCAGTATCAGCGCGGAAACGTGCACCTTTATCTGTACACGAAATGCAACTCTGCCAAATTCTTTGGCGATCTGGGCTTCCACGAAATTGTTCGAATAGAAAATGAACTCGTTTTCATGGAAAACAGCAGAACCGGCTTTTCCGACTATCTTGCCAGCCTGAAGCGGGAGTACCGGGAAGGGTCCTCGGTTGCAGCTGTCGTGATGAATGCCAACCCCTTTACCTTGGGCCACCGATATCTGGTGGAACAGGCTGCCCGGGATAACGATGTGGTGCATCTCTTTGCCGTCAGCGAGGATGCCAGCTTGATCCCCTATTCTGTGAGGAAAAAACTGATTCTCGAAGGTGTTGCCGACCTCCCAAATGTATTCGTTCACGACAGCGGACCCTACATTATCAGCAGCGCAACTTTCCCAAGCTATTTTCAGAGGGATGAGGAGTCGGTCATCCGGGGGCATGCCCTGCTGGATCTGACGATTTTTTCCCGGATTGCAGAAGTATTGGGCATTACCACGCGCTATGTGGGAGAGGAGCCGCGGAGCCTTGTCACAGGGATTTATAATGAGATCATGCAGAAAGAACTCCCTTTGCATGGAATCCGGTGTGTAGTGGTTCCCCGAAAAGAATGGAATGGTGAAGTCATCAGCGCCTCCACGGTGCGCAAGGCATTGCAGGAAGAGAACTGGAACCTTCTGGAGATTCTTGTGCCGGAAACAACCTACAGGTATTTCAAAAGTTCGGAAGCAGCCCCTCTCGTTGCCCGCATCCGTGCTGCCGGCAATGTCATTCATTACTGAAAGGAGTAACAATGACCGAAATCACGATTCAGGATATGATGTTCTGCCGGGAGAACCGGGCTGATCTTCAGACTTCCTTACTCCGGCAATTCCCGGAAAATCCTGTTCTGTCTTTCTGCATGAACATCCCGGGCCCTGTTAAAACAGATGAAGAGATCCGTACCGCTTTTGAGACGGGGAAAAAAGAAATCCTCTCTGTTTTATCAGAGAGGAACTGGGGTATCGAAAGAGACTATGAAATTCATGAAAAAACGGGAGATGAATGGCTTGCCAGCATTCGGGCAGAGGCTTCTCTTCTAAAAGATGCCGTATCTGAAATTGAAGAAAACCATCCTCTTGGGCGCATTTATGATATTGATATTATTGCCCCGGATGGGCAAAAACTATCCCGCTTGAATTTCCGCACCTGCCTGCTCTGCGGACGGCAGGCACAGGACTGTGCCCGTTCCCGCCGTCATAGTGCTGAAGAACTTTTTGTAAGGATCAAACAATTGATACGAGAAGGATTATAGATAACAGAATTGCTGTCTATTCCTACGAAAGCATCGTGTTCCAATTGCGGGAAGGGCCGATTGTGAAATGGCAGATAAAGTAATAATACCGCAGGGCTTACCGGGAAAATCGGCATGTCCTGCGGCGTTTTGTGTGCCAAAATCAAACCGTTTCACGAAAGGTATACTTTTTCACGAATGGTTAAAAAGGGCGTAGCTGCTACACTTTTCATTTTTACAGCGAATGGGTTCCTGCTGCCACGACTCAGAAAGGTGGGAATCAGGGCGGCATTTGCGATGCCGGAGACGAAAAAGTGCCGTATTTCAGGCATTTCCGCACATAGCAAGAACCTCATGACCGATAGGCTGTTCTATCAATCATGAGGTTCTTATTTGCGTTAGGACACCAGTAATCATACAATTAAACGTTTCTTACCTCCAAACGGAGGTGGGTGCAAGGGAGGGTGCAGATTATGTAAACCACTTGCGTCCATCTTTTTTTGCCTTTTACCTCCACGTGGACGTTGTGGCCGCCTTTTCTCCTGGATATAATAGTCTGTAAAGGAATTCTGAGCCTTCCTCAGCGCTCAATTACATCCACGATTTCACCGATAAACATCGTGTGGGGTGGGACCCGGGTGTAGATCCAGTCGGCGACCTCCTGTGGGACCCGCTCCCTTTCAAACTGGTGGGAATAAAGCTTTTTACACACGAAGGTCAATTCGGCCTGCTTGAAATCCACTCCGTGCTCCACAGCCACAGGGCTCAGCTTCGTCAGAGCAACTTTGTCTCCATCCCTGCCGGACTTGCTGCCGAGAATGCCAAGGTCTCTGCGATATTCCTCCGGGAAAAAGCTGACGGTGTAATACTCATTTTCCTCCAGGAAGTTGTGCGTGTATCTCGCAGGAGAGACATAGACTGTCAGGATAGGTTTTCCCTGATGGGGCGGTCCCCAAATTGTACCCATGCTGCCCCAGGCAATGGTCATTGTGTTGTAGTTCTCAATGGTTCCGGCAGTGACCAGCGCCCAGCGGTTGTTGAACATCTGGAAAATGTCATATTTCTTCTCAATAAAGCTCATACTCCGCGTCCCTCCATTAGTTACATCTCCATGTACCGAATCAGGCCTTGTTGAACTTCTCCTTCGGTTGCTTGCAGCGCGGGCAGCGCCAATCCTCATTTCACATACTGCCGATAGCACCAGACTGCGATCTCAGCAATCAGCTCCTCCGGCAGAGACCTGTTATACGGCAGCCGGATCGTGCCCTTGCTCACATCATAATCTGCCAGCCTGTCTGCAAAAACCTCTGTCGCTTCCCCGCCCGGATAAAGGCCGAGGTGCTTTTTTGAGGCTGCGAAATGGATGATGTTCCTGCCTTTCCAATATGTCGGCATACTCCATGAGATCTTCTCCTGGGCTTCAGGCAAAGCTGCGCGAAGGATCCGGCGGATCTCATTCAGGTACGGCCTGACGGTTTCATCCTGTTCTTCGATATATCGGTCCATGACGAACCGGCAGTTCCTGATCAACTCGTCCTTGCGCCGGATGAGGGAGTTGAACGCCGTGACAAAGGCGTCCCGGATATACTGCTCTTCCAGATGGGGCGTGGTGCAGCGGTGCTCGCCTTTGTATTTGCCGTTGCACTGCCAGATCGCCCGGCGGTATTTGTCGGTCGAGTTCCATACCTTGGAGCCGAAGAACTCGCCGCAGTCAGCGCAAATGAGCCTTGCGGAGAAGATGCTGTTTCCGCTGTACTTATGGCCTAATGCCTTGCGGCGGGCCACCTCCAGCTGAACGATCTCCCACTCATCTGGAGGGATGATCGCTTCATGGCTCTTCTCAATATAGTACTGCGGGGCCTCTCCTTCATTAGGCTTTTGGCGCTTCGATAGAAAGTCAGTGGTTATTTTCTTCTGTAACAATGCGGAGCCCCTGTACTTCTCGTTCGTGAGGATCTGAAACAAAAAATTTCAATTTACTCTTGACACAGACTGTTTCTAATATTATACTCGTTATCAGAAACAGCCTGTTTTCTTTGGAGGGTTTTATGCGCAGGAAAGACGAATCGAAGAAACCGATCATCGTAAACTACATCAACGATTTCTTTTACGAACATGACAAGGTTCCGACCGTGCGCGAGATCGTGAACGGAACGGGCATTCCTCTCTCAACGGTGCATCGCTATCTTCGGGATATGCAGGAGAAAGGCGAGCTGAGTTACAACGGCTATCGTAGCGCGCGAACGAAAGAAATGAGCGAGGTCGCGCCTATTCATGGCATCGCTGTATTGGGAACGGTCGCCTGCGGCCCGGGGCAGGAGGAAGAGCAGCGTTTTGTTGAAATGATCCGTATGCCGGAGACATTGGTGGAAAAAGGCGACTACTTTGCGCTGATTGCAAAAGGCGAGAGCATGATCGGAGCGGGCATCTTCCCCGGAGATTACGTTTTTGTGAAGCGTCAGCAGACGGCCAACGAAGGCGATCTTGTCATCGCGCTGTTCGACGGGAAGAATAATCTGAAAAAGCTCGGCTTCGATCCGAAAAAGAAAAAGTACGTCCTTCACTCCTGCAATCCCGACACAAAAGCATATCCCGATATCATCGTGGATGAACTGCAGATCCAAGGCGTCGTGAAAGGCTCTTATCATAAGCATTGATCGCGGAGGTACAAGAACGAAATTGAAAAACCAGATCGCAGAAACGGAACGCCGTCGCCTTCCTTCCTTCGATTGTCCGAACCCAAACTGCACGGCGAAGAACATCGTGTTTGCAACGAGCAGAGAAGCAAAGAATGAATCAGAGCTGATCCCGATCGAACTCTTTTCTGACGCTGCTCCCGCGGATTTCGCGGTCGTCTGTCCGAAGTGCAAGAGCAAATATGTTTTGTACCGGCATTGGGAAACGCCGATCATTCCGTTCAAAGTCTTGCCGTTATATAGCGGCGTCGCTACATAAAAAAACAGAATACATTGGCATAGTGAGCCGTCCTCCCGTCGGTGAATACGGAAGCAAAGGGCAGGTATCAAGTCCAAAAAAGAGTCACGCAGCAGCGAAATCTGCGCGCGATCTTTGACTTGATGCCTGCCCGCTTTTTTATCCGTTTTTTCAAAAACGGAGTGCAAAGAAAAAACAAAAACGCAAAAAATGAGCGCGGGGGAAGTGTTCAGATACTAAGAGCAAGTATCGACCTGTGGCCCGGATTTCGAGAAATGCGTTTTTTGCCGCGGTCGGAACTTGTTGGGGAGTGCCTTCCCCAAACCCAGCAGAACGAAAGAGACGATCATTTTTTCGCACAGGAGGTGCATCAAAAATGCGAGGACCGTACGATACGCCTAAGCGCAGTCATGTGATCAAGACGCGCCTGGACGATGAGGAATACGAATTCTTCATGAGGAAATGCGCGGTCTATGAGATGACGCAATCCGAAATGATCCGTGCGTCTTTGGACAAGCTCGCGATCCATCCCGTGATCAAGTTCTCGCCGGTGAACAAGGAGCTGCTTTCCAAAATCGACGAGCTGATCACGGAGGGAAAACGCATCGGGAACAATCTCAATCAGATCGCCCGCGCGATCAATTCCGGTTATCCCGATCAATCTTTACTCGCAGATATACGCCGCGCGCTCGGCGATCTGGCGGAGTGGAAATATGAAATCCTGCAGGAGGTGGGCAGCGCCATTGGCAACGATCAAACATTTGAGCTCGAAAAACTCGGACCTCGGGGCCGCCGAGCGTTACTTGATCTTTCAGCACGACGAGAGCAGCAACAAGCCGGTTCTTGACGAGTTCGGCCACCTGATCCCGCGCGAGGATTACCGCATCGACACCCTGCTCTGCGGCGACGAGGATTTTGCGATCGCCTGCATGAAAACCAATCTCGCCTATAACAAAAATCTCTCCCGCAGAGACATCAAGACCCATCACTACATCATCAGCTTCGATCCGCGCGACGGAGAAGAAAATGGATTGACGCTCGACCGCGCGCAGGAGCTGGGCGTGGAGTTTTGCAAAAAGCATTTCCCCGGGCATCAGGCGATCATCGCGACGCACCCCGACGGCCACAACAAAAGCGGCAACATCCACGTGCACATCGTCATCAACAGTCTGCGCATCGAGCGCGTCCCGATGATGCCGTACATGGACAAAGCCTGCGACACGCTGCCGGGGATGAAGCACCGCTGCACCGCGGCCGCGCTGCGTTACTTCCGCGCTGAAGTGATGGAGATGTGCCAGCGGGAGGGGCTGTATCAGATCGATCTGCTCAACGGACGCAAGGACAGAATTACAGAACGCGAGTATTGGGCGCTGCGGCAGGGACAGAAAAAGCTCGACGAGGAAAACGCCGAGCGAATCGAAAAAGGCGAAGAACCGAAGCAGACGAAGTTTGAAACGGACAAGCAAATCCTACGAAAACAAATTCGATCTACATTGGCAAAAGCAAAAACGCTGGAAGAGTTTTTCGATTTCCTGTTGGAAGATTACGGCGTTGCGGTAAAAGAAAGCCGTGGTCGTTTCAGTTATCTGACGCCGGATCGAACGAAGCCGATCACATCCCGCAAGCTGGGCGATGACTTTTCCAAAGAAGCGATCCTCGCCACACTCGAACAAAACGCTTCGCGCGTCCTTCCGTCTGTCAGTCAGAGGCCGGACACTTTTGTCACGCCCGCGATGAAACCGGAGATCGAAAAGCTGATCGATCTCGAAGCCAAGCGCGCCGAAGGCAAGGGCGAGGGTTACATCCATTGGGGCAAGACCTTCAATCTGAAAACGATGGCGAAGACGCTGCTGTATTTGCAGGAGAACGGCTTGACCGACCTCGACGAACTCGACACCGCGCTCGCGGAGGCGCACGAAAAAGTCAATACCGGCCGCGCCGATGTGAAGGCGATCGAGGAAACGCTGAAAGGGAAAAAGGAACTGCAGCGGCATGTTCTGAACGCTCGCGCAGGAAAAGACTTGCACGCGGAGTATCTGAGGCTGCCGAAGAAAAAGCAGGAGAAGTTTTACGAGGAGAATCGTCCGGCGCTCATGCTCTACGACGCGGCCATGCGGTATTTCAAAGAAAATGGGATCAAAACCATCCTCGCCGCCAAGCGCGTGCAGGACGAGATCGACGATCTGACCTCCCAGAAAAACGACGCTTATACCGAATACCGCGCAAGCCAAAAGCGCGAGAAAGAGCTCCAGACCGTCAAAAGCAATATTGAGAAGATCGTCGGGCGACAGGATCAGGAACTGGAACGCGAACAGAAAACGAAGGGGCAGGAACTGTAGCTGTGGTGTCACGCTTTAGGCATGAAAAAGCGCGCCTATCATGCGGATTCCCCGATGCAATTATGACAAGGGAATACGATTTGACCTGCACCCCGGCTTTCCGCATTTTAGAGCGTGACAGCTCTTTCGGAAAGGGCCTCGCTGTCGAATAATAGAGCGACAAAAGCCCAGTGTTTATGCGAATTTCAAAGGGCTATTATGCCGGAGGAATACGATTTCACGTTTCCCCGCAAAAACGTGGTTCTAAATGCTAACAGGATTCCGGTGACTTGCAAACCAAACATATATTTCGAAAGAACGGAGGATGCTCACATGACCGATCATGACGAAGACGGAATTGATCTTGAGCCCGAGGAGGAATACGAAGAAATGCTCCGCACCTGGGAGGACGATGAGGATGACGGAGACGATGTGATCCCTGAGCTGTATTACTGTAATACCGATCCCTTTTCAAGCCGCGCAGCTTTACCACCCGATCATCCCCGCCGCAATTATCGCATTGACGAGGAAGGCCGCATCGTCGTCCGAAACCTCAGCGCCTGGTGGATCCCCGAAATGAAAATCATGGAGGAAATCGACGGAACGCTCTACACAGTCACCGGCAGCTATGAGGGGACGGAAATGCTGAACAGCAAGCTGACGCGGATCATGCTGCACAATCTGGAGGATTCCGAATGACAAACGAGAAAGAATCTGATATAATGGAGCCGTCCAATCCTGTACAGACAGTTGCCCCTGAAAAGGAGGAAACAGAATTGTTAAGGGCAACTGATAAGATCACCGCATTATACTGCCGACTCTCGCAGGAAGACTCTCTGGATGGGGAATCGAATTCCATACAGAATCAGCGCCGCATTCTCAGCGCCTATGCCAAAGAGCGCCGCTTTCCGAATCCCGTTTTCTTCGTGGACGACGGATACAGCGGGACGGATTTTGACCGGCCGGGCTTTCAGGAAATGCTGGCCGAAATCGAAGCGGATCATGTGGCTGTCGTGCTGACAAAGGATCTCTCCCGTCTCGGACGAAACTCAACGATGACAGGTATGTTCATCAATATCACCTTCGCCAAACACGGCGTCCGCTACATCGCGATCAACGACAACTTCGACACGCAGAATCAGAACAGCGTGGACTATGATTTCGGCGGCATCCGCATGTGGTTTAACGAGTATTTTGCCCGCGATACCAGCCGAAAAATTCGGGCGGTGCAGAAAGCAAAGGGCGAACGCGGCGAGCATCTGAGCGGACTCGTTCCTTACGGCTATCTCAAAGATCCGAATGACCCCAAAAAGTGGATCGTGGATGAAGAGGCTGCAAAAGTGGTCAAGCACATCTTTGACCTGTGTATGGAGGGTCGCGGTCCCTTGCAGATCGCCAATCTGCTCCGGGAGGAAAAAGTGCTGACAATTACCGCTTACCAGATGCGCGAAGGACGTAACACCACGCGCTCTGAGCCTGTCGATCCCTATCGTTGGGAGACAAGAAGCATCACGGATATTCTGGCCAGGCGCGAGTACACCGGCTGCACGGTCAACTTCAAAACCTACACAAATTCCATCTGGGACAAGACGACGCGCAAGAACCCTGTTGAGAACCAAGCGATCTTCTACAATACCCAGCCGGCCATCATCGACATCGACACCTTTGAGAAGGTGCAGGAGATTCGGGAGCAGCGGCATCGCAGAACGAAATCCGGCAACTCGCACATGTTTTCCGGTCTGGTGTTCTGTGCCGACTGCAAAAGCAGGATGAGCTTCAGCAGTGCAAAGGGTGACGAAAGCAAGTGGTACTACACCTGTTCAAAGTCCCGCGGCAAGGATTCTCCATGCACCGCGCATTACATCCGCGCGATCGTTTTGGAGCGCCTGGTCTGGCACTACACACAGAGGGTAATTGAGCTTGTCCTGCGCTATGAAGTACACTTCCGGGCGTTCATCGAACAGAAACTTCAAACAGAAAGCGCAGCGATCCTCAAGGCCAAGCGCAAGCAGCTTGAGAAAGCGGAGAAACGTATCAGGGAGCTCGACCATCTGTTTGTGAGAACCTATGAGGACAATGTGGCCGGAAAGCTGAGCGATGAGCGGTTTGAGAGCATGAGCCGCGGTTACGAGGAAGAGCAGCAGGGATTGAAAGCCGAGGCCGAGAGTCTCCGGCGAGAGATCGAAGTACAGGAACAACAGAACCAGAATCTTGAGCTGTTCATTGAGCGTGTTCAGAAATATGCCGAACTTGATGAACTGACGCCCTACGCCGCACACGAGCTGATCAAGGCAATCTATGTAGGCGCGCCGGACAAGAGCAGCGGCAAGCGCCGCCAAAGCGTGTATATCCAGTACGACCTGATCGGCTTCATTCCGCTTGATGAACTGATGAAACAAGAAACGGCATGATCTATGCCATGCCGTTCCAAAAGACGCTAAAACAGTCTTACGGGTGGCGGCCTCCTCGGCGGCCCGCAGGTGAGACTGACACGCATCGGGCAAATCGTGGAGAAATACATTCTCTCCACGGAGAGCATTCCAGGCGTCTATGTTGAGAAATATGTCATCATGCCCAATCATGTTCATTTGATTTTATCGGTGGACGGAACGGATGGGCCGCCGAGGGCGTCGGCCCCTACAATGGCTGTGGTGCCCAATGTCATCTCAGCACTGAAAAGACTGGTCAATCGGGAAGCGGGAACAAACATTTGGCAGCGGTCCTACCATGACCACGTCATCCGCGGCGAGGCGGACTACCGGGAGATCTGGACGTACATCGACACAAACCCCGCCCGGTGGGCGGAGGACTGCTATTACTCCCCGTGAAAGACACAAAAGGACTCCCGCGGTTTTCACCGCGGGAGTCCTTTTTCGCTTGATGGAGATTACGCCTTCGGCGTACCGTCGGCGTTGAACAGGGGCAGGGGCGCCAGCACGATGATGTCGTCCCGGTTCTGGGCGTCGCCCTCGGCCAGGACCGCCATGCGGCCCGCCACGGTGCCGCCGGCCTGCTTGACCAGCTCCTCCACGGCGTGGAGGGATTCGCCGGTGGAGATCACGTCGTCGATGATGAGCATGCGCTTGCCCTTGATCATGGCGGCGTCCTCGGCATCCAGCACCAGGCGCTGCACGCCCATGGTGGTGATGGACTTGACGGTGACCTCAAAGGTGCCCTGCATGTAGGCCTTGGCGCCCTTGCGCGCGATGAAGTATTTCTCCGCCTTGCTCTGGCGCGCCATCTCATAGACCAGGGGGATGGCCTTGGCCTCGGGGGCGATCAGGTAGTCGTACTCCGGCGCGCGCTTTAAGAGCTCCGCGGCGCAGTGGATGGTCAGCTCCACGTCCCCGAAGATGACGAAGGCGCCGATGCACAGCTCGTCGTTGAGCTTGCACAGGGGCAGATCCCGCTTGAGGCCGGCGATATCCATTTCGTAAGTCATGGTGGTGTTCCTCCCGCAAATTTGTTTTTACCCCTGTATTGTACCGTATTTGACAGAAAAATCAAGCCCCGACCCGGGGGCTGCGGCGGATTTGACAGGCATGCCGCAGACGCGGTATAATAATACAATTCCACGATTCCAACCGAAACCGGAGGCAGCCCATGCGCCTGAACAATACCCCTCGCGTTTTCCTGACGGTCCTGCTGCTGGCGGGACTGCTGGGCGCTGCCGCCCGGCTCCAGTCACGCGAGGAAACCCGGCCCGTCCCGGACGGCACGTCCGTCCCCGGGGTGACGGAGACGCCGATCTCCCCCTATGCGGGCAAGCTCGTGATCACGGAGCTGATGGAGAAGAACAAGTCCGTCCTCGCCGATGAGGACGGGGATTTCTCCGACTGGATCGAACTGTATAACGCCTCGGATGCTGAGCTGGATCTGACGGGCTTTTATATCGCCGACAGTCCGACGGACCGGCCCTGGGCCTTTCCCGAGACCAGACTGCCCGCGGGCGGGAGACTGCTGGTCTTTGCCTCGAACAAGGACCGGCGCGGCGATGCGCTGCATACCAGCTTCGGTCTGTCCGAGGGGGAGCTCGTCTGCCTCTGGGACAGCCGGGGCCTGCCGGTGAGCTCCGCCGAGACCGGCGGCTGCGCGGGGGACGTGTCCATGGCGCTGGACGCGGAGGGCAACTGGACCCCCTGCCTCTATCCCACCCCTGGCGAGGAGAACAGCCGGGCGGGCTATGAGCGCTGCCAGCAGACCCAGTGGTCCGGCGGCCCCCTGGTGATCAACGAGGTGGCTGTGGCAAACTTCGGCCTCTACTACACCGGCTACCGCAGCGACAGCGACTGGGTGGAGATCAAAAACGTCTCCGGCGGGCCGGTGGACCTGGGGGAGTACTACCTCTCCGACGACAGTGAAAACCTGCAGCGCTGGCGGCTGCCGGAGATGGCGCTGCCCGCGGGCGCGATGCTGGTGGTCGCCTGCGACGACGACCCGAAAACCATCGTGGGCACGCCCTGCACGGGCTTCGGCCTGGGCTCGGCGGAGGAACAGCTCTTTCTCTCCCGCGCGGACGGGACGCTCTCGGACCGGGCCAGCCTCCGCGCCATCCCCGTAAACGGCAGCTACGGCCGCCTGGAGGGGGAGGAGGGCTTCTTCTACTTCTCCGAACCCACGCCCGAAAGGGAAAACGTCGGCGGCGCCCGCTTTATCTCGGATATGCCCGCCAGCCCCACACGGGACGGGATCTATGAAAAGGTCAAGCAGGTGCAGGTGGAGCTCGCCGGCCCGGGGGAGATCTACTATACTCTGGACGGCTCCCTGCCCACCGCCGAGAGCAATCTCTATACCGAACCCATCACCCTGAAAAAAACCTGCGTGGTGCGGGCCGTCTCCCTGGAGGAGGACTGCCTGCCCAGCCCCCCGCTGAATCTGAGCTTCATCCTCAACGAGGGGCACAGTCTGCCGGTGGCGAGCCTGGTGTCCGACAGCCCCCGGGACTTCAATCTCATGTACGACGGCGGCCACAAGAACATCGAGCAGCCCGGCGCCCTGTCCGTTTACCTGGACGACGGCAGCTTCACCATCGGCTGCGGCATCTCCATGAACGGGGAGACCAGCCTGGTGGAGAACAAGAAGAACATGGCCCTGCGCTTCCGCGGCGCCTACGGACAGGACCAGCTGCACTTCGACCTCTTCGGCGGCGGCGTGACGGACTTCACCAACCTGTTGCTGCGGGCCGGCCAGGACCAGAACCAGGCGGTCATCCGCAACGAGCTGGCCCAGGCCCTCTGCAACCGGGCGGGCTGCAAGGTCATCAACCAGCGCAGCCGCTACTGCGTGCTGTATATCAACGGGGAATATATGGGTCTGTATACCCTCATGGAGAAGGCCAACGAACAGCTCTTCGCAAGCGTCATGGGCGTCAGCCGGGACAGCGTGGAGCTGGTGGAGGCCCCGGCGCCCTACCAGTCGGACTTCTACAACGAGGTGGTGGCCTTCCCCTTCTACAACGACATCACCAAGCCCGAAAACTACGAGAAGTTCTGCCGGGCGGTGGACATCGACAGTCTCATCGACTGGACCTTCATCGAGGGCTTCTGCTCCAACACCGACGTGACCAGCGGCAACGTGCGCTACGCCCGCTCCGACGAGGCCGACGGCAAATGGCACTTTTTGTTCTATGATCTGGACGCGGCCTTCCGCTTCGGCGGCAGCATCTATTATAACCTCATGAGCGAGTACAGCCTGCAGCACGTGCAGATCTCCTCCGCCATTGTACCGCTGATGCAAAACCAGCAGTTCAAAGACCGCTTCCTCCGCCGGGCAAGCGAACTGCTCTCCGGCCCGCTGACCAACGAGGCGGTGCTGGAGGAGATCGACCGGCTGGCCGCCGAGATCGAACCGGAGATCGCCCGGGACCGCAAGTTCCGTCTCGGCTGGGAAAAGGAGACCTGGGACGGGAACATGCGGCAGCTCCGGGAGCTGGTCCGGGACGAGGACTGGCGGCAGATGAACATCGACGCCCTGTGCGACCTCTTTGAACTGACGAAAGCCGAGCGGGCCAAATACTTCGGTGAGATCGACGGCCGGGGCACGGGAGGGGAGACGCCATGAACCAATCCAACACACGGCACAGGCAGCTCTGCCTGTGCTTCTGCGCGGTGCTGACGGCGCTGCTGCTCTGGCGCTGGCAGCGGATCTTCTACCTGATGTGCGCCGACTATATCCGCTCCGACATGCCCGCCCATGTGCAGCTGGCCCTGGGGCACAACGACTACGGCCTCAGCTCCTACCTCATCCGCTTCCTCTGGGGCCTGAGAGGGGAGCACTTTGGCCAGACGGCCCTGTCCCTGGTGCTGACGGCAAACCAGCTCTTCGGCATCTTCACCCTGTGGCTGCTGCTGCGGCACTGGCTGCCGGAGCTGGAGGGCGCCTTCGCCCTGCTCGCGGTGCTGCTGGCCCACCTCTGCGGTCCCTGGATCCTGCCGGGGCAGACGGAGATGTACCTGGGCGTCTACAACGGCAACATCTACCACAACATGACGGTGCTCTTTTCCCGCAGCTTCATCCCTCTGGACCTGCTGCTCTTCGCCCGCCTCTGGGAGGCGCGGCGGAAAAAGCCGGCGGTCAAGGTCCTGCTGGGCTTTGCCCTGTGCCTGCTGGTCACCACGCTTTTCAAGCCCAGCTTCTTCGTGGCCTTCGCCCCGGTGGCGCTGGCCATGCTGGTGTGGGACTTTGTGAAGACGCGCGCCCGGGGCGTGGGCAGCGAGCTGCTGATCGGCCTTGCCTTCCTGCCGGCGGCGGGGGCCATGCTCTGGAGCTATGTTTCCCTCTTTGCCGGGGAGTTTGCGGGGACCGAGTCCCACATGGTGCTCCGGCGCCTGACTCTGCCCTGGCTGGGCTGGACGCTGGTCATGTATCTCAGAGGCCTGCTGCTGCCGCTGTACAGCTTCCTCACCCGGGGCCGGCGGGAGACAGAGCAGCGGGAGCGCTATGGGATCTTCGCCGCGATCAACGCCGTTGCCGTCGCGGAGGCGATCTTCCTGACGGAGACGGGCTTTCGCGCCAACGACGGCAACTTCGACTGGGGCTGCCTGTCGCTGTACACGGCGGTGTTTTCCCTCTCGATCGGGCTGCTGTTTCGCATGGGGCAGCAGACGGACAAGGGGGACAGACGGCAGCGGCTGCGCTTTTTCATCGGGCTCGCACTGCTGCTGGGCCACCTGGTCATCGGCGTCTACTGCCTGTCCCGCCCCGGCCATGCGGGCTACGACTGGTTCTATTTCTGATGCAGCTGACGCCTCATACGGTGTTCAACGCGCCATGCGGCGCCCAAAAAAGAAGACGAAGTCTTCTTTTTTGGGAAAATCAGGATGAGCCCCTGCGTCTTTCACTTGCATTTTTTCCGGGCGGTCTGTATAGTATCAGACTGTGACGACACCCCAACTCACCTCAACGGGAGGACACCATGGCGAAAACCAAAGGTCAAAACTACATGCACGGCGCCGCGATCCTGACCATCGGCGTCATCATCATGAAGATCCTGGGCTTCTTCTACAAGATCCCCCTGGGCAACATCCTGGGGGACGAGGGCTACTCGATGTTCATGGGCGCCTACAGCATCTATTTCATCTTCTTCACCCTGGCCACCGCCGGCCTGCCCGTGGCCCTGTCCCGCCTGGTGGCGGAGGCCGACGCCAACGGCCGGGCCAGACAGGAGGAGAAGACCTTCCGCGTGGCGTGGGTCACCTTCACCTGTCTGGGTCTGCTCTTTGCCTCGGTGATGTTCTTCTTCCCCAACTGGCTGGCCGCCGTGTATCTGGAGAACCCGGACGCGGGTCCCAGCATCCGGGCCATGGCCCCGGCGATCCTGCTGGTGTGCATGGTCTCGGCCTACCGGGGCTACTGCCAGGGCAACGGCAACATGCTCCCCACCACCGTGGACGAGGTGCTGGAAGTCCTCTTCAAGGTCATCGCGGGCCTGATCCTCGCGGTGCTGGTGCTGCGGGCCTACCGCGGCAGCCCCATGGCCCTGCCCATGGGCTCGGCGGGCGCCATCTTCGGCGTGTCCATCGGCTCGGCGGTGTCGCTGACCTACATGGTCGTATACAAGCACCGCCACTACAGCAGCCTTGCCGCCCCCTACACCGCCGGCGTCCACGACCCCCACGACGTGCCCGAGGACGACGACACCGTGGACTCGGCCTGGAAGATCGTGCGCTCCATTTTCTCCATCGGCGTACCCATCGCGCTGGGCGCCTGCATCATGGCGCTGCTCAATTCCGTGGACTCCAAGCTCTGCATGAACCGGCTCCAGAGCGCGGCGGGCTTTTCCTACCGGGAGGCCAAGGTGCTCTACGGGGTCTACGGCAAGGCCCAGACCCTCTTCAATCTCCCCGCGGCCTTCATCACGCCCCTGACCATCTCCATCGTCCCGGCCATCTCCGGGGCCCTGGCGCGGCGCGACCGCGGCACCGCCGCCACGGTGTCGGAGGACTCCATGCGCATCTCCGCCGTGGTCTCCATCCCCATGGGCGTGGGCCTTTCGGTGCTGGCCGACCCAATCATGAAGGTTCTCTATCCCGGCAGCCACCTGGCGGGACCGGGCCTGCTGCGGGTGATGGGCATCGCCTCCTTCTTTGTCTGCATCGTGCTGATGGAAAACGCCATCCTTCAGGCCTCCGGCCGGGAGAAGCTCACCATGGTGACGCTCATCAGCGGCGGTGTGGTCAAGATCGTCATCAACTGGTTCCTGGTGGCCCAGCGCCCCATCAACATCTACGGCGCCCCCATCGGCACCCTCGTCAGCTACTGCTCCATGGCGCTGCTGAACTATCTCTTCATGTGCCGCACCCTGGACCACAGACCCCGCTTGCTGCGCATCTTCACGGGCCCGCTGCTCTCCAGCGCGCTCATGGGCGCCTCGGCCTGGGCGGTCTACGGTCTCTGCGGCAGGGTCCTGACGCGCCTCGGCCGCTTCGGGATGCTGCTGGCCATGGCGGTGGCGATCGCGGCCGCGGTGGCGGTGTATCTGGTGGCCGTGATCGTTTCCAAATCGGTAACAAAAGAGGACATGAAACTCATTCCCGGCGGGGAAAAAATCGCCAGATTGCTCCATATGCGATAAAAAGCGGCACAAATCCTTAAAAAAGTTGAAATAGGGCTTGCTTTATCCGGGGAAGTATGGTAAATTCTATTTGCCTATGGGCCACGCATGTAATATAGCGCGTAAAAAATGAGTAAAGTCCCGCAAATTCGGGAAAACTCAGTACCAAATGGCAGGTTCGCCATAACACATTTCAGGAGGAAACAACATGAATAAGGCAGAATTAGTCGCAGCTGTCGCAGAGAAGACCGCGCTCTCCAAGAAGGACAGCGAGAAGGCCGTCAACGCCGCCTTCGAGGTCATTTCCGCTGAGCTCGCTGCGGGCGGGAAGGTTCAGCTGGTCGGCTTTGGCTCTTTCGAGACCAAGGAGCGCAACGCGCGCGTCGGCCGCAACCCCAGAACCAAGGAAGAGATCGAGATTCCTGCCAGCCGCGTCCCCGCTTTCAAGGCCGGCAAGGCTCTGAAGGACACCGTCGCAAAGTAATTGTGTCTGCGAAAAGACCGCCTTTCCATGCCGGAGAGGCGGTCATTTTTTCGCGGAGCGAAGAGGAGAACAGCAATGCGTCTGGATAAATATCTGAAGGTCTCGCGCCTGATCAAGCGGCGCACCGTGGCAAACGACGCCTGCGACGCCGACCGCATCCTGGTCAACGGCCGCCAGGCCAAGGCCAGCTACCAGGTGAAGGTGGGGGACGTGATCGAGATCGCCTTCGGGCAGCGCACCCTGAAGGTGGAGGTCACCCAGGTCTCCGACAACGTCTCCAAGGCCGACGCGCCGGCCATGTACAAGGAGCTCGTATAACAGAGCACCCCCGGTCTATCGGACCGGGGGTGTTCGCGTTTATGCCAGGTTCAGCTTGTTCTTGAGGAACCAGCGGGTGAGGAAATAGAAGATTGCGCTGTAGACCAGGCTCAATACCGCGCCGGCCCACATGGCGCCGTGGGCGAAAAGCAGACCCCCTTCCAGGGTGTCGACGTTCATCAGCAGCCGGTCGAGATCCAGATGCGGCAGCACGCCGAAGGTGACGGCGTTCTGCAGCAGGCTCAGGGCCATGCCGATGATAAAGTAGGTCACGAAGCTGAGCAGCATTTTGTGGTCGGCGGCGCTGTGACCGATGGCCAGGGCCGAGTAGCAGCGCAGGCAGGTGGCGCAGGTGCCGAGGAAAAACAGCACCACAGACTCCAGCGCGAACAGCACGATATTCCCGCCGCCCACATGGGATGTGATTTCACGGATCACCTCACGGATCTGCTCGTCAAAGAACATGTCCCGCAGGAGATTCACCCGCGCGCCGAGGGCGAGCAGGATCAGCATGGTCACCACGCTCAGCACGCCAACCGCCAGAAACCATACGAAGGACACCAGGAGCTTGGACCAGATCTGCTCGTCCACGGAGACGGGCAGCGTCATGGCCAGATACCCCTCGTCCCGCAGCAGGTTGCGGTAGAAGCGCTGGATCATCAGCACAAAGGCCACCACCGCCAGGGCAAACAGCCCCAGGAAGAAGACCGACAGCGTCAGGATATAGGTGACGCCCAGAAAGCCCATGTTTTCGAGGCGGTCCAGCCCCCGGACGGAGAGCCCGGCCAGCACGCTCAGCAGCAGCTCTGCGCCGAGCAGGGGCAGCATGATGCGCCCCGTAGCACGAAATTCGTGCTTCATCAGTTTGCCTAGCATCTGAACACCTCCCTGAAGAGCGCGTCCACGCTCTTGCCGTACTGCTCGCGGATATCGTCCACACTGGCCTGCAGGGTGACCTGGCCCTCCCGCAGGAAGATCACGTCGTCCAGCACGCTCTCCACGTCGGAGATCAGGTGGGTGGAGATGATCACGCTCGCGTTCTCGTCGTAGTTGCGGATGATGGTGTCGAGGATGTAGTCCCGCGTCGCGGGGTCCACGCCGCCGATGGGCTCATCCAGCAGGTAGAGCCGGGCTCTGCGGCTCATCACCAAAATCAGCTGTACCTTCTCCTTGGTGCCCTTGGACATCTGGCTGACCTTCATCTCCGGGTGCAGCCCCAGGCGGCCCATCATGTCCGCCGCGCGGGCCCGGTCAAAGTCGTCGTAAAAGTCGTCGTAGAAATCCATCAGCTGCTCCGCGCTCATCCACTCGGGCAGGCAGCAGCGGTCGGGCAGATAGCTGACCACCGCGTGGGTCTCCTTTCCGGGCAGGGCCCCGCAGATGCGCAGCTCGCCGGCCGTGGGCGTCAGGAGACCGTTTGCCAGCTTGATGAGGGTGGTTTTGCCGCTGCCGTTGGGGCCCAGCAGGCCCACCACGCGGCCCGGCGCCACCGTGAGATTCACATTCTCCAGGGCCCGGTTTGCGCCGAAGTGCTTCGTCAGCCCCTTTGTTTCAAGACAATACTCCATTGTCCTCCTCCTCTCCGCTGCCCGAAAGCAGCGCTCTCATTTCATCCTCGGAAAAGCCGAGGCTCGCCATCGAATCCCGGTAGCGGCGGACATACTCGGCGGCCAGGGCGCTGCGCGCCCGGTCGATCACGCTCACGTCCTCGGTGACAAAGCGTCCGCTGCTGCGCTGGGAGAAGACCAAACCCTCCCGCTCCAGCTGCTGCAGGGCCCGCTGCATGGTGTTGGGGTTGACGCCGGCCTCCAGCGCCAGGTCCCGCACGGTGCTCATGCGCGCGCCGGGCAGAAGCTCGCCGGAGACGATGGAAAACTTGATGGCGTCCACCAGCTGGGTGTAGATGGGCAGATCATTCTGAAAGTTCCAACCCAATCGCGGCACCTCCTTTGTGTTATTGTATTAAGCGATTAATACAATAACACATTCATGCAGACTTGTCAAGCCCTTCTGTGATTTTTTCGCTCTGCGCTGTCATCCTGAGCGAAGCGCAGCGGAGTCGAAGGATCCTCTTAAGCGGCATCCGCGGCATGGGATGAAATGTATAGGTTTATCTCCGGACAGGTGCATGTTCGCAGAAATTACTCTGCGCAGGTCAAGAACCATTCTTTCCTCTCGCGGAAAGAACGGTTCTTCCGCCTTGCCGCAATGCCTCCGGCGGGCCTGCTTCGCGACAGCCCGCCAGAGGCGCGGCTGCGGATCAGGCGTTGCGCCTTCATCTGCCACCGGCAGCGGCTTGCGCCTGATCCAAGAAAAGCGACCAGAGGAGGTGTCCTCTGGACTCCACGTACAAGTGGGGGAGTCCAAGGGCAACACCAGGGTCGCCGCTAGAGCAGTGAGGCGTGGCTTGGAACCACGCATACCGCTGACGCTCAATCGTACTTCTGACCGGGATTCCCCTCCGCTCCTGCACGCGGCTCGTGGGAACAAGAATAGCAAAAAACCACGTCCTCGCGAGCCGGTGGCCGACGTCACTGGCGTGGTGTACGCCCTGCGGGTGCAATCCGTCTCTTCTTGGGCGGCCGAGGGCGTCCGCCCCTACAAATGTAGGCAGCACTGCGGACGGTGGCGCGATCCGCCATAGACTTTGCGCCGGAGCTGTACCATGTTCGACGATCGCGATGCCAAGCTTACGAGCTGTACACAGGTTGATCGCGTGAGCGCCCTTTTCTTTCTTCCACCGGGCGCGGCGCTGTCTTTCTTTTCGGCAAGACGAAAAGAAAGACAGGGGGGCGTATTGCTCAGTTCATGTCTTGCGAACACAAAAAGGCAAAAGGACCCCAGGAGGGACAATTCCCTCCCGGGGTCAAGCTATGCTTATTCTTCCTCTTCTTCCTTGTCCTGCAAATCCTCCGGCAGCACGGCCATCAAATCCTCCTTGGTGGGATTCTCCAGCTGCGCCACGCGGTTGGACTGGCGCACCACCATGTCCTCAAAGCAGTTGCGCACGTCGCGGCCGTTGCCGAAGTTGTCGCTGCGGTTTTCGTAGAGATCGGTGAACAGCGCCACCGCGGCCTTCTCGGCTTCCTCAGACAGCACATAGCCGTTCTTTTTGCACTGGTTGCGGAAGATGGCCATGAGCTGCTCCCCGTTGTAGTCGGGGAAGAAGAAGTACTTGTTGAAGCGGGATTCCAGGCCGGGGTTGGAGGAGAGGAACTTCTCCATGGGTCCGGTGTAGCCCGCCACGATGACGATCAGCTCCTTGCGGTGGTCCTCCATGGCCTTGAGGATGGTCTCGATGGCCTCGCGGCCGAAGTCGTTCTCGCCGCCGGAGGAGAGGGAATAGGCCTCGTCGATGAACAGCACGCCGCCGAGGGCCCTCTTGATGGCCTCCTGGGTCTTCAGCGCGGTCTGGCCCACATAGCCCGCCACGAGCCCGGAGCGGTCCACCTCCACCAGCTGGCCCTTCTCCAGCACGCCGATGGCGGCGTAGAGGCCGGAGACGATGCGGGCCACGGTGGTCTTGCCGGTGCCGGGGTTGCCCATGAAGACCATGTGCAGGCTCATGGGCGGCACGGGCAGGTCGTTTGCCTCGCGCAGCTTGCGCACCTTCATGAGGTTGACGAGGTTCTTGATGTCCTTCTTCACGTCCTCCAGGCCCACCAGTTCCTCCAGCTGGGACATGAGCTCGTCAAAGTCGGGCTTCTCGACCTGGGTCTCCTGCTGGCCCTCGGCGGTCTTTTCGCCGCCGGCGGTCTGGGTCTGCAGCTTGTGCTTCTCCACGAAGCTGGGCTCGGAGCTGGTGACAAAGTCCAGGGGGTTGAGCCCCTCCTTGCTCTTGCGCACGCCGGTGGTGTCACAGATGGCGGTGAGCTTGTCGGTGCACTCGGTGATGAAGGCGGCCTCCTCGTAGGTCACGTCGTCGTCCACCGCGGCCAGATACAGCAGGATGTTGGTCAGCATCCGGATGAAGGTGCGGGAGGCCTCGGTGCCGCGTCTCGCGTCGCTCTCGGCCAGGTTCCAGTAGAACACCGGGGGCAGGAACACCTCGCTCTCGCAGACGGAGCCGGTCAGGCTCCAGAGCATCCAGCTGGGCTTGGGCTGATTGCGGGAGTAGAGCTGGTTGGCCATGTCCACATGGCGCTGGGTGATGCCGCCGGCCTTGCTCCACAGGCTCAGGGCGCACTTGGTCATGAACTCGTCCAGCTCCCTGGCAAGCCCGGCCCCGCCCAGGCGGTAGAAGGCGTCGGTGTTGGCGGTGTAGATTTTATGGAATTCCTCGGGTGTTCTGGTCCAGGTGGTGGGCATGGCAGGACATCTCCTTCTGTCTGTGTTCGGTAAATCAGTAAAAATCATTATAATCCCCTTTTCCCCAACAGGCAAGCAGAATCGGGATAAAAACAAAGATCCGTGCGGCGAACCGCACGGACCTTCGTTTGGGAGAAAAGAGAGGATTTATAGGAGTAGAGAGGTATCAAATTCATCAGCCTGCCATGGGGCGGCGGGCATTGGACAGGGGGTTCTGCTGCGTGCTCTGCTCGGGGGTCGCCTCGTCGAGTGTGACGGAGACGACGCGGCTTTCGTCGGCACGGTAGATTTCCAGCTCCACCGTGTCCCCGGCGGAGTGGCGCTTGATGGCGGTGCGCAGATCTTCGTAGCTGGTGATCGCCTCGCCGTCAAACTTGGTGATGATGTCGCCCGCCTCCAGACCGGCGCGCTCGGCGCAGGTGCCGGGGGTCACGTCCTTGACGAAGGCCCCGATGGGGGTGCCGTAGTACTGGGCGTACATCTCGTTGTAGTTGGTGTTGATCGACACGCCCAGCCAGGCCTTGCCGGTGACGTAGCCCTTGGTGATCAGGTCGCTGGCGATGGTGCGGGCGTCGTTGGCGGGGATGGCAAAGCCGATGCCCTCGACGCCGGTGCTGGAATACTTGGCGGTGACGACGCCGACCACCTGGCCCTGGTCGTTGTAGATGGGGCCGCCGGAGTTGCCGGAGTTGACCGCCGCGTCCACCTGGAACATGGAGATCGCGTCAGCGTTGTTTTCAGTGGTGATGGTGCGGTCCTTGGCGCTGACGTGGCCGGTGGTCATGGAGAACTCCAGCTCACCCAGGGGGTTGCCCACGGCGTAGACCGTGTCGCCCACCAGCAGGGAATCGCTGTCGCCCAGGACGGCGGGGTTGAGACCCTCGGCGTCGATTTTCAGAACCGCGATGTCGTTGTCACTCTCAAAGCCCACGATCTCGGCGTCGTACTCTGTGCCGTCATGGGTCATGACCGTTACCTGCTGACGGCTCTGGTAGGCGTCTTTGATGACGTGGTAGTTGGTGAGGATATATCCGTCCTCGGAGATGATGAAGCCGGAGCCGCTGACGGCGGCGGAGCTTGTCATGCCGAAGAAGTTGGTGTAGGTCATCTCGGAGCGGATGCCCACCACCTGCTCACAGGCCAGGTCGTAGATCTCCGCGGCGGAGAGACCGTCGGTGCTGCGGGTCTCGGAGGCCGGGGTGCTGCTGGCCGGAGCCAGGACCGGCTGCTTGGCCGTCTCCGTGAGGGAGGAGACGTTCTCCTCCAGGGTGTTTACCCGGGAGCCCATCATCGAGCCCACGACGGCGCCGCCGCCCAGGCCGCCCAGCAGCGCGCACACAAGGCACATGGCGATCATGGCGCCGAGGCCGACGCCCTTTTTCCTGCTCTCCCGGGGCTCTTTCTGGGGCTTCTCGGGGGGCGTGTAGTAGCGGGGAGGGACAGTGCTCTCGTCGGCCCGGACATAGTGGGCGTCGGAGTAGATGCGCTGGGTATAGCCGTTTCTGTAATGGTATTCGCCGTTGACCCTGTCGGTTTGTTCGCCTTGGGGGTTCGGATTTTCGCTTACCGAGCGGAGGTTTTCATCGTCGAACAACATGTCATTACCTTCTTCTGGGGGTCGTGCCGCATCCGCGGCGGGCTCTCTTTTTTGTTTACGGTGTCATCATAGCGGACATTTGTGTCCGTGGCATGAACAAACCAACAAGAGTTTTTAAACGTTCCCCGAAGAGTTTGTGAACGTCGGCCGCTGTACGTCAAACAGGCCTCCGGTTTCCCGGAGGCCTGTCGAAGCATTCAGTCAGTTTTCTTCCGCCGCTTCCCTCTGCTTCTGCAGGGCCACGTTCAGCGCCTCGCCGTAGAAGAGGATGGTGGTGATGGTCTTCATCCACATGGCCGCCAGGAAGACGGAGGCCAGGGAGCCGTAGAGGGACGAGGCGCTCCAGAAGCGGGTGATGAAGATCTCAAACACCCCGGAGAACACCAGCCACAGCACGGTCGTGAACACCGCGCCGGGCAGCTGGAAGCGCAGCTTTTTTCTCTCGCCCTGGAGGAAGGTGTAGGTCAGCAGGATCACCAGCACCATGGCGGCCAGGGTGATCAGGCCGCTGTACTGCATGATCTTCAGCAGGACCCTTGCGACCTCCGGCAGATTCAGCGTCCGGCCGAGAGAGACGATCAGCCTGCGCAGGGAGCCCCGCAGCACCTGGAAGATCAGCAGCGCCGGGATCAGCAGAATGAACAGCAGGGTGTACAGCAGCGCGGCGCCCCGCTTTTTGACAAAGGAGCCCTCGCAGCCGCTGAGCTTGTGCAGCCCCGCCTGGATGGCGGCCACGCCGTTGGAGGCCGACCACAGGGAGGCCAGCACCGAAACGGAAACCGCCAGCTGTCCGGCTTTGCGGTTGACGTTTGCGATCACCGTGGTCATCAGCGTCTGCACCTGGGGGATGTCCGGCAGCAGCTCCTGCATGCTCTCCCTGAAGTGCTCGAGATTGACCGTGGGGACCAGGTTGACAAGGCCGATCACCAGCGTCAGCAGCGGCACCATGGCCATGAGGATGTACAGCGTGGTGTAGCCCGCGTAGACGGACATCTCGTTCTCGCTGTAGAGCCGCTGGGTCTCCTTGGCCACCGGGACAAGCTTGGTTTTCATTCCGCGCTCCTCCTCAGGCGTCCAGCCAGCGGCAGGCGGCCAGCGCCGCCACGGAGCCGTCGGCCGCCGCGGTGGTCAGCTGCCGCACGCTCTTGGTCCGGCAGTCCCCGGCCACGAACACGCCCGCGCTTTTGGTCAGGCAGTCCTCGCCGGCGGCGGCGTAGCCCGCCTTGTCCAGGTCCAGCAGCGCGGCATAGCGGCCGTTGTCCGGCGCGTGGCCGATGGCGACAAAGAGCCCGGCCACGGCGATCTCCCGCCGGACGCCCTCCTGCTCCACCGCGATGGCGGTCAGCTCGTTTTCGCCCAGCAGCTCCGTGACGGAGGCGTTCAGCACGAACTCCACATTCTCCCGCTCCCGCAGGGCCTCCACCAGCTTGATTTCGCCCCGGAAGGAATCCCGGCGGTGGATGAGATAGACCCTGCTGCACTTCTCGCTCAAAAGCAGCGCGTCCTGCAGGGCGCTGTTGCCGCCGCCGTTGACGGCCACGTCCTTGCCCTTGTAGAAGGCCCCGTCGCACACGGCGCAGAAGCACACGCCGCTGCCAACCAGCTCCTCCTCGCGCGGCAGACCCAGCATCCGGGGCCTGGCACCCACGGCGATGATGAGGGCCCGGCCCTGAAACTCCGCGCCGGACTCGCACACGGCGGTCTTCACGCCGCTCTCCTCCGCGCGGACGGAGAGCACCTCGTCCAGCTCGACCTCCGCGCCCTGCTCCATGGCCTGCTCCAGCAGCTTGTCGCCCAGTTCCGTGCCGGAGACGGACACAAAGCCCGGGAAATTCTCCACCTTGGGGCTCCAGGTGATCTGACCGCCGAAGGCGTTCTTCTCGAGCACCAGCACGCTCTTGCCGGCACGCCGGGCGTAGGTGGCGGCGGTCAGCCCCGCCGGCCCCCCGCCGATGATGAGGATGTCGTATACCATGTCGTCTTCTCCTTTTGACTTTGAAAAACGGATTGCCACGCCAGTGACACGGTCCCTGGCAAGCAAGGATCGCGTCGCACGCTTCCCGCGCGTCGCGCTGGCTCGCAATGACAGAGGGGAAGTGCATCCAGGGCCGTAAAACGCGTCTGTCAGGCCAATGCCGTCATTGCGAACCAGTCCGCAGACTGGTGTGGCAATCCGTCTCAGCAGGCCCTGCGCATCTGCGCAGGGCCTGCCGGTCATTATTGTCTGTTCAAAAAGCCCTTGATGGCGCCGGCGCCGGCAAACTTGGTGCCGTCCGGCAGGACCAGCGTGGGCGCCTGCTTGACGCCGAACTTCTCCACCAGCTCCGCGTTCTCCTCGGCCATCAGCTTGCTGTACTTGAAGCCGGCCTTGTCGAGGTAGGAGCAGGCGATGCGGCAGTTGGGGCAGCTGGGGGTGGCGAAGAGGATGGCCCCCTCGTCCTGACCGGCCACGCCCACGGCCACGGCCTGGGTCTCGGGGATGGGCTCGCGCTTGCCGGGTCTGGGAACCGTCTCGCCCTCGGCGAGGGGGCCCTCATGGCGCAGCACGGAGCGGTCGATGACGTACTCCTTGCGCTCCTTGTATTCCTGGGCCTTGCCCACGTTCCAGTTCTGCACCGGGCGGTAGTAGCCGGTGATGCGGCTGTAGACCTCGGCGGACTCGCCGCACTCGGGGCAGGTGAACTGCTCGCCGGTCAGGTAGCCGTGGTTCTTGCAGACGGAGTAGGTGGGGCTCAGGGTGTAGTAGGGCAGCTTGTAGTTCTCGGCGATCTTGCGCACCAGGTTCGCGGCGGCCTGCCAGGAGGGCAGCTTCTCGCCCAGGAAGGCGTGGAAGACGGTGCCGGAGGTGTAGCGGGTCTGCAGATCGTCCTGGATGTCCAGGGCCTCGAAGATATCCTCGGTGTAGCCCACGGGCAGATGGCTGGAGTTGGTGTAGTAGGGGGTGCCGCCGGGCTCGGCCGCGGTGATGATGTCGGGGTAGGTCTCCACGTCGTGCTTGGCCAGACGGTAGGAGGTGGACTCGGCGGGAGTGGCCTCCAGGTTGTACAGGTCGCCGTACATCTCCTGGTAGTCGCTCAGGCGCTCGCGCATGTGGTCGAGGACCTGCTTGGTAAACTCCTGGCATCTCGGGTCGGTCATGTCGCAGCGCAGCCACTTGGCGTTGAGACCGCACTCGTTCATGCCCACAAGGCCGATGGTGGAGAAGTGGTTTTCAAAGGTGCCGAGGTAGTGCTTGGTGTAGGGGTAGAGCCCCTCGTTGAGCAGCTTCGTGATGACGGTGCGCTTGACCTTCAGGGAGCGGGCCGCCAGATCCATCAGCTTGTCCAGACGCTTGTAGAAGTCGGCCTCGTCCTTGGAGAGATACGCCAGGCGGGGCATGTTCAGCGTCACGACGCCGATGGAGCCGGTGGACTCGCCGGAGCCGAAGAAGCCGCCGGACTTCTTGCGCAGCTCTCTCAGGTCGAGACGAAGTCTGCAGCACATGGAGCGCACGTCGCTCGGCTCCATGTCGGAGTTGATGTAGTTGGAGAAGTAGGGCGTGCCGTACTTGGCGGTCATCTCGAAGAGGAGCTTGTTGTTCTCGGTCTCGGACCAGTCAAAGTCTCTCGTGATGGAGTAGGTGGGGATGGGGTACTGGAAGCCGCGGCCGTTGGCGTCGCCCTCGATCATGATGTCGATGAAGGCCTTGTTGACCATGTCCATCTCTTTTTTGCAGTCGCCGTAGGTGAAGTCCATCTCCTTGCCGCCGACGATGGCGGGCAGGTCCTTCAGGTCGGCGGGGACGGTCCAGTCCAGGGTGATGTTGGAAAACGGCGCCTGGGTGCCCCAGCGGGAGGGCGTGTTCACGCCGAAGACGAAGGACTGGATGCACTGCTTGACTTCCTTGTAGTCCAGGTTGTCGATTTTGACAAAGGGGGCCAGGTACGTGTCAAAGGAGGAGAAGGCCTGGGCGCCGGCCCACTCGTTCTGCATGATGCCCAGGAAGTTGACCATCTGGTTGCAGAGGGTGGACAGGTGGCTCGCCGGGGAGGAGTTGATCTTGCCCGGGATGCCGAGACCCTGCTGGATCAGCTGCTTCAGACTCCAGCCGGCGCAGTAGCCGGTGAGCATCGAGAGGTCGTGCAGGTGGATGTCGCAGTTGCGGTGGGCGTTTGCGATCTCCTGGTCATAGACCTCGCTGAGCCAGTAGTTGGCGGTGATGGCGCCGGAGTTGGAGAGGATCAGGCCGCCCACGGAGTAGGTGACGGTGGAGTTCTCCTTGACGCGCCAGTCCTCGATGTTGAGGTACTTGTCCACGGTCTCCTTGTAATCCAGGTAAGAGCTCTTGGTGCTTCTCAGCTTCTCGCGCTGCTTGCGGTAGAGGATGTAGGCCTTGGCCACGGCGTCGTAGCCGCCCCGGGACAGGACGGATTCCACGCTGTCCTGGATATCCTCGACGGCGATCTTGCCGTCCTTGATTTTCGGCAGAAAGTCCGCGGAAACCCGCAGCGCCAGAAAATCGATGATGCTGTCGTTGTACTCGGTGGCGGTGGCGTCGAAGGCCTTCTTGATGGCCTCGGCGATCTTGTTGAGATCAAATTCGACGACCTTGCCGTCCCGCTTGACTACCTGATACATATCTCGTACCCCCAAATCTATCTCTATATGTTGCAATAAGCTTATCAGTCTACGCCTCGGACCTGGACCGACGGCACATAGGGCCGCACGGCGTCCGCCAGCGCGTGCATCTCGGGCCCGTCAAAGGCGCCGAGTCCGTCCAGCGCGATCACGCTGCCGGAATCCTTGAACTGCTGAAGATAGTACTCCTTCGCCCCCGCGATCCATTTGGCCGCCTCCGTGAGGCTCTCCGCGGTGTGCAGCCCCTTGACCACCGTGGTGCGGAATTCGTACTCCACCCTGCCCGAGAGCAGGAAGTCCTTCGACTTCTCCACCGGCTCCAGATCAAAGTGCTCCAGCCCCACGGTCCTGCCGTAGAGGGCGGGGCTGTTCTTGATGTCCATGGCCACCCGGTCCACAAGGCCGGCGTTCACGATCTCGATCAGCCGCTCGGGGAAGGAGCCGTTGGTGTCCAGCTTGATCCGGTAGCCCAGGGCCCGCACCTTCTCCAGGAAGGCGGGCATGTCCGGGTGCAGCAGCGGCTCGCCGCCGGTGACGGCCACGCCGTCCAGGATCCCCACGCGCTTTTTCAGAAAGGAGAGCACCTGCTCCTCCTCGTTGTCCCGGCTCAGCTCCTCCGGCAGGACCAGAGAGGCGTTGTGGCAGAAGGGGCAGCGGAAGTTGCAGCCGCCGGTGAAGACCGTACAGGCCACGGTGCCGGGGTAATCCAACAGGGTCAGCTTTTGCAGTCCGGAAATCAGCATGGTGTTATGTCTCCCCTCTCGGCGTCCAGGCTATCATAGCCCCGGACACACAGAATGTCAACTTCAAATCGGTAACGAAACACTAGATATTGATTCATTATTTGTTACTGAGGCATAATGGACACAAAATATAGTGTCAGTTCGGACGTGGGACCGAGCTGACACCGAGGGATATTGTAGCGGATTTCGCCTCCGATTGCAAGGGCGAAAAGGGGCCAAAATCATTTCTTGTTAGATGTGACGATTTTCCTGTCGAATTTTTGGGCAGGCTTTATAGCATCTGTCACGCGCCTTCCCGCGGTGGGTGGTGCGCAGGCAAAACGGCGGAATGACGGGTTGTCCTTTCCGCCTCCCTTGCGCCCAAAGCGGGAATCGTGTATACTGAAATCCAAAGTTCAGCCGGCGGAAGCTCCGCCCACAGGAGAAAAACATGGACATACGCCTGATTGCCTTTGATCTGGACGGCACGTTTCTGGACGACGACAAGCACATTCCCCCGGAAAATCTGCGGGCCATGGAGCGCGCGGCGGAGAAGGGTGTCCTGCTGGTGCCCGCCACGGGCCGCATCTGCGCGGGCCTGCCTGAGCCCCTGCGCACCCTGCCCTTCATGCGCTGGTACATCACCGCCAACGGCTCCTACGTCTATGACGCGAAGGAGGACCGGGCTGTGGCGCGGGCCGAGGTGGCGGTCGACCGCGCCCTGGAATTCTACGAGACCGCCGACGAGATGGGTGTGCTCTACGACTGCTACCAGGACAACTGGGGCTACATGACGGCGTGGATGCGGGAGGAGGCCCTGCGCACCATCCCGAATCCCCATGTGCGCGAGCTCGTCCGCACGCTGCGCAGCCCGGTGCCGGAGCTGAAGGCGTTCCTCCGGGAAAGGGGCGCCGGGGTGCAGAAGCTCCAGCTCTATATCCTCGACCGGGAGCGGCGCCTGCGGGCGCTGGAGGAGCTGCCGAAGCGCTTTGCCGATCTGAGCTTTTCCACCTCCATGCCCTTCAACATCGAGGTCAATGCCCAAAACGCCACCAAAGGCCATGCCCTGCGCGCCCTCTGCGACGCGCTGGGGCTGGACATCCGCCAGACCATGGCCTTCGGCGACGACACCAACGACCTGGACCTGCTGCGCATGGCGGGCCTCGGGGTCGCCATGGAGAACGCGAACCCCGCTGTGAAGGCCGCGGCGGATCTCACCACTTCCACCAACAACGCTGCCGGCTTTGCCGCCGCCGTGGAACGGTATGTCCTGTGATCTGCCGGACGAAAGATAACAAAAAGAGCATCGGAAGAAAAGCTTTCGATGCTCTTTTTGTTATGTCATCGCGGTTTCCACAGCACCTGAAACACGCCGACACGCTCCACGGTGCAGCCCAGAGCCTCCCAGGGGGAGACGTCGGTGCCCGCCCAGAGCACATAGACCCCCTCCGGGTCCCGGGGCATGTTTTTGTCCTCGCAGAAGACAAAGCGGTCAAAGCGCCGGGCGCTGAGATAGGGGGCGGGGTAGATCTCGTATTCCACCGTGGCCTGGAAGGCCGCCGGGGAGAGCCCGGCTTCCAGCAGAACCTTCGGGTCGTGTACCGCCCGGGTCACATAGACCGTCCCCTCCTGCTTCAGAGCCAGGGCAAGCGCCTCACGCACCCCGTCGGTGAAGTCCTCGCGCAGCATGTCGCCGTAGGGGCCGAAGTAGTTTGCGGCAAACATGCCGAAGAAGCCCAGATATACCGCCGCGAGGACCGCCGCTCCCGCCCGGGCATATCGGCCGAGAAGGGTCAGCAGCGTCTCCGCTCCGAAGGCGGCGCAGAGCACCAGCGGCAGCAGCAGAAAGTTCATGCGGTTGGCGTTGACCGGGATCAGCAGACACAGGGCAAGCCCCGCCAGCACCCAGAGCAGCAGCGCCGCGGCGGGTTCCCGGCGTCTCTCCTTCAGGGCGCGGACCAGCCGCTTCGCCAGCGCCCCCAGCCCCAGCAGTCCCAGGGGCAGGGAGACGGGATAGAACAGGCCGAAGGGCGGCGGGCTGTTCCAGAGCAGCCCGTCGCTGCGCGCCAGCAGGAGCGCCAGCAGATTGCTCAGGTTCTGCGGGATCCGGGTCAGGGAGATGTCCTCCCGGCGCAGCTCCACCAGTCGCGGCACCGTGAAGGGGCCGAGGGAGAATTCCCCGATCCGACCGTAGTTGACCGCGAGAAAGGCCATCAGCGGCAGGGCCAGGGCCGCGAGGATCAGCCCCGCGGAGAGCAGATGCCGGTCGAAGCGGGGGCGATAGACCAGGAGCAGCAGCCCCAGCAGCAGCGGCATCACCGGCCAGATGGCGGAGTAGGCGTAGAGTGAGAGGCCGTATAACAGGCCGGCAAGCGGCAGAAAGCGCGGCTGCTCCAGGCCGCGCAGAAAGCAGCAGAGGCCAAGAAGCAAAAGCCCCGGGGCCAGGTTTGACTCCAGCGCCCAGCGGCTCATGGCGATGTGCCAGGGGCAGAGGGCCAGGGCGCCCAGAAAGAGCAGCCCGGCCCGCTCCCCGGCCATGCGGCGGCCCAGGCGGTACGCGGCCCAGAGGCTGACGAGACTCAGCAGCAGCTGGGGCAGGCGGATCACCCAGGTCTTCGTCCCCAAAAGGGCGAACAGCGGGATCAGCAGGTAGCTCTCCAGCGCGTTCATGCCGCTGCCCCAGGCGGTGAGGTAGACCGGCCAGGCCTTCAGCGCGCTGTCGGTGCCGAAGCGCAGCAGGGCCCAGGCGTCGTAGGCGGCAAAGGCCTCGTCCTGGTTGAGCCCGCAGGGCAGACTCCCGAAGCGGTAGACCCGGACAAACGCCCCCAAAAGAAAGATGGCGGCGAAGATGAAGTTTTCGCGGCTGCGTTTTGCCATCGGAAAAACCTCTGAAAAATAAAAAATACGTCATTGCGAACCCACCTGAGGTGTAAGCTTGCGTAAACCAAATCAAAGATTTGGACGCTCGCTTAAGTGACCGACGTCACTGGTGTGGCAATCCGCAGCTTGAAAAGGACGGATTGCCACGCCAGTGTGCGCACTGGCTCGCAATGACGCACATGGTGAAAACGGCGGGAATGGCCGCATTTCATCGGCTTACGCCAGATTCCCCGTGGCGTACATGGCCGCCGTCAGAGCCACCACCGGGGCGGTCTCGCAGCGGAGGATGCGCTCCCCCATGGAGCAGACGTGCAGGCCGCAGACCCGTGCCAGGTCCGCCTCAAAGGGCTCGAATCCGCCCTCGGGCCCGGTGATGAAGGCGATGGATTTGACCTCGCGGCTGGCCTCCAGCACGGCGTTGAGCGCCTCGCGCTCCCCGGTCTCATACATGAACAGGCCCAGCTCCTTCTTCACCGCCGTGTCCAGCGCCGCCGTGTAATCCCCGACCCAGGAGACCTGGGGGATGATGCCGCGGCCGGACTGTTTGGCGGCCTCCTCGGCGATGCGCTGCCAGCGCTCCACCTTCCGCTCGGGCTCGGCGGGCTTGGCCACGCAGCGGGCGGAGGAGAAGAAGCCGATCTCAAAAGCCCCGGCTTCCACGCACTTCTGGATGATGTAATCGGTCTTGTCTCCCTTGGGCAGGGCGCAGAGCATGGTGACCTTCACACTGGGCTCCGCCGGGCAGGGCCTGACCTCGATCACCTCGGCCTCCACCTGCTCCTTGTCGGCGCTGACCAGACGGCATTTATAGTCGGTCCCCTGGCCGTCGCAGATGATCATATCCTCGCCGGGCTTGAGGCGCAGCACGCGCACATGCTCCGCGTCCCGGCCCCGGATGATGGCCGTGCCGCCCAGGAGATTGGTTCCGGCGATAAAGAATCTCGGCATAGATGCTACCTCCCGATTCCTCTTTTTGTGTCATTATGGCATATTTTTCACGTCTTTGCAAGAGCGCGCGTAGAATGGGACACAGAGAGAAATACCGTGCTCAGATACCATCCCTGAAAGCATTTTTTATCTGAACACGGCAGCAGGGAGGTGAAACCATGCGAAACGATTTTTCCGACGCCCTCAGGCGTTTTGACGAGATCTGGGACCGGGTGGACCGCGGCCGGCGTCCCGGCCCCGACCGGGACCGCCGCCCGCCCCACGGGGGATTCCCGCCCCCGCCGCCCGGTAGATTCCCGCCTCCGCCGCCGGGGATGGGGCCCCCGCCCTGCCGGCCGGGGCTCATGCCGGGGAGAAGGCCGCCCTGCCGGGCCTGGCGCTTCAACCCCCACGGCTTCTGGCGCTAAGCGGAGGGCGGGCACAGGGCGTTGACCAGCTCACCCCAGAGCTCCACACAGCGAAAGCGGAGCTCCCAGCCCTCCTCCCCGGTCAGCAGGTCGTAGTCCTCCGGTCGCATCACCGGCCGCAGCTGTTCCTTCTCCACCGCCGCCAGGCAGACCGGTGGGAAGACGATGCACCACCAGTTGTGCCCCCGCCCCTGACCCAGGGTGACGCGCAGGGCCCGGTAGCGGCCCGCGGGCAGGGAGAAGCCGCCGTAATTCCGGGTGGGGATGCGCTCGTCGCAGAGCTCCACCCGGACCTCGCGGCCCTCCGCCGCAGCCTCCGCCGCGGCGCGGATGGCCCCGGCCTCCGCCGCGAGGACGGCCTCGGCCTCGGCCGCGCTCCCGACGTCCTCCAGCATGGGCGCGGCGCAGGCGAGCACCGCGTCCCGCACCCGGAGCTTGACGGCCTGCTCCTCCGGCGCGTCAGAGGCGGCCACCACCCGCAGACGCAGCAGCCGTGACGCCGCGGCCTCCTGCCGCCCCTGGGCCCAGAGGGCGAGACACAGCGTGACGCACAGGGCGATCAGGGCCGAGAGCTCCCAGGTTTTCAAAAGCTTGTTTTCTTCCATAAAAAAGAACCGTCCATTCCAAAAGCGTTTGCTTTCAGTATGGACGGTTTTTCGTGTTTCTAATCCAGCTTTCCCACGCAGCGGGCGGTCTCACAGAAGCCGTACTCCTTCTGCAGAGCGGCTGCGGCGGCGGAGCAGTCTGCCCCCGGGCGGAACACGCCGAAGACGGCCGAGCCCGTGCCGGTCATGATGGCGCCCAGGGCGCCGCAGTCCAGCAGCACGCTCTTGATCTCCTTGACGGTGCGGAGCCTGCGGTCGTCCACGTCCTCAAAGACGTTGTACATGCGCCGGGCGATGGGCTCCAGCTCCCCGCTTTCCAGGGCGGCGACGATGCCCGCCGTGTCCGGGTGACAGCGCAGGCTGCTCTGGTCCAGCTTGCGGAACAGCTCCGGCGTGGAGACGGAGAAGTCCGGCTTGCAGATGACGAACTGACAGTCCGGCATCTCCGGCAGGCTCTCCAGCTTTTCGCCCCGGCCGGTGGCAAGGACGGTGCCGCCCCGCACGCAGAAGGGCACGTCGGAGCCCACCTGCTCGGAGAGCTTCTCCAGCTCTTCGCCGGTGAAGGGCCGGTCGTACATCCGGTTCAGGGCCCGCAGCACCGCCGCGGCGTCGGCAGAGCCCCCGGCCATGCCGGCCCCCACGGGGATGTGCTTGGTCAGCGAAATGAGCATGCCCTGGCCGGTTTTTCCCGCGGCGGCGAGAAAGCACAGCGCGGCCTTGACGGCCAGGTTCCGCTCGTCCGAGGGGATGAAGTGCAGGTTGCTGCGCACCTGGACGCGCCCGGAGTCGGTAAAGCGGATGTCCAGCTCGTCAAAGAGGGAGACGGTCTGCATCACCATGACCATGTCGTGGTAGCCGTCGGGGCGCTTCCGGGTCACGTCCAGGGAGATGTTGAGCTTGGCGTATGCATTTTCCCGGATACAATCCATAGGTGTTCTCCTGAAATCCAAATCGTTTTTGAGGCAGCTTTGCCGCCTCAAAAACTCCCTGAGGCGAGCATTGTGAGCCCTCGCGCCGACCAAACGAGGCGTCTCCCGCAAGCCGAGTGCGATAAGCGCGAGAAAACTCGTTTGCGAAACGGAGTTTCGCAAACGAAAGACATCACCCCAAACTGTAGACCCGCAGCTCGTAGGGTCTCGTGGTGAAGCCGTTGCCGATGGTAAAGCAGGTCTCGTAGTTCGACAGCTCCAGGTTCCAGCGGCCCAGATCGATGCCCTCCGGCGCGTTGAAGCGCAGCTGCTCGGAGGTGAAGGAGCAGATCACCAGCAGACGCTTTTCAAAGTAGTGCCGCTCGTAGACGTAAAAGTGCTTGTCCCGGGGCAGGTGCTCCCGGTATTCGCCCCGCAGCACCACGGGGCTGTTCTTGCGGAAGGCCAGCAGCCTGCGGTAGAAGTTCAGCAGGGAATCGGGATCGTCCTCCTGGGCCTTGACGTTGATATCGTGGTAATTGCCGTTGACAAAGAACCAGGGGCGCCCGGTGGTAAAGCCCGCGTTGGGGCTGCTGTCCCACTGCATGGGGCTGCGGGCGTTTTCGCGGGTGCCGCTCTGAATCAGCTCCAGCACCTTCTTCTTGGGGAAGAACTTGGAGAGGATGCGGGCGGAGTTGAAGGTCATCACGTCCTTGTACATGTTCAGCTCGGGCAGGGGCATGTTGGTCATGCCGATCTCCTGGCCCTGGTAGATGAAGGGCGTGCCCTTCTGCAGCAGGTACATGGCCGCCAGCATCTTGCCGCTCTCGGTGCGGTACTTCTCGCTGCCGTAGCGGCTGATGATGCGGGGGTGGTCGTGGTTTTCGATGTACAGGGCGTTCCAGCCCTTGCCCGCCAGCTTGTACTGCCAGTCGGAGAAGGCCTTCTTCATCTTCACCAGGTTGAAGGGGCGGCGGATCATGTCCGTCATGAAGCAGTCGGCCTCCATGTGGGAGAAGGCGATCATCTCATCGAGCACCTGGTTGGGGCCCTCGGTGACGTAGCGCAGGGCGGTGCCGGCGTCGGTCAGCGGGCTCTCGCCCACCACAAAGCAGTCGTACTGGCTCAGCACGTCCCGCTTGAATTCTTTTAAGTAGTCGTGGGTCTGGGGCCGGTTGGAGAAGTGCTTCATGCCGTTGGCCACGGGCAGCACCGGATAGGCACTGGGCAGGCCCGGGGTCTTGGAGATGAAGGTGATCACGTCCTCCCGGAAGCCGTCCACCCCCATGTCCAGCCAGAAGCGGAGGATGCGCTTGACCTCCTCCCGGACCTTGGGGTTATCCATATTTAAATCCGGCTGCTTTTTCGCGAACAAATGCAGATAATATTCGTCTAAGTGGCTGTCATACTCCCAGGCGCCGCCCTCAAACATGGAGGTCCAGTTGTTGGGGGGCAGCTTTTTGGAGCCCTTTCCCCGGCCGGGCCGCCAGATATAGTAGTCGTGGTAGGGGTTGTCCCTGCTCTTGCGGCTCTCGATGAACCAGGGGTGCTCGTCGGAGGAGTGGTTGACCACCAGATCCATAAACACCCGCAGGTTGCGGCGGTGGGCCTCCCGGAGGACCTGCTTGAACACGTCCAGATTGCCGAAGTCCGGGTGGATGTCCATGTAGTCGGAGATGTCGTAGCCCCAGTCCGCGTTGGGGGAGGGGTAGAGCGGCGAGAACCAGATGGCGTCCACGCCGAGACTCTTGATATAATCCAGCTTTTCAAGCACGCCCCAGAGATCGCCGATCCCGTCGCCGTTGCCGTCGCAGAAGCTGCGCGCCCAGATGTGGTAGACCGCCATATCCTTGTACCAGGGGGTAAAGGCCATGAGACAACTCCTCCTTTAAGAAATCCTTATCCCATATTTTAGCACAGCTTTTCCCGCACCACAAGAACTCGGCGCAGGTTTTTCCCGTCAAAAGCGGGGAAGGATTGACAAACGGCGCGATTTGTGCCATGATCTCGCACGTGAGTGTTCGGTTTTTTCCCGCACGCCATGAAAGGAAAGGGACTATGAAAAAGAAATGGATTTTCTCAGGGCTGCTGGCGCTGTGTCTGTGCCTGGCGCTGCTCCCCTGTGCATATGCCGACGAGTATATCACGCTCGGAAGCTTTACCGCCGGCAGAGATCTGGAGTGCCCCATCGCCTCCGTACCCGAAGGGGCGGAGCTGACGGCGGAGAACCTGCCCGACGGCCTCCAGGTGGAGGTGCGGACCAACGAAGTCGGCAGCGCCCTCTACCTGGTGGGCAGACCCATGACCGCCGGCAGCTTCACCTTCACCATCTCCGGGACGGAGACCCTGGTCTGCACCATCGACATCTCCGCGGCCACGCCCTCTGTCGGCGTCTCCGATCCGGTGAGCTGCTGGGTGGGGGACAGCGCGGCGCTCTCCGTCTTCGCGAGTACGCCGGACGCGGGCACGCTCAGCTACCAGTGGTATCTGGAAAACGGCCTTGACACCCGGCCTCTCCCCGGGGAGACGGGCAGCACCCTGCAGCCCGACACCTCCGTCCCCGGCACCTGGAACTACGTCTGCGAGGTCACCAACAACAATAACGGCGATCTCCGCGTTTCCCTGTCCGATCTCATCACCCTCACGGTGCGCGAGGTCCAGGTCAGCTCCGTCAGCATCGAGACCATGCCCAACAAGCTGGACTACGCCGTGGGCGAGAGCTTTGACCACACCGGCATGACGCTCCGCGTGACCTACGACAACGGCACCCAGGAGGTCATCAGCAGCGGCTATGAGATCGAGGTCGATCCCTTCGATCTGGCCGGTACCCACACCGTTAAGGTCAGTTACGGCGGCCGCGGCTGGAGCTTCTATGTCAACGTCCAGAAGAAGGAGGCCGTGGTCTCCGGCATCGGCGTGCTGACGCTGCCCAACAAGCGGGAGTATCTGCTGGGTGAGAACCTGCAGACCGCGGGCCTGTCCATCCGGGTCTACACCGACGACGGCGAGCACTACGACGTCTCCACGGATCTGGACTGCTCCCCCACGGTGATGAGCACCGAGGGCGAACAGATCATCACAGTCCGGTACCAGGAGAAGACCTGCACCTTCAAGGTCAGCGTGAAGAACGACAAGGTCGTCACCGGCATCTCGGTGCTGACCCTGCCCGCCACCCGCAGCTACACCGTGGGCGACTACCTGGATACCAGCGGCCTGTCCGTGCAGCTCAACTCCAACAAGGGCGCCGAGGTGCTGACCGGCGGCTACACCGTCTCCCCCAAGGTGCTGGCGACCCCCGGCACCCAGGAGGTCACCGTCCGCTATGAAAAGTACACCGCCAAGTTCACCGTGACCGTGAAGGCCAAGGAGGCCATCACGCCCACCCCGCGGCCCACGCCCACCCCGACCCCCACGCCCTCCCAGTCGCCGCTCCCCGGCGCCGTCAGCTCCAGCCCCGGCCCGGATGTGAGCGCGAGCCCCGATCCCAACGCCTCCGCGCGCCCGGTGCCCACTCCCACCCGCAGGAACACCGGCGTCAGCGCCGTGGTGAAGATCTTCTTCGCCGTGGCGGTGCTGGCCCTGGCCGGCCTTGCCGGATACATCTGGTATCTGAGAAAGCAGGGCTTTGTCGGGGAGGACTACGCCCCCGCAGAGAGCGCCGCGGAGGCCCCCGCCGTCTACGGCGAGCCGGTGGAGCCGGAACAGCCCGCGGAGCCCAGGGTGCCGCCCATCCACACGGTCTGGCGGCCCGAGGAGGCAGCGCCTCCCGCCGCGCCCGTCACGCCGGTTCAGCCGGCGCAGCACGCACAGACTGAACCGCCGGCGCAGCATGCACAGACTGAAACGCCGGTGCATCCTGCGGAGCCGAGCTGGCATGCGGAGTCGATCGAGCCCCTGGACCCGATTGAACCTCTGGAGCCGATTCAGCCCCAGACCCCGCCCGAGGGGCACAAACCCGAATAAAAGAAACAGCGCCCCGTTCGGAAACCCGAACGGGGCGCGCTGCTATGCGTTTGTATCAGCCTGCCGCCCGGCTGGCGTACCAGTTGGAGTAGTCCGCGCCCTGGCTGGTGGGCTGGAACTCGCCCGTCAGCTTGGAGATGACCCGCGTGTATTCCTCCGAATCCTCGGGGTAGGGCGTGGGGCAGTAGTCGTTGTAGTTCTGGGCCTTGGTGCGCGCGCCCTCGATGTTGCTGCTGACGCAGCAGGGGATGACGTTCAGGCCCGTGCGGTAGGGATAGCCGTCCGCGTCCTTTCCCAGGATCACCTGGAAGATGGCGGTGTCGGGGTCGGTGGGCATGGTGCTGCCGCCGAAGCTCCAGTTGCTGCAGGAGTAGAGGATCAGACCATTGCCGTATTCCTCGATGGGCTGCAGGCAGTGGGGATGGCTGCCGTAGATGAGATCCGCCCCGGCGTCGATGCAGGCGTGGGCCAGGTCGATCTGGGCCTTGTTGGGGGAGTAGTAGAGCTCCTGACCCCAGTGGAAAGCGCAGATGATGTACTGGGCGCCGTCCTCCACCAGCTGCTTGACGGCAGCCACGGCTTTTTCCCTGTTCGGCGCCATGTCCGTGCCGGAGCAGTAGATGCCGAGCTTAAAGCCGTTGGGCGTCTCCACGATCTGGGCCTCGCCCTCCCGGCCGAAGGGCACGCCGTGCGCCTCCAGCGCCGCATAGGTGCTGTCCGCGCCTGCCTGGTAGCAGTCCATCATGTGGTTGTTGGCGGTGGTGACAAAGTCCACGCCGCCCTCGTTGAAGACCTCGGCGTACTCCGTGGGCGCGCGGAAGGCAAAGGTCGCCCAGGTGTAGTCATAGGGGAGGTTGGGGTTGTCGGTGAGGGTGCACTCGCAGTTGGCAATGGTGAACTCATCGTTTGTGAAGTACTCCACGGTGTTGGAGAAGGGGTAGGCGTAGTTGTCGCCCATCACGCCCGCAAAGCCCGCCGGGTGGTACTGGTAGTTGTCGTTCGACCAGAGGGTGCAGTCGCCGAGACAGGTGATGATGAACTCCTTCTGGGGCTCGGGCGTGGGCTCGGGCGTGGGTTCGGGGGTGGGCGCCGGGGTCGTCTCCGCGGGCCTCGTGGTCACCGCCGCGGCGGGCAGGACCTCGGGCGCCGGCGTGAGCTCCGCCGTCTGGTTCGGATGGATGCGGGACTCGGTGAGCATCGGGGTCTCGATGCGCAGTTTTTCAATAAAGAACAGCTCCAGCAGCAGGAGCAGAATGCAGATCCACGACAGGACTTTTTTCATCTTTCTCTATCCTCTATGTTCATTCTCTGTGCTTTTCTGACGAAAAGCCGGGGCGATTGTTCCGAAAGGGCTTTATCAGCATACCCCAGACCCGCCGCGCCGTCAAGGCGGAAATTCATTCCCGGTCCAATTTCCCGGCGTCCCGGATCAGGCGCAGCTTTTCCGCCCGCGTCAGGCGCTTGATGTGCCACTCGCGGCGGCGGGCCTCGGCGGGGGTGTCAAAGCGCTCCACATAGGCAAGCTGGACCGGCAGGCGGGAGCGGGTGTATTTGCCGCCCCTGCCGGCGGCGTGGGTCTTCAGCCGCCGGTCCAGATCGTTGGTCCAGCCGGTGTAGAGACTGCCGTCCCCACAGCGGAGCATATAGACCACGTTGGTCCCCTTCATCCCCGCTGCACCCCGCGGACGTTCTTTTCAAACTTGCTCCTGGGGCCCATGACCTCGTGCCCGCAGCCGAGACAGCGCAGCTTGAAGTCCGCGCCGATGCGCAGCACCTGCCACTGCTTCGAGCCGCAGGGGTGGGCCTTCTTCATGGTGAGCACGTCCCCGACCTGAATGTCCATTACTTCTTGATCTCCTCCCAGTAGCGCTTTGCCGCCTGCTCGGTCTTGTTGTCGCCGTACGTGTAATAGTGCGCGTTCCGGATGGCGTCGGGCAGATACTGCTGCTTCACCCAGTGGTGCTCAAAATCGTGGGGGTACTTGTAGCCCTGCTCCCGCTCAAAGCCCGTCCCGTCGGCGTGGACGTTCTGGAGCTCCCGGGGGATGGAGCCGGTGCGCCCGGCCCGCACGTCGGCCAGGGCCGCGTCGATGGCCATCACGCCGGAGTTGGACTTGGGCGCGGTGGCAAGCAGAATCACCGCCTCCGCCAGGGGGAGCCTGGCCTCCGGCAGACCCAGCTGCAGCGCGGAATCCACACAGGCCTTCACGATGGGCACCGCCTGGGGGTAGGCCAGACCGATGTCCTCGCTGGCCGAGCAGAGGATGCGCCGGCAGGCGCCGATGAGATCACCCACCTCGATCAGCCGCGCCAGATAGTGCAGGGCCGCGTCCGGGTCCGAGCCCCGCAGGGACTTCATCAGGGCCGAGAGGATGTCAAAATGCTCGTCCCCCTCCCGGTCGTAGCGCATGGCGCTGCGCTGGGTGACGGCCCTCGCGTCGGCGAGAGTGATCGCGTTCCCCTCGGCGGCGGCAAAGAGCAGCTCCACGGCGTTGATGGCCTTGCGCACGTCCCCGCCGCAGGCGGTGCAGATGTGGCGCAGGGCGTCCTTTTCCAGGGCGAGGGGGGCGCTGCGCTCCCGGTTGAGGATCTCACAGGCCCGCAGCACGGCGCTCTCCGCCTCCCCGGGGGAGATCGGCTTGAATTCAAAGACGGTGCAGCGGCTCAAAATGGCGTTGAACACCGTGAAGTAGGGGTTTTCGGTGGTGGAGGCGATGAGGGTGATGCGCCCGTCCTCGATAAACTCCAGCAGGGACTGCTGCTGTTTTTTGTTGAAGTACTGGATCTCATCCAGATACAGCAGCACTCCGCCGGGGGTGAGGAAGGTGTCCAGCTCGTCGATGATCTTTTTGATGTCCGCGATGCCCGCGGTGGTGGCGTTGAGCTTGCGCAGGGAGCGGTTGGTTTTCTGCGCGATGATGCGGGCCACGGTGGTCTTGCCGGTGCCGGAGGGGCCGTAGAAGATCATGTTGGGGATCTGCCCGCTCTCCACGATACGGCGGAGCATCCCGCCGGGGCCGAGGATATGCCGCTGCCCGACCACGTCGGCAAGCGTATCGGGGCGGATCTCGTCCGCCAGAGGCTTGTACATGCGCTATGCCCCCTCCAAAAAACACAAGATATATCATTATACCATGCACAGCGGTTTTTGTAAAAAGGATTCTCCGTGAACTTTTTCGTCTACCGTTCGTCTCATAAGACGTTGAAAACCCGCGGCGCGCGCGGTGGACAATTCCGGTCGGATGCGATATAATAAACTTCTACAACGCTTAACCAGGAGGTCCTCCGCCGCGCCAGGCAGACAGGAGGAAACGATTTATGAATAAAGGAAGAATCAAAGCCGTTTTATTTCTGGTGGTCTTTCTGCTGGTGATGGCCGTAGCCGTGAACCTGCTGCTGGACATGGACCGTGAGCGGCGCGAGGTGGTACATCTGCCGGTGGACACGCCCGCCGCCACCGAGACCCCGGCCCGGACGCCCGCCCCGGCCGAGACGCCCGCGCCGGTCCAGACGCCGGCGCCCACCCCGGTGCCGACCCCGGCACCGACGCCCGTCCCGACCCCGGCGCCGACCCCTGACCCCTATCTCAACGCACCCTCGCCCACGCCGGAAGCCACACCGGTGCCCGTGCCCGTGGGGCAGGAGCTGGGCTCCGGCCGCTTCACCTCCGAGACGGGGGTGGGCATGAACGTCCGGGCCGAGTGGAAGGCAAACGTCCTGGACGAGAGCCGCGTGCAGGTGACGGTGCAGGTTTATCTGGACTCCTACTCCCTGCAGATCACCGAGGCCCGCAATTCCCTGAACGTCAGCGTGGGCGACAGCTACAAGACTGCCGACACCCCCACGGTCAACCTGGAGGACAACGCCAAGCACGAGACCCTGCTTGCCGTCACCGAGCATACGGTGGATCTCTCCGACGGCCAGAGCGCCAGCTTCCCCGTGCAGGTGGAGTACTACTTCGGCGGCACCTATATGAAGAAGGAACTGCCCGTCATCGAGTGCGGCGGCAGCATCACGCTGGAGAGATAAGAAGGAATATCCCCCGGTCATGCGCTCTGCGCGTGACAGCCCCGCCCGTAAAGGGCGCAATGCCTTTAGACAGGGGGGCCTGTAAGGAAGGTGATTGAATGCGCACACCAGAACAGGTACAGCAGATCGTGGATCTCCTGCTGGCCGAGTACCCGGAGGCCGACTGCACCCTGGATTACGGCAAGGACTATGAGCTGCTGTTTTCGGTGCGCCTGGCCGCCCAGTGTACCGACGAGCGGGTCAACCAGGTCACACCCGCCCTCTTTGCCCGCTTCCCGACGCTGGAGGCTTTTGCCAAGGCCGATGTGGAGGAGGTGGAGAAGTACATCCGCTCCTGCGGATTTTTCCGGGCCAAGGCCAGGGACATTGTCGCCTGCGCCCAGACCCTGCTTCAGAAGCACGGCGGCCGGGTCCCCGGCACCATGGAGGAGCTGACGGCGCTGCCCGGCGTGGGGCGGAAGACCGCAAACCTGATCCTGGGCGACGTATTCCGGGTTCCGGGCTCCACGGTGGTGGACACCCACTGCATCCGCCTGTCAAACCGCATGGGCCTGGTGGACGACATGAAGGAGCCGGTGAAGATCGAGATGGCCCTGCGCCGGATCCTCCCGCCGGAGAAGTCCAACGCCTTCTGCCATTGTCTGGTGCTGCACGGCCGCGCGGTCTGCGACGCCAGAAAGCCGAACTGCGAGGCCTGCTGCGTCAGACACCTCTGCCAGCACTTCTCGGGGTGAGGAGAAGACCATAAGTTGTTCTCCTCAGAGATTGCGCGTTCGCAGAGTATGACCTGCGCAATGCGCCCCCCATCTTCTTTTCGTCTTGCCGAAAAGAAGATGGTCCGCGCCCGGGCCAGAAGAAAAGGGCGCCAAACGCGGGCAACATCGTTCAAAGCGTGAGATCGTGCGCGCGGATATCGGACAGAGTGCAGGTCTGGTATAAGGTCCATGCCGGGTTGCGTCACCGTCCGCAGTGCTGCCCGGGATGAGAATCGTTGGTTGCATCTATAGGGGCGGACGCCGACCTAAGACGGATTGCCACGCCAGTGTGCGCACTGGCAAGCAAGGATCGCGTCGCACGCTTCCCGCGCGTCGCGTTGGCTCGCAATGACAGCGTTTTTGTTTGGACTTTTTCTTCTCTTGCGAGCCGCGGCTGTATGCGTGGCGAAGGCTTAGTCAGATGTACTATTGAGCGTCAGCGAAGCGCGGGCGCACCGCCCACGCCTCACTGCGCTAGCGGCGACCCTGGTTTTTCCCTTAGACTCCCCGCTTCTGCGTGGAGTCCAGAGGACACCTCCTCTGGTCGCCTTTCTTTGAATCAGGCGCAAGCCGCTGCCGGTGGCAGATGCAGGCGCAGCGCCTGATCCGCAGCCGCGCTTCCGGTGGGCCGTTGCGAAGCAGGCCCGCCGGAGGCATTGCGGCAAGGCGGAAGAAACGTTTCTTTCCGCGAAGAGGAAAGAAATGTGTCTTGATCTGCGCAGCCCGGTTCCGGCGAACACGCTGCTATCTGGGGGTGCTGTCATCACTTTCTCTCCACCTCATCCGGCCCTCAAGGAGAAGGTTTGCCAATAACAGAAAGGAGGCGACGCCTCATGCAACTGAACAGAGACGCCCTCCTTGCCCGCTGGCGGGAGGACCGCCTGCCCTTCCTCTCGGCTCTGGGCTTCGGCCTTCTGGCCCACGGCTTCCTGCTGACCAACAAGATCCCGGTGGACGACGATCTGCCGAACTTCTTCAACAAGGGCGCGACGTACGTCTCCGGCCGCTACGGGCTGGAGCTGACGCGGCTGTTTCTGCCGGACGTGTCCATGCCCTGGATCTACGGGCTGATGAGCATTCTGCTGCTGGCCCTGGCGGTCTGCGTCACGCTGCGGCTTTTTGAGATCGAGCGCCCCGCGCTGAAGGTTTTGCTGGCCGGGGTCTTCATCGCCTTCCCGGCCGAGACCGGCACCCTCTGCTATATGTTCACCGCCGTGCCCTACGCCCTGGCCCTGCTGCTGACAGTGACGGGCGTGTCCCTCTTCGCCGGAAACCGGCGCGGCCGGTGGTTTGCCGCCCCGCTGCTGATCGCCTTCTCCTGTTCGATCTACCAGGGCTACTTCGCCTTTGCCGCCAGCTTCTGCGTGATCCTCATGGTCCGCGCGCTGGCCGTGGAAGGGAAGGACGCCCGGGCGGTGCTGCTGGAGGGCTTCAAGCTGCTGGGGATGCTGCTTTTGTCCCTCGCGTTCTACGGGCTTGCGATCCTCGTGGCCTCCAGGGCCCTGCGCCTGCCGCTGCTGGGCGAGGCGGTCAACGCCCGCCAGAGCCTGCCGCTGCGCGCGGCCGTGGCTTACAGCGCCTGGCTCAAAACCCTGCTGAAGGGTTACTTTGCCTATGTCCCCTCCGTGCCCGCGCGGCTGTGCCATGTGCTGCTGCTCCTCGCGGCGGGGGCGGCGCTGGTTCTGCGCGTCAAAAAAGGCCGGGACGGCAGGGCCCTCGCCCTGCTCTGCCTGTGTCTGTTCCTCTTCCCGCTGAGCTGCTACTGCCTGTATTTGATGGCGGACAACAGCTACATCCACGCCCTGGCCCTCTACCCCTTCGCCTCGCTGTATGTGCTCTGCGCCGTGCTGCTGGACGGGGCGGAGGCCCCCGCGTTCCTGCGGCGGGCGGGCTGCCTGGCCCTGGCCCTGGTGCTGGCGGGCGAACTGTATTTTGCCAACGCCTTCTATCTGCGCGCCAAGCTCCAGTATGAGAACACCTGCGCCCTCTATACCGCCGTGGTGGCGGAGGTCTTCGAGACCGAGGGCTTTGACGAAAATTCCCGCGTGGCCCTGATCGGCCAGCCTTCCGCGGCGCGGACGCGCTTTGACAAGGAGTTCGACTTCTCCCGCTTCACCCTGCCCGGCGTGAACATCACCGACCGGCGGCAGGCGGAGAACGTCATCCGGCTGTATCTGGGCTTCGACCTGCCCTTTGTCTCCGAGGAGGAGCTGGCGGCCCTGGCGGACAATCCGGAGCTTGCCGCCATGCCCGTCTGGCCCTATGCGGGTTCGGTGCGGAAGCTCGGGGACGTCGTCGTCGTCAAGCTGGGGGAGGTCTCGCCATGAGAAAAGCCGGCTTTGATCTGGCCCGCATCGTCGCCATTGCGGGGGCGGTGCTGGTCCACACGGTGATGCTCTTCTGGGATTTTGACCCCACCGTGCCCACCTGGCGCGTGTACAACTATCTCTCCCTGACAGGGCACTTCTGCATTCCGCTGTTTTTCGTGATTAGCGGGGCGCTGCTGCTGGGGCGGGAGACGCTGGATTTTCGGCGCCACCTGCGCCGCACCGGGCATTTTGTACTGCTGTTCTATGTCTGGTCCCTGCTCTGCTGGGGGGTGGACGTGCTCTGGCTCCATGTCTGGACCTCCGGGGAAAAGCTGCTGCCGCTGGTGCTGGGGGGCTATTATCACCTGTGGTTCCTGCCGGCGCTGGTGCTGTGCTACTGCGCGGTGCCGCTGCTGCACGGGCTGCTGCACCAAAACGCCGAAAACGCGCGGAAGGGCGCCTGGCTGGTCTGCGCCGTCGTGACGGGGCTGACCACACTCTCCTCCCTGCAAAACACCTGGCCCGCCCTGGGCGAAGCGCTGCGCCCCTGGCAAGTGAGCGATCTGCAGTACCTGGTCTGCTTCCTGCTGGGCTGGCTGCTCAGGGACAGACGGCTCTCCCCGCGGCGCCTCACATACCTGGGCCTTGCGACCCTGGCCGTACAGCTGCTCTTTTCCTGGCTCAACCGCCGCTACGCCATCGCGGCCGGCTACGCCATCGGCGTCTATTACGGCGATCTCCAGCTGCCCGCCCTGCTGACGGCGGCCTTCATCTTCTGTCTCTGCCAGAGCCTGGAGGCGCGCCTGGCCCCCGCGGCGGGCGTGTTGGAAACCCTCTCCTCCTGCGCCTTTGGGGTCTATCTGCTGCACCCGCTGTGCATCGACGCCCTGCGCGCGCAGCACCTGGATTTCCGGGATTACAACACCTTCTGGTTTTTCCCGGCCTGTTATCTCGGCTTCGTGCTGCTGCCGCTGGGAATGACCCTGCTGCTGCGGAAAATCCCGCTTTTGAAGAAGCTGGTGCAATAATGATTATATGGTGGCGAAAAACTCAAAAGCTTTTCGCCGCGCCGCTTTGCGGCGCAGCAAAACAGTGTGGCTGTTTTGCCATATACGCAATGCGATGATCGTTATAACGACCGCCCGCCCCGGATTTCCGGGGCGGGCGGTCGTTGCTACAGCGTTACAGCTCGATTTTGCAGGGGCGGCCGGTCTCGGCGTTGACATAGATGGTCACCGGCTCGCCCTTCAGTCCGGTGCAGCGGATTTCCCAGCAGGGCAGGGGATTGCCGCCGGGACTGCGGCAGATCACCCGGCGGCCGCTCTCCGCCGCGACAGAGTCCGGCAGGGTGTTCAGCGCCTCGTCCTCCCCGATCTTCCAGCTGAGCTCCGCGGGCGCGGGATCGTAGCGCGTGGCGTCAAAGGCGTAGATGCTGCCGTCGTCCAGCGCGACAGAGATGCTGACCCCGTCCTCCACGCGGGGCGCGCCGTCCTGGCTCGGCACGTACCAAAAGGAGGCCAGCGCCCCATTTTCACCGCTCCGCTCCGGTGTGAGGTCATCGAAGCCGTTGTCCGAGAGGAACTTTTCGGCCAGGGTCCGCGCCTCCTCCGGGGAGAGCCGGCCGCTGCCCACCAGGCGGGACTGGGCCACATACTCCAGGCCAAGGCGGCTCACGCCGATGAGCAGCCCGCCCGCGCTGTAGCAGCGGCGGCCCTCGGGCCCCTCGGCGCCGTACTCCTCCCGCAGCTCCCGTTCCTCCACGCCCGCGGCCTTTGCCGCCAGGGCCCTGGCCTCCCCGTCCGTGAGGGTGCCGGGGTCCTTTGCTTTTTCGGGGCTGAACTGTCCCTCGTAGGCGAAGGCCTCCGGCGCCGAAAAGCCGTTTTCATAGTCCAGCAGCCGGGCCGAGAGACGCTCGGCGGCGTCCTCGCCCACATTGCGCAGGGGCGTCTCCCGCCGGTCCATGACCACGTCGCCGCCGTGCACCTTCGCCTGCAGCTCCCGCAGGCTGTCGGCCAGCTGTGAGGCCGCCTCGCTGAACTCGCTCAGGTGCTGCCGGTCCTCCGCTTCCAGCGTCTCGGCAGAGAGGGCGCAGAGACTTGCGGTGTAGTCCCCGGCGCGGTTGAGAAAGCCCAGCAGGCCCTCCAGTTCCTGGGTGGAGAAGGGCAGGACGGAGAGCGCCGCGTCACAGGAGAGGGCCGCGGCGTGGGCTTGGGCGCAGAGCCCCTTGCCCAGGGCCTCGTCGTTTGCGTAGGCGAGCTTTTTGAGTGAGAGACTCAGCGTGTCGGCTGCGGTCACCGCCTCCTCAAAGGCCCGGGCGGCGGAAAGGTCCGAGGCCGCACGGTACCACGCCAGACGCGACTGGGACGCCCAGGCGAGCCCGCCCAGCCCGATGAGCGCCGCCAGGGTATAGGCGATCAGAAGGACCCGGATTTTCTTGGACATAAAAATTCCCCCTTTGGGTATTTAGCATGACCCAAAAGGGGGAGAATTATCAGTGTGGACTTACTGGAGCTTTTCCAGCCCCACGCGCAGTCTTCTGAGGCACTCGTCTTTGCCGAGGATGCGGCAGATCTCCACCGCGCCGCCGGGGGTGACGGCCTTGCCGGCGGCCGCGATGCGCACGGGCCACATGACCTTGGCGTTCTTGACGCCCTCGCTCTCGGCAAGCTTGACCATCACGTCCATGATGCCCTCGTCGTTCCAGTCGGCCAGGGACTCAAAGGCGGGGATCACCTTCTCCAGCATGGCGCGGGAGGAGTCCCGGTCGGACTTGGACTTTTTGTGGACAAAGAGCTCGGTGTCATAGTCGGGCAGGGCGTCGAAGAAGTCGACCTTCTCGGGGATCTCGCCCAGCACCTCGGTGCGCTGCTGGAGAAGGGCGGCGATGGCCGCGGCGTCGTAGCTTTCGTTCTTCACGCTCTTGCGGATCCAGGGCTCCGCCGCCTTGGCAAAGGCCTCGGGGGACATGGCGCGGATGTATTCGGCGTTGAAGTAGCGCAGCTTTTCGATGTCAAAGATGGCGGGGGACTTGGAGATGCCGGTCAGGTCAAAGACCTGCTTGAGCTCGTCCAGGGAGAAGATCTCCTGCTCGCCCCGGGGGCTCCAGCCCAGCAGGGTGACGTAGTTGATGACCGCGTCGGTGAGGAAGCCCTGGGCGATCAGATCCTCGTAGGAGGGGTCGCCGTGGCGCTTGGACATCTTGTTCTGGGCGTCACGCATGACGGGGGAGCAGTGGACGTATTTGGGGATGGGCCAGCCGAAGCCCTCGTACAGCAGGTTGTACTTGGGGGCGGAGGAGAGATACTCGCTGCCGCGCACCACGTGGGTGATGCCCATCAGGTGGTCGTCCACCACGTTTGCAAAGTTGTAGGTGGGCAGGCCGTCCCGCTTTAAGAGCACCTGGTCGTCCAGGGCCTTGTTCTCCACGGTGATGTCGCCGAAGATCTCATCGTGGAAGGTGGTGCTGCCCTCGTGGGGGATGCGCTGGCGGATGACATAGGGTCTGCCCTCGGCGGCCAGACGGTCGGACTCCTCCCGGGCCATGTCGCGGCAGGGGTCGTCCCCGCGACCCCAGTCGCCGGAATCCTCCTCGGATTCGGTCTTCTCGCAGAAGCAGCGGTAGGCGTGGCCGCGCTCCATCAGCAGTTCTGCGTATTCCCTGTAAAGGGGTCTGCGCTCGGTCTGCACATAGGGGGCCACGGGGCCGCCCACGTCGGGACCCTCGTCGTGCTCCAGGCGGCACTCGGCCATGGTCTTGTAGATGACGTCCACCGCGCCCTCCACCAGACGGCCCTGGTCGGTGTCCTCGATGCGCAGGATGAACTTGCCCTGGCCGTGCCGGGCGATCAGATAGGTGTAGAGCGCCGTGCGCAGGTTGCCGACGTGCATATATCCCGTGGGGGAGGGGGCAAAACGGGTGCGCACCTCGCCGGTGGGGATCCGCGCCTCCATCTCTTCAAACCAACTCAACTCTTTCATAGCAATCTCCGATCTTTTTCTGTTCTGGCAGAAATGATTTCATACCCTGCTATATTATTTTGCATTTTTGCTGTTGTCAAGCCCCAGTTCTTTTGTTAAAATAGATAAGAATGTTTTTCGCGCTTTTTCGCAAGCGCCTCTGTCGAATGGAGGTAACCCCTATGGAAAACGAAACCGCTGTCAAAAAAGTCATGCTCTCCGGCATCCAGCCCTCCGGCGACCTGCACCTGGGCAACTACCTGGGCGCGGTGAAGAACTGGGCGGCTCTGGCGGACCAGTTTGAATGCTTTTACTTTATGGCCGATCTGCACACCCTCACCGTGCGGCAGAACCCGGCGGAGTTTCGCCGCCGCGCCACGGCGCAGCTGGCCCAGTATATCGCCTGCGGCCTGGACCCGCAGAAGAACACCCTCTTCCTCCAGAGCCATGTGCACGAGCACGCGGAGCTGGGCTGGATCCTCAACTGCTACACCATGTTCGGGGAGCTGAGCCGCATGACCCAGTTCAAGGACAAGAGCGCCAAGAACGCCGACAACATCAACGGCGGTCTCTTCACCTACCCGGCGCTGATGGCGGCGGACATCCTGCTGTACCAGGCGGACTTCGTCCCCGTGGGCGAGGATCAGAAGCAGCACTGTGAGCTGACGCGCGACGTGGCCATCCGCTTCAACAACCTCTACGGCGAGACCTTCAAGGTGCCCGAGCCCTACATCCCCAAGGTGGGCGCCCGCATCATGTCCCTCTCCAACCCCGCCGGCAAGATGTCGAAGTCCGATCCCAACGGCTGCGTCTTCCTCATGGACAAGCCCGAGGATATCGCCCGCAAGTTCAAGCGCGCCATCACCGACTCCGACACCGAGCGCTGCGTGCGCTTCGACCCGGAGAACAAGCCCGGCGTCTCCAACCTCATGAACATCTACGCCTCCGTCACCGGCAAGAGCTTTGACGAGATCGAGCGGGAGTTTGAGGGCCAGGGCTACGGGGCGTTCAAGCCCGCCGTGGGCGAGGCCGTCATCGAGACCCTGCGTCCCATCCGCGAGGAGGCCGAGCGCATGATCGCCGACAAGGCCTATCTCAAGGACGTGTATACCGACGGGGCCCAGCGGGCCACGGCGGTGGCGCGCAGGACCCTGCGCAAGGTCTACAAGAAGGTCGGCCTGGTGGAAAAACCGTTCTAAAACCGCGCGCGGTTCGTACTTCGATACGATCAGAAACATTTTTCGGAGGAAACCTTTATGTTTCCAAAACTCAGCCAGTGGCCGGCGCTGGCCCTCGCCTTCGCCGTGTCGCTCGCCATCTCCTATTTCATGACCCCGCCGGTCAAGCGCTTTGCGGAGAAGATCGGCGCCATGGACGTTCCCAAGGATGAGCGCCGGGTGCACGATCACCCCATCCCCCGGATGGGGGGCCTGGCCATCATCATGGGCTTCGTGCTGTCGGTGCTGCTGTTTGTGCCGGTGTCCGACAAGGTCTACGGTATCGTGATCGGCTCCTTTATCATCGCGGGCATGGGCTTTGTGGACGATATCGTCTCCCTGCGCCCCACGGTGAAGCTTGTCCTCCAGATTTTCGCCGCCCTGGTCTGCGTCCGCTTCGGCCTGGTGATCGACGCGATCTCCTGGCCCACAGCGGAGACCTATGTGGTGCTGGGCCCCTGGGCAGCGCCCCTGACCATGCTGTGGATCGTCCTGTGCACCAACGCCATCAACCTCATCGACGGGCTGGACGGGCTGGCGGTGGGCGTGTCCGCCATCTGCTCCTTCTTCCTGCTGATGGGCGCCCTGATGTTCACCATGCCCACGCCCGCCGTCGCCCTGATCCTGGCGGCGCTGCTGGCGGCCTGCCTGGGCTTTATCCCCTTCAACCACAACCCCGCCAAGATCTTCATGGGGGACGTGGGCTCGCAGTTTCTGGGCTTTGTGCTGGCGGCGGTGTCCATCCTGGGCCTGTTTAAGCTGCAGACCGTGGTCACCTTTGCCGTCCCCCTGGCCGACACGGCCTTCGCCGTGATCCGCCGCATCATCCACGGGCAGAGCCCCTTCCAGGCGGACAAGGGCCACTTCCACCACCGGCTCCTGGCTCTGGGCCTGAGCCAGAAGCAGGCGGTCTTGGTGCTCTACGCCTTCTCCGCCATCGGCGGCCTGGTGGGCCTCTGGATCCCCAGCAGCACCCCGCTGGTGCGCGTGCTGTGCATGATCGCCATTCTGCTCGCCCTGCTCGGCATCCTGATCATCATCTTCATCCGCAATCCCCGCCGCGCCAGAGCGCGGAAGGTGCGCCGGGAGATGGAGAAGGTCCAGCGGGAAATGGCCGGCTTTGAGGACAAGGAGAAAAAAGAATAAGCCGGAAACGGACAACCCCGGGAGACTCTTTTGAAAGAGTCTCCCGGGGTTTTTGCATCGTTTTTCCGCTCACTTGGCGAGCCGCGGCTCGCCCGCCTGCTGCAGCGCGGCCTGGTTTTCCGGCTCCATGTCCAGATTCTCCTTCAGCCAGCGCCGGGTGTTTTCCGAGCTCATCAGCACGTTCAGATCAATCACGCTGTCCCGGTAGTAGCTGCCCTCCGCGCCGGGCTGGGGCAGAGGCGTGAGCTCCAGGGTGACGCCGACGGTGCTCGACAGGGCCAGGCACTCCCCGCTCTCGTAGACAAACCAGCGGCCGATGTTCCCCGCCTGCGCGTCGGGCAGGATGCCCTCGCGGTAGAGGCTCAGCGCCTGCTCCGGGGTGAGGGTCAGGGTGTCGCCGGTCCAGCCCCGCGCCTCGTCATAGCGGGAGATATTGACGTAAGCCCTTGTGACCGAGCTCTCGTTCACCTCACGCCCGCCGGCGGTGACTCGGCTGAGCAGGGCCTCCGGCATGTTAACCAGCGCCTGGTAGCGGTTGAGATCGGAGCCGGGGTCGGCCTGGGTCACTTCGCTGTTGATGAGGCGGTAGACCCGCTGCACGGTTTTGCCGTTTTTCAGCGTGTAGGTCAGCGGCATGTTCCAGTAGCGCGTGGAGGACGCCCGCTCGTTTTCCGCCTTGTGTTCCACCACGCCCCGGTGAAAGTCGCAGGCCGCAGCGATGGAGGCGGGGTCGGTCAGCTCGCGGCTGATATTTGCCTGGAGGGTCACGGAGGCCACCTCGTCCGGGCTTGGCACCGCGCGCTCGTAGCCCGTCACGTCCGCCTCCGCCAGGATCGCCAGCAGCACCAGGCACCCGGCAATGATCCCGATCTGCTTCCAGCCCCGGCGGAAGACCCGCAGGGATTTTTTGATCAGCATCTCGGCCGCAAACCAGCCCAGGGCCGCGCCCAGGGCCAGCAGCACGCAGGCGCAGACGGCCAGCCCCCGGCCGTAGACGATGCGGGAGAGAAACTCCTGGCACAAAATACAGGCGACCACCACGGCGGTGCCCACGGACATGCAGATGCGGAAGATGGGCTGCAGCACCGGCACCGCCACGATCTCCCCGGCGGACTCCATGTGCCGCTTTTTGAGAATCAGTACCGCCAGCACGCCGAGCGCCAGCCCCGCGGCGCAGATCGCCGCCAGATACCCGAGACCGCTTACGGAGAAGACCGCGGGTACGGTATCCGCCGCCCGCGGGTCTGCCGGGGTCGGGGCACGCTGCATCATCACATTCAGCGTCATGAGCACCGTGGGCAGGGGGGAGAGCCAGGAGAGGGCCTCCTGCTGATTGGTAAAGCCGTAGACCAGCGTGTGCAGCAGGGCGTGCACCGCCCCCTCGAACACCTGGGCCGTGCAGCCCAGCACCGCGTACACCGCGGGCAGCACAAACACGTTCCCGGTCAGCACCCCGCAGAAGCAGGCGAGGCCGTAGAAGGCCGCGGTGCCCAGCACGACCACCAGCAGCCAGGTCCCCAGATGCCCCACGTTCACCCCCGGCGCCCGGGGGCAGACCGAGAGCAGCACCAGAAAGGCCAGCACATCGGCCAGCAGCATCGGAACAAGCCCGGTAAAAAAGGCGGTGAAGTAAGCCGTCTCCCGGCGCATGGGCAGGGAGTTGATCAGCCCGCAGCTCCGGCGGTCGTAGAGATAGCTCAGCATGGCCATGGCCATCACGGGCATGGCGAAGATGGAGAACTTGGCAAGCTCCGTGCCGGTCTCCAGCAGGGAGCGGTTGACGTTGTTGACAAAGTCCAGCTCGCGGAAGTAGTCGATGCTCTTGATGCCCGCCAGCTGCAGCGGCGCGTAAAGCAGCGCCGCCAGCCACAGCACCCACAGCGGCCAGAAGCGCCGCAGCAGGTTCAGGCCGAAGCCCCGGTTATAGAAGGATGTTCCGGATTTCATGCTCGGCACCTCCCAGCTCGTAGATAAAGATCTCCTCCAGACTCAGCGGCAGCACGTCCATAAAGAAGGGCTCGCAGGCAGCCAGCTTTGCCGTCAGCTCCTCGCTCTTTCCGCGCAGGATCAGCTGCCGCAGTCTGCCGGTGCGGCTCTCGTGCAGGATGTTTAAGCCCTCGGGCAGCTCACGCTCCTCCGGCAGGGCCAGCTGGATCTTCACGGTGTTCTCCTGCATTTCACTCAGCGGCCGCTCCAGCAGCATTCTGCCTTTGTTCATGATGCCCACGTGGTCGCACACGTCCTCCAGCTCCCGCAGGTTGTGGGAGGAGACCAGCACCGTGGTCTCGCGCTCACTGACGTCCTGGAGCAGCAGGCTCCAGACCTGCCGCCGCATCACCGGGTCCAGGCCGTCCACCGGCTCGTCCAGCAAAATCACCTCCGGGCAGCAGCTCAGCGCGATCCAGAAGGCGGCCTGCTTCTGCATGCCCTTGGAGAGGCGGCGCATGGGCTGCTCCGGCTTCAGGTCGAAGGCCCGGGCCAGCTTTTCAAAGCGCTCCTCGGAAAAGCCCGGCACCATGCTGCGGGTAAAGTTCTTCATATCCCGGATGGAGGCGCCGCCGAAGTAGAACACCTCGTCGGGGATATAGGCGATCGTCGCCTTGACGGCGGGGTTTTCGTACACCGGCTCCCCGCCGATCAGAACCTCTCCGGAATCCTGGCGGTAGATGCCCGCCAGATGCCTTATCAGCGTGGACTTGCCCGCGCCGTTCGGACCCACCAGTCCGTAGACCGCGCCCTTCGGCACCGAGAGATCCAGCCCGTCCAGGGCGCGAAAGCCGTCAAAGCTCTTCACAAGCTCCTTGACCTGTATCATGTTTCTTCCTCCTTCTCTGCCAGCAGGGCGGCCATCTCGGCCCGCGTCACGCCCACGGCTTCAAATTCCGCGGCGAGAGCCAGCAGCTTCTCCGTCAGCTCCTTCCGCCGCGTGTCCCGCGCGCCGCTGTTTCGGCTGACGAAGCTGCCCTTGCCGGGCACCGAGACGATATAGCCCTCCTGCTCCAGCTCGCGGTAGGCCCGCTGGATGGTGTTGGGGTTGATGGTGAGACTGACGGCCAGCTCCCGCACCGAGGGCAGCTTGCTGTCCGGCGGCAGCGCGCCCGAGAGCATGAGCTGGCGCAGGGAGTCCTTCACCTTTTCATAGATGGGCCGGGAATCGCTGTAGTTGATGGTGATCAAGCCCGTCCCTCCTTCCGTATTAACTGTATTAATCTGATTAGTACAGTTTAGATATAACACAGCCGCCCCGCGTCTGTCAAGCGGGGCGGCGCAATCTTAAGAATTGAATGCGGAGCGCGGCTGTTTACTCTGTCAGCACCGGCAGACCTGCCATGTAGCGGCGCATCATGTCAAAGGCGTGGTTGCCCGCCATGCGGCGGATGAAGCTGCGGGTGCGCTTTTGGCCCATGTGGGTCTCGCGCACAAAGGTCTGCCCCTCCACCGCCAGGGCGATGAAGACGGTGCCCACCTCGTGCACGCCGTCCCCGTCGGGGCCGGCGAGACCCGTCACGGACACGGCCATGTCGGTGCCGAGGCGCGCGCGGATGCCCTCGGCCATGGCCTTGGCGACTTCATAGCTCACCGCGCCTTTTTCCTCGATCATGTCGCGGTCGATCCCCAGCAGCTCCGCCTTCACGGCGTTGGTGTAGGTCACGGCCCCGCCCATAAAGAAGGCGCTGGCCCCGGGCAGCTCGGTAAAGCGGCGGGCGATATCCCCGCCGGTACAGCTCTCGGCGGCGGAGAAGGTCATGCCCGTCTTTTGAAACAGCTGCATGACGGCCTCCTCCAGACACTCCACGTCCTCGCCGTAGATGAGATCGCCCAGCACCTCGCGCACGTGGGCCTTCACCGGGGCGATCATGGCCTCGGCCTCGGCCTCGGAAGGGGCCTTGGCGGTGATCTGCAGCAGGCAGTCGCACTCCTTGGCGTAGGGGGCCATGGAGGGGTTTACCATGGCGTTCATCTCGTCGGCGAAGATATCGTCCACGGCGCTCTCCCCGATGCCGAAGATGCGCAGGGAGTGGGAGACGATCTCTTCGTCCGACAGGCGCCGCAGGTAGGGGATGGCGGACTGCTCGAACATGGCGCGGCACTCCTTGGGCGGCCCGGGGATCATCACCACGATCTTGCCGTCCTTTTCAAAGCCGCAGCCCGGGGCGGTGCCGCAGGTGTTGTGAAACACGGTGCAGCCCTCCGGCAGCAGAGCCTGCTGGAAGGTGTTCTCCGTCAGGCCCCTGCCCGTGCGGATGTACTCGTAGAGGCCCGCTTCCTCTTCCTCGTTTTTCACCAGGGGCAGGTCAAAGCACTCGGCCAGGATCTGCTTGGTCAGATCGTCGCAGGTGGGGCCGAGGCCGCCGGTGGTGATGAGGATGTCCGCCCGCTCCTTCGCGATGCGGACGCACTGGCGCAGCCGCTCGGGGTTGTCGCCCACCACCGTGTGGTATTTGACGTTGATGCCGATCTTCGAGAGCATCTCGGAGATGTCCCGGGCGTCGGTGTTGGTCACGTGGCCCAGCAGCAGCTCGGTGCCCACGGAGAGAATTTCGGTGTCAAGGCTTTTCTTCATAACCGATCGCGATCCTTTCCAGGCCCAGGATGGCCTCCTCAACCAGCGCGTCCACGTCCAGGGCGCTCTCGGCCTCTTCCACCTCCTGCACCGTCGGGTGGGTGCGGGGGTGCCGCGGCGTAAAGACCGTGCAGCAGTCCTCGTAGGGCAGGATGGAGGTGTCAAAGGTGCCGATCTTCCGCGCCCAGGCCACGATCTCGCCCTTGTCCATGCCGATCAGCGGCTGCAGTACCGGCAGCGCGGTCACCGCCTGGGTGGAGGCCATGGCCTCCATGGTCTGGCTGGCCACCTGGCCCAGGTTTTCGCCGGTGACGATGGCTTTGGCGCCGTTATCCAGGGCGATGCGCTGGGCGATGCGCATCATGAAGCGGCGCATGATGAGCGTGAAGTACTCCTCCGGGCACTTGTCCCGGATCTCCTCCTGGATGTGGGTGAAGGGGACCACCTCCATGCGCATCCGGCCGCACCATGGGGTGAGGAGACGCGCCAGCTCCACCACCTTTTCCTTGGCCTGCTGGGAGGTATAGGGGAAGGAGAAGAAGTGGATGGGGATCAGGCGCACGCCGCGCCGGGCGATCATCCAGGTGGAGACAGGGGAGTCGATGCCGCCGGAAAGCAGGGTTACGGCCACGCCGTTGGAGCCCACCGGCATGCCGCCCGCGCCGGGCACCGGGGCGCTGTGGACGTAGGCGGCCAGATCCCGCACCTCCACATACACCGTCAGCTCCGGGTTGTGCACGTCCACCGCCACGTCCGGGTAGGCCTCGTTGAGTTCCCCGCCCACGTACTGGCTCAGCTGCACCGAGGTCAGGGGGAAGGACTTGTCCGAGCGCTTGGACTCCACCTTGAAGCTCTTGACATGGGCCATCTCATCGCGCATCTTTTCGATGGCGAGCTTTGCGATGGCGTCCTTGTCCTTTTCGCAGGCGGAGGCCCGGGAGATGGTCACGATGCCGAAGACCTTCTGCAGCTCCTCGAAGGCCGCGTCCATGTCGGCCCCCTCCGCGCCCTCCACATAGATGGTGGACTGGAGGATGTAGACCTTGAACTTTCCGATCCGACTCAGGCGCCAGCGGATGTTGCCCAGCAGCTTCTGCTCGAAGCGGCGGCGGTTGAGGCCCTTGAGGATGATCTCCCCGATTTTCAAAAGAATGATATCGTTCATGTTGTTCTCCTGTTTTGCAAGCTGTCGGTTATTCTATCATATCCCGGCGGAAAGCGCCACGCTTTTTCGGAGAAAAGTTCTTGACAGAAGGGGTAATCGCGTGAAGAATAGAGTCAGCGCCCGCGCTTCCCGGCGGACCTTCTGCCGGGAAGGGGGCTGAGCCCCGAAAGGAGACGGCTATGAAAAACATTCTCATGCTGGGCACCGGCGGCACCATCGCCTCGGAGATGACGCCGGAGGGCCTGACCCCGGAGCTGACGCCGGCGCAGCTGCTGCGCTATGTGCCCGCCATCCGGGAGCTGTGCCAGGTGGACTGTCTGTCTCTGTTCAGTCTGGACAGCACCAACATCACCCCGGCCCACTGGGTGCAGACTGCCGCGGCCATCCGCGAGCACTATGACCGATACGACGGCTTTGTCATCAGCCACGGCACCGACACCATGGCCTACACCGCCGCGGCGCTGAGCTATCTGGTGCAGGGCGCGAAAAAGCCCATCATGCTCACCGGGGCCCAGAAGCCCATCAACTATGACTCCACGGACTCCAAGCTCAACCTCATGGACGCCTTTGTCTGCGCCTCCTCGGGGCTGCTCTCCGGGGTCAACATCGTCTTCTCCGGCCGCGTCATCCTGGGCACCCGGGCGCGCAAGACCTGCTCAAAGAGCTTTGCGGCCTTCTCCAGCATCAACTACCCGGACATCGGCATCCTGCTGGACCACCGCCTGGTGCGCTATCTGGAGCCGGAGTACCGGGAGACGCCCCTCTTCTCCGACCGGCTGGACCCCCGGGTGGCCCTCATCAAAATGGCCCCCGGCACGGAGCCGGAGGTGCTGGATTTCCTGCTGACCAGAAACGACGCCCTTGTGATGGAGTGCTTCGGCGTGGGCGGCCTGCCCGCCTATGAGGACGACCGCATCCTCCGGGTGGTGGAGAAGCACACCGCCCTGGGCAAGTTCATCGTGGTCACCACCCAGGTGCAGAACGAGGGCTCGGACCTGTCGGTCTACTCCGTGGGCCACGATCTCAAGCGCAACCCCCTGGTGCTGGAGGGTTACGACATGACCACCGAGGCCCTCTACGCCAAGATGATGTGGATCCTCGGCCGGACGAAAGACCCCGCCGAGGTCGCCCGCCTGTTCTACACCCCCGTGGCCCACGACATGCTGGCAAGGTACGAAGCGTAAATCTTGCCTCTCCCTTTGGGAGAGGTGCCCCAGTGCGCACACTGGGGCGGAGAGGGTTATGCAGGCCGACATGCCCTCTCAGTCAGCCTTACGGCTGACAGCATTGCCCGCCTTGCCGCAAATGCCGTTTGAAAGCCTGTTTCACGACGGCTCTCAAACGGCGCGGCTGCGGAGATTCCGTGCCGCCTGCTTCTGCCACCGGCAGCGGCGGCCCGCAATCCCCTTTAGACAAGGGGGCCAATAAGGAAGGATAGGATATGCAAACTGTCATCGTCATCGGCGGTGGAGCGTCGGGCATGATCGCCGCGCTCACCGCCGCGGAGAATCCGGAAAACCGCGTGAGCCTGCTGGAGCGGCAGCAGCGGGTGGGCCGCAAGCTGCTGGCCACCGGCAACGGCCGCTGCAATCTCACCAACACCGGGGCCGCCCCGGAAAACTACCACGGGGAGCACCCGGACTTTGCCGTGCCGGCGCTCACTGCCTTTCCGCCCGCGGCGGCCCTGGACTTCTTTCACAGCCTGGGGCTCGTCACCCAGGAGGAGTACGGCGGGCGGGTCTACCCTCTCTCCAACGCCGCGGGCAGCGTGGTGGACGTGTTGCGCTTTGCCCTGGAGGCCCGGGGCGTGGATGTGCGCGGCGCCTGCCCGGCCCGGTCCCTGCGGCGGGAAAAGAACGGCTTTGCCGTCGTCACCGACGGGGGGACCCTGCACGCCGACAAGCTGATCGTTGCCTGCGGCGGGGCTGCCGGGGCCAAGCTCGGCGGTGTGACGGACGGGTATGAGCTCTTAAAGGAGCTGGGCCACAAGCGCACCGCCCTCTGCCCGGCCCTGGTGCAGCTCGTGACGGCCCCGGACTACCCCCGCGCGCTGAAGGGCGTCCGGGCCGACTGCGCCCTGCGCCTCGCCGCGGGGAAAACCACCCTGGCCGAGAGCGCCGGGGAGCTGCAGTTTACCGAGACGGGGGTCTCCGGCCCCGCGGCTTTCGATGTCTCCCGCGCCGCCTCTGTCGGCGGCAAGGGGCTCACAGTCTCGGCGGACTTCTTCCGGGACTACGATCTCGAAACTATCGTCAGTATGCTCCGCTCCCGGCGGCGGAGCCTGCCCGCCCTGCCCGCGGCGGAGACCCTCACGGGCATGCTCCAAAACCGCCTCGGCAAGATGCTGGTCAAGTACGCGGGGCTCAACGCCAACGCGCCCCTCTCGTCCCTCACGGACGGGGAACTGGAAACCCTGGCCCGCTCCTGCAAGGACTTCACGCTGGAGGTGAAGGGCACCGAGGGCTTTGACTCCGCCCAGGTCACCGCCGGGGGTGTGAAGACCTCGGGCTTCAACCCCGAAACCCTGGAGAGCTGGTTTGTGCCGGGGCTCTTTGCCTGCGGCGAGGTGCTGGATATCGACGGCGACTGCGGCGGCTACAATCTCCAGTGGGCCTGGGCCAGCGGCCGCGTGGCGGGGAGGCTGGGCACATGATCCTGCTGCGAGGTCTCCGTCTGGAGGAGGGGGAGGCGCTCTCCGTCCTCCGCAAAAAGGCGGCCAAAAAGCTGGGGATCCCGGAAGAGGATATCCTGGAGCTGCGGCCGGTCAAGCGCTCTCTGGACGCGCGGAAGAAAAACGACATTCACTTTCTCTGCTCCGCCGCCCTCACCCTGCGGCGGGGGGAGGAGCGGGCCCTGCGCCGCGGCGGCAGGGACGCCGCCCCCTATGAGCCCCCGGTCTATGAGCTGCCGTGGGTGAACACGGAGGAGCACCCCGTGGTGGCGGGCTTTGGCCCGGCGGGGATGTTCGCGGCCCTGGCCCTGGCGAGGGCGGGGGCAAGGCCCATCGTGCTGGAGCGGGGCAAGGACGCCGTCTCCCGCGCGAAGGACGTGGAGGCCTTCCGGCGGGGCGGGGCGCTGGACCCCGAGTCCAACGTCCAGTTCGGCGAGGGCGGGGCCGGCACCTTCTCCGACGGGAAGCTGAACACCGGCACCCACGACAGGCGCATGTTCTGGGTGCTGCGGGAGTTTGCCGCCCACGGCGCCCCGGAGAGCGTGACGTATGACGCAAAGCCCCACATCGGCACGGACATCCTCATCGACGTGGTGCAGAACATCCGAAAAGAAATCCTCGCCCTGGGGGGCGAGGTGCGCTTTGAAACCCGGCTGGACGGCCTGGAGATCGAGGACGGCGCCCTTACCGCCGTGCATGTCACCCGCCATGGCGAGACCGCGGCCCTGCCCTGCCGCCGTCTGATCCTGGCCCTGGGCCACTCCGCCCGGGACAGCTTTGAGATGCTGAACGAGTTGGGTGTGCCCATGGAGCGCAAGCCCTTTTCCATGGGCCTGCGCATCGAGCACAGGCAGGCGGATATCGACCTGGCCCAGTACGGCAGGCCCCGGGGCAAGCTGCCCCCGGCGGACTACAGCCTGAACGTCCATCTGCCGGACGGGACCAGCGCCTATACCTTCTGCATGTGCCCCGGCGGCCAGGTCTTTGCCGCGGCCTCGGAGGAAGGCGGCGTCTGCACCAACGGCATGAGCTGCTCCAGACGCGACGGGGAAAACGCCAACGCCGCCCTGCTCGTCACCCTGCATCCGGAGGATTTCCCCGGCGAGGGGGTGCTGGCGGGCATGGCCTGGCAGCGGGAGATCGAGCGCCGGGCCTATGCCCTCAGCGGCTCCTACCGGGCGCCCTGCCAGCTCTCGGGGGACTTCCTCGCCCATCGGCCCAGCGCCGGCCCCGGCAGGGTCACGCCCAGCTACGCCCCGGGTGTTGTCTGGTGCGAGCTGCACGACTTGCTGCCGGCGCGCATCACGTCGGTACTGGAGCAGGCCATTCCGGCCCTGGGAAAAAAGCTCCGGGGCTTTGACGACCCGGAGGCGGTGCTCACCGCGCCGGAGACCCGGTCCTCCTCCCCGGTGCGCATCCTGCGGGACGAGAGCCTGCAGAGCGCGGTGCGGGGCCTCTATCCCTGCGGCGAGGGCGCGGGCTATGCCGGCGGCATCACCTCCGCCGCGGTGGACGGCCTCCGCTGCGCCGAGGCGGTCTTAAAGAGTTTGACGTGTGAAGAGCGGCGTGCGGAGTGAGGAGGAGACCATGAAAGAGAAACAGACGCGGGTTTACCGCTCAAAAAATCAGGCGGACTGGGAAAAAGCCCAGACGCTGCTGCGGGAGGCGGACATCGCCTTCACGCCTTTTGTGACGCAGGAAGTCTCCGGCACGGGCTGCGGGGCCAAGATCGACCCCCGCACGTTTCTCAACAAAACCGAGGTGCCCAAGGTGATCTTCCACATCGACGTTGCCGCCGCCGACGAAAGCCGCGCCCAGGCCGTTCTGCGCGGCCGGGTTCAGCCGGTGCTGAGCTACGGATACAGCATTTAATCCGACGGCCCGCATTCCCACGGCGGGCGCGTCGTGAAGCGCTCCTGCAAAAAGCCCAATACAATCTCGTAGGGGCGACCCTTGCGGTCGCCCGAAAAACAAAATCAGCCGCCCCATGTGGGGCGGCTGATTCATCTTTTATCGACCGGCACGAAGCCCGGCAAAGCGGGTTCGTGTCGGAAAGGAAAACGACCCCCATCGGTCAAACTGCCGCCTCTTTCGAGACGGCAGTTGACCAAATGGGGTTCGTTTGACGTCAGCAGAGCTGTGCGCCGGCGGGGACGGAGTCGTCCAGCATCACCAGATGCAGCTCCTCCTTCCCATCCACCTCGCGCAGGGCGGAGAGCAGCATGCCGTTGGACTCCTGGCCCATCATCTTGCGCGGGGGCAGGTTCAGGATGGCGACCACGGTCTTGCCCACCAGCTCCTCGGGCTCGTAGAACTTGTGGATGCCGGAGAGGATCTGACGTGGGGTGCCGCTGCCGTCGTCCAGCTGGAACTTGAGCAGCTTCTCGCTCTTCTTCACGGCCTCGCAGGAGAGGACCTTGCACACGCGCATGTCGCACTTGGCAAACTCGTCAATGGAGACCTCGGGCAGAACGGGATTGATCTTCACCTGGGGCTCCTGGGCCTTCTTCTGGGTGGCCTCCAGCTCCTCGAGCATCTTCTGGGCGTCGATGCGCGGGAAGAGGGTCTCGCCCTTGTGGACCTCGACGTCCGCGGGCAGCACACCGTATTCGGCGGCGCTGTCCCAGCTCTGCGCAGCTTCATCCGCGCCGATCTGGGCAAAGGCCTTGCCGCAGCTTTCGGGGATGAAGGGGGTCAGCATGATGAGGGAGACGCGCAGGGCCTCCAGCAGATTGTAGAGCACGGCGGCCAGTCTCGCCTTTTTGCTCTCGTCCTTGGCCAGGGCCCAGGGCATGGTCTCGTCGATATACTTGTTGGCCCGCTGGATGAGCTTGAACACGTCCTCCAGGGCCAGGTGGGGTTGGAAGGCGTCCATCTGCTCGGCGTATTTCGCGGCGGTCTCGCGGAGCAGGGCGATGAGCTCATCGTCAAAGTCGCCGCTCTCGCGCTCTTTGGGCAGCTTGCCGCCGAAGTATTTCTCCACCATGGCGGTCGTGCGGGAGACCAGGTTGCCCAGGTCGTTGGCCAGGTCCGTGTTGATGGTGTTGATCAGCAGTTCGTTGGTGAAGTTGCCGTCGGAGCCGAAGGGGAAGGTGCGCAGCAGGAAGAAGCGCAGCGCGTCCACGCCGAATTTGTCGGCCAGGATATAGGGGTCGACCACATTGCCCTTGGACTTGGACATCTTCTCGCCGCCGAAGACGAGCCAGCCGTGGCCGTAGACCTTCTTGGGCACGGGCTCGCCCACGCTCATGAGCATGGCGGGCCAGATGATGGAGTGGAAGCGGACGATCTCCTTGCCGACAACGTTCACGGGCGGCCAGTACTTGCCGAAGTCGTCATAGCGGTCGTTCATGAAGCCGAGAGCGGTGGCGTAGTTGAAGAGCGCGTCGACCCAGACATAGACCACATGGCCCGGATCGAAGTCCACGGGCACGCCCCAGGAGAAGCTGGTGCGGGAGACGCAGAGGTCCTCCAGACCGGGCTTGATGAAGTTGTTGATCATCTCGTTGACGCGGGAGGCGGGCTCCAGGAAGGTGCCGGACTCCAGCAGATCCTGCACGGGCTTGGCGTACTTGGAGAGACGGAAGAAGTAGGCCTCCTCCTCGGCGTCATGGACGGGGCGGCCGCAGTCGGGGCACATGCCGTCCTTGAGCTGGCTCTCGGTCCAGAAGCTCTCGCAGGGGGTGCAGTACTTGCCCTTGTAGGCGCCCTTGTAGATGTCGCCGTTGTCGTACATCTTCTTGAAGATGCGCTGGATGGCGGCCACGTGGTAATCGTCGGTGGTGCGGATGAAGCGGTCGTTGGAGATGTTCATCAGCTTCCACAGGTCGAGGATGCCGCCCTTGCCGCAAACGATGTCGTCCACAAACTGCTGGGGGGTCTTGCCGGCCTCCCGGGCCTTCTGCTCGATCTTCTGGCCGTGCTCGTCGGTGCCGGTCAGGAACATCACGTCATAGCCGCGCAGCCGCTTGTAGCGGGCGAACACATCGGTGGCGACGGTGCAGTAGGTGTGCCCGATGTGCAGCTTGTCCGAGGGGTAGTAGATGGGGGTTGTGATGTAAAAGGTCTGTTTTTCCATGCTTCTTCTCTCCTGTCCTGTATATGAGTTTGTTGCTGACTAATTCAGGTTTCGCGCGTCACGTGGGATTGAGGTAGTCGTAGTCGTCCAGGAAGGGGTCCCTGCCCTCATAGCCCTCGGGCCACTTGATGTCCTCGTCGTGGAAGTAGTAGACGCCGGAGTTGAGATAGACGGTGTCCACATAGCTGCCGTCGGCGTCGTAGATATCGCCGTAGGTGTGGATGCTGTAGCCGATGAGCACGTCGGTGTACTCCTCGTCATACACCTCGCCGGAGGTGTGGCGGAGGGAGACGCTGCGCCCGTCCAGATCGGTGCCCCAGATCTCGATGGTGAGGGTGGACTCGTCCGGGTTGGTGTAGGCCTGGATCATGATGGGATAGTCCCGGCTGTTGCGGAACTTGAAATCCGGCTGCCCCCAGCTGACGGTGGCGTCCAGACCGTAGTCGATATAGCTGACTTTGAAATAGTGGTTGGTGCGGGAGACGGTCTCCAGCTGGGCGTAGAGCGTGGCGCAGTAGAGGGTGGAGGACACCTGGCAGATGCCGCCGCCCAGGGCCTCGACCACCTGGCCGTCGCTGTAGGCCTGGGCCACCTGGAAGCCCGCCTCGCGGGTGCGCTGACCCACGTAGTCGTTGTAGGAGAAGACCTCCCCCGGCAGCATGATGTGGCCGTTGAGCTTGTCCGCCACCAGCTGGATGTTGTTGATGCGCTCCGGGGTGGACCAGGCGTAGGAGGTGGTCATGGTGCCCAGCACGTCCCGGTACAGGATGGCCTCCAGCTTGGCGGCCGTGGTCTCGGGCACCAGCAGCTCCAGCGGAATGACCGCCTGCTCGCCCACCGCGGTCTCCTTCCAGAGGCGCTCAGCCTCGGCGATGTCGAAGCGGCAGCCGGTGACCTCGGGGGTGATCGAGAAGTCCTCATTGAAGGACGCGTCCTCCGGCTCCACGGCCAGCTCCTCCAGGATGGCCGCGAAGTCCGGCATGGCGGGCTCGGTCTTGACCGTGTCGAAGCGCAGCTCCGTCTCGCCCGTCTTCAGCGCGGCGGCGATGGCCGTGTACAGCGCGTCCGTGTCCAGCTCGACGCCGCCCGCGCCCTTGAGCACCACCAGCTTGCCGCTGTCGGGATCGGCCACATAGGGCGCGCGGCCCAGGTTCTGCTCCATGCGCAGGATGCCCTCGTCCATTTTGGCGCGGATATAGGCCTCGTCCAGGGGCCGGGCCTGCTGCGCCGCGTCGTAGACGAAGAGGTGGTTGAAGAGATAGTGGAAGAGGTTTTCAAACACGTCCCCGCTGTGGCCGTAATCATAGGCGGCCTGGGCGGCGGTCTGCCGGCTCAGAAGCGCGCCGGCCTGCTCCGGGTCCACCTGGAAGCCGGCCCCGGTGGGCAGGCGCACCGCCAGGGGATCCGCCTCTTCCGCGCCCCAGCTCTCTGCCTCCAGGGCTGCCACGGTCTCCTCCTTCGTCAGTCCGCCCACGGGGATGGAGTCGATGGTGACCTTGGGCAGATTCCGGTCACTGACGGAGAGGGTATAGCCCCAGATGGCCACGCCGCAGAGAAGCAGCAGCAGAACGCTCAGCACCACGATGGCGGTGACAAAGATTTTTCTGCCCTTCTGTTTCGGCTTCGCGGGCCCCTCTGCCGGGACGGCGGTATTCAGATTGTCCTTGCTTTCTGTCAAATTCAAATCCTCAAATCAGGGTCAAGCCGAATTACTCGGCGCTTCGCTTCTTTTGCTCGTACAGCTCGGCGAAGAGCTCCTCTTCGCCCTTGGGCAGGTCCACCTTCAGCTCCGCGTACTCCGCGTCGGCCAGCCACGGCGTGCCCTCGATGCGGCCGCTGGCCTGGGTCTCCAGCATGATGCCGATCAGGGTGTTGGAGATGAGGAAGCCCGGCACCGTGAAGTGCCAGCGGTCCTCCGTCTGCTGGACCCAGCCCTTGGCCTGGAAGGCCCGCAGCACCTGCTCGATGGGCCGCCAGTCGCACTGGGTGCGCAGCACGTAGTCCCGGCGGGAGATGCCCCGGGAGGTGCGCATGCCCAGCATGATGTACTCCACCGCCCGCTCCAGGGGGCTGACCTCCTCGTACTCGTCCACGATGCTGACCTTGCGGTGCACCCCGGAGATGTACTCCTTGAGATCCTTGACGAAGCTGTAGCGGATATTGCCCACGCAGGAGGCCGCGCCCGGGCCGAAGCTGATGTAGTCGTCCATGTTCCAGTACTTGAGATTGTGCTTAGACTCAAAGCCGGGGGCGGCGAAGTTGGAGATCTCGTACTGCTTGTAGCCGTAGCGCTCCAGCATCTCGGCGGCGTAGGAGTACATGTCCGCCTGCTCGTCGTCGTCGGGCAGGATGGGGGAGCCGCTGTACTCCTTGTACATCCTGGTGCCCGGCTCCAGCTTCAGGGCGTAGGCGGAGATGTGCTCGGGGTGCATCTCCACGATCTTGGCCAGAGTGTCGGCCCAGTCGCTCTTGGTCTGGCTGGGCAGGCCGTACATGAGATCGACGCTGAGGTTGTCAAAGCCCGCGCGCCGGGCGTCCCGGAAGGCCCGCTGGGCCTGCAGGAAGTTGTGGCGCCGGCCGATGAGCTTCAAAAGGTTGTTGTCGGTGGCCTGGATGCCGATGGAGAGGCGGTTGACGCCCTCCTGCCGCAGCAGCTTCAGGGCCGCGGGGGAGACGGAATCGGGGTTGCACTCCACGGTGATCTCGCTGTCGAGGCGCACGTTGCCGTTGAGCTTCAGCAGATCCAGGATCTGCACCAGCCGGTCGGCCCCGTAGAAGCTGGGGGTGCCGCCGCCGAAGTAGATGGAGTCCACCTCGTAGTTCTTGATGGAGTGGGCCGATTCCTCGATGTGCGCCAGCAGCGCCTCCTGATACTCGGGCATCAGATAGTCGCAGCCCTGCAGGGAGTAGAAGTCGCAGTAGCTGCACTTGCTGGCGCAGAAGGGGATGTGGATATAGATGCCGAGTCTTGGTTTCATTGCAATACTCCTAGGACAGTGTGGAGTGTGGAATGTGGAGTGTGGAGTTATGGAGCGCCTTCGGCGCAATTGAAATCATCCGCGAAGCGGATACCTTAACTCCAAACTCCTAACTCTACACTCCAAACTCAGAACAGCTCCGCCACGAGGGCGGCAAAGGCGGCGGGGTCCTCCACCTCCGCGCCGGAGAGCATCTCCGCCAGGCGTGTGAGGATCAGGGAGAGGGTCTTGGCCTTGTCCCTGTCGCCGCTGTCAAAGGCGGCCTTCAGGGCCTGGACGGCCTTGTGGTCGGCGTTGAGCTCCAGCACGCGGGTGGCGCGGATGCTGCGCATCTCGGGGCTGGGGCCGCGGCGGAAGTACTTCTCCATCTCCAGCGTGAGCCCGCCCTCGGTGGTCAGGCAGCAGGGCTGGGTGGTGAGCTTGCGGCTGAAGCGGACCTTGGCCACGTCGTCGCCCACGGACTCCTTGACGAAGTCCAGCAGCTCCTTGTTCTCGATGTCGCGCTCGTCGGCGGCCTTCTTCTCCTCGTCGGTCTCAAAGCCCAGATCGTCGGTGACCACGTTGCAGAAGGTCTTGCCGTCCTGATCGTGCAGGCACTCCAGCACCATCTCGTCGATGGGACTGGTGAGGTAGAGGATCTCGTAGCCGCGGCGGCGCACTTCCTCGCACTGGGGCAGGGAGAGGGCGTGCTTGACGGAGTCGGAGCTGGCGTAGTAGATGACCTTCTGGCTCTCGGGCATGGTCTCGCTGTACTCCTTCAGGGTGCGCTGGGCGTCCTCGGAGGTGTAGAAGATCAGCAGATCCCGCAGGAAATCCTTGTACCGGCCGTACTCGTCGCAGACGCCGCACTTGATGTGCACGCCGAAGTTCTTGTAAAACTCCTCGTACTTGGGCCGGTCGTCGCGCATGAGCTTTTCCAGCTCCCCTTTGATGCGCTTTTCGATGTTCTGGCCCATGATCCGCAGCTGCCGGTCGTGCTGCAGGATCTCGCGGGAGATGTTCAGGGAGAGGTCGGGGGAGTCCACCACGCCCTTGACGAACTCAAAGTAGTCGTGGACCAGCTTGTCGCACTTCTCCATGATCATGACGCCGTTGGAGTAGAGGGTGATGCCGCCCTTGGTCTCGCCGTAGAACTGGCTGTCATTGGCCTCGCCCGGGACAAAGAGCATGGCCTTGTAGCTGACGGCGCCCTCGGCGTTGATGCGCACAAGGGCGCAGGGGTCCTTCATGTCGTGGTGCTTTTCCTTGTACCAGGCGATGCAGTCGTCGTCGGTGACCTCGCTCTTGGCGCGCTGCCAGATGGGGATCATGGAGTTGACGGTCTCTTCCTCCTTGACGATCCTGTAATCCATCTTGGGGCTGCCGTCGTCGTTTTTCTCACCGGTCTCCACACTCTCACGGCGCTCGACCTCCATCTTGATGGGCCAGCGCACGTAGTCGGAATACTTCTTGATAAGGGCCTTGAGCTTCCAGATCTCCAGGAAGCTGCCGTAGATCTCCTCGTCGGAGTCGGGCTTGATGTGCATGATGACGTCGGTGCCGACCTGATCGCGGTCGATCTCGGTGACGGTGTAGCCGTCGGCGCCGGTGCTCTCCCACTTGACGCCCTTTTCCTCCCCGAACTTGCGGGAGAGGACGGTGACCTTGTCGGACACCATGAAGGCGGAGTAGAAGCCCACGCCGAACTGGCCGATGATGGAGAGATCCTCCGCCTGGCTCGGGTCCATCTCCGCCTTGAAGGCGCCGGAGCCGGACTTGGCGATGACGCCCAGGTTCTTCTCGGCCTCTTCGAGACTCATGCCGATGCCGTTGTCGCGCACGGTGATGGTGCGGTCGTCCTTGTTGGGGATGACGTCGATGCGGTAGTCGGCGCGGGTCAGGCCCACGCTGTCGTCCGTCAGGGACAGGTAGCACAGCTTGTCGATGGCGTCGGACGCGTTGGAGATGATCTCGCGCAGGAAGATCTCCTTGTTGGTGTATATGGAGTTGATCATCAGATCAAGCAGCCGCTTGGATTCCGCCTTGAACTGTTTCTTGGACATGGTTTGTTGTTGCCTCCGATATATATGATGGTTACGTAAATATAAAGTATACCACATTTATCCGGAATTTCAACATCCCGGGCTTCCGCGCGCGGAAGAATTTACCGATTGTTGATAAAAGCGGCAAGCGCTCCCCGGCCGTAAAGAACCGGGGAGCGCAGTGTCAGGGCGGTTGCCGGAGCCTTACAGCTCGTGGCGGCCCTTTTTCCCGCTGGAGGCGAGTCTCTTCGGGCTGTCCAGCTCGTGCTTGCCCTTCTTGCCGCTGGAGCCGAGACCGCTCAGCAGGCTCGGGCTCTTCCTGGCGGGGACGGCGATGGCATGCTTGCCGCGGGCAGAGGCGGCGCGGGCACGGACGGGCACGGCTTCCGCTTCCTCCGCGGGCACTGCCGCGGGGCGGGGACGGCGCTCGGCCCGGCGGACCGGGGCGTCGCTGTCCGGCGCGGGGCGGGCGGCCCTGCGGGATGCGGAGGCGTCGTAGGTCTTCACGTCCTCGTCCTCCTCGGGAACTTCCTCCGCGGGTGCGGCGCGGCGGGCGCTCCTGCTCTCCTTCTTGCCGGCGAAGGCGGACTTCACGGCGCCCTTCTTCACGGGCAGGGAGGGCAGCTCAAAGGGCAGGTAGTCCCGCACGTCAAAGTCCAGGATCGTGGCAAACACCGGGACGGCCCGGCGCCGGCGGCGCAGGAAGTTGAAAATGAACTGGGTGATGAACCAGGCCACAAAGCCGGAGAACACGCCGATCAGGGCGGCAGCGAGCACGTCGGAGGGATAGTGGGCCATCAGGTAGTTGCGGGAGATGCCCATCAGCAGCACGATCACCACGGAGGGGACAAGCCACTTGCGCCCCCGCATCAGGGTGATGGCGGTCATGCCGGCCGCGCAGGCCGTCACATGTCCCGAGGGGAAGGAGAACCCGTCCTCCAGCGGCGCGCCCACAAAGGCCCACCAGGCCTCGTACTCCGCGCCGTTCATGAACGGCCGGACCCGGGCCACATTGTCCTTCAGAATGATGTTGGTGATCAGAGCGCCGCAGCAGACCGCGCCGAAGATGCACACGCCCAGATCGCGCTTGTCCACCATCAGCATGAAAATCAGCGCCAGCAGGAAAAAGAGGATGCCCTTTTCCCCGAGGAAGGTGATCGCGCGCATCAGCGGCGTCATCACGGCGCCCAGCTTCTCGGCCATGCCGTGCAGAAGCTTCAAAAAGAAATGATCATATCCCGCAAAAAAACTGTCCAGCCACAGTGCGGTTGCGGAAGCAGCCATCCTGTAAACCCTTCTTTCTGTAACTTGTTGTTACCACTATACACCACGCTGTTACAAAATGCAAGCTCTTTTCTCTTCATTGCCAATTATCGTCCGCTGTGGTAAGATACATACCGGGAGACATCCGATGTGAAGGAGCTGATCGCCTTGAAACTGAAAAAGATCCTGCCCGTTTTGCTTCTGGCCCTGGTGCTGGTGTATTTCTTCCTGCCCGGCGCCCCGGAGACGGAGAGCGCGGTGCCCGCCCCGGTCCAGAGCGTCCAGACCGCGCCGGAGCCTGCGGCGGAGCAGGGGGGCGGCGATCTGGTCCTGCTGCCGGAGACGGCCTCCGAACCGGATGCCGCTGCGGAAGAACCCGCCGCCGAGCCGGAGAGCGAGGCGGCGCCGGACGAAAACGGCAGCTATACCACCAAGGAGGACCTGGCCCTCTATATCCACACCTACGGCCACCTGCCGCCCAACTTCATCACCAAGAAGGACGCGGAGAAGGCCGGCTGGAGCGGGGGCTCTCTGGAAAAGGTCCTGCCGGGCATGTGCATCGGCGGGGACTACTTCGGCAATTACGAGGGACTGCTGCCCAAGGCAAAGGGCCGCAAATGGACGGAGTGCGACGTCAACACCCTGGGGGCCAAATCCCGCGGGGCCGAGCGCATCGTCTTCTCCAACGACGGGCTGATCTACTACAGCCCCGACCATTACGACAGCTTCGAGCAGCTCTACGGCTGAGCGCAAAAACGGGGAGGCCCGGGGCCTCCCCGTTCTCCTCCCTGCTTATTCGACAAAATTCGACAAATTCACCAAACCGTTCCTGGGAAAGATTGGCGAAGCGACTTGCATACCGTCGAAGCGTGGTGTATTATGTCAACAAATTTTCCCGGTAGTTCGACAGGATTCTGTTGTCGTGAAATACACGGCATGGTAAATTTGGTTCGACAAACGGTGGATTGACCTTCTTTCAGGTATTCATTTCCCCGTAACATGCACAACGGGAGGATAAACGTTATGGAAACCAAGATTCGCATTCTCGCAGCCGATCCCAACGGGGAGTTCTGCCGGCAGCTCAGTGAGCTCTGCGCCGCCGAAGGGGACCTGGAGCTGGTGGGCGCCAGCGGCGACGGGCAAGAGGCGCTGGAGATGACGGCCCGGCTGCGGCCGGACGTGCTGCTGCTGGAGCTGGTGCTGCCGAAGCTGGACGGGCTGGAGCTGCTGCGCCGCCTGCCGGAGACCGGGGCGGACTGCCGGGTGATCGTGCTGTCCGGCTTTGTCAACAGCAAGGTGGTGGCGGAGTGCTCGGCTCTCGGGGCGGACTATTTTCTGCCCAAGCCCTGCGATATCCAGGCCCTGCTGAGCCGGGTGCGGCAGCTGGCCCGGGGCCGGGAGCGCACGGAGACAGACGCGGCCGGGGTGGACTGCCGGGCGCTGGCCGCCGCGCCCCGCCAGGAGGCGGATCTGGAGGCGGTGGTCACGGACATCATCCACGAGATCGGCGTCCCGGCCCACATCAAGGGCTACCAATATCTGCGGGAGGCCATCATCCTCACCATCCACGACATGGACATGATCAACGCCGTCACCAAGGTGCTCTATCCCGAGGTGGCCAAGCGTTTCGGCACCACGCCCTCCCGGGTGGAGCGGGCCATCCGCCACGCCATCGAGGTGGCCTGGGACCGCGGCGATGTGGAGACCCTGCAGAAGTTCTTCGGCTACACGGTCTCGGGCATCAAGGGAAAACCCACAAATAGCGAGTTCATCGCCATGATCGCAGACCATCTCTCCCTCCAGCGCAAGCACGCCGCGCGGTAAAAAAGCGCCCCTGCCTAAGGGCGCAATGCCCCAAAGAGAGAGTACCGAGAAAAACCCTCCTGTTTCTTGCCTGCAAAAAAGGCAGAGACCGGAGGGCTTTCTTGTTTTTTTAGCTTCAATATGGTAATCTAAAAACAACAGCATGAACTTAACCGAGAGTGCATGTAAAAAAAGACGAATTCATGATATCGAATATGTGAGAGGAATATATTGAATGAAGGATACTTCGTATCAAAGGATAATAATCGGGAAGCTTGACTGGCGCTTGTATTTAAATCGATTTTTCCAATTATTCTTTTTCCTCTGGCTTGCTTTTCTCTTCTGCTTAACCCTGCAGATGTACTCGCGCCCCATCGCAGTGCTTGGTGGGGCTATTGTGGGCATTCTTACAGCTTTGGCGGTGTTTTGTCAATTGTATAAAAAGGAAAAAACCGGCTCAGATCGGTTCATGCTTTTGGCGTTGGTGTTGAGCTGCGCAGTCTTTCTTTTCGGATGTTTGATTGTAGGGAAACGAATGCTCGTTCCGCCGTTTAATGATACCGGTTCTGTGTACTATGCTGTTGCAGAAATCTTTGAAGAAGGAAAGATATCACAGGAGATAAATAAATACACAACATGTGCTTGGGCAACACATACTTCAAATCATGACTATTTCTTAATCTATAAAAACTGTTGCTTTTTGGTATGGTATTTGCTACAGTTCTTCAGAGTCCTTGATGTCATTCTGCCCGGAGGGTGGACATATGAAGCCTTTTATACGGAGGCAGGATTATATGCGTGTTTGGCACTGAACTTGATCTCTATGTGTGCGTCCATGATCTTTGGTTTCTTCGCGTTAAAAAAGAAAGCCGGAAATCCCGCCGCGCTTGCGTTTCTTCTTCTCTTTTGTGCTTTTTTACCGTATTATCTGAATATCTATAAAGCATATTCCGACTCTCTTTCTATGCCATATCTTATGCTGTCCGTGCTCCTGTTTTTCAGCGCCGACCAGAATAGTACGACCAAACGAGCGATGCTTCTTTTCTTAAGCGGTATTTCACTCTCGATCGGAGCCCTGATTAAAGGCAGCGTATATATCCTTTTGGTGGCAGAAGTGATTCTCGTGTTTTTTCAGAAACGGTCAGTCATGCAAAGATTGACTGTAGCAGGCGCTTTGCTTGCCGCCTGTTTTGTTGTTTATTTGTCTTGGTCGATCTGCTTGGATCATGCCACCTGGATTGACCGGAGAAATGCCGAAGCACTGGAATTCCCGGCTATTCATTGGATCATGATGGCGTCGATAGGTGACGGGGGTTACAGGCAAGAAGATTTTGACTTTACGGCATCCTTTGAAGGAGTAGAGGCAAAAAAGACCGCAGATAAAGAAGAATTTGTGCGGCGTGTTCAATCATACGGAAGTCCGTTCCGCTATTTTTGGTTTCAGGCAAAGAAACTGGCGGCGGTTCTTTCTGATGGAAACTATGCACAGAACGCACATTTATACTTCGCTCTCCCGAAGAATGGCCGGTTGAGAGAGCTTGTTTATGGTTCGTACAGCAATTTTTATACGCTATATATCAGTATTTTTTCCTGTGTATTCTATCTCTCTTTTCTTGCATCTGCCGGGATGGAATTTCTGACACAGAAACGGGGACTTGAAATGTTCCTCAATGTGAGTTTCTTTGGAATACTACTATTCTTTTCTTTCTGGGAGATCAAATCCAGATACTTATTCAACTTTACGCCTTTGTTCATGATGTGTACTGTTACGACGTGGAGTCAATTACCTGGCAAGCTGTGCCATCGAGGTGGCCTGGGACCGCGGCGACGTGGAGACCCTGCAGAAGTTCTTCGGCTACACGGTCAGCGGCATCAAGGGAAAACCCACGAATAGCGAGTTCATCGCCATGATCGCAGACCATCTGAGCTTACAGCGCAAGCACGCCGCGCGGTAAAAACTCCCCTGCAAGGGCCTTGTGCCCTTCACGGGCGCACCGGGACTGCGGGGTTTCCCGGCGAACGGGAAATGGCCCGCCTCTCTTGTGTTCCCCAAAGCGGGACCAAAAAACCTCCTGTTCTTTGCCTGCAGGAAGGGCAAGGGACAGGAGGTTTTGTGTTCAACGTACGGATGGTTTTTCGGATTTGCGAGGCTGCGGGCGATCTTTGTTCCCGCCAGGCGGAAAGAAAAAGATGGTCTTTGGAAGAGGAGTGTATTAAAATAGATGCGGAAGAGCAACGCTGTTTTTCTCGTGCGGCGTTTGTTTGAAGCTGCGTTTTTCAAGGGAAAGGAGACGCGAAAAATGAACCTGAAGAAGAATCTGATCAAGTCCATCGTTTTGACGACCGTGACGGTAATCATAGGAATCGCGAGCGTTCTGGGCGCCGATACCCGCCGCACGGTCAGGCGGTAAAAAACGGATTGGGTAAAGAAATCCTGCTTCTGACGCTGCCGCTGTCCCGCAATCGCCTTCCCGATGCGCTGTGTTTTTTCATTCCGCGTGTAACAAAGCGCCGTCTGCGGTGTATAAACGGATGAAAACAAAAACACGCTCAACAGAGAAGGAGGATTTTTCCATGAATCACAATCTGATTGCCAGGCTGAACGCTCTCGAACCCGAAGCGGCCGAGAAGCTGGGGGACGCGCTGGACCGCGCCGAGACCGCGGAGGAGCTCCTGGCTCTGCTCAAGGTCCAGGGCATTGACGCCACAGAGGAAGACCTGGTCAGTGAAGAGGTCAACGGCGAGCTGAGTGAGGAGAGTCTGGAAGATGTCGCCGGCGGCGGCGTGGCTTTGATCGCCGCTAAGCTCGGCTTTAAACTCGGCGTCGCTGCAGCCCGCCTTTTGCCCCCGCTGAAGCCCAGCCCGATCTATCCGCTCCCGATCAAGTGCCCAAAAAAGAAAGCCTGATCCAGGAATGCCGCCCGGTCCCGCTGAGGCGGAGACGCCGGCGGAATAAGGGCGTACCCTCTATACCATAACAAGAAGCCGGCCCCTTTTGGGGGCCGGCTTCTTGTTATGGGAGTTAGTACACATCCTCCGCCACGCGGGTGGGGGGAGACTCCAGGATCTCGGGGTGCTGGAAGAGATAGCGCCAGGCCTGGAAGGCCTGGGCCCAGTAATGGCCGTCCACGGTGCGCTCGTCCAGCGTGAACTTCATGTCCACATACTTGCGGTCCACCATGTTGCCGTGGCGGTCCAGCTCGTAGACGTGGTGCTTGGCGCCGAAGGCGATGAAGGCGGGCAGGGTGCCAAAGTTGTAGATGTGGTGGAAGACGGGGCCGATGCGCAGAGAGCCCAGGTCCGTGATGATCATGGAGCCGTGGAAGGGGCTGGCGTCGGTCAGGCTCTCGGGCAGCCAGCCGAAGTAGTCCATGATGCGCAGGATCTGGATGGTGAGCCTCAGCAGGATGCGGGGCAGGCGGCAGATGGCCTCGGCCACGGCCTCGGTGTTGTTGTTCTCGTCGGAGGCCTTGATCTCCTCGATCTTCTCGTTCATCTTGCGGTAGACGTCGAAAATGGTATCCGTGGGCTCAAAGTAGACCTTGATGGTGGTCTCGGTGGCGTCGACCGACAGGGCGCGTTTGACGGTCATGACCACGCAGATATCGTGCCGGGCGTAGATGCGGCGGCCCACCACAAAGCGGTTGAGACCGGGCAGCATGGAGATGAGACGGATATAGGCGGCGATCAGAAAATGCAGCATGCCGATGCCCTTGTAGCCGTCCACCCGCAGCTTGCGGAGACGGCGGTCCACCACGGAGACCTCCATGCTCTCCTCATAGAGGTTGCTGGCGTCGTTGCGGGTGGGCATGATGAAAGGAATGAACTTGGAAAAGGCGGGCAGGGAACGGAGAAGCCGGCCGTCCTTCCGGTCGCCGAAGCGGCGCCTGTAGCTTGTTTTCATGTTGTGTCCTGTTCTTTCAGCGATATTTTTATTTTTTGAAGCAATCTGTCTCTCACATTATACAGGCTGCGGGGAGAAATGACAAGTCCCATGTTTTGGGGCGCGGGAAATGTTAGATTGATTTAACTTGAAAAACCGACCGGGGGGTGGTATTCTAACTTTACAGGAAGGAGTGACCCGCATGCGCTTACAGGAATCCGGCGAAATGTATCTGGAGACCATCTTGATCCTCTCCCAGCGGGGGAAGGGTGTGCGCGCTGTGGACGTGGGGGAATACATGGGCTTCTCCAAGCCCAGTGTCAGCCGCGCCATGGGCCTGCTCAAGAACGCCGGCTATGTGCGGCTGGACGAAAACGGCTTTCTGATCCTGACGGAGCTGGGGCGCGAGGTGGCGGGAAAGACCTATGAGCGGCACCAGGTGCTCTCAGCCTTCTTCACCGATATCGGGGTCGATCCGGAGACCGCCGTGCAGGACGCCTGCAAGATTGAACACGACATCAGCGACGAGACCTTCGCCGCGCTGAAAAAGTATCTGGGAAAGGAATAACGCTTCCCACAGACCACGCGGCCCCGCCGGGAAACCGGCGGGGCCGCGTGCGTTTACTGGTCTCTTCTCAGACGGCGGATATCCTCGCCGACGAAGGGGATGATCTGGAATTCACCCAGGATGCGGGAGGCGATCTGCGGCGTGTAGCGCCGGGTCAGCTCCTCCTCCGGCAGGTTGGTGCTGATGATGGTGGGCCGCTCGTTGACCAGGCGGTTGTTGATGAGGGTGTACAGAGCGCTCTGGCTCATCTGCGTCACCATCTCGGTGCCCAGATCGTCCAGGATCATCAGATCGCAGCTCTCCATGCGGCGGATGCGCAGGGCGGCCTGCTCCCCCTCGGCGCTGTCCCGGGAGAACTTGGCCTTCTCGTACAGCTCCAGGGCGGAGGAGGCGGTGTCGTAGCAGACGGAGAAGCCCTTGCCCGCCGCCACGCGGGCGATGCAGGCGGACAGGTAGGTCTTGCCCAGACCCGTGCCCCCCTGAAACAGCAGATTCCGGGACCTGGAGTTGAAGCCGTCGGCATAGCGGCGGCAGAACTCATACACCCGCTTCATGATTTCCCGGGGGACGGTCCCATCCTCGGGATCGGGGAGATTGGGGTAGAGGCTCAGATCGAAACGCTCAAAGCTCTCGTCGCCCCGGCGCATCAGAGTGCCCAGCTCTTTGGTCAGCTCCGCGTTGTAGAGCCGGTCCAGGCAGCGGCAGACCCCGCCCTCGTAGACGCCGGTGTCCCGGCAGAGAGGGCAGGAGACGATCTCGTCGAGATAGTCCGCGCCGAAACCGCCGCCGGTCAGCAGCTCCGCCCGGCGCATCTGCAGATCCAGGTTCTCCTCCCGGATGTTTTGAATCTCCTCCGCCATGGCGGGACCGCCCGCGATGGTCAGCCGCACCAGGCGCGCCATGTGGCCGCGCAGGGCCGCGTCGATGCGCCCGATCTCCGGCAGGGCGGCGTACACCTCCCCCTGGCGGCGCAGCTGCTCGGCGCGGTTTGCGGCCTTTTGTTTTTCCAGTTCGCCTCTGGCCCGGGCCAGAAGCTTTCCGTCGTATGCCATCGTCACACCCGTCCTTACAGTTTATCCAGGGCGTCCAGCAGCTGGCCGATGTTCCGGGGCTTGTCCGGCTTCCCGGCCGGCTCCCGGCGCCGGGGCGGGAGATCCTTCTCCCTCACCTCGGCCGCGGTCTTGAAACCCTTTTCCCGCCAGCTCTGGAGGATCTTGTTCATATAGCCCCACTTGAGCGAACCCGTGTTGGTCACGGTCCGGTCGTAGGCCAGCGCAATCAGCTCCCGGGGGGTGCCCGCCTCCAGCCAGCCCTGGATGTGTTTGCTCTCCGTGCCCGTCAGCTCCCGCCCGCGGATGCCGAGCAGCTCCGCCACAGCGGTGCTCTCCGCCTGCCGGCGGGCCTGTTCGGCGATGAACGCCTCCGCCTGTTCCAGCGTCAGGATCTCCCGGTCGGCCCAGATGTACGCCTCCTGCTCGATGTAGCGCATGGAGGGCAGCCGGCCCCGGGAGGAGGAGACGCAGTAGTGCAGCAGTTGCATCACCACCTCGGCCGGCAGGGCCAGGTAGTCGTAGATGCCGAAGAGCTTTTTCAGATCCGGGGTGGACAGGGCGTGGCCCAGCACCCGCTGGGCCTCCGCCACCAGGGCGGTAAAGGCCGGATCGCCGCGCTCCACAATGTCCCTGGCGGTGTACTCCGGCGTCTCCCGGGGTGGAAACTTCTGCTCGGCGGCCGGCGTGGCCGCAGCGGCGGAGACGGGCTGCGGAAGGCTTTCCGCGCTCTCCGACAGCTCCATGCGGCGGAGCTTTTCCCAGGCGGCTTCCATCTCGGCCCGGGTGCGGCAGAGATCCCGTGCGGCGCTCTCCAGATCCGGCTTTCCGTGGCGGCAGAGCCACAGCCACAGCAGGGCAACGTCCCCGTCGTGGGCGGCGAGGAGCCGATCCACGGCCGCGGCGCTTATGAAATTGTCGGTGCCGCGTTCGGCCATGGCTGCATTCCTCCGGAAAAATTCACGCTTTGTTAACTGCGGAGACATATTATAGCATGAAAATCCCCTTGTCGCAAGACTTGACATTGTGGTATACTTACCCTGTATCTTTTTGCGCAGATTCCAATGTCAGAGGAGCACAGACAGAGAATGATTGAACTGCTCTCACCCGCCGGCTCGCCCGAAGCCGTCATCGCCGCCGTCCAGAACGGGGCGGACGCCGTGTATCTCGGCATGGGCAACTTCAACGCCCGGCGCGGTGCAAAGAATTTCAACGATGAAGAATTCGCACGGGCCGTGCGCTACTGCCGCATCCGCGGCTGCAAGGTCTATGTGACGCTCAATACCCTGGTCAACGACCGGGAGGTGGAGAGCGCGCTGGAGAGCGCGCGGCTTGCCTCCGAGGCCGGCGCCGATGCCATCCTGGTCCAGGATCTGGGGCTGGCCTCCGCCATCCGGCAGTACCTGCCGGACATGCCCCTGCACGCAAGCACCCAGATGTCCATCCACAACCTGCAGGGCGTGGAGACCGCGGCGGAGCTGGGCATGACGCGGGCGGTGCTGGCCCGGGAGCTGAGCATCGAACAGATCCGCTATATCGCGAAAAACGCCCCCATCGAGACGGAGGTCTTCGTCCATGGGGCGCTGTGCTTCTGCCATTCGGGCCAGTGCTATATGTCCGCGCTCATCGGCCAGCGCAGCGGCAACCGGGGCATGTGCGCCCAGCCCTGCCGCCTGCAGTATTCCCTGGGCGGCCGGATGGACGACCACCCCCTCTCCCTGAAGGACAACTGTCTGGTGGACAAGCTGCAGGAGCTGGAGGAGGCGGGGGTCGCCTGCGTGAAGATCGAGGGCCGCATGAAGCGCCCGGAGTACACCGCCATCGTCACCAGGATCTACGCCAACGCCATCAAGGAGCACCGCCAGCCCTCCGCCGAGGAGATGGAGTCGCTGGAGCGGGCCTTCTCCCGCCAGGGATTCACCCAGGGCTACTACAACGGGGACCTGGAGGACATGTTCGGCGTGCGCGGCGAGCCCGACAAGGACGCGGAGAAGATGTTCACCCTGGCCAGGAAGGGTTACTCCGACGGGGAGCTGAGAAGGGTGCCGGTGCACTTTTACACCGTGTGCGAGAAGGGCCAGCCCATCAAGGCCATCGCCTTTGACGACGACGGCAACAAGGCCGTGATCGCCGGCCCCGTGCCCGAGAAGGCCAGGGGCCAGGGGCTGACCTCCGCCTACCTGACGGAGCAGATGTTCAAGACCGGCGGCACGCCCTACACCTGCGTGGAGAACCGGGCCCAGACCGATCCGGGCCTGTACCTGCCCGCCTCCGCCGTCAACGAGCTGCGGCGCGGTCTGGTGGCCGAGCTCAGCGAGCAGCGGGCCAGGCCCCCCAGACGCCGGGTGGGCACCATCCCGTCAAAGCCCCAGGGCAGGCCCCAGGGCACGGAGCCGGCCATGATCTTCCAGGTGCTCTCCGCCGAGCAGCTGACCCCGGAGCTGGCGGCGCTCAAGCCCAAGTACATCTATGTGCCCCTGACGGTGATGAACGAGAGCTTTGCCCTGCTGGAGCCCTTCGTGGCAAACGGCGTGACGCCGGTGGCGGTGCTGCCCCGGGTCATCACCGACAGCGAGACCGACTACGTCCGCGCGGTGCTGGGCAGACTCTTTGACTACGGCATCAACGAGGCCCTGGTGGGCAACCTCGGCCACGCCATGCTGGCCAGAAACCTCGGCATGCGCATCCGGGGCGATTTCGGTCTGAACGTCTTCAACTCCCTGTCGCTGGACATGGTCCGGCAGGCGGGTTTCGTCTCCGCCACCGCCTCCTTCGAGCTGCGCATCGCCCAGATCCGGGATCTGGCAAAGACCCTGGACACGGAGATGATCGTCTACGGCAGGCTGCCGCTGATGGTCTCCGACCAGTGCGTGATCCGCCACTCCGCCGGGCGCTGCAACTGCCAGGTGCCGGCCCAGATGGCCGACCGCATGGGCGCGGTGTTCCCGGTGGTCAAGGAGTTTGGCTGCCGCAACGTGATCTATAACACCCACAAGCTGTTTCTGGCCGACAAGGCCGAGGACCTGTACTCCGCCGGCCTCTGGGGCATGCGGATGATGTTCACCACCGAGAGCCCTCGGGAGTGCCTGGAGGTGGCCAAGGTCTACCTGGGCCAGTCCGACTACCAGCCCAACGTCCTCACCCGCGGGCTGTATTACCGCGGCGTGGAGTAATTCGTTGAAGCATTTCAACGAGCTTTGCAGCCCGCTGCATGCACTCGTCCCGAAAGGGACCCGGCGCGTTTAAGGAAAGGCTCCGCCTTTTTGATGCGCCGTCGCTCCGCTCGCACACTGGCGGGCTGAGATGAGTTTTTTGCGAGGCGCATGTCCCCGCGAAAAACGATTTGATTGCGTTTCGCTCCCGCGAAACGAATGAACGATTCTTCTGGAGAAAACAAAAGATGTCAATCGTATTGGCCTCCGGGTCGCCCCGGAGGAAGGAACTGTTGGAGATGCTGGGCGTCCGGGATCTCGTCGTCCTCCCCGCGAAGGGAGAGGAAAAGGCCGCCGAAGGGCTCGGCCCGGCTGAGCTTGTGATGGCGCTGGCCTCCCACAAGGCCCGGGAGGTGGAAGCCCTCCGCCCGGCGGAGGACGTGATCGTCGCCGCCGACACCATCGTCTGGCATCACGGCCGGGTTTTCGGCAAGCCCCGCTCCGAGCGGGAGGCGGCCGAGATGCTCCGCAGCCTCTCGGGGGATACCCACGAGGTCTACACCGGCGTTTCGGTGATCCGAAACAGGCGGGAGCTTTTGCGGGCCGACTGCAGCCGCGTCCGCTTCCGGGCGCTCTCGGAGCGCGAAATCGCCGCCTATATCCAAAGCGGCGAGCCCATGGACAAGGCCGGGGCCTACGGGGCCCAGGGCAAAGCCGCCCTCTTTGTGGAGCACATCGACGGCGACTTCTTCAACGTCATGGGTCTGCCCCTGTGCATGCTGGGGCAAATGCTGAACGAGCAGGGAGTGGAGCTTCTTTGAAAGAATACCTGAGAAAAAACGGCATCCGCATCGGCATCATCCTGCTGGCCGCGGTGCTGATCGTGGGCCTGGGCGCGGCCGCCAGGGACGGGCGCATCGGCTTTGTGCAGAACGCCGCCGGTGTCATCAAAGCGCCCATGCAGAAGGTGCTGTCCTCCGCCGTCAACTGGTTTGACTCGATCTACGGCTATCTGTACGACTACGACGCGCTTTTGGCGGAGAACGAATCGCTGCGCTCGCAGCTGGCCGACGCGCAGAAATCCGCCCGTGACGGCATCGAGGCCTCCGAGGAGAACACCCGTCTGCGCAAGCTGCTGGAGCTGCGGGAGAAGCACACGGACTATGTGCTGGAATCCTGCAAGGTGGTGCTCTGGTCCAGCTCGAACTGGTCCAGCTCCTTCACCATCTCCAAGGGCGCGTCCTCCGGCATCGAGATGGGCGACCCCGTCATCACCGAGTACGGCGCGGTGGTGGGCCAGATCACGGAGCTGGGCACCAACTGGGCCACGGTCTCCACCCTCATCGACGTGGACATGTCCGTGGGCGCTTTCGTCGGCGCCACCGGCAACTCCGGCATGGTGGTGGGCGAGTACTCCTTCATGCGCGACAAGTGTGCCAAGCTGACCTACCTTGCCGACGGCGCCCAGATCTTCGTGGGCGACGACGTGCTGACCTCCGGCTCCGGCGGCGCCTTTCCCGCGGGGCTGATGATCGGCACCCTCACCGCCGTGCAGACCGAGGCCGGCGGCCAGATCGAATACGGCATCGTGGAGCCCCAGGCAAACCTGGACTCCCTGGTGCAGGTGTTCATCATCAAAGACTTTACAGTGGTGGAATAAGCCTTGAAAGATCTGCTGGAAAAAATCAACCTGAACAAGGTTGTCAAATATACGCTCTTCATGTTCCTGACCCTGATGGCCCAGAACATGGTGCTCAGCCACATCCAGCCCCTGGGGATCCACCCGCTGATCCTCCCGGCCGCCGCCGCGGCCGCCGGCATGTTCGAGGGCGCGACCTGGGGCCCCGTCTTCAGCCTCTTCATGGGCTACTTTGCCGACATGAGCTTTGTGGAAAACAGCATCTTCTTTCTGGTGCTGCTGCCGCTGCTGAGCCTGCTGTCGGCCTTCGTGTCGCAGTTTTTCATCAACCGGCGCTTCTTCGCCTTCATGGGCATTGCCCTGGCGGAGCTGCTCATCACGGCGGTTCTGCAGATGGTCAAGACCCTTGCGGGGGACACCTGGAGCGCCGACATGCTTTTTGTCGCGGTCTTTCAGACCCTGTGGTCCCTGCCCTTCTCCGCCCTGGCCTACTTCCTGCCGGAGCGGTGGAGCCGGGAATAGTGTGGCGTGTGGAGTTAGGAGTTTGGAGTTAAGGTGCGCCTTCGGCGCAATTTGAATTTGTCCGCTTCGCGGACACCTTCACTCCACCCTCCACCCTCCAAACTCCAAACTCTCAAAGGAGATTCTATGAACAGCAGACTCATCAAACCCGGCAGACTCGCCGCGATGGTCGGCATCGCGGCGGTGCTCCTGGCCGTATACCTTTACTTTTTGTATGAACTCCAGATCGTCCAGGGCGAGGCCTACTACAACCGCGCAAACGAGCTGATCCAGACCACCCGCACCGTCACCGCCGCCAGAGGCAACATCCTTGACCGCTACGGCCGCGTGCTGGTGTCCAACGCCGAGTGCTACAACCTGAAAATCGACACCGACAAGCTCTTTGCCAACGAGGACCCCAACTCCGTCATCCTGGAGCTGGTGAGCATGGTGCGCGGCTACGGAGACGAGTACACGGACGATCTGCCCATCAGCATCGAGCCGCCCTTTACCTATAACGAGGACATGACCGCCATCCAGCGCACCATGCTGGAGGCCTATTTTGTGCGCCAGGGGCTCAGCCCCAACTGCTCGGCGGTGGAGCTGATGAGCTACATGCGCACCCGCTACAACATCGACAACAGCTACTCGGCCACCGAGATGCGCCTGATCGCGGGCGTGCGCTATTCCATCAACGTGCGCTACGCCATCAACACCGCCGACTACGTCTTCGTCGAGGACGCCAGCATGAACCTGATCTCCTCCATCATGGAGAACAAGCTGGTGGGCATCGAGGTCAAGCGGGCCTATATCCGCCAGTACGCCACCGAGTACGGCGCCCATATCCTGGGCTATGTGGGTCTGATGACCCAGGAAGAGTTTGAGAAATACTCGCTGCTGGAATACTCCACCGACGCCATGGTGGGCAAGGACGGCATCGAGTACGCCTTTGAAAACTTCCTCCACGGCAAGGACGGCGAAGTGCGCGAGACCCGCAACTCCGCCGGCACCATCCTTGCCACCGAGTATCTGAAAGAACCGGTGCCCGGCAACCACATCTATCTGACCATCGACATGGTGCTCCAGGAGCAGACGGAGCGTATCCTCGGCAACGGCGTGGAGATCCTGAAGAAGAACATCGCCCAGAAGCGCGCCGAGGGCACCGCCCGCGGCGACTACAACGTGGATCTGAAGGACAACATCACCGGCGCCGCCGCCGTGGTGGTCAACGTCAAGACCGGCGAGCCCCTGGCCCTGGCCAGCTGGCCCACCTACGACGTGTCCCGGATCATCGAGGACTACCAGCAGCTGCTGGAGGCGGAGAACGCCCCGCTGTTCAACCGGGCGCTGCTGGGCACCTACGCCCCCGGCTCCACCTTCAAGCCCTGCACGGCCATTGCGGGCCTGACCAAGGGCATCATCAACACCGAGACCAAGATCAAGTGCCAGGGCGTGTTCACCAAGTACGCCGCTGAAGGCTACACCCCCGAGTGCTGGATCTGGAACAGCAAGAAGAACGAACACCTGACCCACCCGGAGGAGACCATCACCACCGCCATCCGCGACTCCTGCAACTACTTCTTCTACACCGTGGGCCATGACCTGGGCGTTGACGATATGGGCGAATTTGCCGCCGCCTTCGGCCTGGGCCAATTCTCCGGCATCGAGCTGGTGGAGGCCAAGGGCAACATGTCCAACCGGGCCAACCACCAGGACTACGCCGGGGCCGAGTGGCGCATCGGCGATACGCTGCAGGCCGCCATCGGCCAGTCCGACTCGGTGTTTACCCCCATCCAGATGGCCGAGTACTGCGCCACCGTGGCCAACGGCGGCACCCGCCACTCCGCCTCCATCATCAAGTCCATCCGAAACTATGACTACTCGGAGAAGCTCTATGAGCGCGAGGCGCGCGTCATGTCCACCGTGGACACCGCCCAGTACAACTGGGACGCGGTGCACGAGGGGATGTGGCTGGTGCTCAACGACTACGTCAACGAGACCAACGCCAACATCTGGGTCCCCTGCGCCTGGCGCTGCGCCGGCAAGACCGGCACCGCCCAGAAGGGCGAGGGCATCCAGAACGACGGCATCTTCATGTGCTACGGCCCCTACAAGGACCCGGAGGTGGCCATCTTCGTGGTGGTGGAACGCGGCGGCGCCGGCGCCGATGTGCAGTTCATTGCCCGGCAGATCATGGACGCCTACATCACCATCCGCGGCTACAGCGACACCTCCGACCCGGAGATGACCCTGCTCAAATAAGGCCTGTGTCGGAAAATCCACAAAAATCAACGCTTCTGTTTCAAAAAAAACGGGAAAATCCACAAATAGATATTGAAGTTTTTGGGAAATGTGTTTATAATCATTGCGTTATTTAAGGTTGGAATTGGTTGAAATGAGAAACGGAGAGTTTGGATGAACATTGCACTGATGGCACACGACCGAAAAAAGGAACTGATGGTTCAGTTCTGCATCGCGTACTGCGGGATCCTCGCAGAGCATTCCCTGTGCGCGACCCACGTGACGGGGAAGCTGGTCTCGGAGGCGACCGGCCTGCCCATTACCCTCTACCTCCATGCGGATCAGGGCGGCGCACAGCAGATCGGGGCGCGCATCTCCTTCAACGAGATCGACCTTGTCCTCTTCTTCTGCGACCCGGCCAACCCCAAGGGCTTTGACGACATCAACAAGATCGAGCGTCTCTGCGACCAGTATCAGATCCCCTTCGCCACCAACGCGGCCACGGCCGAGGTGCTGGTGCAGGGCCTGCGGCGCGGCGATCTCGACTGGCGCAACATCGTCAACCCCCAGAAGCGTTAAAAAAACACGAGACCGGAAAACGGATGACTGCGGAAACCGCAGTCATCATTTCCGTTGAAAGGGAGAAGATATGGCAAAGGTATCCCCCCGGACCCTGTCCGGCTTTATGGAGCTGCTGCCCGCGCAGCAGATGAAAATGGAGCGCATGATGGCCGTTCTGCGCGAGAGCTACGCCCTCTACGGCTTTACGCCGCTGGACACCCCGGTGATCGAGTCGGCGGAGGTGCTGCTGGCCAAGGGCGGCGGCGAGACCGAAAAGCAGATCTACCGCTTCCAAAAGGGCGACAGCGACCTGGCTCTGCGCTTTGATCTGACAGTGCCCCTGGCCAAATACGTGGCCGCCCACTACGGGGAGCTGGCCTTCCCCTTCCGCCGCTACCAGATCGGCAAGGTCTACCGGGGCGAGCGGGCCCAGCGCGGCCGCTTCCGGGAGTTCTACCAGGCGGACATCGACGTCATCGGCGACGGGAAGCTGGACATCCTCAACGAGGCGGAGATCCCCGCCATCATCTACAACACCTTCACAAAGCTCGGCCTGACGAAGTTCAAGATCCGCGTCAACAACCGCAAGCTCTTAAACGGCTTCTACCGCATGAACGGCATGCAGGAGAAGGCCGGCGAGATCATGCGCACCGTGGACAAGCTGGACAAGATCGGCGCGGAGAAGGTCAAGCTCCTGCTCATCGACGAGGTGAAGATGCTGCCCTGCAAGGCGGAGAACGTGCTGGACTTCATGGCCATCTGCGGCTCGAACGCGGAGGTCATCGAGGCGCTGGAGCGCTACCGCGGCATGGACGAGATCTTCGACCAGGGCCTGGACGAGCTCATCGCCGTGACCAGGTACCTCAAGGACTTCGGCGTGCCGGAGGAAAACTTCGCCGTGGACCTCACCATCGCCCGCGGCCTCGACTACTACACCGGCACGGTGTACGAGACCGTCATGACCGAGCACCCGGAGATCGGCTCCGTCTGCTCCGGGGGGCGCTACGACAACCTGGCCGAGTACTACACGGACAAGCAGCTGCCGGGCGTGGGCATCTCCATCGGCCTGACGCGGCTGTTCTACGTGCTGAGCGAGCAGGGCCTGCTCTCCGATGAGCTTGTCACTGCGCCCTGCGACGCGCTGGTGCTGCCCATGACGGAGGAGCTGGGCTTTGCCGTGGCGGCGGCCACCGCCCTGCGCAAGGCCGGGGTCCGCACCCAGCTCTACGGCGAGAAAAAGAAATTCAAGGCCAAGATGAGCTATGCCGACAAGCTGGCGGTGCCCTTCGCGGTGCTCATCGGCGAGGATGAGATGAAGGAGGGCGTGCTCTCCGTCAAGGACATGGCTACCGGCGAGCAGGTCAAGCTCACCCCCGACGAGGCCGCGGCCTTTATTGCCGCGCGCGTGGCGGCCAAAAACGCCGGCGCGGTCATTAAAGAATAAGTTTTGTGCTGCAGGGGAGGGGCAAGCCCCTCCCCTACAAGGAATACCCCAACACTTTTGGAGAGGAATACGACTTATGACACAGATGAGAACCCATACCTGCAACGAGCTGCGGCTCGAGCATGTCGGCCAGAAGGTCAAGATCGTCGGCTGGATGGAGAACGTCCGCGAGGTGGGCAGCAACTTCGCCTTCGTGGTCGTGCGCGACTTCTACGGCACCACCCAGGTGGTGGTGGAGACCGAGGATATGATGCGCGCCGTCAAGGCCATCAACAAGGAGTCCACCATCTCCGTCGAGGGTGTGGTGCGTGAGCGCGCCAGCAAGAACCCCAAGCAGGACACCGGCGATATCGAAGTGGTGCCCGAGAAGATCGAGGTCCTGGGCCGCTGCCGCTACAACGAGCTGCCCTTTGAGATCAACCGCAGCCGCGAGGCCGACGAGATGCAGCGCCTGAAATACCGCTATCTCGACCTGAGAAACCCCGCCGTCAAGAAGAACATCATCCTCCGCTGCAACGTGGTGGCGGCCCTGCGCCAGGCCATGACCGAGCACGGCTTCCTGGAGATCACCACCCCCATCCTCACCGCCTCCTCCCCCGAGGGCGCGCGCGACTATCTGGTGCCCGCCAGAAAGCACCCCGGCAAGTTCTACGCCCTGCCCCAGGCGCCCCAGCAGTTCAAGCAGCTGCTGATGACTTCCGGCTTTGACCGCTATTTCCAGATCGCCCCCTGCTTCCGCGACGAGGACGCCCGCGGCGACCGCTCCCCCGGCGAGTTCTATCAGCTGGATATGGAGATGGCCTTCGCCACGCAGGAGGACGTGTTCGCGGTGCTGGAGGACGTGCTGCCCCCCATCTTCGCCAGGTTCGGCACCTATGACGTCGCCTCCTCCGCCCCCTTCAAGCGCATCCCGTATCTGGAGTCCATGGAGCTTTACGGCTCCGACAAGCCCGACCTGCGCATCGACCTTACGCTCCAGGACATGACCGCTCTGGTCAAGGGCTCCGAGTTCGGCCCCTTTGCCGAGGGCAACACCGTCAAGGCCATCGTGGTGGACAAGTGCGACCTGACGCGCAAGCAGATCGACAAGCTCTGCGCCGACGTGGAGGTGCAGGCCGGCGCCAAGCCCTCCTGGTTCAAACTGGACGAAAAGGGCGAGCTGGCGGGCGGCGTGGCCAAGTTCCTTAGTGACCGCAAGGACGCCGTCGTCGAGGCCCTGGGTCTCAAGCCCGGCTGCCTGGTGGGCGTTGCCGCCGGCAAGCACGATATCTGCCTCAAGACCGCGGGCGTCATGCGCAAGATGCTGGGCGCCGCGGTGCCCGGCCACATGGACAAGGAGCGCTACGAGTTCTGCTGGATCGTGGACTTCCCCATGTACGAGATCGGCGAGGAGTCCGGGGAACTGGAATTCTGCCACAACCCCTTCTCCATGCCCGCGGGCGGCCTGGACGTGCTGCTCAAGGCCGAGCGCGGGGAGATCGACCCCCTCACCATCACCGCCGACCAGTACGACCTGGTCTGCAACGGCGTGGAGCTCTCCTCCGGCGCGGTCCGGAACCACGACCCCGAGATCATGATCAAGGCCTTTGAGATGGTGCGTCTGGGCGAGGAGGACGTGAAGAAGAAATTCCCCGCCATGTACAACGCCTTCTGCTACGGCGCTCCCCCTCATGCCGGCATCGCCCCGGGCGTGGACCGCATGGTCATGCTCCTGGCGGGCGAGGACTCCATCCGCGAGGTCATCCCCTTCCCGATGAACAAGAACGCGCAGGACGTGCTGATGGGCGCCCCCAGCGAGGTCACGCAGAAGCAGCTTGACGAACTTCACATCGCGGTCGTCGGCGACGTCGAAGAGTAAAACCAATTCCAAACCAGAAATATCCGGAGACCCTGCGTCTCCGGATATTTTTACAAGAAGGGAGAGCGCTTCTTATGATTTCCACCATCCGGAGTCTCGGCGTCAGCGGCATCGGCGGCTACGGGGTCTCCGTGGAGGTCTATATCTCCAACGGCCTGCCGGGCTTTGACATCGTGGGTCTGCCGGACGCCGCCGTCAAGGAGGCCCGGGAGCGCGTGCGCGCCGCCATCAAGAATAACGGCTTCCGCTTTCCTGTGAGCAGGCTCACGGTGAACCTGGCCCCGGCGGACAAGAAGAAGGCGGGCACCGTCTACGACCTGCCCATCCTGGTGGGCATCCTCGCGGCCTCCGGGGACCTGGAGCCGCCGAAGACCGACTGCGCCTTTTTCGGGGAGCTCTCCCTCACCGGCGAGCTGCGCCCCGTCCAGGGCGCGCTGCCCATGGCCCTCGCCGCCGGGCGGGAGGGCGTGAAGAAGCTCTATGTCCCGCTGGAAAACGCGGCCGAGGCCGCCTTCGCCGAGAACGTGGAGGTCTACGGCGTGAAGACCGTGCGGGAGCTGGTCGCCATCCTCCGCGGCGAGATCGCCCCGGAGCCCGCCGCGGCCCCAGCGCCGGAGACGGAGCAGGGCCTGATCCCGGACTTTGCCGACGTCAAGGGCCAGGAGAACGTCAAGCGCGCCCTGGAGATCGCCGCCGCCGGCGGCCACAACATCCTGATCGTGGGCCCGCCGGGGGCGGGCAAGTCCATGCTGGCCAAGCGCCTGCCTGGCATCCTGCCGGACATGAGCCGGGAGGAGATGCTGGAGAGCACCGAGATCCACTCCGTGGCGGGCCTCACCGACCACGCGCATCCCATCGTGGCCGTGCGCCCCTTCCGCTCCCCGCACCACACGGTGTCGGCGGCGGGCCTCTCCGGCGGCGGCACGGTGCCGAAGCCCGGGGAGATCAGTCTGGCCCACAACGGGGTCCTGTTTCTCGACGAGCTGCCGGAGTTTCGCAGCGACGTACTGGAGGTGCTGCGCCAGCCGCTGGAGGACGGGCAGGTGACCGTCTCCCGCGTGGCGGGCTCCGTCACCTTCCCCAGCCGCTTCATGCTGGTGTGCGCCATGAATCCCTGCAAGTGCGGCTGGTACGGCCACCCCTCGGGCCGCTGCCGCTGCTCCGAGCAGGAGGTGCGCCGCTACCACGCCCGGATCTCCGGGCCGCTGCTGGACCGCATCGACCTGATCGTGGAGGTGCCGGCCCTGGACTACGAGGAGCTCCGGCGCAAGAGCCCCGCCGAGCCCTCCGCCGCCATCCGGGAGCGGGTCAACGCCGCCCGGGAGCGCCAGCGCGAGCGCTTTTCGGACCGGGGCATGTGCAACGCGCGGATGCAGGCCAGGGAGCTCAGACGCTTCTGCACCCCGGACGCGGAGGGGGACGCCCTGATGAAGGCGGCCTTTGACACCATGAATCTCACGGCCCGCAGCTACGACCGCATCCTCCGCGTGGCGCGGACCATCGCGGATCTGGAGGGGGCCGAGGAGCTGGGCGCGGCCCACATCGCGGAGGCCATCCAGTATCGCACCTACGATTTCCGGCAGGGCTGAGCCCCGCTGCAGAACAGAAAACCCCCTTGATGCGCACGCGCATCAAGGGGGTTTTTGCTAGAACCTCATAAAACCATTCATCGCTTAAAGGTTTTTATAGCGCCGTCAGGCGCGTAGAGGTTCTGTATGAGACGGGTTTTCAGCACTATCGTGCTGAAAAAGCCGCGGGAACCGCGGCTTCTCTGATTCAAGTATTGAATCAGAGAATAGTATTTTGCGATCGCGTTATTCCCCGGCGGTATTCGCCGGCAGCTCCCGGGCCTTGTAGTCCTCAAAGAAGCTGCGGACGGCCTCGAACAGCTCCTGGGTCATGCCGTGCAGCCCCGCCTCGCGGTTGTAGTAGGCGCACACGTCCTCAGTCTCCGGCAGGTAGGGCAGGGGGAAGATGTAGATGTTTTTCAGGTAATCCCGCTGCAGCTCCGGGGAGAGCATGTCCCAGAAGACCTTGGCGTAGATGAACACGCCGATGCCGGAGTTTGCCAGCTGGAAGGCGTTTTCGATGTTGGTCAGCTCGCAGACGAAGCGGGGGCTGATGTCGTAGTATTTCAGGTAACCGCTCAGAGCCCGGCCGCCGGAGGACTGGCGCGGGATCTTGATGAAGGGGGCGGACTCAAAAAAGCTCAGATCCGCGCTCCCGGCAAACTTCTCCTTCAATTCCTCCAGCCGGTCCCCGGCGAGCCTGGCCATGATCTCCTTGGGCACCACCAGCAGGTGCTCCTTGCGGCAGAGGGGGACGGCCTCAAACTTCTCCGGCACGCTGCCCAGGGACCCGATTACCAGGTCCACTCCGTCGTAGGAGATGGACTTCTGCATCACATCCGGGGACTCCTCGCTCAGTTTCAGGTAGGTGTCCGGGTGCTCGTTGAGAAAGCGGGGCAGCACCCGGGGCAGGATGGCCCGGGCGATGGTGTGCTCGATGCCCAGATGGATATAGTGGGTGCCGCTGAAGCTCTTGCTGGAGCTCTCTTCAAACTGCTGCTTCAACGCCAGGATCTCCCGGGCGACCTGCAGCAGATTGCCCCCGTCCGGTGTCAGCCCCAGGGGACGGCTGCGGATGAAGAGGGTGGTGTCCAGCTCCTCCTCCAGCTTGGCGATCTGCTTGGAGAGGGTCTGCTGGGAGATGAAGAGATTCTTGGCCGCGGAGGAGAAGCTCTTTTCCTCCGCCACGGCGATAAAGCTTTTGAGAGATGTAAAGTCCATGCCTGTCTGCCTCCGATGGTGGTGGATCCGCTCCGGCGGATCGAAAGAAATAAGTGACGGCGCGCCCGCCATTTTTGCCGATTACCGGTCCGATCGGCATTTTCGACAAGTTTCTTTATCGCTTTTTCATAAATTCTACAAAGCGAAGCGGAGAGAAACTGTCAAAACAGCAAAAAACAAAAAAGGGACTTGCCAAAATCAACTTTTGGTTGTAGTATAACACCACAACAGGCGTAAAACAAGTCTTCGCCAAAAATTTTTTTCGAATCAAAAAAGAGGAAATTCACTTTAACGGAGGGTACAAACATGAAAAAGACACTTGCTCTGCTGCTGGCCCTGTGCATGGTATTCGCCCTGTGCGCCTGCGGCTCCGGCTCCGCTCCTGCCGCTCCTGCCGCCACCGCCGCTCCCGCGGCTGACGCGGCCCCCGCTGCCGACGCCGCCCCTGCGGCTGACGCTGCTCCCGCTGATGCTCCCGCAGACGCTCCCGCCGTCTCCGCCGATCTGACCGTCGGCACCGGCGGCGAGTCCGGCACCTACTACGCCTACACCGGCATGGTCGGCAAGGTCGTCAGCGACAACACCGGCATCAAGATGACCGTCGTCGCCACCGGCGGCTCCAAGGATAACCTGGTGAGCATGGACGCCGGCATGTACGATCTGGCCACTGTCCAGTCCGACGTCATGACCTACGCCTACAACGGCACCAACTCCTTTGCCGAGTCCGGCGCTCTGCCCAACTTCCGCGTCCTCTGCGCCCTCTACCCCGAGACCGTGCAGCTCGTCACCGTCAACCCCGACATCAAGTCCGTGGCTGACCTGGCCGGCAAGAAGGTCTGCGTCGGCGACGTGGGCAGCGGCACCTACTTCAACACCATCGACGTTCTGGCGGCCTACGACCTGACCATCGACGATCTCGACGTGGTGTACCAGTCCTTCGGCGCCTCCACCGAGAGCATGAAGAACGGCTCCATCGACGCCGCCTTCGTCTGCGCCGGCGCCCCCACTCCCAGCATCACCGACCTGTGCGAGTCCAAGAAGGGCGGCGTCAGCCTCATCTCCATCGACGACGAGCACATGACCAAGCTCCTGGCCGACTGCCCCTGGTACGCCTCCATCACCATCCCCGGCGGCACCTACGCCGGTGTGGATGACGACTTCACCACCATCACCGTGAAGGCGACCCTGGTCTGCACCGCCGACACTCCCGACGACGTGGCCTACACCCTGGTCAAGACCATCTTCGAGCACAAGGACGACATCACCGCCCTGCACGAAAAGGGCTCCTGGCTGAGCTTTGACTTCGCCACCGACGGCATTGCGGTTCCCTTTGCCAAGGGCGCTGCCCAGTTCTTTGCCGAGAACGGCGTCACCGTTGACACCGTCGACTGATCGACGGGCTGACAAAGCGATCCGGAATCCACAACACCTTCTCTCCCCGGCTTTCGGGGAGAGAAGGATTCTCATTGTTATCCCGCTGTCTGCTCTTCTATAATGATCATCGCATGACGAAATCAATCGAGAATTCGATTGATTTCGCTGCCAAACGACAAGTTTGGCAGCGAATGATTTTTGAAATCATTCGCTCGATGCTCATTGCAATGCGTATCTGGCACAGCAGCCGCTCTGCTGTGCTGAGCAGCAAAGCTGCTCGGCGTAAACGCCTTCTGGCGTTTCGCCATCAGATAGTCATGATAAAAACATCTTTTAAGGCGTTCTTATAGAAACGCAGATGGTAAGAGAGAAAAAAGAAAGCATGTAGCAATAACATCTTTCCAATTCGTTTTTGCTGTAGCTCTGCCACAGCAAAAACACCCTGAGCCGAGCAAAGCGAGGCCTCGCGCCGACCAAGCACGGCGTATCACGCTTCGCCGTGCGCGATAAGCACGAGTATCTCGCTTGCGAAACATGGTTTCGCAAGCGAAGCAAAGATTGGAGCTGTTCCTATGTTCAAGAAAAAGCTGGCCGCCAGTGCCGAGACCTTCAACGACGCCGATGCGCTGATGCGCAAGTTTGACCGGGAGTCCAACACCCGTATCTGGGAGGGGACGCCCAAGCTCATTGTGGACGTCGCGCTGGCCGCCTTTGCCCTCTACGCCATGTACTGCTCGCTCTTCGCCGTCATGCTCGACGAGGTGCGCCTGACCAGTTTCGTCGGCTGCATCCTGGTGGCGGGCTATCTGACCTATCCGGCCAACAAGCACCATGTCTCTGTCAACTACATGCCCTGGTACGATTTTGTGCTGATGGGGCTTGGCAGCGGCTCCTTCTTCTACTTCTGCTTCAACGCCCAAAAGATCATCCTGCGCCTGCCGGCGCTGTACCCCTATCAGGTCGCCATCGGCATCATCGGCATGATCGCCCTCTTTGAGCTCTGCCGCCGCAGCACCGGCGTGCCCATCATGGTGGTGGCCGGGGTGTTCATGGCCTACGCCTTTTACTACTACGGCGTGAAGAAGGGCCAGGGCATGAACGCCATCCAGACCCTGATCTGCCGCCTGTTCTACATCAAGACCGGCATCCTCGGCACGCCCATCAACGCCTGCTCCAACTTCATCGCGATCTTCATCATCTTCGGCGCCTTTCTGGAGCGCTCCGGCATCTCCGATTTCTTTATCCAGCTGGCAAACGTCATTGCCGGCACCTCCTCCGGCGGCCCGGCCAAGGTGGCCGTCATTTCCTCGGCCCTGTGCGGCATGGTGTCCGGCTCCTCTGTGGGCAACACCGTGACCACCGGCTCCGTCACCATCCCCATGATGAAAAAGACCGGCTACAAGCCGGAGTTTGCCGGCGCCGTGGAGGCCTCTGCCTCCACCGGCGGCCAGATCATGCCGCCCATCATGGGCGCCGCGGCCTTCCTGATGGTGGAATTTCTCGGCATGCCCTACCGGGAGATCGTGGTCCGGGCCATCCTCCCGGCGACGCTGTATTTCACCGGTATCTTCCTGGCGGTACATCTGGAGGCCAAGAAGCTCAATCTCACCGGCATCCCCCGCTCGGAGCTGCCCCCGGTACGCCCCATGCTCAAGCAGATCTATCTGCTGACGCCGCTGGTGGTGCTGGTGTGGCTGGTGTCCACCAACAAGTTCACCATGGGCAAATCCGCCGGCATCGCCATTCTGGTTACCATTGCGGTGAGTATGTTCAACAAGGAGCACCGGCTCACCCCCGCCAAGCTCTTTGACTGCCTGGCCGCCGGCGGCAGAGGCTGCGTCTCGGTTGCTGTGGCCTGCTGCGTGGCCGGCATCATCGCCGGGTGCCTGACCATGACGGGCCTTGCCAACCAGATCTTCACCGCGATCCTCGCCGTGTCCAGCAAGGCGAGATTCATCGCCCTGTTTCTCACCATGATCTGCTGCATCATCCTGGGCATGGGCGTGCCCACCACCGCCAACTACTGCATCATGGCCACCACCTGCGCCCCGGTGCTCATCAAGATGGGTATCCCCGCCGTGGCTGCCCACTTCTTCGTGTTCTACTTCGGCATCGTGGCGGACATCACCCCGCCTGTGGCGCTGGCGGCCTACGCCGGCTCCGCCATCGCCCAGTCAAACCCCATGAAGACAGCGCTCAATGCCACGAAGCTTGCCATCGCGGCCTTCATCGTGCCCTACATCATGGCCTACAGCCCGGCCATGGTGCTGGTGGACACCAACTTCATCGAGGTCGTGGGCATCGTCATCTCGTCCATCCTCGGCATGTTCGGCGTGGCGGCGGCCCTCAACGGCCACCTGTTCCGGCCCATCCCCATGCTGCTGCGCCTGGCCATCTGCGCCGGCGGTCTGATGATGATGGTCCCCGGCGCGCTGACCGACACGATCGGCATCGCCCTGGTGGGCGGCGTCTTCGCCTTCCAGTACTTCGGCGCCAGAAAGGTCCAGGCGGCGTAAACGAACCAAACAAAAGCACGGCAAAACATATTCCCCGTCATTGCGAACCGGTGACCGATGTCACTGGTGTGGTGTACACCCTGCGGGTGCAATCCGTATTCTCAGGAGGACGGATTCCCATGCCAGTGTGCGCACAGGCTCGAAATGACAGAGGGTTCTGCGTTTTGCCGCGCTTTTTTAATTTGCCAGCTCTTTTTTGATCCGGCCGATGGCATTTTTTTCAAGGCGTGACACCTGAGCCTGGGAGATGCCCACGGCCCGGGCCACCTCCATCTGGGTCCTGCCGTCGTAAAAGCGCAGGGCCAGGATGTGCTTCTCCCGGGGGCTGAGCCGCTTGACGGCCTCCTCCAGGGCGATCTGCTCCAGCCAGTGCTCGTCGGTGTTGCGGCTGTCGCCGATCTGATCCATCACCGTGGCGCTCTCTCCGGCGTCGGAGTAGATGGGATCGTAGAGGGAGACCGGGTCGCTGATGGCCTCCAGGGCGAAGACCACCTCCTGCCGGGGGATGTTCAGGGCGGCGGCGATCTGCTCCACGCCGGGCTCACGGCCATTTTCTGCCGTGAGCTTTTCCTTGGCCTGCAGCACCCGGTAGGCGGTGTCCCGCATGGAGCGGGAGACGCGGATGGCGCTGTGGTCCCGCAGAAAGCGCCGCAGCTCCCCGGCAATCATGGGAACGAATATCGGATGGAGAGAAGAGTTAAAACGTTCCGAAAAACCTTCATTCCGGAAGGCTTTCGGTATCTTTCAAGCTGAATCCGGACTGAGAATGCGGACCGAGCAGCGAGGATGTTTTTCGTCAGGCGAGACAGCCGAGGCGGAGGAATACTTTGTGTATTTCCCGCCTCGGATAACGAAGCATGGCGGGAAACAGCCCGCTGCGAATTCGTAGGCTCAGTCCGGGTTCAGCTTCAAATATTTTCTGAGCTGCAGCTTCACGTCGATGCTGCCGTCCTTGTAGATGATGACCCGGTCGATGAGCTGCTGGCAGGTGCTCTGCCGCTGCACGTCGTTCATCTCCGGCCAGGTCGACTGCAGGGTGCGGAGGATGCCCTTGACCTTCTGCTTTTTCCTCTCGATGGTGGAGTAGCGCTCCTCCTCGCGGATCTGCGCCTCGATGTTCCGGATGCGCTGCTTGGCATCGAAGATCTTCTCGCTGAGCACGTCGTCGGTCTCGTCCTCGTCTTCAAAATCGTAGAGACGGCTCAGGCGCTTTCTCGCCGCGGCCAGCTCCTTTTGCAGCACGGCGATGTTGTCGACGCTGTTTTCCGTCTTCCGCGTGTCGGGCTGCCCCAGGTATTTCAGCCGGAACAGCTCGTCGATCACGGCCCGCTCCACGTCTTTGCACCAGAAGCGCTCGCTGTCGCAGCTGTCGGCCTTGCCGAAGCGGGCGTTGCTGGACTCCTGCGAAGAATAACAGACCAGCTTGTGCCCCTTGTCGCCCCATTTCTGATAGCGCATCTTCGCGCCGCACTCCCCGCAGTAAACGAGCCCCGAGAGCAGATAGTTGGAGGCCGTTCGGTTGACGCTGCGCCGCTGCAGCTCTTCCTGCGCCTCCTGCCAGGTCTCCAGGGAGATGATGGCCTCGTGGTTGCCCTCGTACTCCTCGCCGTTGAAGACGATGCAGCCGGTGAGGGACTTGCGCATCAGGATCTGCCGGATCGCCTGGTCTCCGCTGAAATGAAAGCGCTCCGCGATCTTCTGCGGCGGCATCTTTTCCTCGATGTATAGCCGGAAGATCTCCCGCACGACCTCCGCTTCCTCGGGCACGACCTCCAGCGAGGAGGTCTCCTTGTTGTAGCGGTAGCCGAAGGGCACCTTGCCGCCGCCCATCCACTTGCCGGAAGCCACACGCGCCTGCCGTCCGCGTTTGAGCTTTTCCACGATCTGGTCGCGGTCAAACTCCGCCAGCGTGGCAAAGAGCATCAGCAGGAATTTGCCCTGGGGGTTGTCCTTGTCGATCCGGCAGTAGTTTTCCGCCACGGAGACGAAGTTGATGTCCTCCCGGTTGCGGTTGACGGCGCTGTTCTTGCTGTCCTTCGCTGCGACGATGTAGTCCTGGATGAACTGCAGCGTGCCCAGCAGGGAGCGGCCGAGACGGTCGATGCGCGCCACCACCAGGGAGTTGACGCGGATGTGCGACTTCCCGGTGTTGAAGTCCGTGATCGCGCCCATGATCTCCTGCAGGGCGGGGCGCTCCATATTGGTGCCGGTATAGCCGTCGTCGATGAACAGCACCAGGTTTTTGTAACCGTTGGCCGTGCACCAGCGGACGATATCGGCCTCCTGGATATCCAGCCCGAAGCCCAGATCCGCCTGCCGGTCGGTGGACACGCGGAGGTAGCCCACGTTGATGAGGAAATTGTCGTCCTCGTCCAGCTCCACGGCCTCGTCGATGACGATCTTCATGTTGTGCTTGAGATCCAGTATGTTTTTCAGGTGATAGGTTCTCTCTGTCTTTTTCATAAGTACACCTTCCTTGGTTCTTAGAATAACATAGTTTTTCTCCGTCCGCAATAAATCTGCGTTTTTTCTCGCAAGAACTGCGAAATATAGGAGCGGCGAAAAACGGTATGGGACTGTGACGGTCTCATACCGTTTTCGCTTTTCTGTTCACAGCACCGGCTCTCTATGGCGCGGTCTCTTGGGCGGGGGCATCGCGTCCCGCTGCTTCACAAGCTCCTGGTTCCACTGCAGCTTTTTGAGCACCGAGGGCTTCCCCGCCGCGGGAGGATCGTCCGGCTCATCATTGAGCTCGTCGTCCAGCGCGTCCAGCTCGGCCCTCGTCAGCGGACGACGCTCATTGCGCTCGTAGATCTCGTTCACGATCCTGTCCACGTCGGGGCAGTTGATCCGGATCTTATCGTAATCGGACGGGTCGATCAGCTCGTCGCCGAGAAACAGTCTTACCTTAAATTCCATATACAGGGTAACCGCTGATCGAATACCACTTCGGCGCTTTGTGGTCTTTTTCCGCCATGATTTTGTCTCGAAATCTTGAAATACACAAAGTATGTCTGCGATTTCTCGCCTTCATCCTGACGAAAAAATCCTCACAAATCACTCTTGTGGATTCAATCATCGTTTACCTCAACCCCTCCTTTCTCTTTTGAAATTGTTGCCGATTCGGGCAAAAAGTAATCCCCCGCCGGGCGGCGGGGGATCATGGTGATCGGTATTCTTTTCATAAGCTCAGCTCCTTCTTTTTCTGCGGATCGGGTACGCCGCGCAGCAGCTCCGGCGCGTACTGGCTGACCCGGCGGTACAGGTTCTGGTAATCCGCCTCCAGCTGCTTGGCCGTCAGCCGCTCGGTCAGCTTCTTTTCCTTGACCTGCTTGCTGAGGTCTGCCTTGTCGGCCTCCAGCTTGTCCACCCGGCTTGTCAGGCTTGCGTTCTCCTTCTGCAATTCCCGGTAGGCCTTCTCGTAGCCAGTCAGCGTTTCCTTGAATTTTGTCAGCTTGGGGAAGAGCTTTTTCAGCCGCTTCCGGATCTCTTCGATATTCTTCCTGGCGGTGAAGGCGCTGGTCTCGTCCATGATGGCCAGGATGCCGCGCAGCTGCTTGTCCAGATGCTCGGCCTCCTTGAAGAGCCGCGGCGGGATGTGGGTGCGCCCGGTGACGCTGGCGCTCTTGCCCCGCTCCAGGTCCGGGTATTTTTCCACCATGTGCTGCCAGAAGCCGTCCTGCCATTCGGTCAGCTTTTTCTTGTTGCCGACGATCTCCTTGGCGCTCAGCCGCCCGTCCTCCGTGATCGGGACAAAAGAAACGTGCATATGGGGCGTTTTCTCGTCCATATGCACGACGGCGGATATGAAGTTTTCCGGGGCGATCCGGCTTTGCAGGAAGCCCAGCGCGTGCTCGAAGTAGGCGCGGACTTCTTCCCGCTTCTTGCCCTCGAAGAATTCGGGGCTCGCGGTGATGAGCGTCTCCACCACCCGGACGCTGTTGGAGCAGACCCGGGGGCACTGGCACTCCTTGATCCGCGCCTCCGCCTGAGCGCGGTACTTGTCCCGCGGCTCGATCAGGTGGATGTTGAATTTGGATCGGCTCAGATCCACGTCGGGATTGCTGGCGTAGGTCTCCTTGGTGCGCTCGTTGTGGGCCTCGATGTTGCTGATCTCCGGCCCCTTGTACTTGGCGAAGCGGAGGATGCCGTACTGTGCTTTTGCCATCAGCGTCTCCTTTTCTGCTTCCGCCACACGATGTCGTAACCGAGCACGGCGGCAAACTCCACGGTCTCGCGGTAGCTGAAGGAACCGCGCCGGAGCTTCTCGGAGAAGGAGACAATGGAATCAGTCCAACCATACTGTTCGCGCAAACGCTCCAACACGATCGTCTCCGTAAGACTGCCGCGCAAAATCTGCTCAGAGATATCATTGATGATTTTCTTGGAATTTTTCATTTTCTTTTCCTCATTTCTTTTTTAGATATTGACTTGAAATTCTCCGTACGTTCGTACGTCACGGGATCAGCGCGTAGATACCCACATAGCCCCGGACGCGGCGGCCGTTGACATAGAGGTTGTTGGTGCTCTCCAGATGGTATTCCGGCGCAAGCGCGGCCATCTGATCCAGAAAGCTCTTCTTGGCCAGCGGGAAGTAGGCGTTTTCCTCGCACCACAGGACGTACAGCTCGTACAGGCGCTGGGATGTGATGTCGTAATCCGCCTTGAAGCCGATGTAGCCCTCGGATTTGAGAAACTCCGTCACGTTGTTCCCCTCGGACACGCTCTCCCGCATGTTCTCCCGGCTGCGCTCGCTGAGGGTGAAGCGAAAGTCATTGGACATCAGCCTCCGCAGCCCCTCCAGCGCCCAGAGAAAGATGCTGTCGATCTCGGCAATCAGCTTTTCGGACAAGAAGGGATCGTCTACCCTGTCGGCGGGCTTGTCCTTCACCGTCAGAATGATCTGGCGGCGGAAGAAGCCGATACTGCGGTCATAGCGGGATTTCAGCGCCCCGTTGCCAAAGCCGATGAAGCGCACGTACATGGTGCCCTGGTAGCTCTGCTTGCCCTTCTTCTCCAGATCCATGGGCAGTTCCGCCGTGATCAGGGTTTTCAGGATGTTCGTATCCGGCAGCGCCTCCATCTTCATGTCGTCGTCCACCATCAGCAGCCCGTATTCCAGATCGGCGCGGGCAAAGGGGCTGGTCTCCACCTTGGCAATACTGCCGCTGTACATGTTGATGCCCAGCAGCGCCGACAGTACGATCCCCACGCGGGATTTGCCCTCGCCGCCCTTGCCCACCAGCATCAGCATTTTCTGGGCCTTGGTGCTGGGAATCAGGCAATAGCCCATGAACTCCTGCAGGGTCAAAATGTCCTCCGGGATCAGCAGATCCTCGAGAAAGCGCAGCCAGCGCTCCGGTTTCGGTGCGTCCGGGTCGTAGCGTACCGGCAGCCGGTTCAGACAGAAGTCCTTGCTTTCCTCAAAGCGCCCGTCCAGGAACAGCGTGCCGTTGGCCACATGGATGCGGTCGTGGTAGATGGGCAGCGGCGGGGAGAAGCATTCAGAACGTAGGGCCTCCAGCAGGTTATTGACCTTCTTGGAGACGCCGGTGCGCACAAAGGGCTTGATCATCTGGTAGATCTCGCTTTTCAAGCGGCTCTCGTCCGTGACCTTGCCGTCTTGGGTGAAGAAGGTCTCGTGGATGCACAGCATGGGTTGGCTCTCCCGAAAGCATTCGCAGAAGCCTACCTCGTCGATTTTTCCGTTTCCGTCCAGCCAGATCGGCGCGGGCTCAGAAGATGTCGTCATACGCGATCACCTCCTTCTGCAAAACGCGCTCGTAGTGATCCAGCACGCCGCCGGTCAGATAGGCGATCTCGTCCGCTTTCTGCTGCTCTGTTCCCCCGGAAAGCAAATCTGCCAGACCTACGATAAAATCGTACATCTGGCAGTTCTTCGCATATTCTGTTGTGATGGGGTCGTCCATACTCTGCGGCGCGGTCAGGCGCTTTTGCCGGTGGAGCTGGACTTCCATCTGCAGCAGCACATCATGACAGCGTTGGGCCGGATCGGGCGGCTTGGGCGGTGCGGGCGAGGTCGGTAGCTCGGCTCCATTCCCAAAGTCCCTGACAAGCTTTTCCGCCGCTTCCGGCAGCGACAGGTTGAAGAACTTGGCGGTGAAGTCGATGACATCACCGTCCTCTCCGCAGCCGAAGCAATGAAACCGATCGTCCAGCTTCATGCTGGGATTGTGATCGTCATGGAAGGGACACAAGGCCATCCCATGACGGTTTACTGTCAGCCCATAGTGTTCTGCCGCCTCGCGGGCTGTGACGAGGTTTTTGACGCTTTTGAAGTCAATCATTTGTTTACCTCCTTTTTTGTGCTCGGAAAAGTGAGAGCAGTTATTTAAAATCGGATTTCTCACTTTTCCGCTTTGGAGGCAGGCAAGAAAAAAGGACCTGAACCCTGTACGCACGTACAGATCGATTCAAGTCCTTTTCGTTTTTACCATTGTGGCCCGCTTGCACCTCCCTTCACGCGGGCGGAAAAGAATTTGGCTTTTGCCTGTTTCCGCCCAATTATACGAGAAAAACCTTCACGGGAGGCTGAAATCGACACTTCTGCATTTTTGCAATCTGCTTTCGGCTCTAAATTGCAGATTTGCAATTTGGCCGTGGTGTACGAAAACTCGTGTAAAATGACTGGGCGGCACAGATTTAAAATTTTATCTGCTCATCTTCTTTCTCTTAAGGTATTATTAAGGTAACTGGGATATTCTTCAATCACACAAGGAAAGAGAGGGATTTCCTATGAAAAAGATTCTTTGCATTCTTTTATCTTTAATCATGATTTTCAGCCTCTGCGCCTGTGGAAGCAGCGTGAGCGAAAGCGCCGCTGTAACGGAAACCGAAGCAGAAGCGGTTTCCACTGAGACGGCAGAAGCAAGCGAACAGGCGTCGGCCGAGGACGCACCCTCCGGCGAGATGCCCGGGGATCCTCCCGAAGGTGCACCCGGCGAAGGGATGGGTACGCCTCCCGGTGATCCGCCCGACGGAAACGGGGGTCCCGGTGGTACGCCTCCCGGAGGCTTCGGCGGCGGAAAGCCAGGCGGCGGCCCTGGAGGAAGCAGCGCGGATATTGATTATACCGGCGCGGTGGAGATCAGCTCCGCCGACAGCCAGATCGACCAGACCTATGCCAGCACTAGTTCTGACGAAAGCGCGTTGCTGATCAGCACCTCTGATGAGGTATCGATCAACAATCCTACGGTCACCAAGTCTGGCGACTCCGATGGCGGCGACAACTGCAACTTCTACGGTCTGAACGCGGCTGTTCTGGTAAAGGACGGAACCACGACCACCATCACAGGCGGCACAATCACCTCCGACGCAGAAGGAGCTAACGGTGTGTTCTGCTACGGCGGAAACGGCGGGCAGAACGGCGCATCCGGAGACGGCACGACACTCTACATCTATGACACCACTATCACGACCACCGGAAACGGGTCGGGCGGCATCATGACCACCGGCGGCGGTGTGACCTATGCCTATGATTTGACGGTCGAGACCTCCGGTCGGTCCAGCGCGGCCATCCGCACCGACCGCGGCGGCGGAACCGTCGTGGTGGACGGCGGCAGCTACACCTCCAACGGTCTGGGCTCTCCCGCCATCTACTCCACGGCGGATATCACGGTCTCCAACGCTACGCTGACCTCCAATCTCTCCGAGGGCGTGTGCATCGAGGGTCTCAACTCCATCACGCTCAGCAATTGCGACCTGACCGCGAACAACACGAAATGCAATGGTAACGCTACTTTCCTGGACACCATCATGATCTACCAGTCCATGTCCGGCGACGCGGCCAGCGGCACCAGCAGCTTCACCATGACTGGCGGCAGCCTCAAAAGCCTCAACGGTCACGTTTTCCATGTGACCAACACCAGCGCGGTCATTACCCTTGAGGGTGTGGAGATCGTCAACGAGGACGAGGAAAACATTCTCCTCTCGGTCTGTGCAGACGGCTGGAGCGGCGGCAGTAACATTGCGACGCTCAAGGCCATTGCCCAGAAGCTGGTCGGCGCGATCAAGGTCGGCAACGATTCCAGCCTGACGCTGGAGCTGACGGACGGCTCCACCTTTGAGGGCAGCATCGACGGGGCCATCACCAACGCCAAGGGCGAGACCGTCTCCACCGAGGTCGGCACTGTCTCCGTGACACTGGATGCCAGCAGCACCTGGACACTGACCGGCAATAGCTATGTGACCGAATTCAACGGCGACGCAGCCAATGTCATCTCCAACGGCTACACGCTGTATGTAAACGGTGTAGCCCTAACCGGAACAAAGTAAAAGCAAAAAGCAGGCAAGAGCAATGAATTCATAAAAAAGACCCAGAGTCACCGGTACGAACGTACGGATGATTCCGGGTCATGTATTATTTATTTCTTTAAGCCCTTCGCCAACAGGATTAGATTGTCAAGTTGGTCATTAGGCAAAGTTTTTGCAATCTCCATAAGCTCTGACGCCTTTGTCGGATTAGTCGCATCTATGTCGAAGAATTCTTTTGGCGTTATTCCGAAGTAATCACAGATATAGAAGAAGGTGGTCATAGAAGGATAGCTGTCACCATTCTCTATGCCGTTGATATAATTGGGGCTTTGTCCTATGGATAGGCTCATATCACGCGCAGAAACACCTTTGTTCATACGAAGCTGAACCAGCCGTTTAATGAAGTCTTCTCTCTCCGTAGATACCACCGTCCCTGCACAGTATTGTTAACTAATTCTACTATACAGGTTATGCAATTCCGCACAGCTCAACCGTGCGTTTTCGTTGACTTGCACAGAATATATGGGTAAAATGAAGCAGAGCAAACGACTGTACTGTGTATCAAGGAGAGAGACAGATGGATATGCACGGCTATGCGTACTTTGTGGAGCGCCCTCGCAGGATCGAAGACCTGATGGTGCCGCACCCGATTGAGAAAGAGCGTCCCTTCCGGATCGTTACGGAGATCCAATTACCTACGATCGATTATGAGAATTTCATCACCGACATGCTGGCCGACCGCCAGTTCCTTTCGGATCACGGCCGCCGCTGTAAAAAGGGCGAAGTCTGGGACTGCCTGCTCGTCCGTCGCAGGGGCCAGCCCGGCGGTGTTCTTGTCATGCCGAAGGACGGCTGCTTCGTCGGCTGGGCGGCTTATTATTCCGAACAGATTTGATTCGCGGTTTTCTTTCTCACGAATCCTTGAGTTTCCGCCTCAAAGAGAGTATATTCAATAGTAGGGTCGTGAATCAAACAAATAACATTTGAAATCTTTGGAGAAAGCAGTATGAGGCTGGGAAAAATCAAAGAGATTGATATTCGAAAAGTTTGGGCTCATGAGCAATACGATTTCTCAAAATGGTTGGCTGCAGAGGAGAATATCAGTGAGCTTGGAAATACGCTAAATCTTTCTCTGACAGACATTGAGACTGAAAAGTTTGTAGGCAGTTATCGCTGCGATATCATCTGCAAAGATGAGTTGACCGGGAAATCTGTGCTGATTGAGAATCAACTGGAACAGACCAACCACGATCATCTTGGCAAGATCATCACCTATGCGTCCGGCCTTGATGCAAGTGTAGTCGTGTGGATTGTTGCTGAGGCGAGGCAGGAACACGCAAGTGCCATTGAGTGGCTGAACAAACACACCGATGATGATTTAGCCTTCTTCCTGATAGAGGTACATGCCTATACGATCGGAGACTCTGATCCAGCGCCGATGTTTAAAATCATTGAGCAACCGAATGATTTTGCTCGGAGTGTCAAGACGATTGCCCGCTCTGGCGAATTGAGTGACGCGCAGATCAAGCGGCAAGAATTCTGGACAATGTTCAATGACGTGATCGACCAGCGCGGAAAACCTTTCAATAAGCGTAAAGCCACAACGGATCACTGGTATGAAGTAGCTGTTGGTTCTTCCCAATGCCATATTTCTATTGATCTCGTTAATAAAGATCACAAGATCCGCGTTGGCCTCTGGATTACAGATAACAAAGATCTCTTTGATACCATGAAGGAACACAGGGCAGAAATAGAAGAGACGGCGGGCTTCCCGTTGGAATGGGATCGTCTTGACAAGAAAAAAGCCTCTGTTATCTGCGCTGTTATTCCTGGGCTGGACTTTAATGATCAAAGCAACTATCATGAATTGATGAACAAGGCAATTGACATGGTTCTGGCCGAGAGAAAGGCTTTTGCACCGTATATAAAGTAATCAACCAATATCTCAATAAACGTCCGAAGGTATCTGCTGTTCGTTGCGGATTCCTTCGGGCTCTTATTTTTTTTGAAATAGTTGCTCCCACAAATTACCAAGTCCGTTTTTTGGGACACCTTATATGAGATAATGACAGCATCCAGAACTATGATAAGGGGGGGTGCTGCACATGGCAGAAATGGATTATTTGCCCGGCGGGATCAAAGAACGGATGGAGGATCTGCGCAACCGGCGCAAGCTCACGTTGAAGGAGGTCGCGGAGAAAACTGGCATCGACTACTCCACCCTCAGCCGCATCGAAAACGGAAATGTGAAAAAGGTCGGGGACGATGTACTGTTGAAGCTCGCCCGATTCTTCGGCGTGTCCACGGACTTTCTGCTCGGCATCACCGACGTGCCCGACAAGAAGAATTACACGATCGAGGAGCTCGGCCTGACGCCGGAAGCCGCGCGGAATCTTTATACCGGCGCGGTGGACAATCGCGTGATCAATCTGCTTTTGGCGCATCCGGACTTCGGAACGCTGACAAATCGCATTGCCGATTATCTGGACGATACGATGGCCGCGGGGATCGCTACGCAGAATCAGCTTTACGATTCTGTCAGCGACCTTATGACAAGGATCGGCAAAGAAGACAAGGCGCGCAGGCAGGCGGCAATCACGCAGGCTAAAGAAGCTAAGTCTTTGCGGCGGAAGCTCTATGCGGACGAGCTCGCGCAAATCGAATCCCTTTTCAAGGGCGTCCTGTCCTCTATCAAGAAATCCGCTCCGCCCGGCAAGACCGAAAAAGCGAAAGCCATGACCAAGGAGGCTTTCGATCATATGGTTTCGGAGCTGACCAGGGGCGGAAGCGTTGTGGAGATTTTGAAAGTCAAGCCGGAAGAAATCACCGGGCTGATTGCGAAGAGCCTGGCGATCACGAACGGCGCTTCCGAGGAAGAACAGGCACTCGTCGCAAAAACGCTTTTGCCGTTTTTTCTAAAGGCAAAACAGGATGAACAGAAGATTTGAGAAGAGCAATGAGGCTCTGGCGATCCTCGCCCAACGCGGCTGCGAGGTCGTGAAAGAAAAGGCCCGCGATCTTTTGCTCCGGCGCAACGAGGGCTTGATCCACGACAAGGCGCTTACATACTGGAACTATGTGATCGGATCCGACATCGATCGCTCGCTCACGTTGGACGATTTGGTGCAACTCGGCCGCATCAAGTTTTGCGAAGCGCTCGCTGCGTTTGATCCGCTGCGCGGAACAAAGCTAACCACGTTCATGACAACAGTGCTGAGCAATTTTATGATCGACACCATCCGCCCGGGACTGAAAGAGAAGGAAGCGATCGGCGGCGAGTTTCATTGGCTGGATCACTTTGAAGGTTCTGAGGATCAGCTCACTTTTTTAGAAAAGTACATCGACCCGTATGAGAAAAAGCCTGAGCCGATCCTGCTGGAGAAAGAGCATCGACGAGAGGTTTTTGATTCGCTGGATGGCTGTGCACCGCGTGAGAAAGTATTCTTGGCTTATCGCTTCGGTTATCCCGCAGACGATGAGCGGACGAAGAAAGAGACGCGGGAGTATTTCGGACTCAGCGAAACAAGAGCCGAAGATTTGGAGCAGCAGGCTTGCACACATTTCAAAAAGAACTACATCGAGATCCAGCGTAAAACCGAAGAAACGCTAAAACCGGAAGAAAGTCCATATGTTCCTTCCTGTGTAGCGCCGCGCACCGACGTCGACCGCGGCATGATCATCCGATGGATCTGACGGACATACAAAACGAGGGACGGTGCTTTCAATTTGCTATCACTTTTCGCTCGCGGCTCAAGAGCATGCTTGCAATTTGAAAGCGTTATCGCTGCGGCGGGACGGGAGATTTATATACCTCTTGTTCCGCCGGAAGCGCGGGCAGCATTGCATTTCGCCCTTGCTTCCTTTACGAAAACAGCAGCCAAACTCTGCTCATCCCTTCGCAGTTTATGGCCGCCGTTTTCGGCGGGTAAAGGTGTGCTGTCCGGAAAGGCGACATCACCCCTTTGCCCGCCTCGCGGAACAAAAGGTATAACACACTAGACCTTGCGAGCAAGATCGTGTGCCAAAGGCAGGCCTCCCCGGCCCTCCTTTGGAAACCTCCCGGGTACCGGCAAACTCATTTCCGCGCGTCGAACAGAAATGTTTTTTGCCGGTATTCATTTTCCCCCGTGTGCCACAAAAATGGAAAAGTGATTTTTGCAGCAGAGGGGGAAAATGAAAACAACGCGAGAGATATTACGAAAAGCTATGCTGCGGCCACTGAACAATTGGGATAAACGCTTGACCGATTTCGCTTAAACGAATATAATTATCATGGTTTTTTAGTTCAACTGCTCGAGGTGTTTATCCTATGAATGGCTTTATCACAGTTCAAGAAGCTGCGGAAAAGTGGGACGTTACTCCACGGCAAGTGCAGATTCTATGCAAAACTGATCGTATCCCAGGGGCAACTCGAATGAGCCGAATTTGGATCATTCCCGAGGATGCTCCTAAGCCCACCATGAGTAGAAGAAAGGCTGAACCGAATGACAAACATTGAAGAAGTCAGAGCGCTTGCTGCGCATTTTGAGGCTCATTTAGCTTACTATAAAGATCCTCAGCAAAACTATAATGAGCATTCTTGCCGCATTGAGTTTATCGATCCGTTCCTCAAATTGCTCGGCTGGGATGTCGCAAACGAAAAAGGCCTAGCGCCACAGTATCGGGAAGTAATCGCGGAGAACTATTCCACCAAAACCGACCGACCGGATTACACCATGACACTTCGTGGCGTTGCCAAGTTTTTCGTTGAAGCGAAGAAACCCTCCGTTGATATTGCCAGAGCAAAAGACCCTGCTTTCCAAACAAGAAAGTATGGATGGAATGCAAACCACAGAGTTGCAGTGCTGACGAACTTTGAGTATCTGGCTATCTATGAAACCTGTTATGTTCCAAAAGAAGATGATAACAGTTCCGTAGCCAGATATCATCTGTATCACTACTCTGAATATGCAGATAAATATGATGAGATAGCGGCGCTCCTGTCCCGTGATGCTGTATACTCCGGAGAATTTGACAAGTTCCTGGACGAACACTTTCCCTCGACCGGAGGAGATCGTCAGCAGGTCGATGAACTGTTCTTATCGCAGATTAATGGGTGGCGTGTGGCGCTCAGCAATGAGTTATTTGCTCGCGGTGGGGAGTATCGCTCTCTTGAAACGCTCAACGATGTAGTTCAGGAATTCATCAACCAAATCGTCTTTGTCAGAATCTGTGAGGATAAGAATCTCCCGCTATATCACAACCTGAAAGAAACTATCGCAGACCCTCGCCAGCTTCATGCGAAACTTGAAGAACTGTTTCGTGCCGCTGACAAGCGATATAATTCAGGATTGTTTTCTGGCGATAATATAATTTTTGATCTATCAAACGAGGTCATTGCAAGTATTATTGAAGGCTTGTATTACCCGCAAAGCCCTTACCTGTTTAACATCATTGAACCTAACCTTCTCGGTAAAATCTACGAAGTTTTTCTCACTGAGCAATTAGTAGTTCTTCCTGACGGCAAAATTGGATTGGGAAAGAAAAAAGATTTTGCGGATCGTGCCGTTGTTACTACCCCGACGGAAATCGTTCGGTATATGGTAGATAAAACGCTGACTAAAGCATGCGAAGGAAAAACGCCCGAAGGAATACTTGCGCTCCATATTGCAGATATTGCCTGTGGCTCAGGTATCTATCTCGAAGAGTCTTTTGGCTTCCTGCAGGAGTATTGTGTCCAGTATTATTTAAGTACTGGTAGACAAAATCATTTGATTGAAATTGGTGGAGGCCGCTTCAAGCTTCCTTTGGAAGAAAAGAAAGCTATCCTCTGCTCATGCATTTACGGCGTGGACATCGACATCCATGCCGTGGAAGTCGCAAAGTTCTCTCTGCTTATCAAACTGATTGAAAACGAGACGACACCTTCGGTTGCGGATGTCACACCGATTCTTCCGGATTTGAGCAGCAACATCTTTTTTGGAAACTCTCTTGTTTGCTCAAATGACTTGACAGGAAGGGCTGTTTCTCCGGAGGAGGAGTTCGCCATAGCTCCTTTTGACTGGAGTGATATTAACGGTGGAAACCCCTTCGATGTGATAATCGGGAATCCTCCATACGTTAACACCGAAGGGATGCACAGCCTTCTCCCTAACGCTGAGTTTGAGATCTACAAAAAGAAGTATAAATCTTCACACAAGCAATTTGATAAGTATTTTGTCTTCATTGAACAGGCAATCAGAAAGATCGCTGTGAACGGATATGTTTGCTTTATTGTTCCGAACAAGTTCTTTAAGGTCGGGGCCGGTGAAAAGCTGCGCGAGCTGATTGCTCAACAGCAGATGCTTGTCAGCTTGGATGATTTTGGAGATGCGCAGCTGTTTGAAGATAAAACCATTTACAGTTCCATCCTTCTTCTTCAGCGAGCTAAGCAGGACAGCTTCTGCTATTCAAGTATTGATTCTGCAAGTGCGTTGTGGGCAGGCGAAGAAGTAAGTTCCATTAATCTGTCGTCCGCTATTCTCAACAAGCTTCCTTGGCGGTTAACGACAGATATGGATTTCTTGGCCATGCTGCAGAAGCTTGACTCTGTTTCGGTTCCTCTTACAAAGCACGCAGACATTTTCAATGGAATCCAAACAAGCGCAGAACGGCCAACTCCGATCTATTGGTTCTCATCGGATGAGATCATCAACGAGGATGAAGATTCCGTAATAATACTTCGTGACAACGAGCAGTTTGTGCTGGAAAAAGACCTGCTGCGGCCATATTTCAAACCAACAAAACAAGCAGAGAAAGGCCTGAATTCCTATAGCATTCTGCGGACAGATAAGCGAATTATCTTCCCCTATGACTCAAATGGGCGTTTAATTTCTCTTGATACTATGCGCTCAAATTACCCCGGGACACTCGCTTACTTGGAACACTACTATGATCGACTGGTACCGAAATGCGTATCTCCTGAGGGGGTTCGAGATGTCCCGAATGCCACTGCCGAGACATGGTATCAGTATGGCCGCACACAAGCCTTGACTGCATTTATTAACACGCCCAAACTGATTGTAGGTGTGCTTAGTAAAGAGCCAATGTATGTTCTGGATGAGAACGACATTCTGATTGCTTCCGGCGGTACGGCAGGGTATTGTGCAATCAGCAAGAAATCTTCCAGTCCGTACTCTCTGGAATATCTGCAAGCATGGCTTTCACATCCTATCACAGAACGAATCCTAGAAATCGTCGGCAGCGATTTTGAAGGCGGATTCACTGCACGTGGGACTTTCGTCCTGTCAACACTTCCTTTTGTTGAACTCGACTTCTCTGACGATGTGCAAAAGCAACTCTATGATCGCGTTGTCGAGGCAAGTAGAGAGATTTATTCCATCAATATAATCCTGACAAGGCGACCGGCGAAGCGGATTGTCATTCAATTGCTCTCCAAGAAAGATGGTCTAGTTAACGAAATCCAAGGCCTGATCGAGCGAGTATACCATCTGGACTTTTAAGTGAGGTTTTCTTATGAAGCTCAAGAAAGACAGCTCTGAGCAAAAGTTAAGAGGTGCATACTATACGCCGTTGCAGCTATCTGATGCAATGGTGAAGATTTGCATGTCCGATAAAGTTCACTCTGTCCTTGAGCCCAGTTGCGGTGATGGCGTCTTCTTGGATAGCCTTGCTCACCTGGGCATGCTGCGTTCGGTCAAAGATGTAGTTGCCGTTGAGATAGAACCAGATGAAGCGGCAAAGGTCAAAAAACGTTATAAGGATTTTGACAATGTAACCGTTATCACCGAAGACTTTTTTGAGTTTTATTCTAGAGAGTATAAGCAGACGCAGTACGACCTGATTTTAGGAAATCCTCCCTACATTCGTTATCAGTACCTGACAGAGAGCCAGAGAGAATTACAATCGAAAATCCTCTCCTCTCATGGAATGAAGTCTAACAAGCTGATAAATGCGTGGGTAGCATTTCTTGTGGCATGCGTCCAGCTTCTCTCTGAAAATGGGCGAATCGCATTTGTCATACCTGCGGAGATTTTACAGGTTGCCTATGCAGAAGATCTTCGGCTGTATTTGTCTGAAAACCTATCAAAAATCACTCTCTTAACTTTCGAACAACTGGTCTTTCCGGATATTGAACAAGAAGTCGTTGTGTTCATCGGTGAAAAGGGCGGAGAAGAGAAGGGAATCCGCATTATTGAGATGAACGACCTGGATAGCTTCGAAAAGTTTGACATTGAGCAAAATGGGTTCCAGAAGATGCAGCATGTCAAAGAGAAGTGGACAAAATATTTTGTAAACGCTTCTGAAATGGCACTTATCCAGCAAATACGTTCCGACAAAAGATTTGCAAAGTTTTCAGAGTATGGACTTATCAATGTTGGTATCACGACAGGCAACAACAGCTATTTCTCAATTACCGACGAAACCAGTCGTAAGTATGATTTGGATGAAGTAACGCTTCCGCTCATCGGGCGCAGTTCCCATGCACATGGAATCTTCTTTACAGAAGAAGACTGGAAACGCAACCGTGATGAGGAGAAGCGCGCAAGACTAATCGTCTTCCCTGAAAATACTCCTTTCTCTGAATATCCGGATTCTCACAAGAAGTATATCTCCAAGGGGGAAGCCTCTGGAGAGAACACGGGGTATAAATGCGCAATCAGAGATCGGTGGTATATCGTTCCTTCTGTTTGGGTACCTGATGCCTTTTTCTTGCGGCGCAACAATCTATATCCAAAGTTCGTACTGAATCAGTGTGATGCTGTTTCAACGGACACCATGCACAGGATGAAGTTCTATCTCGGTGTAGAGCCGGAAAACGTCCTTTTGTCCTATTACAACAGCATCTCTTTTGCATTTACTGAAATTTGCGGCAGGAGCTACGGTGGAGGCGTTTTAGAGATCCTTCCTGGAGAGATGGGAAACATCATGCTCCCAAGAATTGACACTATTGATCCGGAGTTCCGCAGCTATCTCTTGAAGCAGATTGATGAGATCGTCAGAAAAGATGCCAATATAGAAGCCGCTCTGGATTTGGTCGATCAAGAAGTCTTGGTTGATCTGTTGGGCATCAATCAAGCATGGTGTAAAGCCTGTCGAGCAATCTGGAAAAAACTACAACGGCGGAGATTGGGACGAGGATAATAGAATCACAGCGGTCTTTTCTCCAAGCCTACTAGCTCTAGCATATATGATAGGAGCGAAAAAATGATTTCTTCTGAGATTGAGCATAAGCTAAGAGTTTTCATCAGCTCAAAATGTGGCGGGAAATATACTGTTGCTAGAAAAGCGCTAAAAGCAATGCTGGAAGCCACAGGTCTTATAGAGGCATACGTTTTTGAAACAGAGCCAGCGAGCAGCGAAGATACAAAAAGTGCTTATCTTGAAAACGTTGACGAGTCAAATCTCTGCATTTTCTTGGTTGATAACGCTGACGGTGTTCCCGTTGCTGTTCTTAGTGAAGAAAAAAGGGCTAAAGACAAGGGGCTGAGGCTTCTTTACCTGTTTTGTGATGAATCGAGCAAAGAGCAAACGGTAATGCAAAAAGAGATTCGGAGTTCTTTGTCTAGCAAATATTTTGTCGTACACGATTTTTCGGATATAGTTAAAAAAGCGTACGACAGCGTTATGCAGGATCTAGTTGCCATCTATCGCAGAAAAGAAGACCGCTTTTCCGAATCCGAGACTGAAGGAATAACGCCTGCTGCACAAGCTCCTGTCATTCAAACTGCAGCTTCTCCTCCATCCCAAGGAACATATTCGTTGCTTAAGGAGCGGTATCCCGCTTCGCCGTTTGTTACTCAAACATTAAAGGCAGGCATTCTTCCTATATTCCCTTCAGAGAAAGTTTCTGCGGAGTCAGATCTTGAGAATAATCTTGCAGAACAACTCAACGTAGTACTCAGTAGAGAAGCATTTAATTCAGAGACGTTTGCCTCACTCAAAGCAGAAGTTCTAAATGCGCAAGATCCGACTATTAAGGAACTTATAGAAAAACGACTTGATGCTCAACGCTACTATTGCCAAGCAGATTACCAAAAATGCCTTGCGCTGTTGCAAGATGCATTGAAAATAGCTGTCGAAAGCGAAGGTATTCCAACCTGGCTTGCAAATGATGTGGCGATTGATATTCGTCATGTATTCGGGCGGATTGATGACCTAAACAATCAGTTTACTATTGAGAATCCAGGCCAAAAGTTTATTGACAAAAGCAGAGAGTCAGTTTTTTATCCGCTTCTAGACCGCCAAGTTGAAAACATGCAGGAGGCGATAGCGAATCGCTATTATAGCGAACTAACAGCATCTCCATATTCGACACAATATGGTGGTCTTGAAGAGATGTTCAAGGATCTTTCAAGTGCCTTTTGTATTGCCCAGATGCATGGTTCAATTATTCAGACCATTATCTGCAAAGACCGATTGATCTCAATTTCCCTGATGCTTTGTACCCTTTATGATGATCATGATTTTGTTGTTGAACTCATTCGTCTGCTGGTAGTAAATCAAGACAGCAAAAAACTTGATTCTCTTATCAGAACGTATAACCAATCTGTAGAAATCATTAACGATACAGATGTTAAGCGTGTATTGGACAGTATTCTCTGCATCCCAGATCATATTCGTTTGTATAAGTCGAAGTATCTTCTCCTAAGCAGATTTGGGTACTATATGAGTGAGGATCTATACCAAGAACTGTATGATGATTTAGTTGCATTTGCAATTGATTGGGCGCAAAGTGAGACGCCAATCATTAGCCTGTCCCCATTCATTTTTGATTTCTATAGAGAGAATACTCATAGAGCAGATTTAGAGCAGACAATTGATTTTGTTGTTGCTGTTTTTGATACCGGCAAAGCGCGATTCTTTCCGGATTGCTTCAAGGTGCTACAAAACATAGACTATTCACGAATGTCTCTGACGGGCCAGAGAAAAACACGCTCGCTTTTAACCGGAATCCTTTCGGGAAGAGTAAAATGTTCACCTGGCAATGATTATTTATCCGCATGCACCCGATTTTGCAAATCTGCAACCGTCCCCTATAAGCAAATAGAGAACAGTATAGCAAAGAAGCATCCGCGTTACTATACAGATACCTTCGAATTAGAGATGTCCCTCGTGAGGAAGGACGATCCAACTAAGTACATCCTGCAAAACATAGCTGACGCAAATACACGAAACGAAACACAAGGAAAGGGCGGGCAGTATTCCGGCTATACTTATGAACCGCTTGATGTCATTTATAGCATTATCTCATATTCGGATTATCAAGTAAATGAAGCAATAATGACTGACATCATAGAGTCAGCCATTCGCACTCTCGAATCAAGCGGTCAAACTGTCAGCGCAAAAATCTCAGCAATTAATGTAATCCAATTGCTGTTCTTTAAGAAAAGAAATACGAAGATTTGGGAAGAAACTAAGCAACTGATTATCGATAGAAGAGAAACATATACTTCCGGATATGAGATGGATTTTTTCCATAAAGACACTGTTAGTGTTTTGATCTTTTCTTATGATTTGCTGATTAGTTGTTTTGGTCCAGAAAGGGTAACTCAAGTAATTGAAGATGTGTTTTGCTTAGACCAAAGAGATTCGCTTTCCATCATTAGATGCTTAAACATGTTATCTATATACTTGGAAAGCGGCATCGGTAGCATTTTCGATGAAAGAATCCTTGAGGCGTTTCTTCACTTTAGCGTCTTAATGACTCAGCACCGTGAACGAGATATAAAGTATCATGCGACAAAATGCCTGGTTGGCTTAACTAGCTTTGAAAACACAAGGGATTTGGCATTAGCGCAGCTTTCTCAGATTATGAATAGCGGCTCTCAGAATGCCAAAATTGCAATCCTGGTTCGTGCTGGGCAACTTGATTGTGAGGATGACTCGTTTGTTGAGCAAATACTCAAAAAAGGAAAGGCAGATAGTAATTATCTCGTAAGATATGTTGCTGATCGCGAGACTAGAAAACAGCCCTCAAAAAAGCTTTGCAAAGTGTAATTCCCCGATCTTCTAGGATTGTTGCTCTGGACGCCTGCACCGCGCACAGCGGAAAGGTCAACGTGATCGTAATTGAAGATGATGATCTGCCTGACCAATCCGCAGAGGATGAGCGCTTTCGAGAAGTCACACAGCGCATCCTTGAGGAGCACAAAGCCGCTTTTCTGGAGCTGGCGAAATAAAAAACCCCGGAATCAGATTCGCCGTTATGGCGGTACTGATTCCGGGTTCGTTTACTTTATACGCCAATCAGATTTTCTGTGATCTGATCGAAGAAATCCTGGCTCCATACAGCAAGCTTGTTGGGATCCTTTATAAACGGCAGCACGTCCTGCTTGGCCTGATCGTAGTCGATTGTCGCGAAGCGGGCGCAGAGCAGCTCTTTCAGCTGGTCAGTATCCAACGGTGCTTCCGTTTCCAGGAAACCGGACTGCCGGAGTCTGGCCTCCAGATGCTTCAGATTGACCGGCGTGTTCATGGAAAGATAGAACACATAGTCATAGAGATCGCGGCCCTTGATGCGGTTTTTCCAAGCGCGGCACAACACCGCATGTATCTTCCCCGCAAATAGTGAAGGAGCATCATACAAGCAGATTTCATACGGGCTTGGCAGCAGTCGATACTTGTGCTCAAAGGTTGCAAAGGGCGGAGGATTTGTATCGATCTCGAATTTGATCTTGATCAACTCGCTCGGCGTTATAGATTGCGCAAGCCGATCATCCGCATAGAACAGCAGAACGTGCTCTTTCGTGTTCCCCTTCAAAAAGGCAGATTGGATTGCGGATTCCGCCGTCTTTACACGCTCTTCAACTTTGAAGTTCAGACCATAGGAGCGAATCTCCTTTTCCAGCGCCGGAAGATACTCTCCCAAATCAAAACCCTCCGGCGCCATTAGAGAAAAGTCGAGGTCCTCTGAGAAACGATCCAAACCATAGAAAATCCTCAACGCTGTTCCGCCGTAGAACGCCGCATGCTTGAAGAATCCGGCACGGCTCAGCCCGCAAAGCACGATCTCCTGAATGATCTCCTTAATTGCGTTTTTCTTGTCGGCCGAGGTCTGTGGCTCATAGGCGCGCAGCATCTGTTCAAGTACCTGTTGCATGACGGGTCTCCTTTCTGATCCAGGATTGCAGCAGCTTATGATTCTTTGTCTGGTACAGCGCGGCAAGCTGTTCCATCTCCGCGAGGTCAAGCCCTAAGAGTGTTTGACGGTCGATTCGAAGGTTTTCAAACAGCAACTGTTCCAGCTCCCCGCGATTCGCACAGGGCGAGAGCTTATACAGCTCATCGCAGAGCGCTTTTTCGGGTGTGGCCAGGCGATAGCTATACCCGTTTTCGATCAGCGGTTGGACGCCGTAGGGAAAGGCATCCTCGGGAACGTCCCGATAACTGAAAACGCCAAACGGTGTTTCAAACTGCTTGGCACGCTTCTTATCAAAGCTCGCAGATGTATATTGATGGACCGCCTCCGGGATCAGTCCATGATGGGCAAGAGCAAATTCAAAAGACAGATAGGACGGACCGTAGATGCTCGCTGCAAGAAGGTGCCCTGGAGTACGTGGATCGGTCTCATACAACCCGCGCACGACACGGGTCAACTCGCCGCTCTTCACCATCCGCTCAATTTTCTTCGCAGGGCTAGCATAGTTCTTTAGCTCGTCCATAAGAACAAGATGAGTTTTTAGCATATTTTCACCACCAATTGCAATAATACTGCAATTATTGGAGAAAATCAAGCAAAACATTCCGAGCAGTTTTAATAGTGGATTTGTAGTAATCTTTCTCCCGCAACTGCTCATACAACTCTCATACAAATTTTGGAGGAGGATTATTTGTATGAGCAGTTGTATGACGGATTAAAAATGGAAGGAGCGTTAACAGGAATCGCTATCTTGCTACCAGAAGCAAGTTTTATAGCAAGTAGCAAGTAAGTTGCAAGTTTTAGCAAGTTAGTAGCAAGTTGGTAGCAAGTTAACGCACGCAATGCATTGCCAACACACGTTGCGCGTTGATCTTGCGCGTTGTATTGTTGGAAGATAAAAACCGACGATTGGCAGTTCTCCAACCCGACAGATTTCGCATTTTCAATCCGATGGATTTTCGTCCTCAAAGTTATAATCCGATATGACTCTCACCTTCAACTGCGGCGTGCTGGACGGCGTGCCGCGGTTGTTGTATATGGGGAGGTTCAGCTTCTCCAGCAGGATGCGCCAGCGTCGGGTGTGGTTGTACTTGGCAATTGCATACCAGCCTCGCGACGGATGGGTGCGCCGGGCGTTGTAGTCTTCGGCGCTAACCGGCTGGATGCGCAGGTACTCGCGGATGAAGTCCTGCGTCGCCTGGGCGTGGAGCTCGTCGAGGGGCGTTTTCTCAGTTGGGTAATTCTGATCCAGCCACTCCTGTAGCGTGAGGCCGAAGCGGCGCTTGATGACGGAGTGAGGCGGGAGGCACTTCTTCTTGAAGTCCGTCCGCAGGGGCGGGCGGCCGTTGTCCAGGATGAACTGCTCCACGGAATCCCGGATGGCAGCTTCCGTCCAGCGGTTCAGGGGCAGCTCGTCGATCATGGTATGTAGGACTTGAACGGCCTCTTTGTTCTCGGCGAGGGCTTGGGCGGCCAGTTCCAACGCCTGCTTTCTTGTCATGGTGAAAACCTCTTTTTCGGTATTTCGCCATCCCATAATCGCTGGAACGCCATAGGTGGAAAACTGGACGTTCTGGCTCAGATCGAAGGCGTCCACCGCCTTGATCAGGCCGATGCAGCCAACCTGAAACAGATCGTCCATGCTCTCGCCCCGGCCGGAGAACTTCTGGATCACCGACAGCACCAGCCGTAGATTGCCCGCGATCAGCGTCTGGCGGGCCTCCTCGTCTCCGCTCCGGGCCTTTTCCAGCAGCCGACGTGTCTCGTTTGCCTTCAGTACGGGGAGCTTGGCGGTATTGACCCCGCAGATTTCCACTTTTCCCTGCATGAAAAACACCACTCCTTCAAGCGAGTGGTGTTAGTATTTCCCGCCCCGGGAAATTTGATACAGCAAGGACGCCGCACAGGTGACGCGGCGTCCTTGCGTTTTTAACGGCAAGGGTATATACTGTAAATCACCTATTGAATGTCAGATGAAGGAATGACTTGTGCCTTATGCTTACACTGCAGCAGAGATACCAGAGAACGGCTTCCATCCTCAATCGGAAATATATCCTGTATATGATCCCGGCGCTGCTGTCCGCCGTGGGCGTGTCCCTGAGCGAATTTGCCGACACCATGGTCGTCGGCCAGCTGCTCTCCGAGCGGGCCCTGCCCATTGTCAACCTCGCCTCTCCGATTGCGTTCATGGCCTCCATGGTCTATACGATCACGGGTCTGGGCGGCTCGCTGCTGTATGCCGAGTACCTGGCGAAAAAAGAGAAGGAGAGGGCGGATGCGTTTTATTCCGCGTCCATGTTCTTCTCCTTTGCCGCAGCGCTGGTGCTGTTTCTGGTGCTGCTGATCTTCCGCTCCCAGCTCGGCGGGCTGTTCGGCTGCCCGGAAGAGCTGCGGGCGGACTTCAACCGCTACGTGTCCTATCTGTGCTGGTTTGTCCTGGTGGGCGTGCCGCTCATGAACATCAGCTATTTTCTGCCCGTCGTCGGGCGGCCGTTTCTCGCCATGGCCCTGGTCGTCTCGGCCAATGTGCTGAACGTCAGTCTGGACGTCGTGCTGATCCGCTATGCCGGGATGGGCTGCGAGGGCACGGCGCTGGCAACGGTGATCGCCTACCTCGTCACGCTCACTGCCGGGGTGCTGATCTGCCGGCTTTTGAAGGTGCCGCTGGCGCTGCACAGGTTGAAAAACCCCTGGCCGCGGCTGCGGGAGATCATCCGCAAGGGCTTCCCGGTCGGGGTCGTGCAGGCGGGCTACGCGGTAACGGGCCTGTTCTGCAACCGCTATATGAATCTCGCCTTCGGCGTGACGGGCGTGGTGGCCATGTCCCTCTTCAGCCAGATGGACTCCATCATCTCCATTGCCCTCAGCGGCATCGGTGACAACAACGCCTCCTTCGCCGCCATGCTCAAGGGCGAGGGCGACTACTACGGGATCCGGGCGCTGACGCGGAATGTCGCCATCGGGATCTTTCTGGTCTGCTCGGTGCTGGCGTTCTGCTTTGCGCACTTTTCGCGTCCGCTGGCGGGACTCTTCAACATCCGCGGGGCGGAATCGCTGGCGCTCATCGCGCGTCTCACGCCGATTTATGTGCTGTACTATCCGCTGCGCGGCCTGCTGCTGACGCTCCGGGATCTCTACAACACCATCGACCGGAGCGCCTACGCCGCGGCTCTCGGCGTGATGGACAAGGTGGTCTCCGTCCCGGTGGTGGGTAGCGTGCTGTACCTGCTCTTCGGCGGCGTCGGGCTGATCGCGGCCTTCCCCGTGAGCATGGTTTTGATCCTGGGCCTCGTCCTGCTCATCAACACGTTTGTCACGCGGCGCACCCAGGGGCGCTATTCCCGCCTCCTGCTGCTGGACGAACAGGACCCCGTCAAAGCCATATGCAGCTATACTGTCCGCTCTCTGGAGGAGGCGCAGACGCTGGCCGATGAGGTGCAGAAGAGCCTCTCGGAGCACTTGACGGACAAGGAACTGATCAGCCGGATCTGCCTGGCCGTGGACGAGATCTGCTACTACATCCAGGAAAGCTGCGGCGCCGACACCCCGGTGGATATCATGATCTGCTCCGGGCCCGGCGGCACCAATCTCATCTGCCGGAATCCCGGCGTGCCCTTTTACCCGATCCGGACCGAGGAGAAGGAGCGCACCCCCAACGAGCAGGTGCTGACCAAGCTGTTCCGGATCAGCCACGAGTACATCTTCGGCCTGAATTCCACCAATCTGACCATCGGAGGAGAGCATGAAACGAAAAATCGTCGTGGCAGAAGCCACCTCCACCGCGTTTAACTATATCGAGGACATCCGCGCCAGGGGTTACGAGCCCGTGATTCTCGAAGCCTATCTGCCCGACGGCTTCGCCAGAAAGCTGCTGGACGAGGAGCGCCGGGTCAAGTACGCGCGCATCAAGGAGCCGGTCACCATCATCAAAGAGGACCCGGACTATGAGGCGACGCTCCGCCAGATCCGGGCGCTCGATCCGCTGCTGGTCATCCCCGGCGGGGAGGAGGGCGTCGTCATCGGCACGCGCCTGGCCGACGACCTGGGGCTGACGGGCAACCCCTATGCCAACATCGCCAACATGACGCAGAAGAGCGCCATGCACGAGACCCTGAAAAAAGCGGGACTGCGCTATATCCGCGGCGCAATTGTGAAGAGCTGGGAGGACTGCCTGGCCTTCCTCAACGAGACGGGGACGGAGGACGTGGTACTCAAGCACGTCCACGGGGCGGCCTCCGTGGGGGTGCACCTGGTCCACGGCAAAGACGAGCTCCGCGCCGCCTTCCGGCAGGAGACCGGCGCCGACAACAACATGTTCGGCGAGGCGGAGACCCGCCTGATCGTCCAGGAGCGCATCTTCGGCGACGAGTACATCGTCAACACCGTCAGCCGGGACGGCGTGCCCGCGCTCACCTCCGTATTCCGCTACTACAAAAAGCGCACGGCGGCGGGGGCCATCATCTACAGCGGGGTGGAGTCCATCTCCGAGCCGGACGAGCGGGAGCGGGCGCTCATCGACTACGCGCTCAAAACCGTCCGGGCCCTCGGCATCACCGACGGGCCGGTCCACGGGGAATACATGCTCGACAAGGACGGCCCTGTCCTCATCGAGGCAAACTGCCGCGTTATGGGCGGCAGCGCGCCGGCGGGCTTTCTCGATCTGGTGTTCGGCTACCATGAGACGGCGGTCATCCTGGACAGCATGCTCAGCAGAGAGTATCACGAGCAGTTCCGGCAGCGGCCCTACAAACCCCTCCGGAAGGGATACTCCAAGGACTTCTCTGCGGCCAGCGACCAGGCGATCTCCGCCTCCGGCATTGTGCCGATCGTACTGGGCCTGAGGAGCTTCTATTCGGGCTGGGTGGAGAACGCGGGACGGACCGACATGCTGCACGAGACCGTGGATCTGGAGACCGAGACCGGCTGCGTCTATCTGGTACACGACGATGCGGAGGTCGTGAAGAAGGACTACGAACTGCTCACGTACATCGAGGAGAACGTCCCCAAACTCCTGCATTCGGAAGCACCGCTCTTCCTTCCGCCGGAGGACGCCGCCGAGGTGACCCCCGAGATGGAGAGCGTCTTGAACGCGGACCCCGAGGAACTGATCTCCCGCATCCTCGCTTACTACCGGGACGGCGCCCGGGGCGAGCCCGTCGTGCCGGAGAAGCTGCTGGACGCCTCGCCGGAGAACCGCCGCATCATGGAGCTGCTCCGGCGCGTCTGCCAATAAGCCCCGGGATACGGCCGCAACGGGAAGATGCATGCCCGCAAGGTCCGGCTGCGGCAGCATCCTGCAAACCAAGAAAGGAGGACCTGCGCATGGGCGGGAAAACCAAAAAGCTCGCACTCTCGGCGCTGCTGATCACGGCGGACGTAATCCTTACACGCCTGCTTGCCATCAACACCAATGTCATGAAAATCGGCCTCGGCTTTGCGGCGGTGGCCCTCTGCGCCCTGCTCTACGGGCCCTGGTGGGCGGCGCTGACCGCGGCTCTGGGGGATCTGCTGGGCTCGCTGCTCTTTCCCACGGGGGCCTATTTCCCCGGCTTTACCCTGACGGCGGCCTGTACGGGGCTGATCTTCGGACTGCTGCTGAAGAGGGGGGATCGTTCCCTGCGCCCGGTGCTGGCGGCGGCGCTGAACACGCTGCTGGTGTCGTATCTGGCCAATACCTGGATGATCTGCCTCATCACCGGCAACCCCATGAAAGTGATGCTGGCGGCCCGGGCGGTGCAGCTGGCGGTGTTGCTGCCGCTGCAGAGTCTGGTGCTGCTGTGGCTGAGCCGCTCCGGCTTCATCCGCGGCATCCTGGAGGACGCGAGAAGATAACAAAAAAGACTTCCCGAGGGAAGTCTTTTTTCGTTATACAAGATTCTTTGCCAGAGCCAGAAACTCCGCCAGCGCCTGCTTTCCGCCGGCGGCCACGGGGCATCTTTCGGGGCCGAGGGGAAGGGGAGCGCCCGCCGGGGTGAGACATTCGCCGCCCGCCTCCTGTACGATCAGCATGCCCGCCGCGTAGTCCCAGAGGGCAAGCCGCAGCTCAAAGTAGACTCCGGCGCGGCCCGCGGCCACGGAGCAGAGATCCAGCTCCGCCGAGCCCTGGCGCCGGATGTCCAGCCCCGCGAGGAAGGCGGCCTTGGTCAGCGCGAAGGTCCTGTCCGCCAGCTCGACATTGTAGGGCGCGGTGCCCACACAGACCACGGACTCCGAAAGCGGCGCGTCGGAGACGTGGATGGGCCGGCCGTTGAGCCGGGCGCCCTCGCCCAGGACGGCGCTGAACAGCTCGTCCACATAAGGGTTGTAGACCGCGGCGGCGCAGACAACACCGTTTCGCATGAAGGCTGCAGAAATGCAGCTGTGGTTGAAGCCCCGGACAAAGTTCATGGTGCCGTCGATGGGGTCGATGATAAAGACGTGGGCGGCATGCAGGTCGTCGTGCCGGTCGTTCTCCTCACAGAAAAAGCGGGCGTCGGGCAGCGCATCGCTGAAGCGCCGGATCAGCAGCTCCTGCACCCGGCGGTCGTATTGGGTCACCACATCCCGGTGGCCGGTCTTGCACTCGGCCAGCACGCCCTGGGCGTGCAGCAGCAGCTCTCCGGCCTCGCGCTCCGCGGCGCACATGAGCTGAAGAATTTCACGGTTGCTCAGTTCCATTCTGGCGATCATCTCCTTGCCTGTGCAGTATACCACAAGTTCCTCCGCCTGTGAACCCGGAAAAGCGCCGGGCCCGTCGCTGCGGATTTCCGGCAGATTTCACGGGAAAGGCTTCCGTTTTTTTGAAAAATTATCACAGTCGGTCACTTGACATAATAACACCAAGACGGTAAAATAAGTTAGTTAATATTGCGGCGGGCAGGGGAGCCCTCCGCGGATATTGCTTTTCAATTCCGACGGGTTCGTTTTATGGCCCGTCTTGCTTTAGATTTTTTATATCTAAAAGTTAAACCCACCGCGAAATTCTGAAAGAATGGAGGTGTGTTTACTGACTATGCCAATTGTACTGGCCGTTGTTTTAGCGCTCGTTTTGGCCGCCGCGGGCTTTGCGCTCGGTATCGTCTACCGCAAGAAAGTTGCGGAGCGGGAGATCGCAAGCGCCGAGGAAGAGGCCAAGCGTATCATAAACGAAGCGATCAAAAGTGCAGAGAGCAAGAAACGGGAAGCTCTCGTTGAGGCAAAGGAAGAAATACACAAAAACCGCTCCGAGTACGAGCGGGAGGTAAAGGAGCGCAGGGCCGAGCTGTCCAAGCAGGAGCGCCGCCTTCAGCAGAAGGAGGAGAACCTGGACCGGAAGATCGACTCCGCCGAAAAGAAGAACGAGACCCTGGCCAACAAGATCGCCGCGGTTGAGGCCCAGCAGCAGGAGGTCCTGCTCGTCAAGAAGAGCCAGCTGGAGATGCTGGAAAAAATCTCCGGCTTCTCTGTCGAGGAGGCCAAAGCCTACCTGATCGCCAACGTCCGCGACGAGGTCACCCATGAGATGGCTGTCAAGGTCAAGGAGGTCGAGGCCCAGGCCAAGGAGGAGGCAGACGATCGCGCCAGAGAGATCATCGCCACCGCCATCCAGCGCTGCGCCGCCGACCACGCCAGCGAAATCACCGTCTCCGTCGTCCCACTCCCCAACGACGAGATGAAGGGCCGCATCATCGGCCGCGAGGGCCGCAACATCCGCAGCATCGAGACGCTGACGGGCTGCGACCTGATTATCGACGACACCCCGGAGGCCATCACGGTCTCCTCCTTCGACCCCGTGCGGCGTGAGGTCGCGCGTCTGGCCCTGGAGAAGCTGATCCAGGACGGCCGCATCCACCCCGCCAGGATCGAGGAAATGGTCGCCAAGGCCCAGAAGGAAGTCAACGCCACCATCAAGGCCGAAGGCGAGCGCGCCGTGTTCGAGACCAATATCCACGGCCTGCACCCGGAGATCATCAAGCTCCTGGGCCGCATGAAGTACCGCACCAGCTACGGCCAGAACGTACTGAACCACTCCATCGAGGTCTCCCACGTGGCGGGCCTGATGGCGGCGGAGCTCGGCGCCGACGTGAACATCGCCAAGCGCGCAGGCCTGCTGCACGACATCGGCAAGTCCATCGACCACGAGGTGGAGGGCAGCCACGTCACCATCGGCGTGGACATCTGCCGCAAGTACAAGGAGTCCGAGGCCATCATCCACTGCATCGAGGCCCACCACGGCGACGTGGAGCCCCACAGCATCGAGGCCTGTCTCATCCAGGCGGCCGACGCCATCTCCGCTGCGCGCCCCGGCGCCCGCCGCGAGAACATCGAGAACTACGTCAAGAGACTGGAAAAGCTGGAGGAGGTCTCCAAGAGCTTCCCCGGCATCGCCAGCTCCTACGCCATCCAGGCCGGCCGCGAGATCCGCATCATGGTCAAGCCCGAGGAGGTCAGCGAGGATCAGATGGTCCTGCTCGCCCGGGATATCGCCAAGAAGATCGAGGAGGAGCTCACTTACCCCGGTCAGATCAAGGTGCACCTGCTGCGCGAGACCAAGGCTGTCGATTACGCCAAGTAAACACCGAAACCCAACCGCCGCAGGCGAGAGTCCGCGGCGGTTTTCTGCGCCTGTGTCGTCCTGAGCGAGCCCGCAGGGCGAGGCGAATGCAGCAAAAAAGGGGACTTGAAGATGTGCTTGAGTTGGGATGATAAATACGCAGACAAGCCCGGGGCCGAGCCCCGGGCTTGCTGCGTTGGGTATGGTTGAGAGTATGGATGGGAGGAATACTTCGGTTTACTCCGCCTTGGCGCTGAGCTTCTTCTGCAGCCAGTCCTTGCCGTCGACGTACTTGGAGACGATGTAGGTGGAGACATAGTCCATGGCGGCGTTGACCATGGTGGCGGGAGGATCGACCAGATCGCCCAGGGCCCAGGCGATGGGCAGGGCCAGACCGATCTGCTCGGGGAAAAAGATGGAGCAGAGCACCAGCTCGCCGGTGCCGCCGCCGCCGGGAATACCGGACATGGCGACAGAGGAGAACACGGCCACGACGATGGCCAGAATGGCGCGGCCGGTGTTGAAGTCCTGGCCGAAGAGGGAGAACAGGAAGGCGACCTTGATGATGGCGCTCATGGCGGAGCCGTCCATGTGCATCGTGGCGCCGAGCGGGATGACGATCTCGGAGACGTCCTTGGAGATGCCGGTGTCCTCGCAGGCCTCCATGTTGGTGGGGATGGTGGCGACGGAGGAGCAGGTGCCGAAGGAGACGGCCGCCGGCTGGAACAGGTGGCGCCACATGACCCTGGCCGCGCCCTTGCCGCCGCCGAAGTTGGCGTAGATGGGGGCGAAGACGAACATGTAGACGAAGGCCACCACATAGTAGATGATGACGGTCTTGCCGTAGGCGCCGATGAGGGAGGGGCCGAAGTTGGCCACCAGGGAGGCGAAGAAGCCGAAGAAGCCGATGGGCGCGTAGAAGGTGATGATGCGCATGGTCTTCATCAGGCAGTTGTTGATGTCAGACAGGAGCTTTGCGGTCATGGTCTCCTGGCCGCCCGCCATCTGCACGCCGAAGCCGAAGAGGATGGCCGCCACGATCAGGGGCAGAATGGCCCGGCGGGAGAAGAGCTCGGTGAAGTCCGGCTTGGTGAAGAAGTTGACGATCAGGGTGGTGACGCTGACCTCGGTGGGTTCGGCGGTCTCAATGGCCTCAAAACCGACGGGGACGATGTTGATGACGCGCACGATCACATACATGATGACGGCGGCGATGGCGGCGGTGCACAGGAAGGTCACCACGGTGGTGCCCATGACCTTGCCGGCCTTTTTGGCGGAGACCATGTTGGCCACGGCGCTGGAGATGGAGAAGAACACCATCGGCACCACGACGCAGAACATCATGTTGATGAACACGGTACCCAGAGGCTCCAGAGCGGTGGCGCCCGGCCACAGCCATCCGGTGATGGCGCCGGCGACCATGCCGAGAACCATGGTCAGCATAAACCAGTTGTTCTTGAAAAAGTTGTTGGACTTCATGAGAGCACTCCTTTCGAGTTTCACTGCCGCTATTATATTTGCGAGGATTTGCAAAGTAAATTGCAAAGCCTGCTTGAAACCTTGCAATTTGTGCTGTATACTGGCAAAAAAAGAGGGGAGGGACGCGCATGGCAGAGGAGCACACCGTCAACCGGGCGGGCTATCTCAGGGAGAGCTACCACTATTTTCATCTGAAGGACAGCGCCGGGCAGGAGCTGGACTACCACTTCCACGAGTTTGACAAGCTGGTGATCCTGCTCTCTGGTCGGGTGGACTACCTGGTGGAGGACCGCAGCTACGCCCTGGAGCCCTGGACCGTGCTGCTGGTGCGGCACCACACCATCCACAAGGCCCAGATCGACCGGAGCGTGCCCTACGAGCGGATCATCCTGTACCTGGACCGGCAGTACTTTGAGCGCTCCTTTCCGGGGGCGGGACTCTTTGACTGCTTCGACCAGGCCGACCGCCGGGGACGGCATCTGCTGACGGCCACGGCCAGGCAGCAGGAGGAGCTGCGGCAGGCGGTGGAGGACTACGAGGGGGAGCAGAAGGAGGGCTGCTTCGGCGCCCAGACCATGTGCGAGACCAGGATCGTGCAGCTGCTGATCCGGATCGGGCGGCTGTCCGAGGCGATCCCGGCCCGCACGGATGCCCCGGCGGACCCGAAGATCCGCCAGGTGCTGAGCACCATCAACGAAAACCTGGGCACGGAGCTGACCGTGGACGCGCTGGCCGAATCGGTGTTCATGAGCCGCTACCACTTCATGCGCTTTTTCAAGGCGCAGACCGGCAGCACGGTCCACGCCTACATCCGGCAGAAGCGCCTGATGAACGCGGCCCGGCTGATCCGCGAGGGGGTGCCCGCCGCCAAGGCCGCCGAGAGCAGCGGCTACAGCGACTACTCCGCCTTTCACCGGGCCTTCAAGGCCAGCTTCGGCATCAGCCCGGGCCAGCTGATGAAATAAGGCAGGCTCAGCCGTCCGGAGCTTCGTCGGCACTGATGTACAGTTCCTCTGCTTCCAGCAGGGCGGCACGCAGCAGATGCGCCGCCGTCTCCGGCGCGCGCTCCCGTTCAATCTGATCAATGGCCTCTGAAGCTGCCGCACAAACAATCGCGTACATTTTTTGATAGAGTTCCATGGCTGCCTCCTCAAAATAATAGATATATGGTATATCTGTTTCAGACATCATAACGCATAAAAGCCATAAAGTAAATCCATCGTATATCTGAACGAGGTGGTTTTATGGCAATTAAGTCTGTGTCAATCCGGATTGAAGAGGAGATGCTGGAAAAGCTCAGCTATGTGGCAGACTATGAGGGACGCTCTGTCAACAGTCACATTCTGGTTTTGATCCGGCAGGACATCCGGGCTTTCGAGGATAGGAACGGCGCGATCGAGGGGACGATCAACCCCGATCTCAACGTCAAGCCCACCCGCAAGCACCCGGCGGAATAAAGTGCTGTTTTCAAAAGAGAGACAAGAATGGAAAAACGCTGCCAAACGGCAGCGTTTTTCTTATTCTGTTTTGTATGCGGCGAGTTTTTCCTTCGCCTCGTCGGCGATACGGATGAGGCGAAGAGCCTCCGCCTCCAGGACCCGGCCGGCCTCGGTGAGGGCCTGGCTCCTGCCGCCGCGGTCGAAGAGCTTGACGCCCAGCTCCCGCTCAAGCGCCGAGACCCGGCGGGAGACCGTGGAGTGGCTGATATACAGCAGCCGCGCCGCCTGGGAGAAGCCCCCGGCCTCAGCCGCGGCCAGAAAGATCCGCAGAGACTCCAGCTCCATCAGTAGTTGAAGGTGTGGGGCAGCAGCTCCGAGAGCTTGTAGCTGACGTAGCGGTCGCCGGCCTTGGCGCAGAGCACCTCCATGTCGGGGGAGAACTCCGCCAGAAACTGACGGCAGGCGCCGCAGGGGGTGCACCAGTTCTCACTGTCGGCATAGATGGCGATGCGGCGGAATTCCCGATGCCCTTCGCTGACGGCCTTGCAGCAGGCGGTGCGCTCGGCGCAGATGGTGGAGCCCAGGGCGGCGTTCTCCACGTTGCAGCCGGTGAAGACGCTGCCGTCCGTGCACTCCAGCGCGGCGCCGACGGCAAAGCGGGAATAGGGGACATAGGCGTTCAGGGATGCGGCTTTCGCGCGGGACAAGAGTTCTCTGTCGGTCATGGTCTTTTCTCCCTTTCATTTTAATTCGAACAACGAAACGAATTGCCGAAATGTACTTTCGCGTGAGCGAAAGCATTCATATCCGTTTTTTGTCAGGACATGCGCCTGACAAAAAACACTTCTCAGACCGCAAGTGTGCGAGCAAAGCGACGGCGCATAGAAAAGGCGGAGCCTTTCCTTAAACGCGCCTAGTCCCTTTAGGGACGAGTGCGCGCAGCGGGCTGCAAAACTCGATGAAATGCTTGCATTTCATCGAATCTAGTCCAGCATGATCTCCCAGTTCTGAAAGTTGTACAGGGGGTTGCCGATATTCGGATCGAGGCCGCGGATCACGCCGCGGTGCACGATGAGCTGCTGGCTCTCAAAGCCGATGGAGATCAGGGCACCGTTGGTGTTGATGTACTCGCAGAGCTGCTGGTACACCGCCGAGCGCTGGGCCGGGGCACAGGAGAGGTAATTGTTGATCATGCTGACATAGCCCGTGTCGCGGCTGCGGGAGTAGTTGAGCTCGCTGTCCGGGTCGAGAAGCTCCGTCAGGTCAAAGTTGTTGCGGAGCTTGACCTCGCCGTAATACATGTCGAAGTCGCCCTCCTCCAGGGCGGTGAGGTACTCCTCCCAGGTCAGCTCCCGGACCGTGACCTTGATGCCGATGGACTCCATGTCGCTGGCAAAGCGGCGGACCACGCCGGTCTTGGCGCTGGAGTCGGAGCAGACGATGAAATTGACGTCGATGTCCTGGGCCGAGCCGGACATGTACTCCAGCATCCCGTCGTCGTCATAGTCGCGGATGCCGGCGTTTTCCAGCACCACGCGGCAGAGCTCCAGGTCGTAGTTCAACTGCGAGGCGTACTCCAGCGGATAGTCCGGGTCGCTGGGGTGCATGGGCACCGAGGCGGCCACGGCGTTGCCGTGCATCAGATTGTCCGCAAAGTTCTGCCGGTCGAAGGCGTAGACCAGGGCCTGGCGGAAGCCGCTGTACCTGGCGATGATGCCCTCCTCGTTGAACATGATATAGTGGAGGTTGGTGGTGTTGAAGTTTCGGATCTCGTTGGAGGCGGAATAGCCCAGGTTGGTGTAGCTGGAGGGGTCGTTGGTGACCGCATCGATGACGCCGTCCTCAAAGTTTTCCAGGATCGCGTCGGCCGTTGCGTGGCTGACCAGATACACCGTGTCCACCGGCAGGTCCGCGTAACCGGGGTAGCCCTCGTAGGCCACCAGGGCGGTCTCGTCCTCGTTGTAGGTGTAGGGGCCGGAGCCCAGGGGGCGCTTCTCGTCCATGCTGCCGGACTTGATGATGGGGATGTTCAGCAGCTTGTTGAACTGGGTGTCCCCGATGCCCAGGGTGACATAGAAGTTCTTCTCGTCATAGCCGGAGCCCTGGTAGCTGGCAAAGCGGCCCTTGTAGCGGTCCTGGGTGGCCACCACGCGCTCCAGGGAGTAGCGGATGTCCGCGCCGGTGACGGGGCTGCCGTCGTGAAAGACGTGGCCGGGCTGGATCTCAAAGATCCAGTAGGTGGCGCTCTCGTTGGGAGTGCCCGCGTCGAGCACGTTGGGAATGACGTTGAACTCGTTGTCCAGCTCCACCATGTTCTCGTAAACCAGATTGCACACCAGCTGGTTGGAGTGGTTGGTGGCGAGGATGGGGTTGAAGCTGTAGTTCTCGTTGCAGTTGAGGGAGAAGACATTGTCGGCCGCCTTGGCGCGGGTCACGTCCTTGCCCTTGGTGGACAGGGGGACGCCGTCGCCGGTGAGGCTGGGGTCCCTTACGCCGCAGCCGGGCAGGGAGACCAGCACGGCCAGCGCCAGCAGCAGGGCGAATACACGTTTTTTCATGGCGCCACCTCAGAGCATGATGCCCGCGGCCTGGCTGCCGCGGCGGCCATGGGTGTAGCGGTGGGACCAGTACTTGTCATGGCGGCAGAAGGTGCACTCCTGGGAGATGTCGATGTTCTCCCGGGGCACGCCCAGCTGGATGAGCCGGCGGGCGTTGGCGCCGCGCAGATCCACCAGGGTCTTGCCGTCCTCCCGGCGCACAAAGAGCCCCTCCGTGTCCCCGCCGAGCCAGGCGGTGACAGCCGCGGGCACGTCGTCGTCGGTCTCAAAGCAGCACTTGCCGATGGCCGGGCCGATGGCGGCGCAGACGGTCTCGGGCGCGGCGCCCAGGGAACTCATGGTCTCCAGGGCGTTTTTCAGGATGTCGCCCACGGAGCTGCGCCAGCCGCAGTGAACGGCGCCGGCCACGGAGTGGACCCCGTCCCAGAGCAGCACCGGCACACAGTCCGCGGTGAAGCAGAAGATGGGCAGGCCGCGCTCGGCGGTCACGATGCCGTCGCATTCATAGGGGGTGGGGCCCAGGCAGACGTGCCTGTCCGCTTTGTCCACGATGAGGACCGCGCTTTTATGTACCTGGTTGGTGACGGCGGCGTCATCCGGTCCCACGCCGAACAGGGCGCAGACGCGGGTGTAGTTTTCCCGCACGTTCTCCGCGTCGTCTCCCCGGTTGGAGCCCAGATTCAGGGAAGCAAAGTCCCCCGTGCTCACGCCGCCGAAGCGGGTGGTGAAGGCGTGCTGCGCCCCGATGCGGTCAGAGCGCATGTACACCAGGCCGTTTTTGTTTTCTTCGATAAATGCCATAGCTACCTCTTGGGAGTGTGGAGTGTTGAGAGTGGAGTGTGGAGTGGTTGGGTCCGCTTCGCGGACGGATTCAAATCGCGCCGAAGGCGCACCTTAACTCCAAACTCCACACTTCAAACTCCACACTATTTCTCGTTTCTCCCGCAGCATTCCTTGTATTTGAGCCGGCGGCTGCCGTCGGCCTTCATCTTGCCGCAGGGGCAGGGGTCGTTGCGGCCGGGCTTGGGGATCTTCTTGACGGGCTTCTTCTTGACCGGCTCGCCGCCCACGTTTTCGGCGGCGTTTTTGGCCACGCTCTTGCGTTCGATGGGCGCCTCCCGGCGGATGCGCACGGTGTACAGGCGGCGCACGGTCTCCTCCCGGATGCCGTGGACCATGGCCTCAAACATGTCGAAGCCCTCCTGCTTGTAGGCGTCGATGGGCTTGACGGAGCCGTAGCCCCTCAGACCGATGCCGCGCTTGAGCTCGCTCATGGCGTCGATGTGGTCCATCCAGTACTCGTCCACCACCCGCAGCATGATGACCCGCTCCAGCTCCCGCATCAGCGGGGTGCCGTTGGGGGCGGGGCCGAAGGCCTCCTCCCGGGCGGCATAGACCTGCTCGGCGATCTGATCCACCGCCTCGGTGACAGCGTCGCACTTGGCGTAGCCGCCGAAGTCGGAGAGCTTCAGGGCGCCGGGGCGCAGAAAGAGCTTTTCAAAGGGCTGCAGGGCGGTGTCCAGCTGCTGCTGGCTCTCCGCCCCGGTGCCGGCCAGCCCGTCGGTGACGGTGCCGGCGACAAACTCGCGGATCATGTTCATGATCTGGCCGCGCAGATCCTCTCCATCCAGCACCTTCCGGCGCTCGCCGTAGATGATGTTGCGCTGCTGGTTCATCACGTCGTCGTATTCCAGCACCGCCTTGCGGGTCTGGAAGTTGCGGCTCTCCACGGTCTTCTGGGCCTGCTCGATGGCGCCGGAGAGCATCTTGTGGTCCAGCGGCGTGTCGTCGTCCACCTTCAGGGCGTCCATCATGCTCATGACGCGCTCGGAGCCGAAGAGGCGCATGACATCGTCCGTCATGGCGAGATAGAAGCGGCTTTCACCCGGGTCGCCCTGACGGCCGGCGCGGCCGCGGAGCTGGTTGTCGATGCGGCGCGACTCGTGCCGCTCGGTACCCAGGATGAAGAGACCGCCCACAGCCTTGACCTTCTCCGCCTCGGCGTCGGTCTCCTTTTTGTGCTCGGCCATCTTCTGGCGGAAGAGCTCGCGGGCGGCGAGGATGTTCTCATCCCCGGTCTCGGCGTAGCCGGTGGCCTCCGCGATCACCGCATCGTCAAAGCCGGCTTTGCGCAGATCCGCCTTGGACAGGAACTCCGCGTTGCCGCCCAGGGTGATATCGGTGCCGCGGCCGGCCATGTTGGTGGCGATGGTGACGGCGCCCAGCTTGCCCGCCTGGGCCACGATCTCGGCTTCCTTCTCGTGGTACTTGGCGTTGAGCACCGTGTGGGGAATGCCCTTTCTCTTTAGTAAGGAAGAGATGTACTCGCTCTTCTCGATGGAGACGGTGCCCACCAGCACAGGCTGGCCCTTCTCGTGGCAGGCCACGATCTGATCGATGATGGCGCGGTTCTTGCCGATGTCGTTTTTAAACACCACGTCCGGGTGGTCCTTGCGGATGACGGGCTTGTTGGTGGGGATCTCGATGATGTCCAGCTTGTAGATGGCGGCAAACTCCTCCGCCTCGGTGGCGGCGGTGCCGGTCATGCCGGAGAGCTTGCCGTAGAGGCGGAAGTAGTTCTGGAAGGTGATGGTGGCGAGGGTCTTGTTCTCCTTCTGCACGTCCACGTGCTCCTTGGCCTCGATGGCCTGGTGGAGCCCCTCGGAGTAGCGGCGGCCCAGCATCAGACGGCCGGTGAACTCGTCGACGATGATGATCTCGCCGTCCTTGACGATGTAGTCGATATCCCGCTTCATGATGCCGTGGGCCTTCAGGGCCTGGTTGATGTGGTGGGAGAGGGTGGCGTTTTCCATGTCCGCCAGGTTCTCCAGGCCGAAGGCGCGCTCGGCCTTGGCGATGCCGCGGGCGGTGAGGGTAGCGGTGCGGGCCTTCTCGTCCACCACGTAGTCGGCGTCCAGATCCTCGCTCTCCTCCTCCTTCTCGTCCACGGAGGCGTAGACGATCTTCTTCAGGCGGCAGACAAAGTCGTCGGCCTGGCGGTAGAGATCGGTGCTCTCGTCCCCCTGGCCGGAGATGATGAGGGGGGTCCTGGCCTCGTCGATGAGGATGGAGTCCACCTCGTCCACAATGGCGAAGGCGTGGCCGCGCTGTACCATGTCGGCCTTGTAGAGGGCCATGTTGTCGCGCAGATAGTCAAAGCCCATCTCGTTGTTGGTGCCGTAGGTGATGTCGCAGTTGTAGGCTTCGCGCCGCTCCTCACTCGACAGACCGTGGACGATCAGGCCAACGGTCAGCCCCAGGAAGCGGTGCACCTTGCCCATCCACTCGCTGTCGCGGCGGGCCAGGTAGTCGTTGACGGTGACGATGTGCACGCCCTCGCCCGTCAGAGCGTTGAGGTAGGCGGGCAGCACGGCCACCAGGGTCTTGCCCTCACCGGTCTTCATCTCGGCGATGCGCCCCTGGTGCAGGACGATGCCGCCGATCAGCTGGACCCGGAAGGGGCGCATGCCCAGTACGCGCCAGCTGGCCTCCCGCACGGTGGCGAAGGCCTCCGGCAGGATGCTGTCCAGATCCTCGCCGTTTTGCAGGCGCTGCTTGAATTCGTCCGTTTTGGCGCGCAGCTGCTCGTCCGTCATGGCGGCGTAGGCGTCAGCGAGCGCTTCTATCTTGTCGGCAATCGGGGTGATGCGCTTGAGCTCCCGATCCGTGTAGCTTCCGAAAAGCTTGTCAAAAAGTCCCATGCCTCTGTATGCCTTTCTTTCGGGTATTTGAAGATACCAAGTCAAATTATATTCTAACACAAGAATGTGAATAAAAAAAGTCTTATCTTGCCGACTTGTCTGCAAAGGCTTTGTATGGTAAAATACCTTTTCGGTAGAAAGAGAAAGGGGAGAAGCCCAGATGAACAGCATCGGTTTCGACAACGAGAAATATGTGAAGCTCCAGTCCCAGAACATCCGCGACCGCATCAGCAAGTTCGGCGGCAAGCTGTATCTGGAATTCGGCGGCAAGCTCTTTGACGACTATCACGCCTCCCGGGTGCTCCCGGGCTTTGAGCCGGACAGCAAGGTCAAGATGCTGCTGGAGATGAAGGACGAGGCTGAGATCGTCATCGCCATCTCCGCCGACGATATCGAGCGCTCCAAACGCCGGGGCGACCTGGGCATCACCTATGAGGACGACACCCTCCGCCTGATCGACGCCTTTCGGGGCATCGGCCTGTACATCGGCTCCGTGGTCATCACCCACTACCGCGGCCAGGCCATCGCCGACGCCTTCCGCAAGCGCCTGGAGGTGCTGGGCATCCGCACCTACCTGCACTACATCATTCCGGACTACCCGGCAAACGTGCCCCTGATCGTCTCGGACGAGGGCTTCGGGAAGAACGACTACATCGAGACCGAGCGCAGCCTCATCGTGGTCACCGCCCCCGGCCCCGGCAGCGGCAAAATGGCCACCTGCCTCAGCCAGCTCTACCACGAGAACAAGCGCGGCATCAGCGCCGGCTACGCCAAGTTTGAGACCTTCCCCGTCTGGAACCTGCCGCTCAAGCACCCGGTGAACCTGGCCTACGAGGCCGCCACCGCGGATCTGGACGACGTGAACATGATCGACCCCTTCCACCTGGACGCCTACGGCGTCACCACCGTCAACTACAACCGGGACGTGGAGATCTTCCCGGTGCTGGAGGCCATCTTCAAATCCATTTACGGCGAGAGCCCCTACAAGTCGCCCACGGATATGGGTGTGAACATGGTGGGCTTCTGCATCTCCGACGACGCCGTCTGCCGCGAGGCAAGCAAGCAGGAGATCATCCGCCGCTGGTACGCCGCCGCCGTCTCCGCCCGCAAGGGCCTGTCCGATCAGAATGAGATCCGCAAGATCGAGCTGATTATGAACTCCCTGGGCATCTCCGCCGCCGACCGCCCCGTGGTGAGCGCGGCGCTGAAAAAGCAGGAGGAGACCGACGGCCCGGCCGTGGCCCTGGAGCTCAACGACGGGCGCATCGTCACCGGCAAGACCACCTCTCTGCTGGGGGCCTCCTCCGCCTGCCTAATCAACGCCCTGAAGGCCCTGGCCGGCATCGACAAGAAGCTGCCCCTCATCGCCCCCGGCGTCATCAAACCCATCCAGCACCTGAAGGTGGAGCATCTGGGCAACCACAACCCCCGCCTGCACACCGACGAGCTGCTCATCGCCCTGACCATCTGCGCGGTGACCAACCCCATGGCGGATCTGGCCATCGACCAGCTGGCCAAGCTCAAGGGCTGCGAGGCCCACTCCACGGTCATCCTCTCCCATGTGGACGAGGAGCTGTTCAAGAAGCTGGGTGTCAACATCTCCTTCGAGCCCAGATATCAGGCCAAGAAGCTGTACCACAAGTAATGCGCGGCGGGCCCGCTGCCGTGAGAGAGGGGAGCCCCCCATGAAACTGATCCGAAACAGCGTCCTGCTTCTGCTGCTGTGCGTCGCCGCGGGCTTCGCGCTGCTGGCGGCGGCGTATGCCCTGCCGACCTCGGCCATGCAGGACGAGTGTTATGAATCCGTGCATGTCTTTACGCCGGAGGAGCGCGTGGACCGCGACCCGATCACCGGTCACAGCCAGGCCAATTTCACGGACGCGCTGTTTCTGCTGGAGGCGGCCTATCAGGGGGAGGAACCCCGCCTGAATCAGGCCGCGGCCAATTATTTCCGGGCGACCCCCGGCCTGTTCAACGGGCGCTTTGAGAAAACCGAGGGCCTGATCTTCTTCGGCGAGGAGTATGTCAACCCCGCCAAGACCATGGTGGACCTCTACGTCTATGAGGCCGACAGCATCCGCGTCAGCTACTCCCGCTACTGGCACGGCTACCTGGTCTTCCTCAAGCCGCTGCTCTGTCTCTTCAACTACACCCAGATCCGCCTGCTGTGGTTTGCGGCAGAGACGCTGCTGACAGCCGCGGCCATCTTCCTTTTCTATAAAAAGGAACGCCGCGCGCTGCTCCCCTTCCTGCTCATGCTGCTGCTGATGGCGCCCAGCTGCGTGGCGCGGAGCCTCCAGTACTGCAGCACCTACGTGCTGATGCTGGCGGGGACGATCCTGGTGCTGTGGAGCGAAAAAGAAAAGCTGTACCCCTATCTGTTCCTGGTGCTGGGGATCCTCGCGGCCTACCTGGATCTGCTGACGGCGCCCAGCATCAGCCTGACAGTCCCCCTGTGCGTGCTGTGCCTGCGGAAGGGAAGCGGGCGGGAGATCGGACTGAAGCAGCTGTGCCTGTATGTGGTGCTGTGGGGCGCCGGCTACGGCGGCATGTGGGCCGCCAAGTGGGTGCTGGCCTGGCTCTGGCAGGGACGGGCTTTCCTGGGGGATCTGTTCGGCGCGGTCTCGACCCGGGCCTCCTCCGCTGTCGGAGAGAGCGAGGTCTCCCGCATGGAGATGCTGCGGTTCAATCTGGAAGAGCTTTTCTCCGTGTCCTGGGTGAACCTCCCGGTGATCGCCTACGCCGCGGCGGCGCCCCTGCTGGGGCTCGCGAACCGGAAGAAAGGGGAGCGCTTCGACGCCCTCCGCGCCGGGAAGCTCTGTATCCCCTTCCTGTTCCCGCTGGTCTGGCTGCTGGTCCTCTGCAACCACTCCTACATCCACAGCCATTTCACCTTCCGCATCCTGGCCCCCTGCGTGTTCGCGCTGCTGCTGGCGCTGACGCCGGCGGGGAATCCGGCGGGCGGCACAACAAAATCCGCCGCTTGATGCGAAAGATCCCATATCTTGTGTCCAACCGGGCCGCGGCAAACGCCGCGGCCCGGTTCTGTAACCGCTTTGAAAACCCTCCTTTGCCGGGTTGAAAGGAAACCTTGTGAAACCCTGACAAAAAATCGAAAAAATTTTCTCCGAAAATCACAAAAATTCTCTTGACATTCCCTCGTCGCACTGATATATTATTAGAGCGCGCGTGCGAAGACACGCTCGTATTATGCGATGAAGCGGGAGATTGCTCGGGTTTTCGAGGTAACTTCCGTGGAGTATGTCCGGTGCCGATCGTTTTCGGCACGCAATCGGGCGGCTGAAACCTCTCCGGTACACGCGTATATCACGCGGGCGGAGGACGAAACCGGCCTTAACAGCCGGTTTGTTTTTCGGACGCGGTTTGATACGCACGGTTGTGTGTACAGGATTTTACGGTTTCATCCGTACGCATAAGGGCGGGACCCAATGCCGCCAAACAAAACGTACGAAAAAAGGAGAACACAAACCATGGCAACCAGCAAGAACATGATCCGCATCCGCCTCAAGGCTTATGACCACCAGCTCATCGACAAGGCTGCCGAGACCATCGTCGAGGCCGCCAAGCGCACCGATGCAAAGGTCTCCGGCCCCATCCCCCTGCCCACCAAGACCGAGATCGTCACCATCCTGCGCGCCGTCCACAAGTACAAGGACAGCCGTGAGCAGTTCGAGCGCCGCACCCACAAGCGCCTCATCGACATCATCGCCCCCACCCAGAAGACCGTCGAGGCCCTGATGAACCTGGAGGTTCCCGCCGGCGTCGAGATCGAGATCAAGCTCTAAGGCAAACTTCGGTGAATCCGCCTCGGCACCTCCCGGCGCTTTTCCGCCGGCGCTGCGCTGCTTCCTCTTGAAATACACAAAGGTTTCCTGCGAGAAAGCGCCTTGCTCCGACAAAAAATCCCTCGGGATCTGCTTTCGCCGTCTTCACCATCGTCTGCCTGAGGCAAACCACTCCCTCCCGATCGCGTGATCGGGCCCGCAACCCCTCAGTCCGGCCAGCGCCGGACAGCTCCCCTTTCAGGGACGCCACTTTTATTTTGAAAGACCCATAGTCCGCCGCTTGCGTCGGCGGACGGGTTAAGTTGCCAGCCTCTGGGCACGGCCGTATGCGAGGCAACCAATAACCATTAGGAGGAAATAAATCCATGAAGAAAGCCATCATCGGCAAGAAGGTCGGCATGACGCAGATCTTCGATGAGGCCGGCAAGGTCATTCCCGTGACCGTCATCGAGGCCGGCCCCTGTGTGGTCGTCCAGAAGATGACCAAGGAAAAGGAAGGCTATGACGCCGTCCAGTTCGGCTACGAGGAAGTGGCCGAGAAGAAGCTGACCCAGCCCGAGGCAGGCCACCTGAAGAAGGCCGGCGTGGGCATGGTCAAGCACCTCAAAGAGTTCCGTCTGGCCGACACCAGCAAGCTGGAAGTCGGCGACGTGGTCAAGGCCGACATGTTCGCCGAGGGCGACAAGGTCGACGTGACCGGCACCAGCAAGGGCAAGGGCTACGCCGGCGTCATCAAGCGCTTCGGCCAGGGCCGTACCCCCACCAGCCACGGCGGCGGCCCCGTTCACCGTCACGCCGGCTCCATGGGCTCCAGCACCGATCCTTCCCGGATCTTCCCGGGCAAGAAGCAGGCTGGTCACATGGGCGTCGATCAGGTCACCGTGCAGAACCTTGACGTGGTCAAGGTCGATGCCGAGCTGAACCTCATCGCCATCCGCGGCGCCGTTCCCGGCCCCAAGGGCAGCATCGTTTATATCAAGGATACCGTCAAGGTTCAGCCCGTCAAGAAGGGCGATGCCGGTCAGGTCACCCTCAACCCGCAGAAGCAGTCTGGTCGCGGCAATCCCCAGAAGGCTTCCGCCCGTACTCGCTAAGGAAAGGAGAGCAGCATAAATGCCTACTGCTAACGTTTTTAATATGGCAGGCGAGAAGATCGGCGAGATCGAGCTCTCCGAGGCCATCTTCGGCGTTGAGCCGAACAAGAGCGTCCTGCACGACGTGGTCAAGAATCACCTGGCCAACTGCCGTCAGGGCACCCAGAGCGCCCTCACCAAGGGTGAGGTCAGCTACACCACCCGCAAGCCCTGGCGCCAGAAGGGCACCGGCCGCGCCCGCGCCGGCTACGCCGGCTCCCCCGTGTGGTACCACGGCGGCGTCGCCTTTGCTCCCAAGCCCCGGGATTACAGCTACACCCTCAACAAGAAGGTCAGACGCCTGGCTCTCAAGTCCGCTCTGTCCTCCAAGGCTGCCGAGGGCGAGATCCTGGTCGTTGACGGTCTGAAGATGGACGAGATCAAGACCAAGACCTTCAAGACCTTCCTCAGCAAGATCGGCGCCGAGGGCAAGGCCCTGGTCGTCACCGAGAACGTGGACGAGAACGTCGTCAAGTCCGCCCGCAACATCGAGGGCGTGGAGACCACCTTCGCCAACGTCCTGAGCCCCTATATGATTCTGACCAACGGCAAGATGGTTGTTGACAAGGCTGCCCTTGCCAAGATCGAGGAGGTGTTCGCCTGATGAAGACCGCATACGATGTCATCATCCGCCCCATCATCACCGAGCAGTCCATGGAAGACCTGGACATCAAGAAGTATGCCTTTGAGGTCGCCAAGGACGCCAACAAGATCGAGATCAAGAAGGCCGTCGAGGAGATCTTCGGCGTCACCGTGATCAAGGTCACCACCGAGCACGTCCGCGGCAAGGCCAAGCGCCAGGGCGCGTACCCCATGGGCAAGACCGCTTCCTGGAAAAAGGCCGTTGTCAAGCTGAGCGCCGATTCCAAGAACATCGAGCTCTTTGAAGGCATGGCATAAGGAGGAAGAACAGAATGGCTATTAAAACCTACAGACCGACTACTCCTTCCAGACGCCACATGAGCGTCTCCGGCTTCGACGGAGTTGCCAAGCACGTCAAGCCCGAGAAGAGCCTGACCGAGGTCCTCAAGAAGAACGCCGGCCGCAACAGCTACGGCCACATCACCGTCCGCCACCAGGGCGGCGGCAACCGGCAGAAGTACCGCGTCATCGACTTCAAGCGCAACAAGCTGGACGTCGAGGGCAAGGTTCTCCGCCTGGAGTACGACCCCAACCGCAGCGCCTACATCGCGCTGGTTGAGTACACCGACGGCGAGCGCCGCTACATTCTGGCCCCTGTCGGCCTGAACGAGGGCGACGTGATCATGGCCTCCGCCGCTGCCGACATCAAGCCCGGCAACGCCCTGCCCATGGCCAACATCCCCGTCGGCACCGTCATCCACAACATCGAGCTCTACCCCGGCAAGGGTGCTCAGCTTGTCCGCAGCGCGGGCGTCGCCGCCCAGCTGATGGCCAAGGAGAACGGCATGGCCACCGTCCGCCTCCCCTCCGGTGAGATGCGCAAGGTCCGCATGGACTGCTACGCCACCATCGGCCAGGTCGGCAACATCGACCACGCCAACGTCCACATCGGCAAGGCCGGCCGCAAGCGCCACATGGGCATCCGTCCCACCGTCCGCGGCTCCGTCATGAACCCGGTGGACCACCCCCACGGCGGCGGCGAAGGCAAGTCCCCTGTCGGCCGTCCCGGCCCTGTCACTCCTTGGGGCAAGCCCGCCCTGGGTTACAAGACCCGCAAGACGAAGAACCGCACCGATAAGTTCATCGTCAAGCGCCGCAACGCGAAGTAAGGAGGGAACGAACAATGAGCAGAAGCATTAAGAAAGGCCCCTTCGCCGCTCCCGAGCTGCTGAAGAGAGTCGATGAGATGAATAAGAACGGCAACAAGCAGGTCGTCAAGACCTGGAGCCGTTCCTCCACGATCTTCCCGTCCTTCGTCGGACACACCATCGCCGTCCACGACGGCCGCCGTCATGTGCCCGTGTACGTCACCGAGGATATGGTCGGTCACAAGCTGGGCGAGTTCGCCCCCACCCGTACCTTCCGCGGCCACGCCGGCAGCAAGACCGGCAAGTAAGGAGGAGAAACAATGGACGAAAAGAAAATTGCCCGTGCGGAGCACAAATACGCCCGTATTTCTCCCCGCAAGGTTGAGATCATCTGCAACATGATCCGCGGCAAGGACGCCAAGCTTGCCATGGCCCTGATGGAGAACACCCCCAAGGCCGGCTGCGAGCTGATGATCAAGGTGCTCAAGAGCGCCATGGCCAATGCCGAGAACAACTTTGAAATGGATCCCGAGAAGCTCTACGTGTGCGAGACCTACGTCGGCGCCGGCCCCATCCTCAAGCGGGGCATGCCCAGAGCTCAGGGCCGTATGTACCGCATCAACAAGCGCACCAGCCACATCACCATCGCCGTGGCTGAGAGAGACTAAGGGAAGGAGGCAGAATTATGGGACAGAAAGTTAATCCCCACGGCCTGCGTGTAGGCGTTATTAAGGACTGGGATTCCCGTTGGTATGCTCGCGAGGATAAGGTCGGCGATCTGATCGTCGAGGATTACAAGATCCGCGAGTTCCTGAAGAAGACTCTCTATTCCGCCGGTGTTCCCACCATCGAGATCGAGCGCGATTCCGCCAAGGTCCGCATCTATATCCACTGCTCCAGACCCGGCGTCGTCATCGGCAAGGGCGGCGAGCAGATCGAGAAGCTGCGCGTCGAGGTCGAGAAGATGATCGGCAAGCCCGTCGCTCTCTCCATCGTCGAGGTTCGCACCCCCGATACCAACGCTCAGCTGGTGGCCGAGAACATCGCCCAGCAGCTCGAGAAGCGCATCGGCTTCCGCCGTGCCATGAAGAACGCCATGGGCCGCGCCATGCGTATGGGCGCCCGCGGCATCAAGGTCAAGTGCGGCGGCCGTCTGGGCGGCGCTGAGATCGCCCGCAGCGAGTGCTACCACGAGGGCACCATCCCCCTGCAGACCATCCGTGCCGACATCGAGTACGGCTTTGCCGAGGCCAACACCACTTACGGCCGCATCGGCGTCAAGGTTTGGATCTACAAGGGCGAGGTCCTCTCTCAGACCCTGCGCACCACCCCGCGCACCATGGATCTCTCCAAGCCCGCCGGTGACCGCCGTCGCCGTGACGACCGCCGCGGCGGCCGCCGCGATGACCGCCGTCAGGGCGGCTTCAACCGCGACAACCGCGATAACCGCGCCCCGCAGTCCGGCGACCGCCGTCCCTACGGCGCCCGTCCCGCCGGCCAGGGCGGCTTCAACCGCGGGCCCCGTCCCGCCGCTCCCGCTCAGGAAGGAGGCAACAACTAATGTTAATGCCCAAAAGAGTTAAATACCGCAGAGTGCAGCGCGGCCGCATGAAGGGCAAAGCCACCCGCGGCAACGTTGTCAACTACGGTGAGTTCGGTCTGGCCGCGCAGGAGCCCGGCTGGATCACCTCCAACCAGATCGAGGCGGCCCGTATCGCCATGACCCGTTACACCAAGCGCGGTGGTCAGGTCTGGATCAAGATTTTCCCCGACAAGCCCGTTACCGCCAAGCCCGCCGAGACCCGTATGGGTTCCGGTAAAGGCTCCCCCGAGTACTGGGTCGCTGTCGTCAAGCCCGGCAGAGTGATGTTCGAGATCGCAGGCGTGCCCGAAGAGACCGCCCGCGAGGCTCTCCGCCTTGCCAGCCACAAACTGCCCATCAAGACCAAGATCGTCGCGGCGGGCACCGAGTCTGAGAACGGTGGTGAATAAGATGAAGGCAAACGAAATTCGCTCCATGTCCGTGGCCGAGCTGGAAAGCAAGCTGGTCGACCTGAAGAAGGATCTGTTCATGCTCCGTATGCAGCATGCCACCAATCATCTTGACAACCCCACCAAGATTTCTGCCACCCGTCGTGACATCGCACGCGTCAAGACCGTGCTGCGCGAGAAGCAGAACTGAGGAGGTAAGGAATAATGAACGAAGAAAGAACTACTTCCCGGAAGACCCGCGTCGGCAAGGTCGTATCCGACAAGATGGACAAGACCGTCGTCGTCATCGTCGAGGACCGTGTTGCCCACAAGACCTATAAGAAGATCATCGGCCGGACCTACCGTCTGAAGGCCCATGATGAGAACAACGAGTGCGGTGTCGGCGATATCGTGCGCGTGATGGAGACCCGCCCCCTGTCCCGTGACAAGAGATGGCGCGTGGTCGAGATCGTTGAGAAGGCTAAGTAAGGGAGGCGCACCAGAATGATTCAGCAGGAAACTTATCTGAAGGTCGCCGACAATACCGGCGCCAAGGAACTCAAGTGCATCCGCGTGCTGGGCGGCTCCAAGCGCAAGTACGCCAGCATCGGCGACGTGATCGTCTGCTCCGTCCGCAAGGCGGCTCCCGGCGGCTCCGTCAAGAAGGGCGACGTGGTCAAGGCCGTCGTCGTCCGCACCGTCAAGCCCGTTCGCCGCGCTGACGGCACCTACGTCCGCTTCGACGAGAACGCTGCGGTTCTGATCAACACCGGTGATAAGAACCCCCGCGGCACCCGTATCTTTGGACCCGTCGCCCGTGAGCTCCGCGACAAGGAGTACATGAAGATCCTGTCGCTGGCTCCCGAAGTGATTTAATGGAGGGCACAGAGAATGAACATTAAGAAAGACGATAAAGTTGTCGTTCTGTCCGGCAAGGACAAGGGCAAGCAGGGCAAGGTCCTTGTTGCCGACCCCAAGGCGATGAAGGTCATCGTCGAGGGCGTCAATGTCGCCACCAAGCATCAGAAGCCCCGGAAGCAGGGCGAAGAGGGCGGCATCATCAAGGTCGAGACCCCCATTTACGCTGCCAAGGTTCAGCTCGTCTGCCCCAAGTGCGGCAAGGGCACCCGCGTCGGCCACAAGATCGCCGACGGCAAGAAGGTCCGCGTCTGCAAGAAGTGCGGCGCAGAAATCTGAGAGAAAGGAGTAAACTGACATGACCAGAATGAAGGAAAAGTATGTGAAGGAAGTTGCTCCTGCTCTGATGGAGAAGTTCCAGTACAAGTCCCCCATGCAGATCCCCAAGATCGACAAGATCGTCGTGTCCGTCGGCTGCGGCGACTGCAAGGATAACGCCAAGGCTCTCGAGGCCGTCATCAAGGACATCTCCGCCATCACCGGTCAGCACGCCGTTGCGACCGTGGCCAAGAAGTCCGTGGCAAACTTCAAGCTCCGTGAAGGCATGAAGGTCGGCGTGAAGGTCACCCTTCGCCAGGACCGCATGTGGGAGTTCCTCGACCGTCTGTTCAACGTGGCTCTGCCCCGTGTCCGCGACTTCCGCGGCATCTCCGCCGACGCTTTCGACGGACGCGGCAACTACAGCCTCGGTCTGAAGGAGCAGATCATCTTCCCCGAGATCGAGTACGACAAGATCGAGAAGCTGCGCGGCATGAACATTGCCATCACCACCACCGCACAGACCGACGAAGAGGCTCGCGAGCTGCTCAAGCTCATGGGCGCTCCCTTCGTGAGCTAAGGAGGACGAATCAATGGCTAAGAAATCGATGATCCTGAAGCAGCAGGCCCCGGCGAAGTTCTCCACCCGCAAGTACAACCGCTGCAAGATCTGCGGCCGTCCCCACGCCTATCTGCGCAACTACGGCATCTGCCGTATCTGCTTCCGCGAGCTGGCTTACAAGGGCCAGATCCCCGGCGTTCGCAAGGCGTCCTTCTGATTTTGCGCGATACGGCCTCTCGTCGGCTCGCAGTACTCACGGTACAGCGTCGCCTCCTCGAGATTGTCTCACACAAAATCAGCGCGTCCGCCGGGTTGGCATAGACTTGGCGGCGAAAGAGGAACCCAGGTTCCTCAGGCAATGCGCCCGATTTTTTCCGGTAAAACATTTTCGTGAAATCTTCACAAAATTTTTCGGAAAAAATCGGCGCAAATGCCGAAAAAAGGATTGACAAATTAGGTTACAATCCTGTAAAATATTGTTTTGTCCGGCGGGGTTTGATCGCCCCCGTCGAATGAATAAAGAAGCAAGTCATTTCACTCCCTTTCGAGCTTTCGCGCATATCGGAATCGCCTTATGACAGGCAGTGTTCCGGCGTGGAGATTCGGAGGGAGCATAGCGCTGTTTTTGGGCTTGCGACGAAAACGGCGCCCTCTCCCGGAATTTCCCGAAGGCGGAAAAACGGAGTGCAGTGAGCTTCCGCATCTCCCGTCCCCCCAAACCGAAGCCCAGCAAAGTGGGCTCGGTTTGGAAAGGAAGAAGGAGATCGCGGATACGCAGCTTTCACGGCACCCTCGGAAACCGTGGAAGCGGAGTGGAGCGAGCTTCTTCTGACGCGCGGAAAGGCTGCGGCCAATCATGTATTGGCGCAGGACCTCTGCACGCACACCGGGCCAGACCCGGTAACTCTAAATATAGGAGGATAAACCACCATGCAGATCACCGACCCCATTGCCGATATGCTGACCCGCATCCGCAACGCCGGAAGCGCCAAGCATGAGTCCGTCGACGTCCCCGCCTCCAAGATGAAGAAGGCCATCGCCGAGATCCTGCTCAACGAGGGCTACATCAAGAACTACCAGGTGATCGACGACGGTACCCAGGGCATCATCCGCATCACCCTCAAGTATCTCCCCGGCAAAGAGAAGGCCATCCAGGGCCTCCGCCGCGTCAGCAAGCCCGGCCTGCGCGTTTACGCCGGCGCCGACGAGCTGCCCCGCGTGCTCAAAGGTCTGGGCATCGCAATCATTTCCACGTCCAAGGGCGTCATGACCGACAAGCAGGCCCGCAAGGAGCATGTCGGCGGCGAAGTCCTCGCGTTCGTTTGGTAAGGAGGTTGCAGTATGTCTAGAATCGGTAGAGCTCCCATTACCGTTCCCGCCGGCGTTGAAATCAAGGTCGACGAGAACAACCACGTCATCGTCAAGGGCCCCAAGGGCACCATCGAGCGGACCCTCGTCCCCCAGATGAAGATCGACGTTGACGCAGGCGTCATCCACGTTTCCCGCCCCGACGATACCAAGGCCAACCGCTCTCTCCACGGCCTGACCCGTACGCTCATCGACAACATGATCGTCGGCGTCACCCATGGCTTTGAGAAGAAGCTGGAGATCAACGGTGTCGGTTACCGCGCCGCCAAGGAAGGCAAGAACCTGGTCATGAACCTGGGCTACAGCCATCAGATCATCGTCCCCGAGACCGAGGACATCCAGATCGATGTTCCCGACGCAAACCACATCGTCATCAAGGGTATCGACAAGCAGAAGGTCGGCCAGTTTGCCGCAGAAGTTCGTGGTAAGAGACCTCCCGAGCCTTACAAGGGCAAGGGCATCAAGTACGACTACGAAGTCATCCGCCGCAAAGAAGGCAAGACCGGCGCCAAGTAAACGGAGGTGTGCCTGAATGATTAAGAGACCTGATACCAGAGGCGCGCGCATGAAGCGCCACAACAGAGTGCGCGGCAAGATCTCCGGCACCGCTGAGAGACCTCGCCTGAGCGTATTCCGCAGCGAAAACAACATCTATGCCCAGATCATCGACGACGTGGCAGGCCGCACGCTCGTGTCCGCCTCCAGCGTTGAGAAGGGCTTTGAGGGCAACGGCGGCAACGTCGACGCTGCCAAGAAGGTCGGTGCCACGGTTGCAGAGCGCGCTCTGCAGAAGGGCATCGAGGAAGTCGTGTTTGACCGCGGCGGCTACATCTATCACGGCCGCGTGCAGGCACTGGCTGAGGGCGCCCGCGAGGGCGGCCTGAAGTTCTAAGGAAGGGGGAAAACGAATCATGGCTTACAACAACGACAGACGGGATCGCCGCAGCAAGGAAGAGGCTCCCTCTGAGTTCATCGAGAAGGTAGTTTCCCTCAACCGCGTCAGCAAGACCGTCAAGGGCGGCCGTGTTGCCAAGTTCTCCGCGCTCTGCGTCGTCGGCGACGGCAAGGGCCGCGTCGGCTTCGGCATGGGCAAGGCCAATGAGGTCTCCGAGGCTATCCGCAAGGGCCTCGAGGACGCAAAGAAGAACATCGTCACCGTCACCCTCCAGGGAACCACCATCCCCCACGAGGTCATCGGCGAGTTCGGCGCGGGCCGCGTGCTGCTCAAGCCCGCTCCCGAAGGCACCGGCGTGATCGCCGGCGGCGCCGTCCGTGCGGTTGTCGAGGCGGCCGGCATTTCCAACATCCGTACCAAGTGCCTGCGCACCAACAACCCCGCGAACGTGGTTGCCGCGACCATGGAAGGCCTCAAGTCTCTGCGCAACGCCGCCCAGGTGGCCGCCGTCAGAGGCAAGACTCCTGAAGAAGTTCAGGGCTAAGGAGGGCGTACAATGGCAAATCTGAAAATCAAGCTCGTAAAGAGCCTCAACGGCAGACTCGACAGCCATATCGCGACTGCCTACTCCCTCGGCCTGCACAAGATCGGCAATGAGACCGTGCAGCCCGACAATCCCCAGACCAGAGGCAAGATCGCCAAGATCGGCTATCTGCTCCAGGTTACCGAAGAATAAGGAGGGCTTGAGAATGTATATCAACGATCTTTCTCCCGTAGCCGGCTCCACCCATGTTGACAAGCGCAAGGGCAGAGGCCATGCCACCGGTAACGGCAAGACCGCGGGCCGCGGCCATAAGGGCCAGAAGGCGCGCAGCGGCGGCGGTACCCGCATCGGCTTCGAGGGCGGCCAGATGCCTCTGGCGCGCCGCATCCCCAAGAGAGGCTTCAACAACATCTTCGCAAAGCCCCTGGACGCTCTGAACGTCTCTGTTCTGAACAAGTTCGAGGACGGCGCTGTCGTTGACAGACAGGCGATCCTGGATGCAGGCATCATTTCCCACTGCAAGTACGGCGTGAAATTCCTCGGCAACGGTGAGGTTACCAAGAAGCTGACCGTGAAAGCCGCTGCCTTCTCCGAAACCGCAAAACAGAAGATCGAGGCGGCCGGCGGAAAGGCAGAGGTGGTCTAAGTGCTTCAGACTTTACGCAATGCATGGAAGATTGAAGAGCTCCGCAAGAAGATCCTCTTCACCCTTCTTATCATTCTGCTTTATCGTCTTGGCAATGCCATCCCTGTTCCCTATGTGAACGTCGCGGCTCTGCAGACCTACTTCAACTCCCTGCAGAACACCGTGCTGGGCCTGCTGAACGTCATGTCCGGCGGCGCCTTCTCCCACGCCACCATCTTCGCTCTGTCCATCCAGCCCTACATCAACGCATCCATTATCATTCAGCTCCTGTGCATCGCCATTCCGGCCCTGGAGCGCATGAGCAAGGATGAGGGCGAGGAGGGCAAGAAGAAGATCGCCTCCATCACCCGCTACTCCACCGTGGCCATCGGTCTGCTGCAGGGCTTCGGCTTCTACATGCTGATCAAGAACTACGGTCTGCTGGAGGCGGAAGCCGTGGACAACGTCTGGGCGGCCATCGTCATCGTCCTGACCTTCACCTCCGGCTCCGCTCTGATCATGTGGCTGGGCGAGCAGATCACCGAGTTCGGTATCGGCAACGGCATCTCCATGATCCTGTTTGCCAGCATCGTCTCCCGCTTCCCCACCACCATCATCACCAGCATCACCAACATCATGCGCGGCACCCTCCAGTGGTGGATCGCCCTGCTGATGTTCCTGGGCGCGCTCGCCATCATCGTGCTGATCGTCTTCGTCAACGATGCTGAGCGGCGCATCCCGGTGCAGTACGCCAAGCGCGTGGTCGGCCGGAAAATGTACGGCGGCCAGAGCACCCACCTGCCCATGAAGGTGAACATGTCCGGCGTTATGCCCATCATCTTCGCGCAGTCCATCGCCTCCGTCCCCGCGACCATCGCGGCCTTCACCGGCAAGACGGACGGCTGGGTGAACACCTGGTTCGGCACCAACTCCATCCCCTACGCCATTGTGTACCTGCTGCTGATCATTTTCTTTGCGTATTTCTACTCCACCATCCAGTTCAATCCCATCGAGGTTGCCAACAACCTGAAGAAGAACGGCGGTTACATCCCGGGCTTCCGTCCCGGCAAGCCCACCAGCGAGTTCATCCAGAAGGTCCTGAACAAGATCACCCTGTTCGGCGCCATCTATCTGGGCATCATCGCGGTGGTCCCCATCCTGATCGCCCACTTCTCCAATGCGGCCGCTCTGACGGGCATCTCCCTCGGCGGCACCTCCATCATCATCGTTGTCGGTGTTGCGCTTGAGACCATCCGCGCCCTGGAGGCTCAGCTGCTCATGCGCAACTACAAGGGCTTTCTTGACTGATTGAAAAGGAGAATGCTCAATGAGACTGATCCTCTTAGGCGCCCCCGGCGCGGGCAAAGGCACCCAGGCTGAGATCCTCAGCAAGCTGCTGGACATCCCCACCATCTCCACCGGCAACATCCTCCGCGCCGCCATGAAGGCCGGCACCGAGGTGGGCCTGAAGGCGAAGAGCTATGTGGAGTCCGGCAAGCTGGTCCCGGATGACGTCATCATCGGCATCATCCAGGAGAGACTGGCCGAGCCCGACTGCGCGAAGGGCTACATCCTCGACGGTGTGCCCCGGACCATCCCGCAGGCCCAGACCATGGAAGACATGGGCGTGGCAATCGACTGCGCTCTCTCCATTGAAGTGGAGGACGAGGTCATCGTCCGCCGCATGTCCGGCAGGAGAACCTGCAAGGACTGCAGCGCCACCTTCCATGTGGAGAACAATCCCTCCAAGGTCGAGGGCAAGTGCGACTTCTGCGGCGGCGAGCTGACCATCCGCGCCGATGACGCTCCCGAAACCGTGAAGAACCGCCTTCTGACCTACCACCGCGACACCGAGCCTCTCAAGGCTTTTTACGCCGAGCGCGGCAAGCTGCGCACGGTGGACAATCAGCCGAGCATTGAGGCCACCACGGCAGCGATCCGGAAAGCTCTGGAGATCTGAGCATGTCTGACACGATTTATATCAAGTCCAAGTCAGAGATCGAGATCATGCGTCAGGCCGCGAAAATCGCGGCCGGCGCAAGATCCATGGGCCGTCAGGCCGTCCGCGACGGCATGACGACCCGGCAGATCGACAAGGCGGTGCACGAGTTCATCGTCAAGTCCGGCGCCAAGCCCAGCTGCCTGGGGTATGCGGGCTTTCCCGCCGCCACCTGCGTCTCGGTCAACGAGGAGGTCATCCACGGCATTCCCGGCAAGCGGGTGGTGCACAACGGGGACATCGTGTCCATCGATCTGTGCGCGACCTACAAGGGCTTCGTCGGCGACTGCGCGGGGACCTACCCCGTGGGTGAGGTCAGCGAAGAGGCGAAGAAACTCATGGAAGTGACCCGACAGGCCTTCTTTGAGGCGCTCAACTTTGCGAAGGTCGGCTACCGCATCTCCGACGTGGGAGGGGCGGTGCAGGACTATGTGGAGAGCCACGGCTTTTCCGTCGTGCGCGACTATGTGGGCCACGGCATCGGCCGCGGCATGCATGAGGCGCCCGAGGTGCCCAACTACCGCACCGGCCGGACACGGCCCAACCCGCGGCTGGTGAAGGGCATGACCATCTGCATCGAGCCCATGGTCTGCGCCGGCGACTGGCACGTGAACGTGCTGGCAGACGGCTGGACCGTCGTCTCGGCGGATCGGTCCCTGGCGGCGCACTATGAGAACACCATTCTCATCACCGACGGCGAGCCGGAAATTCTCACGATGGCAGAGGACATCTGACGGAAAACCGTCACCGACTTTGGAGGAATGTTACTTTGGCAAAAGACGATGTAATCGAACTCGAGGGCACCGTTGTCGAATCCCTGCCCAACACCATGTTCAAGGTGGATATCGGCAAGGGCCACATCATTCTGGCGCATATTTCCGGCAAACTCCGGATGAACTTTATCAGGATCCTTCCCGGCGACAAGGTCACGGTGCAGATGTCCCCCTATGACATCACCCGCGGCCGCATCGTGTGGAGAAGCAAGTAGGAGGTATATCAAATGAAAGTCAGACCTTCCGTGAAGCCCATGTGCGAGAAGTGCAAGATCATCAAGCGCAAGGGCAAAGTCATGGTTATCTGCGAGAACCCCAAGCACAAGCAGCGCCAGGGTTAATCGCAAGCGCGAAAGAGATTTCGCAATCGAAAGTATAAACTCCCGCATGGACACGGAGGCTCCCTCCGGCGGGAATAAGCCCCCGCGTCTATCAAATGCGGAAAAGATGATCGAAAGGATGATAAAAAAGTATGGCACGTATAGCCGGCGTTGACCTGCCCAAGGACAAGAGAATCGAAATCGGACTCACCTATGTCTACGGTATTGGCAGAACCAGCGCAAAGAAGATTCTGGAGATGACCGGAATCAACCCCGACACCCGCGTGAAGGATCTCACCGACGAGGAAGAGTCCAAGCTGCGTGAATGCATCGACCACAACTTTGTCGTGGAGGGCGATCTTCGCCGCCAGACCGCGCTTGATATCAAGCGTCTGACCGAGATCGGCTGCTACCGCGGCCTGCGCCACCGCCGCGGCCTGCCCGTGCGCGGCCAGCGCTCCAAGACCAATGCCCGTACCCGCAAGGGTCCGAAACGCACCATCGCAAATAAGAAGAAGTAAGGAGGGATATGAAGCATGGCAGCACAGAACGCTAAGAAGAAAGTCAGAACCCGCAGAAGAGAGCGCAAGAACATCGAAAAGGGCCAGGTTCATATCAGCTCTTCCTTCAACAACACCATGGTCACCATCACCGATACCCAGGGCAACGCCATTTCCTGGGCCTCCGCCGGTGGCCTCGGCTTCCGCGGAAGCAAGAAATCCACCCCCTTCGCCGCGCAGACCGCCGCTGAGACTGCCGCCAAGGCAGCCATGGAGCACGGCCTGAAGACCGTCGAGGTCTTTGTCAAGGGCCCCGGTTCGGGTCGTGAGGCCGCCATCCGCGCCCTCCAGACCGCCGGCCTTGAGGTTACGATGATCAAGGACGTCACCCCCATCCCGCACAACGGCTGCCGTCCCCCGAAACGTCGTCGTGTATAAGAAAGGGAGGATAGACTGTTATGGCTAAGAACAGAGAGCCCATTGCAAAGCATTGCAAGACCCTGGGCATCAGCCCGGCCGCCATGGGCTATTACAAGAAAGAGACCACCCGCAACAGCAACACCCAGACCAGACGCAAAAAGTCCGAATACGCCATGCAGCTTCAGGAGAAGCAGAAGGTCAAGTTCGTCTACGGCGTTCTGGAGAAGCAGTTCCGCGGCTACTACGAGAAGGCTGAGCGTATGCCCGGCAAGACCGGCGAGAACCTCCTGATCCAGCTGGAGAACCGTCTGGACAACGTGGTGTTCCGTCTCGGCTACGCCGCTACCCGCCGCGAGGCCCGTCAGATGGTCAACCACGGCCACTTCACCGTCAACGGCAAGAAGGTCAACATCCCCTCCTACCAGGTGAAGCCCGGCATGGTCATCGCTCTGAAGGAGTCCAGCCGCAGCATCGAGCGCTTCAAGATGAACCTTGAGGCCAACGCATACCATGTAATTCCCAAGTGGCTTGAGTTTGACGCAAACAACATGATCGGCAAAGTTGTCGCAGTTCCCGCCAGAGAAGATATTGATCTGCCCGTTGAAGAGCGTCTCATCGTCGAGTTGTACTCCAAGTAATCAAGACACCCTCAAATTGGTAAGCTGAATCACCGCACTGCCCTGAAAAGGCGCAATCTTATAAGGAGGGTACACGAACTATATGATCGAAATTAAGAAGCCGCGCATCGAATGCATCGAGACCCCGGCGGACAGCTCGTATGGCAAGTATATCATCGAGCCCCTGGAGCGCGGCTACGGAACGACACTCGGCAACTCGCTTCGCAGAGTACTTCTCTCTTCTCTCCCCGGTATCGCGTGCACCAGCATCAAAATCGCCGGTGTTCAGCATGAGTTTTCCACCATCCCCGGCGTCAAGGAGGACGTGACGGAGATCGTGCTCAACGTCAAGAGCATCATCGCCCGCCTCCACAGCGACGGCCCCAAGACCGTCTACATCGAGGCCTCCGGCGAGGGCCTGGTCACCGCCGGCGACATCAAGCCCGACGCTGAGGTGGAAATCCTCAATCCCGAGCAGCCCATCGCGACCCTGGGCCCGGACGGCGCGCTGAGCATGGAGCTGGTTCTGGATCACGGCAGAGGCTACGTCTCCGCCGACAAGAACAAGAACCCGGCCATGCCCATCGGCACCATCCCCGTCGACTCCATTTACACCCCCGTTCTGAAGGTCAACTACACGGTGGAGAACACCCGTGTCGGCAACCAGACCGACTTTGACAAGCTGACCATCGAGGTGTGGACCGACAAGACCATGACCGCCCGCGACGCGGTCAGCCTGGGAGCCAAGATCCTCTGCGACCACTTCATGCTTTTCACCAACCTCTCCGATACCATCGGCAGCAACTCTACCGTTGTCGAAAAGGTGGAGAAGGAGCCCGACACCATGCTCAAGATGACCATCGAAGAGCTGGATCTGTCCGTGAGAAGCTTCAACTGCCTCAAGCGTGCAAACATCAACACGGTTGAAGACCTGGTGAGCAAGACCCAGGACGAGATGATCAAGGTGCGCAACCTTGGCCGCAAGTCCCTGGAGGAGGTCGAGCACAAGCTCACGATGATGGGCCTGTCCCTCGCCAGCGACGACAACCAGTAAGCTCTCAAATTAGGAGGAATTGCAATTATGCCTGGAACCAGAAAGCTCGGCAAGACCACTTCCCAGCGCATGGCGATGCTCCGTCAGCAGGTGACCGATTTCCTGGCCACCGGCCGCATGGAGACCACCGTGACCCGCTGCAAGGAAATTGCGCCCATGGCCGAGAAGATGATCAGCCTCGGTAAGGAAGGCGGTCTCGCCAACTACCGTCAGGCTATGGCTTTCATCACCCGTGAAGACGTGGCGAAGAAGGTCTTTGACGAGCTGGCCCCCAAGTACGCCGACCGCAACGGCGGCTACACCCGCATCACCCGCATCGGAAATCGCCGGGGCGACGCGGCCGAGGTTGCCGTGATCGAACTCGTCTGATCCCCAATACGAAAAAGCGCCTCTGCTCCGAAGAGCAGAGGCGCTTTTTCACTTTCCCTTGACTTTCCGGGGGAATCTGGTATGCTTTTTAAAAACGGAAAAAAAGAAAAAGGAGAACAAAAATGAAAACGAAAAAACGCATCCTGGCCCTGACCCTGGTCCTTCTGATGGTCCTGGCTCTGAGCGCCTGCGGCAAGAAGAACGAGCTGCTGGGTACCTGGACGACGGAGGTCGACATGGCTTCGATCATGGTCAACGAAGTGGACGACAATGTGGACCTGGACGATCAGGGGATCGAAATTGCAAGCTACGGCGACTATCTCGGCACGCTGCCCCTCCGCATCACCATGGAGCTGCATGAGGACGGCACCTATGTGCAGCGCGTGGAGGAGAGCTCGGTGGAGGACATGAAGACCAAGGTCTTCAACGCCACCGTCGACTATTACCGCGACATCTTCCGCCAGGCCATCGCCGCCAGCCTCAAGGAGAACGGTATTGACGCGGATGTCAGCACCGATGCGGGCCTTGAAGAGGTCCTGGGCATGAGCATCGACGACGCCATCTCGATGGCGCTGGGGTCCGATATGGAGAGCTTTGTCCACAGCGTGCTGGACGGTATGTGGGACGAACTCGCGAACGAACTGACAGAGGAGGGCAAGTACAAGGCCGAGGACGGAAAGCTCTTCCTGTCCGCCGGCAAGGAGTACAATGTGGATCCCAAGGTGTACCACCCCTACACCCTGAAGGACGGCGTGCTCACCCTGGAGAAGCTGGTGGGCGGCGATGAGGACGACGCCACGAACTTCCTCTACCCGCTGACCCTCCGCCTTGTGAAGTAATTCGGTTTTCCCATGAAAGGCAGATTTTAACGGCTTCTCATGGGAGTCCGGCAGCACAATCGGGAAAAGACAGAGCAAGGACATGCGTCTGCATGTCCTTGCTCTTGCCGAAAAAGCCCTCTTTGGCGGGCGCGGCGGGGGGGTCTCCCCGGCAGCAACCGCCGGTTGCGGAAATTCCAAGCACACTTTCTGGCCTGCAACGGGAAAACCGGCTAGGATGAGACCATCCGAAAGCCGGGAACCCAACAGGAAGAAAAGGAGAGAAAGCCATGATCTTTGCGGATAAGCTGATTGAACTGAGAAAGAAAAACGGATGGTCCCAGGAGGAACTGGCGGAGAAGCTGGACGTGAGCCGCCAGTCCGTCTCCAAGTGGGAGGGCGCACAGTCTGTACCGGATATGGGCCGGATCCTGCGGCTGTCGGAGCTCTTCGGCGTCAGCACAGACTACCTGCTCAAGGACGAGCTGGAGACTGTCGAGCCGGCGGCGCTGGAGGTGCCGGAGAGCGCGGCCCGCGTTGTCACCATGGAGGAAGCCAACGCCTTTCTCGCCCTGCGGGAGCGCAACGCACGCTCTGTCGCCCTGGGCGTGATGATGTGCATCTTGTCGCCCGTGCTGCTGATCCTGCTCAGCGGTCTGACCGAATCCGGGAAAAGTCGGCTTACAGAGACAAGCGCGACGGGGCTCGGCTTGATGGCGCTGTTTCTGTTGGTCGCGGGCGCGGTGGCCCTGTTTGTGATCAGCGGCATCCGCAGCGCGCGCTTCGAGTATCTGGAGAAGGAGCCCATCGACACCCTCTACGGGGTGGACGGCATGGTGCGTGAGCGCCGGGAGCGTTTCCAGTCCGCGTTTACCGTGCAGCTGACCCTCGGCATCGTGCTGTGCGTGGCGGCGGTGATCCCGATCTTTGTCAGTCTGATCTTCTTCGGAGAAGCGGAGTTGCCGGCCATTATCGCGACCTGCCTGATGCTGGTGCTGATCGCCGTCGGTGTGCTGCTGATCGTGCACGCGAGCATGATCTGGGGCAGCTACAAGATGCTGCTGGAGGAGGGGGACTACACCCCCGAGGCCAAGCAGGACCGCGCCCGGCACGGCGCCATCGGCGGTATCTACTGGGGACTGGTGACGGCGGCCTATCTGGCCTGGAGCTTTCTCACCAACGCCTGGGAGCGCACCTGGATCATCTGGCCGGTGGCCGCGGTGGCCTACGGCGCCGTCTTCGGCATTGTGAAGGCGCTGCGCCGCAAAGACGGATAAAGCGATATCATAGAAACTGCCCTCCCAAACGGGAGGGCAGTTTTGCGTATGCATTTATCGGCAGATGAGCTCGCCGTTTTCCGTGTCCACCACGATGGTGCTCTCGGGCGCCACGTCCCCGGAGAGGATGCGGCGGGCGATGAGCGTCTCCACGCTGCTCTGCAGGTAGCGCCGCAGGGGCCGCGCACCGTAGAGGGGATCGAAACCCCGGTCGATGATGAGGCTCTTGGCGCTGTCCGTAATGGTGAGCCCCAGGCTCCGCTCGGCCAGGCGCGCCTTCAGGGAGGCGGCCATGATGTCGATGATGCCGTTGAGATTCTCCTTGGTCAGCGGACGGAAGAGGATGGTCTCGTCCAGACGGTTGAGAAACTCCGGCCGGAAGCTGCGCTTGAGCTCCGCCATCACGGCGGCGCGGGCCTGATCGGAGATGGAACCGTCGGGACCGATGCCGTCCAGCAGGTACTGGCTGCCCAGGTTGGAGGTCAGGATGATGATGGTGTTCTTGAAGTCCACCGTGCGGCCCTGGGAGTCGGTGATGCGGCCGTCGTCCAGGATCTGCAGCAGGATGTTGAACACGTCCGGGTGGGCCTTCTCGATCTCGTCAAAGAGCACCACGCTGTAGGGCTTGCGGCGTACGGCCTCGGTCAGCTGGCCGCCCTCGTCGTAGCCCACGTATCCCGGAGGCGCGCCGATGAGCCGGGAGACGGAGAACTTCTCCATATACTCGGTCATGTCGATGCGCACGATGTTGTGCTCGTCGTCAAAGAGGCACTGGGCCAGAGCCTTGGCCAGCTCCGTCTTGCCCACGCCCGTGGGACCCAAAAACAGGAAGGAACCGATGGGCCGGTTGGGATCGGCTATGCCGGCGCGGGAGCGAAGGATGGCCTCGGTGACCTTCTGCACCGCCTCATCCTGCCCGACGACCCGTTCGTGCAGCTGGTCGTCCAGATGCAGGATCTTCTCCCGCTCGCTCTCCATGAGCTTGGCGACCGGGATGCCGGTCCACTTGGCCACGATGCCGGAGATCTCCTCCTCGGTGACGGTGTCGTGGACCAGGGTGTTCTGCTTGCCCTCCTCGGCCCGCTTCTCCGCCTCCTGGAGCTTCTTCTCCAGAGCGGGCAGGTCCGAGTAACGGAGCTTGGCGGCGGTCTCGTATTCGTACCGCAGCTGGGCGTTTTCGATGTCCGCGTGCAGCTTTTCGATCTCGGCCTTCAGGTTCTTGACCTCGTCGACACTGTTCTTCTCGCTCTCCCAGCGGGCCTTCATCTCGTTGAAGCTGTCCTTGAGATTGGCCAGCTCCTCCCGCAGCTTTCCGAGCCGGTCCTGGCTGAGCTTGTCATCCTCCTTCTTCAGGGCCATCTCCTCGATCTCCAGCTGCATGATCTTGCGGCGGATGTCGTCCAGCTCCGAGGGCATGGAGTCGATCTCCGTGCGGATCATGGCGCAGGCCTCGTCCACCAGATCGATGGCCTTGTCCGGCAGAAAGCGGTCGGAGATGTAGCGGTTGGAGAGGGTGGCGGCGGCCACCAGGGCGTTGTCGTGGATGCGCACGCCGTGGTAGACCTCATAGCGCTCCTTCAGGCCGCGGAGGATGGAGATGGTGTCCTCCACCGTGGGCTCGTCCACCTGCACGGGCTGGAAGCGCCGCTCCAGGGCCGCGTCTTTTTCGATGTACTTGCGGTATTCGTCCAGGGTGGTGGCGCCGATGCAGTGCAGCTCACCTCTGGCCAGCATGGGCTTTAAGAGGTTGCCCGCGTCCATGCTGCCCTCGGTCTTGCCCGCGCCGACGATGGTGTGCAGCTCGTCGATGAAGAGGATGATGCCGCCCTCGGACTTCTTGATCTCCTCCAGCACGGCCTTCAGCCGCTCCTCAAACTCGCCCCGGTATTTGGCGCCCGCGATCAGCGCGCCCATATCCAGAGAGAAGATGGTCTTGTCCTTGAGCCCCTCGGGCACATCCCCGCGGACAATCCGCTGGGCCAGGCCCTCGGCAATGGCAGTCTTGCCCACGCCGGGCTCGCCGATGAGAACGGGGTTGTTCTTGGTCTTGCGGGAGAGGATGCGGATGACGTTGCGGATCTCCGTGTCCCGGCCGATCACCGGGTCGAGCTCGTTCTCCCGGGCCCGCTTGACCAGATCCGTGCCATACTTGGCCAGCGCGTCATAGGTGCTCTCCGGGTTGTCCCCGGTGACGGGCGCGGTCTTGACCTTGCTCAGCTCCTGGGTGAAGGCGGCCTTGGTGATGCCGTGTTCGGAGAGGATGCGCTTGACGGCGGGGGTGGCCGCGGCGAAGATGCCGATCATCAGGTGCTCCACGGAGAGATACTCGTCCCCCATGGACTTGGCGGCTTTCTCGGCGGCGCCCATGATGCGGCTGGTCTCGTTGGAGACATAGACCTGGGGCTGGCCGCTCACCTTGGGCAGAGCGGAGATGGCGGTGTCCAGTTCGGACAGCACCGCGTTGCAGTCTACGCCCATCTTCTGAAACAGAGTGGGGATCAGACCGCCGTCCTGGTCCACCAGGGCGTAGAGCAGATGCTCCGGGGTGATATAGTTGTTGCTGTTCTCCTGCGCCATGGCCTGGGCCGTCTGCAGGGCTTCCAGCGTTTTCTGGGTGTAGTTGTTGGCATTCATGTGAATCCCTCTTTTCCTTTGGGTTTATACGTGGATGGGGGCGCTGCGCATCTGGGAGAAGTAGGCTGCCTCCACGTCGTGGGCGTCCAGCCGCCCGGCCAGGTATGCCTTCATCAGCTTGTCAAAGAGCTTGATGTACTCGGACAGGGCCTGGGCCAGCTCGTCGGTGCTGCAGTCCTTGTCGGGGGCCGCGATGGAGCGGACGAATTTCCCGTCGTACAGAGCGTAGTCGATGTGCGCGCCGGTCAGCGGTCGCAGATGCGTGTCCTCGATCTGCTTCCAGAGACGGAAGAACTCGGTCATGGCCTGGATCAGCGCCATGGACTGGGTGCGGAACACGACCGAAAGCTGGCCGATGGACTCCTCCAGCCCGCGGTAGAGCTCCACCTCGTACTTGACCGTGGGGCGGTACTTGTACTCCAGGGAGCTTTTGAGAGACATGGAGAAGCTGTTGGGCGCGAAGAAGGGCACCAGTTCCCGGCTGGGCTGCATCAACGCGTCGATGGCGGAGAGCACGTCGTTGATGCGGCGCTCGGGTGTGGTGTAGTTGACGTACTCGGCGAGGATCTGGTTGATGAGCGCGGAGCGGTTGGTCCCCATCCGGTGGGCCAGCGCGTCCACCTCGCGCACCACGTCTTCGTTGAGCATGAGACTGTACAAGGTCTTTTTCATATGCAGTCACCCTTTTCTGGTTTCTTGCTTGCAGTATAGCGCATCACGATAAATTTGTCAAGAGAAATATATAAATTAAACTACAAAATATATAAAGGGTGTGGAAATAATAATTCTTGATTTTTCCGGGATTATCCGATATAATAGCGGAGCACATGCAGCGGTATCGAAGTGGTTATAACGGCCCTGACTCGAAACCGAATGGCCATTTTGGAAGCCTCGCTTCAAATTGTTTTGTTTTTTCAAGGCTTCCGGGGTATCATGCAGAGGAAATCTTCTCGGTTTTCTCTCCTGCTTTTCTCCCCGTTTTCTTTGGTGTTTGGGGAGCATCAAAAGCACAATTTAATACGGAGGTGTATCGAAGTGGTCATAACGGCCCCGACTCGAAATCGGGTAAACCGGCGAAAAACCGGTCCGTGGGTTCGAATCCCACCGCCTCCGCCACACCAGTTTCCTTGCGAAAATCCGCTTGGAAGCTGGTTTTTTATTGGATTGCGCTCAAAGCTCCCTTTAATCCGTTCACCATCGCGTCCGCCGAGGACAGCTTGGAATTGTAGTCCAGATGGGCATAAACATTGGCTGTGGTCGAGAAATCGCTGTGACCGAGCCATTCCTGGATCTGCTTCATGGGGACGCCGTTGGAAAGCAGCAGAGACGCGCAGCTATGCCGGAGATCGTGAAAGCGGATATGCCGGAGGCCGTTCTTATCCAGCAGCTTCGGAAAAGCCGAGGTGAGATAGTGCGGGGAAATCAGCGTTCCCATCTCGTCCACGCAGATGTAGTCCAGATACCTCTTGTCATAGCACTTGCCGCATACGCGCCGGTATTCGTCCTGCTGCTTTTTGTGCGCTAACAGCTTTTCCTTAAAGGCCGGGACAAGGGGTAGCGTTCGCATACTGGATTTCGTTTTCGTGGTGTCCTGGGCGATCTGGACATGCTTTCCGTCAAGGTTGCAGGATGTGACGGTATGGCGAATGGTAATGGTGTCGTTCTGAAAGTCAATCGCGCTCCATTTCAGTCCAAGGGCTTCGCTTCTCCGCAGGCCATAGAACGCACCGAGGAAGATTGGGATTTCAAGGTGCGTTCCTTTGGCGGCAGTAAAAAGCTTTTCTACCTCGTCGCTGTCGTAGAAGCTGCCAATAAACCGATTCTTTTTAGGCCGCTCCACCTTGTCTGCGGGATTTGTTGGTATCAGATCAATTTTTACGGCGTATTTCAGCGCCTTATGGATATTAGCATGATAATGAATGACCGAGTTAGGCGAAACCCGCTTTAGCTGCTCCATGTAAAACGCCTGGATGTCGGTTGCTTTCAGATCTCCGAGGGAGATCCCTTTGACCTTGAAATAAGGGGCGATCACACCCTTTACCATATTGGAATAGGACGAATAGGTGGTAACGGCTATCGTAGGCTTTACGATCTCCAACCACTGCAGCATGAAATCCGAAAACAGGATGCCTTGCTCCAACGGCTTTTCATCCGGTACAAATTCCTTTCGCAGTTCCATGAGCATCTTTTCCGCTTTTTTCTTGTTGCCCTTCACGGGCAAACCGGTAGGAAACCACTTAGTTTTCCGTTTACCGGCGGCGCCATGGTAATTCAATACCATATAATAGTTTCCATTCTTTTCTTGCAGATGTCCTGCTACCATGTGAATCCTCCTTTTCGTAGAACAATTGGACTTCTGCTGTTGGCTCTGCTATTATATCTGTGGGATTTGCAGAAGTCCAATGTGTAAAATCTTTTGTTTTTTAGAATAAAACGCTTTTCCGCATATAGGGCAGAGGTATCTTTTGCCACTATTACAGCTAACGGAGGCAGCAAAATATGAATGCAGAAGAATTCGAGAAAATGCTTTTAGAACAAGATCATCAGCTGTTAAAAAAGGTTGTGCTTCCAGAACATGAGTCCTTACTGCAGGCGATTCGTGCGCTATTCCCGACAACTGGCATTTTGCAGAATATGTTCTGCAATGGATTTATGACGGAATCTGTAGAATTAATAAAACACGCCCTCTTCTTGTATGAGGACGGTTACTTTGACTGTGCGTTCTATTCATTAAGGCAGTCTGTGGAAATAATGAATAGCATGCTCTTGTTGTCAGACGATGAAGATCGATTAAAAGAATGGAAAGCAAAAGCGTGGTTTCCAATGGATAAGGCAGTTAAGGGCCTGCTTGAGAAGAACAATGCGGCATATTCAGAAATAAGAGAAAAAATCCCGGAGTTTTTCACACACTACGATGAATTGCTGAAAACAGCGAACAAATACATCCACAAACAAGGTTTCGACTCTTTCTACGCATATTATGGTAGGGCAAATGCGGAAGCAGAAGAAAAAAGGACTGCTCTATTTGTTGAATTGATGAAACACGCTATTGGCATGATTCTCATTATGGACATAGCATTAGATCCCTTATCCTTAGCCTTATCTGATCCGGAAGTAGACAGCCATATTCCTTTTGATGCCATGACCGAGCCAATACCTGTTCATATGTTTGAAGAGTTCCTTTCACCTGATCTTCTAAACAAAATAAAAGAAACGGATCATTACCAAACTGTAAAACAGTACTTTTTGGGGATGGAAGAACTTAACGAAGCAACATATGGCGTTGTACGTTGTCAATATTTTGATACCTCCTCATTGAAAGACATTGAAGAACAAGAAACTTTCTTGAGTGTCTACGAAAGACTGATGCTTCATATATTACAAGCTGAGATTCCGGCTACGCATTTTTATACGGATTTCAGTGTCCTTGGGTACACGACAAGCATCATGCCCATAAAACAAATCTCATATTATAGTTCTCATCAGTTCGACCAGTATATTGGGGAAGAGGATGTATTTAATACCTTGTGGAATGAGATGTATATTAGCGTTGTTAAGTACCTTGATACACATCTTGTGATTCAACATAATCGGGAGTTTCACGATACGGAGCTTGAAATAGTCAAAGCTCTGATTCATAGACTAAGCCAACAATATCAACCTCTTATAGATGCGTTAAATAATTGCATATAGAAAGATTGCCTGTCCAAGATGCACTTCATAATTCGTATCAACATATGTTCCTTCATCAAACAGCTCATAAAAGGCATTATAGAAGGCGGGATTGACCTTATCAAATTCGTCAATGAGTATTACATTAGATTCTCTTGCCAGCATATCTCTTGCAAAGCTACCTTTTGAGTGCTCTGCACCAAAAACATAATTGTAGGCTTCATTGGTTTGCATCATGGAAAACTGTATTCTAAGCAATTCACCACCCATAGTTCTGCTGATGCTTTTTGCACTTTCTGTTTTCCCCACTCCGGATGGCCCATACAACATTAAAACAACTGGCTTTGTTTTGGATTCCGTAGTCAATCTGTAGATACCACTGATGAGTTGCTTTTTGCATAATTCTTGACCTTGAATGTCGTTCTCAAGAGAGGAATACATGCTCTTCAATGTATCACGAGATATTTTCAAATACTCTGATGACCGGTATTCGATATCCTCCCCATATGCCGAAAACAGAGAATCCTCTACTCGCCTAGGAGGATTATGTATATAAAGCGTGCCTATATCATGATTAAGGGTAACGACATTCACAAAGTTTGACAGGACATGTTCCAAAACAGAGCCATAATCATCTGCGCGAACAATACAATTATCAACTTTAATTGTCCTATTTAAAGCAGATTCTCTTACTCCAGACTCGTTGGGACGTATTCTGGCATTGTAATGCTGTATAAGTTCCATAAAAGGAATTGTGTTGTCATCCGGAGAAATCTCCTCCGCAATCATTGATTCAAAATCTCTTTTTGAACCATTAAAAATAATAATGTGATCAGTCATCCGCTTCCACCCCTGCGAGAAGAACATCGAAAACATCCAAAACCTGTGAAGCGGTTGCTTCTTCTTCGTTTGAAGATTCTCCTTCGTATGAAGGATTATCTTTTGGCAGAATGGAAACATCCATTCCGAGTTCTTTATTAACATTGAGCATCTCTGCCGTGGTTTTTCCAACTTTGATTGCATAAATGCTCAAGTTCATCTTCAGCAAGTCGCTTATCGTATAGCCATTTCTGAAGGAATTGATATTAAACCTCAGCACAACACGGCTTTTGCCTTTTGTGCCAATGAATTCGTAATATCCTTTTGCGTTTCTTAGTGCATTATCCAGTTTATCTATTGCTATACTAAACTCGCCAGCCGGGATAGCACTTCCTGTCTTTAACATACTAAGATATGGCGAAACCATAACCATATATGACAGGGAGTCTTTTTCTGCCGTAATTACGTAGTCCTTAAACTTTTTAATTGTCCCCTTTGGTAATCTTGAAGTACGGCGTTGTAAAGTTCCTTTGTCCTCCAGAATTGACAAAAAATCTGTTAGAATAGTGTTCTTTACAATATTTCTCACCATTTTGTTGCTATTAAAGGCCAGTCCCGCAGAAATCTCAGCAGATGCATTTGCCTCCCAACCCAGGAGGGCTTTAAACACACCGCCAATTCCGCCCTTAGCATTTGCTTGTACCTCTTGTTCTTCGGTTACCTCGCGTCCCTTAAGGAGTTCTTCTGTATTCTCCAATGAACCACCAGCTACTATTTGCACATAATCAGTAACCGAGTCCTCATCGAAATACACAACCTTACAGATTTTATTTTCCATTTCTATCTCCTCTGTGATTATAATGAATATTAGTTATGCTTTAATATACCGCGACGCCCTCGCAGAACCGATCCGTTTGATCGAGCCGTCCTTTACCATGGCGCCCAACACGGCCTCCACCGTTGTGGGACTCACATCAGGGAGGATCTGGCAGATTTCGGCTTTAGAAAGTGGGGTCAAGCTGTTTAGGACGGCGGCTTCGATCCGGGCCTTCTTGGTGATCTTCTTCCCATGTACGACGGCAAAACGCTTGTCCAGTTCCTTGTAGCACATATAGAGTGTAGAGAGAAAGTTCTCAATGAAGGGGAAATAGGTGTTTTGATTGTCTGCCCAGCCGTCCGAGGACTGTTTTAGTGCCTCATAATAAAATGCCTTATACTTGTTGATCTGCTCTTCAAAGGAAACATATTTCCCGGCGTCATAGCCATTTTTATAAAGCAGCAGCAGGGAAAGCAACCGCGACATTCTCCCGTTTCCGTCCCGGAAGGGATGAATGCAGAGGAAGTCCAGAATGACGCAGGGGATCAGAAGCAGTTGATTGATATTGGCGTCATCCCGGGCGTCCATATAGGCGAGCTCCAACTGCTCCATGGCCTCGGCCGTCTCATCAGCAGGTGTGGGGCGGAAGCGCACTTTCCGGTTTCCGTTGGCGTCCACTTCCAAAATGACATTATCGTCTGTTTTGTACTGCCCGCCATACTCATAGCCGGCAATGGCCATCAGCATTTCATGCAGCCTCAAAATATCACGCTGCCGAAAGTCCATGTGAGCGTGATCGGTATGGATTGCGTTCAGTGCGTCCCTATATCCCGCGATCTCGGCTTCGTTGTGGTTTAAGGGCGCACTGTTCTGATTGACAATCGCCGCAATACGCTCATCACTCGTAACAATGCCCTCAATCGCATTGGAGCTTTTAATGGACTGGATTTTGGCGACGGCCTCCAATTCCGTAAACACCTTGGCATACTCTTCTTTTCGGACGCCAGCCATTGTTTTCAGCGAAGCGATGCTCGATGTTAGGTTTACAAGGTTTGCAGGCAGCAGCCCGTTATTAAGAAAAGAATAGTCAAATCTCCGCATATGATCTCCTCCAATCTGCACATTATTTTATCAGATAATATGCAGATTATCAAGGGAAAGAAGTCGATTATCTGCATATAGTTTAATTCAAATCATGCAGATAATCGGCTTCCTGCGTAAACATTGACCTGCTTGCCTACCGCTCGATTCCGCGTGGCCTTGGCTTATCTGATATATCTTCCTCCGGGGTGTCGTCGATCAGAGATCGGTCTTTCTGATCCATATTGAGCAGGATGTTCAGTTCCTTCAGCCGCGCCTCTTTCTCTTTCAGCTCGGTCTCCTTGGCGAAGGGATCTTTCATTTCCTTGCGGGCATTTTCCATCTGTACCTGCGTTTCGGTCAGCTCTGTGCCGGCCGTTTTTAGCTTCCCGGCGATGCCGTCGATTACGTTATCCATACGGGTAATGTTGCCGTACACATCCGAGCCAAGCACCACCGTGTGCGTCATCGCGCCCTTTAGGTGCATTTGGTATTCGTTCTTCGTGCCATCATAGGCGATGGAAATGAAAAAGCCCCGGTACTCACCGATCATCTCGGCAGTCCCGGAGCCTGTCATGGTAGTGCAGACATCAATGATGGCTTTGCCTGCGGCCTCTTTATCCGCGATTTCTTTCCCCATGAGGGTCAGACCTACAAAGCCCTCCGTAGGCTTGGGGTGCAGCTCTGCCAGCTTCGTATCCTGCTCATAGCAAAAAATACGCTGCTTTAGGTCTTGAATCATCTGCGGGTATTTCCGCAGCACCATTTCCTCCAGCGCGTACTTCTGGCTCAAATGGCTGGCCTTCAGCACATTCAGCTTCGCCACTTCCATATCCAGATTACACTTTTCAATGATAAGCGGGTTACCGGTGGCCAGCGCCTTAATTTCGGAATAAGATAGCGCCGTTTCGTCAATATCGTCGGCCACGCGGACGGGAGATTTTGAGGTCATGATCTGCGCGATATACTTCTGCTTGTTCTCTACAAGCTGGTAGAGGTAGGCGTCAAAGGTGTTCTCCGTCACATAGCGGTAAATATCCACCTCCGGGTTTTGGTTGCCCTGCCGGACGATGCGCCCCAGCCGCTGCGCGAGGTCTGACGGACGCCACGGACAGTCGAGGTCATGGAGTGCCACAAGCCGATCCTGCACATTCGTCCCCGCGCCCATCTTTTGGGTGCTGCCCAACAGCACACGCACTTGCCCGGCGCGTACCTTGGCGAACAGTTCCTTTTTCCGGGCTTCGGTGTTAGCGTCATGGATATAGGCGATCTCGTTTTCCGGGACGCCCATCGCCATGAGCTTCTTTTTCAGATCGTCATAGACATTGAAGCTGCCGTCATCCTTGGGGGTGGAGAGGTCACAGAACACAAGCTGTGCCCCGCGCTGCTCTGTGGTCTGCTCCCATATCCGAAAGACGTTCCGGGCGCAGGTGGATACCTTTCCATTCGAGTCATCGGCGGCCAGAGGGTTTATCAGCCGCATATCCAGCGCCAGCTTTCTGCCGTCGTTGGTGATGCGGAGCATATTGTCCACCTTGGGATCGACGCCGCCTGCGCGTATCTTTTCAGCCCGTTCCGCAAGCCCGGCGACCATCTCCTGCTGGATCTCCGAGGGCTTGATGACCTCCGTATGGAAGCTGGCTTTGGGAACAGGCAGCTTCAGCATATCCGCCGTCTGTATATCCGCCGCCATCTTAAAGGTGGACATGAGTTCGGGCAGATTATAAAACTTGGCGAAGCGGGTCTTGGCGCGGTAGCCGCTTCCCTCCGGGGACAGCTCGATGGCAGTGATGGTTTCCCCAAAAGCCGCCGCCCAATCGTCAAAGTGCAGCATATCCATTTCCTCCAGCGTGTGATACTGCAAATACCGCTGGATAGTGTAAAGCTCTACCATGCTGTTGGAGATCGGGGTGCCGGTGGCAAAGACAACGCCTCTGCCGCCTGTGATCTCGTCCAGGTACTGCGTTTTCATAAAGAGGTCGCTGGACTTCTGTGCCTCGGTCTGCGCGATGCCGCCCACATTCCTCATCTTGGTCGCCAGAAAAAGGTTTTTGAAATAGTGGCTCTCGTCAATGAAGATGCGGTCAACCCCCAGCTCCTCAAAGGTCACAAGGCTGTCCTTGCGGCTCTGATCGTTCAGCTTGGCAAGTCTCGTTTCCAGAGAGTGTTTCGTCCGTTCCAACTGCTTGACCGTATAACGCTCGGCCTTGGCGCGCTTGGCCTCGTCGATACCGTCCATGATCTCATCAATCTGCCGCTGGATGATGATTTGCTGACGCTCGGCGGACATGGGGATTTTCTCAAACTGGCTGTGTCCGATGATAACCGCGTCATAGTCCCCGGTGGCGATCCTTGCACAGAATTTCTTGCGGTTTTGCGTTTCAAAATCCTTTTTGGTCGCCACAAGGATATTCGCGGAGGGATAGAGCTGGAGCCATTCCGCCGCCCATTGCTCGGTGATGTGGTTGGGAACGACGATCAGAGACTTGGTACACAGTCCCAGCCGCTTGCTCTCCATTGCCGCCGCCACCATCTCATAGGTCTTGCCAGCGCCCACCTCATGGGCAAGCAGGGTGTTCCCACCGTACATGATGTGCGCAATAGCATCGATCTGGTGCTTTCGCAGGGTGATCTCCGGATTCATACCCGAAAAGCGGATATGGCTCCCGTCATACTCTCGGGGACGGATGGAATTAAAGGTTTCGTTGTAAATGCGGCACAGGCGCTCACGGCGGTCAATATCTTTCCATACCCATTCGACAAATTTCGCCTTTATCAGCTCCTGCCGGTCTTGGGCGATGGCCGTTTCCTTTTTATTGAGAACAGGTTTCTTGTTCCCATTCTCATCGTACACATAGTCAAAGATACGGACATCCTTTTGGTTTAGGGCTTGTTCCAGAATATGATAGGCGTTGATGCGCTTGGTGCCGTAGGTGGTGATGGTCTTGATATTGCCGCTGTCGGCGTTCTTATTGGTGATGTTCCACTCGCCGGTGGCAGCGGAGCGGAGGATATGAATTTTATCCTGCCCATAATACCGCGTCCCGAACAGCTCATACATGAATTGCTCGTAGATTTCCGTGGGTATCCAGTTGACGCCGATGCGTACGCCGATCTCGCCAGCGGTGAGGTCAATAGGCTGCACAGCCTCCAGCGCGGTGATGTTCGGCTGTATCTGCTCTTTCTTTTCAGCCGGTAATACCTCTGCCATGGCCTTGGCCATGCGGAGCTTGCGGCGCACGTTCCCGGACAGGTACTCGTCCGCCGTCACAAAGGGATAGCGGGACAGATCAGCCTGGGCTGCGGGGATTTCCCCGGCTGTCTCGGCGCAGCGAACATCCCGAAAGATCACGCCCGCGAGATCTTCTTCCAGTTCCTCCTCAGATTTACCGGACAGCTCGGACATATATACCATATCCACACGGGCTTTCTCGGAGATGGAAACGGCGAGGGCTTCGCTGGCTGTGTCTACGCTCGTCAACGGCACATGGGGACGAATGGTGCGCTTGGTGAACATATCCGCCTTGCGCTCAAAATTGTCCTCCTCGTCCAGCACCTCCAAAGAGCATAACAGGCAGTAGCTGGCGTCCTCACCAAAGGCGAGGTTATTGCCCCGGCCATTCAAGATGCCGTATTTTTTGGTGTACTCGTCATAGAGCCAGTTTAGCTTGGCCTGCTCCGCCTTTATATCCCCGTCCGGATAGTCCTCGGTCTGAAGCTCAATGAGTCTGCGGACACTATCTCGTATGGCGATCATGCCACGGATGCGGTTTTCGGCGGTGACGGACACCTCCACAGGGTACATCCGGGAGTTTTCACGGTAATAAACCGTGCCGTCAGAAATGGTATAGCTGAAATTCCGCACGGCGGGGTCGGCGGGGATAGAGCGATCTTCCTCCTCGTCCGTAAGCTCCTCAACCTCATAGGCGGTAATCTCGGCGTGAAGATTGCTGATCGCGTCCCGGAGCTGCTCGGACAGGTCTGCGCCGTCCTCGGCTTTGCAGGCGCTGTCCATGCCAAAGCGGGTGCTTTCCATGACCATATTGCCCAGCACCATGTCCGGGTGCTGCACAAAGTAACTGTTCATGCGGATACCATTTTCATCGGTATCCAGATGCACCCAATCCGGCTCAATGTCCGTCATGCGGTCACGCTTTTGCAGGAAGATGATGTCACTGGTGACTTCCGTACCGGCATTGCGCTTGAAGGCGTTGTCCGGGAGACGGATCGCGCCAATCAGATCGGCGCGCTGGGTAAGGTATTTGCGGACAGCGGAGTTTTCCTTGTCCATCGTGCCTTTGCTGGTGATAAAGGCCACAATGCCGCCCGGACGCACCTTGTCCAAGGTCTTGCCGAAAAAGTAGTCGTGGATCAGCCAATGATATTTGTCGTACTGCTTGTCCAGCACCTTGAAATCCCCAAACGGCACGTTGCCCACGGCCACATCAAAGAAGCTGTCGGGCATCTGCACCTTTTCAAAGCCGTCCACGGCGATCCTGCTGTTCTGATAGAGCTGCTGGGCGATACGCCCGGAAATGCTGTCGATCTCCACGCCATAGGCTTTGCTCCCGGCCATGCTGTCGGGTAGCATCCCGATAAAGTTACCGACGCCGCAGGCTGGCTCCAGAATGTTCCCGGTCTGGAAGCCCATCTGAGAGAGGGCACTATACACGGCCTCGATAATAACAGGAGAGGTGTAAAAGGCCGTCAGCGTGCTGGCTCTGGCAGCGGCGTATTCATCCTCGGAAAGCAGGGATTTCAGTTCTTCATAGTGGCTGCTGCGCTCGTCAAAGCAATCGGCCAGACCGCCCCAGCCCACATAGTGAGACAAGATTTCCTGCTCCTCCGGCATGGCCAACCGTCCTTCTTTCTCAATCTTCTTGAGTGTGCGGATCGCCTCAACATTGGCATTATATTTCTCGGTGGGAGTGCCATAGCCCAGCTCTGGATCGGTGATGTGGAAGCCGTGTCTTTTTTCGGCGGGTATCTCCGGGTGCAGCATGGAAAACTCTACACGCTCCCGGCGCTGCTTCGGCGGCGCGAGAGTGGCGGGCTGCTCCACGGCGGGTGCTGGCGTCGGCACATTGACCGGCTGCAAGCTGCCCTCCTCAAAGGCAAATACATCCTGTCCCGTCCGCTCGGACAGCTCTGCGGCAAGCATGGCCTGCCGGAGCATCTCATCAACGCGATCTGAAGGCGCAGCGGCTGGCTGTTCCTGCTCTGAAGCAAGCTGGTTGATCTGACTGCGAATGGCATCCACAAGCTGGGAAATCTCCGGGTTATCCCAGCCTTCGGCGGTCAGATAGTCCTCAACCAGCGTATCCACGCCCTCCCTGCACTGGATAAAGTCCAAACTGCCAGGGAGCGGCATCGTATTCTGGACGCCGAGGGCTTTCAGCTTATCTTTCGGCAGCGCAGAATAGGCGGTGTAGGCTTCTTCAAAGGAGCTGTAAGTTTGCACTTCAAGCTGCCCGGCGACTTTCAAATCCGGGATCACATAGAAGTGCTGGATAAACGGAGAAGGCTGTTCTTCGGCGGCTTGTTCTGCCTCCGGCTCGGTTTCCAACGGCGCAGGCGCAATCTGTCTCGGCTCTCGTTTCTCTCCAAAGAGGCTATATGTTCCCTCCCGATAGGAGAGCATAGCGGCAAGAGCTTCCTGTCGGCTGGTATAATACCGATCCTCCGGCTTTGTCCCATCGGCCACGGACACCAGCATCTGATAGATTTCCTCCACCTTAGCCGGATCTGTGAGCTGCGCCTGGATCTCCTCGACATTTTTCCAGTAATCCGCGATGGGATTATGACTGAACGGAAGCGGCTGACTGTCCGGCAGATCGAAGAAAGCCCCTTGAATAATGATCGCAAGCTGACGCCGTTCATACTCCGGCATGGCAGCGCGATCCTCGTCGGATAGAAAGCTGCCATTGTGGATCAAAGTCTCTATGCGTCGGGCCGCCTTTGTCCAACTCCAGTCCAGTTTGGCATAAGGAGCCAGGATGTCCCCATGACTGAAGGACAAGCCCTTGCTGCCATAGCTGGTATTATCGTTGCCGCCATAGGAGCCGCTGTCGCCGTGATAGCTCTGTAAATACTTCGCCCGTTCCTTTATGTCGGGATGCTCCAGATAGTAGGAGTAAACGCCGAGTCTGTAATGGGTGCTGCCGCTGCGCAGGAGCTTGTCGATCTCATCCATGGTAATAAACTGCCTGCGCTGTGACTCGTAGCTTTCGGCAGCGGTGAAGATTACCGGCTCTCGCTGTAAATCTGCAAGGCGCTGCAAAATCTCTCTTGGACGGTGAAAATGAAAACGCAAAATGTCCCGGTCTGCTTCATAAGCGGAAAAGAATGTGCTGACCTCATCTACAAGAGTTTGCAGACTATCGGGCTGTTTTAACAGTTCTGCGATCTGCGCAGTGTTTTCCGGGAAGCCGCTGTGCGACATATAGATGCCGTTGACGGCGGGCAGTAATGCCTGCCCTCGCGCTCCATCGTCGAAGTCCTGCCGGAGATACCAAAGGCTTTCCGCAATCTGCTGATACTCATAATCCTGCACGCGGTCAAGCTCGGTCTGCGGCATATACCGCCCCAGATCCAGAAGCTCCCGGATGCGTTTTGCGGCGTCCTCCCATGAAATCAGCATGGCCGTCCCGCTTTGGGCGCTGTCGCCGGAGGACAGACGGATACCCTCGCCGCTGTACCAAATGGCGTATTGCCGGTCATTCAGATAGAAGCCCGCGCCATTAGTGCCATAGTGTTCCCGGAGGAAACGGGCGTTTTCCTCCAGCGGCTTGTCTTTCATAAAGTAGGCGCAGATGATCAGACGGCTGTTGCGGTCATTGGCACCGATGCACAGCGCCTCGTCGATGACCTGCTGGGAGTAGCGGATACCGTATGATACCGGCTTGGCGGATGCTGTAACCGGCTCTGCTGTGGGCGTGGCAATATCAAAAAGGGACATCTGCTGGCTGTCTTGGGATTTCAGCCCCTTGATGTCCCTGTTGATATGATATTCGCCACGTTCGATGATCTGCGCGGTCAGTTCCGCCACAAGCTGCCACGAAAAGACGCTCTCGCTGGTGCGGGAGAGATACGCGCCCTCCCACATAAGCAGGCCGTCCTCCTGCGGCATATAGCCCACGCGAGTACGGCTGTTGCCTACAAGAAGCTCCGTATGGCGGTCTTGATAGGCGGATTTTAGATACTCCGTGCGCTCGGTCACATCGGGATGGGCGGCAAAGTACATTTCGATCTGCTGCTTCTTATAGATCAGATCGTCCTCCGGGTTGGAGAGAATGGCATTGATCAGCCGCTCATTCAAAAACGCAGGAAGCTCACCGCCTCCTGCGTTTTCGACGTTTAGTTGTAAACCAGCTCCGTCAGTACGGTTTCCTCCGCTGCCTGCCGGATGCTGTTCATCAGCCCCGCCCATTTCATCTGATCGGTGGCTTTCAGCTCCTCCGTCACGCCTGCGGCTTTCGCCAGCTGCGCCGTGATCTGCGCCATCCGAGATTGCGCCGTCTTCTCGATCTCCAGAAGATGCTCCGTCAGCTTCCCGCTGGTCAGAAGATTGGTGTAGGTCACTCTGCGGTGCTGCCGGAGATACCGGCGTCGCATAAGGCCGTATTTCCCAAGCGTCACCTCCGGCTCCTGCGGGGGCAGCAGATTGGGCAGACGGTACTCGCCCTGCATCGTGTATGTCAGCTCGTTCATGCTCATAGCTCCTTTCAGTCTCGTTGTTTCTTCCAATGACAGGATACTCATCTTTGGGGACATCCGCAAATGTGCGATTTTGTTTTTCCGGCTGGCGCTCCAACGCCGTAACTGTCCGGGCAATCTCCGTGAGGCACATCTGCGCGATGTCCCCGGTGGCCACGCCCAGCGCATTGAGGGTCTGCGGTGTATTGAAGTCCACAACGCCCCGGAAGTCATCGTCCGTAAAGTAATTGGACGGGTCAATGCCGCATCGCACGAGGAGCATATACGCCACACTGTTTTGCAGGGCGTTCCGATACTGTACCTCGATATTCAGATCGTCCAGTTCCTCCAAAAAGCTGTTTCCCTTATAGTAATGCAGCTCCTGAAGGTAGTCCTGCATATTGTCCTCCACGGCGTTTTTTGCCGCAGAGATCAGCGCAGCCGCAAGGGAGTATTTGTTTTCCAGCTCACCGAAACTGTTTTCCAGAGCCTCCGTGACCTCTTGCTCATATTCCCGGCGCATTGTCCAGATGGGAACGCGGCGGGAGAAGCGTCCGGGGTGGGTATCGGATACATCAAAATAGTATTTCAGCCGTGCGCGGCCTGTGGTGTCGCCGTCAAACACGGCAATGCCCGTCGCGCCTCGGTTGACCCAGCGCCCAAACTGGCGATTCCATTTGTCGATTTCCAGAACGGCGGTGGCGTCCGGGCGCTGGGCATAGAGTAAAAGCTGCTCATCAAAGGAGAGCCGGAAGTTGCGGCAGGCCGTAGTCAGAAAACGCTGCCACTCCTGCGGCTCCGCCACATTCTTTTGGGTGCGCTTGTATAGCTCCGTGATAAGCTCATATTTTGTCGCCATCGGCGTTACCTCCTATCTTTTGGTTTTACCGTGCGTCGCCTCTGTCTTTTTGCTTGGGCTTGATGGCTCCGCCCTCGGCGTCATAGTTTTTTGGGTCGGCGGCAGGCGTGTCCCAGCCGAACATGGAGCCTGCGGACATAGCCGCCTCCTGCACTTTTGTGACGCCCAGCTTGGAATTAAGAAGGTCGGCCACCCTTCTGGCGCTCTCCGGCGTACAGTCATCATCAGTAACCAAATACCCCTCCTTCCCGCGCTGCAGTGCGATGACACTGCCGGTAGATTGCAGTACGGAGAAGCACTGCTCCGGGAGAGAGGCTCGGATAGGAATGACGGTGGCTCCCGTCATTTTCATTCTTTCGGCAAATTCGCAGATATGATAGAGATTATCTCCGATCTCCACATGATAGTCGTCGATATACCGGCATACATAATCGCGGGTTACCTGCCCCTCGCGCATCATGCGGATGCTGTCGCCGTCGTCGATGCGGAACTTCTCGTTGTAGTCCGGGGTGATGAAGCGGATGCCCCGCGCGGCATGGCTCATGTGCCGATCCAGCCAATCCCGCTTGAAGCAGTAACAGTACAGGTTATACTCGCCCTTGTTGGGGTTGAGCCGGAGCATGAAGGTATAGGATGGGGTATCCGCCCGGAAGCCAAATTCCCGATCATTTCCATAATTGCTTTCCGGATGGCTGAAGCAGAACTTGGTCAGGCAGCGGCGATTCTTTATGATACTGCCATACTGATCGTCAAAACGCAGGGCATTGATGACATCATCGAATTCGTCTTTGAAATCCTGCGTTTTCAGATCGTCCCGGTGACCTGTCCATGAGGAAAGGAAGGCCTCTCCGTCGCCGTCCAGATCGCCGCGAAGATGCCCGATGCATCCGGCCTGTCCCTCAATCTGAGTGCTCTGGGAATAGCTGTACATCCGCTCCTGCAGCGTCATAGGTCTGATAGTAAGTTCCATTATCGTTCACGCTCCTTGTTAGATTTTTTGTGATTATTCTGGAGAGCCGGTAAAAGATGCCGCCTCCGAAAAGACCAGTATTCCGGATGATTTCTCTGAACGCTTGCGTCGATCATGCTTTCATATTTGCCCGGAGGGAAATGCTCGTTGACAGGGGCCTGATACAGCTTTCTGTCCATCAGCTCCCGGATAACCACCTGCGCGTCACAGTCTTCCTCAAAGCAGAGGTAGCTGCCATCGGTAAAGCCGCATTTTATCGCGGCGCCGGAAAGAACATTGCCTGCGACGATTTGATGCACCATGATGCCGCCGTGGCTTTCCGTGCCAACGGAGTAAACGCCGTCGCAAAGCGTGTGGCAGCTTTGAACCTTTCCCCAAGGGGAGAATCCGGGCTCCACCACCTTCTTCGCTTCCAGCACCTCCTGAATCTCTGCGACCCTTTCTGCCGCGCGCTCCACTAAATCTTTCTGGGCACTGAATAGGTTGCTGTGGTAATGCCCCCAGTAATAGTTGCCATTGGAACATCTCCAGGTGACAAAATCGTTGTGAATATGCTGGCTGACGCCAAGGACAAATTCGGTATCTCCGATATGGACGGAGTCCGTGATGATATACCCGGCGTTCGTTCTTTGGCTCATATCAGCGAGCCTCCTTCTCTACCTCCCGCAGCAGCGCGGCCACAGCTTTCCCGCTACGGACGGTGTTCTTTTCGGACAGTACCTTGTTCTGCACACAGAGGACGGCGCGAATATTTGGCACCGTGATCCCCGGTATATCCACCATTTCCTCCGGCGTCACCGTGAGTATCTGGATGGGCGAAAACCCGGCCTCCTCAAAGATGCGGAACAGGCGTTTTTCAAAGCGTTCACGCTTCATATTTGCATACACTCCTTTCTCGGTATGTAAAAGGGCGGCCTTTCAGCCGCCCCAGGGTCTTATTTGCGCTTGCTCGCCCGGATGTGCAGGAACACCAGGCCGCCGAGGATGAACACGGCCAGCGCGATGGAAATGATCGTTTTCGGTTCCATTATCCCTTGCCTCCTTTCCGTTTTTTCTTGCATGCAAAGAAGCCGCAGACAGCGGCCCCGGCAAAGCCCACGCCCGTCAGCGAATACCAAAGGGCGGGGTTACGGTCATCGCCGGTCTTGGGCGTGTCACGCAGCTCGTTGTGCATTTCAATTTTGACCTGCGCGTCGGCGCTGATCGTGACGATCTTATCCACGGGCAGCACATAGGCTGCGGAGGCGTTGTCGGCTACCTCTGACACACGGTAATCACCGCAGCGCAGCCCCTCAATGAAGATTTCGCCCCGCTTGTCCGTGGTAAAGACCTTTTCATAGCCATTCGGCCCGGAGACACGGAAAGAAAAGCCCTCAATCCTGTTGTCCGAGGAAGTCTTGAAAATTTTGAGAGCGCCGGTCTGCGGGTCGTTGATAAAGCAGCCTTTCCCGGCCTCATTCTCCACGATCACGGTCTTGCCATACTCCACGATCTCAAAGTAGTAGACGTTTTCGTCCAGGACAAAGCCTGCCGGAGCTTTTGTCTCGCGCGTGAAGTAGCCGCCATAAGTGAGATCGTTCTGCTCATAGACGCCCACGCTCACCTCTGGCAGCGTTCCGAGCTTTTCATCGTCCTTGTCCATCTCCTTGTTCCCGTTGCTGTCGCGGTAAAGTTCAAACACAGCCCCAGTCAGCTTGTTTTCGGGGTAGTCCCGATCCACCTTGGTAAGCTGCACCGTGCCTCGGATCAGCGTGTTTTCCAACTCCAGCTCGATCACAGCGCCGTCCTTATCCACGTTGACCTCAAAGGTCTTGTCGGAGAGGACGTAGCCTGTTGGCGCGGAGATCTCATGCACGATCCAGTTGCCATAGGGGACTTTGGCAAAAGAAAAGCCGCCGTCTTCGGCAGAGGTGGCGGTCAGAATGGCGGTGCCGGTGGTAAACTCGGTTGTTTCGGGCTTGAACAGTCCGATGACCGCTCCGGCCAGCGGCGCACCTGCATCGTCCTTTTTCAGTCCGTGGACTTCTCCGTACATCAGACGGTTTTCCATGCGCTCGCCCTCGTTGACCTTGATCTCCACAAGGGCGGTGTCCTGTCCGGCGTAATCAAAGATGATAGGGTACTTGGTGTCGGGCAGGATATAGTGTTCATCCGTGGACAGTTCTTTCAGATAGTAGCTGCCCAGCGGCAGGTCGGTCTTGATTGCGGCGTAGCCGTTGCTGTCAACGGAAACGATCTCCATGATGCCGTCCACGGGGATGGTGCTTCCATCGGCGGCGGTCAGCTCCTGCGCGGCATAGAGGCCAAAGGTGACGGCGCTGATCTCGCCGCACATGCCGATGCCAAACTTCTCGTCGGCAATCAGCACCTTGTTCGGCGTGACAGCGGCTTTCTGACGCTCATTGTTGAAGCTGGCGGCTGTCTCGGTGATCTCCACCTCCTGCCCGGCATAGACAAGCTCCACGGTGCGGACTTCGGTGTTCAGCACCATGCCGTAGGGCGCGGTCACTTCGGAAATCTCGTATTTCCCCAAATAGAGCGCCTTGCTTTCGGCCTCACCGGTATCCCCGGTGGTGATGGAGTCCACCACATCCCCGGCAGAATAGCGGAGGGTGCCGTCCAGCGTGACAACATCCTCGGCAGCGCGGATCTCATAGACCGCGCCGGGAAGCCTGCGCACCTCATAGATCGGCTGATAAAAGCCTTTGGCAGTCACAGTAGCAAATACCTCGCCGCTCTTGCTGATCTTGATGATGCCTTTCTGAGCGTTGTCCTCCTTGGTGACTTCCACAATGGTGACGGAGTTTTCCTCGGTGGCGTCATCAGCTGTCACATCGAAATACACAGGGGCGCCGTTCAGCACATAGCCATAGGGCGCGGATACCTCCACCAGCGAATAGCCCGTGCCGTACTCCAGCTTTTCAGGCGTAATGAGATAGCCCTGATCGTTGGTGTAGAATGTGTCGATGGTCGTCACTTCGGGATAGGTGAAGGTCTGCGTAATAAGCGATCCGTCCGGGCGGTAAATCTGGAAGCCTGTGCCTGCATACGGGATGGATTTACCCGTCTCGGCGTCCACCTTAATGACCTTGATATAGCTCTGGAACACGGCGTTATTGATCAGATAGCGATAGGTGTGGTTGTTTTCCGAGATATAAACGTCAAAGGCGGGCATTAGCTCCCGGCCATCCCAGCCGGACACCTGCTCCACGGTGTAGATGCCATAGGGCAGGTCTTTACTCTGGGCAAAGCCGTTCTCGTCGCAGGTGAGATAGTCTTTCTCGCTGTCCTTGGCAGAGCCATAATCTCCAGCCACTTTCAGATAGATGGCAAAGGTCGCGCCTACCTCCGGGGTTTCGATCTGCGTCTCGCCGTCGTCGCAATGCTTGATGATGGCGATATTGCCCTTGATAATCTGCTCGGTCACATCCAGAGGGACAGGGTTATATTCCACGGTGAAGTTCTTGGCCTCCACGCCGACATGATAGACGGTGCTATCCAGCAGATAGCCCTCGGACGGGCTGATCTCCCGGATCGACCAGTCATCGCCGCACACATACGAGGCTGTCACAAACTGGCCTTCTCCATCGGTGGTGTAGGCGTCGATCAGCGTATCGCCCTGGTACACGCCGTAGACAGCCCCGGCCAGCGTCGCGTCGCCCTGCGCTGTGCCGTTGCTGCTGTCGCTCTTGGTTACAGTAGCGTTCCACTTCTTCAGAATATTGGAAAAGCTTTTTTCTGTGACCGTGTTCCATTCGATGGCGGCTTTCTGGCTGGCAGGGACAACATATTTCATAGAAACGTCCACTTCCTCCAGCGTGTATCCGGAGCCGATCAGCACATCTTTGAAAGTTGCCTTGCCGGTGCTGTCCGTGACGGCGTATTCGTCCACGGCCAGGCCGGAGAGGGATGTTCCGTACAGATGGAATTTGATGCCCTCCACCAGCCCGTCCTCGGAAGTCTTGGTCACAGTCAGATCGCCGCGCTTGAGGACATTGATAAAGGTCACAGTGATTGTGCGGCCTCCGATCACGGTCACGCGCTGCACATCCTGTGGCAGATAGCGGTCAATGCTCTGCTCGGTGATGGTGTAGACGCCGGGGATCAGGCCGTCCACAAAGATGGTGCCATCTTCGGCGGTGGTGACAGTGCGCTCCATCTTCTCGCCGGAGATGGTGAAGCGGATACCGGCCACCACGCCGTCCTCCGAAGTCTTTTTCAGATCAAGGTTGCCGGTGGGCGTCTCCACATTCAGATAGGCGTACACGGGATCGGCGTTCTCCACGCCGGTCACAACATCCTGCAGGTTGGGATCTCCATAGGCAATCAGCTTGGCACTGGAGCTGACGGTGGGAATGTTGTTTCGGCTGGCTATGATCGTCACCGTGCCGTCGAAGGGATCATCGGCAGAAAGGGTCAGCGTGTTCCCGGACTTGGAAACGGATACCTTGCTGTTGGAGCTGGAGAAATTAAACTCGGCCAGAACTCCGTTCGTATCCGTGAAGGTAAGGCTGTATTTTCCGTCCTTATACTCCAGATCCTGCGAGGCTACGTCGGCAGAGCCTGACATAAAGCTGGGAATGACGCTGTGCCGCTGCATCCAGGCCACGATCTGATTGTAGTCGGCCAGTACGCCGGTGTTCGGCTGATTGCTGCCAAACTGAATGTCATAGATGGCGGTGCTGACCTGTTTATACGGCGGGGTGGATTCGCGGCAGCCGGTAACAAACTCCCACACAAGCTCGGCGGTGGCCACCCATTTCTCATCGTCGCTCCCGCTGAGGTTGCTCCAGTTGCCCTGATAACCGTACAGAAGCGCAAGGCCGATTGCCTTTTTCTGACCGGCTGAAAGAGCATCCCAGGCAGCGGAGGAGCTGCGGTACAGCGTGTCGTTCACCAGAAGATGGCGGCCCGGCTGGATACAGTAGGCGGTTTCTCCATCCACAAACATCCTGGGCTTGGGATGGCCCGTGCCTCCGGCCAGATACCCGTCCACATCGGTTTCTCCGTTGTAAAGGATCATGTTGCCGCTGGAATCGTAGCAGTAATCAAATGTGATATTCCCGGCTTCCCCGGCAGCAAATGCGGTGGTAGCCGGAATAAAGGAAAGTGCTGTGATCGCCGCCAGGACAAAAGCGGCGATCCGTTTGAAGATTTTGCTTTTCATCTTTGACCTCCTGTTGGTTTGCTGGCTAAAATAATCATCCGCAGAAATGAAAAAAGCTCCTGCCTTTTTTCGGTAGGAGCAAGGGGAACAGTCTCTTTTTCGGCTGGTACAGCTGGTTTGAGGGGGGTGAGGTGTGGAGAGGGGGAACAGCCGATTTCCCCCGGCACAATATAGGGACACACTACCCCCTTGGCGGCTACCTTTCCATGCTGCGCTGGCGTTTGTAGTATAGTTCCAGCGCCTTGACGATGGTATCCTCGATCTTCTGCGCGGGCGTCCCCGTGGGAAAATATTTGCTGATACGCTCTCTCGGCATGCGAAACTGCTCCTTTTGATTTGGTTTTTCCTCCTGCATGATGGACAAGATGACCTCCTCGGTCAGCTTGCCGCTCTTGGAGAATTGACGCATTTTGATAGTTTGGGCGTGGGAGGGTGTGCAATCCTCCATCTCCATCATCTCATGGAGTATAGTCTGCTCGTTTTCGGGCAGGTAGGACAGCTCCACGGCGGGACGCATGGCGATCTTGCCCTCGTCCACCATGTCCAACAGCGGCGGGATAAGATTAGTGAGACGGATATACCTCTGAATTTGAGTTTTTCCATCCGGGCTTGCCGCCGCAAGCTCCTCGTTTGACCGGGAAAATAAATTCGACCCCACTGGGGCCGAATTATTTTTGCTTGGCCTGCCAGCCTGCCGTTTCATGGCTTCCAGCTTCATCTTGTAGGCAAAGGCTTTCTCCGAGGGGAGGATGCTTTCGCGCTGTAAGTTGCTGTCCACCATGATAATGATGGCCTCATCATCGGTCAGATCGCGCACAAGGCAGGGCATGGTGGGCTTCTGTGCCAGTTCGCAGCCCATCTTGCGCCGGTGGCCTGCTACCATCTCATAGCCGCCGCCCTCATTGGGGCGTACCATGCCGGGAACAAGTACACCGTACCGCTTGATGCTGTCGGCCATTTCCATCATGGCTTCGTCCATACGCACCTTAAAGGGGTGATCGGGAAAATCGCTGATCTCGTCCAGCGGGATGTCTACAACCGCTTCCCGCTTGGCGGCATCCCGTTCCTCCTGCGTGGTAAAGAGGTCATCTACCGAGGTCAAAAGACTTGCCACGCTGCTTTTCCCCAAAGCCCGTCACCTCCTTTACCAGTTCGCGGTAAGCGTCCGCCGCCCGCCCCTTGGGGTCGTGCCGGAAGATGCTTTTGCCTGCGGTGCTGACTTCGGCCAGCCGCACCGTCGCGGGGATCACGGCCTCCATGACGGGCAGGCGCTTTCCGTAGTTCTCTTTGACGGATTTCACAATGTCCTTGCGGAAATTTGTCTCATTCGCCATTGTGAGAAACACGCCACCGATCTTCAGTTTGGGATTGATCTGCCGCTTGATGCTCTGCACCGTACCGATCAGCTCGGCCATGTCCTCGGCAGCCAGATAGTCCGCCTGCACAGGAATGAGAACATAGTCCGACGCGGACAGCGCGTTGATGACCAGCATACCGAGGGACGGACGGCAATCCAGCAGCACATAGTCATAGTCCTTTTTTACGCTGTCCAGATACCGCTTCAAGACCGTCTCACGGCTCATGGTGGTGACCAGCCCAATCTCTACCGCCGAAAGGGTGCGGTTTGCCGGGATGAAGTCAAAGCCCTCGTCATGGTGCATGATCTCCGGGTGCTCCGTGCTGTCCTGTCCCGCCACAATGTCATTCATCACATTGCTGAGAGTCAAGGGCAGTTCATGGGGCTTGCGCTCTCCCAGCATCTTGGTGAGATCGCCCTGCGGGTCAACATCCAAAAGCAAGACCTTATTTCCGTCCTGAGCAAGTCCCGCGCCGATGCAGTACACGCTGGTGCTTTTGCCGACGCCGCCTTTTTGGTTGGCGACGGCGATCACCTTTGTTTTCGCCATATTGATTTCCTCCTTTCACAGATTTAGCCACCCACGGCGATGATAGGCGGCTATGTACGGGCATGAAAAAGCCGACTACTCTGAAATCAGAATAGCCGGCTTTCATGTGAAACAATTATATGAATTCTTTATTGAAGAACACTTAGTTTACCAAGCTAAAATTAACTCGCATTTGCGTCTTGTCAATAACGTTGATATAAGCAGAAATCTTAGTGTTCACCTTAAATAATGTTTCGAGTTCCTCGCTCGGAAGATAGTTTTGTGAAATTTTGCTTATATGTAGCAACCCAGAATATGATCTTCCAAATTCGATAAAAACACCATAGGGCTTAATGGATGTTACAACCCCTTCAACCATATCGCCTACATGATAGTCATCGTGCATAAAACTATCCCACCACTTTGGCGTTCTCATCTTAATTTCGATCTTTTCTCTTGTAGATTTTAATTGGTTTTGAAAAAATGGAATAAAGTGTTCATTTGCGTAATCACATATTTCCAAACCGTATTTTAGTTTAGACTCATCATTAATATCGAATTCACCACACAGTTTGACAGTTTGTACTAGGGCCATCTGAACAACATGTTTAACACCCGAGCGAAGTCCATCAAAATTGGTTTTTATTGCAGTAAATAGTTCGCGCCCAAATTCATTCAAAGTTTGACTCAATTGAACTTTTCGTTTTTCAATAGAGGTATACTCTTGAACAAACATATCATAATAGGAACAGTAGCTGGTCCCAAGTGCAAATAACTGTAGGTACTGAGAAGATGTTTTCTTATGCCCTTCTGCGTGGCTAAAGTACTCTTTTATGAAATTTATAGTGTCTTTCTTTCGCTCATCTTGTTGCCATAAATAGACAACATATTGATAGGCGATTTGAGGGTCGTCTTTAAAATCACGGAAGTACTCACTCATTAAATCGCTTGCGCCTTTAGGATTGAGGTCATTGACGCAAAGGTAACTTGTAACATTTAATAGTGCCTGCTTTTTAATCTTTATTGTGCAATCCTTTAGGTTAAGAACTCTACGATATTTACTAACTATTTCTGCAGTATTTCCACTAACTCTCGATTGGTCTGCTTCATGGAGCATAGCTTCTTCAATACTTCCACTTATATCCTTGCCGCCCAAACTCTCAAGAAGACGTCTAATTGCTTCGCGATAAGAAGTGTCTAGCCTTGAATATTGATCCTGCATGGCATTTAACAACTCTTGAGCATATACGCGGCCTTGACTATCAGTATACCGTTCAATAATAAGCTGGTCAGCTAGTTCGTCTACGGAGGATTCAAGCTTGTCAGAATCTGTTATTTCTTTTTGCATTACATAACGTAGCATGTCAAATCGGAATAAAAGATCATCATTGATAATCGCTGGAATAGTAGCAAAGACAAGCTTCGCAGAAGGGGTTAAGTATTCATATACCCGGCCGTATAAAAAATTCTGAGCATCCGCTCCTTTATATAATGCAGAAAACATAACCTTTTGCATGCCTTTTTGCATATAAAGATATGCAAACTGATATATAAAGATTGGACGACCGCTTGTAGCTTTTTGAATTGCGTTACGTACAGTAACATCCTTAATCTCGCGTGCTAGATTATCCAACAATGAGGGGCAGTTTTGCTTAATTATTGTTTCAAAAAACCTACAGGTTTTATCCGTGTCAAACTCACTTGTGGAAAAAGGTGTTCCAATAGATAGCCTTAGATTTCTAGTTGTAATCACTATTTTGTGATGATTGATGTCTAATGACTTTATAAAGTTGGTGATTTTCACCTTCTCCTCATCCAGAAATGTTTCATAGTCATCAATTACTATTAACATTTTTCCAGAGTATGTGCGGATCCGCTCTTCAACTTCAGCTATACTTTTTTCATCGGTACCGATAGTCATATCCGGAAAAACTGTTTGCTGTATTATTTCTATTATCTCCTGGTATCTCCGCACATACTTTGAATCGTTTTTTACTATTTTGCCAGTTGCAGGATTGTATATTCTATCTTTTGCCGTAATGAAGACTATATATGAAAACACCTGCTCCCTTGCGCAAAAGAGTTGTTCACATACATTTTGTATACATGCTGTCTTTCCAACGCCTCCATGCCCCCATAGAGTTGCAGATACATTTGCTTTGTTTTTTGTCAGAAATTCAATAAGCTCCTTCGCGAGACCTATGTCAATATAGGTGTTGTAATTGCAATCAAAATTATTCATTACAGTGCCATTAGCACTAACTTGCCTATATTCGTCCTCCTCGCAAAGCTTAGCAAACTCGCTATAGACGATATTCTCCTCTTGCATATCTCCGAATAGTGGGCACAGTTTAATTAGACCTGTGAGCGAATCACAAAGTGAGCTAAATGTATACTCTCTAATATCTGCTCCGCTCCGCGTTAGTGTAACAAAGGGAGACAGCTTGTAGTATTTGTTATCTATTAGAATATATGTTCTAGGAAAGCATTCCTCACCCGTAAATGCATCTTCCGGGCATGCCCAGCGGCTTTTCCGCCCATCTGGTTCAATTCGGATGCCGTAGTAAGAGCCCTTATCACTTTTTTCTACAAGAATAAAGGGATAATCGGGATTAAGAAACGAAATCTTTTCCAGCAACTCATTATAGAAAGGATTAAGTGTTTCTAATAATTCTTTTCCCGAAGCATAACCATGTCCAATTTTAACATTACGAATGTTAGGATACTTTGTGATTAGCGCCTTGGCCTTACCTGTAGGGAACACTTCACGGTTCAGATCAAGTGAAGTAATAGCTGAAACACAATCACCTATTGTCATTCTGTCAAAACTAGAAATGATGCGCATGCGATCATCTGCTAGCATGTCACTAGAATTTTTATTCCATAAATACCCCATTAACACAAACAGGATGTACTCAATCCTTTTTCGTAAAGACAAAATATATTCATAGCTTTCTTCATCACAAATGGCTACATCGTTATTAATTCTGCTCAAAATATAATCCATATCTTTATCCCCTCTATATCTTTAAAACTTGTAATAATTGTACCCCTTCTTGGTGTGATTGTCTAGCTATAACTCCTGAATTATCTCAAACAGAGGTAACATATCTCCGCCCTTTATTAAGCACGATAAAGCCACTTTCTTCAATTCAGAAAGTGGCTTTCGAAATATGTGTTTAATCGTATGTCTTTCAAACACAGGCAATCTTGGCGATTAGTTCATCCACGCAATCGGTATAACGGCCTAGCGCAATCAGTCTGTTCTTCATGCGAATCAGACTCCACAGCATTAGTCGCTTCTCCTCAGCGTTCAAGATGATATAGTACCGAGGCTTTTTCATATTGCGCACTCCCTTCGACTCCATCATACACATGATAGGTTTTCGGCTCAAGGCTGCGTTTTTGCTTGCGCCCATATTCGTTTGTTCCGATGAATATGTAACTCCGATTTTACGGCAATCCCTATGTAATTCCAACTCACGAGGAAATCCAGTAAGTAGATTTTGGGGACAAGGTATTTCTGCTTGATAAAGAAATGCTGCAGATGCCCTTTGGTACACCATCGTTCAACAGAGGTTTTTCCGTACCCTGTGAATGCGGATACTTGCTTTATGGTCATTACATCTGGCCAGGACGCCAGTTCCTTTTCATAGAACTGCCTCATCACAAGCAGATCATGCTCGGACAAGACGCGCGGCTGGGGGATATGAGGCTGTTTGTAATAGCCCTCCGGCGGCTTGTAGTATTCGGGGTGACGATCTCGTTCCTCCAGATAATGTATCACATCCGTTGTCTTGATCTTGAAGCGCCGGGTTTTCTTCCCACTGTCCAGGCAAGGGACGAAGCCGCTTTCCAGAAGAAACAGGCAGGTCTTTTTGCTGATATGACAAACGCGGTACATCTGATCTTTTGTCATGTAGATGGGATACTGCTCTAATATGTCTTGATATTGGGTCGTTGTGTTCATGCCATACACCTCTCATCTTTTTTGCCAACAGCAGAAGATCGGTGTATTTCTCTCCTAATTTCTCTCCGTTCTCCCCAAATTCTCTCCTTTTTCCGGTTTTGGAGGCCATTTTGAGGGCTGACGGGGTGAGTTCGAATTTTCCTTGACGCCATGCGGCTTTGCGGGTAGAATTGCCTTGAAACAAGCGGCTTTAAAGGCCCTCTGGGGCTTCCAATACGAGGCGTTATTATCTCTCAACTTCCACTAAAGTCCGTTCGGAGTACAACACTCGAAATCAGGTGTACACGAAAGTGTACCGTGGGTTCGAATCCCACCCGCTGCGCCAGGAGCCCCCGGCCATTCGGCCGGGGGCTCCTGGCGCAGCGGGTGGGATTCGAATCATGTCCGCACATGCCGGCGGCATGTGCATGAGCCGGTGCGAACACCGGCGAATTCTTTTTTTTCTTTTCGCCAACGAAAAGAAAATGCAGGCGAATCCTCACCCGCCACATAGGAGATGACTCCGCAAGGCTCGAAAAAGGCAATCGCGAAAGCGATTGCCTTTTTCCCGTCTGTACTCCGTGTCTCCGCCTTCCAAAATCGGAGCCCAGCGAAGCGGGTCCGATTTTGTTTTGCAGATGCATGCCATTCAGCCGGGGGCTCCTGGCGCAGCGGGTGGGATTCGAATCATCGTGGAAGTCGTTTGCTCAGCCAGGCGTCAGGCAGTCGGGTCGCTGATGCGGCGGGCTTTCAGGGCGCTGCCGCAATAGGCGCAGGTGAGCGTTTCCCCGAAATTTACCACCTGATCCGCCCCGCAGCCGCAGCAGACCACGTACTGCCTGGCCCAGACGCTGCGGGCAAAGACGAGCTCGTCCCCGGGCTCCGGCAGGGAAGCCCCCTCCAGCAGCCCCTTTTCGATCATCTGGCGCAGGAGCGCCCGGGTCTTCTCCCGGGAGAGGCCCAGGATCTCACTGAGCTTTGCGACCGACGTGATATGTTCGCTGCAGATCAGCGTCCGGCACCTGTGGAAGCGGCGGTTACGCCGCATCAGCGCGGCGTACAGCGCCAGCAGGCATCCCCCGGAGATCAGATAGGGGATCCAGAGGAACGCCAGTAACAGCGGACCGCGATCCGTCGTGTCCAGCATGAATCCGCACAGCGTGAAGAGGAGCATAAAGAAGCCGACCGTGCAGGACCCCAGGCCGCAGGTAAGCAGGGGCTGGTTGCGGGGGCTGACGTCCTTTGCCTCCCGCCAGGCGGCGAGAAACAGGAAGGGGATCGGATAGATGCAGGCAGCCACCAGCAGGAGGATGCGGCCGACAGAGGATTTGTCCTGTTTCTTTGTCGTATTCATAGAGCACCTCCGCAGTAATCGCAAATCTGCCGGTCATTGGCGAAGAGCACCGTCGTGCCGCCGCAGCTGGGGCAGCGCCGGACGATCCGTTCGGAGATGCCGGGCACGATCACTTCCCGGTCGTTGTAGGATAGATAGGCATTCCCCAGCAGCCCCGCGTCAAGGAGCCACGCCACGACGTTCACCGCCCCGGCGTAGTCGGTACCGGCGCGCTGGGCCAGGGTGTCCAGACCGGTCACGCGCTCCACGGTGATGAGACTGCGGAAGAGATCCTCCCGCTTTCCCCGGGCACGGAGCCAGGCCCCATAGATCACAAAGCAAAGCCCTGCCGCGGCAAGCAGGCACGGCATCGCGATCACAGCCAGCAGCGCCTGGCGGCTGTCGGCCCCCGTGAAGACGATCAGCAGCACGAAGCCCAGCGACGGGACCAGCATCAGCGCGCCGACCACCAGCAGGACCGACCCGTTTCGATAGTGGCGGCCCTTTTCCATCAGGGTCTTGACAATGAGAAAATAGAAGCCGACAGGGAAGATCAGCACCAGCAGGAGACAGACCGCGCCCCAGGACATAGGCGCCGCGTTCTCCTGAAAGCGGAAGCTCTCGTCCCGGTTGTAGGTGTAGACACTCCGCCCGCCGTCCACAGGGCGATCGTCCACCCGCACGCCGGAATCGACCGGCTGGTAGGCGCGGACCGGGGGCGGGGTGTGGTCCCCCTGGGCCCGGCGGATCAGCATCCGGACAAGGCAGACGACGAGGGCGATCTGGAAAACGAAATGGATCAGAAGACCGACAATCAGCAGGAGCGTGCCAAAATCGCCAGGCTCCCGGCCGACGATCGCGTAGAAGAGAAACACCAGCAGCAAAAATGCGCCGCTCCCCAGCAGGCCGAGGAGAGAAATCTTCCAGCCGGGCATTTTCTTTTTCATGGGTCGCCTCCTGCCGCAGAGATTCCGGGACGGTCCGAAAAGAAACTCCCGGTCAGGGATATGATAACACGAAAGGAACGGGGCCGCAACCGGGGCGGCCCCGAAAAATCCAGCCCGGGAGGATAGGAAGGGGCCCTGTGAGAGCACGAAAAACGGAGAGCAGGAGGCATCTGCGGAAAGCGTCTGCCGGTTTGACGTTTTTTCTCTTGTTCAGAGGGGCGGCGGCGTGGTAGGATAGAGAAAACAAAATCCTCCCGGATCGGAGCGGAAAGCCGAAACCGAAAGGAGAGACACTTGTGAAAATCATCCTGATCGAGCAGGCGGCGACCGACATGGCGTGGGAAGCGTCTTATGACGCCGCGGGCTATGCCCGGGCGCTGGAGCGGGAGCGGGCATGCGGCATCGCGGCGGTGGAGAGAAAACGCAGTCCCGCCGCGGACTATGCGGTCTATACCGGCACGACCCCAGCCGCCCGCCAGACGGCGGAGCTGTTGTTTGAACTGCCCGAAGGGCCCAAGGAGACACCGCTGCTGGACGATGTGCCCCTGCGGCCCTTTGCGGACACGCGAAAGCTCCTGCCCCTGTGGCTGTGGCAGAGCATGGGCCGGGCCCAATGGGCTTCCGGAAGCGGCCGCCAAGTGGAGGGCAGGGGAGAGACCCTGCACCGGGCCGGGGAACTTGTGGATCGGATCGAGGCGGCGGGGTGCGACTGTGTGCTCATCAGCCGGGGGCTGACCATGCGCGCACTGAAAACCGTGCTGCGCCGGCGGGGCTATCTGCTGGAGGGCGGTGACCTGCGCCCCACGCCCCTGGAGCGCGTCCGGGCCACCAAGCGGGATCTGCACTGCGGCGGCTGCGCCCACAACTGCCTGCTGTCCGAGGCCAAGTGCCAGACCGGAAAGAACAAGGCGCTGGGCATCCGCTGAGACGAAAGCCCGGGGAACAACGGAACAAGAAAACGCCTCTCCCGTATAGGAGAGGCGTTTTTGCGGTGTCGGCTTATCCCCGGCGCAGGAGCACGAAGCACTCCCAGGGGCGCAGGAGACCGGTGGCGGGCCTGGGATCGGGGTAGTTTGCGATCAGGCACGCACTGTCGGCAAACTCTGCGGGGATTTCATAGACAAGCTCTTTTTCGGCCCAGTTGCAGACCACCAGCAGCGTCTCGTCTTTCCAGCTGCGCTTGTAGACAAACAGCTCCGGGTGCTCCGGCTCCAGAAGCTCGTAGTGGCCGTAGACGATCACGTCCTTTTCCTTGCGCAGGGCGATCAGTTTCTGATAATAGTGGAAGACGGAGTCGGGGCGGCTGAGCTGCTCGGCGGCGTTGATCACCGTGTGGTTGGGGTTGACCGGCAGCCAGGGGGTGCCGGAAGTAAAGCCCGCGTTTTCTCCCGCGTCCCACTGCATGGGGGTACGGGCGTTGTCGCGGCTGCGGTGCCGCATCATCTCCAGACCTTCTTCCTCGGTCATGAGGCCGCGGGCGTGGAAGCCGCGGTAGTTGCCCAGCGACTCGATGTCGTTGATCTGGTCGAGAGAGGACCAGGGGAAGTTCGTCATGCCCAGCTCCTCGCCCTGGAAGATGTAGGGCGTGCCCTGCATCATGTGCAGGCAGGTGCCCAGCATTTTGGCGGAGAGCTCCCGGTATTCCGCCTTCTCGCTGCCGTAGCGGGAGACGATGCGGGGCTGGTCGTGGTTGTCCCAGTAGAGGCTGTTCCAGGCCACGCCGTCCAGCTCCCGCTGCCAGCGGCTCATGATCTCCTTGAGCCGGGGCAGATTTTTGTGCTGCTCGGCATAGCGGCCCAGCGTGGGGTGGAAGTCCGCCTCCATGTGCTCAAACTGGAACACCATGGAAAGCTCGCTCCCGTCCAGATTGGCGTAGGATTTGGTTTCCTCCAGGGTCACGCCCGCGCACTCGCCCACGGTCAGCAGATCGTACTTGGACAGGACGCGGCGGTTCATCTCCCGCAGGTACTCGTGCTCGTGGGGGCCGTTGGCGCAGAGCTGGAAGCTGGCATAGCCGGTGGGCCCGGGCTCGCCGTCAGGCAGCCCCTCTGGCTTGGAGATGAGGCTGATGACGTCCATGCGGAAGCCGTCGATGCCCTTCTGCAGCCACCAGTCCATCATGGTGAAGATCTCGTCGCGGACCACGGGGTTGTCCCAGTTGAGATCGGGCTGCTTTTTGGAGAAGAGGTGCAGATAGTACATGCCGGTTTTTTCGTCGAACTCCCAGACGCTGCCGCCGAAGCAGGAGCCCCAGTTGTTGGGGACGCCGCCGTCTTTCCCTTCCCGCCAGATATAGTAGTCCCGGTAGGGATTGTCCTTTGACGAGCGGGATTCGACAAACCATCTGTGCTCGTCGGAGGAGTGGTTGACCACCAGGTCCATCACGATCTTCAGCCCCAGGGAATGGGCCTTTTCCAGCATCTCGTCAAAGTCCGCCATGGTGCCGAACTCGGTCATGATATCCTGGTAGTCGCTGATGTCGTAGCCGTTGTCGTCGTTGGGGGATTTGTAGACCGGGGAGAGCCAGATCGTGTCCGCCCCCAGTTCGCGGATATAGTCGAGTCGGGAGGTGATGCCCTTGAGATCACCGATCCCGTCGCCGTTGGAGTCCTGAAAGCTGCGGGGATAGATCTGATAGACCACACTTTTCTGCCACCATCTTTTTTCCATGGGAGAAGCCTCCTTGCACACAAATAAAGTCGAATTATTATAACATACTCTGCCCGGAAAACACAACAGCCGCCGGTGATTTCAGCGGCTGTTGTACGGGAGGAGAAAAGCGCTTATTCGTAGTCGGCCACGTTGGCCCAGCGGAGCAGAAAGTCCCGCTCCTCCAGGTTGCCCTTGACGGACTGGGAGGCGGCCACGATGGGCATCCACTTCTGGATGTAGCGCTTGTCGGTGCCGCTTTTCAGGCAGAACAGGTCCAGATACTGCTCGGCGGTGGCCGCGTCGCCGGAGAGGTGGAAGGTCAGGTAGGTGCGCGCCACGTCGGCGGAGGCGTTGCCCTGGGTGGCGTGGGCCCAGTCGAGGATATACAGCTCGCCCGCCGGAGTGAGGATGATGTTGGAGGGGCACAGATCCCCGTGGCACAGCTTGTCGTGGGTGGGCAGGCCCTCCAGACGGATCAGCAGCTCGTAACGGGTCACCGGCTCCAGGTCGGCCGAGAGGATCTTGCGGTTCATCTTGTCCTTGAGACGGCTGAGCAGCGGGCAGCGGCGGGAGTGGATCAGCATCTGGGTGTCCACCAGCATCTCCAGGTATCTGTCCCGGTTTTCGGGGTCGTCCCGCATGAGATGGGAGAGGGTCTCGCCCTCGATAAACTCGGAGATGATGGCCCATTTGCCCTCGTGGTTGGAGACCTCCAGGATCTTCGGGATGTTCAGCCCCACCTCCTCCACGCGGGCCTGGTTGAGGGCCTCGTTGAGGATGTCGGCCTTGGAGTAGTTGCTGTTGAAGAGCTTGATGCAGGTGTCGCCGTCGCGGTAGAGGGTCTTGGTTTTCCGTGTGGCGATGACGGTGTCGAAGTTCATTCCTTGACGCTCCTTTCAAACTGGCTCTCGTCCGGCTTTTCCAGCTCGGTAAAGCTGCGGCCGTAGTAGGCGTTGAGATACATCTGCCGGATCTCGCTCATCAGGGGGTAGCGGGGGTTGGCCCCGGTGCACTGGTCGTCGAAGGCCTGCTCGGTCATCTCGTCCAGGGTGGCGAGGAAGGCCTCCTCATCCGGCACATAGTCGCGGATGCTGGGCTTGATGCCGATGCGCGCCTTCAGCGCGTCGATCTTTTCAAGCAGCGCGTCCACCTTCTCCGCATCCGTCTCGCCGCCGCAGCCCAGCGCCTCGGCGATCTCGGCGTAGCGGGCCATGGCGCGGGGATGGTCGTACTGGGGGAAGGTGCCCATTCTGGTGGGCGCCTCGCAGGAGTTGAAGCGGATCACCTCGTCCATCATCAGGGCGTTTGCCAGGCCGTGGGCGATGTGGTGGAAGGCGCCCAGCTTGTGGGCCATGGAGTGCATCACGCCGAGAAAGGCGTTGGCGAAGGCCATGCCCGCCATGGTGGCGGCGTTGGCCACCTTCTCGCGGGCCTCCACGTCACCGCCGTTGTCGTAGGCCCGGGGCAGATACTTGAACAGCGTCTGCAGCGCCCGGAGGGCCAGACCGTCGGTGTAGTCGGTGGCCATGACGGAGGCGTAGGCTTCCAGCGCGTGGGACACGGCGTCGATGCCGGAGGCGGCGGTGAGCCCCTTGGGGGCGGTCATGTGGAAATCCGTATCCACAATGGCCATGTTGGGCATGAGCTCGTAATCGGCCAGCGGGTACTTGATACCGGTGGATTCGTCGGTGATGACGGCGAAGGGCGTGACCTCGCTGCCGGTGCCGGCGGAGGTGGGGATGGCGATGAAAGTCGCCTTCTCGCCCATCTTCGGGAACTTGTAGATGCGCTTGCGGATATCGGAGAAGCGCATGGCCATGTCGGCAAAGTCGGCCTCGGGATGTTCGTAGAGCACCCACATGATCTTGGCCGCATCCATGGCCGAGCCGCCGCCCAGGGCCAGGATCACGTCGGGCTTGAAGGCGGCCATCTGCGCCGCGCCCGCCCGGGCACAGGCGAGGGTCGGGTCGTTCGGCACGTCGAAGAACACGCTGCACTGCAGCCCCAGCGCCTGGAGCTTTTTCAGCACAGGCTCCGCCGCGCCGGTCTTGTACAGATGGGGGCCGGTGACCACAAAGGCCCGGGTCTTGCCCATGTCCCTGAGCTCATTGAGCGCCACGGGCAGGCAGCCCTTCTTGATATACACCTTTTCCGGGGCCCGGAACCAGAGCATGTTCTCCCTTCTTTCCACAACGGTTTTGATGTTCAGCAGGTGCTTGACGCCCACGTTCTCGGACACCGAGTTGCTGCCCCAGGAGCCGCAGCCCAGCGTCAGGGAGGGGGTGAGGGCGAAGTTGTACAGGTCGCCCAGGCCGCCGTGGGAGGAGGGAGTGTTGACCACGATGCGGCAGGTCTTCATGCGGGACTGAAACTCCGCCAGCTTCTCCTGCCCGGTGGCCAGGTCCAGATAGATGGAGGAGGTGTGGCCCAGGCCGCCGTCCTCAATGAGGCGTTCGGCCTTTCCGAAGGCGTCCTCCAGATCTTCCGCCCGGTACATGGCCAGCACCGGGGAGAGTTTTTCGTGGGCAAACTCCTCGCTCAGGTCCACCGACTCCACCTCGCCGATGAGGATCTTCGTCCCCTCGGGTACGGAAAAACCTGCGAGGGCGGCGATGGTGACGGGCCGCTGGCCCACGATCTTCGCGTTGAGCGAACCGTTGATGATCATGGTCTTGCGCAGCTTGTCCAGCTCGTCGGGTCTGAGGAAGTAGCAGCCCCGGGCGGCAAACTCCCGCCGCACGGCGTCGTAGACGTTCCGATGCACGATGACCGACTGCTCCGAGGCGCAGATCATGCCGTTGTCAAAGGTCTTGGAGTGGATGATGGAGTTGACCGCCAGCAGGACGTCCGCGCTCTCGTCGATGACGGCGGGGGTGTTGCCCGCGCCCACGCCCAGAGCGGGCGTGCCGGAGGAGTAGGCGGCGTTGACCATGCTGGGGCCGCCGGTGGCCAGGATGATATCGGACTGTTTCATCAAAAGGCCCGTCAGCTCCCGGGAGGGGACACTGATCCAGCCGATGATGTCCTCGGGGGCACCGGCCGCCACCGCCGCCTCCAGGACGATCCGGGCAGCCTCGGCGGTGCAGCTCTTGGCCCGGTGGTGCGGGCTGATGATGATGCCGTTGCGGGTCTTCAGCGCCAGCAGCGTTTTGAAGATCGCGGTGGAGGTGGGGTTCGTGGTGGGGATGATGGCGCAGATCAGCCCCAGAGGCTCTGCGATCTTCCGGATGCCGTAGGCCTTGTCCTCCTCCACAACGCCGCAGGTGCGCGTGTCGCGATAGTTGTTGTAAATATACTCCGAGGCAAAGTGGTTTTTGATCACCTTGTCCTCCACAACGCCCATGCCGGTCTCCGCCACGGCCGCCTTGGCCAGGGGAACGCGGGCCTTGTTGGCCGCGGTGGCGGCGGCCAGGAAAATGCGGTCCACCTGTTCCTGGGTGTACTGCGCGTACCTCTGCTGCGCGCGCTTGACACGGTCGATTTCCGCCTGGAGCGTCTCCAGGGAATCCACAAAGGGGTACTCTTTTTGCATACAATCGCCTCCTTGATTCGTCATTAAAATAACAAAGTCGGAGAAGATTGTCAATCATTTAACACAATTTTGGGGAGGTCTACAAATTTTCGGGTCGGACGCGGAGAAAGATGCGCGGCCTCTGTGAAAAATGCTTAAATCTCCTGACGGGATTTGGAAGCTTTGCACAAGGCCGGCGGGCAACAGAAAACAGCCGCCCCATTGGGAATGGGGCGGCTGCTCAGTTTGTCAAAAAAGTCCTTGACGGACTTTTTTGACAAACTTCAGCCGCCGAGCATTTTGCTCAGAGCAAAATGCTATTACCCGAAAAGCCTTGAGAAATCAAGGCCTTTCGGACGGCGGTTTATCCAACTCGAGGCGGGCCTTGCCCCCTCGAGCTCCCCTGCGGCCCTATCGTCCTTCATGTCCGCAGGTTTTTTGACAGTCTCAACAGCCGCCCCATTGGGAATGGGGCGGCTGTTTCCTGTTATATTTATATCGGAATCAGGACGGAGGTCTCTCTGCCGTTTTCCGTATAGGTTATCCGCAGGCCGTGCTTTTCAAAAGCCAGGCGGCGGAAGCTCTCCCTGGAGAGAGCCGCGAGACGCTCGTACACGGCGCGCTTGCCGGCGTCGTACTTGGCCACATTGTCCGAGGTGAACAGCACCCCGCCGAAGAGGGCGTTGACCGTGGCCAGCAGTTCGCGCTGGGCCGGGGTCAGCCGGATGTTGTCGTCCCGGAGCAGGAACACGTCCGGGTCGTTGCGGAAAGCCCGGCCGTCCAGGTGGCGGCGGAAGACGGTGTTGAGGATGGTGTTCCTGGTGGAGGGCCGCTCCCGGTGCATGGGGCGCATGCGGAGCTGATCGTCCCAGCTCAGACTCATGTCGCAGCCGATGCGGCAGTAATCCACCAGACCGAAGGCGGGGACAAGAGGCACCCCGCAGCCGAGGATCAGCGCGTCGCCGCAGAGCTCGCGGAGAAGACGCATCCCGTCAAACATCACCTGGGCCCGGGTCTTGTCCTTCCTGGGGATCAGGCAGGCACAGTAGAGAAAGTCCAGCTTTACCAGCCCGTAGCCCCAGTCCCGCACCACGGTGTCAAAGACCTCTTTGAGATAGGCCCGCACCCCGGGGTGGTAAATGTCCAGCCCGCAGAAGCCGGACCAGTTGCAGCCGCCCAGGGGGGCCTCGCCGGTATCGTCACGCAGCAGCCAGTCCGGATGCTCCTTGGCCAGACGGGATTTTTTCTCCGCCGTGAAGGGGGCAAGCCAGATGCCGGGGAGCATCCCGGCCGCCCGGATGGCTTCCGCCGCGGCCTTCATGCCGTGAGGAAATTTCTCGTTGGGGGTCAGCCAGTCGCCCACCGCGGCCTCATAGCCGTCGTCGATCTGGAAGACGTCGGGCTTCTCCGCTTCGCCGGCAAAGCCCTTCAGGTCCTCGCGGATGGAGTCCTCGCTGATATCCAGGTAGCGGTTGTACCAGCTGGTGTAGCCGGTGAGGCGCTTGCCCCCGGCCGGGGCCACGCCCAGGTCGGAAAACCAGGCGTCGAAGACCGCGTCCTCCGTCCCGTGGTAGATCCGGAGATCGAAGACCGGATATTCGCCGGTGAACGTGTGGCCCGCGCAGTCCTTTTCCAGGGTGATGGTGTTCGCCCGGGTGTCAAAGCGCAGCACGGTAAAACCGCTCTCCTCGCAGAGAGAGCCCAGGAGCATCAGCTCGTCCCCCCGGCGGACATAGCCGTAAGAGAAGCCGTGCTGCCGGCCCGGCCGGTCGTCATAGCGGACAAAGCGGTAGTCGCCGTAGCCGTCAAAGGAGTAGCGGTCCACGATGGGTCCGGGCACCCGGTGCAGGGAATGCATGTGCCCGGAGATGGGGCGCTCGCGGCTGTCGGTCCAGCTCTGGTAGCCGTTGAGGTAGAGCAGGTCGCCCTTTTCAAAGGCAAAGGAGAAGCGGGCGCGGACAGTCTGGAGCACCGTCTCCTCCTCCGCGCGGAGGGTGAGCGTGAAGCGCTCGGGCGTATTGTCCACGGTCCATTTGAGCCGGGGGCTGCCGCCGCTGCCGGTGAAGCGCCCGGAACCCCGGGAGGAAATCAGTTCAATTTCGTCAAGTATCATGCGTTTTTCTTTTTCAGTTCCTCGATGGTGGAGAGGATCATCTTTTCATTGTACAGCAGGAAGAGGATCGCGCCGATCAGGCAGGTGACGAAGGCCACCGCCGCGGAGGCGCGGTAGCTGCCCTTGGTGCCGGAGACGGTCAGGGAGGTGAAGACCACCATGGCGATGGCCTGGCCCATCTTGAAGGCAAAGGTGCGGGCGGCAAAGAACATGCCGCTCCGGTCCTCGCCGGTCTCCAGCCTGGACAGCTCTGCCACGTCGGCCACGCAGGCCTGGGGCAGGATGCCGAGGATGGCCATGGGCACCGCCGCGCACACGGCGATGATGAAGCCCCAGTGCAGGCCCTTGCCCACGAAGGTGGTGATGAGGAAGACCAGCGCGTAGGCAAAGAAGCCGGTGACGATCAGCTTCTTCTTGCCCAGCTTCGGGGCCAGCTTGTTGACCACCGGGTAGAGGCAGACGGAGATGAAGGTCATGGTGGCGGTGAGCACGAAGGTCCAGGTGTCCTCGATCTCCATGAGCTTGGTCTCATAGAAGGCAAGGCCCGTCTGGAACAGGGTCAGAGCGAAGAAGTAGATCACGTCGGCGTAGACAAAGCGCCGAAACTGCCCGTTCTGGAAGGTCTTGAGCAGGGAGGAGAAGGCCTTGGTCTCACTGGGCCTGGAGTCGATGTACGCGCGCTCCTTGATGTACAGGGAGGGGATCATCATGGCGATGCAGGCGATGGTGGCCATCACGGCCACGGCCATGCGCACCGAGCCCGCCTGGCCGAAGGCGCCCTCAAACATGCCCGCCACATTGGGCAGCATGAAGGAGATGGACTGGCCGACGATGAAGGTGAAGGAGATGAAGGTGGAGACGTTGATGCGGTGCTCCTGGGTGTCGCCCAGCTCTGCGATCAGCGCGTTGTAGGGGGTGCAGAAGATGGTCATCACCAGGTAGAAGGCCATCAGTAGCACGAAGAGGATCGTGTCGTTGAGGGCGACGGAACCGGTCTGGGGCAGGGTGAAGAGCCCGATGGTGACCAGGGCGAAGGGGATGGCCACGGCCTTCATGAAGGGGATGCGGCGGCCGCCCTTGTAGTTGGAGCGGTCAGACCAGCCGGCGATCAGCGGGTCGGTGATGGCGTCAAAGATGCGCCCCACGGCCAGCACGAGACCGAAGAGGGTCAGCTTGAAAAGGATGGGGTTCTGGGTGATGCCGGCGGCGAAGATGCCGGTGTTGGGGTTCTGGGCGTCGGGGCTGCCGGTGTAGTAGTAGACCATCCAGTTGGTCACGATGCCGGAGAGCAGACTCCAGCCGAACTGGCCGATGGCAAAGATCCACAGCAGCTTGTTGGTGATCGGTTTCTTCTGCATGATGCGTTCTCCCTTACATATCAATAATCTTCCTTTTTGGCTCCCCTTGGCGAAAGGCATTGCGCCCTTTGCGGGTGGGGCTGTCCGGCGCGGGTTTTTTTCTTTTTATTTCACCGCGAGCTTGACGGCCTCGTAGGCACCGTTGTAGATGCCGGCCGCCTTGGCCCGCAGGATGCCCCGGCAGAGGGCGGGCAGGATCTCGTCGCCGTCGGTGATCTCGTCGAGCATGGCCAGGACCTCCTCGGTCTTGTCCAGCTCGTAGCTGCCGTCCCCAACCTCGGCCGCACGGATGGCGCCCCAGGCCTCGTGGCCGCCGACGCGGTGGATCATCAGCTTCGGCACCGGGTAGAAGCTCAGCTCGCTGGGTTTGGTCAGGAGCACGTCGCAGCGGCGCAGCAGGAGGTTCGTCACATACACGGCGGCAAAGATGTCCTTGTGGCAGAAGGCCTGCACGCCGTCCAGCTCGTCCTTTTCCAGGAAGGCTTTGGCGGCTTCATAATCGTCAAAGTGGGTGTTCGCCAGGCTTTTCAGCTCGGGGATGTGGCTGACAATGGAGTTCCAGACCTCAAAGTGGTCGCCGGTGTTGATGAGCAGGGCCGCCTTGCCGGCGCGCACCTGGGGCAGAAGGTGGCTGATGATGTCCTCAAACAGCTTCTGCTGGGCGCCGGCGCCGCCGATGGAGAGCAGATAACGCCGGGGCTTGCCCGCCGCCATGCGGTCGAGACGCGCCTGGCAGTCGGCCTCAATGTTCACCACCAGCTCGTGGTCCACATAGTGGCCCACGTCAAAGAGGCTGCCCTTGGGCATGGGCTTGAGCTGACGCCTGGGATCCATGCCGCGCAGCATCTTGTAGCCCAGGAAGGCGGAGGGCGTCTGCACCGTGTGGATGCTGCCCTCGGACAGATGCAGGGCCATGGGCCAGTTGTCGGGGATGGCGTTGACCACCCGGGTGAAGCCCGCGTGGATGGCGGCCTGGGCGGGCCAGGCGTGGGTGGCCACATAGGGCACGTCCTTGGGGAGGTGGCGCAGAAGCGGCGCCATCAGCTCGGCGTTCTTCTGGTCGGCGGCGTTGTAGGTCAGCTTGCGGAAGCCCTCGGAGTTGATGGGCTCCCACACCAGCTTGTTGAACAGGCCGATCTTCTGGCTCAGCCGGGAGCCGAGGGAGTACAGGTCGTTCTGGTGGGAAATGAGTTTGGTGGCCGTGGACGCGGGGTAGGAGTTGAGATCCAGCCAGTAGGGCTCGAAGCCCAGGGCATGGGCCGCGGAGGCGATGGCCATGGAGATGCGGTAGTGGCCGTAGCCCATGCGGATGTTGCCCACGATGAGGGCATTGTCCGGCAGCTTCAGCCCCGGCTTGTCCGTCAGCACCAGGTTCTTCACCCCGATGGGGGCGAGTACCGGGTTCTCCGCCGCGGCAAAATAATATTCGGTGCCGCTGTCGTCCCCGAATTTCTTCTGATATTTTGCTTTCTGGCGGCAGGCCTTGGTATAGTCCTTTGCCGCAATGGGATTGCCGAAGATCACTTTCGAGCGCTCCATACGCTGTCCTCCCGTCCGTCTTGACAAATCTTGATCGTTGTGATAGTCTATCTATCAATCTGATAGATAGACTATCACAACGAACGGAGTCTGTCAATATGAACCCTGAAAAAATCGGAAAAAGCTTAAAGGATCTGCGGGAAGACTCCATTGTCTATGTGGCGGCGGAGCTGTTTCTGCAGGACGGGATCGAGGATGTGAAGATGACGGACATCGCCGCCCGGGCCGAGGTGGGGGTGGCCAGCCTCTACCGCTACTTCGGCACCAAGGAGGCGCTGGTCCTGCGGGCCGGGGCCCTGCTGTGGCAGGATCTGCACACCCTCTTCTCCAGCGTCTATGAGGCGGAGGACTTCCACGCCCAATGCGGCATGGAGCGGATCACCCGGCTCTTCGGGGTCTACCGCCGGCTCTTTCAGGAGCAGCCCGGCTTCATCCGCTTCGTGGGGGATTTTGACGCGTTCATCATCCGCAGCCGGGTGGACAAGGCGCAGCTGGCCGAATACGAGCAGAGCGTGCTGAATTTCTACCCGGTGTTCCTCGCCTCCTACGAGGCGGGGCTGCGCGACGGCTCGGTGCGGGAAATCGAAAACCCCAGGCGCTATTATGAGGCCGTGTGCCACGGAGCGATGGCCCTGAGCCAGAAGCTGCTCAGAGGCGAGATCCTGCCGGCGGACGGCTTCAGCGGCCCCGGGGAGCTGGACCTGCTGCTGGACATGGCGGCGCGCTATCTGCGCCGATAAGGGAGGAAAACAAAATGCTGACCAATATCGCCGTGGCGGATATGCAGCTGGGGGATGAGCTGGAGGGCTTTTACGTCCTCTCCGCCGCCAGCCAGAGAACCACCAACAGCGGCAAGCCCTATCTCACCGGGACCATCTCGGACCGCAGCGGCAGCATGGAGCTGGTGGCCTGGGACTACGCCGGCGGCATTGGGCCGGAGGACAACGGCCAGGTCGTCAAGCTCCGGGGCAAGGTGTCGGAGTACCGGGGCGGCCGGCAGTTTTCCGCCCAGCGCATCCGCCTGGCAGACCAGAACGACCGCTATGAGCTTTCGGAACTGGTGCCCACCGCGCCCATCGACCTTGACGCGGCGCTCGCCGGGATCGAGGCGCTGATCGCCTCCCTGGCGGACGACGACTACCGCCGCATGGCGGAGGAGATGCTGCGCCGCCATAGGGAAGGCTTTGTCCGCATCCCGGCGGCCAAGTCCGTGCACCACGGCTTTCTGGGCGGACTGCTGATGCACACGGCCAACATGCTGCGCACGGCGGATTTCCTCGCCGGGCAGTATGCCGAGGTTGTCAACCGGGACCTGCTGCTCTGCGGCACGCTGCTGCACGATCTCGCCAAGGAGCGGGAGTTTGACTTTTCTCCCCTGGGCCTTGCGGTGGACTACTCCCTGGAGGGACAGCTGCTGGGCCATCTGGTGATGGGTGCCCGGGAGGCCGCCGAAGCGGCGGAGGAGCTGGGCCTGCCGCAGGAGAAGTCGGTGCTGCTGCAGCACTTGATCCTCTCCCACCACGGAGAGCCGGAGTTCGGCGCCGCGGTGCGCCCTATGTGCGCCGAGGCCGAGCTGCTGCACCTCATCGACATGATCGACAGCCGCATGGAGATTTACGCGGAGACCTTTCAGTCTCTGTCCGCGGGTTCCTTCAGCGGAAAGATCTTCGCGCTGGACAGGAAGATCTACAAGCCGAGCGACAGGGAAACGGAATAAAGGAAACCCCGCAGGGCCTGGCCCTGCGGGGTTTCCTTTACCGTATGCCTCAGGCCCCGTCGGCCTCGTCCGCGACGGGGTTGACGTGGATCATGATGTGCTTGACCTGGGGGAAGGCGGTCTCGATGCTGTCGTGCACGGTCTCCGCGATGCGGTGGGCATCGAAGAGCGTCATGCTGCCGTCGGCGCCGATCTCCATCTCCACATAGATACGGCTGCCGAAGGTGCGGGTCTGCAGCAGGTCCACGCTTTTGACGCCCTCAATATCCAGAGCCCGGCGGCGGATGGCCTCCTCGGTCTCCGCGTCGCAGGCCTGGTCCACCATGCGGCCGACGGCGTCCCGGAAGATGTCCAGCGCCGCCTTTTCGATGAAGACACAGATGACGAGACTGGCCAGGGCGTCCGCCGCGGCAAAGCCCAGCCGCGCCCCCAGGATGCCGAGCAACGCGCCCACGGAGGAGAGGGCGTCGGAGCGGTGGTGCCAAGCTCCCGCCATCAGCGCGGTCGAGCCGATGCGCCGGGCGACAGACCGGGTGAACCAGAACATGCCCTCCTTCACCAGCACCGAGACCCCGGCCGCGACCAGGGCGAGGATACCGGGGGCGGCCGCGTTTTCCGCAGGCCCTGCGGCGATGGCCTTCACAGCGTTGAGGCCGATGGAAAAGCCCGTCACCGCCAGGATCAGGGACAGGACAATGGCCGCCACGCACTCAAAGCGCTCATGGCCGTAGGGGTGCTCCCGGTCGGAGTCCTTGGCGGCGGCCCGCACGCCCAGAATGACGATGACCGAACTGAAGGCGTCCGAGGCCGAGTGTACCGCGTCGGAGACCATGGCCCCGGAGTGGGCCACAATGCCCGCCAACAGCTTGAAGGCCGTCAGCGCGAGGTCCACGCCGATGCCGATGCGGGAGGTACGCTCCGCCTCCCGCTGGGGCGCGGAGGCCGTGCCCGCGCCGCTGTGGGCGCTGATATGCAAAAGATTCATAGGGGTCTCTCCTTTGCTGAGGATACAAACAGAATATGCCGGAGAATGAGAAAACATCCGCGGGACAGAGTTCTGTCCCGCGGATGTTTTCTCATCTGCTGTCACAAACGTGACCCGGCTCCGTCCGGAGAATCCGGACCGGCCTGTTCAGTGTAGGTATTATAGAACATCGGATGGCGAAATCGATCGAGGATTCGATTGATTTCGCTGTCAAACAACAAGTTTGGCAGCGAATGATTCTAAAAATCATTCGCCATAGAATCATTATATCAGCTCTCAGGGGGGCCGTCAAGCGAGGCGGCGCTGCTTGTGATTTTGTCCAGGATCTGCTGCCGCCGCTCGTCAAAGAGCAGCTCCTTGTTGTGGCGGAAGTAGGCCTCACAGCCGAACTCCTCCACAAACCAGGAGGTGTCGAAGCCCGCGGTGATCTCCGTGACAAAGAGCACCAGCTCCTGACTCTGGCCCACGGCCTGCTCCAGGAAGGAAAAGACATTGCTGAAGGCCGCGCCCGTCTGTTCCGCCAGCTCCCGGCGCAGCTCGGTCTCCCGGGAGAAGGCGCCCTTGACGGCCGCAAACTGGGCTTCGCCCTCGGCCTCGGGCATACCGGCGAGCAGTTTCCCGTATTCCTCCAGCCGGTTGATCTCCGCCTGGGCGAGAGCCTGCTTCTCCCGGTCATTCTGCCCGGCGGCGGCCGCCCGCTTGAGAGAGGCCCTGCGCGTCTCCAGAATCTCCCGCAGCACATCGGCGGGCGCCTCGCCCTCCATGCGGCCCTTCACGCCGGAGAGATCATCGTAGAGTGCCTGGCACAGCCCGTCCTGCCGCCGGGTGTCCCGGGAAGCTTCGGAGAGCTTGGCCAGCAGCAGGCCCATCACCGCCAGCTTCTCGTCAAAGGGCGCGGCGGCAAACTCCGTCTTCGTGACGGCGGGGGCCCGGCCCTGCAGGATATCCTCCACGTGGTAGACCTGGCGGTACTTGTTATAGAGTCGGAGATAGTTCATGAAGTCCCGGGCCAGGGCGGGCATCTGCACATACTGCACCACCAGACTCTCGTCCGCCTCGATCCCCAGATCCTCATAGACATAGAGCAGCTCGCTGAGATCCTCCCAGCCGCGGGCGGTGGCAAACTGCAGTCCCTCGGGGGTGTTCTCGATGCGGTAGAAGTTCTCCTTCTTGATGTCCAGATAGGAGACCACCGCCCCGTGCAGACCCTTCTGCCGCGCGTACTCCTTCCAGACCGCGAAGTCCTCCGTCACGTCGATGCGCTTGACCCTGTCCAGGGTCACCACGTCAAAGTCCCGCACGGACTTGTTGTACTCCGGCGGGTTGCCCGCGGCCACGATCAGCCAGCCCTCGGGCAGGCGCTGGTTGCCGAAGGTCTTGTTCTGCAGAAACTGCAGCATCATGGGGGCCAGGGTCTCGGAGACGCAGTTGATCTCGTCGAGGAAAAGGATGCCCTCCCGGATGCCGGTGTTCTCCATCAGCGCGTGGACCGCGCCGATGATCTCGGACATGGTGTACTCGGTGACGGTATAGGTCTCGCCGCCGTAGACGCGCTTTTCGATGAAGGGCAGGCCCATGGCGCTCTGCCGGGTGTGGTGGGTGATGGTGTAGGAGACCAGACCCACCTGCTCCTCAAAGGCGATCTGCTCCATGATCTGGGTCTTGCCGATGCCCGGAGGCCCCATCAGCAGCACGGGGCGCTGACGCATGGGCGGGATGCGGTAGGCGCCGTAGGCATCCCGGGCGAGATAGGCCCGCAGGGTGTTGCGGATCTGGGTTTTGGCTTGCTTGATGTTCATATCCTTGTCCTCGTGCAATTAAAATTCGGGCAGATCTGCCAGGATGTCCTCCAGCCAGATGTTCTCGTCCAGCTGCGGGGGCTTGTCCAGTTCCGGCGTCTCCAGCACCAGCTTGATGGCCCAGGGGGGGATCTTCAGGGTCATGGGGGGTTCGGCCAGGAGAATGAAGGCAGTCTCCCAGCTCGGGCGCTTCGTGGGGTAGACGCCCATGCCGTCGGTAAAGTACAAAAGCCCTCGGAGATTGGTGAAGCTGCCGGCGTCTACCAGCTGCTGCACGTGCTCAAAGACCGGACGGAAGTCCGTGGCGCTGCCGCCGGTGAGCGTGAATTCCGCCATATAGCGGTGCAGCTCCTCCGCCGAGCGGATCAGGGTGTCGGAGCGCAGGCGGTCGTCACACTGGAGAATGTGGATGTTGAGACGCCGGGTGAAGGTGTCCGTGGAGCGGAGAATGGCATAGGTGCTGGCGAGAAAGGCCCGCACCAGGGAGCCGGAGGTGGACATGGAGGTGTCGATGGCGATGACAAAGTCCTCGATGCGCTCCTCCTCCCGGGTCTCCGGCGGCTCGATGAGGGGCATGTTGCCGTAGGTCTGCAGCCCGTAGCTGTAGTAGATGTAGTCAAAGGCGTCGTCGTCCGGGCGCAGCACCTCCCGGGGGGCGGCAAAGCGCCGGAGAAAGCGGCGGTAGTCCACGTCGTCCCGGGCCGAGACGGCCAGCAGCTCGCTCATGGCCTCGCCCTGCTGCCCGCTGGGGGACGGGATGGTCTGCATGGAGGTCTGGGTCTTGGAGGCGATGGACTGCCAGAGCTGGTCCTGGCGTTCGGTCTGTTCCCGCTGGCGCTTCTCCTCCATGTCCCAGAGACTGTGGTCGTCCATCAGAAAGGCCCGCTGGAGTTGGGCGATCTCGTAGTCCGGTCTGGGATTTCTCAGCAGCAGGCGGTAGATGCCCTCGGCGGTCAGGACTTTAAGCTCCCGCCGGCACTCCCCGTAGAATTTGGCTCTGCTGGGGGCGCCGGGGTTTTTCAGGCAAGCGTAGGGGAGGGAGTCGATGACGCTCTCCACCGCGGCGTCGCAGGCCAGGTCCCAGAGGACCGCGTCCCGGCCCCGGCGCTTTTTTAAATGGCGGAACATGCAGTGCAGGATCCCGTGCAGCACCAGACGGTTGACGATTCTCCCGCTGCGCAGATAGCAGTCTGCCAGATAGCTGCCGTTATAGTAGAGGGTTACACCGTCGGTGGCGGCGGAGATCGTCACCTCGTCCCCCGGCGCGGGGGCGAGGGCGTAGAGCGCCTCGGCCAGATACGGCATGCTCATGCCGAGCTCCGCCCGGGCGGCCATCAGGATGTCCAGCCCCACGGCGGCGAGTCTGTCTTCGTTCATGGGTGTGTCCTCAGAGTTCAAAACTTCTGCGCCGGCCGGCCCCGAAGCGGCGCTGACGCTGCTCCAGCAGCAGGGCCACGGCCTCCGTGTATCCCATGGCCCGGGCCGCGTCCAGAGCGGAGGAGAGGGCGCCGCTGTCGCCCACGCTCTCCTCGAGCAGCAGGCGCAGGCCCGCCGTATCCTCCAGGCGCAGCGTCAGGGAGAGGGCCGCGGCGGCGTTTCGGTGCAGATAGGAAAGATAGCGCTCCCGGGCAGGATCCGACAGCTGAGTCGGATAGCGCAGGCGGAAGAAGGCCAGGCGCAGGGCGCAGTCGTCCTCATGCTCGGTAGCCAGATACTGCTTCCACAGCGCGTCGTAATCCTGGAGGTGGAGCTTCTTGCCCCGGAAGACGCTGTGGTAGGGATAGCCCGCGCCGATGATGTTCAGGTTGAAGATGCGGGCGGGGCTGTTCTCCTCGTAGAGCTCCACGTATTCGGGAAAGATCAGCCGGGTGCGCTCGCCGTCCGGCGCGGTGACGGTCACGTCCAGCTCCTGGGGCAGGGTGGCGGCGATGTTGGCCAGCGCCGGGCCCTGCTCCGGGCCCGTGCGCGTCAAAAGCAGCCGGGAAAAGACCCGACAGTTCATGAAGGTGCAGGTGCCGGTGGAGCGGAGATCGTCATACAGCCGCAGCTCCTCCATGGCGCGCAGGTTCATCATGGCGTAGCTGTCGATGTGCAGGAGCGTCCGGGGCAGGCTGAGCCGCCGGATGCGGCGGTTGTTCCACTCGCCCGTCTCCGGCCCGCCGAGGATGCGCACTTCCTCAAACTCTCCGGTCAGCTCCCGGGCGTCCGGGGCCAGGCACCGGTCCCCGATCCGGGTGACCGGCAGGCCCAGCAGCGTCTCGGGCAGAGAGACGTCCGTGTCGCAGGTGACGGCCCGGAGGATGGCCACGCCGTCTTCCTCGCGGCGGAGCTTCAGTTTCCAGTTGTTCAGTCCGCTGACGGTCTCCGTCTCCGCCGCCTCCTTTTCACAAAAAACCGGCCGCGCGGGGCCGGTTTTGCGTTTTTGCGTTGTTACCGGACAGCGTAGGGGATGTTCAGCTTGTCCAGAATGGCGGCCGCGGTGTCGTAGTCGGCCTTGATGGCGCCGTTGTCCACCAGCTCCACCGTCTTGCCCTCACCGTAGGCGCGCAGCAGGTTTTCCTCCAGCTCTTCGGGCGTGACGGACTGACCCTCAAAGAAGATCTGGCTCTCCTGAACGGACACGGTGAGCACACCGTCGTCCTCCGGGGCCGCGGGCTCTTCCGCCTCCACGGTTTCGACTGCCTGGGTCTGCTCCTTCTCGGGCAGCAGGCTGCTGCCATCGCCCGGCAGCAGGCCCCAGCCGCCGTTTCTGACGCCGTTGCCCGCCAGAAGCAGCAGGGCTGCCGCCGCTGCTGCGGTGGTCACCCGACGCCCGGTTCTGCCGCGTTTCTTTTCTTCCTGTGCCATGGCGCTTCCTCCTTATTGTGTGAGATCCGTCTCGATATATTGCAGCGCCGTACCGGCGCTTCTCGCCTCTTCCTTCAGCTGGCGCACCACGCTGCCGATCAGCAGGTACTCCGTCTGATAGATCCGGTTCCGGTCGTACTGAAAGACCACAAAGACCGTCTCCTTCCCGCTGTCGCGCATGAGTCCGGTCAGGGCCGCGCGCAGGCGGTTAACGGTGTAGGTCTCGTCCTCCGGGTCCAGGGGAATGCGGATGCTCCCGCCGTCCCGGGGCTCGATGAGGGCCTGGCGGCTTTCCCCGCCCTGGACGCTCAGCGTGAGCACCAGGCTGTTTTCCTCCACCACACCCACGGTGATGCCCTCGCGCTCCAGCGTTTCGAGCCGCCCGGCCAGCGCGTCCCGCTCCTCCTGGGTCTGGCTGAGTTCGGCCCGGACGTTTTCCGCGGCGGCCTCGGCCTCCGCCCGGGAGCTCACGGCAGCGTCCGTCTGGGTCTTCGCCTGGGTCAGCAGGACGAAGAGCATGATGAGGATCACGTCCAGGAGACTGGTCAGCTCAATGAAAATCTCCCGCCGTCTCACAGTGCTGCGTCCTCCGGCTCCCGCGCCCGCCGCTCCAGCAGCAGAGCCACGCTCTTGTCGTTGTCCTCCATCCGCGCCGAGAGAAAGCCGTCCAGCAGCTTAAAGAGAATGGCGAAGATCAGCCCCCAGAGCGTGGAGGTCAGCGCGGCAAAGAAGTTCATCTGCATATTGCTCAGATCCGCCACCATGGGCAGCAGGGACAGCACCGTGCCCAGAATGCCCAGCAGCGGAAAGATGGCCGTGACGTTGACATACACGGCATAGAGACTCTCCGACCGGTGGCGCAGGGCGATGATCTCCTCCTCGTCCACGGCGGAGATCTCCCGCGCCAGCAGCTCGGGATGCTCCCTGCGGGAGGGGACGAAGATCAGCCGGTGCAGCCGCCGGTAGAGCTCGTTTGCCTGACGGCGCGTGGCGGCAAAGCACAGGGCGTTGCCCAGGGCCACCAGCACGATCACCAGATCAAAGCCCCATAGATTGTGAAGAACCACCTGCCAGACCGACATGGCGCGCACCTCCCTTTTGCCCCTACTATACAATTTCCGACGGGATTTTACAACCAAAATACGCGCGGACGGTGGAAAAAAGCTGAAGGATCGTTTATACTGAAACCAACAAAAGAACAGGGAGGACAACGCCATGAAAAAAACCGTGACCATTCTCCTTGCTGCGGCGCTGCTGCTGGGCCTGCTCTCCGGCTGCGCGGCCCCCGCGGCCCCGGCACCCACGGACGCGCCCGCGCCCACTGCGGCCGAGACCCCGGCTGCCTCCGCGCCGGCGGAGACAGAGCCGCCTGCCGCCGGGACGCCCGCGCCGTCCGCCGCGGAGCCCTCCGCGGAACCCGCCGCAGCCCTGCCGGACCTGGCTGCCGCCGCGGCGGGACAGGCCTTTGCCGTGGCCATGGCCTACTACAACGGGGGCTTTCCCGAGGGGACCATGCCGGAGGACCCGGCCTTTCTGCTTGACGCCACGGGCTGGTATGCGGCCTGGCGCTGCCGCACGGCCGACTGCGACATGATCCCGCTTTCGGAGGCGGAGGCCTTTCAGCGCTCCATCGGCAACCAGGGGGAGTTTGTGTTCTACCCGGAGTATGAGGATTACGGCTTTGCCAAGCGCATGAAGACCGCCGACGGCACCGTGAATATCACGTTTCCCACCCACACGCAGCGGTTGGAGGAGCTGCTGGGCGTCACGCTGGAGACCCGCCTGGAGGCAGACGGCGGCTCGGCGGTGAGCTTCACGATCGTCCGCCACTTTACCAGCGGCGAGACGGCGGAGAAGAGCTACCGCATGCTCTTCCGGCCGAGCGGCGAGGAGCTCTTCCCCTACCGGCTCACGGACGTGGTGCTGCCGACGAAGGGCGCCAGGATGGACCCGGAGCTGAACTTTGACTGGGACGAACTCATGGCGCAAAACAGCCTGCGCTTCCTGCTGACCCAGAATCAGGCCGTCTGTATCCGCAACAACTATTTTGAGGACATGGAGAACTGGCTGGTGAACCTGAATGGGGATCTGTGCGTGATGAACATCCAGCCGGACTACATCTCCGGCCAGTACCGCGGCTGCTACTTCGAGTACGAAAAGACCCCGGAGGGAAAGATGCGGGCCAGAGTCAGCGGCTTTGACGAGAGCGCCGGAAGCTGGGACCGCTGGGAGAGCTGCATCCAGGACTACTTTGCAAGCGTGGCGGTGATGCGCTATGCGGGCACCGAGGGCGACTTGATCCATCTTCAGGCCACGACGGAATACGAGGCGCGGCAGGACTTTGACGTGGACAAGGGGACCCTGGCCCTGCGGCGGGAGGCCTATTACTACGACCCCGCGGCCCAGCCCGGCAGTGTGATGACCCTGAGCTTTCCGCACAAGCTGCCGGATCTGAGCTTCCTCGACGGCTGGAACCGATCCCTGCGCCGGGTCCACCTGGTGTGGGAGGACTACTACGACGGCGGCCCCCATGTGCGGGAGGAGACCGTGGAGCTGCCCGGCGACTGGGAGTATATCCCCGCCGAGGGGCGCTACGGCGATTACACCATCTACATGAACCGGGGCTATACCCAGAGCTATTTCTACCCCGGCGACAACGTGGACTATACCCTGTATCTCACCACCGCAAAAGGATAGTTGTACTTTCCTGAAAATGTGGTATAATGCCATAGTCTGTAATTTTTGCACGGAAAGGCGCTTGCAATATGCTTGAACTGAAGAACCTCTGCTTCGGCGTGGAGGACGAAAACAGCACCAAGGAAATCATCAAGGACGTGAGCTTCGTCGTCCCCGACGAGAAGTTTGTCGTCATCACCGGCCCCAACGGCGGCGGCAAGTCCACCCTGGCCCGCCTCATCATGGGCATCGAAAAGCCGTCCTCCGGCAGGATCTTCCTGGACGGACAGGACATCACGGACCTGGGCATCACGGAGCGGGCCAGACTCGGCATCAGCTTTGCCCTGCAGCAGCCCGTCCGCTTCAAGGGCATCGCGGTCATCGACCTGCTGCGCCTGGCGGCCCAAAAGGAGCTGAGCGTGGGCGAGGCCTGCGAGTACCTCTCCGCGGTGGGCCTCTGCGCGCGCGACTACATCCACCGCGAGGTCAACGCCAGCCTCTCCGGCGGCGAGATGAAGCGCATCGAGATCGCCACGGTTCTGGCCCGCGGCACCACCCTCTCCGTCTTTGACGAGCCGGAGGCGGGCATTGATCTCTGGAGCTTCCAGAGCCTGATCCAGGTGTTTGAGAATATGCAGAAGCGTTCTCACGCCTCCATTCTCATCATCTCCCATCAGGAGCGGATTTTGAACATCGCCGACTCCATCATCCTCATTGCCGAAGGTCAGGTGCGCTCTCAGGGCAGCAAGGATCAGATCCTGCCTGAGCTCATGAAGAGCACCATCCCCGTCACCTGCAACCGCATTCTGGAAGGAGGGGTCAACTGATGCTCAGCGAGATTCAGAAGCAGCTGCTGGCCGAGATCGCCGACCTGCACAAGGTGCCCGAGGGCGCCTACAACATCCGCGCCAACGGCGAGGCCGCCGGACGCAACTCCACCGCCAATATCGAGATCACCAGCAAGACCGACAAGCCCGGCATCGACATCCGCATCAAGCCCGGCACCGTCAACGAGAGCGTCCACATCCCCGTCGTCCTGTCCGAGAGCGGGCTCAAGGATTTGGTATACAACGACTTCTTTGTGGGCGACGGCGCCGACGTGGTCATCGTGGCCGGCTGCGGCATCTCCAACTGCGGCGACCAGGACTCCGCCCACGACGGCGTGCACGTCTTCCACATCGGCAAGAACGCCAAGGTCAAGTATGTGGAGAAGCACTACGGCGAGGGCACCGGCCGCGGCAAGCGCATCATGAACCCCAAGACCGAGGTCTATATCGGCGAGGGCAGCAGCGTGGAGATGGAGATGGTGCAGATCAAAGGCATCGACGATACCGTCCGCGACACGATCGCAAAGCTCGACAAGGGCGCACGCCTGGTGGTGCATGAGCGCCTGCTCACCCACGGCTCCCAGCGGGCCGAGAGCGGCTACACCATCGAGCTCAACGGCGACGATTCCAGCGCCGACGTGGTCTCCCGCTCGGTGGCCAAAGAACAGAGCTGGCAGCTCTACCGCTCCCGCATCGTGGGCAACGCCCTCTGCTCGGGCCATACCGAGTGCGACGCCATCATCATGGACAAGGCCAAGGTGCTGGCGGTGCCGGAGCTGGAGGCCAACAACATCGACGCGGCCCTGATCCACGAGGCTGCCATCGGCAAGATCGCCGGCGACCAGATCATCAAGCTCATGACCCTGGGCCTCACCGAAAGTGAAGCCGAGGAGCAGATCATCAACGGCTTCCTCAGATAAAAAAGTTGCTGCAGAGCGCCCTGATTCGGAGAAATCGGGGCGCTTTCCTATTGTAGTCAGGCTGAAAATGTGCTAGTATATTCTAAAATGCTTTGAGTTTTTTTACTAATTACCCGGCGGACTTTCACCCGACCGAAAGGAGAGGACGAGAATGACAAAAAAGGAGTGCGGCAACGGGCATATCTACGATGCGGATATTCACGACAGCTGCCCCTACTGCAGGAACCAAAAGGGTACGATCGTATTCCCGCCGAGCCCCCGGAAAGAGGACGGGGGGAGCCCGACCATGCCGGCCGAGAATCCCCTGCGCGAGGTCCCGAAGGTGGAGTGCACCATACCGGAAATGGGGACGACCCCGGTCATGCGGGCGCGCTGCGGCTTTGACCCGGTCGCCGGCTGGCAGGTCGGCGTCGACGGATCTATGGCCGGGCGCTCCGTGGAGCTCATGGCATGGGCCAACCGGATCGGCCGCAGCGCGCAGAGCGACGTGCGCATTCCGGAGGACCCGACCGTCTCCTGGGAGGATCACGCCTGCATCGACTATGACCGGATGACGCACACCTTCACCCTCATCCCCGGACGTTTTGTCAACACGATCTATCTCAACGGGGAAGCGCTGTACGCGCCCCGGTACCTGAAGGCCTATGACCGGGTGCTGCTGGGTGAGACCGAGATGATGTTCATCCCCTTCTGCGGGGAGGAATTCCAGTGGTCCGGCACGGAAATGAGTCAGACAGAGCCCCTGACGCTCCACGCGGGCTTCGTGCCCATGGATCCCGACCCGACCGAGCCGGCGGAGCCGATCGGCAGAGTCTACAGACGGGAAGTGGAGGAAGGCGCCACACTGATGATGGGAGGAAACGATAATGAGTCTTAACAGCAGAGCCTTCTCCCATATCGGAGGAAGAGCGGAAAACCAGGACGCCGTCCGGGCTGAGGTGAACGGGGACAGCGGCCTGTTTGTGGTGGCGGACGGATTGGGCGGACACCGCAACGGGAAAGCCGCTGCGGAGGCGACCATCCAGGCCATGTTTTCCGACTGGGAGGCGGCGGGCCCCATGGATGCCGACCGGCTGCGCGGCCTGGTCGAACGGGCCAACAGCGATATCCTCCAGGTGCAGAAGGAGCAGTTCTGCTCCTGCAAGAGCACCGTCGTGGCCCTTGCCGTGGAAGGGCAGCGGGCCTTCTGGGCACACACCGGGGACTCCCGCCTGTACGGGTTTCGCGACGGAAAGCTCTGGCCGCTGACGGAGGACCACTCGGTGGCGTATCTCAAATACAAGACCGGCGAAATCACCAGGGAGCAGATCCCGACGGACGAGGATCAGAACGCGCTGCTGCGGGCGCTGGGCGGCTACAAGTGGGAGCCGGTCGTCGGCTCGGCCGATGATCTGAGACCGGGAGACGCCTTCCTTCTCTGCAGCGACGGATTCTGGGAGCTGGTCAGCGAAGCGGAGATGCTGGAGGATCGCGCGGAAAGCCCGACGGCTGACGCCTGGGCGGAGAAAATGCTGCGGCGCGCGGCCCAGGTGATGGAGCAGCGCTCCGGCTGCGACAATCTCTCCGTGATTACGGTCATGCTCAACTGACAGAGAAACCTGAAATCAATCAAGAAATCAGACAGGAGGCACCACCATGAAACCGATGGAACCGAAAAAAGCGAAAACCGCGATCCTCATCACAGCCATTGCGGCAGTACTGATTCTTGCACTCTGCCTCTGCGTCCTCTTCGAGGTACCGGTTTTCGGGAAGAAAACAGAGCCGGCGGCGAGCCCGACACCGGTGGCCTTGACCGCGGAGCCCACCAAAAAGCCTGCCGAGCCAGCCAGAAAGCCCAGTGAGGCGGATCTGGCCGGCACGTCCGAAATGCTCCAACACCCCGACCCGAGCAACTATCTGGACAGCTACCGCCCCATGATTACCCGCACCCAGAACTCAAACGTCAACGGCAAGGTGCTCATGCTGCTCAACACCAAACCCTGGGAGTTTGAGTACGAGATCGTCATGAAGCTGGACGGGAACACCCAGGTCACCGCCCTTGCGCAGGAGAACGGATACACGCTGGTCCTGTACAAGGAGGGCGTGGCCGGCTGGGTCATCACAACGGATCTGGACGAATATACAGGGTGAGAAAGCAATGATTCTGACCGTTAAAGCGCTGGTAGTTGCCCTGCTGCTGGGCTTCTCCCTGCTGCTGCTGGGCCTGGGGCTGGGAATGCCGATCCCGGGAGTCGCGGCCATGGCGGCGGAGGCCGTGCTGGGCCTGCTGCTGCCGCCCGCCGCGTTCCCGCTGTTTATGGCGGGCGCGGTGTGCATGCTCTGCCTGCGGCCGATTCAGGGCGGCGGAAACAGCGTCACGGCAAAAACCCGCCGCTGCTATATCATGGCGACCAGCGGGCCCCTGCAGGGGAGAAGCTATCCCCTGACAGAACAAACGCCGCAGCTGACCATCGGCAGGGAAGGGTGCAGCGTGCTCTTCCCGCCGAGTACCCCCGGCGTGGGGCGGCACCACTGCAGAGTCTATCTCACCGGCGGCTCGGCCTGCCTGGAGGATGAGAACTCCACATACGGCACCTTCCTTTTGCCCGACGGCAGAAAGCTGATGCCGTACACGCCCGTGACGCTCACAAACGGCATGCGGTTTTGCCTGGCAAGCCCCGCGGTCACCTTTCAATATACAGAGACCGTACAGTAACCCGGGGACGCGTCCCCGGCAGATCGAAACAAAAAAAGGAACAGACAGTCTGCGCTTATAGAATATAAGGAGGAAGAAGACCATGGCATGGAGAAACAAGAAGAAACAGGACGACAACGGCGCATCCTATTTTGAAAACGTCGGCAAGACCGAATCCGTGGGCGGCGGCGCCTTCGGCGGTGGCTTTGACAGCGGTTTCGGCAAGACCGAGTCCGGAGCCGGCGGTGCTTTCGGCGGCAACTTCGGCGGCAACTTCGGCAAGACCGAGGCGGTGCAGAACGGCGGCTGGGGCGCGGGCCCTGTCCAGAATTTCAGCGCGACCGCATCCCTCAACGACACCATCCCCGCGGACAGCGCCTTTATCCCGGGCACCGAGCCCTCCCCCGTGGTGGAGGACTTTGGAAAGACGCAGTCGGCCTATACCTTCCCCGCCGCCGGACCCGACGGCGGCACCCAGCCCGTGCAGGTGCAGCCCGTGGTGGGCTGGCTCGTGTGCGTGCAGGGCAGAAATATCGGCAAGTCCTTCCAGATTTACACCGGCTACAACCAGGTCGGCCGGGAGAACGGACAGATCATCGTCCCCGATGAGCCGAAGCTCAGCCGGACCAACCACATGGTCGTCACCTACGACCCCCGGGGCCGCATGTTCTATATCGGCACCGGCGACGGTCTGAACATCATCTACGTCAACGGCAAGCCGCTCTTCGGCGGAAGCGGCGCGGAGCTGCACAACTACGACGTCATTGAGACCGGCGACGTGATCTTCCGCTTCATTGGCTTCTGCGGGGAGCAGTTCAGCTGGGATTAAGAGATGATGCCAGAACAATACAGGAACCTGACCATGAGAGGCGCGGACAGAATGGCGGCGGAGGAGACCGGTTCCGGGACCGGCGATATATCGGGGAACCTGACCTTTAAGCCGACACGCGTGGAGTTTACCTGCCCGGAGGAGTTCAAGCTGGACGGGCTCCATGTGTTCGACGCCAAGGGCGAGCCGGTAATGCCCTTCACCGACGAGGAGAAGGACAAGCCCGTCGAGGGCGTATACATGCTGATGCCCGGCGAGTATACCTACAGCTTCTATCCCGGGAAAGAGGGCTACCGGGACATCGAGAAGACACCCTTCACGGTGAAGCGGAACCAGGAGGCCCTGAGCATCGAGCTCCTGCCGGAGAAGGTCGAACAGACCGAGAGCGCCGAAGAGGAGAACGAGGCCGCACCCGTCCGGGTGGAGTTTGTCGGCCCGGAGGATTTTGACTATGCGAGCCTGGAGGTGTTCGACGCCGCCGGGCTGAAGATGGCGCCTGTGAACGACGCGGAGTCGGGCAAGGCGCTGCCGGGCGTGTACGAACTGGTGCCCGGCGAATACAGCTACCGCATCGCGGCGGACGGCGAGGAGGCCGAGCAGGCGGAGAAGACGGCCTTTACGGTGGAGCCGGGCCAGGAGAAGATGACCATCGACCTCCAGCCGGAGGCCCACAGTGAGGTAAAAGAATTTACCGAAGTCGTCACCACGCCCCCGGAGCAGGTGCCGGCGGAGCCGCAGCAGAGTGCCGGGCCGGGCGTCTGGGGCATCGCCGTGGGCGCACTGATCATCGGCGCCGCGCTGGGCGGCGTCCTGATGCGGCTGCTGGGCGGCAGGATGTGGAAAGGCGCGCGCGGCGGCAGACTGCGCATCCAGGCCAAGGCCGTGCAGGGCGTCGGCGCCCGCAGCGACCAGCAGGACGCGCTGTACATGTCCGACGGCCGGCTGTATGACAAGCAGGGTATCCTGATGTGCGTGGCCGACGGCATGGGCGGTCTCAGCGACGGCGCGAAAATGAGCCAGGCGGTGGTCTCGGCGGTGGAGCGGGGCTTTGCCATTGAGGAGAAGGACGACCCGGAGCGGCTGATCTTCGACCTGACCAAACAGGCGACGGAGGCGGCCAACCGGGCCATCAGCCCGAACTTCGGTGTGGGCGGCAGCACCATGGTGATGGGGTATCTGCGCAGCGGAGAGTTCACCTTTGTCTCCGTGGGCGACAGCCGCATCAGCCTCTACCGCGACGGGATGCTCTGGCATCTCAACCGCAGACATGTCTTTGAAGAGGATCTGAAGCTGAGCGCGCTCAACGGTGCCGGGAGCTACGATGCGGCCGTCACCGACAAAAAGAAGGGCGCCCTGACAAGCTTCCTGGGCATGGGAAAGCTGAAATATGCCGACCTGCCCGATGCGCGTATCCCCCTGCAGCGCGGCGACAGAATCGTTTTGATGAGCGACGGCGTGTTCAACACCCTGTCCGACGAGGAGCTGGCCGCGATTTTGAGCAGAAAGGTCGGCACCATCACCGGCGAGATCGCCGAGCAGATCAAACAGAAGGCGAACCGCTATCAGGACAATTTCACCGCAATCGTTGTCGCCGTTGAATAACGGGGCGCTTCGAGAGACCGACTGTTAAACAGAGAAAGGAAAGAGAGACTATGAAAAAGCGCATCGCAACGCTGCTGGCGCTGACGCTGATCATCGCGCTGCTGCTGCCCGGCACCCTGGCCTGGGCCGACGGAAAGACCATGGATATCGCGGACGCCAAAAACGCGGTCGTCAGAGTCTACGCGGAGAAGGACTACCCCGACGGGATGGGAGTCTATACCGGCAGCGCCTTCGGCATCGCCGGAGAGGACGGCGTGCCCCAGTATTTTGTGACCAACGCCCATGTCTGCCACGACTCCAACGGCGAGCCGGTGGACAGAATCTGCATCCTGCTCGACAGCAAGGCGGCCTATATGGAGTATGACGGATCCGGACATCTGATCAACGTGGATTTGAACAACGCCCGCACCGTTTCCTGCGAGGTCGTGTACATCGAAGAGAGTGAATACCCCGATATCGCGGTGCTCAAGACGGTCACGCCCATCCCCGACAGAACCATCCTGCCCCTGCACCGCACCAGCGCTGAGATCAAGGACGGCGCCACCATTTACGCCCTGGGCTATCCCGGCAACGTGGACTCTCTGAACCTCCGCGGCCACGGCATGTACCTGCCCGCCGATATCGCCGAAGTGATGCTCACCTCCGGCATCGTCTCCAAGAAGACCAACAGCGAGCTGCTGGGCGGCACGGACGTGATCATGCACACCGCGACCATCAACCACGGCAACTCCGGCGGTCCCCTGGTGGATGAAAACTGCGCGGTCGTCGGCATCAACACCTACAGCGGCGAGGGCAACCAGAACATCTCCATTTACATCGACTATGTGATCCCCGTGCTGGAGAGCAAGGGCATCGCCTTCGAGGACGCCGACGCGCAGGCAAAGGGCGGCTTCCTGAGCACCCGCAACATCATCCTCATCGCGGTGATGGCGGCGGTGGTGCTGCTGGCTGTCGCGCTGATTGGCATCTTCAATAAAAAGAGCAACGACTTTGTGGAAGGCCAGAAGAAGGAAGAGGCCTCCCAGCTCCGGATCCAGGGTGTGGCCGGCTACTTCAACGGCCGCCGCTTTGAGATCCCCACCCGCATGAGCTTCGGCCGGGCGCCGGACAACAGCATGCGCTACCCGGACAAGACCCCCGGCGTCAGCGGCCACCACTGCGAGCTCATCCGCGGCGAAAACAACCGCATCTTCATCAAGGACCTGAGTTCCTCCAACGGCACCTCCGTCAACGGCGGCATGCCCATCCAGCCCAATCAGATGGTGGAGATCCGCCCCGGCGACCGCTTCTACCTCGGCTCTGAGAACGAGGGCTTCCTGCTCTGTTACAAGGGCGGCAAGCTCACGGTCGAGTGAGAAAAAGCACAGGGGAATGATCTGAGATGGCTTATGAGACAAACGCACGCCCCGGCGCCGGCCGGGGCGCGGCAGCCATGAGCGCGGAACTCCCCGCAGACTATCGCCTGCGGGGAAGCCGCGGCATGGAGTACAGAATCCGGCGCGTACTCGGCAGCGGCGGCTTCGGCATCACCTATGAGGCGGAAGCGGCCAACGGGTACCGCGTGGCGATCAAGGAACTCTTTCCCGCATCCATTACGGTGCGCTGTCCCGACGGCAAGGTTGCCCCGGTGGGAGACAGCGCACCTTTTCAAAAGATGATGGAGAGCTTTTACAAGGAGATCGGCGTCCTGTACAAGCTCAACCAGAGCGGGAACTTTGTCAAAATCTACGATTACTTCAACGCCAACAACACCTGCTACTATGTGATGGAATACGTGGAGGGGGACACCCTCAAGGAGCGCGTGCGCAAACGCGGGGTCCTCGATCCCCGCCAGTGGGAAAAGCCCTTCCTGCAGCTGATGCGCGATCTGAGTTTCCTCCATGCCCACGATGTGATCCACCGGGATATTGCCCCGGACAACGTCAAAGTCCTGGAGGACGGGACCCTCAAGCTCATCGACTTCGGCCTGGCGCGGCCCTATATGATGGACGCGCAGGTGACCATCAATCTCAAACCCGGCTTTGCCCCGTGCGAGCAGTACTCCTCCCACGGCCAGGGGGCCTATACGGACGTTTACGCGCTGGCCGCCACCATGTATTACTGCTTCACGGGAAGCGTCATCCCGGACGCCTATGAGCGCAAGGTCAAGGATACCATCATCGCGCCGCGAAGCCTGTGCCCGAAGCTGACGGCACGGCAGGAGAGGGCGCTGCTGCGGGCGCTGGCGGTGGATTACCGGCAGCGCATCCAGAATATGCAGGAGTTTGAAAAAGCCTACTCCTCGGACGTGCCTGTTGCTGATCCACCCCCCGTGGGCGATCCGCCGGCGGAGTCGGGCAGCCGGCTGAAGGAGTCCCTGCGGGTCCTCCGGGAGCAGCCGCTGCTGCCGGCAGCAGCGGGACTGCTGTTCCTGATCGCGGCGGCTCTGCAGATTGCGCTGTAGCGGCGGCGGGAGGATTACAAGACACGCGGACAAGAAAAGGGAGAGTGCCGCATGAACAGATATTGCCCATATTGTGTCTCCCCGCTTGAGGCGGGGAGACCTTGTGCCAAGTGCAATTTTGCCGCCTATTACCGGCCTGAGGCACACCATCTGCTGCCCGGCACCATCCTGCACGGCCGCTACCTGGTGGGCAGAGTGCTCGGAGAGGGCGGTTTTGGCATCACCTATATCGGGCGCGATCTGACCCTGGACATGAAGGTCGCCATCAAGGAGTACTACCCGAAAGCGCTGGCTGCGCGCAACACCATAAAGACCGGCCATACCTATATCAACTGGACCAGCAGCGCGGGATACAGCGAGGGGCGGCAGCAGTTCATCAACGAGGCCAAGACCCTGGCCAGCATGGTCAAAGAGGACGCCGTCGTCGGGGTCAACGACTTCTTTGAGGACAACAACAGCGCCTACATCATCATGGAGTATGTGGAAGGCTACGACCTGAGAAACATCGTCAGGTCGCAGGGAAGACCGGCACCGGTCGGCCCGCTGCTGGAACTGCTCAAGCCGGTCTTCCGGGCATTGGAGCATCTGCACGGCAAGGGCCTGATCCACCGGGACATCAGCTTGGACAACATCATGATCGAAAACGGCAAGGCACGCCTGATCGACTTCGGCTGCGCCCGCAGGACCGTCTACGATCCCGGCGGGAACACCACCCTGAAGCACTGCTTCTCCCCCATCGAGCAGTACCGGAACGAGGATCTGGGGCCCTGGACGGACGTCTACGCCATGGCCGCCACCATCTATTCCTGTATCACGGGCAAACTCCCGCCCCCGGCCACGGACCGCATCATCCGCGACGAGATCGCCTTGCCGTCCGCGCTGGGCGCGAAGCTGACCAAAAAGCAGGAGCGGGCGCTGATGAAGGCGCTGGCCGTCCTGCCCCGGGACCGCTACCAGACGATGGAGGCCTTCGGCAGAGACCTGTTTGCCAAGCCCTTCCCCGTCAAAAAGGTCGTGGCCGCCTGCTGTGCCGCCGCGGTCGGGATCACCGGCGTCGTGCTGCTTCTCAGCCGCCAACCGGACACCGTGGTGGTGTCCGGGGAAAAGACCGTGACCGAGACCCTGGGAATGGAGGACTCCCTGTCGGCCGAGGAGAAGCGGATGCTGACCCAGGTGACCGAGCTGCTGGAGAAAAACGGGAAGCTGGAACGGGCGGAGAACGAAAGCAGCTTCTTTCAGATCCCCGCGCTGCGAAACGACACGGATTTCGATCTGCAGAACGTGTCGTTCCGGGTGGAGTTTTACGACGAGCAGGGCACCATGCTGGGCAATGCGTCCGACTACGTGGAAAGCTGGAGCAAGGGGAAAACCGTGAGCCTGCGCTTTTACTGCGGCTCCGCCTTTGACAGTGCCAAGGTCCGCGCGGTGTTCGACGCGGGCAGCGACCGCCGGCTGAAGACAGAGTATCTGAAGATGGAGATGGGCTTTGACGAACAGAAGGTGGAGATCTTCCTCAAAGGCAAGCTGCCCATGGAGATCACTTACAATGGCTACAGCAAACCCATTCGCTATGAGATCAGCTCCATGACCTATGACGTCTCCACGTCGGGCAACGATTTTTACGTCACGATCTGGCTGGGAGGGAAATGCCTGGAGGCAGAAGGAAACTACTCCGGGAACCTGTACTACAAGCTGACGGACGCCTCCGGCGCGGTCTATGATACGGGCACGGTCTTCAGCATTCCGCGACTGAAGACCGGCGAGAGATTTGAAAAGCTCGGCCTCACCCTGTTCAACCTCCCGGGCGGCACCTATTATCTGGAGCTGGGAGGTGAGGCGATGTGAGAAGACGCCTGACCGCCCTGCTGCTTGCTGTGATCGGCCTGCTCTGCTGCGGCTGCGGCGCCGGGAAAAAAGACGGCTATCTGGACGCCGACGACCGGGCGAAGCTGGAAGGACAGCTGCTGAAGGATCTGCAGCTGAGCTACAGCATGACCAATCCCGAGATCGGCACACTGTCGCTGGCCAACCACACCGGCTATGACCTGGCCGACCTGTATATCCGCTGGGCGGGGAACATGGAGAACATCGTCCACATCACACGCTTCCCGAACGACACCGAGGCCAGGCTTGTGCTGAACAGCAACGACAAACTGCCGGACAAAGCCCGGGCGGCCGACAACCAGATCCGGATCGGCTATATCATCGGCGCCTACAGATATGTCTCCAAGCCGCTGAGCGTGGGGCTCCGGACCGAGGAGAAAATCGAGATTGTGGTGGAGACGGAAAAAGGCGCGGTGATCCTTGAGCAGGGCGGGACGACGCGGTTTCCCGCGGGCAATGAGATCAACGGTCTCTTTTCCGCCCGCATCACGGCCCTAACCACAAACGTGAATGTGATCTATGGGGGCCAGTTCCAGCTGAGCATGGACCTGGAGGGGCGCAAACCCAGCGACGGCAGGACGCTGGTGTACAAGCTGTACGACAGCGACGGGATCGTCCTGGAGAGCAATTCGGCATATTTTACGGAGAATACGGCGCAGCTGTATTTCATCGATGCGGACGTGATGGCCGCCGGCCGCTATGTGCTCCGCTTTGAGGAGCTCGACTGAGAGGGGGAGAGCGTATGAACAGAAAGCATCGCATCCCCGCTCTGCTGCTCTGCCTGTGCACGCTGCTCACGGCGGGCTGCTCGCGCGGCGGGGGAGAGGCGGCGCAGGAGGAGAATGTCAGCTACAGCCAGACGCTCTATCCGGGTATGGAGATGAGCGCGGAGCAGAAGAACGCCGTCCGCGCCGTGGAGGAGATGCTCTCCAGGGCGACGCTTGATGTCACGGACGAGCGCCTCACTATGACCAACACGACGGGTTTCCCGCTCACCGGCGGCGTCACCATCCGCCACTATGACAAGGACGGCGTCTACGTGGGTGAGTCCAACGTCGACATGGACGAGTGGCCGGCCGGCGCTCAGATGCGCGTCGTGGCCAGAAGGGACTACACAGGCGGAAGCAGATACGAAAAGGCGGACATCGGCGCGGAATTCGTGCTGGGCGGGAGCTATGTCGCCACCAATTATCTGCCGGTGGACATGGACAGCGGGAAAGAGCGCGTCAGCCTGAGCCTGTGGAGGGAACTCCCGCTGCGCATCACCTTTGATGATTACAGGGGGAAGCGCTCCTATCTGCTCTGGGATGTGACGTCGGAGAAAAATGGCGAGTATACGAAGGTGATCTTCGTCGTCACGATGGAGAGCGGCAAGCCAGCGCCCTACGAGAGGACCGACTACCGCGTTGTGCGCAGCGACGGCGTTGTGGTGGAAGGGGGAAGCTTCTCCGTCTCCTACCTGAATCCCGGCGAGACCACCTGGGTCCGGAACGACTATGTGAATCTGGACAGCGGCCGCTATGTGATGGAGCTCTACGGCCCCGAGATCGAGAGCGCGACACAGGCGGACGTGGACGCCGCCAGAGAGGGAAAGAGCGGCTCCTCCCCCGCGGCATAACCGCCGGCGCCCCCGCACCGACGCCCACACCGATGCCCGCCCGGGGGCTGGGAGAAAAGTCTCAAAGAAATCGCACCGCAAACAGAAAAACCGGCACAGCGAAAGCTGTGTGAACAGCACCCCATTTGTTAGACAGTATGGTATACTACTAACAAGTGGGGTGTTGTTTTATGCCAAAAGGGATACCGAACAAGAGATACACGGGCGAATTCAAGCAAAAAGTAGTAGAAACCATGATGCGTGAAAAGCTGAGCTACACGGAAGCAGCCCGGCAGTTCGAGGTGAGCGATCACAATCGGGTCGCGTCATGGGAGAGAATCTATCTTGAGGAAGGCCCACAAGGCCTGTACGTAGAGCGTCGAGGCCGAGGAAGTAAGGGACGCCCGCCGAAGAAGCTAAAGCCGGAGATCGAAGAAGACCTTCTGGCGGAAGTACAGCGACTGAGAGCAGAAAACGACTACCTAAAAAAATTGAACGCCTTGGTTGCCGAGAGGGTACGGCAAGAGAGAAAGCAAAAGTAATATGGGAGCTGAGGCATAAACATAAACTGTCGCTGTTGCTGGACGTTGCCGGCCTCCCTCGCAGCACATATTATTACTACACAAAGAAACAGAAAGAACCAGACAAATACGCTGAGTTAAGAGAAGAAATCTGCGCCATAGTGGCCGAAAACAAGGGCAGATATGGCTACCGCAGGGTAACACAAGAACTGAGAAACCGAGACTTTCATTACAACCACAAGCTTGTTATGAAACTAATGAAGCAGATGGGCTTAAGCAGCAAGGTACGGATGAAGAAGTACCGTTCATACAAAGGCGAGGTTGGAAAGATTGCGCCAAATCTGTTGGAAAGAGACTTCTATGCCGAGAAGCCAAACCAGAAGTGGGTTACCGATGTAACAGAATTCTCCTTGTTCGGGGAAAAGCTGTATCTGTCTCCGATCCTCGATCTGTGCAGTGAGGACTTGGTCAGCTATACGATCTCGGAGCATCCTAAGCTCAGCATGGTCACTTCGATGCTGGATAAAGCCTTCGCGACAATTCCGGACGGAACAGAGCTGATCTTACATTCTGACCAGGGATGGCACTACCAGCATAAACACTACTAGCAGATGTTAGTGGAAAAAGGCGTCCGGCAGAGCATGAGCCGAAAAGGTAACTGCTTGGATAATGCTGTCATGGAGAACTTCTTCGGCCTTCTCAAAACCGAACTGCTATACCTTCAAGACTTCGACTCTCTCGACCACTTCAAAGCAGAGCTCGTCGACTACCTCGACTACTACAACAACCGCAGAATCAAGCTAAAACTAAAGGGCCTGACACCCGCTCAACACAGATCCCAGACCCTTCAGGTCGCTTAATTATATTTTTGTCTAACTTTTGGGGTTCACTTCATGTGCCGGTTTTTACGCTTAAGCGTTTATTTCGTCTCTCTGATCGGCCGCAGGACCATGGCGGTTCTGGGGGGCAGACCGAGGCGCAGGGCCGGGCCGTGGTGTCCCGGTACGAAGGCGGAGCGCGTCTCGTGCCCGATGCGGCCGAAGCCGCCGTATTCGGGATCGTCCGAGGTGAAGAGCACCTCGTGGTCGGAGCCCTCACTGACGGGGATGAGATAATTCTCCCGGCTGTACTGGGGGTCAAAGTTGAAGACAAAGACCAGACCGGCCCGCTCGTAGGCCAGCATATGGTCGTCCTGGTGGATGAGCCGCAGATGGGCGGTGCCGTCGCCGAAGAGGTCAAATTCCCGGGCGGTGTGGATCATCATCTTGTCAAACGCGTTGAGCTGGCCGTACTTGAGGTAACCGTTTTCCACCAGACTCCACTGGCGGCGGCAGTACTGGTGGCTCCAGCCGTTGCCCTCCCGGGGGAAGTCGATCCACTCGGGGTGGCCGAACTCATTGCCCATGAAGTTGAGATAGCCGTTGCCGCCGGCGGACAGCGTCACAAGCCGCAGCAGCTTGTGCAGGGCCACGGCCCGGTCGATGACCTGGTTGTGGCAGATCTTGTCCATGTCCGTGTACATGTGGGCGCCGGCCAGCCGGAAGATGACGGTCTGATCGCCCACCAGGGCCTGATCGTGACTCTCCACATAGGCGATGGTGGCGGCCATGCGGGCGTTGAGCTCGTGCCAGATGCGGTCGAGATTCCAGTCCTCGTCCCGCGTCTCCTTGATGAGCTTGATCCACATGTCCGGCAGACCCATGGCGAGCCTGTAGTCAAAGCCGATGCCGCCCTCGGGCACCTTCACGCACATGCCGGGCATGCCGGACATGTCCTCGGCAATGGTGACGGCGTGGGGGTTGACCTCCCGGATCAGCTGGTTTGCCAGCTGCAGATAGGTGATGGCCTCGGTGTCGGTGTTCATGGAGAAGTACATCTTCAGATCCGTAAAGGCCGAGCCCAGACCGTGGTCGTGGTAGAGCATGGAGGTGACGCCGTCGAAGCGGAAGCCGTCAAAGTGGTACTCGGTCATCCAGAACTTCAGGTTGGACAGCAGAAAGTGCAGCACTTCGGGCTTGCCGTAGTCAAAGCACTTGGTGCCCCAGGCGGGGTGCTCCCCCTGGGCGCCGGCGTGGAAGAACTGATACTCGGTGCCGTCAAAGCAGTTGATGCCCTCCACGGTGTTCTTCACCGCATGGGAGTGTACCACGTCCAGCAGTACCGCGATGCCCAGCTCATGGGCCCGGTTCACCAGATACTTCAGCTCCTCCGGATAGCCGAAGCGGCTGGAGGCGGCAAAGAAGTTGGAGACCTGGTAGCCGAAGGAACCGTAGTAGGGATGCTCCATCACGGCCATGAGCTGGACCGTGTTGTAGCCCAGATCCTGTACCCGAGGCAGCACGTTGTCGGCAAACTCCCGGTAGGTGCCCACCCGGTATTCCTCCGTGGCCATGCCAACGTGGGTCTCGTAGATGAGCAGATGCCGGTCGGGGACAAAGCCCTCGTCCGTCCAGGAGTAGGGCACGCGGGGGTCCCAGACCTCGCAGATCCACTCAAGACTTTGGCTGTCCTGCACCACGCGGCGGGCGTAGAGCGGGACGTGATAGCTGAGATTGGCGCCGTTTTGCACCACGGTCTTGACGCGGGTGCCGTCGCGCAGCGTGTCAGCGGGAAGACGCAGCTCCCAGTTGCCGCCCGCCAGACGGCGCATGGGGTGGGAGGTCTGATTCCAGCCGTTGAACTCGCCCATGAGGTACAGGGCGTCGGCCGCGGGGGCCCACTCCCGGTAGACCCAGCCCTCGTCGGTGCGGTGGAAGCCGTAGTATTCGTGGGCGTTGGCAAAATTGATGAGTCTGCCGCCGTGGGTCAGCTGGCCGCGCATGCGCTTGTAGTTCTCCATGCGCAGCTCGATATCCTTCTGAAACGGGAGCAGAGCTGTATCCTGCTGCAGAATTTTGTACACAGGTTTTCCCCCTTCCTCTGTCTGCTGCCGGCGCGTCCTGGCCGGAGGAGGTCTCCTCCATTTTAACAAATTATTCTCCGTCTGTAAACAGGGATTCGGCACAGGGAAGAAAAAAGGGATACCTGAAATATGGAATAAACTGGCAGCAAAACAGATCCGCTTTTGCCGCCGCGGCGCTTTCTTTTTTCCTGCGGATATGCTAAAATAAGAAAAAACCAGCTGGGGTGCGCTATGGCAAACGGGAAAACAGGACGATATGACAGAGATCACTTGGGCGCGATCCGACGGATCCGGCTGTGCATCAGCCTGGCCGTGCTCCTGTTGCTGACCTTCAGCTTCGTGCTGGGGCTGGCCGCGGCGGGGGACGCCGCCATGGAGCCGGACTACGGCAAGGGGCGGCCGGTGGTCTTTTTGCGGCTGGCCTCGGAATACAAGCGGGGCGATGTGGTGATCCTGCGCCTGGACGACGGGAAGACCGTGCTGCGCCGGGTGATCGCGGTGGCCGGGGACACGGTGGATCTGCGCGGCGGCTTGGTCTACATCAACGGCATGACCGAGCGCGGCAGCTACACCATTACCCGCACGGAGCCGGCCAGGGACGGGCTGAGCTACCCGGTGCTGCTGCGCCAGGGGGAGTATTTCGTGCTGGGCGACCTGCGGGAGATCTCCACGGACTCGCGTGCCCTGGGGCTGCTGACCAGGAGGGACATCCTGGGCAGGGTTTTGGGATAAAAAAAGAACCTCGAAGGAGGCACTTCGTAAGGAAGTGCCTCCTTCAGGCATATGTAAGCGCTTAAATGAACTTCCAATGGAGCTTACCAGCTGTTTTTTGCTTCCCTCTACAACAATTAGAAATACATGCTCTGTTGATACCTGTTTTTATTTCTGCATCCTGTAAACTGATAAAGACTTCCCCTGTTTCAATGCATTTTACTGGTTTATATTTTGATTGAGACACGAGCTTTTTTCCACACTCAGGACACCCAGCCTGCATCCTTGTGCGCGCATCTATCTTACTTTGCCATACGTTTCCACAAGTCTTACATGTCCACCAAGCCTTTTTATCAGAATGTGGTGCAATTTTTTCTGGCGACAGTCCAATTCCCCTATTCTTTTCATAATTCCACTCTTCACAAAGTTCTGGATACCTTGAGAGCAAGTCATTAATTCCGCTAATAATCCTCTTTCCTGAGCAAATTGGACATCCACAATTCTGTCCAGCTCTATCCTGCACGGACATTTGCCACTCGTGGCCACATTTACCAAGCCACCAAACCTTTTTGTTTGTCATCGGTGCAACCATTTCTGCAGACAGGTTTCCGTTCTTAGTAGGATGCCACTCCATAGCAAGTTCGGGATAACAGTTTTGCAAGCTCTGAGTTTTCCTGTTCGTGATGTATGAGCTATATATCAATGAGGCGTCTCTCTCCACATCAACATCGGATGAACACCCTAGTTCAAGCAGGACATGTCGGATAACTGCTGATAAGCTGCTATTTGACCTAACGTCTTCACGTACAAAACAAATACAATCCTCATAAAGATTCAATCCGGCTTCACGAATCCTTATTAACTGAATACCCTCCTTTATACATGCCAGATTCTTTTTCACTTCATGCTTATTGTTTTTATGCCAATTTCTCCCATCATATTCTATTGCGACTCTTTTGGTCGGAATAAGAATGTCAAGTTCCATTCCTATTGCGTTTCTATCTGAATTAACAGCATCAGGAAACTCATTTTTTACATAGAAGAATAACGCCTGCTCTGGGAATGAGGTATGGTTCTCTTTGTCACATATAGGGCAACCAGAATGTGTTGTTCCACACCGATTATCCATCCAAGCTTGATATGAATGACCAAAGGGGCACTTCCACCAGGCTCTATAGTGTGAATGAGACATGATTGAACTTGGTTCAGCAGAGTTCTTTTCATAATCCCATTCGCTCAATAATTCTGGATGTTCAGTAGCAAAGTCATTAAACCCCGTTAACAGTCTCTGATGTGAGCAATATGGACAATTACCTCCATTGACTCTATTGATTATACTTTGCTCATACTCATGCCCACATTTTCCTATCCACCAGATTCTTTTTGCTGACCCACAAAGAACGCTATCTGGAGTTAAACCGCCATTTCTAGTAGGGTGCCATTCCTTTGCCAAATCAGGGTATTTAGTTTGTAAGTCGTTGAACCCTTTTAATACTCGTTTGGCTGGCGTGCTGCAATATGGGCACCCACTTTTTTGCCTGCCCGTTCGGCTATGTATTTTCATTTCATACGAGTGGCCACTCTTACATTTCCACCATACCGCTTTCGAGGAACCTAAACTTATTTCTGTCGGAAGAACTCTATTTCTTTCATAGTCCCAATCGTCCAATAGTTCAGGATTTGTAGTTGCCAAATCATTAAAACCTACAAGAACTCTCTGATTACTACAATAGGGGCAGCCGTTACCATTAACTCGACTCCCAATAGTTGCTTGCCATTCATGCCCTAAAGAACACTTCCACCATACTTTTTTCCCACTTCCAGGCGTAACATCGTAAGGTGTTAGTAAGCCATTCTTAGTGGTATTCCACTCTGCGAGAAGCTCAGGATTTTTAATTGCCACACTACTTGACTCTAAAGCAATCTTTTTCTTTAGAAGCCTTTCTTTTTTCTCCGCTAAACGTCTTTCCGATTTCCTCTGAGTTGCTTTTTCGGCTGATTTTAAATATTTTTTAATCAAGGTATCTGTTTGTTTATCAGAGCTACTGTATTCTCCATTTTCAATAATTGCTTTAGCGGTTTCCTTCCTTTTCTTCTCTTCTTCAACAATACAGCCGCATGATTTTTTGCCATTTTTTAACTGAAAACCATATACATCACACTCTTTTCCGCAAGTACATTTACATCGCCACATCCTCTGTTTTTGACCTGAAGGAGTGATGTGGTCTGGTAATCTGAATAAAACTGTAAGACGTCCGAATTCTTTTCCAGTCAAATCTTCAAAAGTTGACTTTCCTCTGGAACTCTGTTGTAAACAGCCGCAGGATTTTGTGTTGCCTGACTTTAAATCAGAAGCACGGATATCGCATTCATTTCCACATTTACATCTGCAATGCCATATCCGTTTATGCTGTCCTGAAGGTTGCACACAGTCTTCAGCTCTGTACAGTACGGTAAGCAAACCGAATTGCATGCCCGTTAAGTCTATATATTTACCCATTTTGATCTCCTATATCAGACCGGTCTCCACCTCTTGTTTTCTTTGCTGAAATTGTACCATCTCTATGTCGTTGTGTCCACGGTTAAAACGAGCATCGGATTTTGCCCCACAAAATCCAAGAGATAAAGCAGGCGTGACCGCAGCGGTCACGCCTGCTTTCATATTCTTTTTAGCTGGTAAATACCTGCCTCAAAGCAACTTCCTTGCGGAGGGGGCCCTGAGAGAGGTTCTTTTTTTATCCCTTTTCCCACACCGCATAGAGGGTGACAAGGCCCTCGGGCTCGGCGCAGAGATTCATGACCGGCTCCCCGGCGGGATAGAAGACGCCGCCGTCCTTTTGCGTACTCCAGCCGACGCAGTGCCAGCCCCGGCGGACAAAGCCGCAGGGGGAGAGGGGCGAGGCCTCGTCATAGACGTGTACGGAGTCATCCGTCTCGCCCCGCACCAGAAGTCCCGCAAGGCCGCCGAGTCCGGATTCATAGCGCACGGTGCAGCGGTTGGGTGTCCACAGCGCCCGGAAGGCGAGGGAGTCCCCCTCGTAGCCGGCAAGCCAGCTCTCCTCCAGCGTCAGATGCGCGCCGGGGGAGAAGACAGCCGCACCCGCCCGATCCGCCTGCCAGCCGCTCTCACCGTACCAGAGCCCGTCCCCGCGTTCAAGCTGCCAGCCGTCCAGCAGGTAGCCTGTGCGGGCGGCATCTGCCGGCAGCACCAGCGGCGCGCCTGCGGCGGCAAATTCACTGCCGCCTTCCCCGTCTGCGGAGAGAAATCGCACGTGGTATTCCCTGGGCTCCCACACGGCGTAGAGAGTCAGGGCGCGGTCCTCGGTGAAGACGGCCCCGGGGGCGTAGTCCAGGGCGTTGGGACCGGGCTGTTCGCTCCAGCCGATGAAGGCATAGCCGTCCCGGCGGAGGGCGCTGCCGTTGCTGAGCACCACGTCCACCCCGCCGGTTTTGAAGCGCCCGGGGATCTCCCCCGTGCCGCCGTTCGGGTCGTAGCGGATGGGGTAGGAGCCGAAGCTCGAGATGGAGACCCAGAGCCCGCTGTAGTCGGTGGGGGCGTGGTTGCGCAGGCAGTAGCGGGGCTCGGCGGCCCAGCCCTCGATGAGGATCTCGGTGTCCTCAGCCAGAAAGAAGGCGTCAAAGGGAAAGTCCGTCCCCCGGAAGGGGTTGGAGAGCCCCTCAGCCTTGCCGCGGATGACCACGAGGTGGACGTGCGGCGCGGTGACAAAGCCGCCCGGGGAGCGAATCCCGGCCTGATAGAAGGGCGTGCCCTGGGGGATGACCTGCCCGATCTGCAGGTCGGAGGTGTCGTTGTCGTGAAGGAAGCTGACAGACATGTACTCTAGAGAGCCGTCGGCCCAGTGCACTTTGTCCACGCTCTGCAGCACCACGCAGCCGTAGTCGCTGTCCGTCAGGACGATTCTGCCGGTGAAGGGGGCAAAGACATCCCCCTCCGGGAGGATATCCGTGGCCAGGGTCTCGGCGTGGGAGTAGCTGCCGTAGGGGATCTGGGAGACCTGCAGCACCGCGGCGGGGAACATGGCGCACTCGTAGTCCGTGTCCTGGGCGAAGGCTCCGACATGGGGAAGAAATAAAAATGTCAGAGCAAACAGCAGCATGCCCTTCAGAAAGCGAACAGTTTTTGCCATGATGCGCCTCCCCCCATGTCGCTTTAAGTGAAATTTATTCCATTATACTCCCAAAGCTCGACAGGTTTCAATGATTCATATAGAAAGCGGCGGTTTCCCTTCTCGGGAAACCGCCGCTTTCTGCAGAGTGGGGGAAAAAAATGGGAGGAATAAAGCCATTTTAACAATAAGCCTGCTCCAAAGCCTGCGTGAATTCATTCACAAGATCTTGGATGTCTTCACAGCCAACAGAGACTCGAATTAGACTGTCAGTAATACCGCATGCTTCCCGCATTTCTTTTGGCACCCTACGGTGCGATGAATGTGCCGGAACCGAGACCGTTGTACGAATCCCACCGAGTGAGGCAGCATAATGAACAAACTTCAGCGCATGGAGAAATTTGTTCAGGGTCTCCACTGTTCCGTTTTCTATGTCAAAGCTGAGCATGGCACCGTAGCGGCCTTTGAATTGCCTGAAAGCAATTTCGTGATTTGGATGCTCCGGAAGAGAGGGATGGCATACGAGTGAGACGTGAGGATTTTTTTGCAGAGCAGTTGCAAGTTTCTCTGCATTGGAGAAAGCCCTCTCCATTCGAAGAGAAAGTGTGCGCAGACCGCGCTGGCAGAGATAGGCGGACATGCCGTCTAAACCATCGCCAAGCACCCACTGATTTGCGAGGCATTTGTCGATAAAATCCGCAGAGCCGGTGATACTTCCGGCGATGACATCACAGTGGCCGTTGCAAAACTTGGTAAGACTGTTGATGACGACATCGGCGCCATGATCCAAGGGCCTGAACGCATAAGGCGTCATGAAAGTGTTGTCGACAAAAACCTTGATTCCGCGTTCATGGGCAAAAGCTGCGATTTGTTCGACATCGCATACCGTCGTCATGGGGTTGGAAGCGGACTCCGTGTATATGATCCGGGTGTTAGAACGGGTATTCTTTCTCACTTCATCCATATCTGTGATGTCGACGATGGTGAAAGAGACGCCAAACTTCTCTAGGATTTGATTGAAGAGATCGAAGACCTCGCCATAGAGGGTTTTGTCTGTTAGTATGTGATCTCCGCTTTTCAACTCTGTAAGAAGCGCGGTAGAGATCGCGGCCATGCCAGAGGTGGTGCAGAGACTGGCCTGACCGTTTTCCAACTTTGTAATAATATCATTCAATGCACTGCGATTCGGGTTCCTGGTACGATTGTAATTGAAGGATTTGGTCTCCCTGATCTTGACGAGTTCATCAAGGTCTTCCGCATTGAAGACCGTCGTCAGATAAATCGGCATGGACTCTGGATGCCTCGTCTTTTCCGGGTCGATATAGGCCCCCCAATGGAGCAGATCTGTTTCGAAACCATAATCACCGGGTACGTTGTCAAACATTTTTTTTCTCCTTTCTGTTCTGCTTCAGACCGATGGAGAGGACAGGCTCACCCTTGGCTATTGCCAAAGAAGTAATGATGTAGACAATGATTCCGTCCGCCTCTGAAAAAAACTCCTCGATTAAGTCTCCCAAAAGGTTGCGGATCTCACCGATCTTCTGCCCTTTGACAACATCCTCGCCGAGCTTGACGGCAGGATACCATACGCCGTCAGAGGATGCCATGGGCGTGCTGGCACCGAAGAGTTCAGTCGCTTTTGGAAACTGCTGCACAGTGCCCTTCAACAGACCTGTATAGTAGAGAAGATTATACACGCTCCGCTTATAACGGTCCACCTCTTCCTGGGACCAGAGCCCCTTCCCGCCGCATTCGAGCATCAGAGCCGGGACACCGCAGTTAATTGCAGCAGAGGCGGAAGCGGTACAGGGGATGGGAGCTTTGATTTTGAAGACAGCTTCCACCCGGTCGGCAAGTTCGCTGCAGACCCGCAGCAGTTCAGGATCGGTGACCTCCGGCTTTCCAGGATAATATACCTGAAACGGGAGATCTTCGTGAATATCGCCGCCGTGCAGGTCAAAATAGAAATCAGCGCGCTTTTGATATTCGGTCGTCAGCACATAGGCGATTTGCTCGGAAATGCTGCCATTCGCTTTGCCGGGGAACATGCGATTAATGTTTTTCCCATCTTCCGGGACATAATACTGAAAACGCTGAATAAACGCACTGACATTGACGGGATGGATCAGGATGAGCTGCCCATAGACTGCAGCGGGATTTGTCTCAGCGGCAATCTGGAGAGTTGTCTCAATGCAGGGGTACTCTCCCCCATGCACACCGCTTGTGATAAGCACAGTGGGGCCGTCATATTGCCCATTAACCACAGTTATCGGCATGGAGACACCGGTGTCCAAAATAGGGGCGTACCCGGACTTTTTTTCCCCGACGGGAACATAGATACCGCCATAGCAGATGGCGTCTTTCATATCGCCTCAAACTCCTTCCCGTGACACAGCATCAATCAAAGGCTTTGAGGGCCTGAGTGAAATCAGCAATCAGGTCATCTGCGTCTTCACAGCCGACAGAAATGCGAATCATACCCGGGGTGATACCAGCCGCGCGGCGCTCCTCATCGGAGTTGTGACGATGGGATGATGTGCAGGGATTCTGGAAGGTGGTACGGATTCCGCCCAGTGTGGGGGCATAGTGGGACAAATGCAGCCTGGACATGAAATCGTCGATTTTCGCTACATCTTCGGGGAGCACAATGCTCATCATAGCCCCCATTTTTTCGTTACTGCCGAACATCTCCAGAGCGAGTTTGTGACGGGGATGACTCTCCAGACTGGGGTGCAGGACTTTCTCGACATGAGGATCTTTCTCCAGCGCAGCTGCGAGCTTAGCGGCATTTGCCATCTGTTTAGGCAGACGCAGTTCAATGGTCTTTACACCGCGGAGCACCAGCCAGGAATCCATCGGAGTGCTGGGAGTTCCCAGGAACATGCCGACATGATAGATCTTGTTAATCATGTCTTTTGGACCGGTGACCGAACCGGCAATGGCGTCGCTGTGACCGTTGATAAACTTCGTAAGGCTGTTGATGACCAGGTCTGCACCATGCTCAAGCGGACGGTAGGCGATAGGCGTAGTGAAAGTGTTGTCTACCACCAGCAATGCTCCATTCTCATGTGCGATCTTCGCCAGTGTGGGGATATCGGCCAGACCGATACAGGGGTTGGCGACCGTCTCAGTGTAGATCATCTTGGTGTTGGGACGGACTGCATCGATGATGTTTTGATTGTCGTTGAAGTCAACACAAGAGGTTTCAACACCGTAACCGCTGAGGAGCTCCCGGATGATATCCAAGGTCTCACCGTAACAACAATTGGAATAAATAATGTGATCACCGGGATGTATCAAGGTCAGAAGTGTGCTGCTGATAGCGCCCATGCCAGAGGAGAAGATCTGAGATTTTTCCCCTTTTTCCAGAAAACTGATGACTTCTGACAGCGCATCTCGGTTGGGGTTGCAGGTTCGGATGTAGGTATAATCATAGCCTTTTTCAACTCGCTGGTAAGTGGCCTCCGCTTCTGACATGGTCTTCCATGTGAAGGCTGTTGTAGCATACAGAGGCATGGCCTCTGTCGAGACTTTCAGCGTTTCCACGTGGTCACCACAGTGGAGCAGCTCAGAAGCATTTGAAAACTTTTTTTCCATCGTTGTACTCCTTTATATTGTTGTATTTACAGTTCATGCAGATTACTTTGCCAACTCTTTGTCGTGGGCCATGGCCTCAGCGTTGGGCTCGGTATCGTAGAAGTATTTGAACTCAGGCTCGACTGTGCCCATCCCCATCCAGCGTGCCTCGTAGTCACGCAGGAGCTTGAAATAAGTTCCGCTCAGCAGAACGAGGGCAATCAGGTTGAAGTAGATTGGCAGCGCAATTACACAGTCGACGATATCCCACATCATATTTGCCCCGCCATTTGTAAACAAAAGCATGAGACAGTAAGCTACAGGGAGCATCGGGTAGATTGTGCGGAAGATCTTGAGGAGCTTGTCACGCAATTTGGGGTTCTTTTCAAAGCCGTGGTTGATCAATGCGTTGTAGTAAGTGAACCAGCCGCCGGTGGTCGTAATACCAAAAAGAAACATCATGATACCGATGAACCACACACCAGGGCGACCGAATGCGGTTTCAAACGCAGCGGTGCTGAGCGTGACAGAGGTCAGGCCGGAAGTCCAAACACCGGTGCACAGAATAGCGAGTGCGGTGACCGTGCACACAATAATAGTATCGATAAAGACCTCAATGCTGCCCCACATACCCTGTGCGACAGGGTGAACGGTATCCGCAGAAGAGTGAATCATGGTAGAAGTGCCCTGGCCGGCTTCGTTGCTGTTGACAGAACGGGACAGACCTTTCTGAACAGCGAGTTTGACTGCGGCACCAACGAAACCGCCGGTCGCAGCCGTACCGGTAAAGGCGCTGCCGAAAATAAGACCAAACGCCTGAGGAACATTCTTAATGTTAAGAATAATAAGTAAGACACCACCGAAAACGTAGGCAATGGTCATAAAGGGAACGAGTTTGGAAGCAACTTTTGCCACACGAGGGACACCCTTGTTCACAACATAGGCAATCATGCAGCCATAGAGAATGACAGTAACAACCTGTGGGATATTGAAGGCATTGCTGATTGCTTCAGAGATTGCATAGGGCTGACTACCGAGAATAGCTTGCAGGATGAAGGTAATACCATAGCCCCAGGCGAGGAATTTCGCCAGAGTCTTCCAACCTCTTTCTTCGCCGATACCCTTCTGAATATAATAGGAAGGACCGCCGAAGTATTCTCCCTTTTCATTCTTGGTGCGGTAGTAGGAGCCAAGCGCCACCTCGGCTGATTTCACGGTCATTCCAAAGAAAGCCCACACCCACATCCAGAAAACAGCGCCGGGACCACCAACAGCGATGGCCGAAGCAACACCGCTGATGTTGCCAGTGCCAACACAGCCGCCAACAGCCACGCACATAGCTTCAAAGGGAGAGACTGTCCCCGTTTTCTTTTCGTTTCCTTCTTTTCTTGCGCCGAGAGTGTGCTTAAAAATGTAGCCGAGTTTAAAGCCGAAAAATTTGGAGCGGATTGTCAGATAAAAGCCGAGGATGATCGTTGCGTAGACAAAGGTGTTTCCCCAAAGGACATCATCAATAGCGAGAATTCTGTCGTGGAAGCTCATTTTATCCCTTTCCTTTCTTTTCGATTATGTTAGTGTTTTCAGCTTCTGGACAATTTAATTCTATCGGCTCCTCTAAGGGGAGTGTCAATGTTCTTTTTTTCGCCTAATTGCACATTTTTTTTGTAAAAAAACAGGTTAGTTCCACCAAAAGAAAAGATTTTCTTTTTTACGAGAGAAGTGGGGAAAGTGCTTTTTGCCTACTATTTTCGACAAAAAAGCAGCTTTTTATTGTCTACCCTGAGGGGAGACTTTTTCGGTTGCCTTCATCCATTTCATGTGATAGTATTTCAACATAGGAGACAGGAGAGTATCTGCTGGAGGCGTTATATGAAAGAGCTGTTTTCCATTGGAGAAGTGTCCAAATTGTTAGGCGTTTCCATCAAAGCACTTCGCTACTACGATGAGATCGGACTTCTGAAACCGGCCTATATTAATGAAAAGACTGGATATCGTTATTATGGCTATCCGCAATTTCAAGTGATCAATCGGATTCGTTTTCTTCAAAACGTCGGGCTCCATCTCAATGATATCAAATCCATTCTGCAGGATAACAATGTTGAACTGCTGCTCAACAAATTGGATGAGCAGGAGAAAATCGCAGAACGGGAACGGCAGGAAGCGCAGAAAAAACTGGAAACCGCCCAGTGGTATAGCAACTATTTTTCAACAGGCCTCCAACATGAGCCGCTGCATATTCCCTATATGCATTCTTATTCTACCCGATATCTACTTATCAGCGAGTTCGTATCAGGAAACGAGGCGGAGACCTTTACAGAGCTGAACAGACTACAGCATACCCCGCCGCTGGATCGGCTGGATTATTATTTGTGGTATGTATACCTGATTGATTTTCATACGTTTTCTAACAACCGCGATCCGCAGTATCTTGGGATCATGCTGAGGTCGACACCTGATTTTGCCTCGCCTCATATCAAAGAAATCCCGCCAGGCAATTATCTCTGCTTCAAGTGCCACTACCGTCAACGCAATTGGGATGCTTCACTGTTTCTTGATTTTTTCAAAGATCGGCGGGAACCAGACTATATCCTGGCTTTTGAGTATGAACTCAGTCTTGAGGAGTTTTCAAATTCTCTGTTTGATATTCAGGCACTGTATTAATTAACTGCTAGATAAGAAGGAAAAAGTATATGGCGGTCAAGCTGGAACTCTATCGTGTGTTCCGGGCGGTGGCGGAGAAGGGGAACATCTCCGCGGCGGCCCAGGAGCTGTACATCTCCCAGCCGGCGGTGAGCCAGTCCATCCGCCAGCTGGAGGAGCAGCTGAACCTGCGGCTGTTCTCCCGGGGTTCCCGGGGCGTGACACTGACGGGCGAGGGAAAGCTGCTGCTGGAGTATGTCCGGCAGGGACTGGGGCTGCTGGAGCGCGGGGAGGAAAAGCTCTCCCAGGTGCGGGAGCTGCTGGCCGGGGAGCTGACCATCGGGGCCAGCGACACCGTCACCAAGACCTATCTGCTGCCCAGGCTGGAGGCCTTTCACAAGGCCTACCCGGATATCCGCATCCGCATCCTCAACGGCACCTCCCGCATGGTGCTGGACTATCTGCACGCCGGGCAGGTGGACGTGGCCTTCGCCAGTGAGACGCAGGATGAGAGCGTCTACGATGTGCGCCGCTGCCTCGACACGCACATGGTCTTTGTGGCGTCCCCGGAGTACCCCTGCGATTTCGATCGGGCCTACAGTATGGCCGAGATCGCGGCCTTTCCCCTGATCCTGCTGGAGCGCAAGGCCAGCTCCCGGCTGTATCTGGAACGCTGCTTCCGGGAACGCGGGATCGAGATCGAGCCGGAGATCGAGCTGGGCAGCCACAATCTGCTGATCTCCCTGGCACGCATCGGCCTGGGGGTGGCCTGCGTGACGGAGGAGTTCTCCCAGTCCGGCCTGAGCCGCGGGGTGATCCTGCCGCTGCAGACGGACTTTGTCCTGCCGCCCCGGGCGGTGGTGATGTGTACGCTGCGGGCGGTCTCACCCACCGCGGCCGCGGCCAGGTTCATGGATTTCATCGCGGAATAAAGCAAAAGCGGCAGACCTTTTCGGGTCTGCCGCTTTCGCAATGAGAAAGGAGTGGAGAGAGGACAAGCGCAATCAATAGCCGAGAGTGGAGTTCTCATAGTCGCCCCGGTTTTTTCCTTTTCCACATAGGGCGGCCAGATCCCGTGGGGATCGGAAATGTCGACGGTGGCCGGATCAGAGCACGCCGGCCTTCTCCATGGCCTGCTTGAGATCGGCGATGACGTCCTCCGCGTCCTCCAGCCCGATGCTGAAGCGGAAGAAGCCCTCGCGGTAGATGGCGGGGTAGTGGGGCAGCTTGTCGCTGTTCTTGTCATAGTAAACAATCAGGCTCTCCACGTCGCCGAGAGAGACGGCGTGGGTGACAAGATGCAGGGAGTCGAGGAATTTCTCGTGGGCCTTCTCGTCGCCCTTGATGTCAAAGGAGATCATGCCGGAGTACAGGCCGTTCATGTACTTGACGGCCCGGTCGTGCTGTGGATGGCTCTCCAGTCCCGGGTACCAGACGAAGCGGACGGCGGGGCAGCTCTCCAGGAAACGGGCGACCTCCAGGGCCACCGCGCTGTGCTGCTTCATGCGCAGGGGCACGGTGACGAGACCGCGGGCCACCAGCCACGCATTGAAGGGGCTGAGGATACCGCCGTAGTTGACCATGGCCAGTTCCTTGACCTGATCGATGAGTTCCGTGCGGCCCAGGACGCAGCCGCCCAGGGAGTCGCCGTGGCCGTTGATGTACTTGGTCATGCTGTGGATCTCCAGATCCGCGCCGTGCTTGATGGGGAAGATGCAGATAGGACCGGCGAAGGTGGCGTCCACGCTCATGAGGGCGCCGGCCTTGTGGGCGATCTCCGCGATGGCATCCAGGTCGCTGATGCCGGTTGTGGGGTTGCCCGGCGTCTCCACGTGGATGAGCTTGGTGTTGGGGCGCACCGCCGCGCGGACAGCTTCGGTGTCGGTGGTGTCCAGGAGGGTGACTTCCACGTTGTACTTTTTGGGCAGGTATTCACGGAAAAGCAGGTTGGTGGCGCTGTAGCAGACCTCGGAGACGATGGCGTGATCGCCGCTGGAGAGGAAGGTGGTGAACACCGCGGCCAGGGCCGCCACGCCGCTGGCGAAGACGGCGCCGTCCTCCGCGCCGGTCAGAGCGCAGAGCTTCTCCTGCAGAACCATCTGGTTGACGTTGCGGTTGCGCTGATAGATGTTGCTGTGGATGCCGCTCCAATCCACGGGGGTGCCGTCGGTGGGAATGCGGTAGTTGGAGGTCATGTAGATGGGCTCGTTGATGGCGCCGAAGGCGTCGTCCTTGCGTGCGCCGGCGTGAACCGCCGTGGTCTGGGTGTGCAGATTCTTGTTCATGGTGCTCTCCTCACAAATATAAACATATTAAGTTGCTGGGATTCACTTCTGAACTAAGCATACCACACAAAAAGCAATTTGAAAAACAAATAGATTCAATAGATACAATCGAAAACGACGATTGAAAATTTCCCGTTTCGGTGCTATGATAGACGGGAGGTGAGCGCATGGAAATCCGAAATCTGAAGACCTTCATCCGGGTGGCGGCGATGCGGAATTTTACTCACGCGGCCCGGGAGTTGGGCTATTCCCAGTCCAATGTCTCGGCCCAGATTCTGCAGCTGGAGCAGGAGATCGGCGTGCCGCTGTTCAACCGCAGCGGGCGCACGGTGAGTCTGACTCAGTTCGGGGAGGAGCTGCTGCCCTGGGCGCAGGAGCTCTGCGCCACGGCCCAGAAGATGGAGAATCTGCTGCGGTCAGAGGATTTTCTGGGCGGCACGGTCCGGGTGGGGATGACGGACTCGATCTCCGAGCTGCTGCTGGAGGATGCGTTTCTCACCTATCACCGACGTTTCCCCAAGGTCCAGCTGGAGATCTCCCTGGACACCACGGCAAATCTCCTGGCGCGCATGCGCAAGGGAGAACTGGACGCCGCCTGCGTTATCACCGATCCCCTGCCGCCCACCGAGTGGCAGATTGTGGCCGAGCGGGAGGTGCCCATCGTGGCGGCGGCCAACCCCGCGCTGCCCCTTGCCCGGCGGGAATCCGTGACGCTGCGGGAGCTGGCGGCGCAGGAGCTGGTGATGATGGAGACGGAGGCCCCCTACAGCATTCAGTTTGAGCAGGCCATGGCCCGCCAGCATCTGGAGTGCAAGCCGGTCTTTCGCCTGCAGAGCGCGGAGACCGCCCTGCGCGTCATCGAGCGGGAGGGCTTTGTGACCGTGCTGCCGCTCTACACGGTGCAGAGCGCGGCGGCAGAGGGGCGGGCGGCGATCCTGCAGGTGGAAGATTGGCACCACAGCGAGTTTCTTCAGGAAGTACTGCACCGCAGCCGGGTCCTGACGCCGCAGATTGCGGGCTTCCTGGAGGAACTGCGGGCCAGTCTCCGCGAGGCGCTGAAAAAGGAATAAAAAAACGAACGGCGGCAGGCTTTCAACCTGCCGCCGTTCGTTATGCAAGGAGAATCACTCGTTGGTGTAGTTGTCGAAGTAGCCCTGGATGTAGACGATGGGGGTGCCCTTGTCGCCGGAGCCGGAGGTCAGGTCGCACAGGGAGCCGATCAGGTCGGTCAGGCGGCGGGGCGTGGTGCCCTCGGAGACCATGTTGCCCACCAGGCTGTCGCCGGTCTTGGCGCGGATCTTGGCCTCGATGGCGGCGCGCAGCTCATCGCCGGAGAGATCGCCGAACTCGTTGTCCGCCAGGTACTTGAGCTTGAGCTCGTTGGGGGTTCCGATCAGGCCCACGGTGTAGCCGGGGGAGACCACGGGGTCGGCCAGCTCCCAGATCTTGCCCACGGGATCCTTGAAGGCGCCGTCGCCGTAGATCATGGCCTCGATGCGCTTGCCGGAGGCCTCGGAGAGAATGCGGCTGAGCTCCTCGGCCACGGGGGTGCAGTCCCGGGGGAAGAGCTTGACGGTGTCCTCGGTGGCCTTGTTGGAGCCCAGCAGGCCGTAGGTGTCGTTCCAGCCGCTGCCGTCGACGGAGGCGTTGAGCAGATCGTCCAGACCCAGCACGGTCTTGGCCCCGGCGGCCTTCAGCAGGCGCTTGGAGCGGGCGCGGGTGTGGATGTCGCAGGTGATGACGGTGTCGGTGTAGTCCAGCAGGGTGGTGACCTTGTTGCCGAAGACCACCTCCACCTCGCAGCCCTCGCCGCGGATCAGGTCGGAGTAGAAGTCGATGTAGTCCACGCCGGTGAAGGGGTGGACGATGTGGCCGAAGGCCGTGCGGAACTGCTCCAGGGTCAGCACGTCGCTGTAGGGGTTGATGCCGGCCTCGTCCAGACGGTCCCAGTCCACCAGATGGTTGCCCACCTCGTCGGAGGGGTAGCTGAGCAGCAGGACGATCTTCCGGCAGCCGGCGGCCATGCCGCGCAGCAGCAGGGAGAAGCGGTTGCGGCTGAGGATGGGGAAAGCCACGCCCACGGTGCCGCCGCCGGTCTTGCGGCGCACGTCCTCGGCGATCTGGGCCACGGAGGCGTAGTTGCCCTGGGCGCGGGCCACGACGGACTCGGTCACGGCCACGATATCGCGGTCGCAGGGGGTGATGCCGGCCTCTTTCCAGGCCTCCATGACGGACGCGGCGGCGACCTTGGCGATGTTGTCGCCCTGGCGGATGATGGGGGCGCGCACGCCGCGCACCACAGTTCCGATAGTTCTCATAGCTTGAACGCTCCTTTGCCGAAACGGCAGATTTTTCATTTCACGAGTGACAGTATAATGACTATCTGATGGCGAAACGCCAAAAGGCGTTTACGCCGAGCAGCTTTGCTGCTCAGCACAGCAGAGCGGCTGCTGTGCCAGATACGCATTGCAATGAACATCGCGCGAATGATTCAAAAGATCATTCGCTGCCAAACTTGTCGTTTGGCAGCGAAATCAATCGAATCCTCGATTGATTTCGCCATGCGGTGATCATTATAATCCCGGGAAAGATATAAGTAAAGTACCTAAAACAAATAACTGATATAAGAAAAAACAATAGAAACTCACCCGATGCTCTGGACGATGTGGCTGCCGTTTTCCGTCTTGCGCACCTCCACCTTGGAGGCCAGGTTGTCATACAGCAGGCCCACATGGGAGATGATGCCCACCATGCCGCTGGAGCGCTGGATGCTCGAGAGCACGTCCAGCGCGTCGTCGATGGAGCGCTCGTCGAGAGAGCCGAAGCCCTCGTCGATAAAGAGCGTGCCCAGCCGGATGCCGCTGCGCTGGGCCGTGGCGCTCAGCCCGATGGAGAGGGCCAGAGACACCAGGAACTTCTCTCCGCCGGAGAGCGTGGCCACGCTGCGGCCCTCGTCCTCCGGGGCACGGGCGTCGTGGATGTAGAGCTCCAGGCCGCGTTTGTTGCCCTCGCCCTTGGCGTCGGAGCGGAAGAGGCGGTAGCGGCCGCCGTGTACCTTTTCCAGCATGCGGTTGGCCTCCCCGATCACCGAGGAGAACAGCACGCCCAGCACATAGCGCTGCAGCCCCACGCCGCTGTCGCCGCGGAGACTCCTGGCAAAGGCCAGGTCGCTCTCCAGCTGCGCCCGGTCCCGGTTGAAGCGCTCGTCCATCTGCAGGATCTGCCGCAGCCGCTCCTCCAGGCGCCGGCTCTCGCTGGAGAGAGTGGCGCGGGCCTGGTGATAGCGGGCCTCCTCTTCTTCCAGGGCCAGCTGCTGTGCGGAAAGCAGCTGCGCATCCGGCTCGGAAGAACCTGCCAGCTGCGCTGCGGCCTCGTCCAGCAGCCGGGCGTTTTCCTCCCGGAGGGTGCGGTGATCCTGAATCTCCTCCCGCAGCCGATTGCGCTCCCGCGGCTCCAGCATGGCGGCGGCCGCCTCCTCGCCGGAGGCAAAGCCCTGCTTTTTCAGGGCCGCCTCCAGCTCCTGTGCCGCCGCACGGGCGCTCTGGGCCGCGCTCTCCGCCTCCCGGGCCGCCGCCTCCCGCCGGGCTGCGGCGGCGCTGGCGGCGCTCCGGGCCTGCTCCGCCCGCCGGGTGAGTTCGCCCAGCCGCTCCCGATAGCCGCCGGTCTCCGCCGTCAGGGCCTGGATCCGCGCCTCCAGTGCGGCCTGGTCCGCGATCCCGGGGAGCCGGGCCGCAAGGGCCGCCTCCAGCGCCTGGCGGGCCGCGGCGGCGGCACGCTCCGCCCCGTGACAGGCCTCGCTGCCGGCGGTCACGGCGCGCTCCGCCTGTTCCCGGGCGCGGTCGGCCCGGCTCCAGGCGGCCTTCTTTTCCTCGACCGCCTCCTCCAGCAGCCGCAGCGCCTCCCGGTCCGGGGCGCCTTCGCTGCGCTCCGCGGGCCGTGGGTGCTCTGTGCTGCCGCAGACCGGACAGGGCGCGCTGTCCGTCAGCTCTCCGGCGATCTGCCCGTAGATATCCTCCATGTAACGCCGCCGTCCGTCGGCGCAGGTCTTTTCCGTCTGCTCCAGCTCGGCGTAGGCCCGGCGGCCCGCTTCGCGTTTGCTCTCGCACGCGAGCTGCAGCTGCTCCAACGTCCGGCGGGACTGCTCCAGGGCTCGGTCCAGGCGGAGATCCTCCCGGCGCAGACCGGCCAGATCGGCATAGGCCCGGCGCTGATCCCGGCAGCGGAGCAGCAGCGCCTCCTTTTCCCGGTTTTCCGCTTCCCGGGCCTGACAGTCCGCCAGCAGGGCAGCGGCGTTTTTCAGCGCCTCCGCCCCGGTGCGGCATTCGGCTTCGGCCTCTGCGGCCAGCCGCGCACGGCGCAGGCGCTCCTTCTCGGCCCGCTCCCCGGCCTCCAGCGCACCCCGCAGGGCCTCCGCCCGGTCGGCCTTTTGCAGCCGCTCCTCCTTTTGGGCCATGGCCGCCTGCGCGGCCTGCAGGAGATCCCGTTTTTTCTCCAGCGCGTGCAGCTGGTCAAAGCGGCGCTTCAGCTCCCGCTGCGCCTCCAGCGCCTGCTTGCGCCCCGGCAGATCGGACCGGGCAAAACGCCGCTCCGTCTCCTCCAGATCCGCGGCGCAGGCGGCGGTCTTCTGCTTCAGCGCCTCCACGCTGTCGCAGCCCTCGGCCTGCAGCAGGGCGTCCGTGGTCTGCTTCAGAGCGTCGGAGGCGTCCTTGCGCTCCCTGGCGATGCGGTAAAAGCTCTCGGCGATGCCGCTCCACTTGCGGATACCGAAAAGGGTGCTGAGGATTCTTTCCTTGTCCTCCACCTTGGAGGTGAGGAAGCGCTCAAACTGGCCCTGGGGCAGGATCACCACCTGGCGAAACTGCTCGTAGTCCAGGCCGATCAGCTCCCGAGCCTTGTCGTTGATATCGGCGATGCGGCAGTTTTCAAACACCGGCTCGAAAACACCCGCCGCGTTTTGCCGCAGGAGGTTCTGAAAGGCGCTCAGCTTCAGGCGCTTGCAGGCAAGACCCCGCTCAAAGCGGTAGACTTCCCCCTCCAGCTCCAGGGTGAAGCGCACATAGGTGTCTGTCCCCCAGGGACTCTGGCGGCAGCGCATGGCCTCCAGGTTGTCCCGGTGGTGGCCGCTGCTCATGCCGTAGAGGGCAAAGCACATGGCGTCCAGCAGACTGGTTTTTCCCGCGCCGGTCTCACCGGCGATGAGGAAGGGCCCGTCCCGGCCCAGCGTCTCAAAGTCCACACGCTCCGTCCCGGCAAAGGGGCCGAAGGCCTGCAGCTCCAACAGCATCGGCTTCATCCCTGCACGCTCCTCTCATAGTCTGCCTGCGCCTCCCGGAACAGGGAGAGCAGATGCTCATCGGGGTCGAGCCCGGCGCAGTCCTGACAGAAGCGGCGGAAGATGGATTCGGGGTCGTCCGCCTCCCGCTCCAGATCTTCCAGCGTCATGCGTACACCCGCGTCCTCCCGGTCATAGCTCAGGCCGACCGCCTCCAGCAGCAGGGGATAGGTCTCCCGCAGAGCCGCCACGGCCTCAAGTCCCAGGTAGCAGTCGGTGACCCGGACCCGGACATAGCCCCGGCGCCGGGCCTCGCTGAGACCGGCGGCGGAGAGCACCTGCTCGTATGTCCCCTCCACCGTGCAGCGCTCGTGCAGGGCGGGCAGGGGGATGACGCGGCGCGCCAGCGTCTCGGTGTCAAGGAGCGTCACGCTCTTGACCTGGCTCTCCTCGCTGCCGAAGGCATACTTCATGGGGGTGCCGCTGTAGCGGATGCACGCCCCGATATCCTGGGGGCCGTGGAGATGGCCCAGAGCCACATAGTCAAAGCCCTCAAAGATCCCGCGGCCCACGGCGGCGGCCCGCCCCACCTCGGCAGCCCGGTCGGAGAGAGAGGTCTCCGCATCCACCAGAAAGGCGTGGGCCAGCAGAATCTGCCGCCTGCCCGGCGTGAAGCGGGCGCGGACAGCGTCCAGCACCACCCGGAAGGCGCTCTCCATGGAGTCGATCTCCCCGGCCCGCTCGGGGAAAACCGCCCGGGCCTTCTCGGTGGTGAACCAGGGCAGCAGCCAGACGTCCGCCCCGCCGAGGGAGACGGACTCCACCTCGCATGTCAGCTCCCCCGCCACGTGGAGCCCCGCCTTTTTCAGCAGGCTCCGGCAGGCGGCAAGGCGCGCGGCGTTGTCGTGGTTGCCGGCGATGACCAGCATGGGTACGCCCAGGCGGTCGCAGATCTCGGTCACAGCCTCGTCATAGAGCTTCATGGCCCAGGCGCCGGGCACCGAGCGGTCGAATACATCCCCGGCCAGCAGCACCGCGTCCACGCCCTCTTCCTCGATGACACGGCAGATTTCCCGGAGGAAAAAGCGCTGATCCTCTTCGAGACTGCGGGTCTGAAAGCTCATCCCCAGGTGCCAGTCCGAAGTGTGCAAAAGTTTCATGCTCTCACCCTTTTTTGTTTTTCTCTGGGCCGATTGTATCATTTCCGCCCCCGTTTGTAAACGCGAACGCGCCGTCCCCGGAGGGAACGGCGCGTTTTGAACAGATCGTTTATTCCAATGTGAACACGGACACATACTGGCTGACGCCCACGTGGCTCTGGAAGAACATCTCCATGGAGCAGACAAAGTCCTCCAGCCCGTCGTTGACGTTGAAGAAGCGGAAAACCGCCCCCTGCCGGACAAAGGAGATGAAGTGGGGGATGCCCGCCTCGGAGTAGCGCAGGATGCCCATGCGGCTTTTCAAGGCGGCTTCCAGCGCGGCCTTGCGCCCGCTGGTCTCCCGCATCGCGGGCATGTATTTTCCCAGATAGGCCCGCATCACGTTCATGGTGGTGGGGCCGGGGACGTGGAGGCAGTGCATGCCGTCCATCTCTTTGAGGACTTCCTCAAAGGCTGCGTCCTGCCCCAGCGCGTGGCGGATGTTGTAGGCGGCGATCCAGCCGCAGCCGTTGTCGCTGGCCGGGATGGTGCGGTATTCGTAATCCTCGAAGCAGTCCTGATCGGTGATGAAGCCGTCGGGGGAAAAGCCTTTGGTTTCCAATGGTCGTCTGTCCTTTTTATTCGTAGAGTGTGAGCAGCGCTTTCAGCTGGCGGCGAAAGCCCTCTCTCACCTCGGGGGGATTCAGAATCTCCACCCGGGTGCCGAAGGGCGTGAGCCAGGCGTAAAACTGCGGGGAGACCACCACGTCCACCGTGACGGTGAAGGCGCCGTCCCCCTCGGGGATCATGCTCACGTCCTCCCCGAAGCGGTCGATGACGGGGTCGGCCAGGGAGGCGTCACAGCGCAGGCGCACCCGCTTTTCCTCGCCGGTGAACATGTTGAAGACCTTGGTGGTGTAGGTGGACATATCGGTCCCGGCAAAGACCTCCTTGCCCCGGCGGGGACCTTCGGCGCTGGTGATGCGGGTCATGCGGTCCACGCGGTAGTGGCGCATGCTCTCGTGTTCGGCACTGTAGGCCAGCAGATAGTAATTCTGATCCACCCAGATCAGGGCAAAGGGGCTGACCTCGTGCAGCCGGCCGCCGTGGCGCAGCTCCTTCTGCTTGCGGGTGTTGTACTGAAAGTACTGGAAGCGCAGCAGCCGGTCGTCCGCAATGGCCTCGGAGATCTTGTCCACGTTGATGTAGACGCTCTCGTTCATGGCCTTGACCCGGTTGCGCACGTAGACCTGGCGGCTGAGCAGCCGCGCCTCGTGCCGGGAGCAGAGCCCCTCCAGCTTTGCGATGAGCTGGGCGGTCTTGCGGCGGGTGATGAAGTTGGAGGACTGCACCATGTCCACCAGGAGCTTGACCTCCTGCAGCTCAAAGTCCCGGCTGGCGAGGGAATAGTTCCCGTTGTCGGAGACGATGTCCATCCCGTAGCCGTCGGGCCCCAGGGCGGCCAGATCGTCATAGAGGCTTTTGCGCTCGGCGGAGATGCCGCAGTTTTCCAGGTGGGCGATCATCTGCCGGACGGTGGCGCTGTGCTTTTCGTCGGTCTCCCGCAGCAGATAGTCCCGCAGCTGCAGCAGCTTCAGCTTTTGACCGGAGGATTTGGGCACGGTCTCTGCCTCCCTTCCACAGGATAGGTCCCATCATACCGCGGCGGCGGGAAAAAGTCCAGAGGGAAAACAAAAGCCGCCGCGCGGATTTCCGCGCGGCGGCGATGAAAAAACGGTCACGCCTTCCAGGTGAAGAGGGTCAGGGCGGTCTCCGGCGAGGAGAGCAGATGGGCGCAGAAGTGGCCGACCATGGCGTCCTCCGGGCATCGGCAGAAGCTCCGCAGGGCCTCGCCGTAGTTATCCGCGTCGAAGCGCCTGATGCGGGAGACGACCGCGTCCGAGTCCAGCAGGCTCTGGGTCATCTTGCCGCAGACGTAGAGCACCGTATCCGGATGCTCCCGGCGCAGCCGGTCCAGCAACCGCCGCAGGGCGGGCAGATAGACCGACCGATAGGTCTTCTCTCCCAGCAGATCCAGGGTGGCGATGGGGTCGGCAAAGGAGAGCACCTTCACGCCCCGGGCCACAGCCCAGTCGGCCCAGCGGCAGATCCAGTCCTCCGCCAGAGTCAGCAGCTCGTCAGACTTGCGCAGAGCCACGAAGAGCCTGCCCATGGGGATCAGCTGGCCCAGCACCGTCAGCGGTCCGTCCAGCTGCCAGATGAGATCCTCGCCCTTGAGCAGCGCCATGGCGCCCTCCAGGGCGCGCACGCGGGGCAGCGCGAAGTCCGGCCCGGCCGGGAGCTGGTCCGCCTTCTGGTAGGGGGTCTCGGAGACCCGGGCGCCCTCCGCGTCCAGGAAGGGCCTGGCCCCCAGGGACTCCGCGATCAGCGTGGTGCAGAAGGGGAGGATCCGCCAGCCCGCGGCACCCTGGCGCCGGGCCTCGGCGGCCAGGGTCTCGGCGGAGAAATGCCAGGCGGCCTCGTCGCCGTCCGCGCTCTCCACCCGGCGGACCCGATGGTCGCCGATGCAGGTGAAGCGGGGGAGGGGTGCGGGGGCAAAGCGCATGGCCCGCATCAGGTCCTTCTCGTAGCCGGGGTAGGCGGAGAGCTCCAGGTAATGCACATTCTCGGCCTGGTGCAGGGACTTCTCCCGCATCCGACCGGAGAGCAGGCAGGCCACCGCCCCGGCGAGGGAGGTGTTGCCCACATAGGCGATCTTGTCCGCCAGGGACCCGGGCAGCAGGCCAGAGCCCACGAGACTCCGGGGCGTCAGGTGCGCGCCGAACTGGCCGGCCACCAGCACCTTGTCCATCTGGTCGGGACTCAGCCCGGCCTCCTTCAGGAGGATCTCCACCCCGGCGAGGATGGCGCCCTTGGCCAGCTGTACCTGGCGGATATCCGCCTGGGAGAGATAAATATCCTTCTCCTCATCCAGCACCACCCGGCGCTTGCCCTCCACCGCGGTGACCAGCGGGTGCAGCTGCAGACGGCCGTTTTCCCCGATGGCCCCGGCCTCCACAAGCTCCGTCACGGCGGCAAGCAGACCGCTGCCGCAGAGACCGCAGGCGGGGGCGCCGCCGATGGTTCTGTTGAGCCAGTGGGGCACGCCGTCGCGCCAGACGATCTGCGCGTCCTCGATGGCCCCGGCCGCGGCCCGCATGCCGCAGCGGATGTCCATGCCCTCCAGGGCGGGACCGGCGGCGCAGGAGCAGGAGAACATGGTCCCGCCCCGGCTGAGCACCATCTCGCCGTTGGTGCCGATATCGATCAGCAGGTTGTTGCCCGGCATGGCGGCCAGGTCACAGGTGAGCATGCCGGCGGTGATATCCCCGCCCACATAGGCGGACACCGCTGGCAGGCACCAGACCCGGGCGCCCGCAGCCCCGGGCAGGCCCAGCTCCGCCGCGCTCAGATCCCGGGCCCCGGTGTAGGCCGGGGTGAAGGGATAGGCGGCAAGGCCCGCGGGATCGGCGCCGGTGAAGATATGGGTCATGACGTTGTTGGCGGCCACAGTCCAGGCGGAGATCTCACCCGGATCCAGCCCCGCGTCACGGCAGAGCTTTTCGCCCAGGGTGCGCAGGTCGGCGCAGACAGCCTCCTGCATGCGCTTGAGGCCGTCCGCGTTCTGGTTGGAGTAGTCGATGCGGGTGATCACGTCCTGGCCGAAGGCGCGCTGGCTGTTGAGACAGGCGGCCTTGGCCAGCTGTTTGCCGGTGCGGCGGTCCACCAGACAGGCGGCCACGGTGGTGGTGCCGATATCCACCGCCACGCCGAAGCCCTCCTCCGCGTCCGGGGTGAAGGCGGCCTCCGCCCCTGCGGTCAGGGGCTCGGGCGTCTCCTCCCGCTCCGGCAGGGCGACGGCCATGCCGTCCTCCGCCGTGTGCAGGCAGGCCAGACGCCAGCCGGCCTCGATCTCCTCTTTTGTGAAAAAGCGGTATTCCTCATCCTCGGGGGGACAGGGCGTGAGCAGGCGCACCCGGCATTTGCCGCAGCGGCCCTTGCCGCCGCAGGGGCCCTCGGTGAGCCCCCGACAGGAGAGCAGCTCATAGAGCTTCTCCCCCTCCCTGGCCTCGATCTCCCCGAAGCCGGAAACGGAAATTCGGATCATGCCATCGGCTCCTTTGCTGCCTCCACCATGGCCTGGATGACCGGCAGAGGCGTCACGGTGGGCAGGCCGCAGGCCGGGGCCACCACGTTAATGCCCTGGCCGCGCACATAGTGCACCATGGAGCGCACCCGGTCGGGGGTGGTGTCCTGCATGGCCAGGGTCGAGACGTTGCCCATCAGGGCCCGGTCGGGCAGTACCTGGCGCACGTCCCGGATGGAGACCACCGCGTCAAAGCTGAACACGTCCGAGTGGATATCCGGCAGCTGGTCGTAGACCCGCTGGAGCCTGCCGCACATGTGTACCATCTTGACAGGGGTCTCCAGCGCGTCCATGACCTTGTTGATATAGGGAACGGTGAATTCCCGGAAGTACTTCGGGCCCACCACCTCGCCGGTGCCGCTGGGCTCGGAGAGGCAGATGAAGTCCGCCCCGGCTTCGAGCATCAGCCGCCCGTAGGCGATCAGCTGATCGGCCACAAAGCCCATCAGCCCGTGCACGCTCTCCGGGTCCTTGCGCATGGCGGGCAGCAGTTTCTCCATGGCGATCAGCTCGCCGGAGACGGAGGTGGGGCCGTTGATGTTGCCGATGACGGGCACGCCGTCATCCCGCGCCTTCAGCAGGCGGATGGCCTGCAGCACCACGGGCACGCGCCCGGCGTCCGCCGTCAGGGGGGTCAGTGTCCGCCAGTCTTTGATGTTGTCCAGGGGTGAGTCCACCACGTGCGGCTCGCACAGCAGGTCGCCCATCTCCACCCTGGCGCCCATGGCCTCGGCCTCCACGGTCATGCAGAAGGGCACGCCGTAGTTTTCAAAGCCGCCGGCGTCGTAGAGCCCCGCCGCGAGACCCGCCATCTTTTCCGGATCGCTGTGGGCCTCCGGCCAGAGGCAGCCGGTCTTTTCCATGATGTCCCTGAACATCATGTTCATCATGCCGCCCGGACAGATGCAGGGCGGGCGGTCCAGCGTCTGCATGGCCGCGGCGGCCATCAGGCGCTCTTTCGGCGTCATGCTCATCACGGCTCCAGTCTCCCGGTCAGACGGTCCACCAGCTTGACGGCCTCGGTGGCGTTCTCGGAGTAGCCGTCGGCGCCGATCTTCTCGGCAAAGCCGCGGGACAGGGGAGCGCCGCCCACGATGACCTTCACGCTGTCGCGCAGACCGGCCTTTTTCAGTTCCTCGATCAGGGTGCCCATGTGGGCCATGGAGGTGCTCATCAGCGTGGAGAGGGCCAGGATCTGGGGCTTCTCCTCCCGCACGGCGTCCACCAGACGGGCGATGGGCACGTCGCGGCCCAGGTCCACCACCTGATAGCCGGCGGCCTCCAGCATGATCTTCACCAGGTTCTTGCCGATGTCGTGGGTGTCGCCCTGGATGACGGCGATGACCACCTTGGTCCCGTTGCCGCCCGCGTCCTGGGGCAGCAGGGGGCGCAGCACGTCCAGACCGTTGTACATGGCGTCGGAACAGATCAGCAGCTCGGGGATGTAGTATTCCTCCTCCTCGTAGAGCTTGCCTGCCTCGTTCATGCCGACCACCAGACCGTTCATGATCCCCTCCTGGGGATCGTAGCCTGCGTCGGCGTATTCCTGCGTCACCTCGGTGACTTCCTCGTCCTCCATATCCCGCACGCAGCGGGCCATCTCCGTCAGGAGCTCTTCCTTCGTTCTCATAAGATTCCGCCCTCCTCAAAATTCGCGGGGTCGACCGGGTATTTGGCGCAGCGGCGCGCCTCCTCCATGTAGGCCAGGGCGTTTGCCATGGGCGTGCCGTAGGCGGTGCCGCAGCCCGGGGCGATCATGAAGCCGCAGGGGGAGTCCCAGCACTGGCGGAAGCATTTGCGCACGGCTGCCTTCATCTTGCGGGGGGTACCGTTGTAGAAGACGTTCACCGGGTCCACGTTGCCCACCAGGAAGGCCCGGCCGCCGATGCGGCGCTTGGCGTCCTCCAGATCCACCTTGTTGTCGATGGAGATGGTGGTGTAGCCGCAGTCGGCCATATCCTCCAGAATGGGGGAGGTGTCGCCGCAGATGTGGATGCAGGGATCCATTTCGCCCATCTCATGGCAGGCCTTGACAAACTCCTGGTGGTAGGGTTCCACAAATTTGCGGAAGAGCCGGGGGGAGATCACCGTGCCGGAGGCGATGGGGTCGGACACGCTCAGCCCACAGCCGATGGCTACAAAGTCCCTGGCGGACTGGATGTTCACGTCGTTGACAAAGCGCATGATCTCATGCACCTTCTCCGGCTGGCGGAGCATGGCCTTCAAAAGGACCTCCGTGCCCACCAGACCCGCCGCGCAGGTCAGGGGCCCGGTCAGCTCCATGCCGCAGCCCACCTCGTCGCCCAGTTTGTCCATGATGCGCTGGGCAGCTTCATAGCAGATGTTCAGCTGCTTATCGTGATGGACGTCCAGACGCTCGGGATCCAGCTGGTCCAGCTGATCCAGGGTCAGGGGATGCTTGACGATGGCCGCGGGGTTGTAGTGGTCGTCGCTCATCTCCGCGCCGTAGGTGACGGCCATGCCGTGCAGACCGTACTCCACGCCCACGTTGTCGCAGCCGAAGGTCTCATAAATTTTGCAGCGGGTTTCGCACATGGACACGGGATCGCCGTAGGCCTTGGTGCGCGTCCAGCCCATCAGGCCGGGGGCGGGGGAACCGAAGAAGAGCGCGATGGGCATTCTGTCCACCGGCTGACCCGCCTTCAGCGCCGCGCTGCGCTGCTTGGGGGTCATCTGATCGTCTTTGTGTACCATGGGTACACCTCCTTATATATAACATGCGATGCGCCGGCGTTCAGCCTCGCCGGGGACGTCGTTTCAGAGAGCGGACCGCCGGCGTTCAGCCTCGCCGGGGGACCGCGATATTCCTATTAAAATAATCGGGGTTGGGAAACAAGATGAAAAAACGGCGGAAGCCGGGGTGGAGAGTGGCTTCCGCCGGTGGGCTCAGGAATTGCCGGGGGCGGCGTCCGCCTGCGGAGCGGGGCGGAGGCTTTCGGTATAGCGGATGGAGTCGGCGATGGCGGTCTCAAGCTCGCGCACGAAGTTCTCCGCGTAGACGGAGAGACGGCTGTTTTTCGGCATGATATAGCCCAGGCGCACCGGGGGCTTACCCGCCAGCGGCAGGGAGACGATGCCGCCGCCGGATACCAGCTCGTCCAGCAGGCCGCTGCCGGTGGTGAAGGCGTCGGTATTGCGGATGAAGTTGATGGCGGTGGAGCGGTTGGAGACCGTGATGCTCTTGGCGGGCTTCCACATGGAAAAGTTCTGCCCCTCCTCCGAAAAGCTCTCGGATACGCCGGGAGCCTGCTCAAAGGAGAGATAGGGATAGCCCTGGGTGCTGGCTTCGCTCACCTGGGGCAGGGAGGCCAGGGGGTGTCCCTCCCGCACATAGACACACAGCGGCACGGTGGCCAGTTCGCGGAAAACCAGACCGCGGTTTTCCAACAGACGGGAGACGATGACCTCGTTTGTCTCGTTGAGGTAGATCACGCCCAGGTCGGCCCGGTGGTCGTACACGTCGTCGATGACCGCGTCCATGCTGGTCTCCCGGATGGCGTAGCGGTAGCGGTTGTCCTTCGTGCCCTGGAGGACCCGGAGAAAGGCCGTCTCCGTAAAGGGGTAGCGCTGGGTGGAGACGGACAGGCGGGTCGTCACGGTCAGGTTGTTGTTTTCCCGGTACAGACTCTCCAGCAGGCGCTTCTGCTCCAGCAAGGAGACGGCAAAGCTGAGAAACTCCCGGCCGTCCGCCGTCAGCTCCACGCCCTTGTTGGTGCGGTTGAAGAGGGAGATGTTCAGCTCGTTCTCCAGCTCGTGCACCGCGGTGGAGATGGCCGACTGGGACAAAAACAGCTTGTTGGCGGCTTTGTTGATGGAGCCGCATTTGGAGATTTCCACCACATACATCAGCTGCTGAAAGGTCATAACCGGCCCTCCTTCCGCCCCGGAGCGCTTTCGCCCGGAAAAGTTGAAACCATTATAAACGAGAAATCCGTTATCGTAAAGAGAAATCATTATCTAAAAAAATGATAACCAATTGCCGGAAATTGAAACTAACACCTTTTCCCGATCAATGGTAATATTTCTGTGTAGAATCCATAAATATTCCGGTATACCTATCCCGGCACTTTGTAGAAACATCACAGCAATTTACCCAAGGCTAACCTGCGGCGCCGAGCGCGCCGCAACATCATCCGTCCATAATATATCATCGATATATTGTAATTTGAAAGGAGTAGATTATTATGGTAGACTTCAGCAAGTGCGGTTTCGCAACCAAGCAGATTCATGTTGGCAAGCATGAGAACAGCGCCGGTGCGCTGACCACCCCCATTTATCAGACCTCCACTTTCGAGTTCGCTACTGTCGAGCAGGGCGGCCGCCGCTTTGCCGGGCAGGAAGCCGGTTACATCTATACCCGTCTGGGCAACCCCACTGTGACCTCCGTTGAGGAAAAGGTCGCTGCTCTTGAGGGCGGCGAGGCTGCTCTCGGCACCGCTGCCGGCATGGGCGCCATCTCCTCCGCTCTGTGGACCTCCGTCGTCGCCGGCGATGAGATCATCGCTTCCGACACGCTGTACGGCTGCACCTTCGCTCTGCTGAACCACGGCATGACCAAGTTCGGCGTCTCCGTCAAGTTTGTCGACATGGCCAACCTGGAGAACGTCAAGGCCGCGCTGAGCGAGAAGACCAAGGTTGTCTACCTCGAGACTCCCTGCAACCCCACTCTGAAGGTCGTCGACATCGCTGAGGTCGCCAAGATCGCCCATGACTTCAACAAGGGCATCCGCGTTATCGTGGACAACACCTTTGCCACTCCTTATCTGCAGCAGCCCCTGAAGCTCGGTGCCGACGTGGTCGTCCACTCCGCCACCAAGTACATCAACGGCCACGGCGACGTGATTGCGGGCTTTGTTGTCGGCTCCGCTGAGTTTGTCGGCCAGGTCAGAATGTTCGGTCTGAAGGATATGACCGGCGCTGTCATGAGCCCGTTTGACGCCTTCCTGATCGCCCGCGGTCTCAAGACCATGGACATCCGCATGGAGAAGCACTGCGCCAACGCCATGAAGGTCGCCCGTTTCCTGCACGATCACCCCGCTGTGGACAAGGTCTACTACCCCGGCCTTGAGGACTTCGAGGGCTACGAGATCGCCAAGAAGCAGATGAAGCTGCCCGGCGGCATGATGAGCGTTGAGCTCAAGGCTGACCGTGACGCTGTCGCCGCCGCTCTGAACAAGATGCAGCTGTGCACCATCGCCGTCTCCCTGGGCGACGCCGAGACCCTGATCGAGCACCCCGCCTCCATGACCCACTCCACCTACACCAAGGAAGAGCTGGCCGCTTCCGGCATCTCCGAGGGTCTGGTCCGCATTTCCATTGGCCTGGAGGATCCCGAGGACATCATCGCCGATATGAAGGCCGTCCTGGATACGCTCGTCTGATCCCACACCCAAGACAACTGATCTGAGCAAATGAGAAATGCTCTTGCCTAATCGCGATTTATTATATATAATAGCTTTTAGGCAAGAGCATGATCTGCTCTTCACAAGAAAAGGAGGATTTACGCAATGAAGTACACCAAAAAAAGTGGCCTCGCATTGATCCCGTTCCTTGTCTTTATCGTCGTCTACCTGGGCGCCGGCCTGATTTACCAGGCCAAGGGCGAAGCTATGGCGTTCTACATGTTCCCGTCCGTAACCGCCATGTTCTTCGCAGTGATCGTGGCCTTCGCCATGAGCAAGGGCTCCATCAACGAGCGCTTTGAGACCTTCGCCAAGGGCGCCGCAAACGTCGACGTTCTGACGATGCTCATCATCTACATTCTGGCTGGCGCTTTCGCGACTGTCGCCGCGAACATGGGCGCCAAGGACGCCACCGTCAACCTGGGCCTGAGCCTGGTTCCCCCGTCCCTGCTGGCCGCCGGCCTGTTCATCATCGCCGCTTTCTTCGGCACTGCAACCGGTACCTCCATGGGCACCATCTCCGCTCTGATCCCCATCGCCATCGGCGTTGCCGAGAAGGGCAACCTCAGCCCCACTGTGGTTATCGCGGCTGTTGTCGGCGGCGGTATGTTCGGCGACAACCTGTCCATGATCTCCGACACCACCATCGCTGCCACCCGTTCCCAGCGTGTTGAGATGCGCGACAAGTTCCGCGTGAACCTGCTCATCGCGCTCCCCGCCGCTATCTGCACCATCATCCTGCTTCTCATCCTGGGCCGTCCCGAGTCCGCCAACTCCCTGGGTGACCTGTCCTTCAACTTTGTCAAGATCATCCCCTATCTGGCGGTTCTGATCCTGGCCCTGTGCGGCCTGAACGTGTTCCTCGTTCTGGTCATCGGCATCTTCTCCGCCGGCATCATCGGCATTGCCACCGGCTCCATGGACATCGCGGGCTTTGCCCAGTCCATCTATGACGGCTTCTGCGGCATGAACGAAGTCTTCTTCCTGACCCTGCTCTGCGGCGGCATGTCCGAGATGATCGCCAAGAACGGCGGCATCAACTGGATCATCGACAAGCTGCGCGGCGTCATGAAGGGCAACAAGTCCGCTCAGGTCGGCATTGCCGCTCTGGTCTCCGCCTGCGACTGCGCCACCGCCAACAACACCGTGGCCATCATCGTTGCCGGCGACATGGCCCGCGAGGTCTCCCACACCTACAAGGTCGATCCTCGTCGGACCGCCTCCCTGCTGGACGTCTTCGCCTGCGTCTTCCAGGGCATCATCCCCTACGGCGCTCAGCTGGTCGTGGCCGCTTCTCTGGCCAACGCCGCTACCACTACCGGCCAGGTCTTCTCCGCCGCCAAGCTGGTCGGCAGCATGTGGTACTGCTGGCTGCTCGCCATCTTCGGCATCATCTCCATCTTTGTTCCCTTCGCCGACGGCGTGACCCGCAAGGATCCCTGGAACTGGGAGTATGACTGCGCCGAGTCCAACGTCGAAGCCAAGAAGGCCCAGATGGCCGCCGAGGCTGCCGAAGTCTGATCCCGGATGATTTCGGCCCAACCGAAATCAAAAAGCAACTGCACAGCAGAGACAAATCTTTGTCTCTGCTGTGTCTTTGAAAGCACTGGTTGTCACATTAAAAAAATTGATCGAGGCGTGCAATTTCTTGATTGTTACGGGAAGTCAACTTTCCTTGACAAGACCTGAACCCGGCATTATAGTTTAAATACAGTATTCAAACAGAAAGGATGTAATTCCCAATGGCTGATACCAAAGTTTTCAAAACGATGGACGGCAACGAGGCCGCCGCATACGTAAGCTATGCGTTCACCGAAGTTGCCACCATCTACCCCATCACCCCGTCCAGCCCCATGGCCGACCACGTCGACGACTGGGCCGCGCACGGCAAGAAGAACCTCTTCGGCCAGCCTGTCAAGCTCGTTGAGCTGCAGGCCGAGTCCGGCGCCTGCGGCGCCATGCACGGCGCGCTGGAGACCGGCTCCCTGACCACCACCTACACCGCCTCCCAGGGCCTGATGCTGATGATCCCGCCCATGTTCCGCATTGCCGGTTCCATGCTGCCGGGCGTCATGCACGTCTCCGCCCGTACCGTGGGCACCCACTCCATCTCCATCTTCGGCGATCACTCCGACGCCATGGCCTGCCGCCAGACCGGCTTTGCCATGCTGGCCTCCGCCTCCGTGCAGGAATGCATGGACATGGGCGCTGTCGCCCACCTGAGCGCCATCAAGGGCTCCATCCCCTTCATGCACTTCTTCGACGGCTTCCGCACCAGCCATGAGATCCAGAAGATCGAGCTGCTGGACTACGACGAGCTGGGCAAGCTGCTCGACTGGGACGCTGTGCAGCGCTTCCGCGACCACGCTCTCAACTCCGAGCACCCCACCATCCGTTCCACCCTGCAGAACCCCGACACCTTCTTCCAGTCCCGCGAGGCCTGCAACACCGCCTACGACGCGCTGCCCGCCATCGTCGAGGAGAAGATGGCCGCCATCAGCAAGCTGACCGGCCGTGACTACAAGCTGTTCAACTACTACGGCGCACCCGACGCCGAGCGCGTGATCGTCGCCATGGGCTCCGTCTGCGAGACCCTGCACGAGGTCGTCGATTACCTCACCGAGCGCGGTGAGAAGGTCGGCATGATCCAGGTCCACCTGTATCGCCCCTTCTCCGCCAAGCACCTGGCCGCGGCCCTGCCCGCTTCCGTCAAGACCATCACCGTTCTTGACCGCACCAAGGAGCCCGGCGCCGCCGGCGAGCCTCTGTTTGAGGACGTCTGCACCGCCCTGCGCGACACCGCCTTTGCCGGCGTCGAGATTCTCGGCGGCCGCTACGGCCTGTCCTCCAAGGACACCATCCCCGCCCACATGAAGGCCGTCTACGACAACATGGCCGGTGAGAAGAAGAACCACTTCACCGTCGGCATCGAGGACGACGTGACCTTCACCTCCCTGCCCGTGGGCGAGAACATCGTCACCTCCGGCAAGAGCATCATCTCCTGCAAGTTCTGGGGTCTCGGCTCCGACGGTACGGTCGGCGCCAACAAGAACTCCATCAAGATCATCGGCGACAACACCGACCAGTACGCCCAGGCCTACTTCGAGTACGACTCCAAGAAGTCCGGCGGCGTGACCAAGAGCCACCTGCGCTTCGGCCACGAGCCCATCCGCTCCACCTACTACGTCACCATGGCCGACTTCGTGGCCTGCCACAAGCAGAGCTACATGAAGGACTTCGACATCGTCAGCGAGATCAAGAAGGGCGGCACCTTCCTGCTCAACACCGACTGGGATATGGCCGGTCTCGAGGAGCACCTGCCCAACCGCGCAAAGCGCATCATCGCCCAGAACGGTCTGAACTTCTACACCATCGACGCCACCCACATCGCCGGCCAGATCGGCCTTGGCAACCGCACCAACACCGTGCTGCAGGCCGCCTTCTTCAAGCTCTCCGGCGTGCTGCCCATTGAGGACGCCGCCCAGTACATGAAGGACGCCATCGTCAAGACCTACTCCAAGAAGGGCGAGAAGATCGTCAACATGAACTGCGCCGCCGTTGACGCCGGCCTCGCCTCCGTCAAGAAGATCGACGTGCCCGCCGCCTGGGCCGATCTCAAGGACGAGGAGCCCGTGGTCGATCCGTCTCTGCCCGATTACATCCGCGAGATCCAGATCCCGGTCAACAAGCAGGCCGGCGACAAGATCCCTGTCTCCAAGTTCATGCCTTACGCCGACGGCGTGAGCCCCGTGGAGACCTCCAAGTACGAGCGCCGCGGCATTGCCACCAACGTGCCCAAGTGGATCCCCGAGAACTGCATCGGCTGCAACATGTGTTCTCTGGTCTGCCCGCACGCCGCCATCCGTCCCTTCCTCGTGACCGAGGAGGAGAAGGCCGCCGGTCCCGAGGGCATGGTCACCAAGAAGGCTCTCGGCAAGGGCTTTGAGAACTACACCTACCGCATCCAGGTCGACCCCATCGACTGCCAGGGCTGCTCCAGCTGCGCCAACGTCTGCCCCGCCAAGGAGAAGGCGCTTGTCATGCAGCCTCTGGAGAGCCAGATGCACGAGCAGCCCAACTGGGATTACCTCGTGAACCTGCCCGTCAAGAAGAACCCCATGGACAAGTTCAGCACCAAGGGCAGCCAGTACGAGCGCCCGCTGTACGAGTTCAACGGCTCCTGCGCCGGCTGCGGCGAGGCCCCCTACATGAAGCTGATGACCCAGCTGTTCGGCGAGCGCATGTACATTGCCGACGCCACCGGCTGCACCTACGTTGTCGGCTCCTCCACCCCGACCTTCCCGTACTCCAAGACCGCCAAGGGCTACGGCCCCGCTCCCTCCAACTCCTTGTTCGAGAATAACGCCGAGTACTCTCTGGGCATGTGCCTGTCCGTTGAGCAGATGCGCCGCCAGGCCAAGACCCACGCCGAGGCCGCTCTGGCCGCCACCGGCGACGAGGCTCTGAAGGCCGCCATCGCCGCCTGGCTTGAGAAGGGCGACGATCCCGAGACCACCCGCGAGGTTTCCGACGCGCTGAAGGAAGCCCTGGCCGCCACCACCTGCGACAACGAGGACGTCAAGTGGCTCGCCAACCGCACCGACGCTCTGGTCAAGAAGAGCATGTGGATGTACGGCGGCGATGGCTGGGCCTACGACATCGGCTACGGCGGACTGGACCACGTCCTGGCCTCCGGCGTTGACGTCAACATCCTGGTCGTGGACACCGAGGTCTACTCCAACACCGGCGGACAGGCCTCCAAGGCCACTTCCATCGGCGCCGTGGCACAGTTTGCCAACGCCGGCAAGGAGACTGCCAAGAAGGATCTGGGCCGCATCGCCATGGTCTACGGTGACGTGTACGTCGCCAAGGTCGCCATGGGCGCCAACCCCGCTCAGCTCATCACCGCCCTGAAGGAAGCCGAGAAGCATCACGGCCCGTCCCTCATCATCGCCTACGCGCCCTGCATCAACCACGGTCTGGTCAACGGCATGGGCAAGGCCATGCAGGAAGAGAAGATGGCTGTCGAGTGCGGCTACTGGCCTCTCTTCCGTTATATCCCCGAGAACATCGAGCAGGGCAAGAACCCCTTCGTCCTGGACAGCAAGGAGCCCAACGGCAAGCTGCGTGAGTTCATGATGGGCGAGGTCCGCTTCTCCTCCCTGACCCGTACCTTCCCGGATCGCGCCGAGGTCCTCTTCAAAGAGGCCGAGGAGTTCACCGCCAAGCGCTATGCCATGTACAAGGCCATGGCCGCCGGCAACAACCTCTGATCCTGAGATCGGGAATTTCCGTAAATCCAAAATCCGGGCAGACGCGCAGCGTCTGCCCGGGTTACCCATTCAAAATTAATCGCAGAAAGGAAATGCATCATGAAAGTTACTTCCACTCCCAAGGCTCCGTCCGCCATCGGCCCCTACTCCCAGGCCATTTCCGCCAACGGCTTCCTGTTCACCTCCGGCCAGATCGCCATCATCCCCGAGACCGGTGAGATCGACGGCACCACCATCGAGGCCCAGGCCGACCGCGTCTGCAACAACCTGAAGGCCCTCCTGGAGGCCAACGGCCTCGGCTTTGAGGACGTCGTCAAGACCGTCTGCTTCCTGGCCGACATGGGCGACTTCGCCGCCTTCAACGCCGTCTACGGCAAGTACTTCACCAGCAAGCCCGCCCGCTCCTGCGTCGCGGTCAAGACCCTGCCGAAGAACGTCCTCTGCGAGGTCGAGCTCATCGCTGTCGAGAAGTAATTCCTTTTCCAGGCAAAAAAGCGCTGTGTCGTTTGACACAGCGCTTTTTCACAATCGGCGGGAAATGGTCAAAATGATTTGCGCGGCGCCGCGGGGGAGCTTTTTGGGGAAAAAGTTTTGTGCGAAACACCAAAAATGGAAAAACGGAACATAAAGTTATGAATCGGTGCTTTCATTTTTGTCAAACATAGAGTATAATCAACTCACCCGATATTTTGGAGGTAATACGAATGAAACAGTATTTTGAAATTGTCGACGTCATGGCCAGAGAGATCCTGGACTCCCGCGGCAACCCCACCGTTGAGGTCGAGGTCACCCTTGACGACGGCACCATCGGCCGCGCGGCCGTTCCCTCCGGCGCTTCCACCGGCATTCACGAGGCCTGCGAGCTCCGCGACGGCGACAAGAGCCGTTACGGCGGCAAGGGCGTGCAGAAGGCTGTTGAGAACGTCAACGGCGAGATCTCCGAGGCTCTCGTCGGCCTGAACGTGCTGGATCAGACTTCCATCGATAAGCTGCTCATCGAGCTCGACGGCACCCCCAACAAGACCCGTCTGGGCGCCAACGCCATCCTGGGCGCTTCCCTGGCCTGCGCCAAGGCCGGCGCCGCTGCCACCGGCATGAGCCTGTACAACTACATCGGCGGCGTCAATGCCAAGACCCTGCCCGTGCCCATGATGAACGTGCTCAACGGCGGCGCGCACGCCACCAACTCCGTGGACATTCAGGAGTTCATGATCATGCCCGTGGGCGCCCCCAACTTCAAGGAAGCCCTGCGCATGTGCGCCGAGGTGTTCCACGCCCTGAAGAAGGTCGTTCCTCCCTCCGGCGTGGGCGACGAGGGCGGCTACGCTCCCGACCTTGCCAGCGATGAGGACGCCCTGAAGGCTCTGGTCGCCGGCATCGAGAAGGCCGGCTACAAGCCCGGCGAGGACTTCATGATCGCCATGGACGCCGCTGTCTCCGACTGGTTCAACAAGGAAGACGGCAAGTACCACCTGCCCAAGCGCGGCACCGTCATGACCAGCGACGAGATGATCGACATGTGGGAAGACATGTGCAACAAGTACCCCATCATCTCCATCGAAGACGGTCTGGGCGAGGACGACTGGGACGGCTGGGTCAAGCTCACCAAGCGCCTGGGCAACCGCGTGCAGCTGGTCGGCGATGACCTCTTCGTCACCAACGCCGCCCGTGTCAAGCAGGGCATCGAGCTGGGCGCCGCCAACGCAGTCCTCATCAAGGTCAACCAGATCGGCTCCCTGACCGAGACCCTGGACGCCATCCAGACCGCCAACCGCGCCGGCTACACCGCCATCGTCTCCCACCGCTCCGGTGAGACCGAAGACACCACCCTGGCCGATATCGCCGTGGCCGTCAACGCCGGCCAGATCAAGACCGGTGCTCCCTCCCGCACCGACCGCGTGGCCAAGTACAACCAGCTGCTCCGCATCGAGGAGGAGCTCTTCGACGTGGCCCAGTACCCCGGCAAGAACGCCTTCTTCTCCATCAAGAAGTAAGACAGCAAAGAGTATAAACCGGAAAGAGCTTTGGCTCTTTCCGGTTTTTTGTATAATCCCTCCCTTGTCAGGCAAAAATAGCCTTGCAATCCAAAATGCAACGGGAGGTAATCACTATGAACAGCAAGAGCTCCGGCAGAGGGCTGGAGGGATTTCTCGCAGGGAAGGGCTTTTACATCGTCCTGTTCCTGTGCGCCGCGGCGATCGGGCTTTCCGCCTGGATGGCGGCGGCGGGAAGCAAGGCCGCGGAGAACGTCAGGCCCGGCGGCGACGTGAGCCTGGAAAAGCGCAGGGTGGAGACGATCATCATCACCCCGGCCCCGGCCATGGCGCCGGATCGCGTGGAGACCATGGCCGTGCCCGACGTAGCGGAGGAGACCGTGGCCGGCGCTGCGGAGGAAGAGCAGGAGACCATGGAGGAGGTCTGGCAGGAGGATCTGCCGGCGGAGGAGCCGATCACCCTCTGGCCCGTGCAGGGCGAGATCGAACGGCTCCACGATGTGGAGAGCCTGCATTACGACGTGACGCTGCGGGACTGGCGCACCCACGAGGGCGTGGATATCCTGGCGCCGCTGGGTGAGACCGTGTGCGCCGCCCACAGCGGCGTGGTGAGCGACGTGCGGGAGGACGCCCTCTACGGCACGGTGGTCACCGTGGACCACGGGGACGGCACCAGCGCCCTGTACGCCAATCTCGCCTCGCTGCCCGCGGTCGAGACCGGGGATTGGGTCAACGCCGGGGATGCGATCGGGGCCGTGGGCACCACCGCCCTGTGTGAGATCGGCCAGGGGACCCACTTGCACTTTGCCATGTACCTGGACGGCCAGGGCGTGGACCCGCTGGACTATCTGCCGGCGTAAGAAAAACGCAAACATGGGAACTTTCGAAAAAGTTCCCATGTTTGCATAGATTAAACGTGAAGGGGGACTCCCCGCCCCCCTTCACAATCCCCCTTGCAGGTCCGTACCGGGAGTAAAGGGGGTTGTCTACCGTCTGAAACGCAGCTGCATCCGCAGCTGCGTTTTTTGACGTGGCCGTTACCGCTCCAGATCTTCCAGCACACACCGGGCGGCGTAGACGCCGCTGGCGGAGGCGTGGGACAGGGAGTGGGTGACGCCGGAGCAGTCCCCGATGACATAGAGACCCTTGGAGCAGGTCTCCAGCCGCTCGTCGATGTCCACCTCCATGTTGTAGAACTTGACCTCCACGCCGTAGAGCAGCGTGTCGTCGTTGGCGGTGCCCGGGGCGATCTTGTCCAGGGCGTAGATCATCTCGATGATGCCGTCGAGGATGCGCTTGGGGATCACCAGACTCAAATCGCCGGGCGTGGCGGCGAGGGTGGGCGTGACAAAGCTCTCGGCGATGCGGGACTCCGTGCTGCGGCGGCCGCGCACCAGGTCCCCGAAGCGCTGCACCATGACGCCGCCGCCCAGCATGTTGCTCAGCCGCGCGATGCTCTCGCCGTAGCCGTTGGAGTCCTTGAAGGGCTCGGAGAAGTGCTTGGAGACCAGCAGGGCGAAGTTGGTGTTTTCGGTGTGCTTGCTCGGGTCCTCATAGCTGTGGCCGTTGACGGTGACGATGCCGTTGGTGTTCTCGTTGACCACCACGCCGTGGGGGTTCATGCAGAAGGTGCGCACCATGTCCTCAAACTTCTGGGTGCGGTAGATGATCTTGCTCTCGTACAGCTCATCCGTCAGATGGGCGAAGACCTCGGCGGGCAGTTCCACCCGCAGGCCGATGTCCACCCGGTTGGACTTGGTGGGGATCTGCAGGGAGGAGCAGACCGACTCCATCCACTTGCTGCCGCTGCGGCCCACGGAGATGATGCACTCCCGGCAGCTCAGGCTGCCGCCCTCATATAAGACCTCATAGCCGTCCTGGACCTTTTCGATGGCGGTGACTGCGGTCTCAAAGCGGAAATCCACCTTTTCCTTCAGCTCGTCGTAGAGGTTCTCCAGCACCACATAGTTCTTGTCCGTGCCCAGATGGCGCACCTGCGCGTCCAGCAGATGCAGGCCGTTTTCCAGGCACATGCGCTTGATGCGGGTGTTGGCGGTGGAGTAGAGTTTGGTGCCCTCGCCGCCGTGGGTCATGTTGATGGAATCCACATACTTCATCAGGTCGATGGCCTGCTGCTTGCCGATATGCTCATAGAGCGTGCCGCCAAACTGGTTGGTGATGTTGTACTTGCCGTCGGAAAACGCGCCCGCGCCGCCGAAGCCGCTCATGATGCTGCAGGTCTTGCACTTGACACAGGACTTAATCTTCTTGCCGTCGATGGGGCAGCGGCGCTGCTGCAGCGGCTTGCCCAGCTCCAGCACCGCGACCTTCAGAGGCCGTTCGGCATTGGCAAACTCCCAGGCGGCAAAAATCCCGCCGGGGCCGGCGCCGACGATGATAACGTCGTAATTCATGGGAACACTCCTTTCCATGCAAAAAAAGAAACCCCACATTCCCGAAAAAAAGGGAAAGGAGGCAAATTTCCAAAAATTTATCCTCAATCATCATAGCACGGGCGGAGGGGGATGTCAAGTGAGCGAAGCATGAAAGAAGAGCGCCCGCGGATTTGCCGCGGGCGCAACAGGCCTTCGGTTCAGCTCACGGCCTCGGGGACGTACACCAGGCCGTAGGTGTAGCTGCGGGTGATGGCGGAGGAGGCGCCGGGGGTGACGTAGCTGGAGCGCTTGACGCGGCCCTCGCTGTCATACTCAAAGCTGGTGCGGTCGAGCATGGTGCCGTCGGCGGTGTAGGTCTCCTGCTTGACCAGCTTTTCACCCTTGTATTCGCTGGTCACCTTCTTGGTGCCCCCGCTCTTGTCGGTGATGCGGAGGGTGTTGCCGTGCTCATCGTTGACAACGCCGCCCAGGTAGTCGCCGGTGACGGCGTCGTAGGTCTCACAGTAGTGCAGAACACCGTTGTCAAAGAAGCCGTAATCGTAGGTGTACAACGTCTGCTCGCCCTGGCCAAGGAGACTGCCGCTGGAGTCGTAGTGGCGCACGGTCTGTCCCTCGGTCACGTCATAGCTCCCATCGTCTTTCCAGGTGTAGACGGAGACACGGTCCTCCTTGCCGTAGGCGGAGAGCTGCTCGGTCGCGGTGGAAAGGCGGCCCTGGGAATCGTAGGTGTAGACGGTGGTCAGAGGACCGGAGACAGCCTCGGCATAGCTCAGCTCCTCGCTCAAAAGCCGGTCAAAGAAATGGGCGCTGATCTCGGCGGCGTCCTTGTAATCCCCCAGCTGCTCAAACAGCGCGCGGGCCTCGGCATAGGCGCCGCTCTCCACCAGCTCCAGACCCTTGCGGTACTCGGCCTCCACCGCGAGCTGGGCGGAATCCTGATAGTCGCCCAGGGAGAGATAGAGCTCCCGCGCATCGTCATAGCGGCCGTTGTCCAGCAGGCGCCCGGCGCGGATGTAGTTGGTCTGGATCGCGTCCGCCGTCTTGGCCCGGGAGGCCTGATCGGCGGCGTCCTTATAGCTGCCCAGCTTGTCAAAGGCCGCGGCGGCGCCGGCATAGTCTCCGGCGTCATACAGGGCGGCGGCATCGGAATAGCTCTGCTCCCGGGCGTCGTTGATGAACCAGACCGCGGCAGCGCCGGCGGCGATGATCAGAAATGGGATCAGGATCCGCGCCAGACGCCTGATCTGGTAGCCCCGGGTTTTCTTCCGGGCCTCTTCCCGGGCGGCGCGGCCCGCCTCCTCCTGGAGGCGCTCTGTCTTCCGCTGGCGCAGAAGCTCCACGTTCAAAAGCTGCTTCTCATCCTCCAGGCAGCGGCCGCAGCGGTAGCAGGGCTCGCCGGTGTGGTTGATCTCGCCGCAGCTGCACAGCCACAGATCCTGGTGCTCCATCGGCACATAGCGGCTGCGCTCGCTGGTCTCGAGCTTGTACTGGCGGATCAGCTCCGTGTCAAAGAGACGGCTGTTCAGATCCTCCTGCACCGGCAGGGAGGTCCAGCGCTCCTCCGGCCCGAGATAGCGCTCCCCGTCGGCAAAGTAGACGGCGAGCACCCGCACGGAGAAGGAACGCACCGAGGAGCGGGAGAAGGGGATGGCCTCCTTGGAGCCGAACATATCGTCCCGGGAGACCTGGAGATCCAGGTATTGGTGCTCCTCCCGGCAGATCTCAGCCTTGGACATGTCATAGCCGATCACCTGCAGATCCACGGCGCGGATGGGCCGGTCGGAGATGCTGCGCAGCTTCAGCTGGGCCAGGACCCGGCCCGTCTGCGTATCCTTCAGCAGAGCGCCGGCCGCGATCACCAGCGGGGCGCCGGGGGTATAGAGATCCTCAGACAGCGTGAAGAGTCTGGTATAGCGTTCCGCCATGGATTGTCACCTCACTTGAATAAGGTTACATAACATAGTTCAGTATAGCATCTACGCTGTCGGTTTTCAATACACTTTTTCTCCCAGCGGCGCTTTTTTGATTTTTGTGTGGGAAAAACGCAAAAAAGGGGGCTGAAACACCGGCGAATGATTCACCGGACCGGCGCATAGACATGGAAGGAACACACCAAGGAGAGGACGGGATGGGATGACAGGCTTCGACAGGTTTGCCGTCAGCGCCCTGACGGCGGCGGGACTGCTCCTGCTGGCGGCGGGGGGCGGAGCGGAAGAGCTCTCGCGCCTCTGGCGGGAGAGTACCGAGCAGGGACGGATGAAAAACGTGGTGCTGCTGGCTGAGAAGCCGCCCGCCGGGGCGGAGCCCGCAGAGACGCCGCGGCGGGAGCCGGCGGCGCAGACGCTGTCCCGCGCGGTGCTGCCCCCCATGGAGAGCTTTCCCGAAGAAGCACCGGCGGAGAGCGTGGCACACACGGAGCAGGTGCTGGAGACCACCATCCAGGGCGGCATGCGCATCAAGAACGAGACCGGCTATTTCGTGGACGCGGGGTCGCTGCTGGCAGAAGGGCCGGCGCTGCGCCTGCCGAGGGACGAGGCCCAGATCCTCATCATCCACACCCATGCCAGCGAGGCCTACACCCAGGCGGGACTGGACCGCTATACGCCGAGCGATCTCAACCGCACCGAGGACACGCAGTTCAACATCGTGCGCGTCGGGGACGAGCTGACCGAGCTGCTGACCAGAGCGGGGTTGGGGGTGATCCACGACCGCGGCATCTACGACTACCCCAGCTACACCGGCTCCTACACCCGGGCGGGGGAGGCGATCGAGCAGTACCTGGAGAGCTGTCCCGGCATCCGCATCGTCTTCGATATCCACCGGGACGCCCTGGGCAGTGACGGGGTGGTCTACAAGACCATGGCCGAGGAGGAGGGCACCGTGGCAAGCCAGATCATGCTGCTGGTGGGGACGGACGCGAGCGGTCTGGAGCACCCCGGCTGGCGGGAGAATCTGGCCCTGGCCCTGTATCTGCAGAACGCCGTCAACACCGCCTGCCCCACACTGATGCGGCCCATCGCCCTGGTGCCCCAGCGCTACAACCAGCAGCTGACGCCGGGCTCCCTGATTATCGAGGTGGGCAGCAGCGGCAACACCCTGCAGGAGGCGCTGGCCGCCATCCGGCTGTTCGGAAATGCGGCCGGACCCGCCCTGGCGGAGCTGATCGAAGCCGAGGGAGAGGACGCCGAGGAGTAGGAAAATCACAAAAAGTTTTCTTTACAAAAAACCGTCGGCATGGTACGATGCTGTTGTTGAAAGAGGTGCCAAAAAAGGCGCTTCCGCTATTCAAATTCTAAAGAATCCCCCTTTGGGGAAGGAGGTCGTTTCTATGAAAAAATGGGTATGTCCCGTATGCGGTTACGTCCATGAGGGCGAGAATCCCCCTGAGTTCTGCCCCGTCTGCAAGGTCCCCGGCTCCAAGTTCACCGAACAGGCCGGTGAGCTGACCTGGGCCGCCGAGCACGTGGTTGGCGTCGGCAAGCAGTTCGGCGCTGACGTCCCCGCGGACGTTCAGGAGCAGATCATTGCCGGGCTCCGCTCCAACTTTGAGGGCGAGTGCTCCGAGGTCGGCATGTACCTGGCCATGGCCAGAGTCGCCTACCGCGAGGGTTACCCCGAAGTCGGCCTGTACTGGGAGAAGGCCGGTCTGGAAGAGGCCGAGCACGCCGCCAAGTTTGCGGAGCTCTTGGGCGAGGTCGTCACCGACAGCACCAAGAAGAACCTGCAGATGCGCGTCGACGCCGAGAACGGCGCCACCGCCGGCAAGACCGATCTGGCCAAGCTCTGCAAGAAGTACAACCTGGACGCCCTGCACGACACCATCCATGAGATGGCCCGCGACGAGGCCCGCCACGGCAAAGCCCTCAAGGGCCTGCTGGATCGCTACTTTAAGTAAGAAATCCCTCCGCCACGGCGCACCGTTCGGCGCGCCGCGCAACTCCACCCGTAAAGGGCGCAATGCCCTTGCAGGGGGAGGCATTTTACGAAAGGAGAAATCATCCATGAAGTATGTATGCAATGTCTGCGGCTGGGTCTATGACGAGGACGAGGCCGGCGTAAAGTGGGAAGATCTGCCCGACGATTTCGCCTGCGAGCTCTGCGGCGTCGGCAAGGATGAGTTCAGCCCCGAGGAGTAAGCAAAAAGGAGCCCGTTTGGGCTCCTTTTTCCATGAAGAAGAAAGAGAGGAGAAAACTATGAGCTTTGAACAGATCAAGGACAATTTCCTGAATGTGATTCTCAACCACTACGCGGACTTCAACGGCCGCGCCAGACGCAGCGAGTACTGGTACTTCACGCTGGTCAACGTGTGTATCAGCCTCGTTCTGAGCCTGCTGCAGCAGATCACCGGCTGGAACCTGTTTGCCGTGCTGAGCGGATTGGTCAGCCTGGCGCTGCTGGTACCGGGTCTGGGTCTGGCCTGGAGACGGCTGCATGACATCGGCAAGTCGGGCGCTTGGTATTTTATCATCTTTGCCCCCATTGTGGGAATAATCCTGATGCTGGTCTGGTTCTGCCAGGACAGCCAGCCGGGTGAGAACCAGTTCGGCCCCAACCCCAAGGGGATGTAAACCGACGGGAGAAAAACGGATTGCCACGCCAGTGTGCGCACCAAGCAAGGATCGCGTCGCACGGGGACATCTTCCGAAAGTGTTGATGTTTTACCACGCGCGTCGCGTTGGCTCGCAATGACGTGTTCATTCAGATTTGACTATACGGACTGTACGGTAAGAGCCCCGGGCGAAAGCCCGGGGCTTTCCAGCTGCCGGCCAAGAGCCGGCAGCTGGAAAGGCAAAACGGGGAACTTCCGAAAAAGTTCCCCGTTTTGCATGGATAGAACGTGAAGGGGGACTCCCCGTCCCCCTTCACAATCCCCCTTACAGATCCAAGCCGGGATCAGAGGGGGGCTACAGTCTCAGAGCCCCGGGCGAAAGCCCGGGGCTCTTGCTGTTTTCAATCAGACCATGGCGTCCTTGATCAGGCGCAGCAGCTCGTCGAAATCCTCACAGGAGGGTATCTCCGGGAACTGGGCCTTGATGCTCTCGGGCGCGCGGAAGAGGAAGCCGGCCTTGCTGGCCTGGATCATCTTGAGGTCGTTGAAGCTGTCGCCGGCGGCGATGGTGTCATAGCCGACAGACTGGAAGGCGCGGACGGTGGAGAGCTTCGTCTCCTTGCAGCGCAGACGGAAATCCGTCACCTCCCCGCTGGGGGCGACGACCAGCTCGTTGCAGAACAGGGAGGGCCAGCCGAGCTTGCGCATGAGGGGCTGGGCAAACTGGGTGAAGGTATCGCTGAGGATGACCGCCTGGGTGATCGAGCGCAGCTCATCCAGAAACTCCTTGGCGCCGGGCAGGGGGTCGACGGTGGCGATGACGTCCTGGATCTCCTTCAGGCCCAGGCCGTGCTCCTTCAAAATGCCGATGCGCCAGCGCATGAGCTTGTCGTAATCCGGCTCGTCCCGGGTGGTGCGGCGCAGCTCCGGGATGCCGCTGGCCTCGGAAAAGGCGATCCAGATTTCGGGGGTCAGAACACCCTCCATATCCAAACAGGTGATATACATCTCTTTCTTCCTTTCCGTTTTATTTGACCCAGGAGGGCTCGGCCCTCTTGGCGCTTACGTAGGCGGGCATGTCGGCGGGGGCGACGCAGTCGGTGTGGAGGACCGGGCGGTCGCGCAGGCCGCGCAGATTCTCCGGCATGGCAACGCCGCTGGCTTTCTCCAGCGCGTCCATCTGCGCAAACTCATCCCCCGCGGGGGGAACGCCGATCGCGGAACAGACCGCGGCCGGGAATTTGTAGGGCGAGGCGGTGGAGAGAATGACGGTGGGGCCGAGATCACAGGCCTTGGCCGCCTGGCGGGCTACGGCGGTATGGGTGTCGATGAGGTAGCGGGACTTGGACCAGACCTCGGAAATGCCGGCGATGGTCGCGTCATCGTCACAGTAGAAGGGGACAAAGCGCGCCTGCAGCTTCTCCAGCAGGGGGGCCGGGACCGTGTAGTGCCCCTCGGCCTTCAGCTGCGCCATCAGCGAGGAGACCAGGGCGGAGTCGCCGCTCTCCAGATACAGCAGACGCTCCAGATTGCTGGAGATCAGGATGTCCATGGAGGGGGAGAAGGTCTTGTGGAAGGGGCGGCGGCGGTCATAGACGCCGGTGCGGAGAAAGTCCGTGAGCACGTTGTTGGCATTCGAGGCGCAGATGAGCTTGCCCACGGGCAGGCCCATGCGCATGGCCAGATACCCGGCCAGAATGTCCCCGAAGTTGCCGGTGGGCACGGCGTAGTTCAGCGCCTCCCCGAAGGCGATGCGGCCCAGGCGGACCGCCGCGAAGTAGGCCGAAAAGTAATAGGCCACCTGGGGCACAAGACGGCCGATGTTGATGGAGTTGGCGGAGGAGAGACCGTCCGGGGTCGCCTCAAAGATGCGCTTGACGCCGGACTGGGCGTCGTCAAAATTGCCCTCCACCGCGCAGACCTTCACGTTGGTGCCGGCCTGAGTGACCATCTGGGCCTTCTGCACGGGGCTGACCCCGTCGCGGGGGAAGAAGACGAGGATACGGATGCCGTCCACATCCCGGAAACCCTCCAGCGCGGCTTTGCCGGTGTCGCCGCTGGTGGCGGTGAGGATGAGAATATCCCCCTCGTGGCCGCATTTGCGGGAGGCGGAGGTCATCAGGTGCGGCAGCAGGCAGAGCGCTACGTCCTTGAAGGCGGCCGTGGGGCCGTGGAAAAGCTCAAGAAACAGCTCGCCCCCGGCGTCACGCAGCGGCGCGACCAGCGGTGTGGAGAACTTTTCGAGGTAGGCGGCGCGCGTCAGGGTGAGCGCCTCCTCAGCGGAAAAGTCCGGCATGAGGGCGGAGAGCACCTTCGCGGACAGGGCGGGATAGTCCAGGTCGCAAAGCGCGCTGAGATCCAGCTGCGGGATCTCGGAAGCCGCCATGATGTACAGGCCGCCGTCAGGGGCGAGACCGTCCACGACAGCCTGGGCGGAAGAAACCGCGGGCGAGGTGCCGCGGGTGCTGAAATACTGCATGGAACCACTTCCTTTTTGAAATAACGGGATCATGATACCCTGTGCGCAGGAAAAAGTCAAGTGTATTTGAAACGCGGACAAGCGGCGAGATGTTTGGAGTGTGGAGTGATGGCGCGATTGGAGGCAATCCCTCCGCCTCACTCCGCTCGGCACCTCCCTTTCGGCAAGGGAGGCGGGGCCCTCTCAGTCACAGCGGCGAGCCGCCGCGACAGCTCTCCCAGTGGGAGAGCCAAGGGGGAGGCGGATTGCCACGCCAGTGTGCGCACTGGCTCGCAATGACGTGGGAAACCCCTCGGACGCTGTCCTCTTCACGAATGGGAGCAGCCCTCTCAGTCAAGGCGGCGGGCGGCCGAGGGCGTCCGCCCCGACAGTGAGGGCTTGAAAGAGGCGCCTTCAGAGGGAACTGAGGTCCAGGCGGAGCTGGGAACAGAGGACCGACAGATAGCGGGCGAGGGCGTCCTCCGAAACAAAGCAGGGGACCATGCCCGCCGGCGGGTGCAGCACCACGTTCACCGCCTCCCCGTCCGCCTGGCGCTCCATGCGGGATACCGGCATGTCCGTCTCAAAATGGCCGCGGCGGATGTGCCGCAGCTCGTGCTCCAGCGTCTGCTGCTGCAGGGCCGGGGAGAGGCGCGAGTTGATGTAGATGTCGTAGCTCCCGTCGGCGTTGGGGAGGGTGACCCCTTCCACCTTCACCGGCAGAGGGACCAGACGCACATAGGTGTCAGTCATGGCTGCGCAGAGCCTCGATGATCTTCACCGCCTGACGCACATCCTCGGGGGAGGCGTCCCTGGCCAGCTTGAAGAGCATGCGCATGTCCTCCCTCTCCCGCAGGGAGGTCAGCAGCGCGGTCATCTCCTCATCCTGCAGGGGGGTGGGATCCTCCGTCTCTCCGCACAGATAGGCGGGCGTCGTGCCCAGGATCCGCGCCACCGTGACAAGCTGTGCCTCGCTGGGCTGGGATTTGCGCAGCTTCCAGTCCTGACACAGGGAGGGAGAGCGGCCCAGTTCCCGGGCGATGAAACGCTTGGTGATGCCCTTGGAGACGCGGAGCGCTTCAAACCTTTCATAAATGAACAAAGCTTTCACCTCATCTTTGTACAAAACAAACGAATCTGAAAAAAGTACGAGCAGAACCTAGACTTTCTAAATTATTTGAGATATACTGCAAAGCGAATCCGAAAAAAATAAGATTTCGGAGGCCCCGGCTACCCACATCTTACGGTATTTCCGGCGGCTTGTCAAGACGAAATCTTATTTTAATAAGATAAAATGAAGAAGGTGGGGACTTGGAGCTGATTCGGGACGACCCGATTCTCCGCTGCATGGAACGCAGCGGATACCCGCCCTGGATGTGCGGGGCGGCGCAGTACGAGGAGTGGGCGGAGGACGCCCGCGGAGAGGATGAGCATGGCAAGCAATAAAAAGCTCTGCTGGACGGAGGCGGACGTCAAGTGCCCCTTCTATCTGGCGGACGACCGAAAGAAGCGGTCCATCAGCTGTGAGGGCTATACGCCGGGGGCCGACGTGGTCAGCCGCTTCCGCACCCTGGCCCAGCGGGAGAAGCACATGGGCCGCTACTGCGTGGGGGATTTCTCCCGCTGCCCGGTGTATCGCTGCGTCTATCTCAACCGCTACGGAGAGGAAGAATGAGCGAGCAGAAGAAAAGCCCGCAGAGAAAAGCGGCGTCCGGCTGCGCCAACGTCGACCGGGTGGCCCGGAAGCTGCTGGAGCGGATCGAGGACAAGCTGCAGGAGGACGAGGGACTGGAGGTCAAGGACTTCAAAACCGTCTCCGGGGCACTGAAGGAGATCCATGAGATCTGCGGCGGCAAAGACAAAAACGCCGGGGAGAACGGGACGCTGACGGTACGCTTCGTTGGGGAAACGGAAGAGATGAGCCGGTAGAGAGTGTGGAGTTTGGAGAGTGGAGTGTGGAGTGATGGTGCGCCTGCGGCGCGATTGAAAAAATCCCTCCGCCTCGCTCCGCTCGGCACCTCCCTTTGGGCAAGGGAGGCGGGGCCTTCTCAGTCACGGCGGCGAGCCGCCGCGACAGCTCCCCCGGAGGGGGAGCCAAGGAGGGCGACACCGCATCAGGCGCTGCGCGCCACCTTCCCCTCAAGAAGAAGGCTGAGGAGGCGGGGGGGGCAAAGAGAGACGGAAGGAGTGGGAAGGATGGCAGAGTTGAAGCTGCCGCAGCCCAGTGAGAAGCAGAAGCAGTTTCTGCTGGACGAGCACAAATACGTGGGTTACGGCGGGGCCCGGGGCGGCGGCAAGAGCTGGGCCGTGCGTGTCAAGGCGGTGCTGCTGTGCCTCAGGTACGCGGGGATCAAGGTGATGATCGTGCGCCGGACCTACCCGGAGCTGCGGGAAAACCATATCCTGCCCCTCTGCGCCATGCTGGGCTGCTACGGGGCCGAGGGAGAGCGCGTCGCCGCCTACAACGACAGCCTGAAGATGATCTCCTTCCCCAACGGCAGCCGCATCCTCTTTCGCTACCTGGAAAACGACAGGGACGCCCTGCGCTTTCAGGGCAGCGAGATCGACGTGCTGTTTGTGGACGAGGCCACGCAGCAGTCCGAGGAGCGGATGGAGAAGCTGCGGGCCTGCGTGCGCGGCGTCAACGACTTTCCCAAGCGCATCTACTACACCTGCAATCCCGGCGGCGAGGGCCACGCCTGGGTCAAGCGGCTGTTCATCGACCGCCGCTTCAAGGAGGGCGAGCGGCCGGAGGAGCACAGCTTCATCCAGGCGCTGGTGACCGACAACCGGGCGCTGATGGAGGCCGATCCCGACTACATCCGGCAGCTGGAGGCACTGCCGCCCAAACTCCGTGCCGCCTGGCGCTATGGCAGCTGGGAGGTGTTCGAGGGGCAGTTCTTTGAAGATTTCCGCATCACGCCGGATATCAGCGCCGCCCGGGCGGCCGGCTGCGAGCTGAGTGAAGAGGAGCTCAAAAAGCAGGGGCGCTGGTGCCATGTGATCGAGCCGCTGGACCTGGCGTCCGGCCCGCGGAGAGGCTGGCGCATCCTCAGAAGCTACGACTTCGGCTACGGCAAGCCTTTCTCCTGCGCCTGGTGGGCCGTGGACTACGAGGGTGTGATCTACCGCATCCTGGAGCTCTACGGCTGCACCGGCACCCCCAACGAGGGACTGCGCTGGACCCCGGACCGGCAGTTTGAGGAGATCGCCCGCATCGAGCGGGAGCACCCCTGGCTCCGGGGAAAGCAGATCGAAGGTGTGGCGGACCCCGCCATCTGGGACGCCAGCCGCGGCGAGAGCATCGCGGACACCGCCGCCCGCTGCGGCGTGTGGTTCGTCCCCGGCGACAACAAGCGCATCCCCGGGTGGATGCAGTGCCACTATCGGCTGCAGTTCGACAAAGAGGGCTACAGCCGGATGTATGTCTTTTCCAACTGCAGGGCCTTCATCCGCACCATCCCCATGATGATGTTTCACAAGTCGAAGCCCGAGGATCTGGATACGGAGCTGGAGGACCACGTGGCCGACGAGTGGCGCTACCTCTGCATGTCGAGACCCGTCAAGCCCCTGGCGGAGAGGGAGGAGACCGAGGTGCTGATCGATCCGCTGAGGAAAGGGACGCTGAAAGAGCGGTGAGGCGACAACGACCCTCTCCGTCACGGCTGCGCCGTGCCACCTCTCCCAACGGGAGAGGCAAGAAGCGAAGAATATAAAGGAGTGCAACATGAATGAGACGATGATTTTGCCGGTGGATGAAAAGCGGCTGCGGGAGTTTACCGGCATCCTCCAGAGATACAAGGCGGGCAAGGCCAGCATCGAGCGGCGCACCGTAGCCAGCGAGAACTGGTGGAAGCTGCGCAACAGCGCGGAGGAACGAAAAAACACCCAGGGCCAGGAGGGCTTCCAGGCGGCCTCGGGCTGGCTGCACAACGTGATCGTGTCCAAGCACGCCGACGCCATGGACGCCTACCCCGAGCCCAACATCCTGCCCCGGGAGCCCGACGACCGGCCCGAGGCCAGGATCCTGACCAAGGTGCTGCCCGTGATCCTGGAGCAGAACGGCTTCGAGAAGACCTACTCCGACGCCATGTGGCAGAAGCTCAAGACCGGCACCGGCGTATACAAGATCTTCTGGGACCCGGAAAAGGCCGGGGGTCTGGGCGATATCGCCATCGAGCGGGTGGATCTGCTCAATGTGTTCTGGGAGCCCGGCGTCGGGGATATCCAGGAGAGCCGGTATTTCTTCCACACCAGACTGGAGGACAACGAGGAGCTGGTCGAGCGCTATCCGCAGCTGGAGGGCAAGCTCAAAAGCCTGAGCTTTACCGCGACCCGCTTTCTCTACGACGACAGCGTGCCCACCGACGGCAAGTCCACGGTCATCGAGGTCTACTACAAAAAGCGCGAGGGCGGGCGAAGCGTGCTCCACTACTGCAAGTATGTGGGGAGCACCTTGCTCTACGCCACCGAGAACGAGCAGGCGGAGAATCCGGAGGCGCTCACGGGCGCGGGACTGTACGACCACGGGCTCTACCCCTTTGTCTTTGACAGCCTGTTCCCCGTGGAGGGCAGCCCCTGCGGCTACGGGTTCATCGACCTGTGCCGCAACAGCCAGACCCAGATCGACCTGATGCAGACCGCCTTTTTGAAAAACACGATGGTGGGCGCCACGCCCAGGTACTTCCAGCGAGTGGACGGGGCGGTCAACGAGGAGGAGTTCCTCAATCTCGCCAATCCCATCGTCCACGTCAACGGCAACCTCGGCGAGGACAGCCTGCGCATGGTGGATTACCGCCCGCTGAGCGGCCACTATCTCAACATGCGCACCAGCCTCATCAACGAGCTGCGGGAGACCTCCGGCAATACCGAGACCTCCGCGGGCCTGGTCAACACCGGCGTCACCGCGGCCTCCGCCATCGCCGCCCTCCAGGAGGCCAGCGGCAAGGGCTCGCGCGACGCCACCAGGGCCAGCTACCGGGTGTACGCGGAGATCATCAATCTCTGCATCGAGCTGATCCGCCAGTTTTACAAGCTGCCGAGACAGTTTCGCATCACCGGCAGACTCGGCACCGAGGACTTTGTGGCCTACGACAACAGCCGTCTCAGGCCCCAGGCCCTGGGCAGCTTCGGCGAGATCGACCTGGGGCTGCGGCAGCCGGTCTTCGACATCCGGGTGGTCCCGGCCAAGAGCAGCGCCTACAGCAGGCTGACCCAGAACGAGCTGGCGCTGCAGTTTTACCAGCTGGGCTTCTTCTCTCAGGAGCAGAGCGATCAGGCCCTGGCATGCATGAGCATGATGGAGTTTGAGGGCAAGGACGAGCTGATGCAGCGCCTGGCCGCGGGTGGCACCATGCAGCGGGAGCTGGCGCTGTACCAGCAGTACGCCCTGGCGCTGACCCGGAAATACGAGCCGGAGCGGGCGGAGGCCCTGATGGCAGGCATCACCGGCGGGAAAAGCGCCGCGCTGCCCGGGAGACTGAAGCAGACCAGAGGCGGCCGGGAGGCCAGCCGTGTCGAAAAGGCGCGCGTCCGGGCCAGCAGCGCCGGACAGCCGGGAGGCGGCAGATGACGAGGGCGATCTATGACCGGGAGCACCTGCGCCTGACCATGGAGGGCCACGCCGCGGCCGGGCCCGGAGGCGAGGATCTGGTGTGCGCCGCGCTGAGCATGCTGGCCATGACGCTGGAGAGACGCGTGCGGGAGAGAGAGGAAGAGTACCTGCCGGCGGTGAGCCGGGGACCGGGGCGTTTTTGCGTGGAGTGTTTTCCGGAGGAGGAGTTTGAGGCCGGCTGCCGGGAGTGCTTTGACACCGTGGCGGCGGGGCTGGCCCTGCTGGCCGAGGAGAGGCCGGCTTTTGTGAGTCTGAGACAGGACGACGCGGAAGCGGGAGAGGAGAATGCCTGATGACACAGGAGCAGACTGTCATCCAGAGAGAAGAAAAGCGCGCGGCGGAACCCCCCGCCTACGCAGCGACCATGGCCGCGCTGAAACAGGCCGAACAGGAGCTGCCGGATTTTAGCTCCAGCTATGACGGGGAGATCGGGAGACTGTTTGAAAAGATCGTGCAGCGGCCTGCCTTTCAGTATGACCCGGAGGGAGACCCCCTGTTTAACAGCTACCGGGACCGCACGGTGCGGGAGGGGAGGCTGGCCATGCGGGATACCATGGGGCAGGCGGCCCACCTGACGGGCGGCTACGGCTCCAGCTACGGCCAGGCCGTGGGGCAGCAGCAGTATGACGCCTACCTCCAGAAGCTGGGGAACGCCATGCCGGAGCTCTACGGGGCGGCACTGAAAAAGTGGCAGGCGGAGGGCGAACAGCTCTCCAGCCAGTTCGGCGCGGCCTCCGCGCTGGCAGAGCGCGACTACGGTCGGGCCAGGGACAAGGCCGCTATGGCCTCCCAGATCGAGCAGAAGGGGTATGACCGGAGACAGACGGCCTACAAGAACCTGGTGGAGATCATCTCCAAGAGCGGCTATGCGCCGAACAGCGCCGAGCTGAGCGCCGCCGGAATGAGCCAGGCCCAGGCCGACGCTCTGCGGCAGGAATACCTGCGCGTAAACGGCCTGCTGCCCTCCGCCGGAGGAGGCGGTGGCGGCGGTGGGATCGACTACTACTGGGGCGGCGGAAGCGGCTCCGGCGGTTCGAGCAAAAGCACCGGAGCCAGCGCCGAGCAGACAAAGCTTGCCGCCAATGCCAAGGGCAGCGGTTCCGGCAGCGGCAAGAGCAGGAGAACCTGATACCCATACAAAAGCCCTTTCGCCCCGCTGCAGAGGGGCATGAGATAAGGAGAAAACAGCATGGATGAAAAATGGCAGAGCCCGGAAGCGTCTCCGGAGCAGAGCGCACAGGAGACCGAAACGGAGATCACACAGAACCCGGAGGGAGACGAGACCGCTCCGGAGAAAACCGAGAAGCCCAGCTGGGAGGACATCCTGCAGGATCCGGAGTACCGGAGGTGCTACGACACGGCGGTGCAGAGCATCGTGCAGCACAGGCTGAGAAACCGGCAGAATGCCGAGCAGACGCTGGAAAAGCTGGCACCGGTGCTGGAGGCGCTGCGGGAGCGCTACGGCGGCGGGGAGAGCCTTGACGCCCAGGCGCTGGCGGAGAGCATCCGAGGCGACGGCACCAGACAGCGGGAGGAGATCCGGGGACACCTGGACGCGCTGCTGGAGGAGGCGGCGCTGCTGCGGGAGAGCCTGCCGGACTTCGATCTGCTGCGGGAGCTGGAGGACCCGGCCTTTCTGCGGCTGACCGCGCCCCACAGCGGCGTGAGTCTGGCAGACGCCTACTACGCGCGGCACCGGGGACTGATCGGAGAGCAGGCGGCGAGACAGAGCCTGGAGGCCTTCAGCCGCAGCATGAACCGCCAGGCGGCCAGACCCCGGGAGAACCACGGGGGACAGAGCGCCGCCCGGCTGGGGACGGATCCCAGGGGCATGTCCCGGCAGGAGAGGGAGGCGCTGAAAAAGCGCATCCTGGAGGCCGGAGCCCGGGGACGAAAGCTCCCGGTAGGGGAGTGAAACAGCGGGGGGAGACCCCTCAGGCGCTGCGCGCCAGCTCCGCCTGTGAAGGGCGCGACGCCCTTGCGGGGGAGCAAAGTTTGTCCGTTCAGGACAGAAGAAAGGATGAAAGCATGGAAAACAACACCTTTGACCTGCAGTTCTTTGCCGAGGCCGGCAGCCTAGTCAACGCGACCGGCGGCTTTGTCAACGCCGCCACCGGCGAGCAGACCGACTTTGACAACAGCCACAGCCTCTCGGCAGAGCTGAAGGCCTTTTACGACACGGAGCTGCTGGAAAACGCCAGAACCGAGCTGTTCTACGCCCAGTTTGCCAAGCGCCAGCCCCTGCCCGCCAACCACCACGGCAGCGTGGAGTGGCGCAAGTGGAACACCTTTGACAAGGCGGCAAAGCTCACCGAGGGCGTGATCCCCACCGGCCAGAAGTTCGGCGTCACCGCCGTGACCGGCGCGGTGGATCAGTACGGCACCTACACCGCCATCACCGACAAGCTGGAGCTGCGCGCCTACGACGACGTGATTCTGGGCGCCACCGAGGAAATGGGCGCCTCCGCCGCCGAGACCCAGGAGGCCCTGATCCGCGACGCCCTGTACACCAACCTCAACGTGCTCTACTGCGACAAGATCAAGCGTGCCGACGGTTCCATTGCTGCCACGCCCGCCGCAAAGAGCGAGCTCAAGGAGGACGCCACCTATCATTGCCACCTCACCCCCGAGATGGTCAACAAGGCTGTCACGGTCCTCAAGAAAAACCGCGTGCCCCGCATCGGCGGCAAGTACTACGCGGTGATCCACCCCTCGGTGGCCCACGATCTCCGCTCCAGCGACGCCTGGATCGAGGCCCACAAGTACGCCGCCCCTGAGGAGATCTTCAACGGTGAGATCGGCGAGCTGCACGGCGTGCGCTTCATTGAGGACGTGTTCGCCCCCGTCATCAAGGAGGAGGGCGACACCATCGCCGTCTACGCCAGCTACTTCTTCGGCAAGGACTCCTTCGGCATCATCGATCCCGAGGGCGGCGCGCTGGAGATGATTATCCACGACAAGGGCGAGATCGGCGGCCCCCTCAACCAGTTCTCCACCATCGGCTACAAGTTTGAGACCAACGGCGCCACCATTCTCTACCCCGAGCGTCTGCTGCGCGTGATGAGCACCAGTTCCTTCAGCGCTGCCGACGAGGCCAACTAAAAGGAGGACACAGGCATGGACGACAAACGCATCGAGGTCTTTATCCCCCGCGGCGGCGACCGCGCCGACCCCAATCTCTTTGTGGGCATCAACGGCGTCAACTACCTGCTGCCCAGGGGCAAGAAATCCATGGTGCCCCCGGCCGTGGCCGGGGAGATCGCCAGAGGCGAGAAGGCGGCCGAACAGCTGTACGAGAGCATGGCCGTCATGAAAAACACCGGCAAGTAAGCAGGAGCGGAAAACCCGGGAGGCCCCGCCTCCCGGGCGAAGGGGTGAGGACTATGAAAGCAATCGATATCATCGAGCGGGTGGATCTGCTGGAGCCCAACGACTATTCCCCCGAACAGAAGCTGCACTGGCTCATGTCCCTCGACGGGCGGATCTATTACGAGGTGATCCGGACCCACGAGGGGGCGCAGACGGAAGAGGCGCCCAGCTATCAGACCGGCGACGAGCAGCTGCTGGTGGGCGCGCCCTACGGGGAGGATCTGTATTACTACTACCTGCAGGCGATGATCGCGGCGGAGAACAGCGAGACCCAGCGCTATAACCGGCGCATGACCATGTTCAACAGCGCCTATACCGGCTGGGCGGACTTCTACGCACGCACCCACAGACCTCTCCGGGCCGGGACGCATTTCGTGTTTTAGGAGGTCACCATGGCATTTCTGCCGACACTGGGCTTTGAGTACAACGAGCGGGAGGTGACGGACACCTTCCGCGGCTACAATCACAATCTGAAAATCGACGAGGGGGAGTTCTTCCACACGGAGAACCTCACCAGCGCCCTTTTCCCGCTGCTGGCCAACCGGAAAAAGCGCGGAAGAGTCGCCCTGCTGCAGGCCCCGGGGGGCCTGGCCGCCAAGGAGAAGCTGGCCTGGGTGGACGGCGGAACGCTGTACTACGGCGGCGAGGCCACGCCCCTGCGAAACCTGAGCCCCGGCGAAAAGCAGCTGGTGAGCATGGGGGCCTGCCTCTGTGTGTTCCCGGACAAGGTCTACTACAACACTGCCGATGCGGCCGACTTCGGCAGCATGGAGGCCGTCTACCGCTCAACCGGCGCGGTGGAGTTCACCCTGTGCCGGGAGGACGGCGGAGACTATCCGAGACCCGCGGTGTCCGCGACCGCACCGGAGCGCCCGGAAAACGGGGCGCTCTGGGTGGACACCGGGGAAAAGCCCCATGTGCTCCGGCGCTGGAGCAGCCTGTACGGGGAGTGGACGGCAGAGGAGAGCGTCTGCACCAGGCTGCGCTTTATCTCCGAGGGCGAGCTGCCGCAGCTGTTCCGCGCCGGGGACGGTGTGACCATCTCCGGGGCGGAGGCGGAAGGCGTCAACGGGGAGAAGATTCTCTGCGCCGTGGGCGGCGGAGAGGGCGTACTGGACTACGCGGTGGTGACGGGCCTGCTGGACGAGGCCCTGACACAAAGACAGGGCAGCGTGCTCATCGAGCGACGCGTGCCGGAGATGGACTTCGTCATCGAGTGCCGGAACCGGCTTTGGGGCTGCCGCTACGGGGTCAGCGGGGGAGAGATGCTCAACGAGCTCTACTGCTGCGCGCTGGGCGATTTCAAAAACTGGCGGCAGTACCAGGGGCTGAGCACCGACAGCTGGACCGCCTCGGTGGGCTCTGACGGACCCTGGACGGGTGCGGTGAGCTATCTGGGCTATCCCACTTTTTTTAAGGAAAACCGGATTCACCGGGTGGCGGTGTCCCCCATCGGCGCCCACGCCGTCACGGAGACGGTGTGCCGGGGTGTGCAGGCCGGCTGCGCCAAGAGCCTGCAGGTGGTCAACGAGACCCTGTTTTACAAGAGCCGCAGCGATGTCTGCGCCTATCAGGGGAGCTTCCCCGAGGGCATCAGCGAAAAACTGGGAGAGACGCTCTACGCCGAGGCCGCCGCGGGCGCCGTGGGGGACCGCTACTACCTCTCCATGAAGGCGGAGGGGGGAGAATGGGCGCTCTTTGTCTTCGATGTGAGGCGCGGTCTCTGGATGCGGGAGGACAATCTCCGGGTGACGGACTTTGCAAAGCTGGGTGACGAGCTCTACGCCGTCACCGGTGAGGGAGAGCTGCTGGCCCTGCTGGGAAGCGAGGGCGAACAGGAGCCCTTTGTCAGCTGGGCGGCGGAGACGGGGCTGCTGTACTACCAGCAGCCGGACCGGAAATATGTGTCCCGCTTCAATCTGCGTCTGTCCCTGGAAGAGGGTGCCCGGGTGGAGGTGTACGTGATGTATGACTCCAGCGGCGAGTGGATCCGCCAGGGCAGCATCCAGATGCGGGGTACCAGAACCGTCACCCTGCCGGTACGGCCCAGGCGCTGTGACCACCTGCGTATCCGGCTCCAGGGCCGCGGTGAGCTGCGGCTTTATTCCCTGGCCAAGATTCTGACCATCGGAAGTGATGTGGGATGAGCGGGAAGATCTACGAGCTGCCGCCCCTGCTCTCCGGTGCGGGGGAACAGCGGGCGGATCAGCTGCGCGCCTACCTGATCCGAATGACCACAGAGCTCAACGAGCAGGGCGAAAGCCCCAAGGGCGAGAAGGGCGAAAAGGGGGAGCGCGGCGAGCGCGGACCCAGGGGTGAGCGGGGCGCGCCCGGAATCAACGCCGCCGAGGACATGGAGGCAATCTCCAACAGCGAAATCTTGAAGCTGTTTTCATAGCGGAGGAAAGAAATGGCAAGAACATATCTGGATTACGACGGACTGCTGTACTTCTGGGAGAAGCTGAAGAGCAAGCTCAGCACGGAGCTGTCGGAAAAGGTGGACAAGGTCAGCGGAAAGGGGCTTTCCAGCAACGACCTGACGGACGCGCTGGTGACCAAGATCAACCAGGCCGAGAAAAACGTCATCACCGCCATCAAGGTCAACGGCAGCGAGGCGGCCCCGGACAGCAGCAGGACCGTCAGCATCACGGTGCCCACCGACAACAGCCAGCTGGCTAACGGCGCGGGCTACCAGACCGCCGCGGACGTCAGCGCGGCGATCCCCATCCGGGCCGTCCGGGTCAACGGCAGTGAGGCGGCCCCGGACGGCAGCGGGACCGTCAGCATCACGGTGCCCACTGACAACAGCCAGCTGGCCAACGGCGCGGGCTATCAGACGGCGGCTAACGTCAACGCGGCGATCGCCATCAAGTCCATCAAGGTCAACGGCACCACCGCCACGCCCAACAGCAGCAAGGTGGTCAGCATCACGGTGCCCACCAACAACAATCAGCTGACCAACGGGGCCGGCTACCAGACCGCTTCCGACGTCAGCGCGGCCATCGCCGGTGCCCTGGGCGGGGTGACCAGCATCTCCTACCGGACTGTCGAGGTCCTGCCGAACACGGGCGAGGCCGGCGTCATCTATCTGGTGGCCCACCCGCACGGGGACTCGGACAGCTACGACGAGTACATCTGGACGGGGAGCGCCTATGAGAAGATCGGCAACACAGACGTGGACCTCTCCGGCTACGTCAGAGCTGCGGAGCTGAGCGCCATCAGCAACGCGCAGATCGACACGATCTGCGCCACCTGAGAGAGGACAATGCGGCGATGGAGGTTCTGGATCTTGAGGGACTGCGCTACCTGGTGGGGAAGCTCAGAGCCCAGAGCGGCGGGGGAACCCGGAAAAGCACGGAGCTCACGCTGGGAGCGGACTGGAGCCGGAATACGGCCGACGGGTACTATTCCCAGACGGTCCAGGTCAGCGGTATGACGGCGGCGGACAGGCCCTGCGTGGCCTTCAAAGCCCCGCTGGCCGCGGCACAGCGGGAACAGAAGGCGGAGGCTTTCCGGCAGCTGTTTGCGGTGGAGAGCGGCGATGGCACCATGGTGTTTTACGCCGGAGAGCAGCCGGAGACCGTGTTCGATGTGATCGTCGAATACTAGGAGGAACAAGATGATTGAATGCTATGTGAGCGGCCAGAACATGAAGCTCTATACCCCGGTCATCGCGGCGGATACACTGCACTACCTGACGGGCAGGGTCCACTTTGCCGGAGATGCGTGGGAGGGCTTTTCCAAATGGCTGCACTTCAGACAGGGCGAGGGACCGGACGCCACGGTGTACGACATCGCCCTGGACGAAAACGACGAGATCCCCGCCGAACGCCAGCTCAACCTGACCAGGGGCGAGTGGACGGTCTATCTGACGGGGACCCGGAACCAGACGCGGCTGACCACGCAGCCGCTGATCCTGACCGTGAAGGAGTCGGGGCTGATCGACGCCCCGCTGCACCCCATGCCGCTCAGCGTGGCCGAACAGATCGACAGCAAGGCCAGCACCGCCCTGACCTACGCCGCCCAGCTTCGGGCCGCGGCGGAGGCGGGGGACTTCAACGGCCGGGACGGACAGAGCTTCGTGATCTCCGGCTACTTTGATACGCCGGACCAGCTGCGCGCGGCGATCCCGGAACCGCAGCCCGGCGAGGCCTACGGCGTGGGCACCGCCGCACCCTACGACATCTACGTGTGGGATGCGCTGGGCGGAACGTGGCGGAACAACGGCTGCATCCAGGGAGTAGCGGGGGAAAAGGGAGAGAACGGGGTCACGTTTGTCCCCGCCCTGGACGCGAACGGAAACCTCTCCTGGAGTAACGACGGCGGCCGGGAGAATCCCCCCACGCAGAATATCCGGGGCCCTGCCGGCGCGGCGGGGCAGCCGGGCCCCGCCGGCAAGGCGCCCTATGAGTCCGCCGCGGAGGCGGGCTATACCGGGACCGAGGCCACCTTCTATGCCGCGCTGGCCGCCATCCCTTACCACAACGCGCGGCATCTGCCCGACGGGGCTGACCCGCTCACGGTGCAGACGGACAACCTGGCAAACGGTGCGGTGACGGCCGCCAAGGTGCGCGCCGACAGCCGGACCCAGTACCTGGAACTGCCGGTACCCGCCGAATGGAGCGGAGAGGGACCCTATACCCAGACGCTCGCGGTGGAGAGCCTGCGGGCTGCGGACCGGCCCAAGGTGCACTTTCACGTGCCGGAGAGCTTTGGAGAACTGGAGAGTCAGCAGGATGCCTTCGGGCAGCTCTATGACGTCGTATCGGCGGAGGGCGCCGTGACCCTCTATGCCAAAACCAGGCCGGCTGTGGCCTTCACGGTGACATTGGAGGTGACCAGAATATGAGCAGAGGCTTTATCATAGGAGCGGGCGGAGAGGGACTCTCCGTCAACTCCGCGGTGCTGCATGTGACAGCGCCCGCCGGCAGCACGGTGTCGATCGCAAAGGGCGGCGTGACGGTAAAAAGCCTCGGACCGGAAAAGGCACATATCAAGGTCGACGGGGTGAAGGCGGACTACTACTTCTCCATCGCACCGGCAAATTACGGAGAATGGACGGTGACAGCGGTACTGGGCGCCGATACGGCCGACGAAACCGCCGCGGTCATCGAAAACCGGCAGTATGACGTGGCACTGGACTACCGCGTGCCCAGCCTGTACCAGGCCATCACCTATCTGGAAACCACCAGCGCCGCGTGGTTCGATACCGGCATCATCCCGACCGATACGAGCTATGAGACCAGAACCCGCATTCAGGCGGCGGGCGCCAACGGCGGATATCTGTTCGGCGTCGAGGGCGGATACTATATGCGAAAACCGAACGGGTACGAGCAGCTCTACTACGGCTATAACAACAGCGAAGACCGCATCGAAGTCCCCGGCATCGCAAGTGCGGGCACGCGCTTTGACATCATCTACAACGCGGCCTCCGGGGCCATCCTGATAAACGGCGCGCAAAAAGCGGCGAACGCAAACATCCGGGCGCTCGCGTCCAGGCAGTACTCCATTCTGGTGTCGGCATGCCGATACGGTGCGGCGATTCAAAACTACGGCGCCTGGCGGTATGAGGATTTTGTGATCTCCAACAAAGTGTCCGGCGCGCTGCTGTGCGACCTGCGGCCCTGCTACCGGAAGGCAGACGGCGTGGTGGGCTTCTGGGACGACGTCTCGAAGACCTTTCTGACGTCGCAGGGAACCGGCACTGTCATCGCGGGTCCCGATCTGAGCTGAGGAGGGCGGCATGAAGACAATTTATCTGGATGAAGCATATTGCTGTCACGTGTCCGCAGAGGGCACCGTGCAGGCGGTGGAGACCGACCTCTTCGACGTGCTCTGCGACGGGGCCGTATCGTGCTATCGCCTGATTCCGGCAGGGCAGGCGTGGACCGGGCCTGACGGGCGCGTTCTGAGCGGACCGTTTGTGCAGGCTGTGGTTTCGCCCGACGCGATCCAGCGGCAGCATGAGGCGGATGAGGCGGCGCACCTTGAAGAGCTGGGGGCGCTGATCGAGGAGATCTACAACGAGGACATGGAGGAAATCGCCAATGTTTAACACCATGAAAAAGCTGATCGAAAAGAAGTTCTACAAGACCGCCGAGCAGGCCGGGACGAAGATCGACGTGTTCTTCGCCGTGGGCCGGCTGAGCGCGGAGGAGTACACGGAGCTGGCGGCGCTGTGCGCGGAGGTCTACGGCGCATGACGCCGGAGGAGCGCCGGGAGGCCGCAGCCGCCTTTCTGGAGAACCTGGCCCGGGACGACAGCCACGGTTATGACCAGGCACAGCGCTGGGGCGAGCGGGGAGACTACGACTGCTCCTCCGCCGTGATCACGGCCTGGGAGCGGGCCGGCGTGCCCGTAAAGGCGGCTGGGGCGAGCTACACCGGCAACATGCGGGGCGCCTTCCTGCGCTGCGGCTTCGCGGACGTGACGGGCGAGGTGGAGCTGAACGGAGGGCGCGGGCTTTTGCGGGGCGACGTGCTGCTGAACGTGCGGCATCATACGGCCCTCTGCTGCGGGAACGGACAGGAGGCGGAGGCCTCCATCAACGAGAGGGGCGGCGTCACAAGCGGCGAGCCGGGGGACCAGACGGGGCGGGAGATCCTGATCCGCCCCTACCGCAACTACCCCTGGGACTGCGTGCTGCGCTATGCGGGGCAGACGGAGGAACAGACCGCACAGAAGGTGAAAACGGAGCTGCCGCTGCTGCGCGAGGGGTCGCGGGGTGCGGCCGTGGCCGCCTGCCAGGCGGCGCTGCAAGAGCGGGGCTTTGACCCGGGAGGGATCGATGGGGACTTCGGTCCCCATACCGGGCAGGCGCTGCGGCGCTTCCAGGGAGAGAACGATCTGGAGCGGGACGCCGTCTGCGGCGGCAGGACCTGGTCGGCGCTGCTGAAGGGATAGGTGAGAGAAATGCTGGAGACAGTGGCCGGCGCGCTGATCACCGGGGTGCTGACCCTGGTGGGCGTGCTGATTTCCAACGGGCGATCCCAGGCTGTGACGGAGACCAAGCTGGAGGAGCTGACCCGCGAGGTGCGGGAGCACAACGGCTTCGCGCGGCGGATGCCCGTGGTGGAGGAGCAGATCCGGGTCATCAATCACCGGATCGCAGACCTGGAAAAGGGAGGCCAATAAGGAAGGAGATTATGATGGACTGGAGCAATATTCTGGAGCGGGCTGCGTGGACGTTCCTGGAGGGCTTCCTGGTGGCCCTGCCGCTGGGCGGCGGCGAGCTCGACCGGGCGGCGCTGATGGGCGCGCTGATGGCGGGGCTGTCCGCGCTGAAGACCTTTGCGGTGGAGTGGATCAGAAGCCGCCGGGAAAACGAATAAAGAACAAAAGAAGGCGCTGCGGGGAACCCGCAGCGCCTTCTATGCAGACAAACCGTTTTTATTCCAGCTTGGACCTGCAAGGGGGATTGTGAAGGGGGACGGGGAGCCCCCCTTCACGTTCAATCCATACAAGAATGGGAGCTTTTCGAAAGGTCCCATTCTTGCCTTCTTTCAAGCTGTTAACAGCTTGAAAGAAGGCGCTGCGGGGAACCCGCAGCGCCTTTGCGCGTGGAGAGATGAAAAGGAGAGAGAGAAATCAGAGCAGGGGGCCGATGGAGCTGAAGAGCGGCGCGAACACCAGGGACACGACAGTCATCAGCTTGATCAGGATGTTGATGGAGGGGCCGGAGGTGTCCTTGAAGGGGTCGCCCACGGTGTCACCCACGACGGCGGATTTGTGGGCCGAGGAGCCCTTGCCGCCGTGATGGCCTTCCTCGATGTACTTCTTGGCATTGTCCCATGCGCCGCCGGAGTTGGACATGAAGATGGCCAGCAGCACGCCGGTGACCAGAGAGCCGGCCAGCAGACCGCCCAGAGCCTCGGTGCCGAAGAGCAGGCCGACGATGAGGGGAACGGCCACGGCCATGATGCCGGGGATGATCATCTCGTGCAGGGCGGCGCGGGTGGAGATGGAGACGCAGGAGCCGTATTCGGGCTTGCCGGTGCCTTCAAGAATGCCGGGGATCTCGCGGAACTGACGGCGGACCTCCTCGATCATCTTGTAGGCGGCTTTGGATACGGAGTCCATGGTGATGGCGGAGAAGACGAAGGGCAGCATGCCGCCGATCAGCAGGCCGATGACCACGCGGTCGGTGAGGATGTTGATGCCCTCCAGGCCCACAGCCTGGGCGTAGGAGACGAAGAGCGCCAGGGCGGTCAGGGCGGCGGAGCCGATGGCAAAGCCCTTGCCCATGGCGGCGGTGGTGTTGCCGACGGCGTCCAGCTTGTCGGTGATCTCGCGCACGTGGGGATCCAGACCGCTCATCTCGGCGATGCCGCCGGAGTTGTCGGCGATGGGGCCGTAGGCGTCCACCGCGACGGTGATGCCGGTGGTGGAGAGCATGCCGACGGCTGCCAGGGCGATGCCGTAGAGGTCATCGGTGAACTTGTAGGAGAGGAAGATGCCCACGCAGATGAGGAGGATGGGGACCCAGGTGCTCATCATGCCGACGGCGATGCCGGTGATGATGGTGGTGGCGGAGCCGGTCTCTGCCTGATCGGCAATGCGCTTGACGAAGGAGTAATCCTCCGAGGTATAGATCTCGGTGACCTTGCCGATGATCAGGCCAACCAGCAGACCGGCGATGATGGCCATGGCGTAGTAAACACTGTGGAAGAACAGCACGCTCAGTGCGAGGGAGCCGACGGCCACGATGCCGGCGGCGACATAGGAGCCCATGTTCAGCGCCTTGTGGGGGTTGGAGTTATCCTTGCCGCGGACAAAGAAGGTGGCGGCGATGGAAGCGGCAATGCCCAGAGCGGCGACAACCAGCGGGTAGAGGGCGCCCAGGGAGAAGCCGCCCACGGTGAACTGCTGCAGGCTCTTGGAGACGAGGCCCAGGGACAGGGCGGAGACCACCGCGCCCACGTAGCTCTCGAACAGGTCGGCGCCCATGCCGGCCACGTCGCCCACGTTGTCGCCCACGTTGTCGGCGATGACGGCGGGGTTGCGGGGGTCGTCCTCGGGGATACCGACCTCGACCTTGCCGACCAGGTCGGCGCCCACGTCAGCGGCCTTGGTGTAGATACCGCCGCCCACACGGGCAAACAGCGCGATGGAGGAGGCGCCCAGAGAGAAGCCGAAGAGGATGCCCGCGTTTTTGGTGATGAGGTAGAACAGGCTGCAGCCCAGCAGGCCGAGGCCCACCACGCTCATGCCCATGACGGAGCCGCCGGAGAAGGCCACGGCCAGGGCGCGGTTCATGCCGCTCTCCTTGGCGGCCTGGGCGGTGCGGACGTTGGCCTTGGTGGCCACGCGCATGCCGAAAAAGCCCGCCATAATGGAGAAGATGGCGCCGGTGACAAAGCAGATGGCAGTGCCCCAGTCGATGAAGAAGCCGATCAAGAGGAACAGAGCCGTGATGAAAATGGCCAGGATCTTATATTCCGAGGTCAGAAAAGCGGAAGCGCCCTCGGCGATCGCGCCGGCAATTTCCTGCATCCGCGCATCGCCGGGGTCGGCCCTGTTGACATAGGCGGCCTTGCTGGCCGCAAAGAGCAGTGCACACACGGCGAGGACAGGTGTAATCCAGATAAATACACTCATAATGCCATACACTCCTAAACGAATCATAAGGGAGGACAGCCTCCCTCTATTTGTGTATTTTAACCGATGATCAAGATTATTTCAAGTAAAACAAAAAACGCTTTGATGCAAATTCACCAAATTTATACAAAGTGCTGAATTCCCTGAGCCTTAGCGGAGAGTAACGGGCAGAATCCACAAAAGAAGGCAGCTCCTGTCGGGATCGGACGGGAGGCTGCGGCTCCGCAGACGCGTCAGCCTTACCATATATAAAATAGAAGGGGCCGGATGTTTGCAGACCCGGCGTAAGAATTCTGAAAAATTTTTAACGCGGGCGGGAACAAAGCCCCGTGACCCGCCGTCAAAAGAAGCACAGGGGCAGGAACAGAAATGTTACAAAGGAATTTCCGGAAAGGCCGAACCTGCGGCGGCAAAAGACGGAAGAGACCCTGAAACGCGATAAATTTCCGCAATCTGGGAACCGAAAAAGAAAAAGACAGCAGAATGAATTTCAAAAGGGTTACAAAGCAGGAAAATTTTTATCGCAAAAAATTAAAAAAACTCTTGCATTTTACATAATCTCGTGTTACATTATAGCTGCACCGCAGAACGGGGAGAACTGCAGGCTCTTTGCTCGTGGTGGAAACAAGTCTGTTTGTAAAATTCTAGCGATATAAGGAGACGGACACTATGAAAACGATGTCTAAGATTCTGGCGACGATTCTCATCGTCGTTCTGTGCGTGAGTTTGTTCACGGTGCAGGCCTTTGCGGAAAACCATGCAAGCGCCGCCGATTGCCAGGCGTATCTGACTGCGAACAGCCTGACGCTTGAGGACCATTCCGGCGAGGCGGTTGCCCCCACCTGTACGGAAGATGGTATTAAAGCATATTATAAATGCCCTGGCTGTGACCGCTGCTATGATGGCTCCGATCTTTCCACTGCCAAATACCTCGGCAGCCTTGTCGATCCGGCCACCGGTCATGACTTTGACGGCCAGACGCCGACTGATGCGACCTGCTTCTCTCCCGAAAAGACCACGTGCAAGACCTGCGGAGAAGAGATTGAGACCGGTCCCAAGCTCAGCCACGCCCTCGGTACGGAGCACGCCGCCACTGTCGGCAAAGACTGCAAGACCAACGGCACCATCAAGTATTATGACTGCGCCAACGGCTGCGGCGCCTTCCTCAATGAGGCCGGCGACGTGATCACCACCGAGATGATCAACTCCGGCGAGAAGGGTGCCCATAACTGGGGCGCCTGGCAGGACGAGAAGCCCGCCACCGCCACCAGCGCCGGCACGCAGATCCGCTTCTGCTCGGTGTGCCACGAGTCCCAGACCAGATCGGTCGACGCTCTGGGCGTGCCTGCGAACACCGAAGAGCTCTTCCCCCTGATCGCCTCCCGCGATACCTGGTACCGCGGCGAAGAGCTGCCCATGTTCACTTCTGAGCTGATCCGCCAGCTGAATGCGGAGTCCGGCTCCAAATCCAACTATGTCGGTGTGCGCATCGGCACCAGCCAGAGCATGTATGCCAACTCCTACGCCACCCTGGACTTCTGGTCCTCCGGTTCCACCATCACTCTGGGCGAGAACCTGCTGCGCAATCTGGATGCCGGTACCTACTACATCTGGGTCTATGACGTCAACAACCAGAACCGCCACACCAACAGCATCCCCTTCTACATTGTCGACGTGCCCACGCTGGAGCCCATCAACACCGACAAGCACGTGGTCAACAGCACCAAGAACCTGCGCTTCCGCGCCAGTGAGCCCATCACGGCCGAATCCGTGAAGGTCGGCGGCAAGAGCCTGTATGACCCCAACTACTACTATGTCTCCAACGACGGCCTCACCATCACCCTGAGCCCCGACTTCCTGAACGAGCGCCAGGCCGGCACCTACAACATCTCCGCCAACACCCGCGCGGGCGGCGTCAAGGTATCCTGCCCCTTCTACATCCTGAGCAGCGGCTCAGCCTCCTCCGCATCTCCGAAGACCGCTGACGAGAGCCAGCTGGGTCTGTGGGCAGCATTCCTGCTCCTGTCCGGCGCTGCGGTTGTGGTTCTGATCCCCAAGATCAGAAAGCACGGCGCGTAATTCCTGAATCATGAAAACTCCCCGCACCGACAGGTGTGGGGAGTTTTTTGCCCCGCGGCGGGGACGCAGATACCCCCCCCAAGTCCTTTCGCTGAGGCGAATCATGAATCGCCCGGGAAACCAGGCGGCGTCATGGCGGGATGACGCGGGGGACGATCTTGCCGCGTCGGTCGGACGTTCTCGCAGGGCCTGCGTTTGGCCCCCTTTCAAAAGGGGGGCTCCGCGAAGCGGTGGGGGATCGGGATTCCCACGCGGTTCGATCCCCCCGCCTCGCTGCGCTCGGCAGCTCCTTTTATCCAAAGGGAGACTTCGCAGGAGGACGTGCCCGGCGAGGGCACGGGCAGAATCCCGGCCCTCCGCCCCAGGGGCGACCCGCGCGGCCGCCTGTCCCGGCGCGCTCCCGCCTCATTCGCCCCGGTGTGCGCACTGGGGCGCCTTCCTCTCCAGGGGCAGGTTTTTGGCGGACAGAGCTTTTCCTCATCGCTTATGCTTTTTGGAACCACAGGCCCAGCCTGTGGTTTTCGGGTTACAAAAAACAGCCCCAGACATTAGGGCACGCAGATTAGGGATACGACAGCCGCAAAAAGGATCTTTTCACGGCATGCTTCGTTGCCCGTGCTCGGAATACATACCCGGTATTCCTGCGCCGGTCGCCTCGCCTGACGCAAAAATCTCTCTTTTTGCGGTGCGTAGCAGTTTTGCGGGAGCTATTTTTCGTTCAGACAAAATAGAAAACACCGGGAATACTTGTGTGTATTTCCGGTGTTTTCTATACAGTATGGGCGGAAAAGAGCCACGCAAAACCTATCGTCTCCCCAATTTGCGCGCCCATTTGTCCGGGGCTGCTGGCATATGGGATTCGAAATCAGGCGCGGGCGCTGCGGTAATCGGCAGCAGCGGAGACGTCGGGCTGCTCCAGCATGGCGGCGGCCCGCTGGCTGCCGGAATCCCGGGCGCGCTCAAACCAGCGGCTGGCCTCCTCGGTACTCTTGGTGATGCCGATGCCATGATAGTACATCATGCCGATCTGCTCCTGGCCCTGGGCGTTGCCCTGTTCGGCGGCGCGCATGTTCCAGTCCATGGCCTTCTCAGCGTCCACCTCCACACCGAGGCCATCCATGTAGATCCGGCCCACCTGGGCCTGGGCGTCGGCGTCGCCCTGCTCGGCGGCGATCAGGTAGGTCTCCAGCGCCTTGGCGTAATCCTGCGTGTATCCGCCCATGCCGTAGAAGTACAGGTCGCCCAGATACTTGACGGCGTGGAGGTTGCCGGCGTCGGCCAGCGTCCGGATGCCGGCGGCGGCCCTGGCGTACAGGTCGGCGGCCTTGGCTGCGTCCACCTTGCGGGCGCTCTCAACAGCGGGGCTGACGGCAGCGGCGCCGTCGGGGGCGCCGTCAGCGGCGGCCGCTTCGGCGGCGGCGTCAAACTCGGCACTCACCGCGTTGGGCCGGACGCTGTCAAAGAAGGCGGCCAGGTTCATCAGCTCATAGGGGGTCAGCTTGTCAGCGGCGGTGTAGGCCTTGTTGGCGGCGGCGAGAGCCAGGTCAAAGTTCTTCTCCACGCCGCGGCCCTTGTAGAAGCAGTCGGCCAGGTAGGTCATGGAAGGGGCGTAGTCCCGGTCGGCGGGGTCCACCTCATCGGCCTGGGCCACAAACTTGATATAGCTCCGGGAGGCCTCGTCCTTGTCCTGTCTCAGACCGTTGCCGTTATAGGAGGCGTCAGCCAGCAGATAGCGGGCGGAGACCACACCGCCCGCGGCGGCGTCCTGGAGATAGCCCACGGCACGGTTGTAGTCCGTGTCGGCGCCGAGTCCCTGGTAATAGGCCTTGCCCAGCAGGGAGAAGACGGTGGGGGAGTCCACGGTCTGCAGCGCGGAGAGGGCCCGGACGGCCTCGGAATACTGGCCCGCGTCAAAGAGCGCGGCGGCGGCATCCACCTCCGCGGCGGGATCCTGGGTGGGCTCGGGCGTGGGAGCCTCCGTGGGGACGGGGGCGGCCTTCTTCCCGCAGGCGCAGAAGGTCAGCGCCATGGCGAGAAGCAGCATACAAACAAGAATCTTCTTCATGATATTGTCACCTTTCCAATTGTTCCGGCCCGGGGTTCGGACACGGCATGCGGCGGGCGTTCCGAGAGAAAGCGCCGCAAAACATTACTATTATACTGCTTGGTACGGTGCATTTCAAGAGAAATGTACCGCACTGTCCTTTTGACGCGGAAAAAGCCCGCAGGTTCCCGCCGGGAGAAACTTTCTGTGGATTTTTTGAACACAGCCTGCTATACTGTAAAAAGGATGATTTTCCAAAACCGTCTTGAAAACCGGTTTTCCGGTACGAATGAAAGGAGATATACAACATGGGTCTGATTCAGGCAGCGCTGAGCTCTGCGGGAACCGTTCTCGCCGACCAGTGGAAAGAGTTTTTTTACTGTGACGCCCTCGACAGCAACACGCTGGTGACCCGGGGCAGAAAGAAAGTCAGCGGCCTCTCCTCCAACCGGGGCAGCGACAACATCATCTCCAACGGCTCCGTCATCGCCGTGGCCGACGGCCAGTGCATGATCATCGTGGACAACGGCAAGATCGCCGAGCTCTGCGCCGAGCCGGGTGAATTCAAGTACGACGCTTCCAGCGAGCCCTCCATCTTCTCCGGGAGCCTGGGCAGCAGCATCCTGGAGACCTTCAAGGTCCTGGGCAAGCGTTTCACCTTCGGCGGCGAGATCCCCAAGGATCAGCGCGTGTACTACTTCAACACCAAGGAACTGGTGGGCAACAAGTACGGCACCCCCTCGCCCGTTCCCTTCCGGGTGGTGGACCAGCGGGCCGGCATCGATCTGGACATCGCCATCCGCTGCTTCGGTGAGTACTCCTACCGCATCGCAAACCCCATCCTCTTCTACACCAACGTCTGCGGCAACGTCACCGGCGACTACACCCGCGCCCAGCTGGACAATCAGCTCAAGACCGAGCTGCTGACCGCCCTGCAGCCCGCCTTCGCGAAGCTCTCCGAGATGGGCATCCGCTACTCCAGCCTGCCGGCCCACACCGGCGAGATCGCCGACGCCCTCAACGACGTGCTCTCCGCCAAGTGGCGGGATCTGCGCGGCCTGGAGATCGTCTCCTTTGGCGTCTCCTCCGTCAAGGCCAACGAGGAGGACGAGAAGCTCATCAAGGAGATGCAGCGCAACGCCGCTTACCGCGATCCCACCACCGCCGCAGCCGCCATCGTCGGCGCCCAGGCCCAGGCCATGCAGAACGCGGCCAGCAACGCCGGCGGCGCCGCCGTGGGCTTCATGGGCATGAACATGGCTGCCCAGTCCGGCGGTATGAACGCCGCCAATCTCTACGCCATGGGCGCCCAGCAGCCCGCCGCCCCCGCCGCCCCCGCGGCAGACGGCTGGACCTGCCCCGGCTGCGGCAAGCAGGCCTTCGGCAAGTTCTGCACCGAGTGCGGCACAAAAAAGCCCGCGGCAGACGGCTGGACCTGCCCCAGCTGCGGGAAGGTGAACAAGGGCAAGTTCTGCTCCGAGTGCGGGGCCAAGAAGCCCGCGGGCGCGCCGCTTTACAAGTGCGACAAGTGCGGCTGGGAGCCGGAGGATCCGACCCATCCGCCCAAGTTCTGCCCCGAGTGCGGCGACCCCTTTGACGCGGGCGACGTCCGGTAAGCGACTCCAATCCTCCCCCGGAGGCCGGCCCTCCGGGGGAAAACCCAAGCGAGGTGAAAGCCTGTGGCAAGTCAGATAACCAACTATCAGTGCCCGGCCTGTACCGGTCCGCTGCACTACGGCGGCGGGAGCGGGATGCTGGAGTGCGACTACTGCGGCAGCAAGTTTACCGTGCAGGAGATTGAGGCGCTGTACAAGGAAAAGGACGAGGCGGCGGCTGCCGCCTCAGCAGAGGCGCAGGCCAGGGAGGAGCAGCAGCGGGAAGAGGAGAACCAGTGGCAGGACCCCCAGAGCAACTGGGCCAAGGATCAGGGCCTGAAGGTCTACAACTGCCCCAGCTGCGGCGCGGAGCTGATCTGTGATGAGACCACCGCCGCCACCGCCTGCCCCTACTGCAACAACCCCTCCATCGTGCCGGGCCAGCTCAGCGACATGCTCAAGCCCGACTATGTCATCCCCTTCAAGCTGGACAAGGAGGCGGCCAAGGCCGCGCTGAAGAATTACTACCGCGGCAAGAAGCTGCTGCCCCGCGCCTTCTCGGAGAAGAACCACATCGAGGAGATCAAGGGTGTGTATGTGCCCTTCTGGCTCTTTGACGGCACCGCCGAGGCGGACATGAGCTACCAGGGGACCCGGGTCTCTTCCGTGACCCAGGGGGATACCATCATCACCACCACGGACTACTACCGGGTGCATCGGGCGGGCACCGTGAACTTTGAGCGCATCCCCGTGGATGCCTCCAGCAAGATGCCCGACGCCCACATGGATGCCATCGAACCCTTTGATTACTCCGAGCTCAAGCCCTTCTCCAACGCCTACCTGCCGGGCTTCATGGCCGACAAGTACGACGTGCAGCCCGAGACCTGCTACAAGCGGGCCGACGAGCGGGCGGAGGCCACCGCCGCCGATCTGATGGACCGGACGGTCTCCGGCTACTCCAGCTGCGTGCCCGAGCGGCGGCAGATCCACATCCGCCGCGGCAGGGTCAGCTACGCGCTGCTGCCGGTGTGGCTGCTGGCCACCAGGTGGAACGGGCAGAACTACCTCTTCGCCATGAACGGCCAGACCGGCAAGCTCATCGGCGATCTGCCGGTGTCCAGAGGCCGGGCCCTGGCCTGGTTTGCGGGCATTGCGGCGCCGCTGGCGGCCATCCTCGCCATGCTGCTGTACTGAGAGGAGGGGGTCAGATGAGAAAAAAGCTTTTGATCTGCCTGCTCCTGTGCGCAAGCCTGCTGCTGAGTCTCGGCGTCTTCGCCCACGCCGAGCGCCAGCTGGACTTTGTCAGCGACTACGCGGGCCTGCTCAGCGAAGAGGAGAGCCGCGCCCTCAACGAGCGGGCGGAGGCCGTCTACCGGCAGTACGGTTTCCCGGTCTATATTGTCACGGTCAACGACTACCACGACTATGTGGCCAGCGGAGGGATCGAGTACTTTGCCGAGGAGGTCTTCCACGCCTATACCCTGGGCGAGGGTGAGAGCGAGGACGGCATTATCCTGGCCCTGAGCATGGCCGACCGGGACTTCGACCTCTATGCCCACGGGGACTTCGGCAACTATGCCTTCACCGACTACGGAAAGGATCAGCTCGCCGACACCTTCCTGGACAATTTCCGCCGCGATGACTGGGCGGGCGGCTTCGGCGACTATATCGACAACTGCGGCGTGATGGTGGCCCGGGCGAAAAACGGCGACCCCGTGGACCAGTGGATCCCCGATCCCCCGGTGCAGCAGGAGCGCCAGCACGGCATGACACCCATGAAGTGGCTCATCAGTCTGCTGTTTCCCGGCCTCGTCGGCGGGGCGACGGTCTCGGGCATGTCCCGCCAGATGAAGACCGCCGTCAAGCAGACCCGGGCGGAGGAATACGTGGGCCGCGGCAGCCCCCACCTGGACGTGCGCAGCGACCAGTTTATCAACCGCAACGTGACGCGGCAGGTGATCCGGCGGCAGGAGAACAACAGCCGGCCGGGCGGCCATTACGGCGGCACCACCATCAGCGGCAGCCACGGCGGCTCCCACCACAGCGGCAAGTTCTGAACGCGAAACACCCAGGCTGGTTTACCAGCCTGGGTGTTTGAGACTGCAGACAAACCCCTTTTATCCCGACTTGGACCCGCAGGGGGATTGTGAGGGGGGACGGGAGTCCCCCTTCACGTTCAATCCATGCGAAAAAGAGGACTTTTTGGAAGTCCTCTTTTTCGCGTTTTAAGCTGTCGACACTTTGCCGACAGCTTAAAACCAGGCTGGTTTTCCAGCCTGGTTTTTGTATGCACGCGTATTACTCGCCGATGTCGCCGCGGACCACCTTGCCGATGTTCCAGAGATGCACGGCGGCTTTGGCGGCCTCGATACGCTCGGTCTCGTTCTTGAACTCGAACTGCCCGGTCTGGGCGCCGCAGTCCATGCAGCTGACCACCCAGCACCAGCCGCTCTCCTCCTCCAGCAGGCCCGGCCCGCCGCAGTAGGGGCAGTCGTGCAGCTCCAGCTCTTCGTGAATGTTCAATGTGGTTTCCTCCTCAATCCCGGATGATATAGTCAAACAGGTCCAGGCGCTCGGCGCCCAGCTCCCGCAGCGCCTCGGCGCTGCGTTTTTGATCCTCTGCCGTGTTGTACTGCGGGATCCGGGGCACCCGCACCAGGATGCGCTCCGGCCCGACGGCGTCCAGCAGCAGCGCGAGATTGCGCCGCATCAGCGCCCCGTCCCCGCCGGTGTAGCGGCGGTAGATGCCGTCGTCCATGTCCTTGCAGTCCACGATAAATTCGTCCACGGCCTGCAGCACCAGACGCAGGTTTTCCTCCGGCACCGCGAGACTGGTCTCCGCCGTGATGCGCCACTGCCCGGGGCAGAGCTCCCGAAAGCGCCGGATAAAGCCCGCGTGCAGCAGGGACTCCCCGCCGCCGAAGGTCACGCCGCCGCCGGTGGCGCGAAAGTAGAGATCGTCAATCTTCACCCGGTCCAAAAGCTCCGCTGCCGTGACCGGCTCCGCGGTAAGCTCCCGCAGCAGGCGTTTGTTGATGCACCAGCGGCAGGAGAGGGGGCAGCCCGCCCCGGCTGCCAGCGTGGTGACGCCTTCCCCATCCGTGCCCATGCGCAGCCTGGAGAGGCTCAAAAGCGGGAACAGCGGCTCAGCCATGATTCTCTTCCGTGAAATAGGGTACGTCCCCGGCCAGCTCATACTCAATTTCCACCGGGTCGATTTCCTCCGGCGGGAGCACCTCGCCGGCCTCCGGTTCGGGGGTCTCTGCCGGTGTCGGCACCGGCTCTTCACAGGGCAGGGCGCCGGAGAGCTCTTCCACCACAGGGGTGGGCGCGGGCTTTGGCGCAAAGGGCGCGCAGCCTGCGGCGCCGAAGGCCATGCCCGCGCAGAGAGCCGCCACGGTCACCCGCTTGCCCAACGCCTGCCGGGCCGCCAGCTGCTGCTCCAGGTATCTCAGCTCGCTCTCGCAGCGGGGACAGGTGCCCTTGCAGCTGCCCTGGTAGGTGCACTCCCTCGTCACATAGGGGATGTCGTTTTCATCGGCGATCCGCTGGCGGATCTCCTTGAGAATTTTACACTTCTGTTTGCCCAGCATAAGCCTCGCCTCCTGTGGTGTATTCTTCAGAGAATAGGACGCAAAAGGCGCAAAAAGGTTTCCGACGGGAAACCGGAGACGCCGCAGATGCTGCCCGTTGTCCGGCGCGGCGGCGGTTCAGTCCCTGTGCTCTTCCGGGGCACGGAGCGTGTCGTCATCCGTCTCAAAACCGATCCCGGGGCCGGGGGTGAACCAATCTTCGGGGCCCTTCATCATACCGAGCACGAGCGGCTCTTCGGGGGTGCAGGGATCATCCCCCGGACGGAGAATCCCATCGTCGGCGGCATCCGGCCCGTCAATGGGCATGGTGCCAGAGAGGATATCAAAGGGAACAGGCGCGGACTCGGGAGTATTCGGTGCGGAGCCGGACGCGCCTGGGACCAGCCCCGCGCAGAGAGCCGACACGCGGATCTGCTTGCCCATGGCCTTCCGGGCCGCCAGCTGCTGCTCCAGGTATCTCAGCTCGCTCTCGCACTGGGGGCAGGTGCCCTTGCAGCTGCCCTGGTAAGTGCATTCCCTGGTCACATAGGGGATGTCGTTTTCGTCGGCGATCCTCTGGCGGATCTGTTTGAGCAGTTTGCACTTCAGCTTGCCCAGCATATACTTCGCCTCCAGCGGCAACCGATCAGTTGTTATTTATAGAAGCTGGAAATGCCGTAGCTGTTGACCAGCGCGTCCAGCTTGACCCCCGCCTTGCACAGGGGGCACTGGTTGGCGGGCAGCGACCTGTAGTCGTCCAGGACCTCAGATTCGAAGATGGTGGTCACGGGCAGATCCTGGCACTGTTCCAGGCAGGAGAAGATGCAGCAGATGCCCACGGGGGTGCCGCCGTAGTAGCGCACGGCCTCCAGCGCGCCCTGGACGGTGGCGCCGCTGGTGACGGAGGCGGCCAGCACCACCACATGGCGGTTCTGGATCAGGTGGGCGGTGTTCTCGCGGAAAATGTACTGTCCGGCGTTCTGCTCGGGCGTGACCACGTAGAGGGTGTCATGCTCGTTCCGGTTGCGGATGCCGACCTTTGTCAGCTCCTCGGCCAGCAGCGCGCCCAGGACCTCGGTCCCGTCCACGCAGAGGATGGTGTCCACCAGATCGCCCACGGTCCGGTACTTGACGGCCAGCTCCCGCGCGGCCTGCCGCGCTTCGGCGAGGCGGTACTTGGTGTAGGTCATGTCGATGTAGTAATTGATGTGGCTGTGGCCTGTGGCGAAGTGCCCCTTGGCGATGCGCAGAGGGATGTTGCTGTATTCGCTGCGGAAATGCTCGGTCGGAATAACCATCGTGTACGCTCCTTCCTGTATTGAACGCTTGTCTTGATCCGCTTCTTCTTCCCATAAGGAACCCTTGCAGTCAGTATATCATGCCTTCGGCCGGCAGACAACTGCTTTTGTCTCACCAGCGGTCATCTTTTGTGACAAAGCCCCGCTCCTCCGGCACCGGCGGCAGGGAGCGGGCCTGCATGCGGAGGATCTGGATGTACCGGCCCCGGTCCAGCAGCTGGATCACCCGGTCGATCTGGGCCTCAGTGCCCTGCAGCTCCATGGTGACGGAGCCGTCGGGATTGTTCTGTACCCAGCCGGTGGCGCCCACGGCCTCGGCCGCGTGGCGCGCCCGCCAGCGAAAGCCCACGCCCTGCACCAGACCCTCAAAGACCAGGCGCTTTCTCAGCAGTTTTTCACTCATTTTTTTCGCAGTCCTCGAGAACGCCCGTGAGCCCGTCCTCCGCCGCGGCGGTGATACGCACGTTGCGCACCTGGCCCCGCAGCTTCGTCCCCTCCACGGTCACCGGCATATAGCTGTCGCTGTGGCCGGTGCTGTGTCCCGCGTCCTCGGTCTCAAACAGCACCGGCAGGGTCTGCCCCACGCAGCCCTCCCGGTAGGCGCGGCGCAGCCTGTCCATGACGGCCTGGGCCTCGTGGGCCCGGCGCTCCTTGACGGCGCGGGTACACTGGCCGGGCATCTTGTCCGCCGGGGTGCCGGGGCGCCGGGAGTAGGGGAAAATGTGCAGATCGGCAAAGGCGCACTTTTCCAGGAAGGCCAGCGTCGCGGCCTGGTCGGCCTCCGTCTCGCCGGGAAAGCCCGTGATCAGATCCCCCGTCAGCGCGCAGCCGGGGAAGAATCTGCGCAAAAGCTCGGTCTTTTCAAAGAAGACCGCGGTGTCGTACTTGCGGTTCATGGCCTTCAGGGTCCGGTCGCAGCCGGACTGGAGGGAGAGGTGGAAATGGCGGCAGACCTTCCCCGTCGCTGCCAGGCGGTGGCAGAAATCCTCGGTGATCACCGTGGGCTCCAGGGAGCTTAAACGGATGCGGAGCGCGGGGCCGTTCTCCGCCACGGTCTCGATCACATCGGCAAGGCCGGGCTTTCCCGGCAGGTCCACCCCGTAGGAGGCCACCTCGATGCCCGTCAGCACGATCTCCCGGTAGCCCTCGGCGGCAAGACGCCTTGTCTCCTCCACCGCGTCGGACAGCGGCAGGGAGCGCAGTCTGCCTCTCGTGTAGGGGATGATGCAGTAGCTGCAGAAGTTGACGCAGCCGTCCTGAATCTTCAGCATGGCGCGGGTGCGGTGTTCGGCGGCTCCGGCGGGCAGGCGCTCGAAGACGCGGCGCTCGAAGGGCCTGTCGATCTCCACGCGCCTTACCCGGTCGGCATAAGTCTGCTCGATGGCGTCCACCAGCTTGCCGCGCTCGGCGGCGCCGAAGATCACGTCGGCCCCGATCTCCGCCGCGGCCTCGGGCTCGATCTGGGAGTAGCAGCCGCAGACGGCCAGCAGCGCCCCGGGGTTTTCATCCCGCAGGCGGCGGATCGTCTGGCGGGACTTGCGTCCGCTCTCGGCGGTGACGGCGCAGGTGTTGACGATGACCGCGTCCGCCGTCTCGCCGGGGACGGCCCGCTCGTGCCCCCGCTCCATGAGAAAACTCTCCATGGCCTGGGTCTCATACTGGTTGACCTTGCAGCCGAGAGTGGCTATAATATACTTCATCTTCAAACTCCTATCTATATAAGGAAGGGTCTAACCCATGGAACACTATCTGGACAATTCCGCCACCACCCGCGTCTGCCCGGAGGCGGCCGAGGCCGCTTTGAGGGCCATGACGGAGGTTTACGGCAACCCCAGCTCCACCTACACCAAGGGCCGCGAGGCCAGGGCGCTGCTGGACAAGTCCCGCAGGCAGGTCGCCGACGCCCTGGGCTGTCAGCCCGGGGAGCTGGTGTTTACCTCCTGCGGCTCCGAGAGTGACAACTGGGCCATTCTCTCCGGGGCGGAGGCCATGCGCCGCAGGGGAAAGCACGTCATCACCTCCCAGGTGGAGCACGATGCCGTGCGCAAATCCATGGAGGAGCTGATATCCCGGGGCTATGAGGTGACGTCTCTCAAGCCCGACAGGACCGGGGCGATCTCTCCGGAGGCGGTGAAAGAAGCTCTCCGCCCTGATACTATACTCGTTTCTTTGATGCTGGTCAACAACGAAACCGGCGCCGTGACGGACATACCCGCCGTCTCCGGGGCCCTGAAAGAGACCGGGAGCCAGGCGCTGCTGCATGTGGACGCGGTGCAGGCCTTCTGCAAGATCCCCTTTACCCCCAAGTCCCTGGGGGCGGATCTCATCAGCGTCAGCGGTCACAAGATCCACGCGCCCAAGGGCGTTGGCGCCCTGTACATCCGCAGGGGTCTGCGCTTAAAGCCCTTCGTGGTGGGCGGCAGCCAGGAGGACGGGCGCCGCGCCGGCACGGAGGCCGTGCCCCAGATCGCCGCCTTCGGCGCCGCGGCGGAGCTCGCCTCCCAGCATCTCACGGAGAACATGGAACACATGGCGGCCTTGAAGGCCCGGACCCTGGACACCCTGCGCGGGACCATCCCGGAGCTGAAATGGATCGAGACCGCGTCGCCCCACATCCTCTCCGTCTCTCTGCCCGGCTGGCGCAGCGAGGTGCTGATGAACTTCCTGGAGGCGCAGGAGATCTACGTCTCCCGCAGCTCCGCCTGCAAGAAGGGGGCCCGCAGCCACGTGCTGGAGAGCATCGGCCTGGATCCGAGGACCATCGACGGCGCCCTGCGCATCGGTTTTTGCCGCTATAACACCGACGCGGATGTGGACGCTCTCTGCGCCGCCCTCAAACAGGCCCGCGACACCCTGGCCCACCGGTAGAAAGACAAAAGGCCTGCCGCAAAATGCAATCCACCCCGTCATTCCGAGCCAGTGACCGAGTCACTGGCGTGGGAATCCGTACGCCCCGTGTGGAGGAAACGGATTGCCACGGCTCCTCGCGGAGCCTCGCAATGACGAGAGAAGGGCATTTTGCGGCAGGCCCTTTTCTCTTCGGCAATCAGAGATACTTGTCCAGCTCCGCCTCGCAGGCGGGGTATTTTTTCAGCCCCGAGATATCGACCATCTGCCCGCGGGCGATCACCATGCTGACGTTGCGCAGGGCGGAGAGATCCTCCAGCGGATTTTTCACCGTGGCGATCAGATCCGCGCACTTGCCCGGAGCGAGAGAGCCGATCTCATCATCGAGACCGACGATCTTCGCGTTGCCCAGGGTGGCCGTGTGCAGGGCAAAGGCGTTGGACACGCCGCAGTACTTGTGGAAGTAGACGAGCTCCCGCCACATGTCGTAGTGGGTGATATAGGGGCAGCCCGTGTCGGTGCCGAGACCCACGGGGATGCCCGCCTCCAGGCAGGCCTTGGCGCAGTCGATGATGCCGTCAAAGACGATACGGCCGTTGAACTGCTGCTCCTCGGTCGCGCCGATGACCGCGCGGTCAAACAGCGCAAAGGGCAGGGCGGGGGAGATGGTGGCCACGTGGCAGGCGCCCATGGCCTTGAACAGCTCCAGCATCTCCGCGTCGGGCTTTGCCCCGTGCTCGATGGTGTCCACGCCGTTTCTGAGCGCCACCTTCACGCCCTCGGGGCTCTCCACGTGGGCGGCCACGGGCAGGCCGAGGCGGTGGGCCTCGTCGCAGGCGGCCTTGACGAACTCCGCGGGCATCTTCAGCTCGCCCGGCTCGCCCTTCTTCCGCGCGTCCAGCACGCCGCCGGTGATCATCAGCTTGATGAGGTCGGGCTTGTCCTCCGCGATCTTCCGCACCAGGGCGGCGGCCTCCTCGGCCGAGTGGGCCTCGTAGGCCAGGGACCCCGCCATGTGTCCGCCGGGGACGGAGACGGCCATGTTGCCCGCCAGAATCCGGGGCCCGACGCGCTTACCGGCGGCAATCTCGTCCCGCAGTCTGGAGTCGATGTCCTGTACGCCGCCCACGGAGCGCAGCGTGGTCACGCCGCTTAAGAGCTCCGGCAGGACGTACTTGCCGCACATCAGATAGCAGATCTTCCGCATGAGGGCGTTGGAGGTCAGCAGACGCACCAGTTTCTTCGGGTCCGACTGCTTCTTCTTGGGCGCGCCGGTGGCGGGGATGTGCACGTGCAGGTTCACGAGTCCCGGCATCAGGAAGGCGCCGTTCAGATCCACGATCTCATAGCCCGCGGTCTCCGCCCCGTCGGGAAGGATCTTCTCGATCCGGTCACCCTCGGTGAAGAGGATCTGGCCGGAGACGGGCTGCATGTCCTGCTCGCCGGAGAGCAGGACACCGTTGATGTAAGCGATTTTGTTGTTCATAAGGGGCCTCCTTTGCCGGGATGAAATTCCTGTGTTTTCCTATGTTGCCAGTATACGGCGGCGGTGGGAAAAAGAAAAGCCTCTTTTTCGCGCAAATGCGCTGATTTTTTACAAAGCGTATACCAAAACCCGGGAGACTGTGCTATACTGTCAGAAAGTTCACGCTGATCAGAGGAGTGTCCGCGCCCCGCGCGGATGGGAAGCGACATGAAAAAGAAACTGAGCGGAATGAGAAAAACGGTCCTGGGCCTGCTTTTGGCGCTGGCGCTCTTCGCGTCCGCGTCCCTGCCCGCCTTTGCCGACGAGGCGGATGTGGGCAATGGGGAGAGCAGCATGGAGATCAGCCCCGAATATGCCGAGGAGGTCCGCCAGATGCGGGGCGACAGCATTCTGGATTCGGAGGAGCTCGACCGTCGGGTGGCCGCCTTCATCGCCGAGCACAAGCTCGACAAGGACCGGGTTTCCTTCGGCTACTGCTATCTGGAGACCGGGGACGAATACTTCTACAACGGCGACACCTGGTATTATCCCGGCAGCGTCTACAAGGTGCCGCTGATGATGTTGATCGCTGAAAAGGTCAGCAGCGGCGAACTGGAGCAGGACGGGGACTTCATGGGCATGCCCCTCAGCCGCGTGGAGGAGTATATCCTGACTTACTCCAACAACGACTGGGCCCACAACGTGCGCCGCTGGCTGCACGACGGGGCGGGCGACCAGGTCTGGCGCAAGGCCGCCATGGCCTATGCCGACATGGACGAGTCCTATTACAGCACCGACTACGCCGATTACTGCTACTACACCGCCCGCTATATCACCAGGGTCCTGGAGACCCTGTACTACGGGGGCGAGGAGCGCTTCCCCAACGTGATCCCCTGCATGCTCAACGGCAATCCCGTCAACTATTTCAAGCTCTCCGAGCAGATGCGCCAGTATGAGATCGCCCAGAAGTACGGCAGCTTCATCGACCAGAACAACCGCAACTGGAACGCCACGGTGGGCATCATCTACACCGAGCACCCCATCGCCGTCTCGGTACTGACGCTGGACGCGCCGAACTCCGAGAAGGTGCTTTCCGACACGGCGATCCTGTTTACCGAGTACACCGGGGAGGTGGACGGCCGGCTGGACAGCTACCGCGAGGCCCAGGCTGAGGCCGAGCGCCAGCGCCAGGAGGAGGAAAAGGCCGCCGAGGAGCAGCGCCAGGCCGAGCAGCAGGCCGCCCGGGAGCAGCAGGCAGAGGCCGAACACCGGGAGGAGGTCAAGGCCAAGCAGAAGAATCTGCGCAGAGTGGCCGCGATCGTCGGCATCGCCGGCGGAGCCCTGGCCCTTGTGCTGATCGCCGGCGCGGCACTGAGCGCCCGCCGCAGCAAGCGCAGACGCTATGAGGCCTACCGCCGCCGCTTTGAGGAGGAGATGCGGCAGGAACAGCGCGAGCGGCAGACCGCCGCCCGGCGCAGGGGCGAGACCGCGGCGGAAGCCCCGCGCCCCCGCCGTCCGGCCGAGCAGACGCAGGTCCGCCGCCCGACCGAGGTCCGCCGCCCGACCGAGGCCCGCCGTCCGACGGAGGCCCGCCGCCCGACTGAGGCCCAGCGCCCGACCGAGACCCGGCGCCCGACCGAGACCCGGCGGCCCCGGGTGACGGAGGTCCAGCGCCCCCGCCGTCCCAGAGGGAACGTGCCGGAGGACCCGGAAGAATAAACGCGAAGTGGAAAACCTTTCATGAAGAAACTGATCTGTATACTCCTGATACTGTGCATGGCCCTGTCCCTCTGCGCGTGCGGGAAATTCCGCTACGGCATCAACGCCGTGGAGGTGCTGGTGGAGCAGGACTACTACCTGGCCTTCCGCAACAACGACCCGCTGTATTTCTATGTGACGGCGGCACTGAGCGTGCTGGCTGCAGAGGGGCGGGTGGATGCGCTGGCCATCAAGTGGCTGGGTTCCCCGGCGCTCAACTACGCCAAGCAGGCCGACGCCCTGGAAAAGCTGGTGCCGCCGGAGCCCCAGGATCTGATCGTCGGCATCGACATCAACGCCTTCCCCTTCTCCTATCTCTCCAACGGAGAGTACTGGGGGCTGGATGTGGAGCTGGCCATGGCGGTCTGCGAAAAGCTGGGCTGGAGCCTGAAGCTGCAGCCCATCGAGAAGGAGAACGTGTATATCGAGCTCTCCTCCGGCAACATCGACGTGGCCTGGGGCGGCATCGCCATTGAGAAGAAGGACGCCGAGGGCGGCAGCTTCACGGTCTACGGCCCCTATATCCACAACGACATCGTGGTGGCCACCCGCAACGGCTCCACGGTCTGGAACAAGCTGCGCTTAAACGGCAAGAAGATGTGCATGCCCTCCACACCGGAGGCCATGGACGCGCTGAATCAGGACCCGCGCCTGGTCAAACGCCTGGGGCAGATCACGCGCCTGGCCGGCGGCACCACCGAGTGCTTCTCCTATCTCTACGCCGGCAAGTGTGACGTGGTGCTCACCGACTCCACCGCCGTGGACTACTTCAACTGCCATTAGACAAGAAACACGGAAGAGCATTTGCTCTTCCGTGTGTTTTAGAATGTGGAAAGAAAGGACATTCAAATGACATTGCAGGATTTGCTCAAGGGTGCAGGAATCAATTTGAAAAAGACAAAACTGATCAGGCATAACGTTTCACGACCGGAAATTGCAGAAAACGTCCAACATAATCTGCTTGAATTCTATCAGGCAATTCAGACTCCGAAACTCTTTCAAAATACAGATATAATTCTCAGCTTTCTGGGTACTGAGAGAACAAATGCTGTCTTCCTGGGCTGTTATAAGGTTGGCGGAAGTGTTCCCTGCGAGAATATAGAGAAGCCAAAAGAGTTGGTGATCGGAGATACAGAAGGCTGTGTTTTCTATGAATTAGAGAAAGTGCCCATCTTGTCCGAGCTGGAAAACAGGCTGGTGATTGATTGGGGTGGCGCTGTAAAATCCTGGTGCCAGTGGGGAACAAACCCCAAAGAGGTATTGGAGATTCGACCGGTACATTCAGAAAAGACATTTGAAAGTTACGAGAAAACGATACTGGATTTCCAAATGTTGAACGAAATTATCCGCAATCCTGAGGCAAACCGAGATTGGGAAAGAAAACTGTCAGCGGTAGCTGGTGTTTATATTATTACTGATCGGAAAACAGGGAAACAATATGTCGGTTCAGCAAGCGGCGAAAACGGTGGAATCTGGGGGCGCTGGAGTAATTATGTACATACGAAACACGGGGGAAATGTGCAGCTGAAGGAAATGATTGAAAAAAATCCGACGTATTATCAAAACTTCCAGTTCTCAATTCTGGAAGTACTGCCGTTGCGGTGGAACAATCAAGATGTTTTGGAACGTGAAGAACTGTATAAACGGAAACTCATGACAAGAGAGTTTGGATATAACAACAATTAAAGAGAAAAAACTGAGATTTACAGACGAAAACTGTGTGGGGATTAGACTTGTCCTTCTGCAAAGGAGTACAAAGGCTTGTTTCTGAATAAAGAAACCGAATATGAAAGTGATCCGATTTCAACGTAGGGGAGGGCCTTGTGCCAACACCCATAAGAGAGTTTTGAAGCAAAAATGACTTGGTAGCTGTCTGACAGGATTGGATATCTGTGCGATTTTTCCGTCATTCCCTTACAAACTCATGGTAAGCAGATGTCCGGGAGTCTTGATTATCAAGGCTCCCGGACATCATTTTCGCAAAAAAGTCAGTCCAGTTCTTTCAGCTTGAAATACACGCCGACGTTGGCCTCGGCATCGCAGTAGGCGCGGTGTGCCTCCGGCTGCTCCACGCCGAATACCTGAGACAGATACTCCAGCTTCACATTCTCCCAGCCGTATCGGTCTTTGAGCGTCTTGGCATAGAGATAGGTGTCGAAGAAGCCATTGTCCATGGCGACGCCTGCCCGCTTTAATGCGCGAGTGATGTAGTGCAGGTCGGAGCTTTTGATGTTGTGGCCTACCAGCGGAAGGTCGCCGACAAAGGCCGCAAACTCCCGGATCACTTCCTCGACGCCGGGCGCATCAGCCACCATGTCATCCGTGATGTGGGTCAGCCGGGCAATGCGCGGAACGATCTTGCGGCCCGGATTGCAGAACCAATCCTTCCACTCCACGACCTTGCCGTCGATCACCTTGGAGGCGCCGATCTCGGTGATCTCTGCGGGCTTGTCGCCTGTACCAGCGCCGAAGGTGCCGCTGGTCTCGATGTCGAAGGCCACGAAGCTGTCAAAGTCCGGCTTGGTGAGCTCCCGCATGGGCTGGGGCATTCCGTCCTCCAGCTCGTCGACCTCCATGCCCATCAGTTCCAGCTGCTCCAGAAGTTGTTCCATCTGGCGCTGGGTACCGGAGACTTTCAGGATCTTATAGCCAATCGTGCGATCCTCGTCCTCGACTGTTGTTACCTCGGTTTCCGCGACCTCCGCCGTGGCCTCCAGGTCCCGCTTGAAAGCAGTTGCCGCGGCCAGATCCATACCGTCAAGGTACTTGGTCAACACGGCGGTGGTGTGCACCCCGGTGGTCGCCTGGATGGTCTGGATGTCCGCCGCAGCCTGCGCAATTTTCTCCCGCACAGCCCTCTGCCATTCGACGGCCTTACAGGTTTTGTTGAGCCACTTGGCATCCACAAAGCCCGGCGCTTCGAAGACCTTCTCCCGCAGTTCACCCAGCGGGGCGGCCTCCTTCCAGTACCAGTCCCGGATCAGTTCCCGCTTCTGCCGCTTTTCCTCGGCCTCCATGTCTTTGACAAAGCCGTCGATGGCAGCAAGCGGCTCGTCAATCATGGCGGTGAGCTCCTTGATCTGCGCTTCGATGCGCAGATAGGGCTCCATATAGATCGCCTTGATCTCTTTGCGGCGGGTATCCAGCGCCTTTTTCAGCTTGTTGAGCTGCGCCTTGTCCGCCTTTGCAGTCTTCAGGCTGTCCTCCGAATAGACCATGTTTCGGTAGGCATCCAGCCTTTGGCCAAGATAGGCTTTGATCTCGTTGAAGTTATACAGCTCCGCGATCCCCGGCTCCTGCCGGGTGAGGATGGTCAGTTCGTCCATAGTGCGTCTCCTTTACCACTCCAGTGTGAACTCGTCCATAGGATCGAAGTCAGCGAAGTGAACGTTCTTGTACTCCAGCAGCAGGGCCAGGACATTGACAGCGTTGGCTTCCTGGGCGGTCTTGATGAACTCCGTGATCTGAGCCAGGGTAAAGCCGCTCATCAGATCCATCACGCTGATGTCATCTTTCTTGAGCCGATCTTCCACAGTCCAGGAATCCAGAAGGGAGACGATATGATTCACCTTCCGGGTATACTTGGAGAACGAGAACTTCCCCAAGGTATATGTCAAGTCCCCGGCATCAAATCCAGCTCTCCAACTAGAAGCCTCAAAGTCAAGTGCGCAGTCATCCAGTTCAAAACCAATATCTTCTGAGTAGGCGTGGAGATTGCCGGAGTGGATGCCGTGCCTGTCCTTTCCGGCAAAGCGGTAGGCTGGCTGAACGCTTCCGGCATAGCGGTCTTCTTTGATCGTCTCCGGGTCGATCACCGGCTCCCAGACCTGGGCAAAGGGCTGCTTGAGGCCGCGGGCGGAGAAGAACTTCTGCCAGGCCTTGACTTCATCCTGCTGCATCTCCATCGGGTGCGCCACGCATATGGGCAGTTTGCCGATTGCGTAGTCCTGCCCGCTGCTGTTGACGGGTTTCCCGTCCAGCAAAGTAAAGGTCTTCTTCCCCTGTGCCCAGACGATGAGGCCCGCTGCCAGGCGAAGGACGGGATTGGGCATATAGGCAGACTGCCATTCCTCGCTGCTTCTTTTCCGTCCGCTGAGGAAGTCTTCAAACAGCACAGCGCCGCGGCTCTTGAGGATCTTCTTCACGGCCTTGCGCATCTCGTCAAAGTCCGCTTTTGCGGCACTGTACTTTTCCTCATCCGCGCCCTTTTTTGGCAGGGATTTGGCGGTCTTGCCGTTTGGAAGTTCAAACAGGAAGCTCAGATCCTTCTGCAGTCTGGCGGTCACGGTCTGGCTGCCCAGATCATAGACCTTGCCGCCCTGCTCATCCAGGCCCACGTCGGAGAGATACTTGTCCCGCAGCTCGTCCACGGTCATGCCGCGGACGGCGGCATATTTGTCCAGTTCGTGATACCGCTCGGCAAAGAGCATGGCCGCGCGGGTGTCACTGTATATGGCAGCTTCGCGCAATTGGAGAAGCGGCGGCGCATCGTCACCGGAAACGGAAGTCCTCCACTGTGGTGCACGCTTTGTAATATCTGCCATTGCGCTCTCGTTGGCATAGCGGCAGAACGGATACGCAAGGAACTTTTTCTTCGTGCTCTGGTAGGCGACAAGATACTGATCTGCCAGTTCTGTGATCGCTCTCTGGAGGCTTGTCTGGTCAAGCAGCGCCACAATTTCCGCTGCTTCCGGGCGTATACCGGGCTTCTTATAATCAATGAACAGATCCGGCTGGCCATAATCGTACCTTTGCAGTCTCTCGTGCGCCATCAAAAGCCATGCAAGGACATGTTTATCCTCTTCCCGACCATCGGCAGAGCATAGTATCGGCAGATCAGCAGGCGTCAGGGCATAACAGTCTTTCAGTTTCTTGTCAAAGTCCTTCAACGTCATTTTTTGTTCGATAAGATCTGCCATTACTTTCTGCATGGCGGGAGAAAGGGATGTATCTACCTCGACAGTACCCCCAAGCTTCTCCATTAGTGCTACGGTTTCTTCAACAGTTTTGACGGATTTAGCTCCGTTCTTTTCTTTTTTCAGGCTTGAATACAGTCCTTTTAACTGTTCCTCCGAAACCTTTTCATACAGTGTTGTCATAAAAGCGCCGGTGGTATTGCAGTCTTTCAATGATGCCTTTCCGTTGAGTCTGTCGTAAAGCAGGCGCCCGATCTGTTCAGCGGTTGCTTCATTGACGCACTTTTTGTAAGCCTCATTCAGGCTTTTACCCTGCCGTGTCAGATAGATTTCGATCTGCAACTCTTGCGGGAGTTTATCCCATGCTTTTTTCTGACTGAGCAGATACTGTTTCAAGCTGCCGTCGGTTAATGCATGATACAGCGAAGCTATTTGAGGGGTCAAACCCTTGGGCAGTTCTCTGGCGCCGAAGGGATTTTTCCCCAACGACTTCACGGCATCGGGCACCACAAAATGCCTCAGTTTATTACAGCCGTCAAATATCTCCTCGCCGACGCTGGTCACGCTCGCCGGAATCGTCACGCTTGTCAGGCTGCTGCAGCCCCAGAACGCTCTATCCCCAATGCTCGTCACGCTGTTGGGGATTGTCACGCTCGTTAGACTCCGGCAGTCGCCAAATGTGAGGTTGCCGATGCTAGCCACGCCCTCCGGGATATTAATACTTGCAAGACTATGGCACCCTCTGAAGGCTTTTTCACCGATACTCGTCACACCCACGGGAATCACCACGCTCTTCAGGTTGCTGCACTCTAAGAAGACATACCTATCGATAATCGTCAAATCTGCCGGGAGCAGCACTTCTATCAGGCTGCTGCATTCTCGGAAAGCCCCGCAGCTAATGATTATTGTTCCCTTCGGGATCGTCACGCTCGTCAGTTTCCGGCAAAGGCAAAATGCTTCCTCTCCTATGCTTATTAAGCTCGATGGCAATGACACACGAGTGAGCCCCTGGCAATAGCTAAACGACGAATTGCCGATGCCGGTCACGCCCTCCGGAACCGTCACACTCGTCAGCTTGCTGCACCATTGGAACGCCCTGTCCCCAATGCTCGTCACGTCCTCCGGGATGACAACATCCCCGCCGGGGCCGACGTATTTCGTTAACACGCCGTTTTCAATTACAAAATCGCTGGGATTACTCATGTACCGTCCCTCCTGTTTTTGTAGTTCCGTGTATAGATGAGTCTATTATAAATGGATATAATACCATTTTCAACAATTTGTTCCCAGAAATTGACAAGCTGCCGCATTTCTGCGACAGCTTGCAGCTTTACAGTTCAAGGTTTTCCAGCTCGCTGATGATCTCCTTCTGGCGCTCGTAGAAGAGCAGCTCCTTGTTGTGGGCGAAGTACTCCTTGCAGCCGTAGCGGGAGATGAAGCGCGCGCCGTAGTAGCTGATGGTCAGCTCCGTGACGAGGATGACCATCTCCTGCCCCTCTTCAAAGACATCCTCACAGAACTTGAACATGTTGGAGAGCTTCTTGCCCGCATCTTCGGCGTGCTTCTTCAGCGCCTTGGTGCGCTTGTCAAAGTCGGCTTTCAGGAGTGCAAAGGCAGCGCTGCCGTTCTCCGGCACCTCGCGGGTCAGGATCTCCCGCTCTGCCTCCAGTGCGGCAATGGTGCTCTGCTGGGCAAACTGGTCGTCGAAGGAGAGAGAGGCCGCCTTGCGCCCCCTCTCCAATGTCCGCTGCCGTTGGTTGATCTGCTTAATCATCACGGCGTCCGGGTCGGTGCCGGGTCGGGCCAGTTCCAGCCGCACAGCCTTGAGCGCGGCCAGCAGCTCGGTCTGGGCCTTCTCCTCGTTGCAGACCTCGCGCAGCTCACCGGTCACGGCGTCCAACAGCAGGCCCAGCAGGCTCAGCCGCTCGTCAAAGCGGGCGGCGCGGGCACGGCCCTTGATGACCTCTACAGGCTCACCGGCGAGGATACGGTCGATCTGGTAATCCGCGCGGTACTTGTTGAATAGGTCATAGTACACAGCGAAGTCCTTGGCGATCCGGCGGTTCTGGAGGTACTGGCCCACAAGGCCCTCGTCCACCTTGATGTTGTTCTGCTCAAAGAGGCGGATCATGGTGCTCAGATCCGACCAGCCGCGGGCAGTGACAAAGCTCTTGCCGTCCACCGTGGTCTCGATCTTGTAGAAGTCCGCCTTCTTGATGTCCAGGTAGGTGGTAATGGCTGGGTGCACGCCGGATTTGTAGGCGTACTCCTTCCACACGTCGTAGTCCGGCTCCACGTCGATGCGCTTGAGGCGGTCCCAGGTGACGATATCGAAGTCGCGCACGGAGTTGTTGTACTCCGGCGGGTTGCCCGCCGTGACCACGATCCAGCCCTCCGGCACGCGGTGGCGGCCGAAGATCTTATACTGCAGGAATTGCAGCATGGAGGGAGCCAGGGTCTCGGAGACGCAGTTGATCTCGTCGAGGAAGAGGATGCCCTCCTTGAGGCCGGTCTCCTCGGCCATGTCGTAGCAGGCTGCGATAATCTCCGACATGGTGTATTCCGAGACACTGTACTCCTTGCCGCCGTATGTCTTCGTTTCGATGAAGGGCAAGCCCAGCGCCGACTGGCGCGTGTGGTGAGTCATGGAATAGCTCACCAACGCCACGCCCAGTTCCTGGGCGATCTGTTCCATGATGGCGGTCTTGCCGATACCCGGAGGCCCCATGAGAAAGATGGGCCGCTGCTTCTCCACCGGCACGACATAGTTGCCGAAGCTGTCCTTGGTATAATACGCCGTCATGGCGTACTTGATCTGTTCCTTGGCTTGTTTAATGTTCATGGCGTGTCCTTTGCTTTTCTTCTGTCCATTGCGCGGTTATACTTATTGGCTCTGTTCCGCAGCTCGTCCACAAGCCGCTTTCCTTCCGCCGCGAGTTCTGTGACCTCATTATGCTCCAGCTGTTGTTTCAGCAGGGCATGGATAAGGCGGTTGCGCTCTTCTTTCCAGTTCAGAAGATTTGTCAGCATATCATCCGAAAAATACTTGTGAAGAATGTCTTTCCAATTTTCCGCAAGCTTTTGGATGTATTTGATTTTGGAATCTATATTTGGCTCGCGCCCCTTGCGGCTTTTTATATATGCTTCCCACTTTTCCGCATGGCGAAGGATTGACTCTGTGCGGTCCTCCATAATCGCATACTCGATAAACATGGCCTCCAGATTGAAGCCATTACTCAGAGCATTGTTCAAGCGTTTGAACTGTTCGCGGTAGTTTTCATATTTGAGTTGGTTTTCTGTCTTATCCATGGATGTACCTCACTCCGTCACGAAGGGGATGTTGTTCTCTTTTGCATATTGCTCTGCACAGGAATTCGTGGGGGCGTGGATGTTGAGCTTATGGCAATCCGCAAATGCCTCTTGTCCGATCTCAGTCACCGAGTCTGGGATAACCACATCCGTTAGATACACACATCCTTTGAAAACTCTTGCCCCGATCTTCTGGATGCCGCTTTGAATCACGATGCACTTGTTCTTGTACATATTCTTCTGATAGGTGTTCTTTTTGCCGCTGTCACCGGCGGCAGCACGCATTGCATCCTCGGCTATTTCCAAAACTGCAGTTTTACCTATGGAGGAGGGAACAACGATGCTTGTATCCTTCCCTTTATACTTTGTAATCATTAAACCGCTGTCGATTTCGGAAACCGCCCACTCCTTCTTGATCTCGGCCGGCTTCTTCTGAGAGAAAAGGGCCAGCGCCTCTTCAATCGCTTTATATCGTTTCTGCTGTTTTGCAATTTCCTGCTCAAGCTTCTTTTCTGCTGCCTCAGCGCTTTTTTCAAGAGTAATATTCTTTGCTATGTAGTCAACTATGAGGGCCCGTTCTTCCGGCCTGTCCCGGAAAAGCTCGAGTACGGTGTCAGCGTTTTCCGCATCCAGCAACCCAAGCTTCAGAAAAGCGTGTACGTCTCCAGCATCAAACTCTTTGACAAGTTCCGGATACAGCGATTTCTGTGCACGCTTTATCAAGGAAACAAGGTATTCAATATCTGCTTTGCGAAAGCTATCTGTTTTTCGCAACATCTGCAGAACAAGACTGATTCGGGATGCGGGCCAGAGTTCCGACCACGACAGCACCAGTGGAAACAGCGGAATGCTTTCAGCCATGTCAAACTCAGCATGAATCTTTCCATCGCAGTAATCCGCTGCACTATATTTGCGCTCAAATACACCTTTCCCAAATTTCGGTGTTCCATCAATTCTGACAGAACCGGTAACGCCATCATCTTCGACTCTTATCCTGACTTCACCATTTACAACCTTTGATGTTCCAAGATAACTGAAAGCGCTGTCACCGATCTTGTTTACGCTCCTTGGAATGTGGATGTCAATCAGATTTGTACTGCGGAAAGCCTTAGCACCGATCTCTTTTAATGATTCCGGGAAAACTACCTTTGAAAGCAGGACACAGTTATCAAATGCAGATTCACCAATTTTACGCAAACCTTTCGGCAGAGAAACCCCGGTCAATGTTGTATTATGAATACAATATTCAAACCCCTGAGCACTTTCAATCATACAAAACGCGTTATCCCCGATTTCTGTCACTCCCTCCGGAATGACGACGTCCCCGCCGGGGCCAACGTATTTTTTCAAAACGCCATTCTCAATAATGAAATCGCTCGCGTTGCTCATAACGTTTACACCTCTCAATTCAAAACTCCGCCCCGTTTTTCATAAACTCCATCAAATTCACATGCCGGATGCCGCTGCGCTTTTGCAGCAGGTAATCCGTGGTCAGCAAATACTTGGGGTAATTGTCCCGGATCCGCTCCAGCGGGCGGTACTCCCGCTCCTCTGTATCCAGGCTCTGCGCGATGGTGTAGGCCACCTGCACATAGGCATAATCCATCTCCCGGTTGCGCAGGATGAAGTCACACTCCAGCGTGCCGATCCGTCCGACGCTGACGCTCAGCCCGCGGCTTCTGGCATAGAAGTAGACGAGATTTTCCAGCACTGGGCCGTAGTTGATGCGATTATCCGTATTGTCACAGAAGTAAAAGCTCAAATCGGATAGGTAATACTTCTTCTCCCCTTTGAGCGCCCGTTTCGATTTCATATCAAAGCGGTCGCACTCATAGAGGATCTTGGCGTCCACCAATGCGGTGATGTACTTGCTGACCGTCGCGCGGGTGATGGCCATGCCGTTTTTGGTCAGCGCCGCCTGAAGACTGCTGATGCTGGTCGTCGCGCCAAAGTTGTTGACGATGAAATGCCGCACAGCCTCAAAGGCTTCTCTGTCCTTGATCTTCACGCGCTTGCGGATATCCTTCTCAAAAATCTCCGTGACGACACCTTCGGTGTATCGCCGCTTGTCCTCCAGCTCGTCAAACTGGATGGCCCGCGGGAAGCCGCCTTCCAGGATATAACGGTTCAGCTCCACGCTGAGGTTCCGGTCTACCGGCTTCTGATAGAAGGCTTTGATCTGCAGATACTCGTCGAAGGTCAGCGGGAACATCTCGATCTCGATATAACGGCCGGTCAGCTTGGTGGCCAGCTCCCCGCTGAGCAGGTAGGAGTTGGATCCGGTAATGAAGATCGAATAGCCGCCGTCCTCGCGGTAGGCGTTGATGACCTCTTCAAACTCCGCGACGTTCTGCACCTCGTCGATGAAGAGATACATCAGCTCATCACGCTTCGGGAAGCTTGCAATCAGTTCGTCCAGCTGATCGGCTGTTTTGATCTTGCGGAATTCTCGCTTGTCCAGATTCAGAAACAGGATCCGTTCCTCTTCGATCCCGGCGTTCCGCAGTTCCTCCGCTACGATCTGCATCAGGCTGGATTTCCCGCAGCGCCGTACGCCGGTGATCACCTTGATGATGTCCGCAGCATGATAGAAGCCGCGTATCTTTTTCAGATAGTTTTCCCGTTTGAATAGTTCCATAGGGCACCTCCGCTTGAAGGATTCTGCTGTTAGCATACCCGTTTTACGCGAAAAAATCAAGTTATCGCACCAGATTTTATCATTCTCATAAAATCTGATTCGACAAATCGCATCTTTCCGTTGTCTACGACTCATTTCGAGTGATTTGCCATCATCCTTGGTGCGTTTTGAAGGCCTCTGTTTCCTTCGTTTTATCCTTCTTCCGGGATCCGTCCCTCGTGAAATGGTATCCCGTGTTCCACGGCATAGCTTTGGGCGGCAGTTCCCGGTTCTCCATATATTTCTGTGTTCTTTCTGAAATCGAAAAAACCGACTATCTTCACAGAAGCAGGTATATACAAACGTTTCAGCGATATGCAGTCGCCAAAGGCCAACTGCCCGATCTCCTCGAGTCCTTCCGGCAATTCCGCAGACTGCAAATCGATGCAATCGCTGAAGGTGCCACCTGCAAGCTTTTTGAATCCCGGCGGGAGAATGACTTTCTTGACTTTTAGTCCATGAAAAGTGCCGTAGGTGTTTTCCGTCACTCCATCAGGAATACGCAAAATCTCCAGTTCTCTTTCTCCAATATAGTCCGTCAAGATACTTCTGCCCGGAGCATGAACAATGATGAACCCATTCTCGTCTGCCATTGCCTTGCAGTTTCGGAAACTGCATCTGATCTCAATGTCAGGGTTCTCAAACTCGACAGATGTGACCGTTGCGGGAAACATGCCTTCTATCTGTGTGATCTGTTTTTTGCCAAGCGCAAAAGGAATCACGACATGCTCGTCCGTGCCCTTGTAATTGCTCAGCCGGATTAGCTTCTCCCCGGTTTCCTTACTGGGATACTCGCTGTAAGTCCACAGTTTCTTAAACTCGGTCACAGTCATTTTTTTCGGCTCGAAGGTCAGCTCCTCTGCTTTTTTCCCGGATGACTTGTTCAGCAGCAATGCTCTGATTTCTGCATTTCCCGCTGCCGAATCCGCCAGCTTTTCCAGCATCTCCGGTTTTGTTTTTGCCAACTCGAGAAACCTTACATATGCTTCAACGCAGTCGCTGCCGCATAGTGCATGTGCCACATCCTCACTATATTTTTTGACAAACGCCTTGATCTGGTCTGCTTCCTCCGCATCAAACCTGGCTGGCTCCTCAAGAAAAGCCCTCGCTGTACAAGCCTTCGTCTCGCGTGTCAGTTTAGGATACAGATCAGCACGGCAAAACACGATCGCATCGCTGGGCAGGCACTTTACCGCAACCTTTGTCACCGGCAGGCCGTCAATCTCATCCGGAATCGTAATCTCTCTTGGCGTTTTGTCACTCCCAAAATAATACTCGTATCCACTACCCTTGGACGTTGAACCTACGCGAAAGCAGACATTTGCAAATTCTTTGATTTCATAACTATCCCTGTGCTTTTCAATGGTGAATTGCGTTTTCGCGGTTTTCTTATCGATGTTCATACGATTAATCTCCTATCTTCACTCATCATAATGGTTTGAAAGAAGTGAAAAAGCGTCAGATACTCACTCCGTCACGAAGGGGATGCTGTTCTTTTTCGCGTACTGTTCGGCATAAGAACCGGCGGGCGCGTGGATGGTGAGATTCTCGCAGCCTGCAAAAGCTTCGGTTCCTATCGTTTTCACACCGGCCGGGATGCTGACAGCTGTAAGTTGGGAGCAGTTCATAAATGCCAGCGCTTCGATTTCCGTAACAGACGACGGAACCACAGCAGATCGCAGTGTGTGGTTTGACCAGAATGCATGATACCCGATCCTGGTCACAACACTTTTTCCGATCGTCTCCGGAATGATCATATCCTGATCATCACCGAGATACCCGGTGATCTCGACTGTCCCGCTCTTCGTCTTATAGGAAAAGATCCGTTTCCAGTCTGCGGCTGTACGAGTGCGGATGCCCAACTCTTTCTCCTGCCTCTTTGTCTCTGCCTGCTCCAGCGATTTCTCTTCATACATGCGGTTTTTGTATTCCAAAAGTGCAGCCTTGCACAGGGTCAAATTCTTCTCTTCCGCGAGCGCGAAATACTCTTCGATTTCCTCCAGCGGCAGTGTGTTTTGCACGGCCAGAAAACGCCCAAGAGCATCTGCCTCATTGCAGTCGATGAAGTATCGAATCATTTGATTCCGAATATCTTTCTTCCTTGCGAACGTCCGCAGCGCTTCCCGCAGGCCGCTTACCTCGATTCCTTCTCCCGTGAAATATCGAACAAGGAAGCTGTCCTTCATCTGTTCTTTATACTGTGCGTTCACCCCCTGATCAGGCAGGAGAAAAAACGCATTCTCCACCATCCTGCCTCCAAGGCGATTGACCGCATCTTCCGAGATATTGATTTTACGCAGTGCCGCACAGCCGTCGACCAAGTGAACGCCGAGCTTTTCAACAGAATCCGGAATAGAGAGCTCTTGAAGAGATGTGCACCCCAGGGCCATATGACTCCACTCACTTTTGCCGAAAGCGCGGTTTCCAATGAACTTGATCCCATCCGGGAGAATTAGGCTTTCCAGTTCTTTGCACGCCCGGAATGCACCGCCTGCGATACTGCTGGTATTATCAGCGAAGGAAAAGTTCTTTCCGTCAGTTGCACGCAACAGAACAGTACCGGCATAAACAGTTCCTTCCTGTTTGTTGAGCCACGGCGTATCATGAAAAGCCATATCGCCGATCTCTTCCACGCTGTCAGGCAGCTTCATATCGCTAAGGCTTCCGCAAAGCCAAAATGCGTAGTCTCCGATACTGCGCAGACCTTCCGAAAAGCTGACCTTTTTCAGCTTCGAGCACTCTTCAAAAGCGCTGTCGCCGATCGCCGTCACACCGCCATGGATTGTGACAGAGGTCAGACTCTTTTTCCGCTTAAACGCACTCGTACCGATTTTATTTGCTTTGGTGGTGATCTTCAGGCTCGCACTCGGCGCGCCCTTATATGCCTTCAGCACTCCGTCTTTGATTTCACCGACATAACTCATGCTTGTTCTCCTTTGTCAACTCATGTGGTTAACATCCGCAATTTTAAAGTGTCTTTATTCTGCTGTGAAGGGGATATCGTTCTCTTTCGCATACTGCCCGGCATAGAATCCGACAAAAGCACGTAGTAAGTCTTATTCCCCAGCTACAGAAGTCCGGCCGGTGATTTCATTGAAGCGATGCTCTGTGATAATCTCGATCCCCAACTCCTGCGCTTTCTTTGCTTTGCTGCTATCAGAATCGGGATCATTCATAATCAGGTAGTCTACCTTAGCTGTCAGTGAAGACACAAGCTGCCCGCCGTTTTTCAGAATAAAGGCTTTTAGCTCGTTACGGTTCGCAAAGGTATCTAGCTTGCCGGTCACCGCGATGTTGAGCCCCACGATTCCTTCTTTAACCTGCCGAGCGATAGCGCGGTCAATGATCGTATCCCGCTCTTTCTCTTTCCGCTGTTCAATACCCTCTTTCTGTCTGACGCTGATCGAGCTGGACTGATAGTCCAGTATCATTGCAATCAATTCTGCTTTTCCTGTCTTCTGGGCTGCCTCGACATAGAGTTCAACATTTTTTGGTGTAATCAGCTTTTCCCGGCACATCATCTCAAGCAATGGCGGATATGCAATCGCACATTCGACCAATTTTGTGGAATTTGCTTTTATGTATTTACTATGGCTTTCGTATCGAGGATCTCTTTTTTCCCCACCGTCTTCGGCATAACAGAGTACCGCATTCATGCGCAGGTTGGCAGGAAGTCGGGAGATATCACATATAAAGATACGCATATCCTTGTTCTCGGGCAAAGTATCCTTCGCGATTTCATGGACTGTTTCCGGGATCGACACGTGCGTCAAACGATAGCAGCCAATGAAGGCCATCTCTCCGATGTGGGTCACTCCAACTGGGATTGTCAGTCTGGTCAATCCGTTGCAATTATAAAATGCATACTCACCAATACTCTCTAATCCTTCCGGCATGGATATTGTAGTCAGCTCTCGGCAGCCATTAAAAGCATTTTTAGCAATTTTAGTAACGCCCCTCGGGATTGCTATATCGCCTCCGGACCCGCAATAACTGAACACAATTCCTCCCACTATAACAAAGCCGCGATCTTCCAACGCTTTGCAGTTCAAAAACGCCTCGTCTCCAATACTCGTAATAGTCGCCGGGAGGGATATGTCTGTTAATCTATCACAATATGCGAATGCCGAATTACCGATACTTGTCACGCCATCGGGGATCAAAACAGTATTCACATTTCGGCATCCGAAAAAGGTAGAGTTTTTAATCTCGGTCACCCCTTCCGGAAGCCTGATCATTGTAAGTGCCTCACACCCGAGGAACGCAGATGACCCAATTTGAGTCACACTCTCGGGAATACTGATCTCTGTCAAACTGCTGCAATCGCGAAATGCTTCATCTCCAATTGCATTTACACTTTGCGGTATTGAGATGTTGCTTATCTTCCTGCAACCGCAAAATGCGCGGTTTTCGATTTTCGTCACGCCATCAGCAATCGAATATCCTCCGCTCCTTCCACGTGGGCACCGAATCAGTACAGTTTTATCCTTACTGAACAGCATACCATTAACCGAAGCATAATGATTATTGCCAGGTTCGACGTGTATTTCCGTAAGATTTGCACAATCAAAAGCTCCTAACCCGATTGATGCTACACTATCAGGAATTGAAACGCTCGTTATCGTGCTACCTTTCTTAAAAAAAGCATCTCCCCGTATTTCCGTAACACCTGACGGGATGATTACCTCTCCGCCTTTTGCCGTGTATTCCTCTAACACTCCGTTTTTTATCGCAAAACCTTTCGTACCCATATTCTTATCTCCTCTATATTTCTTCCTTCTGCAATACCAGTTTGATCGCCCAGGGGGGCACGTCGTAGTTGTTCATGCCGTCGTCCACGAAGACGAAGGCGGAGTCATAGTCCGGCTTTTTTGCCGGGAAAGTGCCGAAGCCGTCGGTGAAGTAGATGAGACCCTTGAGGTTTTGAAACTCCTTCTTCTCCCTCAGCCAGTCCACATAGGAGAACACCGGGCGGAAGTCCGTGCCCCCGAGACCGCGGATCTTCATGTTTTTAATGTATTCGTCAAACTCCTCCCGGCCGGTGATCTTCGCGTCCTCCTGGATGGTCGCGTCGCACTGGATGATGTGGACGTTGATCTTGGAGAAGAAGCTCTCGGTGCACTTGAGGATGTTGTAGGTCTTCAGCAAAAAGGCCTGCACCTGCTCGCCCGCCACGGAGCCGGAGGTGTCGATGGCGATCACGAACTCCCGGATGCGCTTGACCTCCTTGTATTCCAGCGGCTCCACCAGCGGCATCTTCTTGTAGAGCTTCAGGCCGTAGGTGTAGTAGACGTAGTCGAATTCCTCGTCGTTAATGCGCATGGCTTCGCCGCGCACGGCGAACTCCTTGAGGAAGGCCGTGTAGTCGTACTTCTCGCGGTTGACCTCCCGCAGGTTCTGCATCAGGTTCCCGGCCCGGTCTCCCTGCTGTTTGGAGAAGGTCTCCATGTCCATCTGCATCCGGCGGGAGATCTCCGACCAGCGCGCCTCGACAGCCGAGACGCCGACGGTGAAACCGGTGCCTTCACTTTCTTCCTTGCCATCTCCGTCGCTCTCACCGGGCTCGGCCGAAACGCTGACGGATACCGATTTGCCAAGGGCCAGCGCCCGCTCCGCGTCCGTCATGTACCAGAGGCGGTGATCGTCGTTGTAAAACGCGCCGCGCAGCTCCGAGAGTTTCTCCGGCGGCAGCTGTTTGTCCAGATAATAGCGGTAGATCTTCTCGGCGGTGAGCTGTTTGATCTCCTTTTGAAGCTCTACATACACGCTCTTTTGCAGCAGTTCCCGTCGGGTGGTGGCCGCCTTGAGGCCGAGGCCCGCGATCACATACTCCGCCGCGATGTCGCAGGCGAGATCCCAGACATGGTGATCCACCAGCGTGTGCACAAACATGTGCCGGAATACGCCGTGCAGCACCATGTGCAGATAAGCGCGCGTGACCGCCTCTCGCTCGTCTTTGTACTTTTTTAGCACATGGGCGGGATCGTAGGCCAGCACCTCTCCGTCCGTAGCGAGGGTCAGCTCATCCACCGCCAGCGGCTGGAGCTGATTGAGAGCCGCGTCCAGAAAGCGCAGATTCACCAAGAGCGTGTTGCGGGAAAGCCGCAGCACGTCGAGGGCAAGCTTATTTCGTTTTTCGATCTGTTCGTCCATGGGTGTTGTCGTTAGCTTTCGAGCGCCATATCGCTGAAGCCGTACTCGCTCAGGTCCACGCCGGTGGCGGAACGGTAGGCCCGGATGATCGGCGACACCGTGAGGGTCATCAGAGGATTGCCCGGGAGCGGAATCTTCTGCATGCTCTCCATCACCGCCGGCAGGAAATCGACCTCCCGGCGCACACCGGTCTTATACCGGAACAAATCGCCCCACAGCGGTTCCTCGCTTTTGAGAGGCGGGGCGAAGGGCGTCCCCATCTGGGTGACCTTCAGGGCACAGCCGTGCTCGTTCATTGCAAGGAAAAACAGATACGCCGCCAAGCTCTTTGCAAGAGACGCCACACTGTCCTGCCAGGGCGTTTTCATATCGCGGATCTCGCGAAGCCGCAGGCCCAAAACCGCAGGCAGATTTCCCACCGTCCCATAACTGAGATCCAGCTCCCTGTGAACCTCTATGCTGTCTCTGAGCATATCCGCCACATACCCGGAGAGAACGTATTCCGCGCGCTGCACGGCATCCAGCTTCTCCAGATACGCCTGTTCTTCTTTGGCGGTAAAGTTGGAAGTTCGATTGCTCTCGTTCAAAAGATCGAGCACATGCTCGTTTTTTATCATCAGATCCATAGTCAATTCTCCTTAAAACTGATTCAGGTATTCCTGCAACGTATCGAGATCCTGCTGCGTGAAGTTTTTGGGATTCACGAAAGCTCGGCGACAGGCGGCCTCAAAAGCCGCGTTGTCAATGCTGTCCTGCGGGAGCTTGTTGATCTCGTCTCCCACACGGCGGATGTGCTCCAGGCGGATCCCGTTATAGCCCGCCTCGTCGATCATAGCCAGTTCCCACGCATCAAATGCCATCGCTTATTCCTCCTTATTCCGTCGCTTTCCTGACCAATTCCTGATACGCGTCCTTGACGCTCTGCGGGCCTACGATCTTGATCTTGCCGCCGAACTCGAAGACCCAGGCGAAGAAGGTTGGGCTGACAGAGACCTCGGCGGTAAAGGTGAAGTGTTCCTCGTCGGCCTTCCTGACCCTGACCTTTTCGCCGAAATGATCCAGCACCGTGTTCATCATGGCATTCTCGCAGAGAAGCTCCACATGAGCGTGCTCACTGTCGAAGAGCTGGAAGGCCTTTTCCGCGAAGTCTCCTATGCTGTACTGCTTCGGCTTCGGCACGGCCTTGTCCGGAAGGATCGTCGGCACCTCATAAATGCGGTCCACCCGGAAGGTGGCGATCTTCCCATGCTTATCCGACCAGCCTACGACGTAGTAAAAGTCGCCGTTCCAGGTCAGGGTGTAAGGGCTGAGGACATAGGGCTCGCCCTCGTTTTTCAGCTGGCGTCGCTTCTTGCCGTCATACTCGAAGTACAGGAAGCGAGCTTTTTTCTTCGCGTTGATGGCGTCGTTGAGCGCATCCATGATGTAATAAATCTGCTCGTTGCCCGCCTTGACTCTGTCGGCGATGCTGATATTGCGCCGCAACTGCCCGGCCTCATTGATGCTGGCGAGCGTCGTGAGCTTCTCGGTCAGCACGCGGCTCTTTTTCTGGGTGATGAACTTCGAGGACTCCACCGCATCGATCAGCAGCTTCAGCTCCGGCAGTTCGAACAAGCGGCCGGAGAGATAGTATTTGTTCTGGGTGGAGCGGATGGTCTCGATCTCATAGCCCGCCGCACAGAGGGCCGCGATGTCCTTCTGGATCGTGATACGGTAGGTGTCGAGACCCCAGCGCTCCTTCAGGGTGCGCTCGATCTCGGCGGTGGAAATGGGGTGGCGCTCGTCGGTCTCATTACGCAGCAGCTCCAGGATCCGGAGCATTCTCATCTTGCCGTCGCTTTCCATGGGTGTTCCTCCTTTGTTGTAATGTCCGCTGTCATCCTGAGCGAGCGTCAGCGAGTCGAAGGATCTTTTTTCGGATTCTTCGCCGTGCTCAGAATGACAGGCGTGGGATAAACGCAAAAGGGATGCCCGAATCTGCCTATGCAATTCAAGCATCCCTTCTGTCAAATTATTCTATTTTCAGTTTACCAGAGCTGTCGAGGATTTGCAACAAAATGTTGGGTATGAGGTGTTGAGATTTCAAGACAACTCAATCTTCAATTTCGAGAATCTTTTTGATTCTTTCTTCGTCTTTGATATAATTGTGAAGCAGCTCGTAGACATCACCCTCGCTATCCGTTCCGGACACATCCATATACAGAGCAATCAGTTCCTTGAAAACGCCGTCAATTTCATCCGCAGACAGACCCGTCAGATGCTTTTGGGAAAACTGGCTTAAATCCGTGCCCGCATCTTCCGCCATTTCCTCTATGATATCTCTGTCAAATTCGCTCTTTACCATTTTCCAAAAGTTCAGTAGTTCATCCATTTCATTTGTACCTCCATATTTTTCAGCGCTCACTGTATCTCAAATTATATATATGTAATGATTGGAAGTCAACCGCAAATCACCCGAAAAAGCGCAAAACCGCCGCAGGTGCGGCGGTTTTGCAACAGCATTACAGCTTTGAGAATATGATCTCCAGATCCTCCTCGCTGGTGGGCATGGTTTCAAGGACGTGGTTGTCGATGGCGTCGAGCATGATCTGCTCTTTTTCTTTCAGCCGGTCGTAGATGGCCTGATCCATGGACCAGCGGCCGTCGTCGGTCTGATAACCGGTCTCCAGATAGTAATACTGGGTGTACTGTCCATCCGGGAGACCCAGGCGGTGGATGCGGTCCTTGGACTGGAGCAGATGCACCAGGTTGTAGCTGTACTCAAAGTACACCGCGTCGTGGCAGACGCTGTGCAGAGACACCGACTCCGCCAATGTGTGAGGATTGGTCAACAGCACCTGGATCTGCCCGCTGCGGAAATCGGCCAGGATTTGCTGCCGCTCCTCCAGAGGCACTTCGCCGTAAACGCAGCGGCAACGGACGCCGCGCTTTTCCAGCTCCGCGGATAGTCTATGGATGGAGTCGATGAAGATGCACCAGAGAACGACCGGTTTGCCCGCCTCTGTCAGCTCTTCTGTCAGATCTACACACTTGCGGAACTTGGAGGGAACGCCGCAGCCCTCGATCAGGGCGCGCACCTCGCCGCTGTAGTCAGCATAGTCGATCTCATCGGCCTCCACGCTGTCGTCCAGCAGATACTCAAAATCCTTGAGGCTCAGGCTTTCCAGCAACGCCCGCGGGTTGGATTCCAACTGGAGGATACGGATCATGAGCGCCAGCTTGTTCTTTTTATACTTCATGGACAGAATCTTCAGGATTCTGTTCTCATCTGTTGAGGCCTCTGTGTCAACCATTGTATCGGGATTCGCCCGCGGTACGCCGAGCTGATCCTTGGTGGTGCGGCAGAAGAAGGGCTGGAGCTTGTCGTTGACCGCCTGTACATCCTGCACTGAAGGCTTGCGGAGCTGAGCGGGCGTAAAGCCGAAGAACTCATCGTACTCATAGGGAAAGAGAATGTGCAGAAGATTGTAGACATCCGTATAGGCGTTGGGAAGCGGCGTTCCCGTCAGAGCGATCACATAGGCCGCATCCTTGGCCACATTCAGAGCATGGGAGGCATATTCGCCCCCGATGCGCTTGACCTTGTGCACCTCGTCAAATACCAGGAGCGTTTTGTCCTCGGCCAATGCCTTGAGAATGTCGTCCAGCTGCCCCACGGATTCATAATTGACCAGGATGAGGTTGCAGCCGCCGGACTCATATTCCAGCGCGGTGCGCCGATCCTTTGTCCCCTTATAGGCAGGGCTGTGGATGTTCAGCACTCTCAGCGGCTCTTTCACTCCAAAGCAGGCTGCAAACTCGTCCATCCAGGAACCGAAGGCGTTCTTCGGGCAGATGACCAGAATGCGTTTGACCTCACTCTTGGCTGCAAGGTAGGCGTACACGCCCAATACCGAGGCGGTCTTGCCGGAACCGGGGACGGAGAAGTTCGCGGACTTCTGCATCGCGTACATGAAGAATGAGTCCCACATTTGCCGCTCCCGCAGGGGACGCACCATGCGACTGTCCACGATACGCTTGTATTTTTCGTAGCGTTCGGCCAGCTTTGGATCATGGGCTTTCAGTTCCGAGCCAAGGCGGGAACGGATTTCGATGTGAGTCTCCCGCGCATCGATATAATCACGCAGCGCGTTGGAAACCGTCAACTCCTGTCCACGCTTTTCCGCCTCGCGCGCGGCAAGGTCAATGACCTTTTTATAATCCAGGTATGTCAGCGCAGGCTTGAAGCGCAGAAAGCCCGGCAGTGCCTCTTTCACATAGCGCCGCAGAAAGAGCTTATAGAAGCTCCCGGCCAGAAACGCGTCCGTCTCCTCCGGTGCAAGGCGCATCAGCAGCGCACCGTCATAATCCAGCAGCCACATCACAGGTTCTCCCGCAGCTCAGCAATCACAGTCTCCAGTCTGTCAAGCTGCCGCTCGAAGCGGCGAAGCTCGCTGTCGTTCATCTTCAGCAGAATGTTGGCGTCGATCTCGTCCAGGAAGTTGGTGGCCTTTTCCGCCAACTGGATGGGGCGGTTGCGGGTCTCGTTTTTCTTGACTTTGGTAGTGGCCTTCTCGAGGGAGCGGTCCAGCGCCTCGGTGATCTCCGTATTTGTGCGGATCTCTTCGCGGATCTTTTCACTGGTGACCTTGCCGACAGGCGGCAGGCCGTCCACCACCTGCATGGCCAACTCCTGCTGCTCGGAAAGGAATTCCTCCTGATATTCGCTGCCTACGATGGCTTTGATGCTGCGGACATAGCGGGTCATATCGCCGGAAGGCTTCATCAGGATGTTGGTAAAGACAGCGATCTTGATATCCTCCGCCTCGTCCTCCGTCCGGCACTTTTTCATCAGCTTGCCGAGCTCCTCCAGCGGGAAAACCACCTGCAGATCGCGGGCAATATAAAACTGCTTCGGGGCGTTGATGAACTCCAGAAAGTCCACCATCAGCTGCGCGGTCTCCATACGGGAGCGAACCTGGGCGGGCGTCTCGTTGGTACTCTTGGCATACTCTTCGACTGTCAGAAGGGCAGTGTCGATGATGTCGTTATAGACGCCGACAAGTCGGTCAACGGGGTTGTAATCCACGCGGGCTTCCTCGCCGTGCTGGATCGACAGCTCCAGCATCTTGATCTGCTTGGCGCTGTGTTCGATGCTGTGGTCGAGGATGACCGTTTCAAAGTACCCAAAGCGGGGATTCTTCTGCTGCAGACGACGCAGGCAGGTGAATCGGCGGTTGCCGTCGATGATGCGCCCGTCGCAGAGAATCACACCCGGTTCGCGCTGATCTACCATCTCGATGTTGTTCTGGGTTTTCTTGATGGCATCCGGGTTGCTTTCGATGATGAACTGCTCGATCAGCGCGTTGTAAGCCTCCCGATCTGCGGAGCTGGGCGCCTGTCCGTCGTGCTGAGATTTATACTGGCTGATCCAGGTGGCGATACGGTCGTTCTGGTCGTTGTAAAACAGCTGATCCAGGCGAACCTTGTAAACAGGATAGGCCTTGGTGATGCCGTCAATGGTGAGCTTGCGGCTGAGATTGGTGGGCTCTACCGCGTGAATAGCGATGCCTTCCGTCAGTAAATTCATGCTCATATCTCCTCAAAGTAAGTATCGTAGTCGATGTAAACGGTCTCCATGATATTATCGTAGTAGAGGCTGCTTTCCTTGATCAGCCAAACCAGCTTGTCTTTCTCGAGACAGATCCCGTATTCATCCTCCAGGAGGTCTTTCAATTCGTAGATTTCCAGCTTTTCTCTCTCCAGGAGGAGATCAAGCAGAAGATCTTCCAGCGTGATCGCACGCTGACCACTGTAGAGGAGCCGCGTTCCTCCTATACGGCGGGACGAGAATCGGGGATCCTCACAAAGCAGGGATGAATAGAACCAGTCGTCAAAGCCGAAATCGTCCAGCTCGTGAGCAAAGCCGCTGCTGCGCAGCGAGTGAATGGTAAAGACACGGTTATGTCCGAGCCGGGAGTAAACGCTGTTGCAGTAGTCCTCCAGTTTTTCTCTCGTAATGCCGCCGGTCTCCAGTCGTCGAATATGAATCAACTGATGCGGCTCAAATTCCACAAGCTCCCGCCGCTGACGAAGGTGGGCCAATGTACTGGAAAAAGCGCCGATGTTTTGAATCTCCCTATTGATGCCGTTCAGATCTGTGATGTCGTTTCCCGTAAGAAGGTGGGAAAAATAATCGGTTGCATTCGCAAAGCGCCTGCTGACCACATAGCCGGAGTAAACATGGAATCCGAGCGTGTTGAGAGTATAGGGATTGATATCCGTTCGCTGCGCGGAGGGAAAACGCTTAAGGTATTGTTTTTGGATCTCCGCAATGGAGTAATAATCTCCGGTCAGCAGCGTCTGCATAGCGGAGAAGCGATCCTGCGGCAGCGCGGCGGCGCTGATGGAATAGACACCGTTATGATAATAATCCCGAAAGCTGTTGAAATAGCTTCCGATCGAGGTCGCTTGGTCAAAGCCGTACAGCTCTTCCATTTTTGCGGCCAGCTCCTGCGCGCTGATCGGTGCGAATTGCAGCAGCAGATTCAGAACCTGATCATCCCGGTTCGCCTGTCCGATCGTCAGCGTAGGATTCTTCCCGAAGTGAACTCGGTCATCTTCTTCCGGCCAGGCTTTTCGCAGCAGATTGTGCAGCTCATATTCATCGCAGATATCCAGCTCTCTCATGAGTTCCGGGTAATTCAAGAAGAAAAGGCGGGCAGAGAGTTCCTTGTTTTGATACTCTTCAGAAGTGATGATCGAGAAGAGCTCGCTGGAATCATGATCTGCAATCGGATAATATCTTAGCCGTTTACCGTGTGCCCACAGAACATAGTCGCAAGCATTTAGCTTGTTCTCATACGTCCTACTATCAATGATCAAATCTTCCTTTTCGGCGAGCCCGTGATCCTCCAGAAACATTTCATAATAGGATAGGAAGTCCTGGTAATCCGTCTGCTCTCTGCAAAACCGGCTGACAACATATCGAACAAGCTCAGGGCGTTTCTTCAAAATCCGAACACCGTTGATGATTACGAACTGTTTGTAGACCGCTCGCTCAATCTGCCGACGCATCTTAACAGAGATACTTTCGTCCTCCAGGGCCTTCTCAAGCGGCAGAGAATCAGTCTGCTTTCTTCCGCTTACGATTTCCAGATAAGAAAAGACTTCATCTGGCTCATCAAAGGCCAGTCTGAAATCTTCTGGAGAGAAGTAGTACGTCTGAAAAACATACATATACCGATCTTCTCTCAGGCGAGGACGTCCGGTCAACGCTTTTTTCTGAATCTGTCTGGCGCGTTCTCTGGTAATATCATATACAGAGGCGGTTTCTTCCAGCGTTTTACCGCTCAACCTGGAAAGCAGAACTTCCTTTTGACGTTCATCCTTCAGCCCTGCCGCGTAGTCCACGGCGCTCGGATAACGCCGCAGTACCATGGAACCATTTCTCTCAATTCTCTCTTCGTTTTCCAACTCCTCAATGAGAGATACTGTAAATGCGCCGTTGGCAAGTCGCATTTCCATATAATCCATGAGCTCTGCCATGGAGGCTTGATCCTCATGAGCTTCCAGATAATCGCAGATCGCATTTTTTTGCGCGTTGCGGATCTCGCTTTCCTGGAGAAGACGATTCAGAAGAGTTTCCCGATCATAAGCGTTGCCTTCACGCAGCTGCTCAAGTTTCAAAGCCCAAGTGCCGGTCATCCCGCCAAAAACATTGGCCAGTTCTTCCGCCAGGGCAGCGATTTCATTGTTGCCGGATGCGGCCATTCCCGTGGCTTGATCAGAGAGCCGGAGAGACAGTTCTGACACCGCAGCGAGAATCTCCTCTGCGGTTTTGCGTCCCATGTTCTTTACCGATAGAAGATCTTGCAAGCTTTTTCCGACAAGCTGTGAAGCTGTTGTCCAGCCTTCCCGGTTCAGGCAGTTTCTTGCCCGGACGGATAGGCCCATTTCTGAGATCGGGAGATTATAGAGCAACACAGGGGAATCCTCCTCAGCGGAGCCCGGCACTATGATATCATCTGCTTGAGAATCATTTTCAGGGAGATCTTCTTTATCGACAAGCCGAAATTGGGTTCCGCTATCGCCGGTCAGTTCTGTGCGAATCCGCATGATTTCCTCAAGCGAAGTTTTTCCAAGATTACGAATATCAAGAAACTGATCTTCCGGATAATCCAGAAACTCACCGACTGTATGAAGCTTTACCCTGTTTATGCAATTGGTCACCCGGACGGACATTTGCAAAACTGTAATATCATCTTCTCGCGTTACATACTTCACCGAACCATCCGCCTCCCGTCAGCATTTTAAATAATTATACCATGATAGAGAAAAAATGACAAAAGATATTTCAGCCTATTTGGCGAGATGCTGAAAAACTTCAACAGCTCAAGCTCAGACTGCAACTTTGAAACAAGAAATTTCAAAAAGTTATTGACACAGACTGTTTCGAGTGATATATTCTTATCACAGAAACAGTCTGTTCTGCTTTGGAGGAAACCATATGCGAAGAAAAGACGAATCGAAGAAACCGATCATCGCAGATTTCATCAATGCGTTTTATTACGAACACGATAAAGTCCCCAGCGTGCGCGAGATCGTCGAGGGAACCGGGATTCCTCTTTCGACCGTTCACCGCTATCTTGTGGATATGCAGGAGAAGGGCGAGCTGAGTTACAACGGTTATCGCAGCGCGCGTACAAAAGAGATGAGCGAAGTCTCGCCCATTCATGGCATTGCAGTTCTGGGAACTGTCGCCTGCGGCCCGGGCCAGGAAGAAGAGCAGCGTTTTATCGAGACGATACGCATGCCCGAGACGCTGGTAGAAAAGGGAGATTATTTTGCTCTGATTGCCAAGGGGGAGAGCATGATCGGCGCGGGCATCTTCCCCGGAGATTATGTTTTTGTGAAAAGGCAGCAGACCGCGAATGAGGGTGATCTTGTGATCGCGCTCTTCGACGGAAAGAATAATCTGAAAAAGCTCGGCTTTGATCCGAAGAATAAAAAGTATATTCTCCATTCTTGTAATCCGAATACCGAAATGTATCCTGACATTATCGTGGATGAGTTACAGATCCAAGGGATCGTGAAAGGCTCTTATCATAAGCATTGATCACGGAGGAACAAGAACGAAATTGAAAAACACCATCGCAGAAGATCGTCTTCGACTTCCTTCTTTCGATTGCCCGAACCCATACTGCACGGCAAAGAACATCGCGTTCGCACCAAACGCAGAATCGAAAAACAGATCCGAACTGATTCCGATCGAAGCTCTGGAAGAGATCGACGACGCGGAACTCATCGTCAACTGCCCGAAGTGCAGGCGACAGTTTGCGTTGATCCGGCATCACAGCTATCCCGTCATTCCTCTGGAGCTCATCCCCTATATCAGTTTTGTGACAACCTACTAATCGAATACTTTGGCATAGTGAGCCGTCCTCCCACCCGTGAATGTGGAAGCAAAGGGCAGGTATCAAGTCCAAAAAAGAATCACGCAGCATGAGAAGTTGCGCGTGATCTTTGACTTGATGCCTGCCTTCGTTTTTTTAGTTTTTGCGCGAGCATGACTTTCTTCGACAGCATTTTTTATCAAAAATCTGTTAGCTTTGGAAGACGAAACGTGAAAAAACGGAGTGCGGGGTAACGGTCAGATACTAAGAGCCAGATTTCGGCTTTTGCCTCTTCGGTCCCGGTCAAAACTTGTTGGGGAGTGCCTTCCCCAAACCCAGCAGAACGAAAGAGACGATCATTTTTTCTCACACGGAGGTGTTCAAAAATGCGAGGATCATACGATACGCCCAAGCGCAGTCATGTCATTAAAACGCGCTTGGACGATGACGAGTACGAATTCTTTTTACGGAAGTGCATGGTCTACGGGATGAATCAATCGGAGATGATCCGCGCTTCCTTGGATAAGCTCGTCATCAACCCTGTGATCAAATTCTCGCCGGTGAACAAAGAACTATTATCAAAAATCGACGAGCTGATCACCGAAGGAAAACGCATCGGGAACAATCTTAACCAAATCGCCCGCGCGCTCAATTCGAATTCTTTTGACGCCGGTATTACGGCCGAGATCCGCCGCGCGCTCGGCGATCTGGCGGAATGGAAATATGAAATCCTGCTGGAGGTGGGAAGCGCCATTGGCAACGATCAAACATTTGAGCTCGAAAAACTCGGACCTCGGGGCCGCCGAGCGTTACTTGATCTTTCAGCACGACGAGAGCAGCAACAAACCGGTTCTTGATGAATACGGCCATCTGATCCCACGCGAGGATTACCGCATTGACACCGTGCTCTGCGGCGATGAAGATTTTGCCATCGCCTGCATGAAAACGAATCTCGCCTATAACAAAAATCTCTCCAAAGGCGACATTAAAACCCATCATTACATCATCAGTTTCGATCCGAGAGATGCGGAAGACAACGGCTTGACGATGGATCGCGCGCATGAACTGGGACTCGAGTTTTGCAAAAAACATTTCCCCGGCCATCAGGCTTTGGTCGCAACTCATCCCGACGGCCACAACAAAAGCGGCAACATCCACGTACATATCGTCATCAATAGTCTGCGCATCGAGCGCGTTCCCCGGATGCCATACATTGACAAGGACTGCGATATGCTCCCCGGCATGAAGCACCGATGCACCGCAGCCGCGCTCCGTTATTTGCGTGCGGAAGTGATGGAGATGTGTCAGCGTGAGAGACTGTATCAAATTGATTTGCTCAACGGCAGTAAGAACAGAATCACCGAACGCGAGTATTGGGCACAGAAGCAGGGACAGAAAAAGCTCGACGAAGAAAACGCCGAGTTGATTGCAAACGGCGAAGAACCGAAGCAGACAAAGTTTGAAACGGACAAACAGATCCTGCGCCAGCAGATCCGCGCGGCGCTCAAGAAGTCCAAAACACTGGAAGATTTCTTCGATGTTCTTTTGGAGGATTACGGGGTCGCGGTGAAGGAAAGCCGCGGGCGTTTCAGCTATCTGACGCCGGAACGTACGAAGCCGATCACGTCTCGCAAGCTGGGAGACGGCTTTTCCAAAGAAGCGATCCTCACCGTCATAGAACAAAATGCAGCGCGCATCCCTCCGCCTGCCAGTCAGAGGCCGGACATTTCTGTCACGCCCGCGATGAAGCTGGAGATCGAAAAGCTGATCGATCTGGAAGTGAAACGCGCCGAAGGAAAAGGCGCGGGATACATCCATTGGGGTAAGACCTTCAATCTGAAAACCATGGCCAAGACGCTGATCTATTTGCAGGAAAACGGTCTGACGGATCTGGACGCGCTCGACGCTGCGTTAGAGGACGCGCATAAAAAAGTTACTACTTCTCGCACCAATATAAAAGCGATTGAGCAAACCCTGAAAGAAAAGAAGGAACTACAGCGGCAGGTTTTGAATGCCCACGCGGGAAAAAGTCTGCACGAGCAGTACCTAAAGCTGCCGAAGAAAAAGCAGGAAAAGTTTTACGAAGAAAACCGCCCGGCGCTGATGCTCTATGATGCGGCCATGCGGTATTTCAAAGGAAATGGGATCAAATCGATTCCTACCGTCAAGCGAATCCAGGATGAGATCGAAGATCTGACTTCGCAGAAAAACGCTGGGTACACCGAATACCGCGAGAGTCAGAAACGCGAAAAGGAGCTGCAGACCGTCAAGGCCAACATTGAAACAATACTTCGACAGCAGGAGCCGGAGATCGGGCAGGAGCGCAAAACGCGCGAGCAGGAGATATAGCCCGGCGTCACGCTTTAGGCATGAAGAAACGCAGCGATCATGCGATTATCCCAATGCGATTCTGACAGGGCAATACGATTTGACCTGCTCCCCGGTTTTCTGGGTTTTAGAGCGTGACATTTTAAAGAGCAAGGGCGCAGAGTGGAAAAATAGAGCTTCAAAAATCCAGCGATCATGCGAGTTTCCGGTGCGCGATTCTAATGGGGCAATATGATTTTACGTTCCTACATAATTTCGGCTTTCTATTTTTCCACTTTTCCAGCCAGCGCCGCTTCGGCTGTTAGCTTTTAGATCCAAGAAATGCAGATTCCATGTGGCTTTCAGAACGCGATTTTGATGAGGGAATACGATTTCACGTCTGCCTCAGTTTTAGCCCATCTAAAAGCTAACAGAATTCCGGCTGTGTGCAGCCGCTGCGAAAAAGAAATTTGAGCCAAAACAGGAAATCGTCAGAGTTGTCCGATCGAGGGATTGGGGAGCTGTCATCCCCTACGAGATGGCCGAGGCAGGGAAAACTCATTTTGGAGTTTTCGTATTCGCCAGGCGTATCTTGCTTTAGAAATGTTGCTGAAAGGATAAATGAAAAATGGAAGATGAACACATGATCGATTTTGAAGATGAAGAATTTAACCTTGATTCCGACGAAGCCGAGTATCTGGATATGATCGAATCATGGGAGGATGACGAGGACGACGGAGAAGAAAGCATACCGGAGCTTTATTTCAGTCGGCCCGATCCTTACGCAAAGCACGATACTCTTCCCGACGATCAGCGTTGCCGCAACTACCGCGTTGACGCGGAGGGTCATATCGTCGTTAAAAATCTGAGCGCCTGGTGGATTCCGGAAATGAAGATCATGGAGGAGATCGACGGAACGATCTATACCGTCACCGGCAGCTATGAGGGAACGGAGATGCTGGATCAAAAACTGTCCAGGATCATGCTGCATAATTTGGAGGATTTCTGATGACAAACGAAGAAAGTTATGTTAACATAGAGCCGTCCAATCCTGTACAGACAGTTGCCCTCGAAAAGGAGGAAACAGAATTGTCAAGGGCAACAGATAAAATCACCGCATTATACTGCCGCCTCTCAAATGAGGACTCTCTGGATGGCGAGTCGAACTCCATAAGCAATCAGCGCCGCATCCTCAGCGACTATGCACGCGAAAGAAAGTTTCCGAACCCCGTTTTCTTCATCGACGACGGATATAGTGGAACCGATTTTGATCGTCCCGGCTTCCAGGAAATGCTGGATGAGATCGAAGCGGATCATGTGGCGGTCGTCCTGACGAAAGACCTCTCGCGCCTTGGGCGAAACTCCACGATGACGGGCATGTTCATCAACATCACCTTTGCCAAGCACAATGTCCGGTATATTGCGATCAACGACAACTTTGATACGCTCAACCAGAACAGCGTGGACAACGATTTTGCCGGGATTCGCATGTGGTTCAACGAGTTCTATGCACGCGACACCAGCCGGAAGGTGCGGGCTGTCGTCAAGGCCAAGGGTGAGCGCGGAGAACCACTGACGACCTTTATCCCATTCGGCTACATCAAAGATCCGAACGACCCGAAGAAATGGATCGTGGACGAGGAAGCCGCGAAGGTGGTCAAGCGCATTTTCGCTCTTTGCATGGAGGGGCGAGGCCCGACGCAGATCGCAAATCTGCTCACAGAGGAAAAGGTGCTGAACATCACTTCCTACTATTTGCAGGAAGGCCGCAACGCAAATCATCCGGAGCCAGCCGATCCGTACCATTGGGAATCCAGAAGCATCTCAGATATCCTTGCCCGGCGCGAGTATACCGGATGCACGGTCAACTTCAAGACCTACTCCAATTCCATCTGGGACAAGACGACCCGCAAGAATCCGGTGGAAAACCAGGCGATCTTCTACAACACGCACCCGGCTATTATCGACGCAGACACCTTCGACAAGGTACAGGAGATCCGGGAGCAGCGCCACCGCAGGACGAAATCCGGCAATACGCATATGTTCTCCGGCTTGGTGTTCTGTGCGGACTGCAAAGGCAAGATGTATTTCAATAGCTCAAGCGGCGAAGAAAGCAAATGGTTCTTTTCCTGCTCTAATGCCCGCGGTTGTACAGGAAAATGCACAAGCCATTACATCCGTGCGATTGTCTTGGAACGGTTAGTCTGGAATTACACGCAAAGGGTCATTGATCTCGTGCTCCGCTACGAAGCCCATTTCCGGGCAATCATGGAGGAGAAAATGCAGACCGAGAGCAAAACGATTCTCAAGGCCAAGCGGAAGCAGCTTGAAAAAGCGGAGAAGCGCATCCAGGAGCTTGATCGGCTGTTCGTGCGAACCTATGAAGACAACGTGGCCGGGAAACTGAGCGACGAGCGCTTTGCAGCGATGAGCCACGGCTATGAGGAAGAACAGCAGGGCTTGAAGGAAGTGGCAGATGTTCTCCGACAGGAGATTGAAGTACAGGAACAGCAGAACCAGAATTTAGATCTGTTCATTGAGCGAATTCAGAAATACACGGCTTTGGATGAGCTGACGCCCTTTGTTGCGCACGAGCTCATCAAGGCGATCTATGTGGGAGCTCCGGACAAGAGCAGCGGCAAGCGCCGCCAGAGCATCCACATCGAGTACGATCTGATCGGATTTATCCCGCTTGATGAACTGATGAAGCAGGAAACGGCATGACAAATGCCATGCCGTCCCTGCGGAGACGATAAAACTATCTTACGGGTGGGGGCCCTTGCGCCCTCCCGGCAGGGCAGTGAAACCCTCTCGGGAAAAAGTTGGGCGAATTCGCAGTTTGTCACGAATTCGCCCAGCTTTTTCTTGCCGTTTGTTTCATATCGCCGGGCGACCACGAGGGCCGCCCCTACAGGCTAAATCAAAAGGGGAAATAACGCAACCCGCCCGGGGCATGCGCTCCGGGCGGGCTCCTGCGTCTTTGTGCTCACAGCACCAGTTCGTATAGGATGAAGTTTGCCCAGCCGGTATCCTCGTAGTACATGGGCAGAGAGGTCATGCGGCGAAAGCCGCAGCCCTCGTACAGGCGCTCGGCGGCGGTGTTGCCCTCCAGCACGTCCAGACGGATCGCCTTCATGCCGGCGGCACGGGCAAGCTCGATGGCCTTCCCCACCAGCGCCCGGGCGCAGCCGAGGCGCTCAAAGTCCGTGTGGACCCCCAGCGCGTGGATGACCAGCTGCTCCTCCGCGTCGGCCCGGACCTGCCAAACGCTGTCGGGGTAGCTCTCGTTGCTCTGGTGGTTGAGTACCATGGCTCCGGCGATGCGCGCGCCCTCCCTGACCAGGTACAGCTCCCCCGCCGCGAGAGAAGAGCGCAGGAAGTCCGGCGCGGGATAGACGTCCTTCTGCCAGCCGACGGTGTTGGAGCGGCCCTGCAAGGCGTCGATCAGCGAGTGATAAAAGCCGCGAATGTCGTCAAAATCCGCGGGCGAGGCTTTCAAGATTTCCATGTGGGCATCCGCCCCTTTCCTGTTATTCTTCGAACAGTCTACCATGCGCGCCGGTTTCCTGCAAGAGGCGGGACGGACCGCTTCCCTGTCTTGACCACGGGCGCGTTCCATGATAAAATACACTGATTATAATGGCAGTATTGTCGGAACATGGAGAAGGCTATGTGGATTGCAGATCAATGGCGGGATTTTGAACTGATCGACTGCTCCAAGGGCGAGAAGCTGGAGCGCTGGGGCAAATACTATCTGGTGCGGCCGGACCCCCAGGCCATCTGGGAGACGCCGCGGCGCAACGCACACTGGAACGACCGCAACGCCCGCTACCGCCGGAGCGAGACCGGCGGCGGCAGCTGGGACAAGGGGAATCTCCCCGCCAGCTGGCAGATTTCCTACGGTGAACTGCGCTTCAACGTCAAGCCCATGAACTTCAAGCACACCGGCCTCTTCCCCGAGCAGGCCGCCAACTGGGACTGGGCCATGGGGAAGATCCGCTCTGCGGGGCGGGAGGTCAGCGTTTTGAACCTCTTTGGCTATACGGGCGCCGCCACGGTGGCCTGCCTGAAGGCCGGGGCCCAGGTCTGCCATGTGGACGCGGCCAAGGGCATGGTGGCCTGGGGCAAGGAAAACGCCGCCGCCTCCGGCGTGAGCGACGCGCCGGTGCGCTGGATCGTGGACGACTGCGCCAAGTTTGTGGAGCGGGAGATCCGCCGGGGCCGCCGCTACGACGCCATCATCATGGACCCGCCCTCCTACGGGCGCGGGCCCGGGGGCGAGGTCTGGAAGCTGGAGACCAATCTCTGGCCCTTTGTGTCCCTCTGCGCCGGGGTGCTGTCGGACGAGCCGCTCTTTGTGCTCATCAACTCCTACACCACCGGCCTCTCCGCCTCGGTTCTGAGCTATGTGACGGAGAGCATCTTCACCAGAAAATTCGGCGGCCGCTCCGAAGCGCAGGAGCTGGGCCTGCCCGTGACCGACAGCGGTCTGTATCTCCCCTGCGGCGCAAGCTGCCGGTGGGAAAGCTGACTTCCGCTGCCGGGGGCAGAGGAAGGAAGGCAGCTTTCTCCGCAGCCGCGCCATTGGCGGGCTGTTGCGAAGCAGGCCCGGGAATGGCAAACGCGGCAAGGCGGCAAGACCTGACTTCCGCTCGCGTCAGAAGAAGCCGATTCCATTCCGTTTCCGCGGTTTTTGAGCCGCGAAAACTCCATATCCGTCGGCTCCTTCTTCCTTTCCAAATCAGACCCGCTGCGCTGGGCTCTGATTTGGGGACAAGGGTGCGGCAAGGCGGCAAGACCTGACTTCCGCTGCCGGGGCGCGGCCCTGCAGACAGTATCTCGCAGACAGTATCTCATAGATCGAGGAACGAATTTGAAACCAGTCATCGTATTTGAAAACGTACACTATACCTATCCCGGGGATGAGCTGGAGAGCCTCTGCGGCATTGATCTTGCCATCGAGCAGGGGAGCTTTGTGGCGGTGCTGGGCCACAACGGCTCCGGCAAGTCCACCCTGGCCAAGCACATGAACGCCATCCTGGTCCCGGACGCGGGGCGGGTGACGGTCTGCGGCTTTGACACCGCCGAGGAGGCAAATCTCCTGGAGGTGCGCCGGCGGGTGGGCATGGTCTTCCAAAACCCGGACAACCAGATCGTGGCAAATGTGGTGGAGGACGACGTGGCCTTTGCCCCGGAGAACCTGGGCGTGGAGCCGCAGGAGATCCGCGAACGGGTCAACGGCGCGCTCCGGCTGGTGGACATGTATGAGCACCGCATGCACGCCCCGCATCTGCTCTCCGGCGGACAGAAGCAGCGGGTCGCCATCGCGGGTGTCATCGCCATGCAGCCGGAGATCATCGTCCTGGACGAGCCCACCGCCATGCTGGACCCCCAGGGCCGGCGGGAGGTGGTGGACACCGCCCTCAATCTCTGCCGGGCCAAGGGCATCACCGTGGTCCTCATCACCCACCATATGGACGAGTGCGTGGACGCCGACCGTCTGCTCATCCTGTCCGACGGGAAAATCGCCGCCGACGGCACGCCCGCGGAGATCTTCGCGGACATGGCGCTGATGGAGCGGGAGGGGCTGAGCGTGCCGGAGACCTCGCGCCTGCTGCACGATCTGCGCCGGGCGGGACTGAACCTGCCGGAGGAGCGCCTGGACGTGGAGAGCTGCGCCGATGAGATCGCCGCTGCCCTCTTTGCAAGGGAGGTGCGCTGACATGGCGGAGATCATGACCCGCGGCCTGTGCCACGTCTACAGCGCGGACACCCCCTTTGAAAAGGTGGCCATCGAGAACGTGGAGCTGACGATCCCCCAGGGACAGCTCGCGGCCGTCATCGGCCACACCGGCTCCGGCAAGTCCACGTTTATCCAGCATCTCAACGCCCTGCTCCAGCCCTCCGCCGGCCAGGTCCTGCTGGACGGGGAGGACGTCAACCGCGACAAATTCACCCGGCGCGACGTGAAATGGAAGGTCGGCCTGGTGTTTCAGTATCCGGAGTACCAGCTCTTTGAGGAGACGGTCTACCGGGATATCGCCTTCGGGCCCGCCAATATGAAGCTGTCCAAGGCGGAGATCGACGAGCGCGTGCGGGAGGCCGCCGCTTTCACTGGCGTGGCCGAGGAGCTGTTTGAAAAATCCCCGCTGGAGCTCTCCGGCGGGCAGAAGCGGCGCATCGCCATCGCCGGCGTCATCGCCATGCGCCCCCAGGTGCTGGTGCTGGACGAGCCGACGGCGGGTCTCGACCCCGCGGGGTGCGAGCGCATCCTCGCCAACATCCGCAACTACCGGGAAAAGACCGGCGCCACGGTGCTCTGGGTCAGCCACAGCATGGACGAGGTGGCCCGCATCGCCGAGCGCATCATCGTCTTTGACCGGGGCGGCGTCGCCATGGACGGCACCCCCGCCGAGATCTTCGCCCGGGCCGGGGAGCTGACGGCCATCGGCCTGGACGTGCCCAAGGCAACCGAGCTAGCCATGGCGCTGAGAAAGCGGGGCGTGCCCCTGCCGGAGAGCATCTACAGTCATGAGCAGCTGCTCACCGCCCTGCTGGCGGCAAAGGAGGGGAGCGCATGCTGAAGGACATCACCCTCGGCCAGTACTTCCCCGGCGACACCGTCGTCCACCGGCTGGACCCGCGCACCAAGCTGATTCTGGTGATCGTCTTCATCGTGGCCCTGTTCCAGGCAAACTCCTGGCCGGGCTGCGGCCTCGTGACGCTGGCGGCCCTCGGCAGCATGGCGCTGGCGAAGATCAAGCCCGGCACCATGTTCAAGGGCGTCAAGCCCATGCTGTTCATCATCGCCCTGACGGCGCTGCTGAACATCTTTTACACCGCCGGCACCCCGGTGCTCCCGGGCTGGATCATCACCTGGGAGGGCATCGCGCGGGCGGTGCAGATGATCCTGCGCATCGTGCTGCTCATCTCCGGCACCTTCCTGCTGACCTACACCACCAGCCCCATTGCGCTGACCGACGGGCTGGAGCTGCTGCTGGGTCCGCTGAAAAAGCTGCATGTGCCCGTACACGAGATGACCATCATGATGAGCATGGCCCTGCGCTTCATCCCCACTCTCATCAGCGAGACCGACAAGATCATGTCCGCCCAGAAGGCCCGGGGCGCTGACTTTGAGACCGGCAGCCTTTTCCAGCGGGCCAAGGCGCTGCTGCCGATCCTGGTGCCGCTGTTCGTCTCAGCCTTCAAGCGGGCAGACGAGCTGGCGGTGGCCATGGAGAGCCGCTGCTACCACGGCGGCGAGGGGCGCACGCGCATGAAGAAGCTGCAGATGGCGGGCCGGGACTGGGCGGCGCTCGGGCTGGGCTTTGCCTTCCTCGCGGCCATGATCGTACTGAAAAGGCTGGGAATATGAAAAACATCGCCCTATGCCTGCGCTATGACGGCAGCCGCTACCACGGCTGGCAGGTGCAGAAAAACGACGTCACCGTAGCTGAAACCCTGGAGCAGGCCATCTTCAAGGCCACCGGGGAGCGGCTGCGCGTTGTGGGCTGCGGCCGGACGGACGCGGGCGTGCACGCCCTGCGCTACTGCGCCAACTTCCGCAGCGACACCCGCATCCCGCTTGCTCGTCTGCCCCTGGCCCTCAACGCCCGTCTGCCGGAGGATATCGCGGTGGTGGAGGCGGTGGAGGTGCCGGAGGATTTCAACGCCATCTCCTCGTGCATAAAAAAAGAATATATCTATAAAATATGGAACAGCAACATCCGCGATCCTTTTCTGGAAAAGCGGGTATGCTTCTATCCCCAGCGCCTGGACCTGGAACTGATGGCCCGGGCCGCGGCGGCCTTTGAGGGCACGCACGATTTTCGCGCGGTGCGCTCCGTGGGCACCGAGACCAAAACCACCGTCCGCACGGTGCACTGGTGCCGGGTGGAGCGGCAGGGGGAGCTCATCACGGTCTCCGTCTGTGCCGACGGTTTTCTCTACAACATGTGCCGGGCCATGGTGGGCACCATGGTCTACGCCAGCTACGGCAAGCTCCTGCCGGAGGAGATCCCGGCGCTGCTGGAAAAGGGCGACCGGCGCCTCACCGGCCCCACCATGCCGCCCCAGGGGCTCTATCTCAACCGCGTCTGGTACGACGGTCCCGCCGGGGACATGCTGGCCAGGCACTAAATTGCGCTATATTTGTTCACAAAGATATGCTAGAATCAAGTACTGGATCTGCAAAGGATGACGGGTACATATGAAAGCTGTTATTGACATTGTTCTGATTATCATCATCGCCCTGTGCACCTGGAACGGCTACAAGCGCGGCCTGGTGGGCGGCGTGGCGGGCATTCTCGCCATCATCATCTCCCTGCTGGGGGCCAACATCCTCTCGGCGGCCTACGCCCATGAGGTGGTGCCCGCGCTGGAGCCCTTCGTGGACGGCTATGTGGACTCCAGCAAGAACCGCGGCGCCATCCTGGAGCGCATGGGCTACGGCAGCAGCGACCTGTCCCTGGACGACATTCTCCAGCAGGACAGCTCCCTGCGCTACGACTATGCCTACGAGTGCCTCAGCGACCTGGGCCTCTATGAGAAGCGGGCCGAGGAGCTGGCGGCCGACGCGGTGGCCTACGCCCAGGAGAGCGGCGTGAGCATGACCGACGCGGTGGTCGCCGTGGTGTGCGACACGGTGACCCGGGTCATGACCACGGTCATCGCCTTTCTGCTGATTCTGATTCTGCTGGTGGCGCTGGCCAGCATCGGCAACCTGTCCTTCCGCCTGCCCAACATGGAGAACCTGGACGAGATCGGCGGGGCGGTGCTGGGCTTCGGCAAGGGCTTTCTGTACTGCGTGCTGCTGTGCTGGCTCCTGAGTTTCCTGGGACTGATCATCGGCAAGGAGACCATGGCCCACACCACCCTCGGCAGATTTTTCCTGTTATTCGACACCATCACGGGTGCGCTGCTGTAAGGCGCGCGCCCCTTTGAGCCTACCAATCGGAGGAATTCCATGCAGCCTACAATCTGTTCCCGCTGCGGCAAGAATGTCGCGGTGGTCTTCATCACCAGAATCGAGGGAGGCGTGACCAAGAACGAGGGCCTCTGCCTCAAATGCGCCCGCGAGCTGCACATCAAGCCCGTGGACGACGTCATCAACAAAATGGGTCTCTCGGACGAGGATCTGGACGGGCTCACCGGCGAGATGATGAACGCCCTGAGCGGCGTGGAGGAGCTCATGCCCACGGACGAGAGCGACAGCGGAAACGACGACGACGGCAAGACCGCCACCTTCCCCTTCCTCTCCCGCCTTTTCGGCGGCCCGGGCGCGGGCAATCCCAATCCGCCCCCGGCCCAGCAGCCCGGCGGCGAGCGCGGCAAGGGCGAAACCCCGCCGCAAAACGGCAAGAGCCCCAAGCGGAAGTTTCTGGACAGCTACTGCATCGATCTGACAGCCAGGGCCCGGGAGGGCAAGCTGGACGCCATGATCGGCCGGGAGGAGGAGCTGGAGCGGGTCATCCAGATCCTCAACCGCCGCCAGAAGAACAACCCCTGCCTCATCGGCGAGCCTGGCGTGGGCAAGACCGCCATCGCCGAGGGTCTGGCCCAGCGCATCGCCATGGGCAATGTGCCCGCCAAGCTCCAGGACAAGGAGGTTTTCCTGCTGGATCTGACGGCGCTGGTGGCCGGCACGCAGTTTCGCGGCCAGTTTGAGAGCCGCATGAAGGGGCTCATCGAGGAGATCCGCAAGCACGGCAACGTGATCCTGGTCATCGACGAGGTGCACAACATCGTCGGCGCCGGGGACGCGGAGGGCAGCATGAACGCCGCCAACATCCTCAAGCCCGCCCTGTCGAGAGGCGAGATCCAGGTCATCGGCGCCACCACCTTCACCGAGTACCGCAAGCATATCGAGAAGGACTCGGCGCTGGAGCGGCGCTTCCAGCCCGTCACGGTCAACGAGCCCTCCATTGAGGACTCCGTGAAGATCATCCGCGGCATCGCCAAATATTATGAGGACTACCACGGCGTCAGTATTCCGGACGAGATGTGCCGCCGGGCGGTGGTGCTCAGCGAGCGTTACATCACCGACCGCTTCCTGCCCGACAAGGCCATCGACCTCATTGACGAGGCCTGCTCGGACGTGAACCTCAAGCACCCGGACATCAACCGCCGGAGACTTGCCCAGCGGGATCTGGAGAACGTCCGCTTCGAGCGGGAGGCGCTCATGAGCGCCGACGCCCCCAAGGGCATGGAGCTGACGGACGAGATGCTGGATAAGCGCTATGCCCGCATCGCCGAGCTGAGGAGCAAGGAGATGCAGCTGGAGGCGGAACTGAAGGAGCTGGACGCAAAGCCCCGGCCCGCCCTCTCCGAGGACAACCTGGCCCGCATCATCGAACTCTGGACCAAGATCCCGGCCTCCAGCATCCGGGAGGATGAGCTGGAGCGTCTCTCCGGACTGGACCGGCGGCTCAAAGCCCACCTCATCGGCCAGGACGAGGCGGTGGACGCCGTGTGCGCGGCCATCCGCCGCAGCCGCGTGGGCCTGAAAGTCAAGCGCAAACCGGTCAGCTTCATCTTTGTCGGGCCCACGGGCGTGGGCAAGACGGAACTGGTCAAGCGTCTGGCGGAGGACATGTTCGACTCCCCGGAGAGCCTGATCCGGCTGGACATGTCGGAGTTTATGGAGAAGTTCTCCGTCTCCCGCATCATCGGCTCGCCCCCGGGCTATGTGGGCTATGACGAGGCCGGACAGCTCACCGAGAAGATCCGGCGCAAGCCCTACAGCGTGGTGCTTTTTGACGAGATCGAGAAGGCCCACCCGGACGTGATGAACATTCTCCTGCAGATCCTGGACGACGGCCGCATCACCGACGCCCAGGGCCGCACCGTGAATTTCGAGAACACCGTCATCGTCATGACCACCAACGCCGGCTCCGGCAGCAAGACCGGCTCGGTGGGCTTCGGCGGCTCCCTCAGCGACATGTCGAAGGAGCGGGCCATGAAGGCGCTGAACGATTTTCTGCGGCCCGAGTTTCTCAACCGTGTGGACGAGGTCATCTGCTTCAACCAGCTGACGGAGGAAAACTTCCGCAGCATCGCGGCGCTGATGCTCTCCGAGGTGCAGACGGTCCTCGCCGACAAGAACGTCGCCCTGACCTGGGACGAGAGTCTCATCGACCACCTGGTGAAGGAGGCCTACTCCGTCACCTACGGCGCGCGGAATCTCCGCCGGGTGATCCAGAAGCAGATCGAGGACGAGCTGGCCCGCCGCATCGTGGAAAACCACGGCAGCCCGGTCTCCGCCATCGCCCTCTCCGCCGCCGACGACAAGGTCCAAATCGACATGCAATATTCGAAAAACCGGTAGGGGAGGGGCGCCGCCCCTCCCCGCTTGTCAAGAATCTCCTTGCGGAGTTTCTTGACTGCGCTCAGCCGCCGAGCATTTTGCTTGTGGCAAAATGCTGTTATCTGGAAAGCTTGTTTACAAGCTTTCCAGACGGCGGTTACTTGTATTCGAGGCGGGCCTTGGTCCTCCCCCCTTTTGTCAGCTTTGCTGACATTTCCCCCGCTGGGGGAATTTTCCCCTCGAGCTCCCCTGCGGCTCTGAAGTTTAAAGGTATTGGACATTTACCGGCGATCCGTTGAAAGGAAAAAACATATGACACGCATTGAAATCATCCAGGGCGACATCACAAAGCAGGCGTCGGACGCCATTGTCAACGCCGCCAACACCACGCTGCTGGGCGGCGGCGGGGTGGACGGGGCCATCCACCGGGCCGCGGGGCCGGAGCTGCTGGCCGAGTGCCGCACCCTCCACGGCTGCAGGACCGGCGAGGCAAAGATCACCCGGGGCTACCGCCTGCCGGCAAAATTCGTCATCCACACCCCCGGCCCCGTCTGGCACGGGGGCGGGCGTGGGGAAGCGGAACTGCTGGCCTCCTGCTATCGCAGCTGCCTGGAGCTGGCGGCGGAGCACGGCTGCAGGACCGTGGACTTCCCCTCCATCTCCACCGGGGTCTACCACTTCCCGCTGGACAGAGCCGCCGGGATCGCCATCGGCACCATCGCGGCCTTCCTGAGCGCTCACCCGGAGATCGAGCGGGTGCGCATGGTCTGCTTCGATGCGCGCACCAAGGGCTTCTATGATGCGGCCCTGCGTGCGCTGGAGGAGAGCAGATGAGGCGCGGCAGTATCCGCATCCAGTACAACTCCCCCGTGGTGCTGAGCTTTTCCCTGGCCTGCCTGCTGGTGCTGTGGCTGCACCATCTGACAAACGGCCGCAGCACCGCGGCCTGGTTCAGCGTCTACCGCTCCGGCTGGAGCGATCTCGGCACCTACCCCCGCTTCGTGCTGCATGTGCTGGGCCACAGCAGCTACGCCCACCTGCTGTCAAACCTCATGATGATCCTGGTGGTGGGCCCGCCGCTGGAGGAGAAGTACGGCAGCCGCCCGCTGTTCTGGGCCATCTTCCTGACGGCGCTGGTCTCCGGCATGGTCCACTGGCTTTTCTTCCCGGGCACCGCTCTGATGGGGGCCTCCGGCATCGTGTTCATGATGATCGCCATGTCCTCCCTCTCCGGCATGCGGGACGGCTGCATCCCGCTGACACTGATTCTGGTGCTGGTGCTGTACATCGGCGGCGAGGTGGTGCGGGGCGTGACGCTCTCGGACAATGTCTCCCAGCTGACCCACATCATCGGCGGCGTCTGCGGGGCCTTCCTGGGCCTGAGCATGCGGAGGTAGCCATGGAGCCTCTGCTGATCAGCGCCTGCCTGCTGGGGGCAAACTGCAAGTACAGCGGCGGGAACAACGCCCTGCCGCAGGAGAAGCTGGCCGCGCTGCGCGAAAGGTATCACCTGATCCCCGTCTGCCCGGAGGTGGCCGGCGGCCTGCCGGTGCCGCGGGAGCCCAGCGAACGGCAGGGGGACCGGGTCGTGAGCCGATCGGGCCGGGACGTGACGGCGGAATACCGCCAGGGCGCCGAGACTGCCCTGCGTCTTGCCGCGCGCTTCGGCTGTCGGAAAGCCCTGCTGAAGGAGCGCAGCCCCTCCTGCGGAAATGGAAAAATATACGATGGCAGCTTTACGGGCCATCTGGTCCCCGGACATGGGGTAACAACTGAGATTCTCATACTTCAAAACTTGGAAGTGTTCGGGGAATTTTCAGCTCAGATTTAATGAAAAACCGCAAAATTCGTCATTTTTACTGAATAATAATGCTTGACTTCCGATGATGCCGGGTATAAAATACTACCTGTGAGGTATATTATGATCTCCGCATAAATCGTAGAGAGATTCATATACTACAGAAGAGTACAGCAGCGGCGTAACCTTCAGGAGGTGAGCATTTGGAATTAACCAGAAGTGAACTGGAAATCATGAATGTCATCTGGACGGCGGGAAGACCCCTGACACGCGGGGAGATCCTGGAACAGTCCGTGGACAAAAGCTGGAAGAACAATTCCGTGCATATCCTCCTCAATCGACTGTTGGCCAAGGGCGCCATCGCCGAGGGGGGCTTTGCCCGCAGCGGCAAATCCTATGGGCGGCTCTATGAGCAGCAGATCTCCGGGGAGGAGTATTACGCAGAGAACGTGTTCTCCGTCAGCGCGGACAAGCTGGACATGCTGTTTGATGCGCTGCTGAAAAGCAAGAGTGTGGATCGGGATCTGTTGGACCGCTTCATGGAAAAAATCGAAGCGAAGAAGCAGAGTCTGGACTGAACATCAGGCTTAAAAAACCTCCGTGTCTCCTTTGGGAGACACGGAGGTTTTTTAGTTCTTGCTTTTCCGTTCCATATCCTGTATACTGGCAAACCGTTATACCGGACTTTCATGAACGGCGTCTGCTTTTCCTGGGAGTGCGGAACTGCGACAGAAAGGGGGGCCGCCTGCATGGAAGTCAGGCGCTACATCGGAAACCGCGCCTTTTACCGGCGGCTGTTTACCATCATGCTGCCCATCCTGGTGCAGAATGTGATCACCAACTTTGTCAGCCTGCTGGACAACGTCATGGTGGGCCAGGTCGGCACCGAGCCCATGAGCGGCGTGGCCATCGTCAACCAGCTGCTCTTCGTGTTCAACCTCTGCATCTTCGGGGGCCTCGCGGGCGCCGGCATCTTCACCGCCCAGTACTACGGCAGCCGCAACCACCGCGGCGTGGCGGACACCTTCCGGGCCAAGCTGTATATTGCCGCCGCCGCGGCGATGGCTTTCATCGCGCTGTTTCTGCTTTTCGGGGAGACGCTGATCCTCCAGTTCATCCACGAGGGCGGTGAGAAGCTGGACCTGGCCGCGACGCTGGTACACGCCAGGGCCTACCTGCGTATCATGCTCTTCCAGATCCCGCCCTTTGCCCTGCAGATGGCCTACGCCAGCACCCTCCGGGAGACGGGGGAGACCCTGGTGCCCATGAACGCGGGCATCACGGCGGTACTGGTGAACCTGGTGCTCAACTATATCCTGATCTTCGGCAAGCTGGGCGCGCCGGCCCTGGGGGTGGAGGGCGCCGCCATCGCCACGGTGATCGCCCGCTATGTGGAGTGCGCCATCATCCTGATCTGGACCCACCGGCACCGGGCGAAGAACCCCTTCCTGGACACGGCCTACACCACCTTCCGCATCCCCGGCGAGCTGCTGCGCAAGATCGCCGTCAAGGGCCTGCCCCTGCTGATCAACGAGCTGCTCTGGTCCAGCGGCATGGCGATCCTCAACCAGTGCTACTCCATGCGTGGGCTGGAGGTGGTCTCCGCGGTGAACATCTCCTCCACGGTCTCCAACCTCTTCTTCTGCGCCTTCCTCTCCATGGGCAACGCCATCGCCATCATCGTGGGGCAGCTGCTGGGCGCGGGGGAGCTGGAGCGCGCCGTGGACGAGGACCGGAAGCTCATTGCCTTCTCTGTGGCCCTCTGCGCCGGCGTGGGCGTCATCATGGCCTTTTTGGCCCCGCTGGCCCCGCGGCTGTACAACACCTCCGACAACGTCCGCCGCATCGCCGCCCAGCTGCTGCTGGTGGTGGCGGTGTCCATGCCCCTGCACGCCTTCACCAACTCCTGCTATTTCACCCTGCGGGCGGGGGGTCAGGTGCTCATCACCTTTGTCTTTGACAGCCTGTACCAGTGGACGCTGGTTCTGCCCCTGGCCTTTGTGCTCTCCCGTTTCACGGCCCTGCCCATCCTGCCCATGTACATCGCGGTTCAGTGTATGGAGTTTACCAAGTGCTTCCTGGGCTACTATCTGGTCAAGCGCCGCAAGTGGGTCCGCGACCTGGTAAACGGTTCCGCCTGACAGAAAAACGCTGCCTTTCGGCAGCGTTTCAGACTGTAGACAAAGTCCGTTTTTCGTCATTGCGAACCAGTGACCGACGTCACTGGTGTGGTGTACGCCCTGCGGGTGCAATCCGTATTCCCCGAAAGCAGCATGATTCCTGACATTTCACCGGAGAACGGATTCCCACGCCAGTGTGCTCACTGGCTCGGAATGACGCGTTATTTGAGGTTTGTCTACACATTGAAACACGCTGCCTTTGGCAGCGTGTTTTTTGTTCTACAGGCCCACAAGACTCCCTGCGAGGCGCCGGAGCATGCCGCCGTAGCCGAGGCGGGGTACCGCCTCTCCGGCGCAGACCGGCAGCTCGGCCAGCGTCTTTCCGCCCAGGCGCACGGTCAGCGTGCCCAGCCGATCCCCCTTACGCACCGGGGCGGCAACCTGGGGCAGCAGGCGCAGGGCGTATTCCGGCTCTCCGCCCCGGGGAACCACCAGCTTCCCGGGACCTGCCAGCGACAGGGGCACCGTGTCCCGCGCCCCCAGCTCCACGGGCAGACGCTCCGGCAGCCCCGCCTCCGCCAGCGGCAGCAGACGATAATTGGCAAAGGCGTAATTGAGCAGGGTCTCCGCGTCCCGGTTGCGCGCGTCGGAAGTCTCGGCGTGCATCACCACGGCGATGTACTCGGCCCCGTCCCGCTGGGCTGTGGCGGAGAGGCAGAAGAGGGCCGTGGAGGTATACCCGGTTTTCAGCCCCGTGCAGCCGGGATACCAGTACACCAGCTTGTTGGTGTTGGAGAGCTCAAAGCTCCCGCCCCGGATGCTGTCCATCCAGATGGTGGTGTATGCCTTGACGGCCTCGTGGCGGATCAGCTCCCTGGACATCAGCGCCACGTCATAGGCGGTGGTGAAGTGCTCCCCGTCGTCAAAGAGCCCGGTGCAGTTGGAAAAGTGGGTGTTCTGCATCCCCAGCTCCTTTGCCCGCTCATTCATTTTCTGGACAAAGACCTCCTCCGTGCCGCAGAGATGCTCCGCCATGGCCACGGCGCAGTCGTTGGCGGAGACCACCGCGATGCATTTGAGCATATCCCGCACGCTCATCTGCTCCCCGGCCTCCAGATAGACGCAGCTGCCGCCGAAGGAGGCGGCCCGTTCACTCGCGGTGACCACGTCCTCCTCGCCGAGGACGCCGCTCTCCATGGCCTCGATAATCAGCAGCATGGTCATGATCTTGGTGATACTGGCGGGAAAGCCCGGCTCCCTGGCGTTTTTCTCGTAGAGGACGGCCCCGGTCTCCTTCTCCATCAGCACCGCCGAGGGGGCGGAGAGCTTCAGCGCGCTCTCCGGCGTCTCGGCCCAGGCCCGGCCATGGCCCAGCAGAAGCAGCGCAAGGGCAAAACATACAACACGCTTCATGGCATCCTTCTCCTTCATGCAAGTCTGGGACAAAGGTATGAATGACAAAAGGATGATATGCATTGGTTTACAGGATTATGGATAATTCGACAGGCTTTGCGCAAATTTTCCCCGGGGAATGGTTTGATGAACAGGTGAAACAGAGAAGTTTTGAACACTTTCCACAGAGTTTTCAACAAATTGAACAAAGGATTTTGAGAAGATAAACTTTCATTTGGTTTCCATAACGCAATTACAGAGAAAAAACAAAGCGGTTAAAGGAGAGAAAAAGATCGGCGGAAAAAATTCACAAGGAAGCGCTTGACGGTGTGTCCCGTCTGGGACTACAATAAGAGTTACCGAGCGCGGGAAAGAGCAAACGGAGGAATGGCGGATGAGACGGCATTTTCGTTGGGACAAAAAATATCTGCATTGGGGCGTCACGGCCTTCTGCGTGATCGCCTGCGCCATCCTGTTTTATATGGCGCTCAACTACATCGGCCTGGTGGGCAAGGCGCTGCGCTCCCTTGTCAAGATCCTCAGCCCCTTCATCTGGGGCCTGGTCATCTCCTACCTGCTCAACCCCCTGGTGAAAACGCTGGAGAAGAAGGTCTTCGGTCCCTTCAGCGGGCGGATCTTTGCCAAGAGCCGGCGCACCAACGGCGCGGGACTGGCGCGCGGCCTCTCGGTCCTGTTCTCGGAGATCTTCATGCTGGCCATCGTCACCGGCCTGTTCTTCCTGATCATCCCCCAGCTGTACAGCAGCATTGAGACCATCATCGTCAACTCCCCCGTCTATATCGACACGCTCACCAACTGGGCCACCAGGATGCTCACCAACTATCCGGAGCTGCGCAGCTACGTCACCCAGCTGTTGGGGGATGTGAACAAGGACCTGATGAGCTGGCTGCAGACCACGGTGCTGCCCGGCCTGGGGAGCCTGCTGTCCAATGTGGGCACCGGCGTCAAATATGTGCTGACCGGGGTGTACAACCTGGTCATCGGCATCATCGTCTCCGTCTACATCCTCAGCGACAGCGAGACCTTTGCCGCCAACGCCAAGCGCATCCTTTACAGTCTGCTGACCCCCGAGGCCGCCAAGAAGCTGCTGGAGGGTCTGGACTTTACCGACCGCACCTTTGTGGGCTTCCTCAACGGCAAGCTGCTGGACTCGGCCATCATCGGCCTGATCTGCTACATCGTCTGCGCGATCCTCAACATGCCCTATGCGCTGCTGGTCAGCGTGATGGTGGGCGTGACCAACATCATCCCCTTCTTCGGCCCGTTCATCGGGGCGGTCCCCAGCGCCATCGTCATTTTGATGGTCAGCCCCGTCAAGTGCCTGATCTTTATCATCTTCGTCATCATCCTCCAGCAGGTGGACGGCAACATCATCGGCCCGAAGATCCTGGGCAGCTCCGTGGGCATCAACGGCTTCTGGGTCATGTTCTCCATCATCCTGGGGGCGGGACTCTTCAGCTTCTGGGGCATGCTGCTGGGCGTGCCGGTGTTCGTGGTGATTTACACGGCCATCAACAACGCCATCGACCGAAAGCTCCGGCGCAGTGATCTGCCTCACAGAACGGATGACTACAAGAATCTCGAATACATCGACCCCGTCTCCCTGCAGCCCGTGCCGCACCGGACGGAGGAGGAATAAAAGCCGAAAGGCGGAAGCCATAAACCAGTTGAATAATGCTTACAGGGACGGCACATGCCGTCCCTGTTTTTCTGCGTTCTCTTCCGTTTGCAGCTTTCCGGGATCCCTCCAGCGCTCCCGTGTAAAGCGGGGCCCCTCCTCTCCGAAGGTCCCGTTGGGGCGAAAGCCGCTTTTTTCGAGGACTCTCTGCGAAGCCAGATTTCCGGCGTCCGTTTCCGCTTCCAGAGAGTTTACCTCCGCATGCTGAAAGGCCCAGCCGCAGGCCGCCCGCACCGCCTCCGTGGCATAACCCTGCCCCTGGTGCTCCTCCAGAATCCCGTATCCGATCTCCGCGGTCCCGTTTTCCCGGAGCCCTTTGAAGCAGAGATCCCCGATAGGTGTCCCGTCCTTCTTTTCGATCATCCAGACGGCATACCAGTCCCATTGTTCGGGATGGCGCAGGCAGCCGTCCAGCATCTCGGAATATGCCTTTTTGAGCTCTTCGTCCTGCTCGGAGGCGATCATGGCCTCCATCTGCTCCCGCGCAGCCGGGTATATTCTCAGGCGTTCTGTTTCCATCATGATTTCAGCCTTTTCAAAGCGTCTGCGTTGTTTCCCGTGATCGCGCCCAGCTTTTCGCAGCTCTCCATTTCGCCGCAGTCTCCGCAGGTCTCCACCTTGCGGCTGATCGCGCACTGCCGGATCGGACACAGAGAATCGCAGTAGGGTGTCTTGACGCCGTCGATCCGGCAGCCGGAACAGTTGATCATCTCCGGCGTGATCTCCACGCCGTTTAAGTCCGACCAGAGCCTGGCGACCTTTTCCCGCAGGCCGTCGTCGTTCTGGATGGTTGCGATGCGGGCCTGGCAGGTTTCACAGTCCAGTCCGCAAAAAGCGATAAAGTCTTTCATGGTCACATTCCTCCGTTCACAATGGCTGCATACTGCTCCTCCGGGATCATGGGGGAGCCGATCTCGTGTCATCCGCCTCTTCCTGCATTTCCACCACGGCCTGAATCAAACAGGCCAAACGCGATTCCCACCGCTCTTGACGCCTTCCATCTCCGCCCCGCGGGTGCTGTCCGACCCGGTCTTTCTGCCGGATGCCTGAATCAGGTTTTTGCTTCAGCCTGCCATTTGGCCCCCTGGCGGACGTCGTGCTCATCAAAGTAGCGGGCGATGGCGTTGAGCACCCGCTTTTTGTCCCCGCTCCATGCCGGCGCGATCAGCTCCCGCTTGGCCCCGTCCCCGGTGAGCCGGTGGATCACCGTCTCCTGCGGCAGGCGCTCCACGCAGCCGGCAAGCAGCGGCAGGTATTCTTCCAGCGTCAGCGCCTCAAAGGCGCCCGCGCGGTACTCTTTCGCCAGGTCCGTGCCCTCCAGCACATGCAGCAGCTGGAGCTTCACGCCCCAGCTCCCGACCTCGCCCACATGGCGTACGGTCTCCCAGATCATCTCCGGGCTCTCCCCGGGCAGACCCAGGATGACGTGGGTGATCACCGGGATCCCCGCCTTTTTGAGCCGCCGCACCGCCCCGTCGTAAACCGGCAGCTCGTAGCCCCTGCGGATGCGCCGGGCGGTCTCGGGGTGGACGGTCTGCAGGCCCAGCTCCACCCACACGGGCTTGATGCGGTTGAGCTCCTCCAGCAGCCTGACCGTCTCCTCCGGCAGACAGTCGGGCCGGGTGGCCACGGACAGCACCGCCACCTCCGGCAGGGAGACGGCCTCGGCAAAGAGCGCGCGCAGCCGCTCCGCCGGTGCGTAGGTGGAGCTGAAGCTCTGAAAGTAGGCGATGTACCGCCCGCCGGGATTCTTGTGGGCGACCCGCCCCTCCGCCCGGCGGACGGCCGCGGGCACGCCGTCACGGCAGCTCTCGGCGAAATCCCCGCTGCCCCGGCCGGAGCAGAAGCTGCAGCCCCCAGTCCCCAGCGTCCCGTCCCGGTTGGGACAGGTAAAGCCCCCGTCCAGAGCCAGCTTGTAGAGCTTTTCCCCATAGGTCTCCCGCAGATAACGGTTGAGACTTCTGTATCGCTCCACCGCCTCACCTCCCTTTTTCTCCATTCTACCCTTCCTCGGAGAAAAAGGGAAATCTTTTTTCCCGTCCTTGCGCCAGCCCCCGGGAGGGTGTACAATCAAAGCAGAAAAACAAACGGAGGTGCGCTTATGAAAATCACGTTTCTCGGCGCCGCCCATGAAGTCACAGGGAGCTGTACCTACCTGGAGGTAGGCGACAAGCGGGGCCTGGTGGACTACGGCATGGAGCAGGGCCGCAATCTCTTTGAAAACGAGCCCATCCCCGTCCCGCCGGAGGGGCTGGACTTCGTGCTGCTGACCCACGCCCACATCGACCACGCGGGCCTGCTGCCCCTGCTGTGGAAGCAGGGCTTCCGGGGCTACGTCTACACCAGCGCCGCCACGGTACAGCTGTGCGACATCATGCTGCGGGACTCCGCCAACATCCAGATGCAGGAGGCCGAATGGAAAAGCCGCAAGGCCCAGCGGGCCGGCGAGCAGAAGGTGCAGCCCCTGTACGATCTGGACGACGTGGACGGGATCATGTCCCACATGATCCCCTGCCCCTATGACAAGATCACCCAGGTCAACGACTGTGTCTCCATCCGTCTGACCGATGTGGGGCACCTGCTGGGCTCAGCCGCCATCGAGATCTGGCTGCATGAGGGGGAGGCGACCCGAAAGATCTGCTTCTCCGGCGACGTCGGCAACTCCGACCAGCCCATTCTGCGGGATCCCCAGTTTGTCAAGGAGGCCGACTACCTGGTCATCGAGTCTACCTACGGCGACCGGCTCCACAGCCACGAGCGCGTGGACTATGTCTCGGCCCTGGCCCAGCGCATCCAGGAGACCCTGGACCAAAACGGCAACGTGGTCATCCCCTCCTTCGCCGTGGGCCGCACCCAGGAGATGCTCTATTTCATCCGGGAGATCAAGGAGCGGGGCCTTGTCACCGGCCACGGGGATTTCCCCGTCTATGTGGACAGCCCCCTGGCCATCGAGGCCACCAACATCTTTCTCCAGTGTGACACCTCCTTTTTGGATGAGGACATGCAGGCGCTGATCCGCTCCGGCGTCAACCCCATCTTCTTCCCGGGGTTGGAGCTCGCGGTATCGCAGGCGGAATCCCAGGCCATCAACGAAAACCGCACCCCCAAGGTCATCCTCTCGGCCAGCGGCATGTGCGACGCGGGCCGCATCCGCCACCACCTGAAGCACAACCTCTGGCGGCCGGAGTGCCGGGTGCTCTTTGTCGGCTACCAGGCCGAGGGCACCCTGGGCCGCATCCTGGTGGACGGGATCAAAAAGGTCAAGCTCTTCAACGAGGATATCGAGGTCCGCGCCCAGATCGACGTGCTGCCCGGCGTCTCCGGCCACGCGGACAAGATGGGGCTGCTGGCCTGGCTGAAGGGCTTTGAAAACAAGCCCTCCCGCGTCTTTGTCAACCACGGCGATCCCGACGCGGCGGACAGCTTTGTCAAGTGCCTGAACGAGGAGCTGGGCTACCGGGCCTTTGCCCCCTACAGCGGCACATGCTTTGACCTGCTGCGGGACGACTTTGACGTTCTTGCAGAGCCCCGGCCCATCGAGACCAGGGCCGCCGTGCCCAACTCCAAGGCGGCGCGGATCTATGCCGATCTTGTGGCCGCGGCGGAGCGGCTGCTGCGCATCTGCCGGGGGATGGAAGGCCATCCCAACAAGGTTCTGCAGCAGTTTACAAAGGCCATCGACAAGTTGTCGGATTCCATGGAAAAATGAGGAAACCCGCGGTTTTTCCGTTGACATAACACTTTTGCTGTGCTACGATATGGCTTAGCAGCACCCATTCCCGACAGGAGGAGCAGCATGGCAAAGGCGGTATTTGAACCGGGCAAAGCCCTGGGCGGAAAAATTGCAGAGATGGATAAGCAGGAGCTGTGCATGTTTGTCTCGGCTCTCTGCCGCACCGTGGTTGCCGAGGTTGGCTCCCGGGGCCGCCGGGGCGGACTGTATCCGGAGAACATCAGCGTGGGCGCCGACGGCGCCATCGCCATCGGCCCTGCCGGCAAGGCCCCCTGGGAGGGGCGGGAGCTGCAGTACATCGCGCCGGAGCTCTATTGGAACGGCCAGCTCTCCGCCGCCTCCGACGTGTATTCCATCGGCCTGATGATGTACGCCGCGGTCAGCGGCGGCAAGCTGCCGCTGGAAGGGGAGTGCGAGGATCCGCAGCTGCGCCGCATGGGCGGCGGCAACCCCCGGGCCCCGAAAAACGCCGGGCGGCGTCTCGGCACGATCATAGAAAAATCCCTGCGCTTCAAAGCCTCCGAGCGCTATCAGACCCTGGAGGAGCTTCGCGCCGTGGTGGACAGCTGCGTCAAGAACCTGTATCTCAGCGGCGTTCCCAGCGCGGAGGCCATCTTCAACAAGAGTGACGACGACCTGGACGAGGTCGAGCGGATGATGGTGGGCATCATCGAACGGGATGAGGACATCGCCATCGAGAACGCCGAGGACTTCCCCGAGGAGGAGCCGGAGGACGGGGTGAAGGTCTACAAGCCCACGCCCAAGGGTGCCCAGAAGGACGTGATCTCCTCTTCCCAGGCCGAGATGCTGGCCCGGAAGATGAAGACCACCGCTTCCCCCGCGGCCCCGAAACTGGGGCGGGGGGAGGACGATCTGGCCCCCGTGACGCTGTCGAGAGGGGCCCCCGCCGTGCAGTACAAGCTGAAGGCGGACCGGGAAAAGCAGATCCAGGAGGAGATCCGCAAACGGCGCAGAAGACCGCTGGCGGTGATCCTGGTGCTCTGCGGACTGCTCCTGCTGGCGGCAGTGGTGTTCAACGCCTTCCCCGGCGATCTGGGCGGCCGGTCCCGCCGGGCCGAGCTGGTGCCCCCGACGCCCACCGCGCCGGTGGAGCCCAGCCTCACGCCCATCCCCTTTGAGGCCTTCAACAGCGCCACGCCCGGACCCAGCGTGACCATGGAGCCCGTGGTGGTGCCCGAGGTGGAGCTGCCCCCCGAGAATGAGCACGGCTATCAGGTGCTGGTGGACGACGGCAGCTGGAGCGACGCGCAGCGCAAGTGCGCGGCCCTGGGCGGGCACCTGGTCGCCATCGACGACGAGCAGGAGCTGGAGGAGGTCATCCGCATGGCCGAGGAGGCCGGCATCAGCCGGGTCTGGATCGGCATGCACCGGACAAACCGCGACAGCGACGAATACCGCTGGGACGGCAAGGATGCGGGTTACGAGGGCTACGTCCTCTGGGCCCGTGGCGAGCCCACCTTTGAGGACGAGGGCTTCATGGAAGATTACATCATGCTCTGGAACCACGGCGGCTGGGCCTACAACGACAACCGGGACGACCCGTGCCGCGACTATCCGGAGTTCTACTCCGGCACCATGGGCTATATCTGCGAATTCTACGACTGACAGGCCGGACACAGGTGTGCAGAGAAAGGAAGCTGGAACAGGTGAACAAACAGAAAAGGAGACCGCTGCCCATCGTTCTGGTGCTGTGCGCGGTTATGGTGATAGCGGCGATTCTGATGAACGCCATGCTCAAGGATTACGAGGAGAAGCGCTCCCAGCCGGACAACCTGGTGGAGCCTGTGGCGGTGGACCCCTACGCCTCCCCCGAGGAGGAGACGGAGAGCGCGCAGCCGGAGGCCCCTGCCGCGCCCGATGAATTTGCCGAGCCCGGGGAAGCATCCCCCGCGCCCGAGGAGAGCGCCGCACCGACACCTGTGGAACACGGCTATCAGGTCTTCAAGGAGGACGTGAGCTGGACCCAGGCGCAGCGCAAGTGTGCGGATCTGGGCGGCCATCTGGTGGTCATCAACGACGAAGAGGAACTGCAGGAGGTCATCCGTCTGGCCGAGGAGGCCGGCATCAGCCGGGTCTGGATCGGCTGTCACCGCGTCAACGGCGAGGAGATCTGGGAGACGGGCGAGGGCATCTACCGCTGGGCCCCGGGCGAACCCACCTATGTGGATACCAATGACCGCGTGGCGGAGGACTATGTCATGCTCTGGGATCACAACGGCTGGGCCTACAACGACAACCGGGACGACCCCTGCGCAGACTACCCGGAGTTCTACTCCGGCACCATGGGCTATATCTGCGAGTTTGAGGCCGCGGGCTGAATCCCAGACGAATAAAAAAACAGGAACACAAAGTGTTCCTGTTTTTTTATTGTCCGGAGAGAAGCCAGAGCAGCCCGGCCAGCTGCAGCAGGGTCAGGATGCGAAAGCCCCAGACAAAGGTCCAGTGCCGGGTCTTGTGGCGGAAGAGCTCCATGCCGGCGAGGCCCCCGGGCGCTCCGCCCAGGAGAGCCAGCAGAAACAGCGTCTTCTCCGGCACCCGGAAGGCGGCGCGCCTGGCCCGGCGCTTGTCCGCGCCCATGATCACAAAGAGGATCACGCTCCAGAGCAGCAGCCACAGAGCGGCGAAAAGAGGCAGATGTTCTCTCATGTCTCACCCTCCAGCTTCCCGAAGTACCAGCCGGAGACGCCGTCATGCTTGACAAAGTAGCCACGGCTCGTCCGCTCCACCACGCGCACCAGGTCCCCGGCCTGCAGCGGCAGCACATAGTCCGTGCAGTCGTTGCAGTCGGTGATCTCCTCGCCGGTGAAGAGGTACCTGGTCAGGATATCCAGCTCGTAGCCCGTGCGGACGTGGCGGCAGCGGGAGAACTCCTCCCCGCGCCGGAGAACCTGCACGCTGCTGTCCCCCCAGCGGATGTAGGCCGAGCGCCGGGACGGCGCCTGAGCCTCCAGCACCCGGCACACCGGGAAGGGGTCGTAGGCGGTAAAGTCCAGGGCGTCGCCGTTGATATCCGGGATGAGCAGACAGTTGAGCTGCCCGTCGTCCTTCAAAACGCAGCCGCCGTCGATGCTGGCGATGTGCCGCTTGCGGTCGATGATCGGATTGGCGGAGACGATATCGTCTCCATAGAGCATCACCGGGTAGTGGCCCACCACCACCCATTTGTCAAAGGAATAGCCCAGACGGTAGAAGGCGTCGCACTTGACCAGCTCCCCGATGGTGTGCTCCTCCAGGGGCTTGCCGGGAAAGACCGCCGCGTGGGCGAAGATGAAGTTCCCCGCCTCCAGCGCGTGGGGCAGCGCCTCCAGAAAGGCAAACTCCGGCCGGAAGTGTTCGGCCAGCAGGCGCTTGAAGGCTGCGAAATCCTCGATCCCGGCGGGATCCAGACCCATCTCCAGGGCCATGTCCCAGAGCAGGCCGCTTTTGCGCCAGCGCATGTAGGCAAGGATGTTCTTGGCCCATTTGCCGTTCTCGTGGAAGATGGCGGCCCAGTCGTCGCAGTTGCCCATGACGGCGTAGGCGCTGCCCCTTTCACACAGGGCCATGACCTCCCGCAGGGTTTTGAGACTCTCCGCGCCCTTTTCCAGGAAATCCCCGTTGAGGATCAGCACGTCGTCGTCACAGAAGCCCGCCTCCCGCAAAACGCCGTGGAAGTAGGGGAGGTTTGCGTGAATGTCCGAGATCACCAGCACCCGCCGCCCGGGTTCGATCCCGGGGCGGAGGATACGGGGGGCGTTGTCATAGAGTCCCATGGCCATGTCCTCTCAGCTTCTTTTCCATCAGCCACAGTTTGCCCTTGGCCCCCTGGGTCCAGGACAGAGGCTCGAAGTCCCACTTTTTGTAGAAGGCCAGGGCGGCGGGGTTGTCCTCCGCCGCGTGCAGACGCAGGGCCTTGCGGCCCAGATTTTCAAAGTGCGCCGTGGCCCGGCCCAGCACCTGGACCCCCAGGCCCCGGCCCCGGTATTCCGGCAGCAGGTACAGCAGACTGATCCAGCCGTAGCCCGCGCGGGCCCCTCTCTCCGGGTCCAGATCCAGCAGCCCCGCCGGCGCCTCTCCGTCCAGCAACAGCATCACGGACTCCGGGTCCGCCCGGTGGTGGGCCAGGGCCGCCTCATAATAGGTCTCGGCCCGGAAGCCCGTCAGATCCCCGTGGGCGTTCTGCCAGGAGTCGGCATAGCAGCGCTCGTAAAAGTCCCGGTACTGGGCCGGGTCGATGCAGATATGGCGCAGAGAGGTTCGGCGGTCCGGCTTGTTCATAAGCTCCGGCGGCAGGTGGGACACATCGTTGAGATAGTCCACGGTGAAGCGCCCGCCCTCGACCAGCAGATGGGCCACGCCCGTGTTGGCAAAGATGGGCACGGCTTCGGTGTCGTTGAGAGAGAGCCCCATGAGGCCCGTAAGCATGCAGCGGATGGTGATGCCGTGGGTGGCGATGGCCACGGTGCGGCCGGGGTTTTCCGCGGCGATCTCCCGCAGGGCCTCCAGCGCCCGCAGCTGCACCTGCCGGTAGGTCTCGGCCCCCTCCAGATAAAAGTGCTCCGGGTCGTGCATGAACACGTCAAAGAGCTCCGGCTGCTCCCACACGGCGTTGGCAAAGGGCACCGCCTCCCAGGGGCCCACGTTGATCTCCCGCAGGCGGCGGTCCTCCCGGATGCGCAGCTGCGGGTGATATCTGGTCACGGCGGTGGCGGTGAAGCGGGCGCGGTAGAGGTCGCTGGAGTAGACCGCGTCCACGGGAATGTCCCGGAAGCGCTCTGCCAGCGCGTCCCGCTGGAGGCGGCCCAGGGAGGTGACGTCCCCGTCCCAGTGGCCCTGCATGTGGCGGTAGAGGTTGCCCTCGGCCTGCACATGTCGGATTACATAAATTTCTGTCATATCGGAGCCTCCTGACGCTTGACCGTGGCCACAGGATCAAGTATAATAAATCAGAATGGGGGACGGGCAAACGCGCTTTCTGCTATTATAGCGTGTTTTTCCCCGTTCGACAAGAGAGGGCGCGGCAGCTTGCCGCGCAAACCTGGGTGAGAGGATCAAGATGGTCAGAGCAGCGGCACTGGTGTCCGGCGACGGGGCGAAGCTCCAGGCGATTCTGGACTCCATGTATTTTAAGGAAATACCGGACTTTGAACTGGTTGCGGTGATTTCATCCGCCAAGGACGTCTACGCCATGAAGCGGGCGCTCAACGCGGGGGTCCCGGCCTATGTGGTGGACCCGGAGCTGTTCCCCAACATGACCAGCCACAGCATGGCTGTGGCCAACAAGCTGCGGGACATGGACATCGAGCTGGTGATCCTGGCGGGCTACGAGCTGCCCCTGGGGGTCATCCCCTATCAGTTCAAGAACCGCATTATCGGCACCTACCCGGCCCTGTATCCCGCCTTTGAGGATACGGAGGGGGATATCCAGCGGGCCGTGCTGGAGCGGGGCATCAAGGTCACCGGCGCCACCGCCTACTTTGCCGACGGGGACGGCCGCGTGGGCAGCATCATTCTGCAGCGCGCCCTGGACGTCAAGCCCGACGACACGCCCGAGACGCTGGCCCGCCGCGTGCTGGAGGAGGCCGAGTGGCGCATCCTCAGCCAGGCGGTCAGCCTCTACTGCGCGGGAAAGCTCTCCATCCGCGGCAACAAGGTTTTTATCGAAAAGTAAAATGACAGCAAAAGCACCGGCTCGATACCGGTGCTTTTGCATAGAAAACAAAGCAGAGCGGGAAACCCGCTCTGCTTCGTATATGATGAGGACAAAATGAAAAAGATGAAAACTGTTGCTTGCAAGTATTATGTTACCCGAAAGATGTTTCGGAAACCAGCCAACATTTGTTTCAGCTTTGTAAAATCCTCCAATCAAAATCAGTCAAAGGTCAGGTTCCACACACAGTCGGCGGGGATGGCGCCAGGCTTGGCGGCCAGATACGCCTCACCCTCCCGGGCGGGGAGATACCACACGGCGACCCGGGCCCCGAGCTCAGCCCCCACGGAGGCGGCGATCAGGGGCGCATCCTCGGGCCGCTTTGTGATGAGCTCCTTGATGAAGCAGGTCTCCCCGTCCAGATACGCCGTGCAGATGCCGCTGGAGCAGGCGTAGAGCCCGCCGCCCAGGGATTGGCAGAAGCGCCGGGCAAACTCCATGGTGGGGGGCGAGGGGCGCAGATAGGCCCTGCCCTTCAAGAGATTGTCCCGCCAGAGCTGATACTCCGTGCTGGTCATCTCCATCACCGGCTCCCGGGGAGCGCAGCCGGTCTCAAAGCGCTTGCGGTGCAGCACGCACTCCAGCCCCAGCAGCCTGCGATACCAGCCGTAGAGGGAGGGACCGGCCGGCAGGGTGGTCAGCAGCTCCGACTCCCGGCGCCGGGCAAGCTTTTCCGCTTCCAGGCAGAGTCCCTTGCCGATGCCGCGGCCGCGCTCCTCCTCCCGCACCATGACGGCGTAGAGGTAGGCCACCACGGGCCGCTGCTTTTTCCGCGTCACCAGCTCAAAGCCGTTGAGGATCCCGGCGCCGCCCAGGAGCACGCCGTCCTCCTCCGCCACCACATAGGAGCCCATGTCGGGCAGCAGGGCGAAGAAGTTGGCTATCAGGCGCAGGGAGTCGCCGAAGACGTCCCGCCACAGCAGGGAGAGGGCCGGCACATCGCCGGGGCGGTATTCCCGATAATTCACATTATCCATCGATCCAACTCGCCATATACTTTTTCAGGAGGTACACGGGCTTATAGGACAGCTTGGAGATGCGCAGCGGCTCCAGACCCATGTCGTCCTCGCGGTTGATGTACTTCAGCTCCGGGTGCTTTTTCAGCATCATGCGCGTCAGCTCCCGGCAGACCATGGGGTAGGCGCCGTTCATGCCGGCGTCGGCCTTCTCCACGTGGGTGTCGAAGGTGTCCTCGCTGGTCATCTCCCCGAAGGAGAAGCCCACCAGTTTCCCGTCGGCATAGAGAACGCCGCCCTCCAGACCCAACTGCTCAAAGTGGGAGAAGGCACACTCGATGGCCTCGTGCTCGTAGACGATGCTGTCGTCCAGACGCTCGGCGTTGTCCCTCGTCCATTCCTCCAGCATCTCGAGACAGGCGGGGATGTTCTCTTTCGTCAGGGGGACGAATTCCCAGGCGTGCTCGGCCTCGAAGCGGTTGCAGTGGTTCTTCTTCCCGTGCAGGGCCTTGCCGGAGTAGGTGGAGAGCTTTTCCGCGTCGTAGATATAGTCGGCGTACTTCTCGTCCTCCGTAAAGGCAAAGCGGCCGGGGTAGGTCTGCTCCAGCTCCTTGCGCTGACATTCGGTGACGCCGCGCAGCAGGAAGGGAAAGCCGCGCATAGCCGCGTACTCCCGCAGCGCCTCGATGGCGGGACGCAGAGGGCCGCAGCCGATGGGGTAGACAAAGCAGGGCTCGCCGTGGCGGCGGACCTTGGTCAGGGTCCTGTCACCGTAGCAGCAGATGAGCTGGCGGTAGTGCTTGTCCCAGATGAACATGTTGCCGAAGTTGAAGTCCGCGCTGGGACTGTTCTCGCACCAGAGGTGCCGATCCACCCAGGGCTTGTCCTGAAGGGTGATTGCGTGAAACTCGATCATAAAACATAGACGCTGTCGCAGACAGCCTTGATTTCCTTTCTCAAACTGCGAAGATCCATAAATGCCTCGGGACGCTTGGCGACGTCCCGCAGCAGAGCGGAGGGATGGTAGGTGGCCATGAGACGGCGGCCGTCCACATCGTACCAGCGACCGTGCTCCCGGGTGATGCGAAAGTCCGGGCTGATGAGGGCCATGGCCGCGATCCGGCCCAGACAGACGATGATTTTGGGGTTGATGAGGGCGATCTGCCGGTCCAGCCAGCCGCGGCAGGCCTCCTGCTCGATGCCCAGGGGATCCCGGTTCCCGGGCGGGCGGCACTTGACGATGTTGGCGATGTAGACCCGGGAGCGGTCCAGATCGATCATGGCCAGCATGTCGTCCAGCAGCTTCCCCGCTGGGCCCACAAAGGGCAGGCCCTGCCGGTCCTCCTGCTCGCCGGGACCCTCCCCGACAAACAGGACCTCCGCCTGCTCATTGCCCGTGCCGAAGACCAGCTCGTGCCGCGTCTCCCACAGGGAGCAGCCGCGGCAGAGGGCGCACTCTTGTTTTAAGCTTTCCCAGGAATCCATGGTCCCTCTCCCGGGCGGCGCATACCGCCCAACCGACCGGGCCGGAAAGTAGCACTTGCAAGAACCCCGGCCGCGTATTATAATAACTATTTGATGGCGAAACGCCAGAAGGCGTTTACGCCGAGCAGCTTTGCTGCTCAGCACAGCAGAGCATCTGCTGTGCCAGATACTCATTGCAATGAACATCGCGCGAATGATTCAAAGGATCATTCGCTGCCAAACGTGTTGTTTGGCAGCGAAATCAATCGAAGGCTCGATTGATTTCGCCATGCGATGATCATGATAATCATTCTTCAAGCGGCAGATGTGCCGCGCTGAAAACAAAACTGGAAGTATTCTAGCATCTTTTTCCCCGGCCTGCAAGAGCGCCGGCGGGGGAACTGTGTTGAATCTGTGAACATTTCGGACGGTGAACTTTATGGCTGAATTTGACAACTACCTGTCCCCCGGCAGAAGGGGACACCTGATCGGCATCGGCGGCGTCTCCATGTCCTCCCTGGCGGAGGTGCTGGCCGGCATGGGCATCTGCGTGACGGGCTCGGACATGAACGAGGGGACCAATGTGGAGTCCCTGCGGGCCAAGGGCATCCAGGTGTTCATCGGACACCATGCGGAGAACATCACCGACGAGGTGGAGTTTGTGGTGCGCACCGCCGCCGTCCACGACGACAACCCGGAGATCATGGCGGCCAGAGCCAAGGGCATCCCGGTCTTTGAGCGCACCCAGGCCTGGGGCGCCATCTCCAAGGATTACGCCAACGCCCTGTGCATCTGCGGCACCCACGGCAAAACCACCACCACCTCCATGTGTACCCACATCATGATGGCTGCCGACAAGGACCCCACCGTCATGATCGGCGGTACCCTGCCGCTTCTGAAGGCGGGCCACCGGGTGGGCCACGGCAACACCATCATCATGGAGGCCTGCGAGTACTACAACTCCTTCCTGTCCTTCCATCCCACGGTGGCCGTGGTGCTGAACGTGGAGGCCGACCATCTGGACTTCTTCAAGGATCTGGAGGACGTGAAGCACTCCTTCCACGAGTTTGCCGCCCGTGTGCCCAAAGACGGCTATGTGATCGCCAACAGGGATGACGCCAACACCATGGAAGTGGTGCAGAACATCTCCGGGCGGGTCATCACCTTCGGTCTCGGGAAGGACGCGGACGTGACCGCGGAGAACATCGAATTCCGCGGGGCAAACTCCCATTTCGACATCCTCTACAAGGGCCGGCTCTTTACCGACGTGACCCTGCATGTGCCGGGCCTGCACAACGTGAAGAACGCCCTGGCCGCCACCGCCGCCTGCATCAGTCTCGGCGTGCGGCCCAACGCCGTCAAGTACGGCCTGGCGGGCTTCAACGGCGCCGGGCGGCGCTTTGAGTTCAAGGGCAAGTACAACGGCGCCGACGTCTACGACGATTACGCCCATCACCCCGGCGAGCTGAAGGTGCTGCTGGACGCGGTGGAGCAGCTCAACTACAAGCGCACCGTGCTGGTTTTCCAGCCCCATACCTACTCCCGCACCGCCGCGCTGTTTGACGATTTCGTCCAGCAGCTCCGCCGGCCCGACGTGCTGTTTCTGGCGGAGATCTTCGCCGCCCGGGAGCAGAACACCATTGGTATCTCCTCGGCGGATCTGGCGAAGGAAGTGGACGGCTCCATCTTCTGCGCCACCTTTGATGTCATCGAGGACGCGTTGCGCGCCATCGCCCACCCGGGCGACATCGTGCTGACCGTGGGCGCGGGCGACGTCTACAAGATCGGCGAGCGGCTGGTCAAAGAAGAGCGTTAGTCCAGCCCGCAGAGTGTTGTCACGATATACTGGCACATGAGCATGCCCGCGCTGGCGGGGACCCACACCAGAGAGCCGGGGACGCTGCGGCGTCCCGGGGGCGGCGCCTCAAACTGGGCGGCCTCCATGGGCGCCTCCGGGGAGTAGACCACCGGGTGGTGCTCCACGCCGCGGTCTCGCAGCTCCTTCCGGATCACACGGGCAAAGGTGCAGCCGCGGGTCTTGGCGATATCCGTCAATTCCAACTGCTGCGCGTCCCGCTTGTTGCCGGTGCCGAGGGCCGAGAGGATGGGGATGCCGCGCTCCCGGCAGGTCATGATGAGGTCCAGCTTGCAGGCGACCAGATCGATGCAGTCGGCCACAAAGTCGTAATCGGCAAAGAAGCGCTCCCGGTCGGCGGCCTCGTAGTGGCCCCGGATCAGATGCAGGCGGAGGGCGGGGTTGATATCCCGCAGACGCTCCGCCATGGCCTCCACCTTGGGTTTGCCGAGGGTGGAGGCCATGGCGATGAGCTGGCGGTTGATGTTGCTCTCACCCACCGTGTCCCGGTCCACCAGGGTCAGCTCGCCCACGCCGGAGCGGGCCAGCGCCTCGGCGCACCAGGAGCCCACGCCCCCCAGACCGAAGACAGCCACATGGCTGTTTCTCAGCTTCTCCATGGCGTCACGCCCCAGGAGCATTTCAGCGCGTATGCTTCTCTCTTCCATCAAAATCTTCCCTTTTTCAAAACGCCGCCGGTTTCCCGGCGGCGTTTGTTCTTTTCATTGGGCTGGATCAGCCGACGAACTTCATGCCGAAGCCCTCGCTGACGGAGTAGGCGGAGGTCAGCTCGTCCAGCTTCTCGGTCAGCGCGCTGGAGCGCAGATCGCTCTCGGCCAGGATGCTGGAGTAAAGCTGCTCGCCCTCACCGACAAAGTACATCACGTGGTAGCCGGCATAGCTGGAGCTCTCCCCGTAGACAACCCCGGTGTCGCCGTGCTTGTGGCCGGCGAAGCAGAAGGCGTCGAACTCCTCCACCATCTGGCCCCTGGCGATGTTCTCATACAGGCCGCCGTTGGTGTTGGAGCCGGAATCCTCGGAGTAGCGCTCGGCGAGAGCAGCAAAGCTGTCCTCACTCTTGTCGCCGGAATTGAACTCGGCCAGGATCTCCTCGGCCCGGGCTTTGGCAGCCGCCTTGGCCTCGTCGGTGTAGACGCCGTTCTCGTCGGCCTCGGCCTTGATGAGAATGTGGCGCACGGAGACGGGCTTATAGTGGTTGTCGTTGCGGGAGAGGAAGAGCACCACATAGACGTGGTCGCCGTTGGTCTCCAAGGTGATGTCGCCGGCCTTGCGGGAGGCGTCCATCATCCAGCTGGACGCGGCGATCAGGCTGCTGCCGGTGGTGCTGCGGGAGCGGGTGGCGCTGAGACCCTGAGCCTCGGCGGCGTCGGAGAGACGCTGGGCAAAGTCGGCGTTGTTGTCGGCCTCAAAGGCGGCTTTGACAGCCTCGGCGGTCTTCGTGGCCTCGGCCATGCTCTCGTCAGTGGGCTCGCTGCCATCCTCACCGTGGGCTTCCACGGTCACGTAGCTGTAGTCAAAGTAATCCCGGAAGCCCTCAAAGCTCTGGTAGTGCTCCTCCAGCTCCGCCTCGGTAAAGGTGAAGCTGTCGGACAGAGCCTCCATGGCCTTGTTGGCCAGGGTGGATTCCTGGGCGGCGGCGCGGACGGTGCTCACCTTGACGCCGGCGCCGTAGTTGGCGGACATCATCTTGTCGGCGCTGCCGTAGCCGTAGGAGGCGGCGCGCTCGTCCAGTCCCTCAAAGGCGGCCTCCACCTCGGCCAGCTCGCTCTCGTCCAGCGTGATGCCGTTGGCCGCGGCGTAGTCCAGCATGGCCTTGGTCTGCAGCATGTCATTCTTGGCGGCGTCCAGGAAGTAGTCCTTCCAGCTGCCGTCGGTGAAGGGGCAGGCCTGCTTGTCCAGTCCCTGGATGCCGGCGGAGGTGTCCAGACCGAACATGGAGGCGTAGCTGCCGTACTGGTTGGCGAAGTTGAGATACTGGTTGGCGTAGCGGTAGCTGACCTCGGCGGTGGAATACTTGCGGTCGCCCACGGTGTAGGCGGCGCTCCGGTAGACCAGGGGGGAGTTGAGCAGCAGCACCAGCGCGATCACCACCACCACGGCGACGGTGCCGATGGTCCAGCGGCGCTTGCTTTTTGCCTTCTCCTGCGCGGCCTTCTCCAGGGCCAGCTGCTTTTTGTCAGTGCCGGCCTCGCGGGCGGCCTGACGGTTTTTTCTCTCAGTAGATGCACTCATGGCTGTACTTCATCCTTTGCGTATTGATATGAAAAAAGTTTTCTTTTTTGCAGACTTGTGTATTATAACCCAATCCGGTTCACGATTCAAGTGATATTCGGTTCTTTCACAATTTTTTCACGGCCGGGGCATCTTTTCCGGGGCCGCGGCATACAATGACGGTATGCTGTTTGCGACGGGGAGGGAGAAAGATGGACATTGACGATTTGATTTTCGGCGACGAGGACCCGGGTCCCAGCAGCCGCTGACATGAAACACAAAAGGCCGCCGGGTCTCCGGCGGCCTTTTCTATAAAAGTAGAGATCAGTCGATGTGCCAGATGTCTTTGGCGTACTGGGCGATGGCCCGGTCGGCGGCGAAGAAGCCGCTCTTGGCGGTGTTCATGATGGAGAGTCTGCCCATCTCGGCGGGATCCGCGATGCGCTCGTAGAGCTTCTGCTGGCAGTCCATATAGGGACGGAAGTCCGCCACCACCATGTAGGGGTCGCCCGCGAAGAGCAGACCGGAGATGATGTCCGAATAGCTCTTGCCGTCGGCAAAGCCGTTCATGGCGCGCATGGCGATGCGGTAGAGCTCCCGGTCGTTCTGGGCGATGCCGTTGGGGTCGTAGCCGTGGGCGCGCCAGTTGGCGATCTCGTCGGTGTGCAGACCGAAGAGGAACATGTTCTCGTCGCCCAGGCGCTCGTACATCTCGACATTCGCGCCGTCCAGGGTGCCGATGGTCACGGCGCCGTTCATCATCAGCTTCATGCAGCCGGTGCCGGAGGCCTCCTTGCCGGCGGTGGAGATCTGCTCGGACACCTGCGCGGCGGGGACGATGGCCTCGGCGGCGCTGACGCGGTAGTTCTCCACAAAGTAGACCTGGAGCTTGTCCTTGCACAGGGGATCGTTGTTGACGTCGTTGGCCAGGCTCAGCAGCAGCTCGATGATGCGCTTGGCGGTCTTGTAGCCCGCGGCGGCCTTGGCGCCGAAGACGTAGGTGCGGGGGACAAAGTCCATGTTGGGGTTGTCGTGCAGACGCATCTGCAGACCCGCGATGTTCATGGCGCACAGCAGCTGGCGCTTGTACTCGTGCAGACGCTTGACCTGCACGTCGATCACGGAGTCGGGATTGAGGGTGAAGTTGTCGTTGCGCTTGGCAAACCTGGCAAAGCGCAGCTTGTTCTCATGCTTGATCTCGTTCATGCGGGCGCGGACGGTCTCATCGTCGGCAAAGGCGGTGAGCTTCTCCAGCTCCTCGGGGTGGAGCAGGTAGTCATCGCTGCCCAGCAGGTCGGTGATCAGACCGTGCAGGCCGGGGTTGATCTGACCCAGCCAGCGGCGGTGGTCGATGCCGTTGGTGACGTGGGTGAAGCGCTCGGGCCAGATGGAGCAGACGTCCTTGAAGAGGTCGTTGCGCAGGATCTCGCCGTGGAGACGGGAGACCCCGTTGACCATGTAGCAGGAGGCCAGGCAGAGATTTGCCATGTGTACCTGCCCGCCGCTGATGATGAGGTTGCGGCCCAGCTTGTCGCCGGTGCCGAACTTGACCGCCAGGAAATCGCGCCAGCGGCGGTTGATCTCGCACATGATCTCCCACAGGCGCGGCAGCAGCTGCTGGATCAGATCCTGGGGCCACTTCTCCAGCGCCTCGCTCATCACGGTGTGGTTGGTGTAGCACACGCTGTTCTTGACCAGATCCCAGGCCTCATCCCAGCCCAGGCCGTACTCATCCATGAAGATGCGCATGAGCTCGGGGATGATCATGGTGGGGTGGGTGTCGTTGATCTGGATGACGTGGTGGAGGGAGAAGGAGCGGATGTCGCCCCACTTGCGCACGTGCTTGCGCACGATGTCCTGGGCGGAGGCGGAGACAAAGAAATACTGCTGCTTGAGACGCAGGAGCTTGCCCTCGATATGATCGTCGGCGGGGTAGAGGACCTTGGTGATCACCTCGGCCATGGTGCGCTGCTCCATGCTCTTGACATACTTGCCCTCGGAGAAGAGGTACATGTCCAGAAAGTTGGGGCTCTTGGCGTCCCACAGGCGCAGGGTGTTGATGTTCTGGCCGCCGTAGCCGGCGATCAGCATGTCGCGGGGCAGGGCGATGACGGCGTCATAGCCGGTGTGCTCGGCGTGGTAGTGGCCGTTGCTGTCCCAGCTGGGGGCGATCTGACCGCCGAAGCGGACCTCCACCTCATCCTCGTAGCGGGGGATGAGCCAGCTTTCCGCCGCGGTACGCCAGTTGTCGGCGATCTCGGTCTGCTTGCCGTCCTTGAAGCGCTGCTTGAAAATGCCCAGCTCGTAGCAGATGGAGTAGCCCGTGGCCTGCAGGCCCTCGGTGGCCATGGAGTCCATATAACATGCGGCAAGACGGCCCAGGCCGCCGTTGCCGAGACCGGCGTCCGGCTCTTCTTCAAAAATGTCCGCGGCGCTGCGGCCCATATCCTCCAGCGCGCCGACCACAGCGTCGGCCACGCCCAGGTTAAAGGCGTTCTTCATGAGGCTGCGCCCCATGAGAAACTCCATGGACATGTAATGTACTTCTTTTTCACCCTTTTGGGGATCCTCAACGGCCAGCAGACGGCTCATCAGTTCACGGATGACGATGGCGGTCGCCTGGAAGATCTGTTCGTCGGTAGCCTCCTCACTGGAGATGGAGAACTGTGCGCAGAGCTTATCTTCAATCGCGCTGCGGACTTCTTCGCGGGAAATCTGATTGATCATGGGTTAACCTGCCTTTTTGGAAGAATAAACTGCGGGGGATAAACTGCATGGTGCGTCGGGCATTGCCCGACGCACCGAGCATGTTGCTTGGATAAAAGGAAACTTACAGCTTGCTGCCCTTGGGAACCACGATGGGCAGTTTTTCGTTGCCGTTGAGCACGGTGTTCGGGGAGAAGGTGACGGCCTTGTCCACGATCACATACTCCAGGCTGGAGCCGGCGCCGACGGTGCAGCCGCGCATGACGATGCAGTTTTTGAGCTTGGCGCCCTTTGCGATGCGCGCGCCGGAGAAGACGATGCAGTTTTCGATGCTGCCTTCGATGATGCAGTTGTCGGCCACCAGGCAGTTGCGGGAGAAGGAACCCTCGCTGTAGTAGGTGCTGACCTCCTCGCGGACCTTGGTGAACACCGGCCGCTCAGCGGGGAAGACCTCGTGGCGGATGGAGGAGTCCAGCATGTCCATGTTGGCCTTGAAGTAGGTGTTGACGCTGCGCAGCAGGGCGGCGTAGCCCTCGTGCAGGTACACGTCCATCTTGCCGCCGGCCTTGAGGAAGTTGGGAATGGCCTCCCGGTGCCAGAGGAAGATGTTGCGCTTGCGGCAGTCCTCGATCATGCCGAGGAGCACATCCTTGTTGATGATGTAGGCCTCCATGCTCACCGGGCCCAGGGCGGGATCGGCGGTATCCTGGAGCATCTCGGTGACGTAGCCGTCCTCCCCCTGGAGGTAAGTCATGCGGAAACCGGCGGATTCCCTGCGGGTGCAGATGGCGGTGATCTGGGCGTCGGAGCGGCGGTGCTGCTCCATGGGCTCCAGCAGATCGATGTTGGCGCACATGTCGCCCAGCATCAGCACGACGTACTTGGCCTTGATGTCCTCAATGTAGGAGCGCACGGAGATCAGAGCCTCCATGGTGCCGGCGTAGTTGCCGCGGTGGTACTCGGGCAGGCCGAAGGGGGGCAGCATCCGCAGGCCGCCGGTACGGCGGGCCATATCCCAGGCCTTGCCGCCGCCCAGGTGGTCAAGCAGAGACTGGTAGTCGCGCTGCATGATGACGCCCACGTCCACGATGCCGGCGTTGCGCATGGCGGAGAGGGAGAAGTCGATCAGACGGTAGCGGCCGCAGAAGGGGAGAGAGGCCGCGGTGCGCATGCTGACGAGGGATCTGAGGTTGGGGTCGGTATAGTAGGCAAAAATCAGACCGTGGAAATCGTTCATGGCTTAAACCTCCTCGCTTTCGCTGATCATGGCGCCGGCGGGGACAGAGGCGCCGGGACGGACCTCAATGCCGGGGCCGAGGGTGGCCACGCTCCAGGCGTCGGTCCCGTCGGGGGCACCGCCCACATGGGCGCCGGCATGGACAACGGCATTTTCACCGACGATGGCATACTCCACCACCGCGCCGGCCTCCACCACGACGCCGGGCATCAGCACGCTGTAGAGCACTCTGGCGCCAACCTCGATCTTGACGGAGGGGGAGAGCACGGAGTTTTCCACGATGCCGTCGATCTCACAGCCCTCGGTGACAATGGAGTGGATGATCTCGGCATGGCGGCCGGTCTGATGCGGGGGGCAGATGGGGCTTCTGGCAGAGATGGGCCAGTCGGGGTCGTAGAGGTTGATCAGGTCCGGGGAGAGCATATCCATGTTGGCGTCCCAGAGGCTGGTGATGGTGCCCACGTCGCGCCAATAACCCTTGAAGCGGTAGGGCCAGAGCTTCTCGCCGTCGGCGATCATGGCGGGGATGATGTTGTGGCCGAAGTCATGGCGGGAATTTTCGTTGGCTTCGTCCTGGATCAGGTACTTGCGCAGCTTCTTCCAGTCGAAGATGTACACGCCCATGGAGGCCAGGTCGCTCTTGGGGTGCTTGGGCTTCTCCTCAAACTCTCTGATGTAGCCGTCCTCGCCCAGGTTCATCATACCGAAGCGGGAGGCCTCCTCCAGGGAGACGGTCAGCACGGAGATGGTGCAGGCCGCGTCATGCTCGATATGCTCGCGCAGCATGTCGGCGTAGTCCATCTTGTAGATGTGGTCGCCGGAGAGAATCAGCACATGGTCGGGATCATAGTTCTCGATGAAGGCGATGTTCTGGTAGATGGCGTTCGCGGTGCCGGAGAACCAGGAACCCTTTTCACCCGCAGACTGGTACGGGGGCAGGATGTAGACGCCGCCGTCGTTCACGTCCAGATCCCAGGGCTGGCCGCTGCCGATGTAGCTGTTGAGCTGCATGGGGCGGTACTGGGTCAGGACACCGACGGTGTCGATGCCGGAGTTTGCGCAGTTGGAAAGGGGAAAGTCGATGATTCTGTACTTGCCGCCAAAGGGTACGCTGGGTTTGGCGACATTCTGGGTCAGGGCGTAAAGGCGGGAGCCTTGTCCGCCTGCCAGAAGCATGGCAATGCACTTTTTCTTCATGGGCAGCCTCCTCTTCATATATACTGGTGAGATGCAGGATATACCGGTTTAGTTGAAGCGGTTCATGGCCCGCTCCGGGCCGTCTTTGATATAGGATTCCACGGCCTCGGCCGCGCGCTCGGCGGCGGCCTGCATATCCAGGGCGTCCTGGTCCCGGAACACGCCCAGCACCCAGTCGGCCATGTCATAGTCCGGGTGGGGGGGAGCCCCCACGCCCACGCGGATGCGGGGGAAGGCGTCGGTCCCCAGGGCGGCGATGATGCTCTTGAGACCGTTATGGCCGCCGGCGGAGCCCTTGGTGCGGATGCGGAGCTTGCCGGGGGGCAGGCTCACCTCATCCGAGACCACGAGCACATGGTCGGCGGGGATCTTGTAGAAGCGGGCGGCCTGGCCCACCGCGTTGCCGGAGAGGTTCATGAAGGTCTGCGGCTTCATGACCAGAACCTTCTCCCCGCCCAGATTCACCTGGGCGGTCAGCGCGGAAAAGCGCAGGCGGTTGACGGAAAAGCCCTTCTTCTTCGCAAGCGTATCGCAGACCAGAAAGCCCGCGTTGTGGCGGGTGAAGTCATATTTCGGGCCGGGATTTCCGAGGAAGACGGCAAGCCAGCCGGGCCCGCCGGAGGATGAAAACAGCATGGGTCAGATTCCTTTTTCCGGCCCTGTCACGCGCCCGGAGCGGGCACGCTGCGCAGCCGGGAGATAGACCGAGGCCCACAGTCCGTTTTTCCGGTGGGGAAAGGAAGGCTGCGGGCGTCGGAATGCTGTGAAAATCAGTCGAACAGGTTGGAGATGGAGACCTCTTCGTAGATGCGGCGGATGGCCTCGGCAAAGACGGCGGCGGTGGTGAGGTAGTGGATCTTGGGGCTCTTCTCCTTGTCGGCGGGGAAGGGGATGGTGTCCAGCAGGAGCAGCTCCTCGATGCAGCTTTCGTTGATGCGGTCGAGGGCGGGACCGGAGAGCACGCCGTGGGTCGCGCAGGCGTAGACCTCCTTGGCGCCGCCGATCTCCTTGATGGCCCTGGCCGCGCCGCAGAGGGAGCCGGCCGTGTCCACGATGTCGTCCAGCAGGATGCAGGTCTTGCCGGAGACGTCGCCGATGATGTTCATGACCTCGGACTGGTTGGCGCGCTCACGGCGCTTGTCCACGATGGCCATGTTGGTGCCCAGCTTCATGGAGAAGGCGCGGGCGCGGGCGGTGCTGCCCACATCGGGGGAGACCACCATGATGTTCTCGTTCCCCTTGCCGAACTTGTTGACGTAGTGCTTGACAAAGAGATGGCTGCCCATCAGGTTGTCCACGGGGATATCGAAGAAGCCCTGAATCTGCGCGGCGTGCAGGTCCATGGTCAGGACCCGGTCGGCGCCGGCGGCGGTGATGAGGTTTGCGACAAGCTTTGCGGAGATGGGATCGCGGCTCTTGGCCTTGCGGTCCTGACGGGCGTACCCGAAGTAGGGGATGACGGCGGTGATGCGGCCGGCGGAGGCGCGGCGCATGGCGTCGATCATGATGAGCAGCTCCATCAGATTGTCGTTGACGGGCTTGCAGGTGGATTGCACAATGAACACGTCCTTGCCGCGGACAGGCTCGTATACCGAGACGGAGCACTCCCCATCGGCAAAGTGGGAAACATTCGTGTTGCCCAGACCGCGATACAGGTCAGCGCAGATCAGCTCGGCCAGAGCCGGGTTGGAGTTGCCGGTGAAGACCACGATTTCCTTGCCGTGTGCGATCATATTCTCTTTTTCCTCCGAAAATGTTTCATACTGGCGCATGCGCGCACTTCTCAGTTTGACTATTTCACAGGCATTATATCACGGAAGGGAGCAAATGGGAAGAACTTTAGCGCTTTTTGTGCGGGGAGAAAAGCCAATAAAAAAGCGATTTACAACAGAAAGCTTTTTGTGTATAATACTTAATTACTGACGAATGGACGAATGAACCGCAGGAGAGTGCAAATATGCTGGAATTTGAAGAATACAAGACCAAACTCAACGCCATCAAGCCCGATCTGGAGGTGCTCCGCTCCGCCCTGAAGCTGGAAGCTGCCCAGAAGGAGATCGAGGAGCTGGAGGCCGCCAGCGCCCGCGAGGGCTTCTGGAACGACGTGGAGAAGTCCCAGAAGGTACAGAAGCGGCTGAAAAATCTCAAGGACAAGGTGGAGAACTTCAACCGACTCTGCTCCGGGTGGGACGATCTCTACGCCCTGTGCGAGATGGCCATCGAGGAGAACGACGACTCCATGCTGGAGGAGCTGAAAAACGACTTCAATGCCTTCAGCCAGAAGATGGAGTCCACCCGCCTGTCCACCCTGCTGACCGGCGAGTATGACGCCAACAACGCCATCCTCACCTTCCACGCCGGCGCCGGCGGCACCGAAGCCCAGGACTGGGCCTCCATGCTCTACCGCATGTACAACATGTGGGCCGACCGCCACGGCTACAAGGTGCGCGTGATGGACTATCTGGACGGCGAGGACGCGGGGCTCAAGAGCGCAACCATCATGATCGAGGGCGAGAACGCCTACGGGTATCTCAAGAGCGAGCACGGCATCCACCGTCTGGTGCGCGTCTCCCCCTACGACAACGCCGGCCGGCGCCACACCTCCTTCGTGGCGGTGGAGGTCATGCCGGAGATCCAGGATGACAGCGAGATCGAGCTCAGGGACGAGGACATCAAGATGGATGTGTACCGCTCCTCCGGCGCCGGCGGACAGAAGGTAAACAAGACCTCCTCGGCCGTGCGGCTGACCCACATCCCCACGGGCATCGTGGTGTCCAGCCAGGTGGAGCGCAGCCACTTCCAGAATCTCGAAAACTGCAAGGACATGCTGCGGGCGCGCCTGGCGGAGATCAAGGAGCGGGAGCACCTGGAGAAGATCAGCGACATCAAGGGTGTGCAGATGAAGATCGAATGGGGCAGCCAGATCCGTTCCTACGTCTTTATGCCCTATCAGCTGGTGAAGGATCACCGCACCGACTTTGAAAACGGCAACATCGACGCCGTCATGAACGGCGATATCGACGGCTTCATCAACGCCTTCCTGTCCATGAAGGCCCAGAGCTGAGAGAGATACGACGAAAGCGCCTTCCCCCCGCGGGAAAGCGCTTTCGCTTTTTCAATCAGTCCGTGACGGTGACGCGCAGGGTGCCGATCTCGGGGACATGGACCGCCAGCTCGTCCCCGGCCTTCAGCCAGTCCTGCTTTTCCGCCGGGCGGCCCAGAATGACGCCCGCGGGGGTGCCGGTCAGAATCACGTCCCCCGGCTCCAGGGTGCAGCAGCGGGAGAGAAAGCTCACCAGAGCGGGGATGGAATAGATCATGTCGCCGGAAAAACCGTCCTGCCGCTTTTCGCCGTTTTTGTACCCCGTCAGGTGCATGGCGTCGGGGCGCAGCTCGTCCGCCGTGACGATCCAGGGGCCCAGAGGGCAGAAGGTGTCACAGGTTTTGCCGGGGGTCCACTGGCTGGCGGCCTTCTGGAGATCCCGGGCGGAGATGTCGTTGGCCAGGGTGTAGCCGAAGATGCAGCCCAGCGCCTCCTCGGGCGTGACGCCGAAAGCCCGGCGGCCGATCACCACGGCGATCTCCGCCTCGTAGTCGTGCTTTTTCGAGGCGGGGTTGAGACGCACTCTGCCGCCGTGGGGCACCAGGGTGTTGCGGAACTTGGCGAAGATCTCCGGCGAGCCCGGAGGCGCCTTGAACAGCTCCGGCACCTCGGCGGCGTGGGCGGCGTAGTTCTTGCCCACGCAGAGTATCTTCTCCGGCGCGTCGGAGGCGGGGGCGTATTCGATCTGCTCCGGAGGGAGGAAGACGTCCGCCCTCTGCGCGACCTCGGACAGCGCGGCCACGGCGCGCTCCCGGCCCATGGCGAGGGCCCGGGCCATGGTGAGGGGCGTATCGGGTCCGGCAAAGGCGGAGACGTCCACGACCCCGCGTTCGGTGACGATGCCGAGGGCGTTTGCCCCGGCTTTTTTGAAATTGACCAGCTTCATGGCGTCCTCCTGTCCGAAATGCGAAACGTTATTTTTTGAAGATGCTGACCACCGCCACCAGCATGACGAGGATCAGCAGGATGTTCAGCAGCAGCGGGTCCATGGAGATGGCCAGCATCACGCCCAGCAGGGCCGCGAGACTCCCCGCGGTCATGGCGGCGAGGACTAGCTTGCGGTTATACAGCCCGGCCTTCACGATGGAGACGCCGCCGGTGACGGGGATGATGACGCCCAGCACCAGCGTGAGCGTGAGCGTGGCCACGGGGGAGAGCCCCAGCAGCAACAGCAGGGCGGCGGCAATGGGCTTGCAGGGCACGCCCATCATGTTGAGAAAGCCGATACCCAGGCACCCGACGCAGAGTACCGCAAGCTTCGCGCCCCGCAGGCAGACGGCCGTGCCGGTGGCGCCGGCGCTCACGATCATTTTGACGATCAGCGCCGCCATGGAGACCAGCAGGGCATAGCCCATGATCCGTTTGAGCGTGGCCCCGTCCAGGCGGCTGACGGCCCGCCCGCCCAGGGCGGCCCCCGCCGCGAGACAGAGCATGAACAGCGCCAGCGTCAGCGCGTCGGCGGTGTCCTCCGAGAGCAGATAGCGAAAGGCGATCAGCGCGCCGGGGACGATGGTGGCGGCGATGAGGCAGCTGGGGAGGCTCCTGTCGTCTGACAGGCGCAGGCGCTTGATGAGCAGGGTGTTGAGCAGAAAGTCCGACACGCCGAGGGTGCAGAGAAAGAAGACCACCGCCTCCAGCGGGGCGAGCAACCGCAGGTCCCCCGGGGCGCTGCGCAGCGCCTCTCTGTTTTTTACCAGCTCCCGGCCCAGGACAAAGGCATAGACCAGGCCGCACAGCAGGAAAACGACGCCGGTGATTCTGGGCAGACTCATGCGCGTACCTCCTCTCTCAACCAAACGAGCGGGCGGCTGAAGCCGCCCGCTCCATGCACCATCTCTCAGCCCCATCATAACAAAAGCGGAGGGATTGTGCAAGCGCCGCTTATCTCCGGCGGCGCTTCCGGTGGTCGTTTTCCACGCTCTCGCTCCAGCCGGCGGCGACGCTCTCCCGGCGCTGGACCGCGCAGATGGCGTCGCTGACCGCGTGGAAGCTCAGCTCGACCCCCGCGCTGTCCGGTATGAAATTGGCCGAGCGGTCGGCACGTATGCCGATGCTGCCCGCTGTCTCCACGGCGTCGATGTTGGCGCCGAGGAACAGAAACTCCCAGCCGTACTTTTCCTGCTCGTGCTCGATGAGCCGCCGGACCTCCTCCAGACTGTACTGCCGGCTGGCGTTTTCCAGACCGTCGGTGGTGATGACGACCACCGTCTTCTCCGGCACGTCCTCGGGTCTGGCATAGCGGTGGATGTGCGCGATGTGGCGCACGGTGCTCCCGATGGCGTCCAGCAGGGCGGTGCAGCCGCCGGGGACGTAGTCCTTCTCCGTCAGGACAGGGACCTCCGCCAGCTTCTTCCGGTCGTGGATGCGGTCAAAGCGCGTGTCAAAGAGGACCGTGGTCACATAGACCTCGCCCTGCTCCTTCTTCTGCCGCTCGATCATGGAATTGAAGCCGCCGATGGTGTCGCTCACAAGCCCCGCCATGGAGCCGCTGCGGTCGAGAATGAAGACCAGTTCCGTGATGTTGTTTTTCATGGCAAAAACCTCCTGTACTGTTTGTCTGTGACACCAGTATAGGAGGTTCTTTGTCCCGTATGGTCGCCCGGGAAGCGACATTTTGTTTGATGCGCCGTTTACCTCGGCTCTGATCCGTGCGGCTTCTCCCTTCCGCCCGCCAGGCGGAAGACCAGCGGGTAGACGCCCATGTCCGCAAAGATCACCACGGCGTAGCGCAGGGTGCGGACCAGGCAGGCCGCCATGGTGCCGTTTTCCAGAAAGTCCTTGGAGAAGGGCAGCTTGAGCAGGGTGTTGAGCCCGAAGAAGACCGCCACGCCCCCCAGGACCCGGAGCACCGAGCGCAGCGGGCTGCGGGTGTTTTCAAAGTTGACGTATCTCTCCTCAAACTCCACGCCCAGCACAAAGCCCGCCAGCATCCCGTAGCCCGTGAAAAAGTCCGAGCTTTTGCAGTAGAAGAAGCCGGGCAGCCCCAGAAGCAGCAGCAGTCCGTAAAACAGGCGCTGATTGTGAAATCTCTGCTGGAGCCGGGGCACCGCGACGATGATCACGAGACCCAGCACCCAGCCGCAGAGCACGTCGGTGGGGTAGTGCACGCCGAGACAGAAGCGGGATACGCCGATCAGCAGCGTCAGCACCACGGCGATCACCGTGAGCGCGTGCTTCTTCGCGTACTCGGCCACAGATCCGTAGACCGCCACGGCGTTGGTGGAATGCCCGCTGGGGAAGGAGTACTCCTGGGCGGCGATGTTGTAGATGTCCGCGCTCTTGTCCACCGGCTTGAGGCATTGGATCTCCGGGGTGTCGAAGTAGGGCCTGCGGCGGATAAAGATGTTTTTGAGCATGGGGTTGAGCACCAGCCCCACCAGCACGTTCAGCCCCACAAAGCGGCCGAAGCGCTTGTCATAGCACCAGTACAGAAAACCGATCACCGCCACGCAGGCCAGCTCCTCCCCGAAGGCGGAGAGGAAGGAGGCGATGGCCGTGCCCGCGGCGCCCATGTGCGCCTGGAGCCAGAGGATCAGGGAGACCTCCCAGTCAAAGAAAAAGGTGTTGCCGACAAGTTCCATATGTTCTTCCTCCCGGACAAGCGGCGCTTATCCGCTGATTTTTCTCATTTGCGGTTTCACGATCCGCAGCGTCTTATGCCGCCAGCGGAAGCGCTTCCTCAACGCCGGGCAGCTCGGTCTTCCGGACGCCGTCGCCGTAGATGGTCTGCCAGTCGCGGGCCATGGAGATGGCCGTCCAGCCCTCCTGCTCCACCACACTGCAGTAATCGGCCGCCTTTTCGTCACTGCCGTATTCACGCACGGTGTCGTCACACACCACAAAGAAGCCCATGCCGGTGTGGTCCGGGTTGCCCTCGGCGTAGTTGAGCATCGAGTAATCGCCGGCGCTGTTGCCGAAGGCCAGGACCGGCCGCTTGCCGATCTCGCGGGCGATGGCAGCCGGCTTGCCGGACTGCCCGACTTCCACATCGGCAAGCGGGGCGCCGAGCAGAATGGTCTCATCGCTGCTCATGTTGTATTCGTCGGCGGCCTCCGCGCCCTTGCCGGAGGCGACGTAGGGCACGTCGGTGCCGACCACGTGGTCAAAGGGGATGTCGAGGGACGAGACGATGGCCCGGACGACCTCGCGCCCGCTGGCCGATACGATCCAAACGTCAAAGTCGTTTTCGCGCAGGTAGTCCATGACCTCGATCATGGGCCGATAGAAGGACTGGCCGTAGGTCATGCCCTCAAAGCCCACCACGTCCACGTGCTCTGCAAAGGCAACGACGTAGGCGCGAAACTCCTCCGGCGTCATCCCGGCAAAGGCGGAGGCCACGAGATCGTGCTTGGTGGGACCCTCGGGGTGGAAGGTCCTGCCCTCGGTATAGGCATGCTCACGCACCTGCCGCATGGCGTCCAGCTCCTCGTCGGTCGCGTCGAAGGTCGGATCGTCCAGCACACGGTACATGGTCAGACAGTAGTCCACATAGACGGGCGCCTTCTCGCAGAGGATGGTGCCGTCCATGTCGAAGGTGGCGATCCGGTCCGCCGGATCGAGATAGCCGGGACTGCCCGCATCTGTCACGTCGGCAACAAACGCGGTCAGCTCCGCCAGCGCCGGGCTGTCCGGATCCCAGGAGGGGAAGGTCGCGGCATAGTCGAGGCTCTGTGCGGCTTTGGGTGTTTCCGCCGGGACCTCCTGCTGCACGGGCTGCTCCTGCACGGCCGGCTGCTCCTGCTGCACGGGCTGCTCCTGCTGGGGGGCGGGCTGCTGACGGCCTGCCCATAAAACGGCCGCGGCGGCGGCAAGCGCGACGCCCGCCAGAAAGGCAATCACCAAAGGCCAGATACGAACGCTTTTTTCACGCATGGGACGTTTTCCTCTTTCATCGGTTTTCCGGGGATGTACGGGCTTCGCCGGGACAAGCCCGGGATAAAAATCAATTTGGAATTATAGCACGGCGGCTGCGGAATGGCAAATAAAAGCTCCGCCGGAATCGGAAGGAAACGGGAGAGGTTTATCCGTGCAGAGGGGGCAGCTCATGGATGTCGTAGGTGTCATAGTAGATCTCGAACGCCGTATCCGCGTCGCCGGCCAGTTCGATCAGCGCCCCGGCCTGGAACATGGGGGACAGGCTGCCGGAGGGCGCCTTCCATGCGGCGTTGGAGACCACATGCATGGCTTCCCTGCCCGCCTCCTCCGCCCGCAGGATCGCCTCCGCCTCAAACAGGAGCGTGCCCGTGGCGATGTGGTAGTCGCTGGAGACGATAGCTAGCCGGCTCACCTGCGGGTATCGTTCCGTGAGGATGTCATAGGTGTAAATGGCGTTCTGCGCGGTGGTGAGGGACCGATCCTCCACAATGACACGCTCCGCGGCGATGCCGTTTTCGATCAGCCACGCCGCCATGCTTCCGGCCTCGGTGGCGCTCTCGTTCTCCGCGGCCGTCCCGCCGCCGGTGCAGACGATCAGGGCGTTTGGATACTTCTCCGCGCAGGCTTTGAGGACCCCAAGACGCGCGATCAGCTCGTCGCGCATGGTCCCGTCGGGGTTGAGCTGGAAGCCGAGCGCCACAAGACACAGCGCATCCGTGTCCGGCAGCCCGTCCGGCAGAACACCCTCCTGGACCGCCAGATCCGTGTTTGCGGTTTTCCACAGCGCCATGATGCGCTCCCAGCGGTCGGCCGCGTCGGCATCCGCGGAGCCCAGCTCTTTGAGCAGGGAGCGGATATGCGCCTCCGCCTCGCTGCCGTAGTTTCCGTAGTCGACCACCAGCTCTTCGATGATGGCCTGGCGGTCTCTCGGCTCTGTTTTATGCCCGCAGCCGGAGCAGAGGCAGACGACACAGAGCGCCAGGAGCAGGCACAAAAGGGGAAAGAAAAGGCGGGTTTTCATGGGATACTCCTTTCGGCAAAGCCGGAAGCGCATGGGCTCCTCCATGGGCAGTTTGCTGCCCTCTTTGCAATCTTGAATCCGCTGAACTGATTATACCATACCCCGGCGAAACCACAAGCAAAACGAATAGAGACCCGCAGGGGATGGCGCCGGATGGGAAACGCCGGTCCCGGACGGCCGGAAAAAAGCCCGGAACTTTTTCTTTTGACCGCCGTCTAAGGGGCGGAATCCAAAAAGAAAGGAAGATGAAGGATGAAAAAGATCCTGTTTTACACGGTTTGTATGATGCTGGCTGCGGCGATGCTTGCCGGCTGCGGAGCCAAAGCCGCCCCCGCCGAAAAGGAAGAGGCGCCCGTAAAGGCGGAAGTGCCGCTGGCCGGCGGCTGGACTGTCAACGAAGAAGACACCGGTATGGCGGCAAATCCCGACGCGCAGGCGGCGCTTGAAAAGGCGCTGGAAGGAATGGTCGGGGCAAGCTATGAGCCGGTTGCGTGCCTGGGCACGCAGGTGGTGGCCGGCACCAATTACTGCATCCTCTGCAGAATAACCCCCGTTGTCCCCAATCCCACCTCTCATTTCGCGCTGGTCTATGTGTACAGAGCCCTTGACGGTACGGCAAAGATCCTGGATGTTCAGGATCTCGTGCTGGGCGTTCAGGCGGCTGCGTAAAGCGCAGAAAAGAGCTGCCGGAAGAAACCAGGCTTCCGGCAGCTCTTTCATTTTGCTTTCCGTAAAACAACAGCGGTTTTTCGTTTGGCGGGCTGTCCGAAGTCCATACCGCGCGTGCGGAAACACCCTTACAGCGTCCCTTCCAGTATCGAATCAATCCATACTTTGCCTGCGGCGAAACAGTTCTGCATTGCCGTTTCAAAAATATCCACGGATTCCATACTGCTTTCCGAAGCGACATGATCATTGGATTCAGGCTCCCACAGCATTTCGGGGGTCACGCCGGTCGGAAGGACGTCCATATTCACGCCCACCCGCAAGATGATCAGCCGATCAAGCAAGCCGAAGCTCTTTACGGCCTGACAGACAGCAATATCTTCCATTTCTGATATGGCAAAAGGATCTGCGCAGGCATAGGTTTCCGTTATCAGCTGTGCGTTTTGGTGATCGTATTTCCCTTTCCAATAACTGTCGCTGGTCACAGAAGTGCCGCGCATTACCCGCGGCTGACGATCGGCCCACGCTTCTCCGGGATATTCCCTGCGGAGATACTTCACCGTGTTTTCGGTCGTATCCAGCGGCACGTTTTCCAGATGCGCGAATACACGGTCCGTCAGATCCTGATTCAGCCGGACGACGGCAATGTCGTCATAGCTCTCATCATGAAACCATGTCGGCCCGGCCTTGTCATGCATTTCCCGCGGATCTGCCCGATGCCCGAGATCGAAGTCCGCCGCAGCGGTAATGACAAAGACATCACCCAGGATCCCATAGCCTTCCGCTGCACCCCCGCAGCCGACAGCCATGATATATGCATCGGAGAAATCGAACCGCCTGTCCGAGAGAACGGCCGCCGTATATAACGCAGCATTGACTTTTCCCTGACCGAGGACACACATGGCAACACCGTTTTTGTAATACAGCCTGTTTGGAGCCGGACAGCCCTCAATGTCATATACATCGCCGCCGTCAAGGTATTCCTCATAAAAGCACTGCGCTTCTCCCGGAAAATCTCCTGCCATTTCGCCCAGCTCAAATTTGGGGAGAAGCAAAACCCGAACGGGGAGTCTTTGATCCTTGCCCTGTGAGGAACAGCCGCACAGGACAAGCAGAATCAACAGAATGACCGTGAGCGCCAGTATCCTTTTTCGCATCGTCGGTACCTTTATCATAAAAAACCTCCCTTGTTTCTGCGGGATAGGAACAACACGCCAAATCCCGAGCTGCCAGGATCCATCTGAACGAAAATTCACGGCTCGATCGTCAAAACAAGTTCCGCCTCATCTTCATCCTCAATACCGTCGGCAGGAAAGCCCCTGCTCGCTTTCACCCCGCAAAGAGTTTCGCAATGCCTTCTGCCTATATGATATAGCTACAGTCCAGTATTGGAATTTGTGATAGGCTGTCATCCTGGCGATTCTTGTTATCGGAACAGATAAACTGCAGTTTTTCAAAGCGCTCCTTTAGGGCAGTTCTTAACGCACTCCATACAGAGGATGCACTCTGTACCATTTTCCCGTTTCCTGGAATTGTCGGTCACATCCACGTTCATCGGGCAAACCCGCCTGCACTTGCCGCACGAAATGCATTTCTCTTTGTCGCACTTCACCCGAACAAGCGCGTAATAGCTCATCGGCTTCAGAAACACAGTGACAGGGCAGATGTATTTACAGAATGCGCGGTTATCCTTAAAAGAATAGGCAAGGATAATCCCAACGGCATAATAAAGGACATTGCCGACGATAAACGCCAGGAACGCCCGCGTCCGAAGCCAAATACAACTTAACCGTTTGGGGTTCAAATCAGCCCTGCCGAAAGTGCCGAAAAAGCCCGTAGAATCAAGGGTTTCGGGGTACGAAGGGCTGGCTGCAGCATAATATGTGATTGTATTTTGGAAACGCCGAAGAGGTCAGCGCCCCTTCGACGTTTTAACTTTATGTACATTTTGAGTACCCGGTAACGAAAGGCCTGTTCATACGTTAAGAGGTTTTATCGTTAAAAATATTAACTTGCCATTTTCCCTCTTCAGAGCGTAACTATGCCTACGTCGTACTTGACGGTGAGCAACAAGAAGGAGAGAAAATATATGACATACGAGCAGAGAGAGGCCAACACCCGGCTGCGCCTGGGCGGATACGGATATAATCGCATTTCCCAGCACTTGGGTATCAATGAGAGCACGGTAAAGGCGTTCTGTCGACGCCACGGGCTAAAGAAGGAGGACTTAGTCTTGCCTTCGGTTATGGAGGAGTCAATAGGGAAATTGCCGACATGCTATTGCAAAAACTGTGGTACAAAGATAATCCAGCAGCCTGGTCATAAGAAGAAAAAGTTCTGCAGCAATCATTGCCGGAACACATGGTGGAATGCCCATCTTGAGGAGGTCAACCGGAGGGCGGTGTACGATTTCATATGTCCGACCTGTGGTAAACCGTTTTCAGCCTATGGGAATCGCAATCGGAAATACTGCGGGCACTCATGCTACATTAAAGATAGATTTGGCAAGTGAAATGCTGAAGGGCGATAGCAGAAAGTCCGAAGTCATAATTATCCCCGGGGTCGTAGTTGTCCCCGGGGTTTTGTACGTTTAAAGCGCACTACTATGAATACAGGGTGATTATGCGTGTACACTCTTTATCGTGGGTTTATCATGTGATTTTCATAAGCAACCCCGTAGCAGTAGTTAACGAATCACGTAGGAGCTGCCTTTCATCTGGCGTCAACGCCATACTCAAACGATCCTGTATCCGGCACTCTGCTTCTTTACAATATCTGGCAAGTAATTCCCGTCCACTATCTGTAAGGCGGATATCCACATATGTGCGGTTGCTTTCTGGCACAAAACGCTCCACTAAACCTGCGGTTACCATAGGCGCAACAGCACGTGTTGCTTGCTCCTTAGAGGTTCCCATGAAGTCTGCGATTTGTGTCATGTTAAGTTGTCCGCGCATGGCCAAAGCAAGAAAGATCATGAACTGCATACGAGTAAAGCCATAGTCTTTTCGCAGATGCGATGTCCAGACTATCCGTTGCAGTAATGGCAAAATAGAAAACACTGGTGATCGCTCATCATTGTCTGTGTCTGTTTTCATAGATCCTCTCCTGATTAGTGTAAAATTCCATTTTCGGTTCCGATAGTATACCACATCCCGTGAAAAGTCAATCGTCAAAATTGACTTTTTGTAACAATTGACTTTTTATAACAGTTGACAAAAATCAATTATTAGGTTAGAATAGTTTCATTTATTAAAGTAAAAAGGAGGAATAGTATGAATCACGGAGAGATCACATGGATTGATCTTGGGATTGTCGCAATATATCTTGTGACAATGGTACTTATTGGTGTGCACTTCGTCCGTCGCATCAAGAACACCGGTGACTACTATGTAGCGGGTCGGTCATTTGGGCCGCTGATCCTGATGGCTACAGTCTGTGCGACGATTATCGGAGGCAGCGGACTCATGGGCCGCGCTGGCAAGGCTTATTCTGGTGGTTTTATGGCAATTATGACAGCCTTGCCATATCTACTGGGGATGTTTATTTTTTCTGGTATTTCTGGACGTATATCGGACGTTGGTATGCAGCATGACATATCATCAATCCCAGAGCTATTTGAAAAGCGATTCGGAAAAACAGCTAAACTGGTCCTTTCAGCACTTATTGCATTCACCATGATGGGAACAGTTGCTTCTCAGGTGCGTGCCGCAGGCACAATTATCAACATGCTCGGCGGTGATGTGGGACTCACTTATGAACTCGGAGCATTGATAGCATGCGTTGTATTTATGGTATACACGGCCACAAGTGGTCTGTTTGGGGTAGTGTACACAGACGTGTTTCAGTTTTATATGTTATTGCTGTTTGTGTATATTCTTATTCCCGTTTCGGCACTGAAGAGTGTCGGCGGATGGTCGAACTTTACAGCGAATCTTGACCCTGCGCTTGTCAAGCCTTATATCAACGGCAGCATTTTAGGAGATATTGTGACATATCTTGTATTCACGATGGCTGGAGCGGAAATGTGGCAGCGCGCCTTTGCTGCAAAGGATCGTAACAGTGCAAAAAAAGGGATGTTTCTTGGCACATCGGTGTATGGAGTTACGATTGCACTGGTATTCTTCATGGGTATCATTGGGCATCAGGTGCTCGGTGAAGGAATTACAAATACTGATTCTGTTGTTCCCGCACTTGCAATTAAGGTATTACCTATAGGTATGACTGGACTCGCCTTGGCGGGACTGCTTTCAGTTATCATGTCTACAGCTGACAGTTATTTGCTCGTTTCAGTACAGACGTGTGTGCACGATATTGGTAAAACCATTTATCCAAAAATGACAGATAAAAAGGAAATAATGCTCTCGCGTGTGTTCTCCGTCATTCTGCCGCTTGGCGCTCTCGTCATTGCTCTCTATATCCAGAACGCATATGATATTCTCATGTTCTCGTGGAGCTTTTACGCTGCTGCGTGTGGTCTTCCTTGCTTTGCCGCACTTTATTGGAGAAAGGCAACAAGCGCCGGAATACTCGCGGGGATGATTGCGGGCTTCGTGGTGTGTGTTGCTTGGAAGCAGATGGGACTACCATTTGGTCTCGGAGCTGCAGTACCGGGGGCAATTGCCTGTGCTATTGCACTGCTAATTGTGAGCCTTGCAACATATAAAAAGCATCCATCGGTATTCCTCGAAGTACAAAAAGCCTAAAAAAGCCTCTACAACTACCGCAAAACTGCGGATTGAAGCAAAGGAGACAAGCCCCGGAACCGTTATCGGCCCCGGGGCTGTGTGCGTTTAGAGGGTGACGACGGTCTCCAGGAATGCGGGTACCAAGGCCTTCAGCTTTTCCGAGCGAGAGGTGACCGTACTCCAGGCGTCGCCCAGCTCACGGGCGGCTTCGGACTTTGTGAACTCCAACGTCAGAAGCTCCGCCAACGGAACCAACTTGGGGTTCCGCTCCCGGACGAAGGCGATAAACTCTTCGCGCAGCACCAGGAAGCGGTCGGCGGTGAGCAGATCCTTCGGGGCGGGAATCTCGAATGTCTGCATCTCTCCATCCTCATTTACGCTGTCCAAGGCGCTGAGAACGACCGTTGTATGGGCCTGCTTGAACGGCTCATAAACACAACCTTCGCAGCGGACGGGTAGGGTTTTCGGCTGATTGCCGCCGACAACGTAGTCCGGGTTAGGTACCCTGCACGGGCACCACTTCAGCCCGCCGTAAGCATCGGGGATGTTGCAGCGGCCATCCTGACGCTTGGCATCCTGCTCGGCAAGCTCGTCGCGGACGTACTCCAGGTAGCGCCGGCGCTGGACTTCGGACGGAGTGTCCACAAAGACCTCCATGCCGTTGATGGTGGCGGTGTCTTTGCAGGGCACCATGACTGCGTCGATGGTTCTGTTACCGAGACGGGTTCTGGCGATCTCCAGAGTGCTTTCCTGGGCGAGCACCCGGATGGAGGGATCAACGACGCAATTATACAGGAGGATTTCACAATGGAAAAGTATATTTTTGATGAGAGCAACGGTTTGTGGTACGAAATGCAGGGTGACGATTATGTCCCATGCCTGATAGTACCGGCCCAAGATGAAAGACCTATCGGCATTTGGGGACGACGGCACCTGCGGTACATCAAGGCGGAGCGAAAAGCCCTGTACACGGAGCTTTTGACCAGCGGCAGACTGAATACCTACCTTGCCGACATCAATGAACAGGCTGAGGAAGAAATGTTCCTGCTGATAAAGCAGATAGCCGAGCGTGAGGGCATCACAGAACAGCTCAAAGCACAGGATCAAATGCTGTGGGTGCAGCGGATGAACAACATCTGTGACAGGGCAATGGAAATCGTAAATCATGATCTGATTTATGCATAAGGTATCAGGCGGCGGGGAGTGATCCCCGCCGTTTTTTGATGGCTGCTTTTAAAGAATGATTATAACTATTTATGGATTGCTTATCTCATGGTGATGAAGCCGCGGTACTGGGTGAAGTTGTCGGAGGTTGCCCGGTCGCCGAGGAACATGGAGGCGATGTTGAACTGGGGCTTGAGGTAGGGGAAGTGCTCCTGCTCGGCCCAGTCGGGCTTCTTGACCATGCGGTCAGCCAGAACGACAGCGGCCTGATACCACTCTTCCGGACCCTCAAACCAGAGCTCGCAGAGACGGTCGAACTTGGCGGAGGGGGCGCCGTAGTTGATCTTCACCTTGCTGGAGACAAAGCGGTTGACAAACACGCTCTTCTGGAAGTAGGGCACGACCTCGTCGTAGAACCACTTCTCGCCGTCCTCCTTGCTGACGCCCTCGGGGTACTGCAGCAGGAACTGCCAGCGGTAGTTGGGGCCGTCCTCGGGGGTGCGGCCGGCGCCCTTGAAGTCCTCTTCCCAGTTGATGGGGACGAAGGCAAAGATGAAGGGCGGGAAGTCGCCGCCGCCCACAGCGCGGCCGGCGTCACCGGTCTCGGCGTTCTTGTGCACCGCGGCGGTGTCCACATCGGGGATGCAGCCCTGCCAGCGCAGCACGTCCATGGGCATGTACTCGTTGTAGATGTTGTTGGCCATCTCGGGCAGATGCTCGTCCACCAGCCAGTAGTGCTCGGTCAGCTGCATCTTTCTCGCGCCGAAGCGCTCACCCTCGGGGGGCGTGGGGTAGGCCTGATAGAAGGCGTACTTGATGCAGTAGGGGGTAAACTTGGAGATGCTCTCGGGGACGTGGTACTTGTACAGCCACTCCTCCAGCTTGGGGCGATACTCTTCCTTGGCAAGCCCGACATAGATCAGGCTGCGCATGAGGTTAAACTCAAAAGCCATTCAGATACCCTCCAAAAAAGAATTTGTTTCTTCTCGCTTACTTGGCCTTGGACGGGGCGGGCGTGGCCTCGCACACAGCGGTGTAATGGGCCTTGCGGGCCTTGAACTCGGGATCCTTGAACAGATCCATCAGCCGGCCCTCGTTCTCGAAGATGTCAGCGCCGTGAGCGGCCTTGCCGGAGAGCAGGTCGTGACAGTGCTCGATGGTGCCCACGGGGCCGAGGGAGGGATCGTTGACCAGGACGACGCCCTCGTCGCCGATCTCCAGATGGCCTTCCAGACCGCAGAGCTCGCAGACGGCGTGGTTGGTGCCGGGGAAGACGAGGAAGTTGTTGCCGTGGCAGTGGGGGCAGCCGCCCTTGTGGCTCTTCCAGAGATCCAGGTTCTCGGAGCCGGGGATCATGACATGGTTGTCCACGATGTACTGGGCGGCCTCGACGAGGTTTCTGCCGATCTCCTTCATGCGCTCGATCTTGTCGTCCTGCATGATGACGTCCTTGCACCAGGAGAAGTAGTCGTTGTCAACGACCTTCCAGCCGGGGGACAGCGCCAGCATGGCGTGGTCGGTCTGCACGCGGACAGCCCAGTCGGAGCCGCCGATGCCCACGAAGGAGATGGCCTTCTGCATGAACATGCGGGGGTTGAGACCCTCCTTGCCCTGCTCCTTGAGCTTGCCGTCGAGCATCATCAGCATGCCGGTGTCGTGGCCGGGGCCCATGCGGTCGCAGAGGACGTGGAACAGGCCGGAGCCGCCGGACTCGTAAATGGGGTCAACGACCAGGATGCCGTCGGCCTCGACCATCTTCTGGTAGAGAGCGGCATAGTCGTCCTTCTGGGTGCAGATCATGCCCTTGCCCATGACCAGGCCGCGGGAACATGCCACACAGCCGGAGCAGTACTTGATGTCCCAGTCAAAAACGTGGATGAATTCAATCTCCGCGCCCATCTCCTTGGCGGTCTCGAGGGCCACACGGCACATGGTATCGTTGTTGCCGTTTTTGGTACCACAGGAAAGTCCGAGAATTTTCATGCTGGTTTTTCCCTCCCTGATTTCTCTTGTGTCAATGCAGTGTTTTCAGCGCTTATCTGTTTTTATTATAAGGAGCAACGCTCAGATATGTAAATACCAAATCTGATTTTTATTGACAATTCAGTTACGCGGGAACCGGAGATTTCATATTTGTCAAACAGGCCTTGGCCGGTTATAATACAAATATCCATAAATCGGTAAGAAAGCCCAGGTATTATCACACACAGGAGGCTTTTGCCCATGGCTGCGTTTTATGCCAAGAGTCCCGGCAACGAGGGCTACATCAAGAATATGGAGGTCCTCGTCCACCACGACTGCGACAACCACTACCTCTTCCAGTCCCAGCTGTACAAGACCAAGGACGGCAAGTACTACCTCTACGGCGGCTGCTTCTTCGGCTACGGCGTGGAGATTCTGGATGTGACCGATCCGGCCACCCCCCGGCATGTGCAGTACATGCCCGTGATGGATCCGGAGATCTACCCCTATATGTCCACCCCCAAGTGCCAGATCGCGGACGATCTGCTCATCGTCTCCAACGGCAACTGCCTGCCCTTCCTGCACGGCCCCGCGCCCGAGCGCTTTGAGCCCGCCCCCGGCGGCGTGCACATCTTCTCTCTGAAGGAAGATCCCGAGCACCCCAGGAAGCTCTCCTTCTGGTCCACCGGCGACCCCGGCAACGGCCGCGGCGCGGGCGTGCACCGCTTCTCCTACAATGGCGGGCGCTATCTGCACCTGTCCGCCACCGCCGCGGGCTTCAAGGATTTCATCTACCGCATCGTCGATATCGCCGACCCCGAGCACCCCGTGGAGGTCGGCCGCTGGTGGAACCCCGGCCAGTTCTTCGGCAACCAGACCGAGAAGACCCGCAAAAAAGAGTGGCACGGCTGGCAGGGCTACAACACCTATCCCGGCTTTGTCCACTTCCCCTACGTGGGTACGGACGACAACCTGGCCTATCTCAGCTGCGCCGGCGGCGGCTTCAAGATTCTGGATATCTCCGACCCGACCCTCCCGCAGGTGCTGGGCGAGTGCAGGATGACCCCGCCCTTCGCCACCAAGTTCGGCGGCGCCCTGTGCCACACCTTCATGCCCATCCACGGCACGCGCTACGCCGTCGGCATGCAGGAGGGCGAGCGCCAGTGGACCTACAGCAGGGACGAGTTTGAGCGCTTCGGCGTCCACGCCTACTGCGGCATTGAGATGTTTGACATTTCCAATCCCGCCGATCCCGTGCTCATCTCCATCTTTCCCTACCCCGAGGTTCCCGAGGGCTTCCCCTACAAGAACTTCAACCAGCTGGGGCAGGACTTCCCCACTTCCTTCGGCCCCCACAACCTGCACGAGCCCATGACCCACAAGCCCTGGATCGAGGACCGGGCCGACCGCGTTTACGACTGCTACTTCCACGCGGGCCTGCGCGTCTACGACGTGTCCGACCCCTATGTGCCCAAGGAGATCGCCTACTTCATCCCGCCGAACCCCGAGAAGCTCTGCTTCGACGTGCCCATGAACAACAAACCCCTGGGCACCGCGGAGGACCTGGTGGTGGATGACCGCGGCTATATCTATCTCAACGCCATGCACGACGGTGTATACATCCTGCGCTGCACCGTCTGACCCGGCATACCGCTCCGCCGGGTCCCTCTCTACCCGGCGGAGCACCTCTTTTCTCCGCACTGATACCAGGCAATTGGGGGCATATCCTTGAACGACAGACAGATCGAATGCTTTCTCGAGGCTGGCAGGCTCCTGAACTTCACCCGCGCCGCCGAGAACCTGCTGCTGCCGCAGCCCGCGGTCAGCCGCTACATCTCCGCGCTGGAGAATGAGCTGGGCGTTCAGCTCTTTCTGCGGGAGAACAGCCGCAAGGTCGTTTTGACCGAGGCGGGCAAGGCCTACTACAATCTCTTCCAGCGCACCTATCTGGAGCTGGACCGCACCCGACAGGCCCTCTCCAATACCATGCCCGCCCTCCGGCTCGGCATCAACAAGGACTGGCGTATGCCGGATTTCCTTCCCCCCGTCATGGCGCGCTGCCGCCAGCTCAACCCGAAATTCCGCGTCACCTATGAGTGTCAGGATTTCCGCACGCTGAACACCGCCCTCAAGGAAAAACGCCTGGACGCGGTCATCTCTCTGGAAAACTATCTGAACGAAACAACGGACTTTATCGTGGAGCGCTTCACATCCATTCAGCGGCTCATCATGTATTCCGAGCTGCTGCCCGATTCGGACGAGCTGCGTGACCCCTCGGACTTCTACCGCTTCGACTTTCTGATCGCGGACGACCCGCGCATCCGCATGTTGGTGGAGGAGAGCGAGACCATCTTCCAGAACTACCACTTCGTCCCGCGCTTTCGCACGGTGCCAAACTCCGAAACCGTGCTGTTCTACGTCGACGGCGGCGCCGGGGTGGCGCTGCTGGACTCCTGGTGCTACGCTCTGCACCACCCGCATCTGCGCCATATCACGCTCAACGAGCACACCCCCGTGGCGCTGGCCTGGCGCCGGGGGAGCAACAACCCCTCCCTGGAGCTCTTCCGGGAGTGTCTCAACAACCATTTCCAGACCCGGGAAATCTGAACCCGGAAACGCAAAACCGGCACAGCGAAGGCTGTGCCGGTTTTGTCAGAGTGTCAAAGAAGTCCCTGTTTTCGTTAGACGAAAGCGGGGACTTCGGCATAAACAGGGGGAAAAAGAGAGAAAAAGAGATGCATAAAGGAGTTCTTCCAACTCCATTCTGCCAGCTTTT